>Ga0160467_100010_pt1 | contig 470507 bp, 365 predicted proteins | sample HID1972I_E11MG_FD_108221 | JGI IMG/M metagenome (GOLD analysis project Ga0160467, IMG submission 108221) | Enriched pill bug-associated microbial communities from UW Madison campus, WI, USA - HID1972I_E11 MG | ecosystem: Host-associated > Arthropoda: Insects > Digestive system > Unclassified ...
CTGCATCCCTTTAAGCCCTTTTATGCTATTGGCTTTATGCACTTTTCTGATAAGATGACGGCTAATAACGCGGCTATGTCATGGAATACAAAGAATGCGGTAAGAGGCGAAGCTCCTGATTTCTATATGGATTATCCCACTGTTTTATTAAGCGATGGCCCGCTTCAGCAGGCCGTAAACCCGCAAATCAGCGCTTCGGGAGAGAATGAGTTGACGCTTACATGGGAAGTAGTATTCCAAAAAAAGACAAAGGCAGATGACGATTTATTATTTATAGCGTACTGCCCTGAACTGGAAAGCGCCTATTTTAGTATGGGTGATGCTATCCGGGGTAATAGAAAAGCAGAGATTAAACTCCCGGAACAATTTGAAGGCCTAGGGATAGAGGTGTACATAGCATTTTGTTCGTCGGATAGGAAACTGGCCTCGAGAAGCCAATATCTCGGACAGTTCTGATGTGCCTGGCCCCGATAATAATGTTTGAATTCAGACTAATGTGCTGGCGAGTACAACATTTTCGATCATATCCGATTCTATGAACCTGCTTGCGCATGGAACCGCCCATTGCCGGACTAATTAGCCGGCCTTACCTGTTACCGCAATATTCCTGGCCATTTGCATAGACGCATGCTCCCAGCGACATAATTTCGACACCTTCAAACCTAGAAAAACAACTGGTAATCTGCAATCTTCCGCTGAAATACAATTCAGCACCTTCTTCGAAATGTAAATTAACATTGCTTTTCAAACTGATCCGGCCAGTGTTCCATACCCTTTGATATAATTATCTTTCCACTCCCGCGAGCACTGGTTGTATCGATACTTTGTTGCATTTCCCTAGTAACCTTTGCAACTCCTATCGCACCTTGATCTTTAATGTTCACAGTATAATCCGGAAACAAAAGTCTTTTGTAACTGAGGCAGGAAAAAGACGCCTCAATTGGTGAGATTTGTTCTGGGAGATGCTTAGCTCCCACCTGATCTTCTGTAGAATACGGTTTAATTGATTTACAAAAGAATTCTTTTTTAATGAAGAGCAGGAAATAACAAGTACAATATTAAAGCTCAACAAGCATAGAAATTTATTAAATTGTGCAATAGAAGCTCTTCGTTATATTGAATCAGCGTCAATAATTCTGGAGATAAGCGGCTTTCTAAGTCTGTATTAGTACCGAAAGGATCTATCCCTTTGGATATCTGTTAGCCTTTAATCCTTAAGCAAAAAAACACGTAAGGACCGCGGACCATGTGCCCCGAGAACCAGAGACTGTTCAATATCGGCAGTTTTAGAGGGTCCTGCAATAAATGCACTGTAACCATATTCTTTATCTCCTATAATCTCGTAAGCCTGGTGCATCGATGGCACTAATGAGCTTTTTAATACCACCAAAGCTAAATGCTGCGTTATAAACGGCAAAACCCGTTGCATTGTATTTGCTTCAGGAACCCAGGAAGCGCCATTTTCTGCCACACCAAATTCGGCTTTTAAAATAGCTAAATCAACATTCTCCAGTGCATGCGGATTGGCTTGGGAAATATCAGTTTCTGCAATATCGCTAAGTTCCGGAAACGAAGAAATAATTCGTGGGGAATCGCCATACTGTTCGGAAATTATATCCTTTATTTCTGCGAGTGATTCAATTTCGAATACGCTGGCTCCAATGCCGGTTGCAACTATTATAAAGCGCTCTGCAAGCCCTTCATAAGACTGGGGAATATTTATTTCCGGAAGCGCTGTCAGTTGCGGCTGATTAGCTTTTAATGCTTCTAATATCTTTTCTCTGCTACTCATATTAATTTAATGGTACTAAGTAGGGAATATTAAGTATCAAGTACTGAGTATCAAGTATGGGGTATGAAGTTTCCATTATATATTTTTCACTTGTATCACTTCGCACTATACTTGCTACTTTATACTTCGTACCTTTCATTTCCTACTTTTGTGCTTCCTGCTTTGTACTTCCTACTTTGTACTGTACCTATTACCTGCTACTTTGTACTTCCTACTTTATACTCCCTCTCTACCTCTTTCTGCTTTTCTCATACCACTCACTAAAGGATTCCTTTGGAGGAGCCGGCATTTCGCGTGACTTATACCAGGGATTAAGTTTATTATTTACCAGAAAAGGGAAATGTTTCATGAACCACCGGCCCGATTTACCTGCAATTTTAAAAAGCCCTGGATAAGAAAACATCCAGGCCATCCCTTTCATTCCCATCGCTTTAACAGGACTGGCATATCCTTCTTTTACGATTACCTGCCGCCATTTATATAGCTGGTCGTGTATATCAATTTTTACGGGGCAAACGTTCGAGCATGAGCCGCAAAGTGTGGAAGCAAAAGGTAAATCAGCATATTTTTTCATATCCAGGTTTGGCGCCAGAATAGAGCCAATCGGACCAGAGATGGCATAATGGTAACTGTGCCCGCCGCTTCTTCTATACACAGGGCAGGTATTCATACAAGCTCCACAACGGATACACTTTAATGAATTCCTGAAATCGTCTTTCCCCATCTGCACACTCCTTCCATTGTCAACTAAAACAATGTGCATTTCCTGGCCCGGCCGGGGCTTTCTGAAATGGCTTGAATAGGTTGTAACGGGCTGACCAGTGGCACTCCGCGTTAACAGTCTTAAAAAGACTCCTAGATGCTTCCTTTGCGGAATAACTTTCTCTATTCCCATAGAAGCAATGTGTACATCAGCTAAATGAACACCCATATCAGCATTACCTTCATTGGTGCAAACTACAACTTCGCCGGTTTCTGCTACCGCAAAATTAACCCCGGTTAAGGCGGCTTTTCTGGTAAGGAATGTTTCTCTTAAGCTTTGGCGGGCGGCTTCGGTTAACACCTGGGGATCTGCTTCGCCTGCGGCGGTACCTAAATGGATATGAAACAAATCTCCTATTTCTTCTTTCTTTTTGTGAATGCTGGGCAATACAATATGGCTGGGCGCTTCCTCAGCAAGCTGTACAATACGCTCGCCCAAATCAGAATCAATAACTTCTACTCCGTTTTGCGATAGATAATCGTTTAAATGGCACTCCTCTGTTAACATGGACTTACTTTTTACCATCCTGTTAATAGAGTGCTTCTTCAAGATAGAATGCACTATCTGATTATGTTCTTTCGCGTCTGCAGCCCAATGAACCTGTACTCCATTGGCTTGTGCATTTAATTCAAACTGCTCCAGATAAGCGCTTAAATTAGAAAGAACATTATTTTTAATTTGTGAAGCTGTTTCTCTGAGTAATTCCCATTCGGGGATAGAATGTGCAGATTTATCACGTTTGCTTCGAACAAACCAGAGCGTTTCATCGTGCCAGTTTACGCGTGGCCCGTCTTCGTTAAATATATCTGCTAATGCTGCGTGATCCTGAGATGTTTCTTTCATAAAATTATTCCTCCGTACTACAGAAGACCCAATTAACCAATACGCTTAACCAGCGTTTAATATTTCGGCAATATGCAGTACTTTCACATTGCTCTTTTCTCTTCTTAAGATACCCTCCATATGCATCAGGCAAGACATATCTACCCCGGTTATGTACTCTGCACCATTACTTACATGGTCATGTACCCGGTCTTCACCCATTTTAGCAGATACAGCCTCCTCAGCAACGCAAAAGGTTCCTCCAAAGCCGCAACATTCATCCACACGATTTAATTTAATAAGCTCAATACCTTCTACCATGTTCAATAGCTGCTCTGGTTTTGAAAAAGGCGGAGCAACTAATTCACTCATCTGAGAGAGTTTTAAGCCTCGCTGGCCATGACAGCTTTGATGCACACCAACTTTATGCGGAAAACTTGCTTTTAGATCTTTTACCTGTAGGATATCGGTAAGAAACTCAATCAGTTCATATATCCGGGCACGGATTTGTTTTGCTTTTTCAGGATTCCTGGATGAATGCAGATGATCCTTTAAATGCAGTACGCAGCTTCCTGAGGGAGCTACAATATAATCAAATTCTGCAAAGTTTTCTACAAAGAGTTCGTCACAATCTTCTGATAAATGCGAAAAACCTGAATTGGCCATAGGTTGGCCGCAACAGGTTTGATTTTTTGGAAATACCACGTTAACACCAAATTTCTCCAGTAATTGGAGTGTTGCGATAGCGGCATTGGGATAAAACTGATCTACATAACAGGGTATAAATAACCCGACTTTCATAGTGCTATTTCTTGAGAATGAGAAGCTGAATAATATTTTAAATCTATAATATTTGTAGGTAAAGACTGGTGATTCCAATGTTTATGAATAGCCAGAGCCGCACCAATTGAAGTGGCCTGCGCCACCGAAGCTGCAAAAATTTCCATATCCGGGAAAGCTGCTGCAAGCAACTGCATATAAATTACATTGTTGCTAAAGCCGCCGTCAACAAAAATACGTTTTACACTTGTATCTTTTACAACCATATTAGTGGAAATTGCCTGCAAATTTACCAAATCTATCATGAGTTGATGGTAAGCCTCATCTGCATTCGCAAAAGATGACAATTCGCGTTTGTCAAATCCGGAGCTTGCCAGGTTATCCCAGTCTGCTTTTACGCCTATTGCTTTTGCATTATTTTGAAGCTTATTTAGCGTAGCTGAATTATGCTTAACCTTTTTATAAAAGTCATCCGGTTTTTTAAAATGATCGGCAATACGCTTAGACTCCTGTTCATGTTCGTTTCCGGCAAATAAGCGCGATGCTTTAACGGGTTTTCCTCTATAGCTGATGTAGCATAAACAATCGCTTTTTAACTCCTCACTTGTAAGCGGAGATTCGTTAAATGGATTAAGCGTTACGCACCAGGTACCTGTTGATATTAATACAAAAGGCTCGTGAAAACTTATAAAAAATGGGATAAGTGCTGCAGAACTATCGTGCAGGCCAATGCCTACACAACATTCTTGTCCTTCTATTTCTACCTTAACGGCAGAATCTGAGGCATACAGAGGTGCTAATTTATCAGCAATCCCTTCATCTTGTACCCATTGATGGTAATCTTTTTTATTAAAGTTCCATAAATTGGTATGGCATCCAACACTGGTAATATCGCTAAAAAACTGTTTTGTTATAAGATAACTTAAATATTGAGGAAGGTGCAGCGAATATTTTATTTTATTAAATACCTGCGGCTTCTGATACTTAAGCCTGTAAAGCTGCATGCCCGAATTTAAATTACCGAGTACCGGCGATGCCGTTTCTGTAGATACCTGTAATTCGCCTCCGTACTTATTATAAAACTGATTTTTTAATTCCTCGGGATAAGGTTTTAAATAATTATACAAGTATCCTATTGGTGCTCCGTTTTCATCCAGATGGACAAAGCTTGCACCATAGGCAGAGAAATTAATTCCTTTAATTTCAAAGCGCTTAAGTTGTATAATTTCAGAAAGAGTTTCTTTTATCCAGCGCGTTAAATTCACTAAATCCTCGCAGCTATCTCCATCTTCATCTACTGTTTCTTCAAAACGAGCTGTCCGTTCGAGAACTATCTTATACTGCTCGTCAAAAAAGAAAAGTTTCTTATTGGTTTTGCCAACATCAAATACTGCAATAACTGGAATTCTATTCATTGGTTTTATTAATTATGAGAGGTGAGATTTGAGAGACCAGATATGAGACATTAGGCAAAACATTAGAAGCATTTAACTTATCCTCTCCCAATTTATTTTTTCGTCCACATCTCAAATCTATCATCTAATCTCTCAAATCTAATCTCTCAAATCTATTTTTCACTCTCTACAAACCTGTCGCAACCGTTTTTAATCCTCTTTCAGAAACAAGGTTTTCTCTTACTTTTGAATCGCGGTATAACTGGACAGGGTTAAGCGCTGCATTAGAACGTAATCTTGCTTCAGCAACTATAGAGCGAACATCTGTACGGAAAGCATTCTGCAGAATCTCCTGGCAACGCACTACGTCATTTTCCAGACGGGCTGCTTCTAATGCTTGCGTATCAACCAGAAGAGCTTGTGCATACGCCATCATAATTGCTTCTACAGATTGTAATAAATCTTCAAGAGGATCTTTTACGTTATGAGAAGCATCAATCATCCAACCTAAGCCAGTTGCGTGATCCATGCCCCTTGCATCCATACCTTCAACCAATTCGTTAAAGATTAAGAACAATTGGTAAGGCTTAATGCTTCCTGTGGTCAAATCATCATCGCCGTATTTTGAATCATTAAAGTGGAAACCGCCCAATTTCTTTTCATTAAGCAATAATGAAACGATTTGCTCGATATTTGCGTTTGGCAAATGATGGCCTAAATCTACCAGGGTATACGCTTTCGGACCTAATTTAGTGGCATAAAGAAGTGATTGCCCCCAGTCTCCTACCGTAGTAGAATAGAAATTGGGTTCATAAGCCTTATATTCTACAAACATTTTCCAGTTATCTGGCAATGCAGCATAAATTTCCTGTAAACTCTCTAATGTATTATTAAACGCATTACGGAAGTTCAGCTGTCCGGGAAAACTTGAACCATCAGCCAGCCAAATAGTAAGCGAGTCTGAACCTAATTCAATACCTTGTTTAATTACCTCAATATTATGCGCAATTGCCTGCTTGCGAACGGCCTTATCAATATGCTGTAATGAACCAAATTTGTAACTCAATTCCTGGTCAGGCTGATCCTGAAAAGTATTGGAGTTCATTGCATCAAAACGCAGGCCTAGTTCAGCAGCCAGAGCCCGTGTTTGAGCAGGATTTTCCGGAATATCCCAGGGAATATGAAGCGAAATAGCTCCGCTTGATTGGTTTAACTGATGCAGCAAACCGATATCAGCCATTTTTTCTTCCAGGTTACGGGGCTCGCCGCCGCCAGAAAACCGTCCAAAACGTGTTCCTCCTGTACCTAATGCCCAGCTGGGAATTGCAATCTGGAACTTAATAAGTTCCTGAATAATCCCTTCAATTCCCTGAACGTCCTGCGCTATGAATTCAAATTTCCTTTTATGCTGTTGAGCTAATTTATCATTATGCTCCTGAATCTGATTTTTTTCAAGTTTCATCGTTTATTTATTAATCGTCTGGAAGACTATACCACCCAAATTTAAAGATTAGTTATTGAGACAAGATGATATAAATCAGTAAGCGTTGAAAACTTACTGATTTATTGGTATCAATTACCTTACAAATCCCATAGCAACACCACCATCGACGTTTAAAACATTACCGGTTGATTTATTTAATAATCCACCTGTAAATGCAAAACATGCGTTTGCGATGTCTATCGGTAAAATAATTTCATTTAAGAGAGTTCTTTTTGCATAATAAGCCGGTAGTTCGGCAACAGTAATTCCATAAGCCTTTGCACGACCTTCAGCCCATCCGCCAGCCCAGATATTACTATCGCTGATTACAGCATCCGGATTTACAACATTCACACGAATTTTATCAGCACCTAATTCAGCTGCATTTAACCTGCTTAGATGCAGCTGAGCAGCTTTCGCACTTCCGTATCCGGCGTTATTCGGTCCGCTTACTAAAGCGTTTTTACTAACAATATTGATTATATCGCCACCAATATCTTGTTTTTTCATGGTTGCAACCGCAGCCTGCGTAACAAAGAACTGGCCCTTTACCAATACATCATATAATAAATCCCAATCCTTTTCGGTATGGTCGGCAATAGACTTAGAAATAGATAGCCCCGCGTTGTTGATAACAATATCCACTCCACCAAATGCCAATGCTGCGATATCCAATGCGCCATTAATTTGCTCACTATTGGTTACATCAAGAACAGCAGTTGTATAAGAATCTTTACCATATTGTTGTTTAAAATCATCACCTGTAGCATCTAAACGCTCCTGATTCATATCGTTAAGAATCACTACGGCGCCTTCTTCTACAAACTTCTTCGCTATAGCTTTGCCAATACCACCGGCACTTCCTGTTATTAAGGCAATTTTACCAGACAAAGCTTTTGGCTTCGGCATACGCTGAAGTTTTGCTTCTTCCAATAACCAGTACTCGATGTTAAATGCTTCCTGGCGAGGCAATGAAGTGTATTCAGAAATAGCTTCTGCACCTTTCATTACATTGATTGCATTGGTATAAAACTCGGCTGCTACGCGTGCTGTTTGCTTATCTTTTGAGAAAGAAAACATACCAACTCCCGGATATAAAATAATAACCGGGTTGGAATCACGAATTGCAGGGCTGTTCGGATGCTTGCAGGTTTCATAATATTCGGCATACATTTTACGGTAAGCTTCGAATGCCGGCGCTAATTTTTCTTTCAAAGAAGCAACATCAGATAGATCCGCATCAGGAGCCAGCTCTAATACCAAAGGACTGATTTTAGTACGTAAAAAGTGATCCGGACAGCTGGTTCCAAGCGGAGCCAATCTATTTAAATCGTTCGAATTTATAAATTCTAATACGCGGGGGTCGTCAGTAAAATGACCAATCATGTGTCTTTCGCTTGAGCAAAATCCACGAAGAACCGGGGCTAATGCCGCAGCTTGTTTTTTGCGGTTTTCCTGATCCAGGCTTTGAATTTTTGCCCCTCCGAAAACAGGGCCTTTTTTGCCGTAGTTCTCTTCAAGATATTGTGCGCATTTTTCAATTACTTCAAGCGTATTGATGTAGCTTTCATAAGCGGTATCGCCCCAGGTAAACAATCCATGAGAACCCAGCATAATTCCACGAATTCCCGGATTTTCATCAAGACATTGCTTTAACTGAAGACCCAGATCAAAACCTGGTTTTTGCCATTCTACCCAACCGATAGTTCCGCCAAATAACTCTTCGGTTATTTTTTCACCATCTTTTGCCGCAGCTATTGCAATTGCTGCATCAGGATGAAGGTGATCGATGTGCTTGAAAGGAAGGAACCCGTGTAAAGGCGTATCAATAGACGGAGCTTTAGAGCTTAAATCGTAGATGCAATGGTTAAATAATTCAACCATTTCATCTTCATGTTCTATACCGCGATATACATTTTTTAAACTACGTAAACGATCTACATATAATGCTGCAAGTCCGCTGCGCTTCAACGTACCGATATCGCCGCCAGAACCTTTAATCCACATTACTTCAGCTTCTTCACCTGTTAAAGGATCTTTCGCAGTTGCCTTGCATGATGTATTGCCCCCTCCATAATTGGTAAGGCGTAAATCTGCACCTAATAAATTAGAGCGGTAAATTAACAATCCAACTTCATCACCGGCAAGCTCTGCGGCTTTAGCGTCATCCCACAGATAACTAACATGTTTAAAACGTGTTGTTTCGACAGACATATATTTATTTTATTATTTATTTTAATGAATTTCCGTATCCTACTATCAATACTGAAAGTATTATAACTGCAATTCCTGCAATTACTGTTGTATAAGTTTTTTTACTTACAGCGGTCCATTCTTTCAATATTAATCCCCATGCATTCGCAATAAGGATAATGAAGGCCATGTGTAAAATCCATGAGCTAGGGCCATTACCTAATTTACTTTCGCCCATTCCATAAAAGAAAAATTGTAAGAACCATGTTGTTCCTGCTAATGCAGAAAAGATATAGTTTTTTAATAATGGAGTTTTTTTGTTGCCATAATCTCCAAATGTTTTGTTACGGGCATTTAATATCATACACCATATTAGATTAGTGGTTAAGCCTCCCCATAAGATAACAACATAGGTTACATTATTTGAAAATAAGAAGTTTCCCTGATCCGGATTAGCCGCTTTCCATACCTCATTAGCCACTTCGGCCATTGGTTTTCCAGCTTCAAGGGCAAAGTTAAAACAAGCACTTAAGATACCTGACACGATGGCAACAAACAGTCCTAAGCCTATTTTAAACTCCACACTAGAGTCTACAACACCTTGATCAGATAACTCTTTTTCTTTCATAACCCCCGCTTTACCGCAGATGATAATTCCAATTACACATACCACGATACCGATTAGAACCATTTGCCCCCAATTGGAAGTTAATAAATCTGTAAATGTATCTTTACCTGGAGAAGGGTTGAAATCGTAATAAATTGATGGAATAAGCGCTCCAAATACAGAACATAGTCCTAAAATTATAGAGCTACCTAATGCAACGCCCAAATATCGCACTCCTAAACCATAGGTTAAACCACCTATTCCCCATAAAACACCGAAGAAATAGGTTAACCATAAAATCCCTCCGTCCGTATTTTTTATGATGTCTATATAACCGGGAATAGTTAAATACGCTGCCAAAGGTGGAACAATCAGCCAGGAGAAGATGCCTCCAACAATCCAGTAACTTTCCCAGGCCCAGCCCTTTACCTTTTTATAAGGAATATAAAAACTGCCCGAGGCGAATCCGCCAATAAAGTGAAAAATGACACCAAAAATTGCTTGCATACAAAAGGGTTTATGTGTTTAAGTTAATAGGCGTTAAAAATAGAAAAGACCTGTATTACATCTGTCATGTACTGTCATGAATTTAGGTAAGATAATAGGTTTGTGACATAAAGTTAAATTTTGTCGCGAACAAATTTAAACTTTAACATTTAATAACAACCATTTGAAAAATTGCCAGCGAATTTTCATAATAAAACCGGGACTGTTAAATTCAATTATGCACAGCACTCTTGTAATTAACAGTCCCGGTATTGGTAAGAGCCGGTGTTTTAATATCCGGTGTTCTGACTATATAGCCCCGGCTTGGCATCTAATTGAGATTGCGGAACAGGATAAACCACATAACCAGGTATTACATCATTCATTTGATTTTTAGTATCTTCCGTAACTATCCAGGCATTCATAGTGGTAACCAGATTACCACTTCTTTGCAAATCAAACCATCTGCTGCCTTCATCTGCAAACTCCCTTCGGCGCTCATCATAAAGCTGATCGAGGGTTACTCCCACTAAAGGAACCGCACCTACTCCGGTCATGACTAATTTTTTAATTAAGTGTAAAAACTCTAATAAAGACAGGAATTTACTCACATATACCCTCAAGAACACTTAGTAGTCGTTAAAACAAGAGGCAGCTGTCAGGTTAAAGATATCCGATTGTTAATTTCCCGAAGAGTGGGAGAACTAAATTTAATTGCAGAGCAGTTTTGAAATTTCCGGGGCCGAAAATTAAGAGTATAAGAAGCCAGAAACATACTAAATGCCCTGGCTCCAAATGTTATTTTATTTCTTCTTTTACTTCGCCGCATTCTAACATTTCATCGCCGTAGTAAGGGTTATTGATATCAGATTCGCTGGCCAGCCAATATGCACCATCACCGTTTTTTGCCATAGGACAATATTGCTTAAAGATTTTACCAGATTTTAATCCGCCAGATTTTATTACGTTTTCCACTTCGGTGGTTAATCCGTCCAGGTTATCACGCTGAACTTTTATGTCGGATGTGGAAGCAATTTTAGAAGCAAGCTCTGCGCCCTTTGCATTTGCCACGTTACTTAACGCAACGGACAATGCAGAAGCTCCGGATTGCGCTTCTTTTGCATCCGACTTAACCAGCGCTGTTTTAAGATGAATATAATGTTCGTAAACAGCTTTTGTGTTTTCATTTTTAAACTGAGGATTACCGATTTGGCTGGCAGAAGCCTCGTGTGTATGCCCTTCATGAGCATGATCCTGCGTTTCAGTTTGTTGGGCTGTTTCTGATGTACATGCTACGGATACTGCAAACATCACGCTAAGACCGGCAAAGAATATTTTATTCGTTTTCATATTTAATTAAAAAAGGATATCTATTTAATTGAATCGGATTCTTCTAATAATTTAACAAAGAAAGACACCTGTCTGAAATAAAAAAATACCAGGAATCAAATAAACGGAATTAAATTTAATCATTCCGTTATGTATAAAGGTTAGGCAGTAATCTTATATTCTGAATTGCTGAAATAAAAGAATTAAAGCTTTGCTAATTACCAATCCGGGTGAAAGCCTTTCGTTGTTGGTTTTTTCCTCGGAGCCGAACCAATTCTGGAACAGAGTATAAAAAAATAGTACATCAAAGATTTCATTTGCTTTCCTGTCTTTAAACTTTGACACTGCTGGCGTTAACTTTTCTGCCGACTGGCTTAAAGGAACTTGCTGCTCTGCACAGCAAATTTTCTGCGCTGCAGTTTTTGTCGCTGCACATTTTTCTGTAAGCCACTCTTTACACAACTTGCATTTTACAGCATCGTCAAAGAGTGAAAGGCCCTGCACCGAACCGCAACAGGCATGAAACGATAAAGTTGCCGCGCTTGCCGAAAAAGTTATCAGCAATGCTAGCATAAGCATCATATATTTACGGAATAATTTCATGTACAACGCAAAGATATAAAGATTTCTATATTGAATTTACCTCCGATTTATTAAAATAAGGTCATCCCATCGGTTTATGGAATCCACCTGGGTATGCCCGACTTTTATAAAATAATAATCAAACTTTGGGCAGCCTGAAAATATCTATTATTCCTGCAGCTTCAATATCGGATGTAAAGACAAAACCGAAGCAAATAGAAATAGTTAGATTTAAATTTCTACGATTCACTTGCCTATAAAAAAATCCCTCTGGAATTTATCCATTGCAAATAACTTATTCCCTGGTTCAAGGCTTGGCCATCCGTCAGAAGTAATATAGAGTGGCTTAATATTTAATAATGAAGCACCATTATGCGCGCGGGTGTAGGCATGATATACCATATAAGTAGTATCACCTTCAGCAAAAATACCATTGTGTCCTCTGCCAGGTTCCTCATTATTTCCTTCAAGAAATAATGTATATTTATCGTCTACCCAACTTTCGCCTTCTTTGTTAAGGTATGGACCTTCAATATTCTTTGATCGGCCCATTACAACCTGGTAATTACTCTCCACTCCTGCACAGCATTTGCCCCTGGAAGCAAAGATGTAATAGTATTCAGGGCCTTTTACCAGAAATACACCTTCTCCTAAATGTGAAGTAAGAGTAATAAGCTTAGGATTTGGATTTAAGAGCATGCCTGTTTCGGGATTAAGTTCCGTCATTCTTAAGCCCGATTTATAAGAGCCGTATAACAGCCAAACTTTTCCGTTCTTTTCTACAAATACGTTTGGATCGATAACATTTACCCCTTCTCCGCCATTTTTAAAACTAATTACCTGACCATGATCTACCCATTTATAATTCGGATCATTCTTATCTAAGGTAGTATTTGTAGCATAGCCAATACTCGAATTAAAATTCATCCAGGCAGATACGGAGTAATATAAATGATATTTGCCATTGCGGTAATGAATATCAGGTGCCCAGATATGTCCGTTCTGATCGGGAATATCATTTTTCCACCAGGCTAAAGGCTGATCCCGCTGAAAAACACCTGGAGCAGTTGTCCAGTTAATTTTATCTTTTGATGTTTTAACTGAAATGCCTGTCCCAAAAACATAATAAGTATCCTTCTGCTTAATCATCACCGGGTCGTGGACAGCGAGATTTCCCTTTAATCCATTGTTCTCTATATTCAGATCGGCCTTTGGCTGTGCCAGGACAAGGCTGGCAATACATAAAAGAGATATCGTGATAAAAATTTTCATTTCGCTGAGGTTAGTTAACCGGCAATAATCTGGCACAAATTAGCTGTCTAAATTCTTATTATTTAGTTTAATAATCAAACCGGTAACAGAAATTATACAGCGTCTGGGATACTAATATAATTTAAATACTAATAAATTAATCGTTGTATTTCAGCCAATCAATATCATGATTAATATTAAAAAAGATATATAATTTCGGCTTAATTTTCTTCCGGTGATAGACGAGGCTAATCTGTTAAAACTTACAGGAGAAGATGAGTAAGGGCTTACAATTGCATGTAGAAATTATAAAAAAAAATATAATTGACAACCAAATAAACTAAGCGCTATATTTAGATAAAAATCGCGCTGATGAACAAGGTATAAGGTATATTAAATGCAAAAAACCAGAAGGCGATATTTAGAATCATTAAAACGCTCAGATTCCTTAAACAAGGGCTTTCTGGTGCAAGGCATTTGTTACAAAAAGCTTAGTTAAACTATAAAAAATGAAAAAAATACTTTATTCGGGCTTAATAGCAGGTATAAGTCTGTTTATTATTAGTTACGGTGGCTTATTTCTTGCAATAAAATTCATACCGGAACTTTTCGTCGCTTACAATAATCCCCTGTTTAACTCAGACGGAAGCCGAGATATTCTCTTTTATCTGCATGCTTTTATCATTAGCTTTTCATTATCCTGGTTTTGGGATCGTTTTAAGGGGTTATTTACAGGATTCTTTTTACTGAGAGGAATAGAATTTGGGGTTGTTTATGCCCTGGTGGCTTTACTGCCTGTAATGTGGATTACATTTAGCGCGCTGGATATTACAGTGGTAATGGTTTTAAGCTGGTTTTTTTATGGATTTATACAAGCGGTTGTTGCAGGTATAATCTTCGCAAAAATCAATCCTTAATCCACAATCTTTATACGTAATTTAAATATTACGTTAAGCTCATTATTGGTTTGAATCATCCCGCCGATTTTTCTCGGTGGCACAATGTTAAAATCAGAAAAGTCAACCTGGCGGGTACCGATCAAGCTTATTGCATTTTCTCCGGCAGATATAAACTTATAATCTACGTCAAACCGCTTTGTTACTCCGGCCAGTTCTATTGCAACAGCACCTTTAATTGACTCTGCGCCTCCGTTTAGATCCGGATATTTACTTAAATTTATAAAACGAATGGTTAGTTTTGGGAAAGCTTTAACCTTTAATGTTTTCCTTAAATCACTTGTCATTACCGGATTATGGCAATCAAAGTTCTGCACATCCAGCTTTAAGATACCCGAAACCGGCACACTTCCTTTTGGGTTATTTTTATAAACCACCAGTGTATCGGGTTTTGCGTAATTATCAATTACACAATTAAACTTATTGACATTAGTACTTCCCTCTACCTTTAAGGAACCGCCCTGCATAATAACCCATTTAGTTGCCTGTGGCTTATTTGCTTGCCATTCAAATGCCGATAAAAGGAAAAATAACAGAAACAATATGGGTTTATTAATAAGCATAATTAATGCTTTAAGGTATACAAAAAAAGCAGGCTGACCTATATCAACCTGCCTTTTCTTGTGATTTTTTTATTTAGAAACCTACTACAGCCTGAATAACATATCCATCAAATTTACCGCCTTTACGAATAGCATCTGTAAAGTCTTTGTATTTTTGGTTAGTATATTCAGCTTTTAACAAAATATTTTTAGTTAAGAACCAACCAGCTGCAAAGGAAGTCCTATCGATTGTTACGTCATTGGCAACACCTGTTAATTCAGATTTAACTGTATTATAACGTGCTCCGATAAAAACATTTTCCTCAACACCAAATCTGTAAACACCTTCTATTGCAAATTGACTAGCATCTCTGGAATCAGTTTCTGCATTTGTTCTGCCTTTTGCAACTTCGTATGTTCCAAATAATTCCAGGCCATAAGTTTTAACAAAACCATTAAATTGGAAAGCATCAATCTTTTTAGTAAAACCTGGGTTAAAACGACCAGAAAATGCATTTGTGGCGTACGTAGTTGCTACTGGGGGAGTACCTGTAGTAGCTGGCTCCAAAACCATAAAGTAGTTAGAACCTGTACGGTCGCCACCATATAATGTGTTGCCGTTTTTACCTGCGCTGTTGTTGTGATAGAATGAACCTGCAACTCTTACACGAACGGCTTCATTTATTTGTTTGTCGTATCCAACTTTTCCATAAATAGATGGAGATTTGTGAATATTATCATCTTGTGCAGTAGCCGTTACGCTATCGATATTTCCTTTAATTAAGCCGTTAGATGCTCCCAACATTCCGAAAACTCCATTTTTTCTTACATATACTTCACCACCAATTTCGGTTGCAAAAGCATCCATAATATAGTTTTCTACGAATGGATTATATAAGGTTTGTCCGCCATCTGACCTGCGGAAATGCTGATCTCCATAATTAATCTCGGTATGGCCTATTTTAATGGTGGTAACTTTCATAATATCTTCCCAGATTTGTCCTTTAAACGGAAGTTTATCAAACTGCATATATCCACCTTTTACCCAGGTTTCGTTATGGTGACGGGAAGAAAGGTAACTGGTTAAGTTTAAACGAATACCATCTGCTAACTGAACATCCATAAATAAATTGGCGTTAGCGGTATTAAATCCCGGAGATATTTTATATAGGTTGTTATTTGCATCATTTTCATGCTTTAAACCCTGAAAAGACTGAGTAAAACCTGCACCAAAATTCACTTTTACTTTTTCGAATACCGCATTAGTATCTTTAGGTGCTTCAAACACATTGATACCGCTTTGGTCATAAGGGCGAAGATTCGCAACCTCAGTTTGAGCATTTACCAGTACCGGACTACCCAGTATCAGCGCAAAAGCCGTTGTTTTAAGAATGTTAGATAATTGAGTTTTCATGTTGTTATTATTAATAAGTGAATATTTAGATTTTGGTTAAGAATTAGTTTTTAACTTTTAAAGTAATTTCGATAGAAACTTCGTCTGCTACTTTTAATGCACCCATCATAAAGGTTGGCGCTTTGATATTGAAATCACTCATTTTTAATGGGGTGGTTTCTTTAAATGTTACTTCATTCCCACTGACTGTATAATTTGCTTGCAGTGTAATTGGCTTGGTTACTCCGGCTATAGTTAAATTACCTGTTGCTTTAATTATCTTTTGTTGAGGAACTACTGTAGCGTTTGTAAGCTTAAAAGTGATTTTATTAAATTGTTCTGCTTTTAAAGCCTTATGTGCCCTGGTATTTAACAAATCTTCCTTACCTTTTAAATTTGTAACAGGTAGCGTAAAATTTAATGCTGTAACGTCCTGTAATTGATCGCCTTTTAAAATTAAACTTCCGTCGCAGCTAAAGCTGGTAGCACTCATTGTCCAGTCGTGAATATTTGATGTTCCGTTTACTTTAATCTGAGAACCGGCAACGTTTTTAAAAGGAGTTTGTGCATGAGCTACTAAGCTGCCAATACCTATAATAAATGCCAGAGTAACTAACTGCCTTACCTGACTTTTTAATTTGCTGATGTTTACGTTTAAGACTTTCATACTATTCTGTTTTATATGTTGTTGTTTTCTTATAGAACAAAGGTATCTCGCAGCAAAAAGCTATTGAATGATGTAACGTAGAAAAAAAAGTGATCTTAAACACAAAAGAAAGGGAAGAGCAATTTCTAAGCTTTATAACTAAGGAAGATTGAAAAAGACTGATTTAAAAGCTTAAAATACGCTCTAATCATAAAAGCAAAGATATTCAAATCTCTTATATATAAGCAGACCAGAAAAAAGGGAACGAAAATTATTTTCGCTCCCCCTGGATTTAATTGAGATTTAATATTTACTCAGCGCGAACTGCCGGGCTCATAGCAATACTTATCCAATTGCTCATTCGAAATATCTGCAATATCTGCACTAAAACAATAAGGTAATATCAGTAAGGGGACTCTGGCGGTATTGGCCATTTTTTTACTTACACTTGAATGAAATAATCCATCGAAAAAACCATATCGTTTATGCACAAGAGTTAATACATCGGCTTTACCGGATCCATAGGTTTCTAATAAACATTTAGGAACATTGTCTCCTTTAATACTGGTATAAAAAACTTTAGCGTGTGTTTGCTCCAAAAGCTTATTAGTTGCATGTTGAATTTTAGTTACCTCATCTATAGAATCAAGGCCCAGAACTGAAATATGGCTAACTATAATTTCAGCATTAAACGGCTTGGCAATTTCAGCGAGATAGTTTATCACTTTAAAATCGCTAAACGTGAGGTCGGTAGCGTAAGCAATTGTATGTATCTTTTCAAACTGTAAATCTTCGGGCACAAGCAGAACAGGACAGTTAATTGTATCTAATACATCATGCGTATGACATCCAAAAAGAAACCGCGTTAAACCGTTTGATTTATGTGAACCCATAACAACCAAATCTATTTCCTTTTCTTTAACCATAGCCGCCGCTACAACAGAAAGCTTTCCGAAATCAGCTATACAGGTAATAGATGGTTTATATGTGGTTCCTTCGGCATGCTTAGGAATTAACTTTTTGAGACTCTTGGCGAGATCCTTTAACTCTATAAGCGTATCCTGCTTAAGGGAAATATGATCGGCAATTGGCCAGGCCAGTTGTTCTGCCATGGGTGCTGTTTCAACAATTTCCATGGCATGGCAGAGGACTATATTAGCTTTAACCTTTACAGCAATTTGAAAAGCAAATTTGGCGGCATAATTAGCCCGTACAGAAAAATCAGTAAGAACAAGGATCGTTTTCATAATGCTGCATTTAAGTTTATAAAACACTGCAGGATAAACTTCGTGATCATCCTAAACAGTTATTAATTAAAGCGCTCTTAGTATCAAACGATTTACATTACTTCACTAATTCTGTAAAAATTTAGAAATCGTTTCCTTAATTTCTATATAAGCGTAAAACAGAGCACTTGTTTTATGCTCCAACAGAGCATGATTTTCTATTAAAGCCAATTCATAATTCTGGTTAGATTTATTAATCAATGGCCCGAGTATATTTAGATATCTTTCAATGTCTTTCTTTATTTTAACATACCGGTTTTCGATATTATTAATAGCTATCCTAATTTCGGCAATATTTTCATTATTTCCAGGCTTCTTTTTGGATATGGCATTTTCAAACAGCAGCCTCTGTTGAATACTTAAGCCGGTATTAAGAGTATTTAAATCCGCGATCCAATCTTTACCTATGCAATAAAGTTCCTGCAATTCTAAAGTAAGCTGATTATCTTCTGTTACAGTTGTCATAATTCTGAACCTAAATACCAAATATCCAGACTACAGTTATTACTATAAATGATTGTGATCAATATAGGTTATGATATTTATCAGTTTTGGTAATTTAAATCCAATCTTAATTTATATTTGCTTGTGAAGCATAAGGGTATGAAACTTATGTTTGCATAATTTTTAATGGAAAAGTTGAGACTACTAAATGCAATTATCGAGTCGGCAATTGATGGAATTATTACCATTGATGTAAATGGAATTGTGGAAACGATGAACCCTGCTGCCTTAAAACTCTTTGGGTATGATGTAGGTGAGGTAAGGGGCAGAAATATTTCCATGCTAATGCCTGAACCTTACAAAAGCGCACATGACAGTTATTTGCACCGATATCAGCACACCGGAGAAAAACGGATTATTGGTATAGGCCGCGAGGTTTTAGGATTAAGAAAAGATGGCACAACTTTCCCGTTTCGCCTGGCGGTAAATGAAGTTCAGTATGAAGACAGAACCATTTACACCGGATTTGTTCATGACCTTTCTAAAGAGAAGGAAGCCGAAGAAAACCTGAAAAAATACACGGAAGAATTAGAAGAAAAAGTAAAGGACCGGACACAAAATTTACAACATCTGATTAAGGAATTAGAAAAAGCCAGAGATGAAGCAAGCCATTCTTTAGAAAAAGAAAAGGAGCTCAATCAGTTAAAAACCAGGTTTGTTTCTATGGCATCTCATGAATTCAGAACGCCATTAAGTTCGGTACAGCTATCGGCTTCGCTCATTGAAAAATACCTGCAAAAATCTGATTCCATTAATATCCTTAAGCATACGGGGAAAATAAAAAATTCTGTCGGGCATTTAACTGGTATCTTAAATGACTTTTTATCTCTCGAAAAACTGGAAGCGGGCAGAACAGAAGTTCAGTTTCAGGATTTCGACCTTGTAAAATCTTCAGAAGAGATAATTGAAGAAATGCAATTGATTGCCAAACAAAATCAGCATATCGTATATCAGCACACGGGTGCGCACAGTATGGTTTTTTTAGACCAGGCCCTGTTAAAAAGTGCTGCAATCAATCTGGTATCAAACGCAATAAAATATTCCGGAGAAAATACATTTATCGAGTTCAATACTGAAGTAAACGAATCGGAAATTTGCATAACAGTAAAAGATAACGGAATCGGGATTCCGATAGAAGAACAAAAAAATCTATTCGAGCCATTTTTCAGGGCGCATAATACCGGGAGTATTCCGGGAACCGGACTGGGACTTAATATAGTTAAGCGATACGTTGAAATGATGGGCGGCGAAGTAATTTGCCAAAGTATCCAAAATAAAGGAACCACAATTTCTTTAATCTTTAAAAAGGAATGAGTACACAAAAGAAAAGAGTCTTATTAATCGAAGACAATCAGGATATTCGTGAGAGTACAGCCGAAATTCTAGAATTAGCGGATTTTACTGTTTACACCGCGGAGAATGGAAGAAAGGGCGTTGAGCTGGCGCAGCAACATCTGCCTGATATTATTTTGTGCGACATAATGATGCCAGAACTCGATGGCTATGGCGTGCTTTATCTCCTTGGGAAAAATGAAGAAACAGCCACTATTCCATTTATTTTCCTAACAGCAAAAGCAGAACGCACGGATATGCGCAAAGGCATGGAAATGGGTGCAGACGACTATCTGACCAAGCCATTTGACGACATGGAACTTTTAAATGCCATAGAAAGCCGTCTGCAAAAACGAGAACGCGCTGCTAAAAATGCCAACAATGCAGCGTCATTAGAAAATCTGCTTGATGAGGCGCGTTCAGCTAAGTTACTAAATGAACTTTCTGGTAACAGCCGCATACGTACCTATAAGAAAAAACAGAATATATACATGGACGGCGATCAGGCATTGAACGTCTATCTGGTAAAAAGCGGAAAAATAAGAACCTATATGGTTTACCAGGACGGCCGCGAAATTGTTACCGGAATGTATACAGCAGGAGATTTTCTGGGATACGAAGCCGTTCTGTTAAACAAACCCTATCCCGAAAACTCCGAAGCTCTTGATGTTGCAGAGCTTCACCTTATTCCGCGGAATGATTTTAATGCTCTTCTTTTTAAAGATATTGGAATAGCTAAGAAGTTTATTGAACTGCTGTCGGGAAACTTGCAGGAAAAACAGGAACAACTACTGCGACTGGCATATAACTCTGTAAGAAAACGGGTTGCTGATGCTTTGGTAGACCTGGCAAAGAAATTTGCCGGGGCCACAGCAGAAAGCTGCGAAATTAAGGTTTCCAGAGACGACCTTGCAGCCATGGTAGGCACTGCAAACGAAACAATAAGCCGAACGCTGGCAGACTTTAAAGAAGAAAAACTAATAGAAAAAGAAGGCAGCGTTATTAAAATTCTTTCTATAGAAAAACTAAAACGTATAAAGCAATAAAAGTGATGAAAATCACTTTTGGTATTGACTAGCCTCATACCATAGCCTGATAAGCCGCGCTACTTTTGTTATAAACGAAATTAGTATGAAAGCGGTTGCATATAGCAGTAAGATTTGCGAAAAAGAGCTTCTTATTAAAGCAAATAATAAGAAGCATGATATTACTTTAATATCCAACAGGCTAACCCTGGACACCGTGTCTTACGCTAAAGGTAAAGACGTTGTTCTGGTTTTTTCCTCTGACGACCTGTCTGCTCCTATTCTTGCAAAATTAAAAGAGCTGGGTGTAAAATACATTTCTTCACGTTCTGTAGGTACAGATCATATTGATATCGCTGAAGCCGAAAGACTAGGCCTCAAAGTTGCCAATGTTCCCGCTTACTCACCAGAATCAATTGCAGAACACGCCATTACGCTAATACTTGCTTTATTAAGAAATATTATTCCGGCACATAAACAAATGCTCGAATATGATTTTAGTTTAAATAATTTAGTAGGAAATACCATCCATAATAAAACTATTGGCGTGGTTGGCCTGGGCCGAACCGGCAAGGTTGTAGCTAAAATCTTAACAGCTTTTGGAGCACACGTTTTAGTAAATGACATTGAAGATGTAAGTGATTTCTGCCATAATTACGGAGCCAGGCAAGTATCCTTTGATACTATTCTGAAAGAAGCAGATATTCTCACCTTCCATGTTCCCTTAGATGAATCTACTCGGTACATGGTAAATAGCCAAACCATCAAAAAAATGAAAGATGGCGTAATCCTGATTAATGTAAGCCGCGGGGCTGTTTTCAATTCTAAAGAAGTTTTTGACAGCTTACAGAATGAAAAAATCAGTAAACTGGGGATGGATGTGTACGAGTTTGAACATAATGTATTCTTTTTCAATCATAGCCGGAATCCGATTCACGATCCGCTGCTTAAAGCTTTAATCCAGAATTCACGGGTTTTATTAACCCCGCATCAGGCTTTTCTTACTGAAGAAGCCTTACAGGTTATTGCAGAAAAAACCATTCAAAATCTCGACTTATGGGAAGCGGGCCAAGACGTTGGTGAGGCAAGGTGCTATGTACAGGATGGCATAATTTCTTCTAAAGCGCTTTCAGCATGACATCGGAACTGATAAGAAAATATAATGTAGCTGCACCAAGATATACCAGCTATCCAACTGTACCTTATTGGGAAACAGATAAGTGGAACAGGGAGCAATGGTTTAAATCAGTAAAAAAATCTTATAGCGAAAGTGCGGATGATGGAATCAGCCTGTATGTTCACTTACCTTTTTGCGAAAGTTTATGCACTTATTGCGGCTGCAATACCCGGATTACAAAAAACCATGGTGTAGAAGACCCGTATATAAATGCTGTGCTGAAAGAATGGAAAATGTATTGTGACGTTTTGGGTTGCAAACCAACTATAAAAGAAATACATCTTGGCGGCGGAACGCCTACATTTTTTACCGCCGAAAACCTGAAAAGGCTTTTGGATGGCATTATTTCAAATTCTACTTTATCGGTTGATGCTGAATTTTCTTTTGAGGCCCATCCTGCAAATACAAATGACGATCATCTTAAAACACTTTACAATCTTGGCTTCAGACGACTGAGCCTTGGTATACAAGATTTCGATCCACGTGTTCAGGAGATTATAAACAGGAAGCAAAGTATTGAGCAGGTTGCTCATATCACAGACTATGCCCGCAAACTGGGTTATACTTCTATCAACTTCGACCTGATTTATGGATTACCGCTTCAGCAACTTCACAGCGTAGAAAACACCATAAATGAAGTAATTAAATTAATGCCCGACCGGATTGCTTACTATAGCTACGCACATGTTCCGTGGATCAAGCCAGGCCAGCGTAAATTTACTGAAGCCGATTTACCTGCGGACGCAGAGAAAAGAGCATTGTATGAACGCGGTTGCGAACTTTTGGTAAAGGCAGGCTATGAAGATATTGGCATGGACCATTTTGCTCTGCAAACCGACAGTTTATATCATGCATTACAATCAGGAACACTGCACAGAAATTTCATGGGCTATACGCATCAGTATACAAAACTTTCGATAGGTATCGGAGTGTCCTCTATCAGCGATAGCTGGTATGCTTTTGCCCAAAACATCAAGAAACTGGAACTTTATCTCGAAAAAATTGAACGTGGAGAGTTCCCTTTAATGAAGGGCCATGTCTTAACCCAAAACGATTTAGAATGTAAAAAAGAAATTCTAAATGTAATGTGCAAAGGCTATACCGAACTAACTACTATTCATTCAGATTTGGTAGATCGTTTAGCCCCTTTACAAGCAGACAATCTTGTCAAATTTAACTACAAGAAGCTCTATGTCACGTCGCTTGGAAAATCCTTTTTACGAAATATCTGTATGGCTTTTGACGAACGCCTATGGAATAAGCCGGCTACTGAGGAAACTTTCAGCAAGGCTGTTTAACCCAAAAATTGAATAAACATGAGTCACAGCTTTCATATCCCGGTTTTAGGCCTGGGATTTTCAATTGATACCCCACTAAAAGTTGCCCGTTATGGCATATCATCCGTTGTGTCTGTGGTAGATGATGAAGTAGTAGAACGAATGCGCCAATACCATTCGGAGGTAAATGGAATTCCTTACACTATTATAAAAAAGACAGATGAAGATTATCGTGCAAAACGAACCACGGCATATCTTAACTTGTTAAAGGTTCTGGTAAACAAACAGATCGCGGAATTGCGCAAACAGGAATTTACACCCGGTTCTGATATTACGCGATACTTTGAATTACTTCCTGAATATTCGCAATCCCGCCGGGCATATCTCGAAATGCTGAATGAGAGTGATGAATCGCTAAAAGAAATACTCCAGAGATATCTTAGAACGCAGTTGGAAAGAGGAGATATCGAAGTAAACATCATGTCTAAAGTAGATAAAATGAATTTCGGTCGGGATGGCGCTCCTTTAGGAGATAAATTCTCTGATGCGCTTGCCTCTCTGCGTGGCTTTGCTCAAAGCGATTTAAACTCATCTCTGATTCTATCAGCCGGAATGAATCCCCGCCTGTACAGTTATGTGGCAGAATTTAACGGATTTCATCCTGATGCATCTGTATCTGCCCGAAAAAAACTTGTTTTAAAAGTTAGCGATTACCGCTCGGCATTAATACAAGCTAAGTTTCTGGCAAAAAAAGGCCTTTGGGTAAATGAATTCAGAATTGAATCTGGTTTAAATTGCGGCGGTCATGCTTTTGCAACAGAAGGGTATTTACTGGGTCCTATATTGCAGGAATTTAAAGACAAACGCGCCGATATGGTAGTTGAGCTTTATGAAATATACAAAGCGTTTCATAAAACCGAAAGCGGCATAGATGTTGCGCAGCCCTTCACAAAAATTACCGTTCAGGGAGGAATTGGAACCGCAGAGGAAAATACTTTTCTACAGCGATATTATAACCTGGATGGAACCGGCTGGGGAAGTCCGTTTTTATTAGTCCCGGAAGCTACTAATGTAGACAGCAATACATTAAATCTTTTAAAAGACGCCAATGAAGACGATTTCTATATCAGCGGCGCATCTCCGCTGGGAATTCCATTTAATAATTTCAAAAAAAGCACAGCAGAAGCACAACGGCTCGAGCGCATCGCAAAAGGCAGACCAGGAAGTCCATGCAATAAAAAGTTTTTAGTTTCTAATACAGAATTTACCAGCCAGCCCATTTGTACAGCTTCAAGAGAATATCAAAATCTTAAAATTAAACAGCTTAACGCTACAGATATTCCAAAGGAAGAATACGACAAACAATTTAATGAAATAACCGAAAAACTATGCCTTTGCGAGGGTTTAACAACATCGGCATATATAAAAAACAACATTCTAAAACCTCGCGAGAACCCTGCGGTAGCCATTTGTCCCGGACCCAATACCGCTTATTTCTCAAGCGTATATTCGTTGGATGAAATGGTCAAACATATTTATGGCAAGCTTAATCTGCTTAAAGGTACAAACCGGCCGCATATGTTTATCAATGAGTTAAAACTGTATGTTGAGTATTTGAAAAAAGATATTGAAAACAGTGCTAATCAACTAAACGACAAGAAGATTAAACAGCTTGAACGTTTTAAAGATCAGCTACTAAATGGTGTGGAATATTACAATCAGCTATTTCCAAACATTCAGAAGTTTTGTAACTCCTGCAGTAAAACCTTCCAGGTTGAACTTCAGAATCTGGGCATACAAATCAATCAGCTCAAAATTGGAACCGCTTAATAAAATTCAGAGCCAATACAAGAGAATCAATTAATGTTATGCGTTAAAAACTGCTATGGCTGCCAATACTCTCACAGAAACAACCTGTTACCACTGCGGAACGGAAGCACAAAACTCATCCTATACTTTTGACAATAAAATATTTTGCTGTGTTGGATGCCAGAGTGTGTATCAGGTTTTATCTTCAAATAGTCTGTGCGATTATTACCGGTATAACGACACACCAGGACAAACACAAAAACTTAAAGACCAACAATTTGCTTATCTTGATGAAGAAAGTATAATTGCCGATTTAGTAGATTTCAGACACGAAACACTAACGGTGATTACATTTTTTATTCCGGCAATTCACTGCAGTTCTTGTATCTGGCTCTTAGAGCATTTACATAAGTTAAATCCGGGAGTTGTACATTCAAGAATCGACTTCTTAAAAAAGCAGGTTTCAATAACCTTCAAGCATCACGAAATTTCTTTACGCAAACTGGTAGAGCTATTGGTTTCTATAGGATATGAACCATTAATCTCTTTACAGGATGTGGTTAAAGAGAAACAGGGTTCGGTAAATCGTGAGCTCATAAAGAAAATTGCAGTTGCAGGCCTGTGCATGGGCAATGTGATGCTTTTTAGTTTTCCTGAATATTTTGGATTATCAACATTTGAACAACAATACAAAAGCCTGTTTGGCTGGCTAAACCTGGCATTTATTATTCCTGCTACACTTTATTGCAGTCGCGATTTTTTTAGCTCTGCCTGGGCGGGACTAAAAAGCAAAGTAATAAATATGGATGCCCCTCTGGCATTAATTATTGCGGTTTTATTCTTTAGAACCCTTTTCGAAATTTTAACACAAACCGGCGCAGGCTTTTCTGATACTTTAACCGGGTTGATCTTTCTACTTTTAATGGGCCGCTGGGTAAAACAACGCACCTATTACCATCTTTCTTTCGAGCGTGATTACCGATCCTATTTCCCGGTAGCCGTTACCGTGCTTAAAGAGAAAAAAGAAAAATGCATTCCAATAGCCGAACTAACTATAGGCGATAGGATTTTTATACGGAACAACGAGATTTTGCCAGCAGATTCTATTTTAATGCAGGGCGATGGGTTCTTCGATTTTAGCTTTGTAACCGGCGAATCTGAGCCTGTAAGAAAAGTGCTTGGCGAAATTGTGTATGCTGGCGGCAGACAAGTAGGTGAAGCCGTTGAACTGGAAATCATTAAGCCTGTATCTCAAAGTTATCTCACCAGTTTATGGAATAACGAAACATTTACCAACACAAAATCTATTCAAAATTTTAATGATAGCATTGCGAAATACTTTACCTCTGTTGCTCTGCTTATTGCACTTTCGGCAGCCGGATATTGGCTGTATACCGAAGATACTACAAAAGCCTGGACAGCATTTACATCTGTACTTATTGTAGCATGTCCCTGTGTATTATCTTTAAGCACACCGTTTACACTTTCAGCCGTTCTTGGCATCTTCGACAAAAATCGTTTCTACATAAAAAGCACTGATGCGCTTGAAAAACTTGCAGGCATCGATACCATCGTTTTTGACAAAACGGGAACCATTACTTCGCCAGACGCTTTAGACATTATCTTCTCAGAAGCGCTTACTGCAGAAGATAAAGTTCTTGTTGCTTCCCTGGCAAGAAATTCGTCACATCCATTAAGTCGCGAAATTATAAAATGGCTCCAAACCAATACCTTTTCGCAGGCTTATAACTTTATGGAAGTGCCTGGCAAAGGCATAGCAGGTTTTATAAATGACAAAGCGGTAATATTAGGAAACCAGGCGTTTGTCCCTTCGGCCAATAGAAAGCACAGAGATTATTCGAGCGTTCATTTAGAAATTGAAGGTGAATATAAAGGCTATTTTAAGATAAACCATCAATGGCGAAGCGGCTTGCGCCAAGTCTTTAACACTCTTTCATGGCAATTTGACCTGCATTTATTATCCGGCGATAATGAAAGCGATAAGAAAAAGCTGATAACCTTTTTTCCAAATAAAGAGCAAATGTTCTTTAAACAATCTCCACATCATAAGCTCGAATATATTAAAGACCTGCAATCCCGGAACCATAATGTTATTATGTGCGGAGACGGACTAAACGACGCCGGGGCTTTAAAACAAAGCGATTTCGGAATTGCAGTTACAGATAATGTAAATAACTTTAGTCCTGGTTGCGATGCCGTGCTGCACGGCGATTCTTTAAGGTTATTACCTAAATTTATCAAACAGGCCAGAGCTGCGATGAAAACCATTAAATTAAGTTTTGCTATTGCCAGCATTTATAACCTGATAGGAGTTTACTTTGCAGTTCAGGGAACTCTTTCGCCACTTATTGCGGCAGTATTAATGCCAATCAGTACAGTAACAATCCTTTCATTTACTTCGGTATGCACCAGGTATTACGCCCGTAAAAACAAACTAAACAGCTAAAGAATGAATATTATATACTTACTCATCGGTTGCAGTATTTTCATCGCTTTAATTTTTTTAGCTGCTTTTTTTTGGGCAATGCGTACCGGACAAAATGACGACATGCAGACCCCAGCCATGAGAATACTCTTTGATGACGATAAACCTAAAGAAGAGGTAAATAAAATCGACTAAACATCATATAACCCCGGTTCTTACAACCATAGTTTTTTAGTCTATAGGGGCAAGTTTGGTTAATATCATCATAAAATATGACCAGCATCATCTTTTCACAAAACTTACGTCATTCGGTGCATCCCGTTGCACCGATAATTTTACACCCGGAAATCATTTAATTTATGCAGCCTGAGAAATTTAATTACGACAACAAAACTGTAAGAAACTTTGCTATTGCCACCGTGGTATGGGGACTTATTGGCATGACAGTAGGCTTACTGATTGCGATGCAGTTATTTAAGCCTTCCATGAACCTTGGAAGCCAATTTACCACCTTTGGCAGAATCAGGCCACTTCATACCAATGCTGTAATTTTTGCATTTGTAGGCAATGGTATTTTCATGGGAGTTTATTACTCTTTGCAGCGGCTTCTTAAAGCCAGAATGTTTAGCGACGCTTTAAGCAAAATACACTTTTGGGGCTGGCAATTAATCATCGTTGCTGCTGCAATTACATTGCCGCTGGGCCTTACCTCGTCACATGAATATGCAGAACTTGAGTGGCCAATCGATATTGCAATTACCATTATCTGGGTAGTTTTTGGTATTAATATGTTTGGTACCATTATTAAACGCCGCGAACAACACATGTATGTGGCTATCTGGTTCTATATTGCCACATTTGTAACAGTTGCGGTACTGCATATTGTTAATTCATTTCAGTTACCTGTCTCTTTATTTAAAAGCTATTATATGTATGCCGGCGTGCAGGATGCGCTTGTACAATGGTGGTACGGGCACAACGCAGTAGCATTTTTCTTAACCACACCATATTTAGGAATGATGTATTATTTTCTTCCTAAGATGGCCAACCGGCCAGTTTATTCTTATAAACTTAGTATCCTTCACTTTTGGTCGCTAATATTTATTTATATATGGGCTGGCCCGCATCATTTACTTTACAGTTCACTTCCCGGATGGGCACAATCGCTGGGCATTGTATTCTCCATTATGCTTATCGCGCCAAGCTGGGGCGGTATGATAAATGGATTACTTACACTTCGTGGTGCATGGGATAAGGTTCGCGACGATGCTATTCTGAAATTCATGGTGGTAGGATTAACATCATACGGTATGGCAACGTTTGAGGGCCCGATGCTTTCCTTCAAACAAATTAATGCTATAGCTCACTTTACAGACTGGATTGTAGCACACGTACATGTGGGAGCCCTGGGCTGGAACGGATTTTTAACATTTGCTATTTTATACTGGCTTATACCAAGAATTTATCAAACAGAACTCTATTCTAAAAAACTTGCAGGCTTCCATTTCTGGATAGGAACATTTGGAATACTATTTTATGCGGTACCTATGTACTGGGCTGGTTTCACACAGGGCCTGATGCTAAAAGAGTTTACTCCTGAGGGTATGTTAAAATATCCTGGATTTTTAGAAACGACGCTGCAGATTATCCCGATGCATGTTTTCAGGGCAATTGGTGGTGGCTTATACCTCACCGGTGTTATCGTAATGACCTATAACCTCATTAAAACGGTAAAACAAGGAACACTTCTGGCAAACGAACCTGCTGAAGCAATGCCTTTGGCTCCGGTTTTTGTACCTCATGCAAGCGAAAAAACCTGGCACAGGGCTCTTGAGCGTAAGCCAATGCGCTTTTTAGTACTATCACTTATCGTAATTCTGATAGGCGGCATGGTCGAAATGATGCCTACATTTCTGGTAACATCAAATGTACCGACCATTGCCAGCGTAAAACCATACTCACCATTGGAACTACAGGGCCGCGATATTTACATCCGTGAGGGCTGTGTGAATTGTCACTCGCAAATGGTAAGACCATTCCGTTCTGAAACAGAGCGTTACGGAGAATATAGCAAAGCCGGAGAATTTGTGTACGATCACCCATTTTTATGGGGCTCTAAACGAACCGGGCCGGATTTACATCGCGAAGGTGGTAAATACTCTAATGCATGGCACTTTAATCACCTGCTGGATCCCACAACCATGTCTCCGGGAAGTATTATGCCTCCCTATCCATGGTTAATTGATCAAAAGCTTGACATCAGTACAACGGCATCTAAAATTTCTGCTATGCGTACCCTTGGCGTACCATACGAAGAAGATTTTGAAGATATAGCTAATCAAAAGCTTACAGAGCAGGCCGAAATGATATCCAGGAACCTGGCCGCCGATAACATTAAAGTTAAAAGCGACCGGGAAATTATAGCGGTTATAGCTTACCTGCAACGACTAGGAACAGATATAAAAGCAGAGAAATAAATAGATAATGCGGGTTAGTTCTAATTCGCACATCACTCAAAACCTAAAACATATAACAGAATGTTTAAGCAATTTCTAAATACAGTAACCGACAGCAATATTTATTTAATTATCTCACTATGGATATTTCTAATCTTTTTTATCCTGGTAGCAGTGATGTTATTTAAAATGACAAAAGAACATATCCAGCACATGAGCGAGCTTCCATTAAATGACGAAAAGCAAGAGGAAATATGAAAACCTTATTAACAAGCAGCATATTTATATTATTTGGCAGTACTGCATTTTCTCAAACAGCAGATACAGCCGTCACTGCTGCCACCAGCAATAACTTAGGCTCTGACAATATTTATCTGAACCTTCTTATTATAGCTTTTGCAATTGTAATATTTGCCCTGCTACTGGTTGCGCTAACCTTACTCAAAACATTTAATAAGCTTTCTGCCGAGATTCTTAATCCAACTCCTTTTGTTAAAAACGAGGAAAAGCTATTGGAATATCATGAATGGCAAGCCTTAAAAAAAAACAAACCAGGTATATGGAACAAGATATTGGGTTTAAGGCCGCTATCTGAAGAAAAAGATATTCTGCTTGAACATGAGTTTGATGGAATTTCAGAACTCGACAACCCCACTCCTGCCTGGTTTATGTGGCTATTTTATGCAACCATAGTTATTGCCGCAGGATACATGCTTACATATCATGTATTTAAATGGAGCCCTTTGCAGGACGAAGAATATGCAATAGAAATGAAAGAAGCCGAAGATGCGAAGAAAGAATATCTGTCTAAAGCAGCTAATTTAATTGATGAAAATACAGTAACCGAAAGTAACGATGCCGGAATAATATCTGCGGGACAAGCCCTTTATAATACCAATTGCATAGCCTGCCATGGCGATAAAGGACAAGGTATTGTAGGACCGAATTTAACAGACGAATATTGGCTGCATGGAGGAAAAATCAATGATATTTTTAAAACCATAAAATACGGTATTCCGGAAAAAGGAATGATATCATGGGAAAAAGTTTTATCTCCAAAGCAGATTTCGGATGTAGCTAACTACCTGCATTCCATAAAGGGAAGTAATCCGGCTAATCCTAAAGCACCACAGGGAGATAAAGAGGGATAAAATATAGGAACGAGGGTTGAATAAGATGGGTGATGTAACAACAAACAACAATACAGTAAAGCCAGGCCGGGTATGGATATATCCTAAATTAATAAAAGGCAAACTATACCAATACCGGAACTGGCTGAGCTATGCTCTTTTGGCTCTGCTGTTTGCAGGCCCGTTCATAAAAATAAACGGCGAACAGCTAATTCTGTTTAATATTCTTGAACGAAAGTTTGTTTTTTTTGGTGTAATCTTCTGGCCGCAGGACTTTTACATATTTGTGTTGGCCATGCTTACTTTTATCATCTTCATTATACTATTTACAGTTGTTTTTGGAAGGGTTTGGTGTGGCTGGGCCTGTCCGCAAACTATCTTTATGGAAATGCTTTTCCGTAAAATTGAATTCTGGATAGAAGGCGATGCCATTAAACAACGAAAGCTGGACGCTTCGCCTTTAACTCCCGAAAAGTTTTTTAAAAAGACGGCCAAGCATTCTCTTTTTATTCTTATTTCCTTTCTAATTGCAAATATTTTTTTAGCATATATTATAGGCTTAGAAGCATTACTCAAAATTATAAGCGAACCAATTGGTCTGCACATTACAGGCTTTACTGCCATTGCACTTTTTACTATAGCTTTTTATCTGGTTTTTGCCCGCTTAAGAGAAATTGTCTGCACCGTTATTTGTCCTTATGGAAGGTTACAGGGCGTTTTATTAGACAATAAAAGCCTGGTTGTAGCTTACGATTATGAACGCGGCGAACCGCGGGGAAAACTACAGCGCAACAATCTTAACAACTCCGAAACAGGCGACTGCATAGATTGCAGCTTATGCGTACAGGTTTGTCCTACCGGAATAGACATACGCCAGGGAACCCAGTTGGAATGCATTAATTGCACGCTCTGTATTGATGCCTGTGATATGGTTATGGAAAAGATAAACCGCCCCAAACGACTTATAGGCTTTAAATCTCAGGAAGAAATTACCAGCAGGCAGCCATTCAGCTTTAGCAAACGCATTTATGCATACGCCGCAATTTTAACTGTTTTAGTATCTGTATTAACATTCTTGTTAATACAGCGCAGCGCAATAGAAACAATTATATTACGTGCCAGCGGAACTTTATATCAGGAACGTAATGATGGCACCGTGAGCAATCTTTACAACGCAGAGTTAATTAACAAAACGCCTGGCGCTATCAGGTTTAATCTGGACGCTGAAGATAAGAACACTAAAATTCAGTTTATCCGCAAAGAAAATACTATTGAAAAGGGGCAAAGTATAAAGGTTACTTTTTTTATTATCAGACCCAAAAAGGACATTTTGAAATACAAATCTGATGTGGAAATAAATGTTCTTTCAGAGGGCAAAATCATCGAAGAGTTAAGCACCACATTTATTGCACCTCCAAACTTATAATTATGAACTGGGGAACAAAACTGATTATCGCATTGGCCCTGTTTATGGCCTTTATCATCACCTTAAGCGTAAAAATGATTTTTAGCAGTGAGGATGCACTGATTGAAAAAGACTATTACGAACAAGGCCTTAATTACAATCAAAAATATGATGCCAGGCAATTGGCAATTACTGATTCTGTAGTACCCGAAATTAACGTTAATGAGGATGGTTTAACAATTCATTTTATACGTCCGGCGGTTTGCAGGCTTAACTTAAAACGATTAGCCAATTCCAGGATGGATACTATAATTACGCGTAATACTAACGAAGACTTTCAGGTACAAATTATGAAAAATGAACTGGCAAGCGGCCCCTGGATGCTAGCTATAGATTATATCATCGACAATAAAAATTATTTGTTTGAGCAGGAAATAATAATGCCATGACTTATGAAGCATTAGCCTTTTATACCGGACTCTTTGGCAGTTTACATTGTGTAGCCATGTGCGGACCGCTCATGTTAGCCCTGCCTTTTTCGGGCCAGTCGATCTGGGCTTCTATTTTACAACGACTACTTTACCAATCAGGCAGGATATTAATGTATGGCGCACTAGGCTTGTTTGTCGGGCTAATAGGTACTGGCTTTGGATTATTGGGCTTACAGCAAGTATTATCTCTTGCAACCGGAATATTTCTGTTTATATCCGGTTTAAATCATTTCATCAAAGGGAAAAGCAATAAACTATCTCTTCTCCAAAATAAAATGCTACCCCGCCTTACATCTTTATTGGGAAAGTATTTAAGTAAGCCTTACGGCGCATTTGTTGCCGGGGCATTGAATGGAGCTTTGCCCTGTGGAGTTACTTACATCGCGCTGGCACAAGCTATTAATTTAAATACTACACTGGAAGCAGGCAGATCGATGCTGTTCTTCGGCTTAGGAACTCTTCCTTTATTATTTATTACAGCATTAGCGCCTCTGTTTTTCAGAAAGTTCAAAGTCCCGTCATTATTGGTTCCGGTTCTGTTCTTAATTGCCGGCAGCTTTTTAATGGCAAGAGGATTAAATTTAGAGATTCCTTATATCTCACGTGCTATCCATCCGGATAGTAAAGTTATATGCGAGTAAAGCTAGCGGCCCTTGTCTAAAATTACAGCGGCAGCATTGCCCCCAAAGCCGGCAGCTACTACTAATATCCTCCGGATTGGCTTTTCCTTTCTGACAGGTTCTACTACAATCGGATAAGGAAAATCCAGATACGTTTGTGTTTCTAAAATATGCATCGCATATTCTATAGCCAAGCAGCCCGATGCACCAAGCGTATGCCCCGTCATCCATTTTGACGAAGATATTATTGGAAGCCCTGTATTCGCAAAAACATTTCTTATGGCATTTAATTCTGCAGAATCGCCAGCTACTGTTCCGGGTGCGTGCATTATAATCATATCAACCGGTAACTGTTGGCCCGCATTTTCAATAGCATCAAGTATAGCCAGCTGAAAATTATTCCCTTCTTTTGAAATACCTGTTTTACTGCTTATATTTTCGAAGCCAAAGCCAATAGAGCTGATAATAACAGGGCTGGTTTTATCAGCATTTAATTGTTTTTCACTTACCTTTTCCAATGCAAATACCGCCGCCCCTTCGCCCAGCACAAATGTATTTTTCTTTAAAGCGTTCAGCGGCCGGCACGGGTAAGGCATCATACTTTCATCCGAATAAATACCTATTGCCTTCATCTGAGCAATGGTAAACGGGGTTAGCGGAGCCTCGGCGGCTCCGGCTAAAAACTTATTGGCCATACCCGACTTTAACCATGCAAAGCCATTTGCAATTGCCTGTAAGCCGGTACTACAGGTTACAGAATGGCTAATACCGGGACCGGAAGTATTTAAATCCTGTGCTACCCAGGATGATATATTTCCGAGAGTTGTAAGCGGCGAAGTATTGGGTGGAACTTTACCGGTTCGTTGAAATTCGCTGATATACTCTTCGAATAAAGTAGTTGCGCCACGGGATGAGCCGATGTTAATACTGATATCCTTTTCGTTTCCCCAGCCAGCTTGCACAACAGCCTGCCTGGACGCATACATTGCAAGTAACACCGAACGATCTAAGCCTTTGTAAGCGCGTTTTTCTAATGACAATTGCTCGAGCAATTCGGAACCTTTTTTTTGCAGACTGCCTATTGGTGTAGCATCTGGCGATTGAAAATCAGGTCTGGCTGAATTATAGCTGCTTGAAACAGTTTGCTTGTCATGGCCCAATGCCGAAATAGAACCATGCCCTTTAATTATAATATATTCTTTCAATGTATGGTATAGATAAAACAAATAACAGTATCTGACAAATTTAGTAAAAACCTTAACCGGATATCGCGTGCTCAAAATCATTTATCTTAATGATTTAAAGCACCTTAAAAATAAATCCATTAAATTACCTTGCGATAATTAATTATGAGGAAAGAAATCATCACATTTATTAAAGAAAACAAGATTGCCTGCTTTTGCTGCGTCGATGAAAATAATGCACCCTATTGCTTCAATTGCTTTTATCTGTTTGATGAGCAGAATCATCTGCTATTTTTTAAATCTTCCCCAAATACACACCATTCAAAAATAATGTTAAAATCGTCCAAAATTGCGGGAAGCATTTTACCCGACAAAATGGATTTTATTACTCTTAAAGGACTTCAATTTACCGGAAGCGTACTATCACAGGACTTCCCTGATAATATTAATCCGGAAATATATTATCATAAAAAGCTTCCCTTCGCCTTTGCAAAACCTGGGAAAGTTTGGTGCATCCAATTAGAAACTCTAAAAATGACTGATAGTACTAATCTATTTGGTAAAAAACTAAGATGGGAAAAGTCTGAAAATTACTCTGAGTAAATCTTAATCGTCGCCTTCGTAGATAACTCCGGAAGTGGGAGTCTCTTTCAATTCAATTTTTCTTAATGCAGGTAAGGAAGGCTTGATTTTATTCCAGAGCCATATTGCAAATAATTCGCTGGTAGGATTATGAAGGCCATCAACGTTATTTAAAAACTTGTGATCTACTAATTGTAACACAGGTTCTACCGCCTTCTTTAAATCTTTAAAATCTATCACCCATCCTTCTTCTTTAAGCACTTTATCCTCAACAAAAACGGTGAGATGATAAGTATGCCCATGAAGCTCTTTACAACCATGTCCCTCAGGAACATTTGGCAAAAAATGTGCGGAATCGAATGTAAATTGCTTATATAAAATCATTATATTTTTGTCGCAAAAATGGGTTTGTTTCAACAGAATGTTCGTGATTTAAATCAACACGCGTCAGTTTCTTTATCCGTTTTTTATTTGATAATCTGATGTAATATAAAACGCCGGCAACACAAAATAAAACAGAAATAAGCAACAGGCAATACTGAAAATGCGGGATAAGGATTTCATACCTGCTTAATAATGGCTGAAGGAATAACAGCATTAAATAGAGAACAGTTAACATACAATACAATACATTTAAAGTTTTATAAACAACTGTACTGTTGACGTTAAACAACTCCTGAAGCAATATTGGCGTTATACATCCCAAGGTTATTAAATGAATATAACCTATGATGAGGTTACGATTAGAAAACGTCCAGCCGCCAATAACCGGCACACATACAAGAACCTGAAAAATAACTTTTAAAGAAATAGCGATTAACGCCATCTGAATCAGTAAAGGGATTTTCCTGGTGAAACCAAAGAGCTTCTTTAATAATACAAACCAGCTTATTGTATGTATAAAAGCGCCCACAAGCGCCAGAAAAAACACCCATAAAGGTGGTTTTATCCACAGGGTAAAGATAAAAAAGAGTGGTATGGCCGAGAACAAAAACAGACTTAGCCATGGATTAACAGTTTTTTGAAGAGCATTATCAGCATTTAAGTACCTGCAAGCAAACACGCCTAAAGCACCGAACAACATCCAGCCGTTTAATTGAAAATGCAAATAGAAATAAATTGCGTTCTGATAAACTATACCTGTATTTCCGGAAGCCTTTAAAGCACCCAAAGCCAGCGGCCCTATAGACGAGAGAACGAGACAGGCTATTGCCATCTTCATCAGCCTTGCCGAAATGATATTATCACTCTTAAAATCCCATTTATTATAAACCAGGTACGCAAAACGATAGGTAATTAAAAGAAATAAGGTGGAAAAAATAATAGATACCGTTTTATACCCCTGTACTGAAAAGCTAAAAAGCATGCCGAAGGCACACAATAAAGTAAGGCCCAATATCCATTTAAATGCCGGGGATATTTCCATCTGTATCTGCCCCGCGATAAGAAGAGCAAGTGCCAGGAAAATCCATCCCGCAAAGGCGAAATGAGAATGCGCATGCAGGATATTCAGATAATTTAGTTTACCTGAAGGAAAGCATTGCATATACCGTAAAATAACTCCAAACAACGCCAATACAATAAAATTGACCAAAAGCCAGCGTCTATAATCAATCCTCTTTATCCATTCCATACCACACACTTAATCCTCTGTCGAGACAAGGTAGCTGCAGATATTTTATTTACGTGCCCAAAACTCATTAGGAAAATTTTCGGTATAGGGTTGATGGATATCACTAATCACCGCTCCTATTTCTTCCAATTGCTGTGCAGGCAAGGTGACTTCCATATAGGGAAACATTTCGCGTTCTTCAAAACGAATATGCGTTTCAATTATATCGGCAAGATTTAACAGGGCAGCTTCATCAATCCATTTAGACGCGCAGATATCAGCAATCAAGCGTTTTATTTTCTGATGATCTGCAATGGCTCTTTTACGATACTCATTATCATCCGGCAGGTAAACAAACAATTGCTCTTCTTCCTCTTCAAAATGCGGAAACAAAGCATGCCTGGCGAAGTGATCTATGTAACTTACTATTTCCTGTAATGCCACATTATACTTAAATCCTTGTTTAATCTTCCATCCCAATAGCAAGCCGTGATGATGGTCTCTGGATAACTCCATCAGATTTTTATTTCGTTTCATGATTTTTTAATTTAGTAAGCGCAATTGTTTGTTGTAATAACAGAGTATTACTGAACTAATTCCTTCTCAAGCTTTATTGCTTTAGGAAAAAGAATGTTATTTTCTAAATGAACATGAATAAATAAGTCATTTTCAAACTCCTCTAATTTTTTATACAGTATCGTATAAGAAGTGCAGGCATCCGCAGGTAATTCATAATTATTTGTAGCCTCGCGAATAGCGGCCATATCTTCGCCAGCTTGCTCGTGCTCGGTTTCCATCATTTGGGTTGGGGTACTAACCGTCTCAAAAGCAGCTGAAGTGATACTTGTGTGAGATGCTGAAGCATGAACCAGCTCTTTGATAAAAGGGAATAATATTTTTTCTTCTTTGGCAAGATGCAGCATAAAATCGGCGGCAACCTTACTAAAAATACGAGCTACTTCTATCACTTCAGGATGCCTGTCGCCATGCACACGGGCAACCTTATTAGCTAATTCAGAAATAAAGGGCACACTCTCCTTAACATAGTTATGATGCGTGTTTACGATATAATCGCTTAAAAAGCCCAAGTCCCATTTATCAAACGCCATCGGAGTTCCCTGTTCCTGATTCTGAACCTGGCCGAGCTCTGCTTTTACGATTTCAATATCCAAGCCTTTTCTGTTGCAAACCTCATCAAGCGTTTTTTTACCGCCGCAGCAAAAATCAATACCAAACTTTTTAAATACCTGCGCTTTACGATAATCATTCACTACCATTTCGCCAATAGTCTCTTGTGTTTGAGCATTAGCCGGTTTACCAATTTTCACTTTCCAGATTTCCGGCCCGCTTTCCAGATATTCCCAGATAAAGGTATTACCGCGCTCGCATACCAGCTGGTAATACAGCGGTTTAGGATCATGATCGTTATGCAGAATAAATGCCTGGTTAGCTTTTAATGAATCGAATTGCCCGAATATTTGAGGGTGCTTAAAGCGCGGCTCAATTTTAGTTGCGTCTAGAGTTAAAAGAATTTCCATGTGAATATTTATTAATAAAAGACCTTTTTATCTTCTATTTGCAAATAAGAACATTTCTTCAAAAAATAAAATGATAACAATCACTTTTTTAATTTTAAAAAAACAGGCTTGCATTAACATACAGCCTGGCTTTTAAGGTTAACAAATTCTATCAGATAAAAAGAGGCTTTTCTACGCTTTCATTATCTAAACTAAACGAATATGGCATAACCAGTAAAGGCACTTTTGTAGTTTTAGCAAGTTGCTTACTGATGCTGGTATGAAATAATCCCTCAAAGAAATCGTAGCGTTTATGTACCAGTGTAAGTAAATCTACCTCTCCCGAGTCAATAACCTCCATTAAACGTTTAGAAACACTTTCGCCTTTAAGGGTTCTGTATGTCAGCTTAGAACTTTCCATACCTACCTGATTCATAATAGAAGACTCGATATTTCGCTCTTCATCGGTTAAAGGTAAATCTAACGGAGAGATGTGGTTAACCAATATTTTTGATGAAAATGGTTTTGCAAGCTTAGCTAGGTAAGCAATTACTCTGGTATTATTGAATGTTAGATCTGTGGCGTAAAAAATATTGGAAATGGGTTTAAAAACCGCATTTTCCGGTACCAGCAATACAGGGCAGTTTATATTGTCAAGAATATCATTAGTATGGCTACCAAAGAAAAAGCGAGATAAGCTGTTCGATTTATGCGCGCCAATTACCACCAGCTTCACAGAATTTCCATTTATTAACTTTTCTGTCACTTCAGTTAACATATCTAAATCATTTATATAAGATATTGAAGGGCAAAAATCATCAGCATTTTTTACCCGGGCATTTAAGTGCATCCCAACTCCTTTAAGACGCTTCATGCTTTGGTTTCTTAAAACTAAATGATCTGCCAAAGGATAGGTTAACTGCTCGGTAATTTCTAAGGCATGGCAAAGTAAGATATTAGATTTTGTAGTAATAGCGATATTCATTGCATATTCTGCAGCGAACTTTGCACGTTCGGAAAAATCTGTAAGTACCAGGATATTTTTCATACCAAATTTATTTTATACAGTAAAAATCGTTATATCAAAGTTAAAATAAAATGATTTTAATCACTCCAAATCATAACATTTAACAGCAACACTGGTAAGCTGTAATAGTTATTTGAAAAGTTAATTGATTTGCTTGCGAGTGCATTAAGACTGACAAATGTTATAAAAAAAGGTGACATCCATCATTCGTAAAATCACTATTACAACGCAACTTTATCGACATAAAGCAAACCTTCAATTTTTAATTAAGGGTTAAGAAAAACAAATTACACACATAAACTGTCAACGATGAGAAAAGTATTATTGATTGATGACGATGCGGATTTCAGAGAAAGTGTCGCTGAAATACTTCAACTGTCTAATTATTTAACCTTAACCGCGGAAGACGGAAAAACAGGTGTAGAAAAAGCGCTGAAAGAGAAACCTGATTTAATTATATGTGATGTATCCATGCCTCACATGGATGGATTTAGTGTGCTGCATATTTTAAGCCGCCATCCGGAAACCGTAGCTATTCCATTCATTTTCATGACTGGGAAGAATGAATTGACCGATATAAGAAAAGGCATGGGAATGGGCGCGGACGATTATCTGGTGAAACCCTTTGACGAAAGCGATTTGCTTAATTCCATAGAAATGCGCTTAAGCAAAACAAATGCAGGCAAAGGTAAACTTACCGAAACCCAACAAAATATTGTAACCTTTATTAAAGAGATAAGGCTTTGCGACAATACTCCCAAACATAGCACTGATATATCGGTTCAGAAGTATAAAAAGAAACATATATTATACTCCGAAGGACAAAAAGCATCCACAGTTTACTTTGTGGTAAGCGGAAAGGTGAAAGAGTTTATGATCAATGAGGAAGGGAAAGAACTCATTACAAATATGTATGCAAAAGGGGATTTTATAGGTTATACCACGATTCTCGAAAATACTTTTTATAACGAAACTGCACAAATAATAGAAGATGCAGAGCTATTACTTATTCCTAAAAAAGATTTTCTTCAACTGATTAATAACAACATCCAGGTAGCAAATGAATTTATCGGGATGTTATCTCATAACTTGTTAGCGAAAGACCAGAAGCTTTTACAGCTTGCATATAGCTCATTACGCAAAAAAGTGGCTACGGGCATTATAGAAGTAATAGATAAATTTAAAGATCAGCGAAACGGAAAACCGATTATCGAAATATCACGTGAGGACCTGGCAAATGTTGTTGGGGCAGCTCAGGAATCGCTGAGCAGAACATTAAAGGAATTTAAAAATGAGCAGCTTATCGATATGTTTGAAGGCAACATTGTAGTGCTAAACGATAAGAAGCTACGTTATCTGGCATACTAAGCTTTATCCATCTGTAGTAAGGTTTAGAGGTTAATTCAATCTTTAAATCTTACTTTTTCACTCCCTTGTTTACAGCACAATCATTATTTTGAGTGACTGCAATCATGCTGTCTTAATCGCTTTTTCATCACTTTTATATCAAAAAAAATGGCATAAATCTTAATATTCTGTATTATGGAAACTATTTTAGTGCTTACAGACTTTTCATATTCTGCTTTTAATGCCGCACGATATGCGGTAAACTTAGCAAACCAGCTTCACGCGGCACAGGTAATTTTTTATCATGTTTTTAATCCTTCAACTACAGATACACCGCCCCCATTTGCTTCGGAAATAGAAGATGCCTGGGGCCAAACCATCGAACGGTTGAATGAGCTTAAAACATCCTTAGAAGGGTTTGCTTGTAGCGGTACAAAACTGACGTTAAGAATTAGCCAGGAACCTTTATCTGCTGCAGTGAAAACGATAAACGAAGAAACACCAATTGGATTGGTAGTTATGGGAAGTACTGGCAACAATAAACTTAAACGTTTATTTGTTGGAAGCAACACTATGTCTCTATCCGATAACTGTCCTGTTCCACTGTTGGTAATACCACCAGACACCGGGTTTGAGAATATAGAAAGAGCAGTATTTGTATGTGATTTACAAAACACCAAACAAATTCCGGTTCACACCATTAAGAGCTTTTTAAATCAGCTTCAGTCAAAATTATCTGTTCTGTATTTTGATGAAGAAAATACCCGGTCTGATATTAGCCTGAAGCGGCAAAAAGCCTTATTACAACTTGTTGATTCTATAAATCCGGAATCATCATACCTGCATGGGGAAGATATTGTAGACGATATTATCAACTTCTCGAATAGAAATAATATGCAATTAATCATTGTTATTTATAAAAAACAACGCTTTCTGCAAAACATATTCCATCCGGGAAGCACCAATCGGCTGGCTTATTATTCTCATTTTCCTTTGCTCATCTTAAAGCCAACAGACATTAATATTGACTCTTCTGAATCCCGTGTTGATTATCAGGAAGAGTGTAGCATTTAACAGAATAAGTTATCGGTAAATCTGTTAAAATAAGTAAAAACGATGTCTGTAAATTTTATCAGGCAAAAAAAGGGCTCAGTGGATATGTGGAAGTTACATAATTGCGAAGGTTAAGCGGAGTCCCTATGTATAATATAGCTTTAAGTATAGACCCATACATACAACGATATACGATTCCGAAGGAGTCGAACAAAAGTATAATTATTAAACACTATAAATATTAAATACTTTTAGAATAGAACCATTGCTAAAGAATACAATATAGCTGTAGTAAAGACCCAAAGCTACAATGCCTGTCCAATACACATGCCCAATTATTGACTTGCAACACAATTTGTAAGAAAGACCTATAAGGTTTTGGAAACCTTATAGGTCTTAAACGGATAGACCTTAGCCGAATCTTATACATTGCTTGGTTTGCAAAACTCAAACCAAGAAGTAATACAAGTTTAGGTTAAGCCGTTTCAAGCTTTTTTCCTTTTTTATCAAAAACTTCCGAACTTCCTTCAAAGGCTTTAATATAAATCTGTTTTAACTCGCTGATTAATGGATAACGGGGATTTGCACCGGTACACTGGTCATCAAAAGCCTGTTCAGACATAGTATCAATTGTGGCATAAAAACTCGCCTCTGTTACACCAAAATCCTTAATGGATCTGGGAATACCTACTTTAATTTTAAGCTCTTCTATAGCTTTAATTAACAGTTCAATCTTCTCACTTTCATCCTTACCGCCCAGATTCAGGTAATCGGCAATACGTGCGTATCTCCATTTTGCATTCGGGTATTTATATTGTGGGAAGGCAGCTTGCTTACGCGGATTATCTACAGCGTTAAACCGGATAACCTCGGTTATTAGCATTGCATTTGCTACACCATGCGGTACATGATGAGAAGCGCCTAATTTATGCGCAAGCGAATGGCAAATACCCAGAAAAGCATTGGCAAAAGCCATACCCGCAATGGTTGAAGCATGTGCCATTTTTTCCCGGGCCTTAATATTTGTGGTTCCTTCGCTGTATGCATCCGGCAGATATTTAAATATTAAACGAACTGCTTCTAAAGCCAGTCCGTTTGTAAATTCTGATGCCAAAACAGAAACAAAGGCCTCGAGAGCATGTGTAAGCGCATCTATTCCAGATGCAGAAGTCAAACTTTTTGGCATATTCATCATTAACTCTGCGTCAACAATAGCTATGTCAGGGGTTAATTCGTAATCGGCAAGCGGGTATTTAATATCCGTTTTTTCATCAGTTATTACCGCAAATGGAGTTACTTCGGAACCAGTTCCGGCAGAAGTGGGAATAGCCACAAACGTAGCTTTCCCACCCATTTTAGGGAATGAATAAACGCGTTTCCTGATATCCATAAAACGCATGGCCAAATCTTCAAACCTTTCTGAAGGATGCTCATAAAGAACCCACATAATTTTTGCAGCATCCATCGGAGAACCGCCACCTAAAGCCAGAATGGTATCGGGTTGGAAATTTATCATTTCTGCGGCACCTTTTCTTGCTGTGGCCAGTGTTGGATCAGGCTCTACATCAAAATACACTGTATGTTCAATACCTAATTCGTCCAGTACTTTGGTTACATGATCAGTAAAACCCATATCAAACAATACTTTATCGGTAACAATAAACACTTTCTTTTTGTCCATTTCCTTCAGTTCCCGTAAGGCTACCGGCAAACAACCATATTTAAAATAAACTTTTTCCGGCATTCTGAACCACAGCATATTTTCTCTTCTGTTTGCTACACTCTTAATATTTAATAAATGTTTAACACCCACGTTTTCTGAAACGGAGTTTCCGCCCCAGCTTCCACAGCCCAGCGTTAATGAAGGGGATAATTTAAAGTTGAAAATATCGCCAATAGCACCCTGAGAGGAAGGCATATTTATTATTGCCCGTCCGGTTTTCATTGCTGCACCAAACTTTGCAATTCTCTCATGACTTTTAACAGCGTCTGTGTACAAAACGGATGTATGGCCAAAACCGCCTAACTTCACCAAACGTACAGCCTTTGTTAATGCTTCGTCAAAGTTTTTCGCTTTATACATGGCTAAAACCGGAGATAGTTTTTCGTGAGAGAACGGCTCTTCCATTTCTACAGACTCCACTTCACCTATAAGAATTTTGGTTTCTTCAGGTACCGTTATACCTGCTAAAGCAGCAATTTTGAACGCAGGCTGGCCAACAATATTTGCGTTTAAAGCTCCATTTAGCAATAAAATTGCACCGACCCTGCTAACCTCATCTTTTGCTAAAATATAAGCACCACGATCCAAAAATTCCTGTTTAACGGCTTCGTAAACCTTATCAATTACAATTACGCTTTGCTCTGATGCGCAAATCATTCCATTATCAAAGGTTTTAGAAAGCAGAATAGAGCTTACCGCCATTTTTAAATGAGCTGTTTCGTCTAAAATAGCAGGTGTATTGCCGGCTCCAACACCAATTGCTGGCTTACCTGATGAATAAGCAGCTTTTACCATTCCAGGACCGCCAGTTGCCAGAATCAAATCTGCCTGTGCCATAACAATTTGCGAAAGCTCTACGGATGGTTCATCAATCCAGCCTATAATGCCTTCTGGTGCACCAGCCTTAACTGCTGCGTCCAAGATGATTTTAGCTGCGGCAATAGTAGAATTTTTAGCCCGGGGATGGGGAGAAAATATAATACCATTACGGGTTTTCAGAGCTATAAGAGCTTTAAAAATTGCAGTTGATGTTGGATTTGTTGTAGGTACTACTGCAGCAATAACACCGATAGGCTCTGCTATCTTTGTGATACCGAAAGCCTCATCAGTTTCGATTACACCACAGGTTTTTTCATTTTTATACTGATTGTAAATATATTCCGAAGCAAAATGATTTTTGATAACTTTATCTTCAACCAAACCCATACCGGTTTCTTCCACAGCCATCTTTGCCAGCTGAATCCTGGAATTATTTGCTGCAATAGCTGATTGCCTGAAAATTTCATCCACCTGTTCCTGGGTAAATGTAGAGAATAATCGCTGCGCCTCCCGAACCTTGTCGATTTGCTGGATTAGTTTTTCTGCGTTAGTTGCTTTCATGATTGTGATATTACACGGCATTGCTGCTGATGAACAATAAAATATCCTCGATAAGAGTTTATTAACTATTCTAAAGTTCGTGTAAAGTATACACTATGTGAATGACAGCCATCAAACGTTTAAATGACATCAATCACAACAATTTAAACGAAATCCGCAAAAACAACTTCGAATTGGCTATTAGCGTATGAATATTTCATCAGATTAGTTATTTTAATATCACATTATCAAAATATCTGTCAAAAATAGATTTAGTAGAGTTCTTGATTTCATCTGTAGGTGTGGCAGTATTTTTCAGCGGATATTCGATATTCATTAATTCCCATTTATGCATTCCTAATTGATGGAACGGAATAATTTCTACCCTGTCTACCGTTTTATATGTGCTGAAATGTTTTGCCCATTGCTCAACATACTCCACCTGATCTGACCAGCCAGGTACAAGCACATAGCGTAGCCACATTCGCTTACCGCTGGCTTCGCGATAAGCGGCAAGTTCGAGGGTAGTTTTATTGGATTGTCCGGTTAATCTACGATGCCATTCGTCGTCTATATGTTTAACATCCAGTAAAAGTAAATCGGTATATTCTAAAAGTTTATGCACATCGGGAGTGTTTAAACGGCCATTAGAATCAAGGCAGGTATTGATCCCGTTTTCGTGAAGCTGTTTAAAAAAACTGGTAAGCTTTGTTCTCTGAAGTAAAGGTTCGCCGCCCGAGACTGTAACTCCGCCTTTCTCTCCAAAATAATTTTTCTGGCGTACGGCCCGCTTTACCAGTTCTTTTATTTCAACCAGTGTTCCACCATGTACGTCAAGAGAGTCCGGATTCTGGCAGTATAAACAACGAAACTGACAGCCCTGAACAAATACTACCATCCTAATTCCGGGACCATCGTGTGTACCGAAAGTTTCAAGAGAATGAATTCTTAAATGTTCCGGGTCGTTCTCATTTAATTTAGCGGCATCAATATCTTGTAATGGAAAATACATATTATTTCTTTATCAATTATCCGATGAAATAATTCCAAAATATACTTAATTCATTTAGAACGGTTCTTTTTTAACCAAAAAAGCCGGGCTGATTTTGCCCGACTTTTACAACATACAAAAAACAACACTCAATTACATACTTTCATGAAAAGTACGGGTAATTACCTCTAATTGATGGGCTCGTGATAATCTTACAAAATTCACCGCGTAACCAGAAACTCTGATAGTTAATTGCGGATAGTTTTCCGGATGTTCGTAAGCGTCCATCAACGTCTCTCTATTTAAAACATTCACATTTAAGTGATGGGCTCCTTGTTTAAAATATCCCCCTAAAGTGTTTGTCAGATTGTTAATCTGTTCTTCTCTATTATCTCCTAATGATTTTGGAATCATAGAGAAGGTATTAGAAATTCCATCCTGAGCATCGTTATAATCAAGCTTACACACAGAATTAAGAGAAGCTATTGCACCGCTGCTATCTCGTCCATGCATTGGGTTTGCTCCGGGAGCAAAGGCTTCACCTGCTTTTCTTCCGTCTGGTGTTGCACCTGTGTTTGTGCCATACATTACGTTAGACGTGATGGTTAGCAAAGACAAAGTTGGAGTAGAATTTTTATACGTAGCATGCTTGCGAAGTTCGCCGATAAAGAATGAAGTTATTTCTTTAGCGATATTATCTACACGGTCATCATCGTTTCCAAACTGAGGATATTGACCTTCAATTTTAAAGTCAACAGTTAAACCATTTTCGTTACGAACCGGTGTAACCTTTGCGTATTTAATTGCAGATAATGAATCGGCAATGATGGAAATTCCTGCTGCGCCGTAAGCAATATCAATATGCGGATCGGTATCAACAAGCGCCATTTGCGCTCTCTCATAATAATACCTGTCGTGCATGTAATGGATGATAAACATTGCTTTAGAATAAACCCTTGCAAGTTCAGTCAGCGTGCGTTTAAACACATCTAAAACGATATCGTAATCTAATTCTCCTTCCGGTATTGCAGGAATATTTTTAATTACCTCTACACCATCATGCTCTTCTTTACCTGCATTTAAAGCGATTAACAATGCTTTAGGCAGGTTTGCTCTGGCTCCAAAATGTTGTATAGACTTTCCTATTTCCTGATAAGATACACAACATGCGATTCCATAATCATCAGAACCACGGGTTCCTCGCATTAAATCATCATTTTCATACTGAATAGATGAAGTATCAATAGATACCTGAGCACAGAATTTCTTAAAACCTTCAGGCAAATGATCGGCCCACAATACTGTAAGATTTGGCTCCGGAGACGCGCCCAAATTATATAGGGTTTGAAGAAAACGGAATGATGTTTTAGAAACCTTTGTACGTCCGTCATGCAAAATACCTCCGATAGATTCTGTAACCCATGTTGGATCTCCGCCAAAAATTTCATCATAAGAACCCGGGCGTAAATGACGAACCAGGCGCAGTTTCATTACAAACTGGTCGATAAGCTCTTGTGCAGTTTCTTCATCCAATAAACCGGCTTCAATATCTCTTTCAATATAAATGTCAAGGAAAGAAGATACGTTACCTAATGACATAGCAGCACCATCTTGCTCTTTAACAGCGGCAAGATATGCGAAATACACCCATTGCACGGCTTCGGTTGCATTTTCTGCCGGGCGGCTTACATCGCAACCATAAGCAGCAGCCATGCTCACCATGTCTTTTAAAGCGCTTATCTGAGTATTAATCTCTTCACGCAAACGAACCTTATGTTCGGTCATTTCGCCACCAACTTTGTTAAAATCAGCTTTTTTGGCTTTTATAAGTTGATCTGCACCATACAATGCCATGCGGCGGAAATCGCCGATAATACGGCCACGTGCATAATTATCCGGCAAACCTGTTAATACGTGTTTTGAACGAAAGGCACGTATTTCAGAATCGTATGCATTAAATACTCCTTCATTATGATTTTTAGCGTAATTAAAAATATCAATTACGCGATCTGATACTGCCAGTCCACGTTCTTTAACTGCAGACTCAACAAGTTTTATTCCGCCAAAAGGCTTAATGGAGCGTTTAAGCAATTGATCGGTTTGAAGGCCCACAATTACTTCGTCATCCTTTTTAATATATCCCGGCCCGAAAGCGGTTATTGTAGAAATTGTTGCAGTATCGATAGCTAAAACACCATTATTTTCTCTTTCCTGCAATAATGAAACCTTGCACGCATCCCATAATCTGGTTGTTTTTGCCGATGGACCACTTAAGAAAGATGCATCGCCAGTATATGGTCTGATATTTTTTACAACGAAATCATATACATTGATTGTCGTGTTCCATTCTCCTGATTGAAATGGAGTTAATGTGACATCTGTTTTCATGTTGTTTGTATTAAATTATACATCAAATGTAGAGTTAATAAGCAATGGATGGCATGACTTGCATCATACTAAAATATGATTTGGAAACTAATCGAAGTTTTGCTTGATTTTTATATTTTTATCAATAAAATAGATTTTTCTTATAAAAATCATATTTTTTACTTTCCATATCAGCATCCATTTACGATATCAGTACCTTACGGTTTCAATGGAAAATAAAAATGAAAAAGTCCCGGGCTTTTGGGGATGCCCAGGTACTTTTTTCTAACCAACTAACCGTTTTATTGTTCTCTTTTAAATAAAAAGTCCGGGCGGATATTTATAGAAAGATACGCCCATTGAGGTGTACGATCCGCCTGATCATTTGTTCCCTTTTTTATAAATTCCATACTAGTGGTAGCATTCATAATACTATAACCTGCTTCCAGTACGGTAAACTTGTTTAATGTATAATTCGCGACAAAATCTATTTCATTTCCTAATTTCTTTTTAATAGCAGGATTATTTGGAAGACTTGTATTTAACATATCTTCTGCCAATGAAAAATGGTGTATGTCGCAGGCTAAAGCAAAGCTTTTGCTGGTATATTTAGTTTTAAAGTAAGCATTTTTCAAGCCTCCTGCAGGAGAACCGGAACCCACGTAAAAATAATCCATATAACCCCAAAACTTATGCGCTGTAGGATACAATGGATCGAAGCGATGACTTTTTCCGGAAGGGGTGGAAGAATCATCTCCTGAAAGATAATCGAATCCGGGTCCGAAGCTAAACTTCTTCTTTTGGAACAAGAGAGAAACGGTATAGTGCTGAGCACTTAAATCGGCTCCTTCTTTGTCGTTACCACTTTGAAAATAAGACCCTATGGCCCAATCCTTCTTCAATCCATCGCCGCAGCTACCCGACAATAAAATGCCATAAGTTAACCGGCTATTTACACCGCTTTGATCATAACGCCGGCCATACACATAACCTTCATCATAACTTCCTACAGAATCTAAACGATATTTAGAAAAGTCATCCTTAAAAAGTAAACCAGCCAGCCTGGCCTTTCCAACAGCTTTATTCAGATAAAGAAATTGCAAGGCCTTGTATTCCTGATTCATTCCATTTGTACTTGGCGCATTTACCAATACGGGCTTACCAGTTTTGCTACTTTTCGAACTTATTGCTCCGTTCGATGAAAGAGGAACCATCCCTGCAGGAGCAGCAACCAGCGTTCCTTTTGAATTGGTTATATACTGAGGGATATTTCCTGCTACATAATTAGTTCCTGTATTTCCAACAGCGTCAGTATTCTGATTAAATGCCGCACCTAAATCAACCTGCCATCCTTTATGCATCGCCTTTATCACCGCAGCATCATGTCTTCTGGCTTGTTGCGCCCAGTCTAATTCTCCAAGCAAACGGCCGTCATCATAATTCAATACCTGTCTGCCAATTTTAAAGCTTAAATTATCCAGCCATCTTGCCTTAATTGTACTGTCTTTTGCATTTAACAGAATAATATCTGCCCAGCCTTCGTGTAACATTAATCGATTACCATCTGCTGAATTTATGGAAGAAGCATCCTGGCCCCAAACTCTTATATCCTGTATGGAAGTATTAAAGTTTATTCTATCCCATCTGTATCCGAAAATTAAGCGTGTACGCTGAGAAATGAAAAACGCTGAGGATACATCCTTAGAATTCAATGTTCCGAAACCATCCCTTAACTCAGACCGTGTTCTTAGCTGTCCGCTTAAAGATAACTGACTGTAGGAATTTAAAGACGCACCCATCAGTAATCCTATTATAATAACCTTATACACTTTATACATCTAAGACTTAGTCTACAAATTCTGGTAAGTTCTGCTCGTCATAAACTGGGGCCAAATCTTTTTCTTTCGCTTTAGCAGCACGTAACTTTTTAATTTCTACTCTTATTAAAAAAGAAATAACTAACGCGACAAATAATAATCCGGCAAAACAGTATAAAGTATCATTATAGCTATTGGTTATAGTGCGGGTCCAGGCTGCAAATAATGGACCTGCCATACCTGCTGCTGCCCATGCGGTTAATATATATCCATGAATTGCTCCAAGTTGTTTGGTACCGAACATATCGCCGATATAAGCTGGAATAGTAGAAAATCCGCCACCGTAGCATGATAATATTATAAATATTACCGCCTGAAACAACATAGCATTGCGCATTCCCGGAAGAAAAAAATAAGCAACAATTTGCAGGCTGAAAAATATAGTATACATATTTGGCCGTCCGATATAATCGGAGAATGAAGCCCAGCCAATTCGTCCGCCGCCATTAAACAAGCCCATTATGCCCACCATTGCTGCCGCAGCAACCGGAGTTAAGCCCGCTACTTCCTGCGCCATAGGCGATGCCACAGAAATAATTGCGATTCCGCAGGTTATATTTATAAAAAGCATTGCCCATAAATACCAGAAGCGTTTAGTTTTAACAGCTTCATTTGCGGTTAATTCAGAAAGATCTTCTGCTATTTTAGCTTTTCCTGCCTGCACTTTAGCTTTCATACCTTCTGGTACCCATCCTGCCGGCGGAGGAGAAAGGTATCTTGAAGAGATAAAGATTATCAGGAAATAAGCGCTTCCCATTATAAAAAACGTGTTTGCGATTCCCACAGAATCGATTAATCTTACAATAATAGGACTGCTTATTAACGCGGCAAAACCAAAACCCATTATAGCCAATCCTGTAGCTAAGCCTCTTCTGTCAGGGAACCATTTCACTAAAGAAGATACCGGCGTAATATATCCTATTCCGAGACCTATACCACCTAATACGCCATAAGATAAATATAACAAAGGCAAAGAGGCAAGCTTTATTGCTAAGCCAGAACCCGCTATTCCTAATCCGAAAAAAATTGCAGCAACTAAACCTGATTTTCTTGGCCCATGTTTTTCTAGGAAATGGCCCAAAAATGCGGCTGATGTACCCAAAAAGAAAATAGCAAGACTAAAAGTAAACTGAGTTTCTTTCAATCCCCATCCAAATTGCTCTATCAAAGGCTTTGTATACACACTCCATGCATAAACAGATCCTATTGAAATGTGTATTCCTACGGCTGAAGCAGCTATGAGCCACCTGTTCTTCATTTTTGACATGCGTAATAATTATCTTATACAACAAAGAAAAGCATGGAGTCTTAGGTAAGGAATGATTTAAATCACCAGAATAATTGATTGAGATTCTAAAAGATCAGTAAAAAACATTAATAAAAATCGTACATGCTTATAAACAGATTTTCTGGCTGCTTTTAAACGGAAAAAGGCTGCCTAAAGCAGCCCGTTAAATCAAAAAAGAAAAACTAAGCGTTATTTAAAAGCTCTATACATTGATTTGCAATCTCCAGCTCCTCATTTGTTGGAACAATCAGAACTTTTGTCCTTGAGTCTGGTGTATTTATCTCTCTGATTCCTGGCACACGACGGTTATTTTTATCAGCGTCTAATTTGATTCCGAAAAACTCCATGTCCTCACATGAGAGCTGCCTTGTATAAGCATCATTTTCGCCCACACCGGCAGTAAAAATTATAGCATCCAATCCACCAAGCGCTGCGGTGTAAGAACCAATATATTTTTTAATACGATAGGTATACATATCATAAGCGAGCTTCGCATTAGCATTTCCCTCATTCATTGATTGGGTAATATCACGCATATCACTAAAGCCGGTTAAACCGAGCATTCCGCTTCTTTTGTTCAGCAAATTACTTACCTGTTCAATATCGTAGCCTAAATGAGATACTAAATGGAATACTACAGAAGCATCAATATTTCCGCTGCGTGTACCCATTATCAGGCCGTCTAAGGGGCCAAGCCCCATACTTGTATCAATACAAATACCTTCATTTACTGCCGCCATACTGCACCCGTTACCCAAATGAATGGTAATAATTTTGGCTTTAGGATTGTTCAGATATTTCAGGCCCTGTTCCGCAACATACTTATGGCTGGTTCCATGAAATCCGTACACCCTGATTCCATAATCAGTGTAGTATGATTCTGGAATTGCATACCGGAAAGCCTTTTCGGGCATCGTTTGATGAAAAGCTGTATCAAACACTACTATCTGAGTGGCTTTTGTAAAAATTTTCTCTGCTACTTCTATTCCCAGATAATGGCCCGGATTATGCAGCGGAGCCAGCGGAAACAGCTTCTTGATTTCTTCTTTAACTTCAGGAGTAATAAGCGCTGTCTTCGAAAAGCTTTCGCCTCCATGTACCACACGATGACCAACTACCTCAATCTCATCAGGATTTTGAATAACGCCAATACCAGGTTCTGTTAACAGGTGCCCCACTTCAAACATTCCTGCTTCATGGTCTGGCAAGTCCAGCGTTCTTTTTATTACCTTCTCCTCTCCATTGCTATAAACCTTATGCGTAATTATTGAATTTTCAATTCCAATTCTTTCTACCAGCCCGCTGCAAATAGGCTGCTCTGAAGGCATTTTAAAGAATTGATATTTAATAGAGCTGCTACCCGAATTAATTATAAATATATTCATGTATTTGTGTTCTTTGAATTAAACTATGCTTCCTGACCCTGAATAGCGGTAATAATCACGGTATTAAAAATATCATCAACAGTACAACCGCGACTTAAATCGTTTACCGGCTTATTTAAGCCTTGCAACATCGGACCAATAGCCAGGGCACCAGTTTCTCTTTGAACTGCCTTATAGGTATTATTTCCAGTATTTAAATCGGGAAAGATAAGTACACTTGCCTGGCCTGCAACCTCTGAGTTTGGCATCTTTTGTTTGCCTACAACCGGATCTACGGCGGCATCATACTGTATCGGGCCCTCTACCTTCAAATCAGGGCGTCTTTCCTTCACAATTTCTGTTGCACGGCGCACTTTCTCTACGTCTTCGCCAGCGCCGGATGTTCCTGATGAATAGGAAAGCATTGCGATGCGTGGCTCGATTCCAAAACGCTGACTGGTTTCGGCAGAAGAAATTGCTATTTCGGCTAACTGCTCTGCAGTAGGATTGGGATTTACAGCACAATCGCCAAAAACTGAAACCCTGTCTTCAAGGCACATAAAGAACACAGAAGATACCGTATTAATGCCCGGTTTAGTTTTCACAAACTGTAAGGCCGGCCTGATGGTGTGCTGAGTGGTATGCGTTGCTCCGGAAACCATTCCATCTGCATGGCCCTTATAAACCATCATTGTTCCGAAGTAAGACACATCTGTCATTAAATCCCGCGCCATCTCTAAGGTTACGTTTTTATCTTTTCTTAACTGATAAAGTGTTTCAACGTAATCGTCGTAATATTTAGAATTAGCAGGATCAATTATTTGTACTTTTTCAGAATCGAGATTAATTCCTAATCGTTTTAGGGCCGCCCCAATTTCAACAGGATTACCAAGTATTGTCAGGGTAACAATTTCCTGAGCAATTAAACGTGCAGCAGCTTTTAACACTCTGTCATCTTCGCCTTCGGGCAGCACTATATTTTTAATCTTTCGCTTTGCCCATTTTCCCAGTTGATACTGGAACATATGCGGCGTCATTCCCTCAGATTTGTAGGTTACAATCCTTTCATCCAGAGAAAATACATCCATATATTTATTAAACGTATCGATAGCAAGCTCTATCTTTTTAACATTATCCGGAGTTATCCTGGGCTTAATTGCTGCAATTTCTGTAATGCTCTGGAAAGTTCCGGTAGACACCGCAATTATTGGAACAACATTTTGCAAACCGTTTATTAAACGAACTATTGGTTCTTCGGGCTCTGAACCTGCTGTTAACACAATTCCTGCAACCTTGGGATAACTTGTAGAAAGATTTGCCTGCAGCGACCCAATAATAATGTCTCCCCGGTCGCCCGGAGTTACAATTAATACATTCTCTTTTATATGACTTAAGAAATTTGGAAGATTCATTGCACCCGTAACAAAGTTATCCACCCGATTAGCCAGGAATTCTTCACCAAAAAGAAGCTTTCCACCGAGGTTTTGAAAGATATCTTTCATCGTAGGATTCTGCAGCCCTTTGTCTTCCGGAATTACAGCTAAAATAGTTTCTTTGGGAAGCTGGGCGCTTAATATCTGACGGACGTCATCGAATTGTTCCTGATGTATTTTATTTACTACGATAGCAAGCACCTGGATTTCGCGGGCTTCAAAATTGCGCAACAGGTTTAGTACATCATTTATAATTTGAGCGGTTGCTTTTTTCTCGCCTGTTACCACCAATATTGCCGGAGCATTCAGGTTTTTGGCGATCCTTACATTTGATTCAAATTCAAAAGCGGCCCCTTCACCCACAAAATCACTTCCTTCTAAAATAGTAAAATCGTAATTTTCTTCTAACTTTTTAAACTTGCTGATTATGGTATCAATCATTTCGCCCTGGCTTTCACTTTCCAAGTGGCCCATAGCCTCCTGACGTGTAAAAGCGTAGGCATCTTCAAAATTAATGGGAAGTCCGAAATGCTCTATAATGGTTTGGATATGTACATCCTTCTTTTCTTTAGGATCATGGTTTATGATGGGCTTAAAATAACCTATCTTTTGTGCCTTGCCCAGTAACATATTTATCAGACCTAAAGCGACGATAGATTTTCCGCTATAAGGCTCTGCAGATGCTATAAAAATTGTTTTAGTCATGCCATTGAAATTATGTCCGAAGATAGCAGTGGGTAAGAGTAAATAGTATGACTCAAGTCATTTTATCGTATGACTATACCCTGATAAACAGAAAAGCAAAAAGCCTGGATAATGTTTACCAGTTTCTTAAATAATAACAAACATCCCCAATCTGGAGATTATAACACGGCTTTAGACCAGCTGGTTGAACTCACTTTACTTAATTCACCACGCAAATCGGTTTCAAGCAATACAGCAATACGCTCGGGAGTAAAACCGCGGCCCAAAAGAAACATTAACTTTGTAACTGCAGCTTCATAGGTCATATCAAAACCGCTTACTACACCCATATCTTTCAAATCGCGACTGGTTTCATAACGCCCTAACTCTACACTACCTACTTTACACTGAGAAATATCCAATAGTACCTTACCGCTATTAATGGCAGACTGGAGGCACTCTAAGAACCAGTCTTCGGTAGTGGTATTTCCGGCGCCAAAAGACTCCAGAATAATCGCCTGAGTAGCAGAATTTACTATAGCCTTTACTGTTTCTTTACTTATTCCGGGATAAAGTTTCAAAACGGCAATAGAATTATTTAATTTCTTATGTACGCGAAAAACACAATCATCGCATTTTCGGATACTGTTATCATTAAATCTTAAATGAACGCCAGCCTCGGCTAAAACCGGATAATTGGGAGAGCGAAAAGCCTCGAACTTGGCAGAATTATATTTAAAAGACCGGTTCCCCCGGAATAACTGAAAATCGAAGTAAATACACACTTCAGGCACCCTGGCTTTCCCGGTAACCATTTTAGCAGATGCAATTTCAAGCGCCGTAATTAAGTTTTCTTTTGCATCTGTCCTGATTTCGCCAATAGGCAACTGCGAGCCAGTAAAAATAACAGGCTTATTCAAGCCTTCCAGCATAAAACTCAATGCAGACGCCGTAAACGCCATAGTGTCTGATCCATGAAGAATTACAAAGCCATCGTATAATTCGTAGTTATCCTCGATTAACTCCGCCAGTTCTATCCATATACCGGGAGACATGTTGGAGGAATCTATTATCTCTTCAAATGAGTGAACTGTAATTTGATAAGGCAGGCGCTGTAATTCGGGAACGTTCTCGGTAATATGGTCAAAATCTAATGGCTTTAATACACCCGTCACCTTGTCCTGAACCATTCCGATGGTTCCACCAGTGTAAATAATTAAAACCTTTGTCATTCCCAAACTCAAATATTCTTTAAATATATAAAAGGCTTATTATACCCCAAAAACAATCATTGAATTCTTAGTAGTAATTTCTGCTACCTCTTCTATAGAAACGCCCTTAATTTCTGCAACCTTTTGTGCGATATAAATCAAATAACTGCTCTCATTTGGTTTCCCTCTAAATGGTACCGGTGTTAAGTACGGCGAATCCGTTTCAAGAACGATATTTTTTAAATCTAATTGTTCTACAACTTTATCCAGTCCGGCATTCTTATAGGTTACTACACCCCCAATACCCAGATAAAAACCCATATCTACCATCAAGTCAGCCTGTTCTTTAGTACCGGAAAAACAATGAAATATGCCGCGCAATTTTTCATCACGCACCGAAAGCAAAAGTTCGTATACTTCGTTAAATGCATCCCGGCAATGAATCACTATCGGCAAGTTTAATTCCTTTGCCCAAGCTATTTGGGTTAAAAAAGCCTCTCGCTGAATTCCGAGCGTTGTTTTATCCCAGTATAAATCTATCCCAATCTCGCCTATTGCAACTATTTTATGTGTGGTTATTGCCTCTTTAATAGCTTTAAGCTCGGTTTTGAAATTTTCTTTAACATCGCATGGATGCAGGCCCAGCATTGTAAAACAAATTTCGGGATATTCTGAAGCCAGCTCATAAACCATCGGGATAGAAAATGAATCCACATTCGGCAAAAAAAGACGAGTGATTTCATTATTAATACACCGCTGCATTAATGCCTTCCGGTTTTCGATATCCCGTTCGTAGTAAAGATGAGTGTGCGTATCGGTAAGAATCATTCACTGCAAATATAATTGTATAATTGTAAAACAATTGCCATATACTAAGAGATGGGGAATGAAAATCCTAAAACCTTGAATGCTCAAATTAGAATTTAAATTCTCATCTGACACGTTTAAAACCTGGAGTATAACAGATAAGATATCTACCTTATCTTCATCGCAATTTAAATCACGACAAATATTTACCTACTATAGGCATTCGCCTGCCCATTCCGAAAGCTTTGGGTGAAACACGTAATATTGGAGGCGTTTGATATCGTTTAAACTCTGCTTTATTTACCATTGCAATAACTTTTCTAACCAATTGCTCATCAAAACCCTGCGCAATAATATCTCGCGAGCTTTTCTTTAATTCAATATATTGATAAAGAAGCTTATCAAGCACATCGTAATCGGGCAAAGAGTCACTATCCTTTTGGCCCGGGCGCAATTCAGCAGATGGAGGTTTTACTATACTGTTTACTGGTATAATTTCCCGCTCGCGATTTATGTAATTCGCCAGCTGATATACCTGTGTTTTGTAAACATCACCCAATACTGCAATTGCACCAGCCATATCGCCATAAAGCGTGCCATAGCCTACGGCACATTCACTTTTATTGGAGGTATTAAGCAGGATATATCCAAACTTATTAGAAAAAGCCATTACAATTACCGCCCTGCAGCGTGCCTGGATATTTTCCTCTGTAATATTAAAAGGCAGATCCTTAAACACCGGAGCAAGCATAGACTCGAACGCATCTGCGGCCTCTTTAATACCTACAATTTCGTGTTTACAACCCAGGTTGTTTACTAAATCCATTGCATCCTGTACAGAATGACCGGTGGAGTATATAGAAGGCATTAATACCGCCATTACATTTTCAGGGCCCAGCGCTTCCGCAGCTAAGGCACAAACCAGGGCAGAATCTATTCCTCCGGATAAGCCAAGCACCGCTTTGCTAAAGCCTGATTTATGAAAATAGTCGCGAATTCCTAAAATAAGTGCCCGATGTATTTGTTCTATATCTGGCAAAGGGTTATGCTCTTTCTTTTGAAGCCCTTTTATTTCACCGTCTTCAAAATCATAAATAGTAATGTCTTCTTCAAAATATTTTAATTGAGCAAGCATTTCGCCCTGCGCATTAAAAACAAGCGAACCGCCATCAAAAACTATTTCCGTTTGCGCTCCTACCTGATTAACATACAGCAGGGGCAATTTATATTTCTTGCAATTTTCACTCAGAATTTTATACCGGTTATCATCATGCACATAAGAAAAAGGAGACGCTGCTATGTTGATCATTAAATCCGGATTTTCTTTTATTAACCTGTCCATTGGAGCAGATATGTAAAGCGGATTATCATTAATGTTCCATAAATCTTCACATACCGTTAATGCAATCTTCTTTCCTTTAAAATTTATACAGGAAGAATTTGCAGAAGGCTCAAAATAGCGATATTCATCAAACACATCGTAGTTTGGCAATAATGCCTTATTTACAACAGCCTTAACCTCCCCACTTTCAATAAAGCAAGCCGAATTAAATAAATCCTTTCCTTCTATTTTAGGGTTTTTTGTTGGAGCTCCCAGAATACAGGCGATATCGGTACAGGCAGCGGCCACACGTTTTACCGCCTCATCACATAATTCAATAAATTCAGAAAACTCCAGGAAATCTCTTGGTGGATACCCGCAAATGGCCAATTCGGCAAAAACTACTAAATCAGCACCATCTTGTTTTGCATGATTTATTGCTTTAATTATTTTTTCTGTATTGTAATCAAAATTACCAATATGATAATTTAGCTGAGCTAATGCGATCTTCATAAGTATTAAGTATTGGGATATTTAAAAAAACAAGCCCAGATTTAACGTTAAGTAAGGATTTTTCGAATCGTAATTCTTAAAGGTTTTTGTAAACGTATTGTTAAGAGTTAGTCCGGTTACCACGCTTAAATTTTTACCGATATTCCATTCAACGCCGGCACCGGCTACTAAGCCCAGACGTATTGCATTAACATCAGATGATATGCCTATATCCTCTCCTGAACCAGCAGCCATCAGACTTTTAACATCTTTCTTTGCTGCAATATTTATACCAGTACCTAAACCGAACTGTCCGTAAAAGCGCCTTTCGTTTAATGTATTACTTTTAAGTTTTAAAGTCAATGGAATATCAATGTACTGAAGCTTATACTTTTCTCTGGCATTAGCAGTTATTTCTGCCTGGCTATGTAATGATGTTATGGTAAAGCCGGTTGAAAAGAAATAATTTTGGGCAAAACCAATGTCGGCAATTATACCATAAGTAAAACTCGGCTTTGCACCATCGGATACTAATTTATCGCCATCATTGGTTATCCAGCTTAAATTTGGCGACAATGTGAACCCCAAGTCAAAGTTTTTATCATTTCCCTGAGCTTTAGAAATAAATGGTAATAATAAAATACAGGCCAGAAATAGTTTCCTTTTCATAAAGTTAAATTTGAGGAGCTTCCTCTTTAAGTGTTTTTGTTATTTTCGCTTTATATTATGACTATAAAAAGAACTTTTCAAATCTACTTGTTTTTTTTAATCAGCACATTTCTATTATATGGCTGCAAAAACAAAAAAGATGTTGATGTAAGCAATATTAACCTTGATATTAAAATTGAAAGGTTTGATAAGGACCTTAGCATTTTAACGCCTGAAAGCTTTTCGGATAAGCTTTTACCTTTACAGAAAAAATATGGCACTTTCTATCAGGACTTTATGGAAGGAATGTTAAGCGTTGGCAATATAAGCGATCCGGGGTATTATCAAAATTTAAAAACCGTATTAAGCGCTCCTGATTATAATGCTTTAAAAGAAGAAGTTGCAAAAAAGTTTCCCGAAATGAAAGATCAGGAAGTGGAACTAACCGATGCCTTCAGACATGTAAAATATTATTACCCTGATTTGAAGGCACCAAGAATTATTTCTTTCTTTTCAGGATTTGCTGTGCAAACCCCTATTGGTAATGAGTATGTTGGAATCGGCCTTGATATGTTTTTAGGGAACGATTCGAAGTTTTACCCTGCTCTAAGAAACAGCATTCCTGCATATATATCAAACAGGTTTACCGCACAGAATATTACGCCTCGTGTTATGGAGGCTTTTATACGTGAAGAACTATTTCCGGAACCTGAAAAAAACGTCTCGCTACTTGATAAAATGATTTACAATGGCAAAATTCTATATTTTATGGATGCTGTGATGCCAAAGCTTTCAGACTCGCTAAAAATTGGATACACCAGTGAACAATTAAAATGGGCCGAAAATTTTGAGGCCGGCATCTGGGGATATTTTCTTGAACAGAACTTGTTATATGAAACTGATTATTTTAAAATTCAGAAGTTTTTGACTGAAGCTCCATTCACTCCGGGTATTGGTGACAAAAATGAATCGGCACCTAAGCTTGCTGTTTTTACCGGCTGGAAAATTGTAAAAAAATACATGGATAAAAATCCGTCCGTTACCTTGCAGGATTTAATGACCAATACTAATTCTCAGCAAATTTTAGAAAAATCTAAATACCGTCCCGAATAATTACAAGCTATCCACAGCTTTAATAGTTGTTTCACCATCTTTCCCAACGCTGCCTGAATATACCCGCCCGTTTGGTAACTGGCCAAGCGGCCGGCCTGGAGCCCCTCTGCGAACCTGATCCATTATGGTGGCTATATCGGTTTGCGGATTTACACTATATCCACCTGCACGATTTTCAATCGTCACATATCCCGGTTTATTTTTATCAGTAGTTTGAGGTGTTTTTCCTGTTGATAAATAACTTAATTCAACCTTTCCGCCATTTCCATTATCAAAGTTGCGGTTAGAAGACTTTGCATCTTCACCAGGTACAATAATAAAAAGACTGCCCAACTGATCAAAATTTACGGCGAGCGTTAAATCGGTACCATTATTTTTACTGTCGTTTCCTGCAATCAGGCAATCCTTTCCAATAAGGGCATGCCGTACAAGTAAATTGACGTTCTTTTTATTTGGAAAAAACAATTTCGATTTATCTTTCATAATAAGCGTATCGATTACAACTGAAGTTGTAGAATCGCCCTGAATAAAATTGAAAGACTTTTTGGAATCTATTGCCAACTTATTGATGGTAATAGATTGTGTGGTGTTCTGCGCAACCGATAATAGAGGCAGAAGCAAGGTGAGGCACAATACAAATCGTTTCATTATACCTTAACGCTCAAAACATTACGTTGGTTTAAATGAAAGAAAAAAAGTGGCTTACTACATTTTATTATCTGTAAGCCACAAATATTATTTTTATTTAAGAATGGTAGAAACTGCTTTAAGACAACACACCACTCCTACTACAAAAATGATATTCGAGATAATATCTATCAATGTCCAGTCAACCAAAAAACGCAACATCGCACCTAAAACAGTTACAAAAATACCTATAGTCAATAAAACATAATGGCTTGGATTATTAGCATTATTTTCTCTTTCGTTGTTTGTATATGTTTCTACCTGATTTTCCATTTCAATATTTTATCCTGCGAAATTACAAATCAAAATCTATACTAAAAAGGCTTTTAGCTTTTAAAAACATTTCAGAAAAAGAATAGTTATTCTAAAAAATCTATCATATGGCAAAATATTCGAAAAAGGCTGGTGAAAAAGTTGAAGCAGCCATGCATGAAATGAAAGAAGGTAAACTAAAAACTAGTGCCGGAAAAAAGGTCACCTCAAAAAAACAGGCGGTCGCGATTGGTTTATCTGAAGCGCGGGAATCTGGAGCAAAGGTTCCCAAAAAGAAATAAAAAACGAGGCTGTCTCAAAGCTTAAACTACACCTCACCCTGAAGTTATTTCAGGGTTTATATACTTTCAACGGCGGTATTGAGAGATGCTGAGATAAATCCAGCATGACGGCAGCCTCCTCTTACAACTTATACCAATACTAACTCATCCAATTGTGTATTAATATAGTGCATCTCGTCTGTAGATATCACAATATCTGCTGCCTTTGCATTTTGAATAGCCTGCTGAGCATTTCTTGCACCTGCCAAAGCAATGGTGATTCCCGGCTTATCTACTGTCCATCTTAAAGCCAATTGACCTAGGCTTACACCTTTATCATCAGCAATATGCTTTATTTTATTCAGGAATATATTCACCAGATTTATATTAGCTGGAGAAAAGAACTTTAAGCCAGCTCTGTGGTCGCCTTCAGAAAACACATGGCCAGGCTTAATTTTTCCTGTTAACAAGCCTCTTTCCATTGGGCTATATGCTAAAATAGATTTTTTATTAGCGATACAATGTGGAATCAGCTCTTCCTCTATTTTTCTGTTTACCATACTATACGGAACCTGATTAGAAACCAGTTTAAGAGTTTGCTCAGCCTGCTGCATCTGGTCGGCGCTGTAATTACAAACACCTGCATATCGTACCTTTCCCTGTTGAATTAAAAGCTCAACAGCTTCCATGGTTTCATCAATCGGTGTGGTTACGTCTGCCCAATGAATTTGATACAAGTCGATATAATCTGTTCCTAAAAGCCTTAAACTACTTTCGCATTCTTTTATAACACCATCACGACCAGCATATTTGTAAATGTCAATTTCCTGGCCTCTGTTATTTTTACTTTTAAAATAAAACTGGCCCTTTTGGTCTTCCCATTGTAAGCCGTATTTGGTTAAAATTTGAACTTTATCTCTCGATAATCCCTTAATTGCCTTTCCAACCAATTCCTCGCTTAAGCCCTGCCCGTAAACCGGTGCTGTATCTATTGAAGTTACCCCATTGTCGTAAGCAGCCCTGATGGCATTTACAGAATCATTATGTTCTGTTCCGCCCCACATCCAGCCACCTGCAGCCCAAGCACCAAAAGTGATAACCGAGAGCTCTAAATCTGATTCTCCAAGCTTCCTATATTCCATAATTTTATTGTTTGAACACGAATTACACTATTAAGCTTAATTTGTACTCACAAAATATAGATAATGTCAGATTTGTTTTAAGGATATATCTATTTCAAGGCATAAAAAAATCCTGATTAAAATATAATCAGGATCTAATCTCTACGAGAAATTACTTAAAATCTAACCTCCGGTCAGGGCCGCTGCTCCACTTACAATCTCTGTAAGCTCGGTGGTAATTGCAGCCTGACGGGCCTGATTATAAGAAAGTTTTAAAGCTTTCAATAAATCGCCGGCATTTTCGGTTGCTTTGTCCATCGCGGTCATACGGGCACCATGTTCAGAAGCATGAGAATCTAAAATTGCTTTATATAGTTGAGTCTTGATTGACTTTGGTATCAGCTCATTTACAATTTCTTTTTGTGAAGGCTCTAAAATATAATCTGTTTTAGAAGATGTAGCAGCATCTACTACCTGAATACGGGGAACAGGAAGCAACTGTTCCGAAACCAAAATCTGCATTGCAGCATTTTTAAACTGGTTGTATATTACTTCCACTCTGTCGTAATCTCCATTGGCAAAGCCTGTCATTATGGATTCGGTAATAACAGAAGCATTTTCGAAAGTAAGTGCAAAATACAGTTCGTTATTATTTCCAATAACATTGTATTTACGCTTTTCGTAAAAATCCTGTGCCTTCTTTCCTATCGCTACAATGCTTACATTACCGTTTCTCAATTGCTCCGCGTATTTCTCCGAAATCAATTGATTAGCAGTTTTAATAACATTGGCATTAAAAGCACCCGCTAATCCGCGGTTAGAAGATACTACTACCACAAGAACCCGAACTGGTTCGCGCTCCTGAATAAAAGGAGAAGTTGAGTCTTCCAGACTTGCAGAAAGATTTGACAGAATATCCTTTAATTTATTAGCGTATGGACGTAACTGAACAATAGCATTAGTAGCTCTTTTCAACTTAGCAGCCGAAACCATTTTCATGGCTTTGGTAATCTGCTGGGTTGAGCTTACTGATGTAATTCTATTTCTTACTTCTTTTAAATTTGCCATTTTTTGTTTAGATGTGAGATATGAGACATGAGACATGAGACTTTCGTCCCGCTCCCAAATCTCAAATCTATTGTCTCAAACCTGTGAGTTTAAGTCGGTAGTACGGAGACAGGCTCTCATATCTAGCTTCTCAAATCTCATATCTTCTTTAATATCTACCTGCCAGTTCCTTAGCAATAGTTTCAAGAACCGAAGTAATGCTATCATCAAGTTTACCAGCTTTTAACGCTTGCAGAACCTCAGGATTTCTAACTTCTAATTGTTGAATATATTCTTGTTCAAACTCTCTTACACGCGCAACAGGAACCTGGCGTAATAACCCTTTAGTTCCGATATAAATAATAGCAACTTGTTTTTCAACAGCTACCGGGGCAAACTGTCCCTGCTTTAAGATTTCTACGTTACGTGCACCCTTATCTAATACAGATTTTGTAGCAGCATCAAGGTCAGAACCAAATTTCGAGAATGCTTCTAATTCACGGTATTGAGCTTGTTCCAGCTTCAAGGTACCGGCAACTTTCTTCATCGATTTAATCTGCGCATTACCACCTACACGGGATACAGAAATACCTACGTTAATGGCCGGACGAACACCTGCGTTGAATAAGTTAGATTCCAGGAATATCTGACCATCTGTAATTGAAATTACGTTAGTTGGGATATACGCAGAAACGTCACCTGCTTGTGTTTCGATAATTGGAAGAGCTGTTAATGAACCACCGCCTTTCACCAAATGCTTGATGGAATCAGGCAAATCGTTCATGTTTTTAGCGATATCATCGGAAGCGTTAATCTTAGCAGCACGCTCTAATAAACGGCTGTGAAGGTAGAACACGTCTCCAGGATAAGCCTCACGGCCCGGTGGACGACGAAGTAATAAAGATACTTCACGATAAGCAACTGCTTGTTTAGATAAATCATCATAAACAATTAAAGCGGGACGACCAGTATCACGGAAGAACTCGCCTATTGCAGCACCTGCAAACGGAGCAAAGAACTGCATCGGTGCAGGATCTGCTGCTGAAGCAGAAACAACAACTGAATAAGCCATCGCGCCACGCTCCTCAAGTGTGCGAACAATTTGTGCTACAGTGGAACTTTTTTGTCCGATTGCAACATATATACAATAAACTGGTTTTCCAGCTTCGTAAAATTCTTTTTGATTGATAATGGTATCAATACAAACTGCAGTCTTTCCAGTCTGACGATCTCCAATAACCAGCTCACGTTGTCCACGTCCAACCGGAATCATAGCATCGATAGCTTTAATACCCGTTTGCAATGGCTCAGTAACTGGCTGCCGATAGATTACACCAGGAGCCTTACGCTCGATTGGCATGTCGTATGTTTCGCCTAAAATCGGACCTTTACCATCAATTGGTTGTCCGAGTGTATTAACAACACGGCCAAGCAATCCTTCACCTACTTGTAGCGAAGCAATTTTATTGGTTCTTTTGATAGTATCGCCTTCTTTAACCTCACTGTAAGGTCCAAGCAAAACCACACCCACGTTATCTTCCTCAAGGTTTAATACAATTCCTTGCAAACCGGTTTCAAATTCAACCAGCTCGCCCGATTGAACTTTGGTAAGGCCGTAAACACGAGCAATACCATCACCTACTTGTAATACGGTACCAACTTCTTCAAGTTCGGCCTCTGATTTAAAGCCTGACAATTGCTGACGCAATATTGCCGAAACTTCATCTGGTCTTACCTCTACCATAGTTTTATTTATGAGTTTTATTGTAAATCTTTTTCTATTCTATTTATAATCTGGCTATCAACTATAGCCTTTGTAAGCACTTTAGGTTATTAATACCAATTCGAAAATAAGATATTGTATTTCGAATGGATATGATTTAAAAAACCTTTCGGGCAAACTCCTTTTTCAATTTATTTAAACTGCTTGATATACTGGTATCAACTTGTCTGTCGCCAACTTTTAGTATAAATCCACCAATAAGGCTTGGATCAATTCTGGTGTCCAAAACAATCTGTGCCTTTGTAGCTTCAGTAACCAAAGCAGTAATTTTACTTTTCTGCTCTTCGGTTAAAGCATCTGCCGATGTTACAACTGCATGCACTATGCCTTTCTTAATATTGTATTCGTTAATAAACTCTTTAGCGGTAGCGTAAAGAATTTCAGAACGTCCCTTGCTTACTACAATTTTAAAAAACGAAAGAATAATTTTATGGAAACTGCCTTCAAAAAGCTGATTCAGAATTGAGATCTTTTTATCAGTACCAATTATCGGGTTCTTTAATACTGCCTGTAACTGCGAATTCTGGCGCATTACCTTAATAAAGGATTCCATATCCACTCTTATGGCCTCTAAGGAGTTTTGCTCTTCAGCCAGATCTATTAAAGATTTTGCGTACCGTGATGCTACTTGTATTTCAGACATCTTTATTTTATATGTATCAAGTATGAAGTATCAAGTATATGGTCTCTGTACTTAATACTTTCTACTAAATAAATTAATTTAACTTTACTTCTTTAAGCAGATTAGAAACTAAAGCTTCCTGTTTGCCTTTATCCTCTAGTTGGTTCCGCAGAACTTTTTCAGCAATCTCAATAGAAAGTTCAGCAACCTGGCCCTTTATTTGTGCAAGAGCCAAAGCTTTTTGGCTTTCAATTTCATGCTGAGCTTTTTCAAGCATTTTTGCACCTTCTACTTGTGCACTAGCCTTCGCTTCGCCAACAATCTGATCTTTAAGCTCCTTTGCTTCTTTTAAAATTAAGTCGCGCTCTGCACGTGCTTCCTTCAAAAGAGCCTCGTTCTCGCTGGTTAAGCGAAGCATTTCTTCCTTAGCCTTTTCTGCAGATTCAAGAGCACTTTCAATTGAACGTTCGCGCTCTGATAAAGCGCCTAATATAGGAGCCCATGCAAACTTCTTCAATAAAACTAAAAGAAGCACAAATGCAACAGTTGCCCATACTACAAACCCCAAATAGTGGTTCAATATACCTTCAAATAATTTTTCCATTTTTTACAATTTCTTTTCGGTCAAAAACAAGAGCCGGAAAACAACCAACCGTTAATTTTCCTGGCTCTGAATGTTTTATTGTTGATTATAAACCCAACAAAGCTACTACCACACCGAACAAAGCAACACCTTCTACAAGTGCCGCAGCGATGATCATAGCGGTTTGAATTTTTGAAGCAGCCTCTGGCTGACGAGCAATACCTTCCATTGCTTTTCCACCAACCTGACCAATACCGATACCTGCACCGATAACTGCTAAACCTGCACCAATTGCAGCGATTGAACCTACTACCATGATTATTTATTTATATAGTTTAAAAAATGATACTTAGTGTGCATGCTCATCTACCGCTGTTCCAATAAACAAAGCAGTAAGCATGGTAAAAATAAATGCCTGAAGAAATGCTACCAATAACTCCAGTACATCCATAAATAAAACAAATGCAACAGAAACCGGAGCAACAGCTACAGACTTGAAAATAAAAATCAACGAAATTAAGCTGAGCACAATAATGTGGCCCGCAGAAATATTCGCATACAAACGAATCATCAATGCAAATGGCTTAGATATTACACCGATAATCTCTACAGGAATCATAATCGGATATAACCACCATGGTACATCTGGCATTAATATATGCTTCCAATAGTATTTATTTCCGTTAAAGTTAGTTACAAGCAAGGTAATAAATGCAAGAACAAAAGTCATAAAGATATTACCGGTAACGTTTGCGCCTCCCGGAAATAAAGGAAACAAGCCTAACAGGTTATTAATCCAGATAAAAAAGAACATGGTTAATAATAATGGCATAAACTTAGCATACTTATGACCTATGTTTGGTTTTGCAATATCATCCCGAACAAAAATAATAATAGGCTCGATAAGAGATTGAAAGCCTTTCGGTGCTTTTCCTACACGTTTTTTATACGACCCGGAAACCGAGGTAAATATTAAAATCAACAGAATAACCGCCAGCCAGATTGCAGCTACGTTTTTAGTGATAGAAAAATCATACACATGAGAAGAACTTGCCTTATCCACCTGTCCTGCAGCATCAACTACGAAGATTTTATCATCAATAAGCTTATAAGTATAATACTTGCCTGCATACGCGTCTTCACCATGGTGAAATTTCGATGACGAAAACATTTCAGTACCCTTATCAGTAAATAAAATTACAGGAAGCGGCAATGAAGTATGTCCCCAAAGATGCCAGTAATGAGAATCAGCAATGTGAGCCATAATGGCCGGAGTGGGATCAAACTTTTCAGATTCACCCGCACCATGCTCAGCTTCAGGTGCAGGAGCATCGCTCCTGACAGTTGAAGATAAAACGGAATCAGCGCCTTCGTTGTTGGCTCTGTCTTGTGCTTTTAAAGTTGTCTCAAAAGTGACAAAAGCTAAAATAAGGGCGAAAACAGCGCTTAATCTGATTTTCTTTGAGGTCAAAATGTGGGTAAACGACATTTATTACAAGTTTTTTACGTTTTATTTTGGTGGCGCAAGTTACATAACAAAGCATAAACTTCAAAGGACGTAAATAAGAAATACAAAGAAAAAAATTCAGTGGCAAAAATGACACTATTCACCTTGAATTTCAGTAGATAAACGGCCACAAAACTCATACAAAAAAGTAACTTAACTATTACTGATCCCAGTATAATATATACGGAATTTTCTCCCGCATTCTTTATCCCAAACATTGAGGCTACATATGCTATTATCGTTATCATCATAAGAAAACCAAAAATCACCCAGTATTTAGGAATCAAAACAGTATTTTCCGGGTTGGAAATCTCGATAATAAAAGCAGCCAATCCAATGATTGCAGCCAGAATACAAAACAAAAAAAGGAAACGGCTTAAACTCAAGGTTTTATTTTTCTAAGTGTACGAATTACTATATATAAGGCAATGAGTACTCCTGCCAGACTTAAAAAGGCTGTTGCAAGTGGAGTTTCAGATTGCCGGTTCTTATCAATCTTGTATCCTGCATAAGCAAAAGCGCCTATGATGGCAAACATTTGAAAACCCACTGCCGAGTATTTTGCATAACTGCTTAACAATGCTTTTTTATTGTCGAGCGAATTTTTACTCTCTTCTTCCTGCATAAGCGTAGCCTGATATTTTTCAAAAGTACTACTTTTGATCAAGTATCGTAATGTCGGTAATCTCCAAATGCCATGATTGAAAATAAAATTGTAAGCGGACAGATAATAGACATAGTAAACAAAAGGATTTTCCCTGGCCGGCTCTATCTTTCTCATGGGCATATTGAGCGAATAGAAGAAGCCGCAGAAGCAGAAGATCAATATATATTACCAGGGTTTATTGATGCTCATGTACACATAGAAAGCTCCATGCTTGTACCTTCTGAATTTGCCCGTATGGCAGTAATACATGGAACAATCGCCACAGTTTCTGATCCGCATGAAATTGCGAATGTTTGTGGTATAGACGGCGTAAACTTCATGATTCAGAATGGCGAAAAGGTGCCCTTTAAATTTTTCTTTGGCGCTCCTTCCTGCGTTCCGGCTACTGTATTTGAAACCGCTGGAGCAGAAATCTCTGTAAAAGAAGTAGATGAACTTTTACAATCGGATAAAATAAAATACCTGGCAGAAATGATGAACTGGCCCGGAGTACTACTTAATGACCCGATTGTTTATGAAAAAATAGGACTCGCAAAAAAATACAACAAGCCCGTTGATGGTCACGCTCCGGGACTTTTGGGCGAGAAAGCTAACCAATACATTGATGCCGGCATAAGCACCGATCACGAGTGTTTTACCAGAGAGGAAGCTCAGGATAAGTTAAATTATAGGATGAAAATCCTGATTCGCGAAGGAAGTGCCGCTAAAAACTTTGATGCCTTAATAGATCTGCTTCATGATTATGAGGATGACATCATGTTTTGCTCTGATGATAAACACCCTGATAGCTTATTAGTGGGACATATTAATCAGCTTGTGAAACGGGCAATTGAAAAAGGGATAGATCTGTTCAAAATATTGAAAGCAGCTTGTATCAATCCGGTTAAACATTATTCACTTGATACCGGATTACTGCAAAAAGGCGATTCGGCAGACTTTATTATTATAGACAGCCTGGATAAATTCAATATAAAGCAAACCTATATTAACGGAGAGTTGGTAGCTGAAAATGGCAAATCATTTATCCGGTCGGTAGCCGTAACTCCTATCAATAACTTTAATTGCAGTCCGCTTGCTGTGCAGGATATAAAAATCAAGGCTAAAGGGACGAAAATCGTAGTAATTGAAGCCTTAGAGGGACAGTTAATCACCAATAAAATCATAGCAGATGCGTTTATAAAAGATGGTTTTATAGAATCGGATACTGAAAAAGATATTTTAAAGATAATTGTAAAGAATCGTTATAAAAATACACCGCCTGCTGTTGCCTTTATTAAAAATTTCGGGTTAAAGGATGGAGCAATTGCTTCTTCTATTGCACACGATTCGCATAATATCATAGCTGTTGGTACAACCGACGAGTTAATTGTTGAAGCTGTTAATAAAATCATTTCGTGCAAAGGAGGGATTGCTGCCGTTTCTGCCTCAGAGGCAAAAGTACTGGCGCTACCCGTAGGAGGAATTATGACAAATGAAGACGCTTATAATGTTGCAGATACATACACACAGATCGATTGGTTCGCGAAAAGTCTTGGTTCTGAGTTAGCGTCTCCTTTTATGACACTTTCTTTTATGGCCCTGCTGGTTATTCCGGCAGTTAAATTAAGCGACCTCGGATTGTTTGACGGAGAAAACTTTAACTTTACAGATTTAGTTATTACTGAAACTTAAATTCAAATACTGTCACAGATTTACAGTTCAAATCTGTCTAAATATCTGTTAATAGTTTATCTTTGAGATATTATTAAACATAAATCATTAGCTAAAACTGACATATTTCAACGCATTTGTTAATGTATTTAAGTCAAATCATATTCAGCCTTGAGATCTAATTCCCTATTTTTATACGTTTGCGCTTTTTTAGGTTCAATTGTGTTGTATTCCGGTTGCATTACTCCAAAGGATTCTGTTACAAGCCGCGGAATGCAAAACCTTACAGCACGTTTTAATATAATATATAATGCAAATCTTCTGCTGCAAGAAAGTTCCGCAAATATTGAGAATGCTACCCTCGATAACTACAGTCAGCTTTTACCAGTATATAAGGAGCCAACTGAAGCAGTTTCAGTAGCTGAAGTCACTATTCTCGATTCGATAATTAAAAAGGCAAATAGCATTATAGATGAGAAGATTAACAGCAATTACGTAGATGACGCCTATTTACTAATTGGAAAATCGAACTACCTTAAATCTCAGTTCTTTAATGCTGCAGAATACTTTACTTATATATACAATAGCTATCCTTTAGAAAAGGACACCAGGCAAGCTTCTTTAATTTGGAAAACACGTGCTCTTTTGCAATTACAAAATTTGCCTGAAGCCAGAAACACCTTAGATACAGCTTTAAAATATATTGAAACATCGAAAAGTAATATTGCAGATGTATATGCAACGTATGCCCAATTCTTAATTACTACCCAAAAAGATGCTGAGGCTATTACCATACTTGAAAAAGCGATAGAGGCCGGTAGTAAAAAACGCAATAAAATACGCTGGAGGTATATTCTGGCACAATTGCAGGCAGAAAATCACCAGTATGAAGATGCCTATAAAAACTTTTCGGCGGTTGTAAAAAGCAATGCATCTTTTGAAATGGCTTTTAACGCTAATATTAATCGTATCAAAATTGAAGAAGAATTAAGCGGTGAAAGCACAGACAGAATTACCCGGTTAAAATCCTTATTAAAAGACGATAAAAACAAAGACTTCACAGACCAAATCTATTACCACATTGGTAATATTTTAACAGAAAGAAATTTACCTGAAGAGGCCATCCTGAATTATAACACCTCCATTAGAAAAAGCACCCGTAATCTGGATCAAAAAGGTCTTAGTTATTTAAAGTTAGCCGATATTTATTTCAATAATGCAGATTATGTGCAAGCGAAGACTTATTACGACAGCACTTTAAGCACCCTTTCTCCAAAATATCCGGGCTTCGACTTAATACGTAAAAAAAGCACCAACCTGGATTTGCTGGCAGAAAGATACCGGATAATTGCCAGGGAGGACACGCTGCAGGCATTGGCCCGGATGCCGGAAGCTGAACGTGAAGAACGTATAGGCGAACTTGTTCGCCAACTGGCAAGCAATGCCCTTGCTCCCGAAAGCCAGCAGCAACCTGTAAACGGTTTATTGGCCGGAATCGATAATCCGTCTAATCAAAAGCCAGCTGAAGGGAAATTTTATTTTAATAATTCAACTGCATTAAGCCAGGGATTTTCTGATTTTAAACGAAAATGGGGCAACAGACGACTTGAAGATAACTGGAGACGGGCAACTAAAACCGCCGCGGAGACAACATTAAGTATGTCTACAGATCCGGATACTCCAATTGGTGCGTCATTAGGCGCGAACAATAGTAGCAGAAATCCTGAAAATATTCGGCAGGATTACCTCAAAGAGCTCCCTCTAACAGAACCTTTACTTCAGCAATCCAACCAAAAAATTGCGGAAGCTTATTACGATATTGCAAACTTTTACAAAGACGAGTTAAAGGATGAGAAAATTGCTATAAAAACGTACGAAGAATTACTGCAACGAACACCAGAAAGTTCGTATTCGCTGCCCGCTTACTATAATCTTTACAGGTTATACGAGTCTTCAAATACTCAAAAATCAAATTATTACAAAAACTTAATTCTTTCCAACCACCCCGATTCTCCATTTGCAAAGGCTATCAGAGATCCTAATTATTCCCGGGAAGCTGATGAGAAAGAAAGAGCGTTAAATGAAGAATATGATAAAATTTTCAATCTCTATGCCGCCAGAAAATACAGCGAAATTTCGCCTGCAATTCAACAACTGGAACAAACGTATGGCAATAATAAACTATCTCCGCAGTTAGCCTATTTAAATGCACTCGCTGTTGGACATACCAAAAAACTTCCTGCATTTGAAAATGTACTGGAACAAGTGACATCGGCTTTTCCAGCTGATTTATTAATTACGCCATTAGTAAAACAGCATTTGCAATATATACAGGAAAACAGAGAGCAAATGGCCAGCCGTGCTACCGCTTTAATTGACTTTGACCCAAATCAGCCATTCTTTGCAGAAGAACCTGTCGTTCAGTCTCAGCCGCAGCGCATTACACAGCAAGAAACACAACCAACAACACCAACAACTGCACAACAGCAGGATGAGCCAATAAGCCCTACCATTGATGTAGAACCAACAGCTACCGTAAATATAGAAAAGCCCGCTTCAGAAGCTAGTCCTTTCAGCCTGCCGGGCGCTGCAGAATATTATTTTGTTGTAAACATAACAGAGCCAAGATATAATTTAAGTTCTTCTCGTTTCAGTATCGGCCAGTTTAACAGAACCCATTATTCAGGCTCTTCACTTAAACACCAATTGCAGGATGCAGCTAACGAAAATGAGCTCATTTATGTTGGAGTATTTAACACGTATGAAGATGTAAAAGCTTATGAAACTGCAATCCTGCCGCTTCTTAACGATATTATGAAAGTTCCTGCCGAGCATTATACTACCTTTGTAATAACTAAAGAAGGCCTGGCAAAATTAAAAAACAGGCAAATGATTAATTCATACATTGAATTTTATAAGAATAGTAATTAAAAATGCAGAAGAAGAATACGAGTCTGACAAAACAAGAGGTAAATCGGTATACCATTACATTCTGGAAAATTGTTATCGGATGCATATCTTTTGGGATAATTATACTTTTTAGTATCGGACTAGGTTTATTTGGCGCACTGCCTACTTTTAAGGATCTGGAAAATCCGAAAAGCAATCTCGCATCAGAAATAATTTCTGATGATGGAGTAGTCTTAGGCAACTATTTTGTACAAAACCGCTCGATGGCCAAATACGATGAAATTTCGCCCAATGTTATTAATGCACTTATCGCAACCGAAGACATTCGTTTTTACAGTCATTCAGGAATAGATTTTAAGCGAACCTTTACCATCTTATTTTATAACTTAATTGGAAAAAAGCAAGGCGGCAGCACCATTACGCAACAATTAGCGTTAAACCTCTTTTCCGACGAAGGAAGAGCAAGAAATCCGTTCAAGCGTGTTGTACAAAAACTACAGGAATGGATAACTGCAATAAAGCTGGAACGCCAATATACTAAAGAAGAAATCATCACTATGTACCTTAATACGGTAGATTTTGGTGCTTATAACAGTTATGGAATAAAGGCCGCAGCGCAAACTTACTTCGATACCTCTCCGGCCAATTTAAAACCTGAAGAAGCGGCTGTACTTATTGGAATGCTTAAAGCATCTGCCACCTATAATCCTATCAGAAACCCCGAACGATCACTAGGAAGACGGAATGTAGTATTAAGCAATATGCGTAAAGCAGGCTTTTTAACCAATGCTGATGCTGCAGAACTTTCTCAAAAGCCACTGATTGTACGCTTTAATCCTGTAGATCACAATTTAGGCTCTGCACCATATTTAAGAACAGTTCTTAAAAAAGACATTCAGAAAATTTTTGAAGAACAGAATATTAAAAAAGCCGACGATACCCCCTATGATTTGGATCGCGATGGCTTGAAAATATATACAACGATTAATTCACGCATGCAAAAATATGCGGAGGATGCTCAAAAAGAATATATCGCCCAACTCCAAAGACAATTTACCAGTTCCTGGAAGGGCCGCGATCCATTTAAATTTGCTGAAGCAGAAAAAATACTTCAGCAGGGAATTAAACGCTCGGACAGGTTTAAGCAATTACGGGAAGATGGCTTAAGTGATGACGAAATCTTAAAAAACTTTAAATTGCCTGTTAAAATGACGGTTTTTAGCTGGAAAGGCGAAATAGATACGGTTATGACGCCGCTTGATTCCGTTAAATATTATAAACTCATTCTTCGCAATGCGATGATGGCTATGGAACCAAGCGGTGCAAATGCGGGTTACATTCGTGCCTGGGTTGGAGGAATTAATTTTGAACATTTTAAATACGACCAGGTAAAAATGGGAGCTCGTCAGGTTGGCTCTACAGCCAAGCCATTTACCTATGCCGTAGCCATTAATAATGGATATTCTCCCTGCTATCAGGCATTAAATGAGCCGGTAACAATTAACGGATGGACCCCAAGTGGCGGATCTAATCCTTTACCGGGTTATATTACTTTAAAAAAGGCACTGGCATATTCTCAAAACTATACAACAGCTTTTGTAATGAAGGAAGTTGGTGAGACAGCGGTTTCAACCCTTACCAGAAAAATGGGGATTACAACTGATGTTCCCAATGTCCCTTCCATCTGCCTGGGCAGTTTTGACGCGAGTGTTTACGATATGGTTGGCGCATATTCAACTTTCGTAAACCAGGGAGTCTGGACTGAACCCATTTATCTTCTCCGCATAGAGGATAAAAACGGAAACTTACTTTATGAGAAAAAACCGCAGGTTCATGAAGTTCTGAACGCGCAGGTAGCGTATGTTATGGTTGATATGTTAAAGGGTGTTGTAGAAAACGGAACAGGTTCAAGAATACGCTATAAATACAACCTTACCAATCCTATTGGCGGCAAAACAGGTACTACACAAAACAACTCTGATGGTTGGTTTATTGGCATTACACCTCAGCTGGTTACGGGGGTTTGGACAGGAGCGGAAGACAGAGCCATCCACTTTACTTCTACAAGTCAGGGAGGCGGAGCAAATTCAGCTTTACCGGTATTCGCGCTTTTCATGAAAAAAGTTTATGCAGATCCTAAATTAAAATACACTAAAGGCGATTTCGAAACTCCACCCGGAGGTGTAAATACGGTTCTGAATTGTGATGCTTATATGCCCAGAACTAATGACTCCACTACCGTACAATCTGAACCCGCAGAGCCTTCTTTATAATTTATGCTTTGTGAATGGAAAAGTTTGATCATCGTGAAGCGATTCGTAAAATACCGCCAAAACCGGGTGTTTACCAATATTGGGATATTCTTGGCGAATTAATTTATATAGGTAAAGCTAAGAACTTAAAGAACCGGGTTAGTTCTTATTTTAATAAAGACAGTTTTCGCATCAATGCGAAAACCAGAGTGCTTGTCAGTAAAATAGCCAAAATTACTTTTACGCTGGTTGATACTGAAATCGATGCATGGCTGTTAGAAAACAGCCTGATAAAAAAGCATCAGCCACGGTATAATGTGATGCTTAAAGATGACAAGACCTACCCATGGATCGTAATCAAAAATGAGCCCTTTCCCCGCATATACTGGACCCGGAATTTTATAAAAGACGGCTCCAAATATTTCGGCCCTTATGCATCGGTAAGTATGATGCACACCATTCTGGATTTAGTAAAAGAATTATATCCATTACGCACGTGCAATCTTCCCTTAACACCAGGTAATATTTCAGCAGGGAAATTTAAAGTTTGTCTTGAATACCAAATCGGGAACTGCAAAGGGCCCTGCCAGGCTTATCAAAGCGAAGCGGAGTACAATAGAAGCATTGAAGACATAAAAGACATACTGAGTGGTAAAACAGGCATTGTGCTCCGCAATCTTAAAGCAGACTTAGAACGTGCCATTACAGAACTTAATTTCGAGGAGGCGCATCGCTTAAAAAGGCAATTAGATTTACTGGAAAAATATCAGAGTAAATCCACTATTGTAAATATGTCTATATCTGATGTGGATGTATTTAATATCGCGACAGATGAAAAGCATGCTTTTGTCAACTACCTGAAAGTGATGAATGGCACAATTACCCAGACGCAGACTATCGAAATAAAAAAACGTCTGGATGAAACGGACGAAGAACTGTTAACGATAGCTATTTCTGAGTTTAGAACAAGGTTCGATAGTACATCTAAAGAAATAATAATTCCATTCGAGCTCGAAATTGAAGATCCTAAAATTAAATTTACAGTTCCGAAGCTGGGGGAAAAGAAAAAGCTACTGGACTTATCACAAAAAAACGTTGCGTTCTTTAAACGGGAAAAGCTTGATCAATATGAAAAGCTTAACCCGGAGATCCGGACTGAGCGATTGCTTACCCAGATGATGAAGGATCTCCGCCTTAATCAGCTTCCGCGGCATATCGAATGTTTTGATAATTCTAACTTCCAGGGGAAATATCCGGTTTCGGCTATTGTTGTTTTCAAAGACGCTAAACCTTCGAAAAAAGACTACCGGCATTTTAATGTTAAAACAGTTGAGGGTCCGGATGATTTTGCAACCATGGAAGAAGCCGTATTCCGCCGGTATAAGAGAATGCTGGAAGAAGAAACTCCGCTTCCTCAACTGGTAGTTATTGATGGCGGTAAGGGTCAGCTTTCATCGGCAATTAAAAGTTTGAAGCTGCTGGGGATTGAAAATCAGCTAACCATAATAGGTATTGCAAAGCGATTGGAAGAAATATTCTATCCCGGCGATCAATATCCGATGTATCTGGATAAAAAATCAGAAACATTAAAAATCATCCAGCAATTACGGGATGAAGCACATCGTTTTGGAATTACCTTTCACCGGAATCAACGTAGCAAGGGCACTTTTGTAACTGAACTCGAACGTATTCCGGGGATTGGAAAAACGAGTTCTCAGAAGTTACTAAAACACTTTAAATCGGTGAAAAATATTCGTGAAGCGAGCCAGGAAGAACTGATGAAAATCATTAACACCAAACAAACGGCGGCCCTTATTTCTTATTTTGAGACCAATAAAAAATCCCCTGCTGAGTTTTAGCAGGGGATTTCAGCTTATAATTATGCTTTTATCTTTTTTAGTACGACCACATATCGTGTTCATAATCCAGCAATTCTTTCTTCACACGGTCAGATTCGTATAGTTTATCAATTCCTTGTGCATAATCTTTAATCCTTAAATCATCCGGGTTAGATTCTTTAACGATGTAACTACTAAATATCCGTTTCATAAAGATATCATCATAGCTTAAGCCGGTAGCATCGTTAGAGCGGCTCATTACCTCTTTGGTAACAAAAACCTGGCGCGCTTCAGGGAAGTAAATCCAGAAAGCAGGTTGCTCACCTAAATCCTGACCTGCAGCCTTAATCTTAACCATCGGAGCGATACCAATAATTCTTGGTTCAAAAACAGAACGCTGCTTATCAAAAATCCAGTCTTCCTTTATTTGAAACTTTACAATACTATCCGGATTAAATTCTCCTGCAACCATAGAACCGTTTCCAACAGGATCTCCATTCGCATCATATTGCTGAACTAAAACGCTGTCAGCAAATTTGGATAATGCTTCTTCTGGCTTTAATATGGTAGAAAACTCATTAATGTTTGGGTCGCCGCCTACAGGATGAGCGTAAGCGGTCATTTCGCCAGATTTAACCGACTCCATTATTACATCAATAAGACGGGCCTTGGGAGATGCGTAGATACGATTCATTTTCTCGCGTAAATCAATCTCACGGTAAATGCGTTTCTGAAACATAACATCCGCTTCCCGAAGATTAGCATAAGGAGTAACTCTTGCATTAAGAAGGTTATCCTTTTTATAATACCCGTCTAATGGCTTTTCCTTCTCAACCGGCTTTGTCGAATTATTATAATTAGGCTGCTGTGCAAAAAGACTTGCACAACATACAAAGGACAAGGCCAATACGAATATTCTTTTCATGATCATTCTAATTTGCGTTAAGCACTATCGAACCAATTGGACGCCTTCCGCCGTCTGGTCCAACAGCCTCAATATTATCAAATATAACACGTGTGCCGGGAGCTACTGTGCTCATAGCAGTACGCATAGCAGGTGTTAAATCATTTCCTGATGCTTTCAGAACCACTGCATCTGCCCTTGGTTTTTGTATTACCAGCGTAAATCCAGTTACTGTAAAGCTTGCTTCAAAATCAAAGCCAATCAGCTTAGCATATACCGTACCTTGATTTTTAATTGCCACAGAGCTTACTGCACCATTGGTTTTGCCGGCAAACTGAGGTATCGGATCAGGAATACGTTTTATTCTGAACTCGGAGCTACCAATAGTCTGAGTTTTTCCATTTATATTAGCAGATACAACAACGTTTGCCGTACCTGGCGAATTAACCGTTACAGTATATGTTCCGTTTGAGCCAGAGATATTACCACCGCTCATACTTACACGTAAACTTTCTTTTGGAATACCCGGAGCTGAAATAGACACAGGATTTGGAACTCCAATGTAAAATACGTTCATTTTCGTAGGCGAAACTACTGCCGATGGACGGGCTACCTGGTACTTTTGTTCTGCTGTTTTATATTCTTTAACCGTTCCGTCGGTTTGTTTTACACGTATTGTACCTACCCATGAATGCATACCTTCACCCGGACTGGCTGTATAAACTCCTTTACCATCCTTTACCTGCAGGCTTGTACCATTTACGGTAATTGAGGGATCTGATTTTGAATCATAGGCTGTTAAAAATACTTCTGCGGTGTAGGGCTGTCCCTGAATAACATAAGATGATGGAGCAACAGCAACAGCAGCAAACTGATCAAGGTTTACAACTGCCATGTCCATTTTACCGAAAATCTTTTTTACCACATCCGATTCAGCATTTTTCACGTCAGACTGAATTTTAGTTAAGATTGTCATTGCAGCAGTTAATGGGGTTCCTTCACCAAAATTACTTTCTTCCCAACTTTTCTTAACACCGTTTTGACGCTTTGTAGGATCTACTGCTTCCAGAGAAAATGTAACAGATGCCCGGTCTTTCGGATCTAAAAGAGCCAAAAGCTTTTCGCGCGTTTTATTGATTTCCTCTTTCAACTTAGCACCTTTTTTCTTATTAATCATGATACCGACAGCAATGTCAAGATTTGATCTTTCAACTAAATCGCCCGTTTCCGGGTCATATCCATTACCTGCGGTTTCAAATTCTTTTTTTATACCTTCTATGTAGGAATTAAGTTCCTGGGCAATTTTCTGAGCCTCCTTTGCTTTAGCATAAACAGGCTTTGCCCGCTCCGGTTCTTCCTTTAGTTTTGTATTTTCAAATGCTGAAAATAACTGATTAACACTTACTTCAACATTTGCTCTTGATGTCTCTAAACTATCATTGATATTTTTAAAGGCATTCAATATTGTATCTGAGACGTTTAATGCAAGCATTGCGAGCAATACCAAATACATGATATTGATCATCTTCTGTCTTGCAGATTCTTTTCCTCCAGCCATGCGCTTATTTAGATTTTTTTCTAATAATCAATTAACAATATCAACTAAACACGTGGCTGGTTCATTGCAGAAAGCATGTTTCCGTACACAGAGTTCAGAGAAGAAAGGTTTTTTGCCAAACGGCCAACCTCTTCTTTAAATTGTTTAGAATCATCCATCGACTCGTTAAAGTTTTGCATGGTTAATGAAAGATTCTGATAAAATTTATTCATTGATTTTAGATGAGCGCTGGAATCCTGCAACTCAAGTTCGTATACAGCATTTAATGCTGAAAGGTTTTTAGCCAGATTATTTATCTGATCATGATAAGCGGCAGAATCCACATTCGAATTTGCCATTTCCTGAAGATTTGCAGATGCCTTATCAAAAGACACACTTAAATTATCAAAACTTGCACTGGCAGTTTTTATTTTTGAAGTAAACTCATTTGTTGCAGTGGAAGCGTCGGCAATGTTTGATATAGTAGAAACTTTATCGCCAAATGTCCTTAATCCATTCCCTAAACTTTCAATTAATTCGGGGCCAATCTTAGCATCCTCTAACATTTTATCAAGAGCTGCAGTAGATGATGGAGCGACAGCGAAGCCTGATGCCTGAGAAACGGATCGTGGCGCTGCGCCCTCTCCCTCAAAGTCTTCTGCCAATTCCGGATACACTTTATGCCATGCAGGATCCTTTGGAGGAGCAAAGAAACCTGTTAAGAAGAATAAAAATGCTTCTACCCCTAAACCTGCACCAATCATATAATTTCCCCATACCCCACCTAAGTGAAGGATTTTAAATAATGCACCGATGATTACCACACTTGCCCCCCATGAAATTGCAGTATGCAGTGGCTCTAATTTGAAAGATGATTTACCCGCCATAAAATTGAGATTGTACTTAGATAGTTTGTTATTTTTGTTGTTTCGTTATTAATTTTTGTCCTTAATATCTCTTCCCTGGTATTTTGTTACACATCTGAAACCGATAAAAGATTTTGCAGTATCCTGATACTCAAAAGTTCTGGTAGAATTTTGAAGGAAATAACCTATATCTTTCCAGGAACCACCGCGAACTGTTTTACGTTTCAAAACCTCCGGGTCGCTTGCTTTCGCCTCATAATTGAATGTAGGGTTCAAATCATGTGTAAAAGTAGATGCAGATTCATCGTAAGCAGAAGAAGTCCATTCGGCAACATTACCTGCCATATTATATAAACCAAAATCGTTAGGGAAGTAAGATTTAACATTTACGGTAAACGCTCCGCCGTCATCAATATAATTACCACGGCCAGGCTTAAAGTTTGCCATTAAACAACCTTTGGCATTTCTGATATAAGGGCCGCCCCATGGATAATCATTTCCAATCCGCCCACCACGTGCAGCATATTCAAACTCAGCTTCTGTTGGTAAATCATAATTACCGCGCAAGTATTCCGGCATTTTCCGGCTTTGCGCATAAGCAGAATATAAACGAGTGCGCCATACAGTAAAAGCGCGGGCCTGGCGCCATGTAACGCCAACAACCGGATAATTTTTAAAAGCCGGATGTGAGAAATATCCCTGGGTTAATGGTTCATTTTGTGCGTATGCAAAATCAGAGAGCCATACAAGCGTATCCGGATAAATTGCTACGGTGTCACGAAGAATATTATCAGAACGGCTTCTTGTTTTATCACCACGGAAGTTAGCTGCCTCTCTGAATTTCATTATCGCGAAATTGTATTTAAGAAGGCGTACATCCAGCTCATTCCGATCAAATATTCTATCATCGCCCTGATAATACATTGCTTGTAACTTAGCAGCATTTCCAGCATTTCCTTTTTTATTACTCCAAACGTCACCTGCCTTTTTCCAGTCGATATATTGTGGTCCGCCAGCGTCAGCAGCAGCGCCTTTTTTAGGTTTAATAAAATATTTTGGATCCTGTAAATGATCTTTAATAGCAATAGAATCTCGAACCCAGTTTACAAACTGACGATACTCACTGTTTGTAATCTCAGTTTCATCCATATAAAATGCCTGAACGGTTACCTGTTTATTTTGTGCTATCTGAGCAAAAGTAATATCCTGATCGGTCTGGCCCATTACAAAAGTCCCGGCTGGAATATATACCATTCCAAGCGGAATGGTTTTTGTAGGAACCTTTTTGGTTTTAACTCCTACTAACTCGCCGCCAGTACCCCTTCCGCATCCGCTGGAGAGAACTGCAATAATTGCGAGAGCGATAACGTAAAATTTTCTCATTGTATTTACAAGGTATTCCTTTTAAATTTTTGAAGTTATTTAATAAAACTATTTATTAAAATTTGATTATCCAACAGCAAACTTAATTTTTTTTATGGGTTAATTGTTGTAACTCATAAACTTTCAGATTTCCTGTTACGCTCAAGTTGGGGAAAATGTTACTGAAAACTTGACATTTTTTCAGCATTTTTAAAACGTTACTTATTTGTTTGCTTTATATACTGTTCAATAGCCATTGTCATGCTAGGCGCACTGGGGGTTGGTGCAGGAATATCAATTATCAGGTTACGGTCGGTTATTGCCTTTTGAGTACTTACTCCAAAAGCTGCTATACGGGTATTATTTTGCTCAAACGTGGGGAAATTTTTATACAGAGACTGAACGCTTGAGGGACTAAAAAACACAAGAATGTCATAAAACACATTGGCTAGATCAGAAAGATCACTGCATACTGTTCTAAACAAAACAGCTTGAGTGAAATTATATCCGTTTTCCTGTAAAAAGCGCTGAGTTTCCTCGGCTGCTACATCAGAGCATGGATAAAGAAAACGATCTGAAGCATGCTTTTTTAACACTTCTGCCAAATCACTTGCAGTTTGTTTGCCAAAAAATATCTTACGCTTTCGATATTGAATATATTTCTGCAGGTATAAGGCTATAGTTTCAGACAAGCAGAAGTACTTCATTTCAGCCGGAACTTCGTGACGCATTTCTTCGCATACGCGAAAAAAATGATCTACTGCATTTTTACTGGTAAAAATCACAGCTGTATAATCGGCAAAATCAATTTTCTCTTTCCGGAATTCCTTTGCCGGAACTCCTTCTACGTGTATAAAAGACCTGAAATCTATCTTAACATTAAGTTTCTTTGCGAGATCATAATAAGGTGATTTCTCAGTTTCAGGCTTAGGCAGAGTAACCAATATACTTTTTACCTTTTGTTTTCTTGCATCTGTTGATTGCATATTTTTTTTCTAAAACCTAAGAACTTTAATTAGAATTAATAATGGGCAAACTTCGAGGGCACAAAGATAGAAAATTAAATATATTATTGGAAACCTATGTCCAGACAAGATATTAGTAGCGGCTCGCAGGAACTGAAAAAAGAAAATGCAGGCGATTAATATGATTGACAAATAGATATAAACAGGCGCATACCGTGCCGGTGTTAAGCAAAACGCAATAACCATAGGTAAAAACAATAATGCTGCATTAAAATAGCTTAATATTAAAATAGAGACATATTCCTTTACAATTTTAGCAGCATCCAACAGGAAGCCTAAAACCCGAAGTAAAATAATCTTGGCTGTAAACAAGCAAATTACAATTATTGAAAGGCGCAAAAACCAGTTAAATCCGCTGTAATCGTATGATAGTTGGAAATATTTCCCACATTGATACAGCACCATTCCTATGGTAAAGCCAAAAAGAAGATAAAGAAATATAAAGGGCCAGGATTTAAAAAACTTCTCTTCCTTATTGATTTGCCCTAATATCCTGTTGCTATAAAAAGATTGTATAATTGCCAGCAGTTCCTTTGAAAAAGCGTTTTTTAACAATGCAAAACAGAATAAAAGGGTAAACACAAATGCAATGACCCAAAGTTCGCCATTGGCCCGGGGCTTTCCTCTGTCGTACCGCTCCACTTTTTTTGGGAAACGCTGTGTCCAGTCCTGGAAATTAAGGTTTTTTACAGAATATAATTCTACCAAGCTGTCTATAAACTGATTTGGACGATTTGGATCCGGCCGCTTTATCCACACCATGCTTAAAGAATCGCCAAGGGCTTTTAAAGAATCCTTAACATTCTGCAGCGAATCTTTTTTTATGCGCCACCTGGCTAACGAAGCAGAATCCCTGAAAACAGGCCTGGTGTATTGTGTATTTATTTCTGTTGCCTGGGAATTTAGAGAAGAATCTGTTTGTGCAGAAACACCAGCACTCCAAATCCAAAATCCTAAAAAGAAAGCAAAGGTTTTCCCAAACATTAATATAAATTTTCAATTACGCTTCTGCATCGCAAATTACCTCATTATTATCCTGTTTTCCTACAGCAGTTGAGAATTTCCAGAATGCGGCAGAATAAGGTATCTTTATTAAAACCCCATGACAAAAACGAGGTTATAACATAATAAGTGTATACACTCTCATGGAAAATTTAGATTTACAAGTAATGCTACAGGATGGTTCTTTTGCTGATTTCGAGGTGCAAACCGAGCGCGATTCGAAAATTTACACCATCTTAGAAAAAGGTGAAGCGCTGGCTTCTTTTAAAGCTACAGAAAATGGAGGATGGGCATTAGAAAGCAATCCGGGACAAATTGACGAAGATTTACAAGAACGGATTACGAAGCAACTGAATGGTTACCGTGTAAATTAACTTTAGTTTGCATTATTTAACTTTTTGTGCTGTTATTCGGCTAATGTCTTGCGACATGGTTTCAAACACCATTCGATCCGAAGATATTTCCCTTATAATAAATGGAAATTCGCGTGTTATTCCTCCTTCAAGATTTTCTCTATATCGAATCATGCTGCCATCCATTCTGAATTTTCCATAAGAAAGCCGTTTGCCGCCCCATATAATTACCAAATCATTGTTTTTCGAAAAACTTATAGAAGGATTCTCAGCTTTTACTTCAGCTTCGGGCATTACATATGCGGGCCTCTCATTCGGGCTTTCTACTTTTATATACTTCCATTCGCCATATAGCTGTTCGGGCTTTACTGTCTTTGTGCAGGAGAAACAGAGCAACGCCATACTGGCAAATACCGAAAGCAAAAGTTTTTTCATGTGTTATTTGATTTAATATTTCCATACCCAGCTTCATTGCCGATGCAATAAAGCTAGTTTATTAATCAGTGCTACAGTATGATATTCATTAAATTATTCTCCTCTTAAAATTTGCAACGGTGGCCTGTTTAAAATGCCGCGACTATTTATTAAGCCAATAATAACAGTTAAACCTGCAATCAGCACCAATAAAATAAATAATGGAAAAAAAGCAGGGCTGAAAGAAGTTTTAAATGTATAAGCAGCCAGCGCCCAACTCGATGCTAAAGACAGCAAAATTCCTGTTGCCGCCGCCAACGTACCTAAAAAGAAATACTCTAATGCTGTGATTATTAATATTTGCTTTTTACTTCCGCCTAATGTGCGTAATAAAACACTTTCTTGTATGCGTTGATATTTGCTGATAAGCACCGAAGCTATTAATACCACTAACCCGGTTATAATGCTAAAAGCAGCCATAAATTTAATCACAAACCCAATTTTATTCAGGATGTCATCCAACACATTTAAAACCAGCGCCAAATCAATGACAGAAATATTGGGAAAAGATTGTACCACAGCCTGCTGAAATTTAGCAGAAATTTCACTATCGGGTACACGGGTCATTAACACATAAAACTGCGGTGCATCTTCTAAAATCCCTTTGGGAAACACTAAACGAAAATTAGTTTGAACGCGATTCCAATCTACTTCCCGAAAGCTGCTAACCACTGTTTTAATAATAGTACCTTGTACATTAAAAGTGATTTTATCGCCAATATCTACATGAATACGCCTGGCGTAACCTTCTTCTAATGATACGTTAATAACGCCATCAGGACTTGTATTTCCTATCCACTTTCCCTTAGTAATCCGCTCTGATGCAGATAAAGTATCGCGGTAGGTTACCCTTAATTCTGAACCGAAAGCACGGCGGGAGATTTTTATAGTGCTATCTTTTTTCACATCGGCAGCCGTAATTCCGTTTACATCCTCAATACGCATGGTAACAATTGGAACCTGGCTAATTACAGGCAAGCCCGATTGTTTTGTGAGGGCGGCAACCTCATCTTTTTGAGCACTTTGAATATCAAACAAAACCATATTAGGTTGATTTCCACTTGCAGAAAGGGTAACACGATTAATTAAAATATCCTGAACCAGAAAAAGTGTACTGATAAATGCCGTACCTAAACCTATAGAAACTATTAAAATAAGTGTTTGGTTATTGGGCCTGAACAAATTAGCTAAACCTTGTCGCCATAAATAACTCCATGACGTTGGAAAAAATTTACGAACCAGCCAGATCAACAGAGCCGCTGTACCGGTTAATATCAAAAATGCAGCAATTACTGCCAGAGTAAAAAAGATTGCTTCGCGCCAGTTATTTAGCTGGAAGTATGAAAATACAATAACAAAAATTAATATTAAGCCATAAACCAACCATTTAAAAGGATCCTTAAAAAGGTTCGTTTCCTGGTACGAAATGCGCAACGCGTTTAAAGGAGAAATATTTCTTACAGAAACCAAGGGCAATAATGCAAACAGAACGGAAATAATTATTCCCAGCAAAATACCCTGTAATATTGCTGTCCATGAGATAATTACAGACATTTCTATCGGCAGCAAGTCTTTTAATACAACAGGCAATACTTGTTGTATTAATGTACCCAGCAAAGCTCCAATTAACGATCCGATTAAACCGATTCCAACGATTTGAATAAGGTAAATTAAAAATGCCTGAGATGACTTTACACCCAGACACCGCAAAATAGCAATGGTAGCAAGCTTTTCGCGGATGTAAATATGAATAGCGCTGGCAACGCCGATACAACCCAATAAAAGAGCTACAAAACCTACTAAAGAAAGAAACCTGGTTAAATCTTCGAAAGACTTTCCTGTATCGCTTTTCTGTCCCTCTACAGTTTGGTAATCCAGATCTGCTTTTTCTAAACGCGGTTCTAAACCTTTAACCAATTTTTCAACCTTGCCGGGGTTATTAAATTTGTAAAAGTACTGGTAGTTTATGCGGCTCCCTTTTTTTAATAAACCCGTTTGCTCCAAATATTTAAACGGAATATAAACCACAGGCGATACAGATGCGGAAATACCGGTTTGTCCGGGTGCCTTTTCAAGTGCACCGGCAATTTTAAAGCTTACCTCACCCACTCTTACAGAATCGCCAACAGCTGCATTAAATTGCAGCATCAGTGTTTTATCAACAATTACCGTCTGACCGTTTTTAAATTCTTTGCCCGCATTAAGCGGTACCGTTTCTAAACTTCCATAATATGGAAAATCACCTTCAAGCGCCTTAATTTGCACCAATCTTGTGCCTTTTCTTTTCTGAAAATAAATCATAGAAACAAAGCTTCGCTGCTGCGAGCGACTGTCGCCTAAAGAATCGAGCAAGTTTTGTATTTCAGCAGAAGCGGGCTTATTGCTCGAAATTGACAGGTCTGCTCCTAACAAACCTGCTGCCTGGTTGTCAATATCTTTTCTTAAGCTGTCGCCAAAAGAATATATGGCTACTAAAGCCGCTATTCCTAAAATGATAGATGAAATAAACAGAAATAACCGCGACCGGCTTCTTCTGCTATCGCGCCAGGCCATTTTAAATAGCCAGCCAATATTTACCGGGGTTTTATAGGCTTTATCAGACATTCACATTTCCGGTTAAATCGTCTGCAGTAATAACACCGCCCTTAATTCTTATAATACGTTGAGTTTTTGAGGCCAGATCCATATCATGGGTAACCAAAACGAGCGTTGTACCCGCTTCTTTGTTTAAATCGAAAATCAGTTTTACAACTCTTTCACTGGTTTCGGCATCCAGATTTCCTGTTGGTTCATCTGCAAATAAAATTTTAGGACTGTTTGAGAAAGCTCTTGCCAGAGATACACGCTGCTGCTCGCCGCCCGATAACTGCGATGGGTAATGATGTCCGCGCGCGGCCAATCCCACTTTATCCAAAAGCTCCAAAGCTCTGGGTTTAATATTTTTTTCGCCCCGCAGCTCTAAAGGAACCATAATATTTTCCAGCGCAGTTAGAGTTGGCAATAACTGAAAGTTTTGAAAAATAAATCCTACATACTTATTCCGAACCTGGGCACGCTGGTCTTCGGTCAACTGATCAATACGAATATTATTTAATTCAACCAATCCGGTGCTTGAGCGATCCAAACCTGCGCACAAACCTAAAAGTGTTGTTTTACCACTTCCCGAAGGACCTACAATTGATATCGTAGAACCTGCATCTACAGAAAAATTTATATTGTTTAAAACCGTTAAATTGCTTCCGGCGCTTGAGTATGTTTTACCCAAATTTTGAATATTCAGAATTTTCTCCACTTTCGTAAGTTATAATGCTTTAACAAAAACACAAAAGTTTGATTGAAAATCTTTAATATTATTACAATTCTAAAGCATTTTAATTAAACTAAAGCCCTTAGAACATGTTTAAAAAACTATTGGCAATAGTTGCCGATTTTATTTACAGGCAAATGAAATATATTCCACTATACTCTTTTATAATTTTATTAATTATGGCCGGTTGTAGTAATGATAATAAGCAGGCAAATAGCTCTAATGATAAAGGCAAAGCAGATACGGCCAAAACAGAGAAAAAAATACTTTTCTTCGGAAATAGCTTAACTGCCGGCTACGGATTAGAGGAACCAACAGAGGCTTTTCCATCGATTATACAACAAAAAATCGACTCCTTAAACCTTCCATATAAAGTAGTTAATGCTGGTTTAAGCGGCGAAACCACTGCCGGCGGTCTAAGCCGGATAAACTGGCTCCTTAAACAGCAAATAGACATTTTCGTATTAGAGCTTGGCGCTAATGATGGATTGCGCGGCATCCCGGTAACAGAAACCAGGAGAAATTTACAGTCAATCCTGGACACAGTTAAAGCAAGGTACCCGAATGCAAAACGAATATTACTGGGTATGGAAGTACCTCCCAATATGGGTGGAAAATATGTTGCTGATTTTAGGATAATATTCCGTGAAATAGCTGAAAGGAATAATATTCCCCTTGTTCCATTTATGCTTGAAGGAGTTGCAGGAAACGTAAAGTTAAATTTAAGAGATGGCATTCACCCTACTGGAGAAGGGTATAGAATTGTTGCTGAAAATGTTTGGGAGGTCTTAAAAAATGAGCTTTAAGCTATTGAAATCAGATTTTCCTATTCTGTAACTGAGAAATGACACACGTATTAAAATAAATGTTTAAACATTTATAGGTTTAATTAGATTTGCATTTATAAATTATAAATATGAAATTCAAAGCATTAGCCATAACAGCAGTTATCTTAGCGGTTTATTCCGTTAAGCCTGTTGCAGCACAAACTTTTACCGTAGACACAAAAAGTTCATCCATAAAATGGCTTGCCAGCAAAATTGGAGGAAGTCATAATGGAACCATTAACCTGGCTTCCGGCAACCTTGTGTTTGATGGAAAAAATTTAAAAAACGGAACTTTTGGGATTGATATGACATCAATTACCATTTCTGATCTAAGCGGAACATCCAATCAAAACCTGTTAAAACATTTAAAAAGCGATGATTTTTTCTCGGTAGAAAAATATCCTGCTTCAACTTTTCAGGTTACAAAGGTTACTTCTGCCGGAGCCGACAAAGTAAATATTACCGGCAATTTAACTATTAAAGGAACTACCAATACACTAACTTTTCCGGCAACCATTACACGAAGCAACAACACAGTTTCGGCTCTTGCAACAGGTGTAAAAGTAGACAGAACCAAATATGACATTAAATACCGCTCAAAGTCTTTCTTTGGCGATATTGGCGACAAAGCAATTGATGATGAATTTGAATTATCAATTACTCTTGTAGCGAAGAAATAATACTATTTAGCGCCTTTATTGGTTTTTGATAAAACGGCCGTCTCCAATATTTGCTCAACAAATATAGAGACGGCCCTTTTGTTTTTTTACCTTGCAGGAATTATTTTAAATCCCCCATCCTGTATAGCAACCTTAGAAACCGGCTCGGTTTTGGCATGGTAATACAAACATGTCCAGTCATTTTCTGCAGCTAACTTACCATATTCTTCTCGCAGCTGCATCGATTTTGCTCCATCAAAATCATACTTAGCTTTAAATTTCCTGAGAAGCTGTTCTGGCTCAGGTAAAATATCCGCACCAAAAAATACTGTTTCGCTATCTTCTTTAACCCAAAAAACCTGATGAAACTGACAATGCCCGCCAGTGACTTCGTACGATATTGAATCCGCTAAATTACCGTTGCCTTCAATAAAATGGATACTTCCGCTACGCTGCACTACATCAAAAATATCTGTATGATAAGAATTTGAAGAAGAACTAAAAGCACTCTCCCACTCGCCTCTTTGGATAACATATTCTGCATTAGGAAAAGTAAGTTCCATTTTGCCATCTTTCTCATAAATCATCCCTCCTGAATGATCGTAATGGAGATGAGACATGAGCAAATAAGTTACATCGCGATAGTCGAAACCGGCTTTCCGGATATTTTCATGAATAATTAATTCACCCTGATTGTTCTTAAAACCCAAGCCGGCATCAAACACAATTAAGCCATTGGTGGTTTCTACCAAAAAAGGCTGAACATAAACAAACAGCGATGCCGGACGATCTTTAGGATTATGAATTGAAGGATCAAATGGCAGAAACTTCTTTGAACTGTCTACCGAATAAGAGCCCTCATATAACGCGTGTACTTTCACAGAAAAAATGATTATTGACAATGAATTACTTACAAACAGATCCGGCATAAATTTCCATTTATATGTTATATTTACCCCTTAGACCTTAACAAATATATGCAAAAAAGGTGGGCAGAGCAGGAAATTACTAATCCAAAAGCCATTCAGGAGTTAATGCAATCGCTTCAGATTAATGATGTGCTGGCAACTTTATTGGTTAACCGCGGGATTACTACTTTTGAAGATGCCCGCTGTTTCTTCAGGCCGGACTTGTGTCATTTACACGACCCTTTTCTTATGAAGGGTATGGAAACAGCCATCTTACGCATTGAAAAGGCAATTCTTGCCGATGAAAAAATATTAATTTATGGCGACTATGATGTAGACGGAACAACCTCGGTTGCCCTGGTTTACAGCTTCTTTAGAAAATATCATAAACATCTGGATTATTACATTCCCGACAGATATAAAGAGGGTTACGGCATTTCTTTTCAGGGCGTTGACTATGCTGCGGATCACGGATACAGCTTAATTATTGCGCTGGATTGCGGGATAAAATCGGTAGACAAAATTGATTATGCCAATACGTTTAATATTGATTTCATTATTTGCGATCACCACACTCCCGGAAGTATTTTACCAGATGCAGTTGCTGTTTTAGATCCTAAGCGTACTGATTGTAACTACCCTTACAAAGAACTTTCCGGCTGCGGAATTGGCTTTAAGCTGATACAGGCCTATGCACAAAAAAATGATATTCCGTTTGATGAAATTTGCTGTTACCTGGATTTAGTAGCAGTAAGCATTGCTTCTGATATTGTACCCATTACCGGAGAAAACAGGGTTTTAGCTTGGTACGGACTAAAAAAATTAAATGATTCGCCCTGTAATGGCTTAGCTGCATTAATAGAATTATCGGGTAAAAAGCAATACACCATTTCAGATGTGGTATTTATGATTGGCCCACGAATTAACGCCGCCGGCCGCATCGACGATGCAAAGCATTCTGTTCGCCTGCTGATTGCAGATAATGATATTTCGGCCAAAAGCCAAAGCCTGGCTATTAACATAAAAAATACAGAACGGAAAGAATTCGACAGCTCCATAACAGAGCAGGCATTGGCGATGCTGGATAATGACCCCGGTCAGATGAACCGCAAAACTACTGTTGTATACGACGAAGGCTGGCATAAAGGTGTAATTGGAATCGTAGCTTCGCGCCTTACAGAAAAATACTACCGGCCAACCATTGTGCTTACAAAATCTAACGGACATGCAGCCGGATCAGCACGCTCTGTACTTGGTTTCGATTTGTATGAAGCCTTATGCTCCTGCAGCGATTTGCTTGAACAGTTTGGAGGCCATAAATATGCTGCCGGCTTAACAATCAAGACCGAGAACATTCCTGCTTTTCAGCAGCGCTTTGAAGACGTGGTATCCCAAACGATTCCCGAAGAATTATTAATTCAGGAATTAAGTATTGATGCAACCATCAATCTAAAAGATATAGACGGAAAATTATTCAGGATATTAAACCAGTTTCAACCGTTTGGCCCATTAAATCTTGCTCCCATTTTTTTAACCAAAAATGCCCACTTAAATGGCCCGGCATCCGTGGTTGGAAACAACCATTTAAAAATGAGCATAAGCCAGGATGATTCATCAGTATTTGAATGCATCGGCTTTAATATGGGAGAATATCTTCCACTAATATCAAAAGGAATCCCGTTTGATGTATGCTATACCATCGAAGAAAACGTTTGGAAAGACAAACGCTCGGTTCAATTAAATATTAAAGGAATCCGCAGCATCTTAGAATAGACAGAATGATACTCAGAGCAGAAGACCTGGTAAAAAAATATAAACAACGTACCGTTGTAAATCATGTTTCGTTCCATGTTGAACAGGGCGAGATTGTGGGGCTACTTGGTCCAAATGGTGCAGGCAAAACCACCTCATTTTACATGATTGTTGGTTTAATACGCCCTAACGAAGGACATGTTTACCTGGAAGATGAAGAAATAACCGAAGATCCGATGTATCGAAGAGCCCAAAAGGGAATTGGATACCTGGCGCAGGAAGCTTCTGTTTTCAGAAAATTAAGTGTTGAAGATAATATTCGTGCGGTGCTCGAAATGGGAAGCTATACCAAAGCCGAGCAAAAAGACAAACTGGAGGAACTGCTTACTGAATTTAGTTTACACAGAGTTGCCAAGAATCGTGGCGATTTATTATCTGGTGGAGAGCGAAGGCGTACCGAAATTGCCAGGGCACTGGCAGCCAATCCGAATTTTATTTTATTAGATGAACCCTTTGCTGGTGTTGACCCGATTGCTGTAGAAGAAATTCAAACCATCGTTGCTAAACTAAAGCACCGGAATATTGGAATCTTGATTACCGACCATAATGTACAGGAAACCCTTTCGATAACCGACAGGGCTTATTTACTTACTGAGGGCAAAATTATGCTGACAGGTACACCACAGGAAATTGCCGATAATGAAATGGCAAGGAAATTTTATCTTGGACAACATTTCGAACTTCGAAAAAAAAACCTAATTAAACCATCATTCCCGAATGACAATAGTTAATTCTATAGCTACCTGGTTCATCAAAAAACGTATGCACCAGATAGATTTGTTCATAAAATATCCTCACGACGTCCAGGATGAACTTTTCATCAATCTAATTAATCAGGCAAAAGACACAGAATGGGGTAAAAAATATGGGTATGATTCTATCCGCAATCAGGAACAATTTAAAAGCCGTGTACCCATTCAGGATTATGATTCGCTGAAGCCTTATATTGAAAGAATGCTTCAGGGCGAACAAAACATTCTTTGGAATACCGAAATTAAATGGTTCGCAAAGTCATCTGGTACCACAAACGACAGAAGCAAATTTATACCGGTAAGCCAGGAATCGCTGGAAGAGTGCCATTATAAAGGAGGAAAAGATTTACTGGCAATTTATTGCAACAACCGGCCTAATGCTCAAATCTTTACGGGAAAAGCCCTAACTTTAGGAGGCAGCAACCAGGTTTCTCAGAGCGGCGACATTTGCTTTGGCGACCTTTCTGCAGTCTTACTGAAAAATCTTCCTATCTGGGCAGAATATATGCGAACGCCTGAACTGGCGATTACATTAATAGAGAACTACGAAGAAAAGATAGAAAAAATTGCCCAGGCAACTATTGATGTAAATGTAACCAATATGGCGGGCGTTCCTACCTGGACTGTGGTACTTGCCAAGCGCCTGATGGAAATAAGCGGCAAAGATAACCTGCTGGAGATATGGCCAAACCTCGAATTATACGTGCATGGAGCCGTAAACTTTACTCCTTACCGCGAACAATTTAAAAAGCTGATTCCTTCAAGCTCGATGTATTACCTTGAAACCTACAATGCTTCCGAAGGTTTTTTTGGGATACAGGACCAATCAAATTCTGAAGAAATGCTTTTGATGCTGGATTATGGCGTGTACTACGAGTTTTTACCCCTGGAGCATTTTGGAGAAGAGAACCCCAAAACTCTGGGCCTGGATGAAGTAAAGCTAAATGAAAATTATGCCATAATTATTTCTACCAATGGCGGCTTATGGCGATATACGATTGGCGACACGGTTAAATTTACTTCGCTCCATCCTTTCAGGATAAAAATTACAGGCAGAACAAAGCATTTTATTAATGCATTTGGCGAAGAAGTGATAGTAGACAATGCTGAAAAAGCCCTGGCCGAGGCCTGCAGGCAAACCCTGGCATCTATCCGTGATTATACTGCATGTCCGATTTATTTTCGGGGAAATGATGCTGGTGGGCACGAATGGATTATTGAATTTGATCAGCAACCTGATAACATCCAAACCTTTACTGATGTGCTGGACAAAAAACTGCGCGAAGTGAATTCTGATTATGATGCGAAGCGGTTTAATGACATGGCCTTACGCCGGCCAACTCTACATGTTGCGCCAAGCGGAACCTTTTACAACTGGTTAAAGCATAAAGGTAAATTGGGCGGACAACATAAAGTTCCGCGCTTAGCTAACGAAAGGAAATATGTAGAAGAAATTTTGGGAATGATGAGTTAACAAAATTTCTGGTAAAATAAAAGGGCCGTCTTAAATTGTTCGATTCTGACGACCCTTTTGTTATAAACCTTTTTAATATTTCAGGCCTTCATCATAATTAAACAATGAATAACCCGGTCCTTCAAGGTATCCCGGTACATCCGATTTTTGATTTTGCGCTTTATCTTCAGAAACAGGAGTACTGAATGGCATTTTACCCGATGGATTAAATCTACCGGTCACTACATCTAATAATGCATCTGTTGAAGTCCCAAAAGTTGCAAAAACACCTTTAAAATTCTTTTCGGTATCCTTATTGTAAATCTCATCAATTACCCATGGATTGGTGTAATTAACGGCTAAAATAGTAGGTTTTTTAGCGGCCAACTCATTAATATAATTTACATCAACAGCATTTTTAGATAATGAAAGAAACAAGGGCGATCCATCTGAATCAAACAATGATTTAGCACCCGGAGTAATCCACAATAAAATAACATCTGCTTCTTCAGGTGTTTTAACAAATTCTAAATCATAGGCATGATTGGCGGTATCAAACACTTTATTTGGATCAGCCGTTCCCTTACTTTGAAAATAAGACTCGAAGTAAACCTTTGTTTTAGCTTTTAATGGCAAAGCTTTATGTTGATTACGCAACAAAACTATCGATTTTCTGAAAGCTAAATCTGCTTTTTTCTGAAATTCAGTATTACCCACTATCTTCTCCGCAGCATCTTCATCTACATACGGATTCTCGAAAAGGCCCAATTCAAACTTTTCCATCAATAAACGAAATACAGAATTGTCTATAAGTTTCATATCAACGGCACCACTGTTAACCACTTCCAATAATTTAGCCGGGTCGGCCGTTCCGGAATAGATGTTCACACCTGCCTCCAATGTTCTTTTGTAGCGTTCAGAAATGGTTAAATCTTCTGCACCCCAGGGCATCATTTCAATCGGGCCGGTATCAGAATTAATAATTCCTTTAAAACCCATTTCTCCTCTAAGCAAATCCTGGATAACGCCCTTATTATATGCGTAAGCAATTTCTTCATACTTCGTATCTGTAGGAATAGAGTAATAAGGCATTATAGACGAGGTTCCGGCTTCAATAGCTGCTTTAAACGGGATTAAGTTATTCTTAAACATTCCGCCCGGAAAATGTTCTTTTTTACCCCAGTCGAAATGCGGATCCTGCCCGCCAACAGCTGCACCGCCACCTGGGAAATGTTTAGTGGTAAGCGCTACTGAACCTGCATATAACTTTTTACCCTGAAATCCTAATATAACTTCGGTCATCATTTTAGCAACCCAATCGGCATTTTCGCCAAAAGTACCTTCAATACGCTGCCATCTTGGTTCAGTCGCCAAATCAGCCATGTACATATATCCTTTACGCAAACCTACTGCGGCCCATTCCTGGCGTGCGATATCAGCAAATTCCCGGGTTAACTTTAAATCGCGCATGGCAGCTAAGCCAAGCTCGCCCGGCCAGGTAGAGAAAACGGTCTGCCCCACACTTAAGCCGATAGAAGCATCTTTAGTGATATGATTTCTTGGATTAGATGCTATAATTGATGGAATTCCCAAACCATCGCTTTCGCTGAGCGCCTGCAATTTATTGGCCCATTCTGCAGTCATTCTGGCACTTACATTAGCTCTTAATATAAAATGGCGAAGATGGAACTGAGTGATTGCTTTGGTAGTTCCGGCAGCCATCATCATGGGTAAAGGCAAAGGCTTATGGGTAAACATATTAATATCCTGAATCAGGTCTTCCTCATTAAAATCGCTGGTAATAGCTTCTTTGCTTTTTGGAGTTTCAAATGACCAATCATTTTTTAAACGGGTTGTACTGATAAGCATAAAGCCAACTTTCTCTTCCACAGTCATTTTGGAAATTAAATCCCGACTTCTCTCTTCGTTAGATAAGCGCCAGTCTTCATATTTATCCAGCTTGCCGTTCTTGTTTAAATCTTTAAACATTAGGCCGTCAACTGTTATCAGCTTTACAGTTCTCACACCCAGCCTGGGCTGTTTAGTTTTATTCTGACTCATAACGGGGTTGTTTAACGCCATTAATAGGATTTGTGCCGTAATTAAAAACACGGCAACAATTGCGGTTCGCATAAACGATGCATCATCTGAATGTATGCTTAACCTGATTGATTTTAGATTGGTTTTCATATTTCTTTTTAATTTGGGGGATATATTAAAATCTGGCGCCCAGGCTAAATTCTACTGTAAACGGACGTAGGTATTGGCCCGCCATTAAAAAATTTTGATACCTGCTTGCGTCTGTAATTAATTCAGCTCCGCTTATAGAGCCTTTTGCACCGGTTTGATTCAGGAGATTTATTACCGTAGCGCCCAAGTTTATATTTTTATTCAATGCCCAGTTTAGTCCGCCAAATGTTTCCCATCGCCCGTTAAAGTACAGGGCATTGCTAAGATTTGCTGTTTGTTTTCCAAAATACCTGAAGCTGGACCAAACACGTAAATCTTTGGTAAGATTATAGGACGGATCAACTTCAATTAGAATTTTTGACTGCCCGGTAACTATTTTATTATTAAAACTATAGGTGTTACCAAACGCCGTTACATCAAAATTTTTATACTGAGGCTTTTGATAAGTAAATAATAAATGCAGATTGAAATTATTGAAAGGCCTGGTAACCACATCTGTTGTCCATCCAAAAGTTTGTACATCGTATGCTGTGCCTACCGTTTCAACCTGGCCGCTTCCGTCAGGATCTGTTAAATTAAAACGGGTGAAATAATTAGTCTTCTTTATCATCGAATAAGCAGAAACCAGGCTGAATTTATCACTGGTATAGTATACACCAACACGTCCTAAAGGAACCGCACTATTTTTGGTTATCGGCACTTGCGAACCTGCGTAATTTACTAATGTTGGGTTTTGAACATTATAGGTAAACTCCCCGGTAATTCCATATTTAGGAGCAAGCTTATACACAAGTGCTGCGGTAACAATTGGGTTTACCCGGCTGGTTTTATAGTTTACAATATTGGAAACCTCATTGGTAGATGGATTGGTCGCTCCCAGATAAACACCATTAAAACGAGCATAAGGGAGATAATCGACATCCAGATTCATATATTCTAAGCGTGCGCCATAATACAGGTTCAATTTTGGAGTGATATCCCAATCGTCTGTAAAGTAAAGCGCCGTCTTACTTTCATAGCCATTATAATATTCGCCATTGGTATTAAAATTATAAAACTCGCTGCCATTTCTGCTTAAGCGCGATGGATCTTCCTTTATTTCCTGGCTATACTGTACACTGCTGGCATGATGATCCACATTGGAATACATTTCATTGATACCAATTCTCCAGTTATGATTGCCGGATTTCTTACTTAATTCTGCCAAAAAAAAGGCATCGTTAATTTTTGCTCTGTCCAATAAGCCTAAACGGTTTAATACATCGCCGGTATATGCAGAACCGGTACCAGGATACGTGTATACGTTGGGAGATGACTGCACATCTGATGAATTAATTATCGAAGTTGGCAATGTTAATACCAGGCCTGCATCAGAATTTGAATACATCCCGTTTACCTTTAATTTTAAGCCGTTGTCGTATTTGTAGTTAAAGGTTGCCATTCCCTGATTTATAGTACTTTTTGCAGCATCTCTGAAAGTGGTGCTTTTAGTTTCTCCGCTTATCATATCTTTATACGTAACTGTACCATCTACCGGAGCTATATTGGTTGTTCCTAATGGTAAGCCCGGCAGTTCTTCAATACTTCCGTCGCCTTTATAAATAAAGGGAGCGTAAGACGAAAGAAAAGATAAGCTATAGGCATCAGAATGTCTGTAAATTAGACTTAATTCGCCGCGGCGCTGATTAAAATATTTAGTCAGCACACCTGTATAAATCGATGCTCTGTCCTGTATTTCCGAAAAAGGCAATTTAGCACTTCCCGGATCAAACATCTGGTAAACACTTCCTGAGTAATTAAGATCCTTTGCCAGTTTACCTGATAAATTCATATCAAAACGCTGCATCCCAAAATGATTTACTCCATAATTAACCTGTCCGGCAAATTTATCTCCGCCTTTCCGTGTATAGGAATTTACACCATAACCTACCCTGCCGGTTGTAATCGCTACTTCAGAGATTTTGAGCACCCCAATGCCCGACAAACCAGAACCGGCCCTCCAAAAGGTATTTGGATTCCTTGGAAAAAAGTAATACACCGCTGGCATATCGTTCTCTAAAATGGTTGGCACATCAACTGCAGAACCTGTTGGGATTCCGATTTGTATAAACCGGGGGCCAGAATTGCTTTCCGCGTTTAACATCACATTACGGTTAGCCTCTTCCCTTTTCGAGGCAATAGGTTCTTTTAGCCTGATACTATCTTTTAAGGCAACATTGTGCGGGCTTATTTGTGCGTTTACAGGAAAGTAAGCCACTAAGCAAACTGCTATAAGCCAAATAGAAAATGGGAGATTAATATGTTTCATTTATAATTGGTTTTTGATTAAAACTTATCCTGAAAGCCGTACACGCTTTCAGAATCTTCTTTTTTATTTAACTGATTAATTATTTTTCGGGGGATGCACTTACGAAATATCACCCGCTATTATGGGATTAAAACCGGCAAGCTTTATTAACTTTGAAACAGTTTGTAAGGCCTCTTTATCATTTCCGGTAATAAATACATCAGCCGCCTGATTTACACCGGAAGGTTGTGAAAACCCGGCGGCCAGGGCTGTATTAAATACCTGAATGACCTTAGAATAAGGCAGTATTTTTTGCAATTCTTCTCCGGAGCTATTTTCAGCTTCGCCAGATAAGCTTCCATTTGCCTTGTTTACCTGATTGGATAAAGTAATTACAATCTTTTGAGTAGATACCGCTTTAATTTGTGATAAAATTTTGTTTTCAGCCTGGTAAGAAATGGCCAGAACGATAATGTCAGCTTCCCAGCTGGCATCCACAGGGCAGCTAACTATTTCCATATCCGTATCCGGGTGTTCAGTTTTAATTTCGTTTGCCAGAGCGGAAAGCTCATGAGAATTTGTAACAACTAGTAGTAAATGCATTTTAACCTTGGCTAAAATTTTAGCAAGAGCAACGCCTTTATTTTCAGAAGCACCTATAATAGCTATTACCTGGTTTATCATTCTGCACTGGTTTATATACCAAAGCTAGGATATCCAGGAAGCACGATTCATTGACAATGCGCAAGAAATTCTATTGATTTATATCAAGATCATTTACGCAAACTGAGCTGTTTGCGTATCCGGCTAATGGTTTCCGGCGTTGTGCCCAAATAAGAAGCAATTAAATGCTGTGGGAACCTGTCTATAATATCGGGGTAAATATCAAGCATACGGATATATTTTTGCTCCAGGCTGTAAGTTAGAGTAATTGCTATCCGGCGTTGTAAGGCAATTAATCTTTCCTGAAAATGTATCCTGAAATAACGCTCCATTGCCGGAATGGAGGTAAGCATATTTTCGTAATTGCTTAAGTTAATGAGTAAAATTTCAGAGTCTTCGAGGGCATCGATATTATATCCTGATGGAGCTGCTTTAAAAAAACTACTATTTTCGGTAATCCACCAACCTTCAATAGCAAACTGAATAATATGTTCGTTTCCTTTCTCATTAACAGTATAAGAGCGCAAAGCCCCTTTTTCTATAAATGTGAGGTACTTGCAGGAATCGCCTTCCTGAACCAGATATTGCTTCTTTCTTATTTTCTTGGGTAAGAAGAAAGTCTTTACAGCCTCTGTTTCTTCTTCAGACAGAATTACGATTTCAGCTATTTTCTTAAACAAGACTTCAAACACGATACTTAAGATTATTTAAATCCGAAAATAAGAACGTATATATCTAACCAAATAATTTCCTAACAAGCACTACACGACATTGTTTATAAGCGCTTAAGCCTAATTTTCAGCACCATCCGACATTTCTTTAACAGCTTTTTGAGGAAACGCCAATGAGGCCACCACACTAATTGTTAAAATCAGCAATATTATAATTAATGAATGCATAGTGGTAAAGCCCCAACCTTCTAACCAATGATGCCCCAACATCTTTATACCAATAAATACCAATAAAAATGAAAGTCCCACCTTAAGATAATGGAATTTATGGATAATATTTACCAATAGAAAGAACATGGAACGCAGCCCCAGGATGGCAAAGATATTTGAGAAAAATACGATATACGGATCTTTTGTGACTGAGAATATTGCAGGTATGGAATCGACAGCAAATATCAAATCCGAAAACTCGACAATTAACAACACCAAAAACAATGGTGTAATGAATCGTTTTCCATTTATACGTATAAAGAACTTATTTCCTACAAACTGTGGATGAATTGCAAAAAATCGTGAAGCGAGCTTAATTACTTTGTGGTTTTCTGTATCAATATGCTCTTCCTGATTTCGTTGTATAAACATCATAATCCCGGTATAAACCAGGAATATTCCAAACACATATAAAATCCATTCGAATTGATTGATGAGTGTGGCACCCAGAAAAATGAACAGGAAGCGCATAATAACTGCCCCCAGGATTCCCCAGAACAAAACCCGATGATAATACTTTTCGTTTACGCCGAAAGCAGTAAAAATAAGTACCATTACAAAGATATTATCTACCGACAGCGCATATTCAATAACATAACCGGTAAGAAACTCGATGGCGAGATTTTGCTTATAAACCAGAAGACTGTTATAAAAATCGTTAGGATTGAGCTTTATATTATGTAAATGTGCATCTGTAATGGCCTGCAACTGAGCGAAGTTTTCTATGCCATGAAGTTTATCTCCTTCAGCCAGCAACAGAAAATAAAAGCCAATAGCGAATGATACCCAGATAAAGCTCATAATTGAAGCCTCTTTAAAGGAGACTACATGATCTTTTTTATTAAAGAGGCCCAAATCAATAGCCATCATCAAAATAATGAAGACCAGAAATCCGCCAAAAAATACAAATTCGTTTGACATAATTATTTTTTACGATCAGTGGTAAATCTTACCAATTGCTCTAAAGCCGTTCTAGCTTCATGTTCGGGAAAGGTTTTTAAAATTTCGAAAGCTTCTTCCTGGTAGCGCAGCATTTGAAGCTCAGCATAAGCTAATCCTCCGCTGTTTCTTACGAAGTGAATAACCTCCTGTACTTTTTGCGCATCCTCATTATGATTTTTAACAAGGTTTATAATGCGGTGTTTTTCTGCCTTTGCGGATTTACTTAAGGCATAAATCAAAGGAAGCGTCATTTTCTTCTCTTTAATATCAATACCAAGCGGCTTACCCACATCGTCGGTTCCAAAATCAAATAAGTCATCTTTAATCTGAAATGCGATTCCGGTTTTTTCGCCAAAAGTCCGCATCCGTTCCACGGTTGCATCATCTGCTCCGGCCGACGCAGCGCCACAAGCGCAACATGAAGCAATAAGAGAAGCTGTTTTTTGTCTGATTACTTCATAATAAACAGTTTCATCAATATCAAGCTTCCTGGCTTTTTCAATCTGCAGCAGTTCTCCTTCACTCATCTGCTTAACCGCTTCAGAAACTATTTTGAGTAAGTTAAAATCACCATTGTTTATAGAAAGCAACAAGCCTTTTGACAGCAGGTAATCGCCAACAAGAACGGCTATCTTATTTTTCCATAAGGCATTTACAGAGAAGAAGCCCCGCCGTTCATAAGAATTATCAACCACATCATCATGCACCAGCGTGGCTGTATGCAACAGTTCTACAAGAGCCGCTCCACGATGCGTAGATTCGTTAATTCCGCCGTTAAGACTCGCAGAAAAAAACACAAACATTGGCCTAATCTGCTTGCCTTTACGCTTGATAATGTAATGTGTGATGCGGTCGAGTAAAGGGACCGAGCTTTTCATAGAAGATTTAAACTTATCTTCAAATAAATTCAGTTCTTTCTCTATAGGCCGCTTTATCTCGTCGAGTTTTGACATAAAAACTTAAACCCGTGTTAGTATTAACCCGATGTTTTTGCAAACATAGACTAAAAAAATCAGATGTTAAACTAGAATAACTGTCATATAACTCTTTAAGCGTACATGATTAATATAAATCTACACTTCCAGGATGGTTCACATCTTTAATACTCTGCAAACAAATAGATAGACATAGTTAAAAACAGTATCTTAATAAAGCAATTTGCCCGAAAATATTAGCGGATATTTCTTAGCTTTGCAAACTTCCAAAGGAGAGATGTCAGAGTGGTCGAATGAGCCAGCTTGGAAAGCTGGTGTACTGGCAACGGTACCGAGGGTTCGAATCCCTCTTTCTCCGCAATAAAATATCAAGAAAAGCCTGCAAATAACCATTGCAGGCTTTGCCCTTTCATCATCAGTCTTTGAAAATGCGACCTGTATCTTACAATAAAAGATTCGAAGTTATTTTTATAATTTTCAAGCCTCAAAAAAGCAGATTACCAACACAGATCAGGAATCTTGTTCTAAAACTAATTTACTCCATCCTTCAGAACCCATATTTTTAAGTTCCCTTCGTCTTTCTTCAAGTAGCTTCTTCATTTTGCTACCGTATAACCAACAAGTACCTTGCCTGATATCTAATATCTCGGCTAGTTTATGAGACGATATTTTACCTTTTGTAGTATATATTAGATAAAGCATATAAAAAGCTTTGTTGATCGGTATTCTACTATTCTGAAATATCGTATGGTTAATCACAGATTCTTCATATCTGCATTTCGTGCATCTACGGCTATAAGGTAACTGGCCCTCTGAATAAGTGGTATTGCCACATTTTCTACAGCTATAATTCTTACTCCACTTTAACTCAGACAAATACTTGTAGCATGTCTCTCTGTCCGGATATATTTTACTGAATTCTTCAAAATCAACATCCTGAGACATTACTCTGGCCCTGGTAACTTCTTTAATATTTACCTGTAACTCTTGGTTATCTTCTTTTAGCAAGGCGTTCATTCTCGATATCTGTTCGGCCTGCTGCTGAAGCAGTTTGTTTTTTGCCGATAGCTCCTCATTTTGATTAAAAATGATAGCAGCTTTATCCTGCACTTCTTTTGTACGTACATCCACCAAAACACTAAGCTCATCGTTCATTGTGTCCTTTAGTTTCTCGTTGATTTGCAATTGCTTAATCATCCTTTTCTGGACAGTATCCTTCCTCTTTCTAAGGTGTCTGATATTATCGCCAATAGCAAACGACACAAAAATCATTTCAATTACGAATGAAAAACTTAAGCTATAATGAGTAATTGGACCATAGGGAAGCCAACCGACATTTAAGAACATGAGCATTTTAATTAAAAAACCCAAGAGCAAAAAGCTATACCCAACAATAAAAAACCTAGCAGGCTTATATCCTCTTTTATAAATATAGATTCCAGCAAAATAAGCTGTGAGTAACGGTATAATCTCTATTATTTTATAATTAAATAGAGCATTGTCTATCAGGCATAAAACAAAGAAAAGTATCCTGGCAATAATTATAAATACTATTATTTTATATAACCGTGGAGCTCTATACCTAATATATAAAAAGTTTACGGCAAATAACAACCCGAAGATACTGCTTAAGAATAAACTGACCCCAAAAGAATATTGATTAATAATTGGCGAATTTGGCCACAAATATTGGAATGCTATACCATCTACGCAAGTTTCATAAATACCGATACTTAAATTGTATAATACGTAGTATAAATACTGCTTTTGCCTCACAGCAAAATACATTAAAAGGTTATAAAGACTAAATACCACCACCATGCCGTAGAACAAGCCAAAAATAAGATACTCGTCTACTGCATATTGCACAAACCAATGCACATTCCGCAATACAATAATAGCATTTGCCGACTGTGAAGACTTTATCTTAACATAATAGGTCCTGGTTTCATTAGTTTGATTATCTAAATCAATAATAAAATTCTTATGGTTATAATATCTTTTATTAAAATTATATCGATCGCCGAAAACATTCTTTATATATTCTTTTTCTTTATCAGGATAATAAATGCTTAAATCATCTATAGTTTGATCAAAAAACTCAATTATCCAATTTTTCTTTGAAGAACTATTATGCTTTATTTTAAATTTAAACCAGTAACTATCTTTAAGTTTTTGAGATTTAGGCGTAAAGTATCTGTTCTCTTTAAACCGTGCATTTGACATCTGGTTTTAGAATATCGTCAATAGTTAGCTTATTGGAATGATCTTCTAAATATGAAATTTCCCCATACGATAAAATATGCTGGGAAACGTTATCGCTAATATCTACAGGCTTCTGCGCAAAAGCAGTATTGGAGAACAATATAGATGCACAAACAATACAACAATAGCATGCAATAACTTTTATCACATTTAATGTAATTAGATCTAATTTAATGGTTATAGCTAGTGGTTCAAATTTCAACTAATATCCAACATATATCTATAAAAAAAAATAAGGGTATATTTTTAAAGGGAAAGTTGAGGAATTTAAAAATCTCACAGGCCGCTTTATTATCATGTGCCATGTCAAGATAAAGCTTCCCTTTAATATTTACCTAATTTTACCGCTCTCAAACCAATTACTCCAATCCCGTATTATATAAACATGAATCTCAATAAATCAATATTATTTGGATGCTTCATGATAAGCTTAGGCTGTAATAATGCCAGCGATGAAATTTCAGAACTAAAGAAAGCCAATGGCCTGCTTCAGCAGGAAATTGATAGCTTAAAGACGGCCGAATCTGCCGGCAAATCCATTGAAATGGATAGTACAACCCAAATTCAACTAAATCCCCCTATTATTTCACAAAACCAAACCAGCGGAATACGGGTGGGGAAACATGACTTTACATTGCAGTGGATTAGTTGGGATGAGCCTGGAAACGTGCAGATTAAACCTACAAAAGATGAATGGTACATGATAGAAGGCGGTCAAAAAAACCGAAAGAACTCTGATTATATTTCCATTAAAGGCCTGATTAAACCAATATCATCTACGGAACTTCAGTTTAAAGGCGAGATTAAATCTGTAATTGCTGCTAACAACAATGGCGAAGCCTGCATTAAAGCAGGAACCTACATTTTTAAAACTACCAAAAACAGAAAATACTGGCGCCTCCAAGATATGATTAATTGTGAAGGCGGAATGCTAACCGATTATGTAGATATCTATTTTTAATCTTTAGATCTGGCCCTGGAAAAACAAAATCCGAAGATTTTTATTGTACAGTTTCAGTAATCCAATCGCCGATAAGCTTTAAGGCAACGGGAGAAAATGTTTCGCTAATCTGAACATATTCGTTTAATCCGCCTGTCTCTGCCGTTTGAAATAAATGATTCAAGCCAGGAACTTCCTGAACCCTTACTTTTGTATTTCCGTTTTCCTTGAGTGTCTTTTCTATTGAAGCTAAATTTTCTTTTGAAGCCACTTGCACATCTTTACTTCCATTTAAAGCCAGCACAGGACATTTAACTTTTTGTAAATAAATCACAGGATTAAAGTTGATAAAATACCTGAACCAAGGCTGGGACAAGGGCGTAACCACAGATGAAATATCCATTCCGGCTACAGGTGCATTCTGCTGTATCACTTTTTGCAAGCTTTTTTCTATAGAAACACTGTCTTTTTCTGTTTTTATTACCGCATATAGCTTATCATATAATGAAAGTGTATTTTTCATATCGTCTTCATTTGCTTTAGACATACGCATAATATCTTCAACCTGACGGCGGTGCAGTTGATCGCCGGGTAAACCTACACCCGCAAGAAGCACAATTAAAGCAACATCTTTAGTTTGTGATGCAACCATCGGAGCTATCATTCCTCCTTCACTATGCCCTATCAATCCAATCTTTTTTAGATTTACATCAGATCGTGTTTTCAAATAATTAATGCTTGCCAACACATCGCTGGCATTGTCGGCACTGGTGGCTGTAGCAGCATTTCCGGTAGACTTTCCTACTCCTCGATCGTCTACTCTTAACACCGCAATTCCTCTTTTAGTTAAATAATCGGCAAGTACTAAAAAGGGTTTATGTCCGGCTAATTCAGAATCCCGGTTCTGAGCACCCGACCCACTGATAAGAATAACCGTTGGAAAAGGGCCATTCTCTTTCGGCAAAGTTAGCGTTGCTCCTAAGGAATTTCCAGTATTTTTATTTTGGTAAACCACCTCTTCTTCCCGGTAAGGATAGGGCTTCTGCGGTTCCTGGGGACGCTTACTATAAAATTCAAGCACATCGGTTTTATTTACAACCAGAGGAATTATTGCACCGCCTTGTTTCCAATAACCAGAAAGCTGTTTGCCATCGGCAGAAAGCTTTGCAGTATAAGTACCGCCAACTGCTTTCACACTAAGAGTTAGAGAGTCATTTTTCCAAGTCACACTTTCTACCGGAATATTATTGGCTCCCTGATCCGGGCTGGCCATTTTTGCTTTAAACTTTCCGGGCGATGTTTCCTCTATTTGAAAAAACACACGCAATACAGACTGCAATCTTCCTTCCCATTTACCTGTTGGGGACGTGATCTGGGAGAAACAAAGTCCAGGCAGAAACAAACCAGATATAAGTAAAATTAATGTATATTTTAAAAAGTTTTTCATATCGGTTTAATTAATACTAGAATGGCCATCCTACCTCTTATACAACATCGAAAATAAGCTTTCTTATGCGAAACGGGTAATATTATCCATCTCATTTCTGATAATAAAATACGTTGTATTACCAGTTAGAACAGACTGTAGAGTTTTCATAACAATAATATTAAAATCTACAATGTCTGCCCTATTTTCTATGCATCAAAATTAAGCGACAATTAAAATAGTTGATTTATTTTCATAAGAAAATATTTATTTAAGGTAATGGATTATTTTTAAACTTGGTCTGAGAATTGTATTATTTCTATCAAATCGTCTCTTATGGTAATTAAATATTCTACCCACACTCCAGCCAGGCAAAAGCTTAGCACCGAACAAAGTCGAAAATTTGATATATTAATGTATATCATCTTAACAATTGTGGTTGTAGCAATTTCAGTTTATACTTCGTAATAATTTGCAAATGGGGTTAGATATCAGGAATACTGTTTTAGAGTATCTCAAAAAACAGCAAGACAATAATTTAAGCGACTTTGTTAACTATCTAAAAAAATCCTCTAATGAAGGAAAGTTAAATCACAATAGTATCAGAAGAGTTGTGCTGCAGCGTTTTCAGGAAAATGATCGCTCGGCAGTATTTTTTGGTTCATTATTACTTCAAATGGATAATGAGGATATTTATACTATCCTGAATGAAAAGTCATAAACTATCTTTTCCCCATTCTAACAGGCGCTTCTTATACTTTTATATCTTTTATTGAATAGATTTTAGCAAAATCCTGCTAACCTGTTCGATGTCGCCTTTCTTAATCTATATTAGCATTAATATAATTAAGGTAATGTCCAAAAACTTAGCTTTTTTAATCTCCTTTCTGCTCCTGCATACAGGAATACTTTATGCGCAACCTGTTAAGCAGTATGGCCAATTAAAAGTTACCGGTACTCAATTAACATCTTACAATAACAAACCAGTAACCTTACGCGGAATGAGCTTAGGCTGGCACAACTGGTGGCCCCGCTTTTATGCTGCAGAAACAGTAAACTGGCTGGCTACCGACTGGAAATGCTCTGTAGCGAGGGCAGCAATTGGAATAGAGCCCAATAACGGCTATTTGCAAAAACCAGAATTAGCTAAGGAAAAAATCCAAGCGGCGGTTGATCAGGCAATAAAGGATGGAATTTATGTCATAATCGACTGGCATAGTCATAATATAAAATTACAGGAGGCTAAAAACTTCTTCACCGAAATGGCAATGCTATATGGCAGGCATCCCAATGTAATATATGAGATTTTTAATGAGCCTGAACACCAATCCTGGGAAGAGGTAAAAGCCTATTCCGATACCCTAATCTCTGCAATCAGAAAAATAGACCCTGACAATATCATTTTAATTGGCACACCGCATTGGGATCAGGATATACATCTTGCAGCAGATGATCCCTTACAGGGTTTTACAAACATCATGTATACAGTACATTTTTACGCCGCAGCACATAAACAACAATTAAGGAACAGATGCACCTACGCGCTAAAAAAAGGGCTGCCGCTATTTATATCAGAATGTGCCGGAATGGAAGCTACTGGCAATGGACCTGTTAATGAAAAGGAATGGGATAACTGGATTTCCTTTGCTGAAGAAAAGAGCCTGAGCTGGGTAATCTGGTCGGTATCTGATAAAAACGAGACCTGCTCCGTATTAAAACCAACAGCTTTAAATGCCAAATGGAAACTTGAGGATTTAACGCCTTGGGGAATTAAAAGCAGGGAATTATTAAAAAAATACAACCAATAAACCACAAAACCGCACAGTATCTGAGAACCAACAACTTAATAGAAACAATTTTATTAAAATATTACAAAGGCAATGCACAATGTTAGTGATGAATAGCTAACTTTGGTTATCATTAATCAAATATTCAATGAAAACTCTGGCAATTGTACTTTTAATGCTTTTTGTTGCCCCGCCAAAATCTGTGCACGACTTTAACATCAAAACGATTGACGGTAAAGGCCTTTCTTTAAAGAAATTTAAAGGAAAGAAAATTCTTATTGTAAATACTGCTTCTAAATGTGGTTATACGCCTCAATACGAAGATCTGCAGAAACTATCGCAGCAATACAAGGGGAAATTAGTGGTTATCGGCTTTCCGGCAAATAATTTCAAGGATCAGGATCCTGGCACTAACCTGCAAATTAAAGAGTTCTGCAAACAAAATTATGGAGTTACCTTTCCACTTGCAGAAAAAGTCAGCGTAACTGGTGATGATATGGCAGCGTTATTTAAATATTTAACCCTGGCAGACAATCCAGATTTTACAGGAGAAATTAAGTGGAACTTCGAAAAATTTCTAATTGACGAAAACGGAAAACTACTACACCGGTTCCGTTCAAATGTAAAACCGCTTTCAGCAGAGATAACTAAGTATCTGTAGAAAAGCACATTGCAATTATTATAAAATTTATTTTGAATAATAAGGTTATGCACCTATATTTGCACACCGAAACAAAGGGAGATTAGCTCAGCTGGTTCAGAGCACCTGCCTTACAAGCAGGGGGTCACTGGTTCGAACCCAGTATCTCCCACCGAAAAAGCCCTTCAGATAAGCTCTGAGGGGTTTTGTGTTTTAACAAGAATTCTGAAGAGTCAAGAAGAGAGAATCTGTTAGTACAACAAAGCAGCCATAATAACTCAAATTATGGTTTATTACAAACTACTTCTTAATAACAAACGTGAAAAAGCAGACGGAATTTATCCTGTAGTTATTCGTGTAACGTTTAATCGTAACAACACAACTATTAATTCAGGAATACGGCTTAAAAAAAATTTTCACCATAAAGCTTACCTTGTAATATGGCAGGTTGTTAAATATAGTTAAACCCAATGGGAGTGTTCCTCAAACTTATACCTTCGTTAAGAAATCTAACCACTTAATGATGATGCTTTTAAACATAAAGAAGATTAATACTTTTAACTTTCTGATGCTTTTGCTAGGGATAGCAAGTGGCGCTCAATCTCAAGAAGCAGGCAAAAAGTTCGTTATCAGTGGATCTATAAATGTAGATACCGGTTCGGTAGAGTTGTTGACGCTCAGTGACTCCAGTTATTATCCGCGAAGTATTTACAGCAGCGCAAAAGTCAAAAATGGCAAATTCATTCTTAAGGGAAGTATTCCATATCCGACCGGAGTAGAAATCAGATACAATAAGAGCTTCGGCTCTGGGCTATTCTTAATAGAATCAGGCGAACAATCAGTACAACTGGATATAAACGATTTCCGCAAGACTCCAGTAGTTGACAATATAGTAATGAAAGAGTATTATGGAGATTTCACAGGTGCCTTTAAAGCAAACAAAACTAAATCAGATAAGTTTTACCATCAGTGGGACAGCTTGAGAAAGGTTTACGATGGAAAAGTTCCTGAAAACATTGAAATTGCACTGCGAAAGACTCAGAACGACCTATATCAGCAGAGTGACAGCACATTGATGCATTACATTGCTTCTCATCCAGATTCATATTTAGGACTTTGGAAGCTTGTTCAAATAGCTTCTTTCTCTGGTTATGAACCAATCTTTGATACTGCTTTTGAAAGTCTATCTCCTACTTTAAAAGCTACATATACAGGTAGAGAACTCTCAAATGGACTTGCTACCGGACGAGCACTGGCAATTGGTAGAAGGTTTCCAGATATGAACGTGTTTAATCTTGAGAATCAACCTCTCAAAGTCACAAATACGCACCAGTTTACATTGGTAGACTTTTGGTATAGTAACTGCGGCCCTTGTATTGCTCAGTTCCCCAAGCTGGATTCAATATATAAAGAATTTCATGACAAAGGATTTGAGATTATTGGCATTTCAACCGACAAAAGGAAGTATGAATTGCAGTGGAAGAATGCCATCACTAAACATAATTTAGCTTGGCCGCAATATTGGGATACAGACGGTATTAATACTTCTAGATACTCAATAAATGCATTCCCTACAAATTTCCTACTAAATGCTAATCAAGAAATAGTAGCAAAGAACATTAGTCCTGTTGAATTAGAAGCTTTCTTAAATGGAAATTTAAAGTAGCAGTTATAGCTAACAGACCAGATTATGTTCGTACATTTTCTTTACAAGGGTATATAAGATAACTGTTTGAAAATGTGCAAAAACTTAAAGTTGGCGCACTTACTTTAAAATATTACTTTGTGAGTGATTATCTATAATTGATCACGATTCAAATGATTTGGTTTAACATCGAAAAGTTCGAGCACAAACTAAAAAACGGAGAAGTTTCTGTGCTGAACATGTTTAAAGGAACTACAGCATAAACACAATCCAACGCTCAGCCTTACATTTATTCCGTTCCTCTTTTACTTAGTTCAGTTCAAAGCTGATTGCAGTTCCATAATTAATTAAACATCATGGAACAAACATTATTCGAAGTTACCGAAGTGCAGCTAATTTACAAATCAAAAGTTAAGGCATCGGAACGACAAAACAAATATTAAAAGGTAGTTCGAAGCCACCACACTCCCTCTATATTTATTTTACTCTAAATCTTCAAATTGCACCTTTGAAAATAAAAAATTAGAAAATCCGATCAATATCATATTGATCAGTATAGTCGCCTGATATTAACATTAATTATATAAAAGATACCTAAAAACCATCCATGCCAGAAAATTGTTTAAATATGATAAAGCGGTTGGGTAAGCATATTGTGTTTCCGGGGTGGACCGATTTGAAGAATGTCGCAATTTTACCCCTTATTTGTCTTTTTTATGCCTCACATCCTCTTGTATTTTACTCTAGCTTTGTTTAATAAGACAACAAAACTTTTAAAAGAAAGCTTATGAAAACGTTACAGTTCACAAAAGAAATCAAAGCACCGGCCCAAAAAGTTTGGGACACGCTTTGGAATGAAGCCACTTATTCCCAATGGACAGCCTCCTTTAATCCTAACGACGGCTCTACTATACAAAGTGATTGGAAAGTAGGCGGGAAAACACTTTTTCTGGATACTAAAGGCAGAGGCATGGTTAGTACCATAAAAACCAAAAATGAGCCTTATGAAGTAGTGTTTGAGCACTTAGGCGAAGTAATAGATGGAAAAGAAGATACCACGAGTGAAAAAGTGAAGAGTTGGGCTGGCTCATTAGAAGAATACCACCTTTCCGAAAGCAATGGCATTACCACCCTCAAAGCTTCTGTACAAACAGGAGAAGAATGGGAAGAAATGATGAACAATGGCTTTACCAAGGGTCTGGAAGCAGTAAAGAAACTCTCAGAACAATAAACTATTTTATAAAATATAACATGGAAAAGCCTGTAGCTAAATCACTGGCAATTGTTATCCCAGGTTACCGCATGCATAGCCAGATGTTCAACAACATGCTGGATGGTGTTCAGGAAACAGATGCCCAAACACGTATTGAAAATAAAACTAACCATTTCGCCTGGATGGTGGGAAACCTGGTTAACTGCCGGTATTGGCTGGCCGGTGTTTTGGGTATTCCAGAGAAAGACCCGAACGAAGATCTGTTTAAGGATGGAAAAGCGTTGGATATAAATGCCAAATATCCGTCGCTGGTTGAGCTAAAAAAAGAATGGCATAAAATATCACCGCTGTTATATCAAAAGTTACTATCCGTTGAGGAAGCAGAACTTGTGCAGTCATATGAATTTGGGATGAATGTTCCTTACGTAGAAGAGAATAAACTGAACATGGTGGGTATGTGCATAGACCGTGAAAGTTATCTTTTCGGGCAATTAGGCCTGATGCGAAAGGTATTGAATTATGAGACCGTAAAATATGATGTAGATGATAACTTGAACTATTAAGCAGCAGGTATATTATTATGAATTGATATAAATAAACTTTTTTATAATTATTATGACAAAATTGAATTCGTATCTGAACTTTGACGGTAATGCCGAAGAGGCGTTCAACTTTTACAAATCCATTTTTGGTGGTGAGTTTGCCGGAGGTGTTATGAGAATGGGTGAAGCGCCGGGCTGCGAAAACCTTACTGAAGAAGACAAGGGCCGGGTGATGCATGTTGCCTTACCAATAACAGGTGGTGATGTGCTAATGGCTTCAGACACTATGCCTTCTGTAGGTCAAAAACTGATAATAGGCAACAACAACTATATCTGCATCAGCCCTGAAAGCAAAGATGAAGCAGACTGCTTATTTGCAGGCTTATCAGAGGGCGGCGAGGTGGAAATGCCTATGCAAAATCAGTTCTGGGGTGATTATTTTGGCAGCTTTAAAGATAAATACGGAATATGCTGGATGATCAGTTATGGTACAGAAAAAGAAGCACAAAAATAAATAACCATCGACCGATTCTATAAAGAAGCTTAATCAGCCAGCACCAAAAAGCTCCTTCAAATTAAGCTCCGAGGAGTTTGTGTGTTTAACACAAATTTCTCAGGGCAAAAATGAATTCCGGCCGCAAAAATCAGTTTATTATACCAGGGCATTTTGCTGGCGCTGCCAACCAATAGAATAAAGCTGTTAATGCATTGATAGCAAACTGTTAGCATTACCATATCTTCATCACAAACATTTTTGAATATATTGGATTTTTTTATCCTTTTATTTAAATATTCCAGGTAAATACTCCGCCTTACCTGAAAGATAACAAGGAACTCCGTTTCTGATAATTTCCATTTTCTAAAAATTTTAAATTAAACTATTTGTTACCGAGCCGTACCTTATCGGCTTCCGGGAACAAACGTAGAAAGAGCGCAAAGGCGGGCTGTTCATTTCCGGCGTTTATGGCATTAAAGAAGAAAAGCGCTGTTTATACTTAAATCCGGCATGGTGCCGGAATTTGTTTGTGCCGGCTTCGGGAAGAATACCTGCCAAGTTAGTACCAGGGCCGGGATAGCTACCGGATAACTATACTGTTTTCCGAAGGATTTCCGAACAAAGGGGCCGGTTTTCCGAACAGTTCCCGAAGAAACCCCGAACAATGCAGCCAATTTTCCGAAGAAATCCGCCAGAGAACCCCGGCATTTCCCGAAGGCTTTGCCTCACTTTCCCCTGTCTGGTAATAACCTGGTACCTGCTCTTCCAGGCGCAAAGTCGAAGGCCTCCCTGGGAAAGAGCATAAAAACCCGGAAGCCAGGCCCGATATAGGGAATCTATCCCGAAGGAAAGAGCCCAGATAGAATAATTGTATTTGCGATATCTTACAAAAAGTGATGAAAGAATATACTTAATTTAATAACATAATATAGAAATCATACTATAGGATATCTTAACATACCTGATTGACCCGGTTTATTTGTGAATAGATTATACATGCTGAAGCAATAACAAAATAAATGTGCCTTAGCTCATATTAGTCGGCAGCGAAGTTGAAGTTCTCAGTTAGCAATCTAAAGTTTCCTAAGGGTGATATCACATTTTATTTAATAGCTAAATGATACATTATGCCTGGCAAATACTACATCTAAAAACACCAGAGTGCGGCTTTATCAGTTTTTCTGAAAATGATAGGCTTCAGCTTGAATCCGAATCCTCTCGTACTAATTCCATAGTTTTTAACCTTTATTAACATATCCCGATTAAACTATGCCTCAGTTATCATAGTCGAATAACTAAACACACACACAATGAAAAAGCTCATAATAATGTCCGCCTTATTTTTTTGCTGCTTTGCATATAAAGCAGACGCACAAGTGTCGATAAACATAAATATAGGCGACCAACCCGACTGGGGGCCTTACGGGTACGACCGGGTTCAATATTATTACCTGCCTGATATTGACGTTTATTATGACGTAATGGGTAGAACCTATACGTATTTTGATGGCCGTTATTGGGTTACCAGCACGTATTTGCCTTATTCTTACCGTAATTACGACCTTTACCGGGGATACAAAGTTGTGCTAAATTATTCGAGTCCCTGGTTAAGGAACAGCTATAACCGTAGCTATTACGCACAATACAGAAATCGTTACGATCAGCGTAATATTCGCGACTACAGAAGAAGTCCGGCTTATACACACTCGAATGCAAGGCCCGCTCCAAATTATAACAGGAACGACAGCAGGCCTAATCCAGCCAAGAGAAACGATAGCCCAAGAGAGCGTCAAAACGCAGGGAATAACAATAATCCGAGAGAAAGGGAAAACGCCGGCAGACAGGAAAATCCGAGAACACAGGAGAATTCAGGAAATCGTGGCGAATCCAGAGACCAGGGTCAGAGAACACAAGTGAACCCAAGGAGTCAGAGCACTCCGGGCACACAGGGTAATTCAAGATCGCAGGGAAATTCCAGTGGCCAGCAACGCTCCAGGCCAAGCAGAGGAGCTTAAGAATTTTTTTAATAAAAGAAAGCTGTTTCAACATAGAGAGACAGCTTTCTTTTATTTTATTTATCAAACAGATACCTCACTAACACCACCCCTGCCCCATAGAAGCTTTTTCATGCCTGGCAACACAATAAAAGAGCATCCATGTAATTGCAGATACGGCATCTGAAACAATTTTAGTCTTTATTTATAAAACAAGCTAAATGTGCTGACTGGTAAATACAGTTAAAACTACCGGCCATATCAAATTAGCCCCTCTAAATAGCTTGATTTGTCCCTACTTTTCTCAGTTTTTATTTCGTGATTTGGTTATCTGTTATTATCTGAAGAATAATAGAAGAAGCTACTAACTAACTAATTAAGTATCTCATCTCATGAAAAAAGTAAATTTTATTCTTTTCGCATTTATTTTGTTTGCGATGATCTCTGCCTGTAAAAAAGGAGCAATAGAAGAAAACCAAGTTAATCCAACTGTGGGCGTATCATCAAAAAATACCGCCGAAACGAAAGTTTCCTGGGTAACGGTTATTCCTGCTAACTCGTTTAGTTCATACAGTACTTACTGGAACAACTTATATCCGTGGGGTCAGGATCATAATGGCTCTGCACGTATGAGGGCACAAAATATTGCTACCTCAGGTGGAGTTTTAACTATGACCGCATATCCTGGAACTGTATCTGACAAACCAAGCATACATTATTTCTCTGGCACATGTTATGCAAAACAACAAGTTACCGTTAGTGCTTCATGGCCTAAATGGAGAGTTACGGGCGAATTTCAGTGCCCTTCAGTAAAAGGTACCTGGCCTGCTTTCTGGTTAAACGGTGCCTGGCAATGGCCACCAGAAAGTGATATCATGGAATTTAAAGGAAGTACAACAAACTGGACAAATACTTACAAAAATGCAAGTGGCCAATGGTCAAGTACAGGTACAGTTATTTCAAGTCCGGCTAACTGGCATATTTACACTGCATATTTAACCAGAATCGGTACAGGTAATAATGTGTCGATTGAGTATTGGATTGACGGTGTAAAAAGAGCTACTCACGAAGCTCAAAACTTTGTAGACCAGCCACTTAATCTTATTATTGACCTGCAAATGGAAGGTTCGTCGGGAACTCCTGGTCCTGGAGGAAATACTTACCTCCGTGCAAGAAATGTAGTTGTTCAAAAGAGCGCTACTTTATAAGATTCTTTAATAAATCAAATTCCGCTTCTTCAACATATTCATCTGATACTAATATAGCCGGTCCTTCATAGAGGGGCCGGCTTCATTCTGCTTATCGATACTTAAAGCGCTCAATATTTAATAATCTCAGAGGAATAATTATGCAACTTAGATGTGCTATATGCTTCAGAATAATCCATGTAGAGTTCCTTGCCATTTAATTATTTTGCCGCTGCTGACCTTGCATGCGTAATGTCATTAAGCATTTACCTGGTAATTTGAGTTAATTAGTATCTTCCCAACTTCAACCATCCATTATTTTACTTAGCCAGCCATCCCGCAAACGGGTACTTCACTAACACCACCTGCCCCATAGAAGCTTTTTCATACTTGGCAATACAATATTGTTGAAACTGCGGGTCAAAATTTCCTTCTTCAAGCGATAAGCTCTCAGGCACCGGCCCTTTATTCAGAAAAAAATACACCTTTGTATTTCCATATTTATTATGAGGCATATAATTGCCGTATTCTTCCATTTGGTTCCATAAGGTATCGCTCACCGTAACAGCGTATACGCGTATAATGGGACCTGTATTTTGTTCGTTTCGGTAAAAAGCTACTTCCTTAAAATCGCCAGGCAAGTTTTCTTTCCCGGGCTGCGACATAGAATCCCAAATGATATATGCAAAAACAGCAACAGCAAGCGCAAAAAAGATAGTTTTCCCGTTTAATTTCATTGTATTTATTTCAAGATTTTATAAAGGTAATTCACATTCGGCTAATTCCGTTTTTAACTCAAAAAATGACCTTCATTCAACCGGCTTCATCAATAATGTGAATCGGTTTTTATCGTACTTTAGCAAGATATACAACAAACACGCTGACACCTGCCGATAACCTAAACCATCTTATGAAGAAATATTATATCTTAATTTTTCTATTCGTTACCGGATTATTGATTTCTGCTGTTAAACCTCATGATTATTTTACGTGGATGCTCGAGGTAATGCCTGCAATTTTAGGTTTTATATTACTTGCATTTACCTTTAAGCGCTTTCGGTTTAGCTATTTAACGTATGTGATGATACTGATTCACTGTTATATATTGTTCGTCGGCGGACATTATACTTATGCAGAGGTTCCGGCTTTCAGCTGGCTGCGGGATGTCCTGGAACAAAGCCGTAATAATTACGATAAAGTTGGACACTTTGCCCAGGGTTTTGTGCCCGCAATGATTGTACGGGAGTTATTGATACGATTGCAGGTAATAAATAAGCCATCATGGCTGGCCTTTTTAACCGTTTGCGTTTGCCTTGCAATAAGCGCCGTGTATGAATTTTTAGAATGGTTCATTGCGATCTTATCCGGCGAAGCCGGTGATTCTTTTTTAGGAACACAAGGCTATATCTGGGATACGCAATCAGACATGCTTTATGCCGCAATTGGTGCTGCTTGCATGGTTACACTGTTTTCAACTCTGCAAAATAAGCAGATAAAATCTTTAGAAACCAGGTAAACCATTCTTTAGAAAGTTATAAAGATCGATTGTCGCTCTATTGCCTGCAAGTTTTTTTTTGTGCCCTTTACCAGTAACATCCATCTGTAAAACCTCCCCTGCTTTAAACGTTCGCTTCTCTCCTAAAGATGTTTCGATTTCAATTTCCCCATCCAATAAAATAAATGAACTGCCTTTCGATGCATTATGAAATTCGAAATCATATTCAGGTAATACTTTTCTGAATGCCATGCTTTCTACATTAAACTTTCAGATAAATATCCAATTGCACCGGCAGAGCTTAAGAGTATTTTAATATCCTCAAAACACGATTCACCAAACCCATCCGAATACACCCTGGTAATATTAAATTCTTTCATTGATTAACATTTAATATGAATCGTGCTACTGCGTTTTCGAAGTATAGTGTTTAAAACTCCTTACCTTCCTCCGACAATTCAGGGTAGCAGCCGCTCAACATTTCCTTAATACCTTTTTCCTGCCAGTACCCACTCATTGGCCAGCTGGATCTCTTCATGCTGAATGGTATGCGCCCGTCCGTTATATACTTTCAACATAACCTCAGCATTGAGTTTTTCCAGAACAGCAACACTTTCCTCTACGCGTGATAAGGGCACATGCGGATCAGGGTTGCCGGTAGTAATCAGTATCGGTGTAGATTGAAAGTCACCTTTATACTTACTGATATCTAATTCCTGTCCGATTAAAGCACCAGTAAACGCAATAATACCGCCATAAGCTGCTGCATAGCGTGCAACATATTCCAGGGAAAGGCAGGCGCCTTGCGAAAAACCTGAGAAATATATTTTGTTACGGGGAATTCCACTTGCCTCGATGTCTTCGACCAATCCATCAATTATTTCCAGGGCCAAATCTAATGCCGGCTGGTTCTGCTCTTCAGGAACCATGAAACTATACGGATACCAACTATTATTGCTTGCAGAAGGAGCAAGAATTGCCGCATCCCCGAGATTAAAATGCCCGGCCAGGGAAATAATTCCTTCAGCCGTCGCACCTCTTCCATGCAACATAATGATAGCTTTCTTTGCTTCCTGCAAAGAAAGTCCCGCACTAACCAGTTGCTTACTATGCTTGTACATGTTAATCTAATTTTGGTAGCTGACTGGAAATTTGTTGTCTCCGGCTCTCGTATTGAGCAGGCAATTTTAATCCTGTACCTAATTCTTCTACAGATTCATCTATATCAAACCCCGGATTATCAGTTGCCAGTTCAAATAGTACGCCTCCCGGTTCGCGGAAGTACAAGGAATAGAAATAATTACGATCAATCTTCTCAGTAATGTGTAAACCAGCCGCAACTATTTTTTCTCTGAATTTCATTAATATTTTATCATCCTTCACCCTGAACGCAACGTGGTGCACAGAGCCCCCGGCAACATGTCCAACACCTTCGCCCGGAACTTCCACCACATCTATTATATTGGCGGTATCAATAGCATCCGTAACAAAACGATAACGGTTAACATTATTTTCTGATAATTTATACCCGAATATATTGGTTAATACATCGGCAGTGGGCTGCAACTTATTAGTAGTAATAGTTACATTATGAAATCCACGGGTTGCATGCTCCGCGCTTACCTCTGCAGTTTCCCATGGTAAGCGATTATCCGGTTTTTTTGATGCTGTCAGTTCGAACTTTAAACCGTCCGGATCCAGGAAAGTAAGGTACTGTTCGCCAAACTTTTCTGACACTTTATTATAAATGACGTTATTTTCCTCGAAACGTTTTAACCAGAAGCCGAAACTATTTTCGGGAACCGAGTATCCAATTTCTGTTGCCTGTCTGGTTCCCCGCCTTCCTGTTTGAATACCTTCCCAGGAAAAAAATGTTAATATGGAACCAGGCGTACCCACCTTATCACCATAATAAAAATGATATGTATTAGGATCATCGAAGTTTACTGTTTTCTTAACTAAATGCAATCCTAAAACACGGGTATAAAAATCAAAATTCCGTTTTGCTCCACCTGCTATCGCTGTGATATGATGAAGTCCTAATATCCTATCTTCCATCTTATTTAATTAATAACCTTTGTATTTGTTTATCCAAAGTTACGATTGGAAAAAAGGGCCTGCATTGATGTAGGATAAGAAATTATTGACTCTCTGCAATATACACCGTCTACTTTGCATTATTGAAAAAATAGTTGTCCTTTGGGAGTTTATATACATCTTTGGTTTTTTACATATTCATTGTTACAAATTGCCTTGTATTAACGTAATATACTCATGAAATTTTTTTTGCTAAGCTTTTTTATTTTCTGCGCATATAATTGCTTTTCAAAAAATTATTTCGTCAATGCTAAAACCGGAAAAAAAGAATATAACGGACTAAGTCCTATGAAGCCTAAAAACACTATTCAGGAAGCTGCAAATCTTACCAGACCAGGTGATACTGTTTTTGTAATGAATGGAACATACTCAAACCATTGCGCAAGCTGTAATGTAGTAGACGTACCCCATAGTGGCACCAGAAAGAAATACATAGTTTATATAAACTACCCCGATCATACTCCTAAAATTAAGTTTAACGGCTGGGCGGGCTTCTCCATAAACGGAGAGAGTTATATTAAGATTATAGGATTTGAGGTTGAAGGCAATAATATGAACATTAATCTGACAAAGGCCTTAAATCAGCCCAAAAGCTGTAGAAATCCAGGCGGGGAATACGCTCCTGAATTCAATGGAAACGGCATCGCTATTTCCGCCAGAAAAAACAAACATCCTCATCATATCGTTATTGCCCGTAATACAGTACATAATTGCGGAGGCGGAGGAATCGGTGCATCACATGCAGACTTTATCACTATTGAAGATAACACCGTGTATAATAATAGCTGGTATACACTATTTGGCACCAGCGGAATAGCATTTTATCAATTCTGGAATTCCAATAATGATAAGGGATACCGCAATATTATTAGAAGAAACAAGTGTTTTAATAATAAAAATCTGGTACCATGGCCTAAAGTTTGCAGGGTTAGCGATGGGAACGGAATTATCGTTGACGATTTTCGCAATGAGCAAAATAATTCCCGACTGGGGAAATACAAGGGCAGAACCCTAATAGAAAATAATATCTGCTGGTTTAACGGGGGCACGGGAATCCATACTTTCCAAAGCGATTTTGTAGATATCGTTAACAATACCGCTTATTGTAATTCTCAAAGTGTAGAACTTAATTCAGGACAAATATTAGCAAGCAGAGGCAGGTTTGTAAGAATAATTAACAATATACTAGTAGCTGATTCTTTTAATGATATAAATTCAAATTATGAAAACCGAGACATAACTTATTTAAACAATTTGCACTATAACACCAGCATACGGGGAAGTATACCTGTAAAACTGTCTAATCCAACTTGTATAAATAATTTGAACCCACTTTTCATTAAGCCCGTATACAGTCTGGATGCCAACTTTATGCTCAGGAGTAATAGTCCTGCTATTAATAAGGGGAATACCCCATTAGGGAGTAAAACCGATTTTAATAATAAAGAACGGCCGCTCTCAGGAATTACAGATATAGGGGCCTATGAATATTAATTAGTACACATAAATTAACCTGTTCTTAATTCTTGATGTTTAGGGTTTTATTTTTATAATTGTTAAATCAACATATAACCAGTGCTAACCAAAGCCTCCTACCAATTTCTTAGAATATTTAAGGGATGAAAAATATCTTTCTCCATAAAAGCGAATCTACGGTAAATCAAATCCCGGAACAAAGGGATAAAGAAATCACCTATGCCGAAAAACTTAACAGAATAGCCAGGCTCGATTCACTGAAAAACAAAAAGTCGCTAAAATCCTTAAAATCTCAGGTTTTTTTTCTGGTTATCGCCAATCTTTTAATATTCTTTCTGCTTCTACTGATTTACCTTGTATTCTAGCGAGCTCCACACAAGGGAACAAGTTTCACAATGTTTGCAAGCAACAGGCTTCAGAAGCCTTCCATTCGTGGGGCTTTTTATCATCGTGGTGGGTAATTAGTTTCACAGGCGTGGGAAAATCCCTATAAGTTTTTTAATTAAAAGGCAATCACAATAGCCCTGTAAATGGCTCAGAAGTCTATCTGAACATTATTCTACCTATCCTCACATCCTTGGCATAATGGTTGAATTCCAACACTCGTCGCTCCACTCACCGTTTTTTATTCTAAATTAATAAACAGTATTACGGAAGGCTTTTAGTTTTTAATTATGAAAACAAGATATCTTTACATACTGCGCTTCACACTGGCTTGGACAGACTTAGTCCTAATGAACTTCTGCTTCTTTTTAGCTTTTTATCTATCAAGCAAATATGGCGAATACTTTGACCCTAATATATATAGAAGAAATGTCATCGTATGTACCATGATATGGATAATATGTACTGGTGTTTTTGCATTATATTCTGAATATACAATTAACAGAGTAGAGTCAATATACAGAGCCACCTGGCGAAGTATCGCGCTGCATATCTTTTTATTTTTATCATACCTCTTTTTCAGCAATCAGGCTGATTTTCCTAAGCATTTTTTAATACTCTTTAATATACTATTTATTGTCGGTTTTTTATTAAGCCGTTTTACCGGTACTGCGCTTCAAACGATATTATTAAAGAACTATGATATACGAAAAGCAGTTGCTGTACTAGGTATCAATCAGGGTGCAATAAAGCTGGCGTCTTACCTGAAAAACCAAAGCAGCCTCAACTTTGTGGGCTTTTTGGGTCAGGAACCGACTCCGGAAACACAAGGCAGCACATTAATTTTTCCTCAGGCTGCAAGACAATTGAGAGAGGCTGCAAGATCCGGGGTTGAGGAAGTATTTGTCTCTATAAATCCAGACAATCTCCATGACCTGTCTGATCTTATTAAAGAAGGGGAAAAACAATGTGTCCGTTTAAAGTTTGTACCAGACTTAAGTACCATTGAAGCCAACTTCAAGTTTGAACAAATGGGAGATTTTACAGTGCTATGTGCCAGGCATGAGCCTCTGGAAAATATAGAGAATCGCTTTAAAAAACGACTTTTTGATATTATAGTAAGTTCTGTTGTAATTCTATTTATTTTAAGCTGGCTGATTCCGCTGCTGGCAATTATTATTAAAATACAAGATCCAGGGCCCATATTTTTTAAACAATTGAGATCAGGACGCGACAATAAGCCTTTCCTATGCTTTAAGTTCAGAAGCATGCGTATGAATGCGGACAGTAATTCTCGTCAGGCAACAATTGACGACGACAGGATTACACCTATTGGCCGATTCATGCGCAAAACAAGCCTCGACGAATTTCCTCAATTTATAAATGTTTTACTTGGAAACATGAGCATAATAGGTCCAAGGCCTCATATGCTTTCTCATACAGAACAGTATAGAAATATTATTGACAAATACATGATTCGCCAGTTTCTTAAACCCGGAATCAGCGGCTGGGCCCAAATCAATGGATACCGCGGCGAAACAAAAGAACAACACCTTATGGAAAAAAGGGTTGAAATGGATATCTGGTATATGGAAAACTGGTCTGCCATGCTGGACGTAAGAATTATGTTCCTTACTATAATTAACATCTTTAGAGGCGAAACAAACGCCTACTAACCTATTCAATTTACCTTTAACTAAAAAAAAATGAAATCTAACATTTACGCTCTCTCCTTAAAATCAGCTAAAAAACTTATTGTTTTCGCTGTTACAGTTGTCTTTTTATCATCTTGCGCCTCTTATAAGGACATTCCCTATTTCCAGGATGTAAACAATGCTAATATAACCAAGGAAACGCTCGACAATTACACCTCATTGACCATACAACCGCTTGATCAGTTATCTATAAATGTAGGTAGTTTGAATCCTGATGCATCTGCCGTGTTCAATAATAATTTACAAAACGCCGGTGCTAATCCTGATAATCCTGCAAACGGATATCTGGTTAACAAAAATGGAGAAATCAACCTGCCGCTTGTAGGAGCAATGAAAGTAGCAGGCTTAACAACTACCGAATTATCGGAACAGTTACAACAAAAACTACTTGTTTATTTAAAACAACCTACAGTAGCAGTTAGTGTTGTTAATTTCAAAGTGGCTGTTTTAGGCGATGTTATGCGTCCCAATATTTACAGCAGTCCCAGCGAAAGATTAACTATTCCTGAAGCACTTAGTCTGGCTGGCGATCTGAATGTTACCGCTAAACGTAAAAACGTTCTGCTGGTAAGAGAAAGAGACGGAGAAAGAGAGTTTATTCCGATCGACCTTACTTCTAAGAAGATATTTGAATCACCATACTTCTATCTTAAAAATAATGACTTACTGGTTGTTCAGCCAAGCAAGCTTAAATTATCTACCGTTGATACAGGTTATCGCAATGCCAGTTTACTTATTTCTGCACTATCTTTACTAGCGATTTCCTATTCAATTCTAAAGTAATTTATGAGTGTTAATCCGTCTACCTCCCATAGAACAACAAATGAACATCAGTTTACTGATTTAGGAGCTATTTTAGCCAGGTATTTTTATCATTGGCCCTTATTCTTGATCAGTATACTATTAGTATCTGCGGGGACTTATATTTATTTGCAGCTGGCAAATCCGGTTTATGAGATTACTGCCACTATTCTGGTGAAGGATGAAAAGAAATCTCCGCAGGAAAAATCAGCACTACAGGAGCTTGATCAATCAAGCTCTCCTAAAATCGCCGAAGCGGAGATAGAAGTTCTGAAATCTAAAAAATTAATTAACAAGGTAGTTAATGATTTACAGCTCTGGACGAACTACCAAATCCGCAATGAGTTTAGATCTAAGGATCTCTATGACAAGTCTCCGGTTACTTTTACTCTCGTAAAGCAAACCGGAGATTTAAATAATATTAAGATCGATATCCTGATAACAGATGATACATCTTTTGAAATTAAGAATTTTGGGGATAAGCCGGTTAAGGGTCACTTTAATCAGCAATTAAAAAGCAAATTCGGTATTTGGAAACTTGAGGCGAAAGACTTCATATCTCAATATAAAGATTCGACGATTAATATAACGTTAAATAAGCCTGAAAAAGTAGCCTTAAGTTATCTGAAACTTCTTGATGCTCATTTACTTGATAAATCGGCCCCAACCATCGGGCTTTTCATAACAGACGAAGTACCGGAAAGAGGTAAGGATATTCTTAATAGCCTTATCAAGGCTTATAATGAAGAAACCTCGCTGGAAGAAAAACGCACCACGCAAAGCACAATTGATTTTATAGACAACCGGCTTGCCTCATTAACGGGCGAACTGAATTCTGCGGAAAAAGAAGTGGAAGGTTTCCGAAGCAGTCAGGGTTTAACAGACATTAACTCTCAGTCTAAGGTATACTTAGAAAATGTACAAGCAAACGACATAAAGCTGAATGAAGTAAATGTTCAATTAAATATTATTGAGGGCATTGAACGATACATAAACTCCGACTCTAATACAGAAAACCCACCTGCGACAATCGGTATTACAGACCCCGCTCTAAACAGCGCTATCGAAAAACTTGCTCAACTTCAGTTGAAGAGAGTTGCTTTGTTAGCAACAACACCAGAAACGAATCCTGCTTTTGAGCCCCTTGAAAGACAAATCAGGATTACAAAAGCTAATATCAGACAAACTATACAAAGCATTAAATCCTCTTTAATAAACAGCAAACAAGAGTTACAATCATTTAACAACAAGTTTGAATCGTCTATAAAAAACATTCCGAGTCAGGAACGGCAATTTATAGGAATGAAAAGACAGCAGTCGATTAAAGAAAATCTGTATGTATATTTATTGCAAAAAAGAGAAGAACTCTCTTTAAGCTATGCCTCTCTTTTATCTGACGCGAGAATCGTGGATAACGCGAATGTCGGAGATATCAAATGGCCAAGAATTCCCCTCGTTATCGCCATAGCATTACTGGTAAGCTTAGGACTTCCGTTTCTTATTATTTATTTCAGACAATCTTTTAATAATAAGATTACGAGCAAACGGGATATTGAAGCTGCATTAAATATTAACATATTAGGAGAGCTTTCATATGATGATTTAGGAAAGGATATTGTGGTGCTGGACAATAATCATGATGTAGTAGGCGAGCAATTCAGAGCACTCAGAACCAATCTCCATTATTTACATAATAATAAACAGGGACGCGGCAGAGTAACATTATTTACATCGAGTATTTCTAATGAAGGCAAAAGCTTTGTAAGTTCAAACCTTGCAACATCTCTTGCTATTTCCGGCAGAAGAACTGTTATTTTGGAAATGGACCTCCGTAAGCCTAAGATTTCACAGATATTTAATATCGGCACAAACACTCCCGGAATTAGTGATTATTTGTCTTCAGACATACCCGCAAATTTAATTGTAACACAATCTGATAAGATATCGAATTTAGCTGTTATTGGTAGCGGCCATGTACCGCCTAACCCATCGGAACTTTTAGAAAAAGACAGGCTAAATGAGCTCATTGACTGGCTAAGAGAGCGATATGATGATATTTTGATTGACAGTCCACCATTACATTTAGTGACAGATGCAATGATTATAGCAAAGATTGCTGATGTTTCTTTGTATATAATTAAACAAGGGTATACGGGCAAGGCGGAACTAAATTTCATAAAAGAAGTTTTTCAAAACGCGAAACTTCCCAATATGAATATTATTTTTAACGGTATACAAAAAGCTAAATATGGCTATGGATATAATTATGATAACAGTTACTATAATACTGAACGTCGTAAGCCTTCTTTTAAAACACAGTGGAGTAGTTTCTTAAAAAGATTTTAATCTGAAAAAAGCTATCCATCCCGGAACTTTTATTTGGGCGGAATTATACCTATTAAATGTTTGAAAAGTTAATTTTTCTTTTACCTGTTTTAACATTCCTGCTGTTTATAGTAAACATTGCTTATAAAGGAAATTCTGTACAATCATGTTTACTTTTTATACTCTCCTTATTGCCTTTAATGGATTTAAAGATTCTTCCCGAAGCCTGGGGCGGATTTAAAACATTTGATGCCATAAGCCTTTACTGTCTGGTCTTTTTGTTTAAGGACTTTACAACCGTTAACTTAAAGAATAAAAATAATTTCTACTTCCTTTTATTTGCCTGCCTGAGTATTATTATCTTAATTGGCGGACTGGCATCAGAGTTTCCGGAAAGGGCGTACCTGAATCTCATTAAAACGTTTCCAGTATTTATATTTGGAAGGTTTTTGCTTACGGAGTGCCTGAAAGATCCCGGCTTTTTCAACAGGGCAATTAAAGCATTAAAGATTAGTTATGTAATTGCCTTATGCTTTTTGATTTTACAGATCATTTTCGGACTGAAGTTTACTTTTTATCCCGCTTTAGCTCCTAATACAACAGACCCTGTTTTTAATATGATTCGTTATCCGGGAATATTCTACGATTCCCAGGCACATGGACAGTTCCTGATGATGGGCAGCTTCCTGTTTCTGTACACCACTAACAGTGAAAAAAAACGAGTCATTAATTATTTAATTTTCTTTCTCATCATTGCAGGTATTGTAATTGCAGGAAGCAGGGCTGCCTTAGGCGGTTTTGTAATTGGCTTACTGGTGATCTTCTTTATGGCAGCAAAGCAGCTTCGCATTTACGGAATTGCAATCGTGGTAATAGCAATTATATTAGTATCAATTTTCCCTAAGGCTGGAATCTTCGATCGGGCTAAAAATCTGTCAGAAGACTATTTGTTTCGTCAATCTATCTGGAAAGAAGCGTTTGAAATTTCTAAAAAACATCCTTATTTAGGGATAGGTTCAGGAAATTACAAGAATTACGTTACACGGCATGCACAAAATCAATACCTGGAATTGGAAGAAGGCACTTTGATCTATTTTGACCAGCCAGAAAACGGATACTTAAAAATCATGGTTGAACTTGGATTTATCGGTTTTACCATTTTTGCATTATTTATTCTTGTCCCGTTATTTAAAGGATTTGTTTTCAGATTTAAAAACCTATATGACAAACAAATCGTATTTATAATGGCTTCTTTAATAAGCTGGCTGGTTGCATTTAATACCGTTTATTCCATTTTCGATAATCGCTTATTAATTATGGTTGCAAGTATGATAGTTCTAATTATTGCTTATCCAAGATCAGAATATACAGATGGAGTTACTTAACAAGAGTTCCAGATTTTTAAGTTCATCTTTAGTTCGCAACAGCAGTTGGGGAATCTTTTCTAATATCCTCCAAACACTTTTCGTAAGCCTGTTTTTTGTATTAGTGGCCCGTAAATACAGTCCCGATGTTTTCGCTGAATTCCTGGTATCTACTACCGTATATCAGTTAATGGCTGCTTTTTCTTCAATGGGTTTGGGACAATGGTTTATCAGGGAATATATTCACGAGAACAATAAACAAAGTTTTACAGCCAAATTTTTAAAAACACAGATAGGATTCGGAATACTATTTTACATTTTCAATATCGCTATTGCTTACATTCTTTATCCTCATAGCCAGATAAGAATTTTATGTATCATTCTCGGCACTAACATCATATTCGACAATTTCATAAATGCAATACGAAGCTTAAATATTGCCGAATTCAGGCAAAAGAAAACCGCCGCTATTTTAGTTATTGACGGTTTCTTAAAATTGCTTGTAGGTTGTCTTTTATTCGTTTACCCGTTCTCATCTGTAATACTGGCAATATTAATGATCGCCGTAAGAGTGCTGACTGTAGGGCTCTTCATCCTGGGAACTGAAAACACCATTAACCTGAAGCTGATATGGAAGGTCCAGATTTCAGGCTCCGACTTAAAGAAACTGATTCTGAAAAACTGGCAGTTCATTATTATAGGAAGTGTATCTATTATTTATTGGAGGATTGCGAATATAATCATTTCTAAAACACTATCAATCAGCAGCGTAGCTGACTACGAAATTGCATTCCGCATTTTCTCTATCCTTCAGATTCTGCCTGTAATAGCATCGGCAACAATCTTTCCACAATTTGTAAAATACTATAACGATGGAGATATACAAACTTTAAAAAAGCTATACCACTCTATATTTTTAGGTTATACCATTTTTTCATTTTTAAGTTATGCATTTATTTATTCCTACGCAGACAAAATACTTCCTCTCGCCTTCGGAAATGGATATCCTGGTGCAGCAGAATGCCTGCAGCAGATGTTTCTGACTTTCTTATTACTACCAACAGTTTTACTACAAGCAAACCTTATTGTAGCTATAGGACTCGAGAAAATGGACATGTGGTTTAACATTGGCAGCTTAATCTTAAATATAGCAGCCTGCCTGACAGGCCTCTATTTCTTTAAATCACTTTCTGTAATTAACTATTCGATCTTTAGTTCGTTTATAGTTTTCCATTTCTTTCAGGATGTTCTGCTGGTAAGGAAAAAGATGACAACCACATCCAATGCCACACTATATTATATCGCAATGGCTTGTTTTGTGCTTGGATACCAACTGCTTTGTACGTATCTTAATCCTTATATATTGTTTGTGCTGCTGTTCGGAGTACTAATATGCATATCACTAATAATTATGCTGAAGAGCAAAAGCAAATTGTTTTATAATTTAAAACCGTTGGTAGTCCAAGAATAAACAGATATGCCGCAGCTCTCTATCATCGTACCTGTTTATAATAAAGAAAAGTATATAGATGCCTGCCTGGAATCTATTCTTAAGCAAACCTTTAATGATTTTGAACTGATTTTAGTAAATGACGGTTCTACAGACGGGAGCGCATTAAAATGCGAGCACTATAAAAAAACTGATGGGAGAATAGTGCTGATTAATCAGCAAAACTCAGGAGCTTCTGCCGCGAGAAATACTGGTTTAAAAGAAGCGAAAGGCACCTATATAGGCTTTATAGATAGTGATGACACCATTGAGGCGGACATGTATGAATTACTTATAAAGAATGCCAGAGCTTTTGACGCGGATATTTCTGTATGCCGCCTTCAAATTATCTTTCCGGAAAAAACATTAAGCCCTCCTGAAAGTGAAGAGGTTCTGCTTTTAAATCAGAATGAAGCATTATTTGCTTGTTTAAAGGGGGATTTGGACAGAAGCGCTAATAATAAGATATACAAGAATCAAATTGCCAAAAGCATTCTTTTTGAAGGAAATGTCTATGAAGATATTTTATACACCTGCAAAGCATTTTTAACAGCACAAAGAACCGTTGTTCAACATATCCTCAAATACAATTACATTGTGAGGGAAAATTCGATAAGTATGAGCAGGTTCAATAAAAAATATATTGAGACGATATCAGTATCTGCTCAAATCACAGAAATAGTAGCCAAGAGCAGCAAGAAGAGCCTCGACGCGGCACAAGCATTTGATGTTACCGCAAATATCTCTCTGCTTAATTTACTGCTTCTGGCGGGAAAAGAGAACTATTTGGAGACTTACACTAAAGTAACAAATACCTTAAATCGCTATTCTGCATTTATTAAGAATTCTGATCTTGTAAGAAAAAAACATAAATATGCATTCAGCCTTTTCTCTGCTTCGCCCAGGCTATATGCATGGTTAATGTATAGGTATTGCAAATTAACAGATTCAGAGGCAGTAAAAAGAGTCTGATAGGGATGATCTGAAGCATCCAGAAATGTTATGACAGGTAATTTTTATTCTGAGTACAGGTTTATCCGGTATTGTTTATCAGCCTGAAAAGAAAGCAAATCGCGAATAAGATATGAAAAGCATGAGTTTTTTCGAATTTATTTTCCAGGACTGGCAAGTTAACAAAGGCAATATTAAGGGCCGCATTATTTTACTTCTTTTCCGCATAGCTAACTTCTGCGCTAAAAGAAAAGTCTATTACTATATAGGTTTCCCCTACCTCCTTTTCTACAGGATTCTGGTAGAGTGGTTTTTTAGTATTGAAATCCCGTGGAATGTTAAAATCGGGAAAAACCTGTCCTTATTTCACGGACAAGCATTGGTTATGACGAATCAGGTAATCATCGGTGAAAACTGTACACTCAGGCAATGCACAACTATCGGCAACAAAAAATTAAAAGATGGCGGATTCAGTGCTTCGCCTATTATTGGAAACCATGTTGACATAGGAAGCAACGCCTGCATTATTGGTCCCGTGGTTATTATGGACCATGTAAAAATCGGCTGCGGTACCGTAGTCGTAAAAAATGTTTCAGCCTTTAGCACAGTAACAGGAAATCCTGGAATTGAACGTAAGCAGAGTGAGTTACAAACACCGCAAATAGGATGAGCAATATCAGGATATTATTCAGCATGCCAACAAAACATCATGTTGAAATCGCCCTGGATGAAATGACAGGCTTGCAGGATGAAGGATACACCTGCAGCTCTTTTCCTTATGCCGCAAAACAAGGTTTCAATTCCTCCTTGCTGCGCTTATTTGTAATTATAAAAAATGCCTTAAATTTAGTTAAGATTGCTTACCGCTTTAAACCTGATGTTATTTATTTTAATTCGAGGCTGGAAGTATTGGCAGGTACCCGTGATTTTCTTACTATTCTGATTTTCAAAACCTTGTATTCAAAAAAAGTCAAATTTCTTATAAAATCCCATGGCTCCGATCTGGATGTGATTGCAAATCAACGCTTCTTTATAAGCCTGATTGTACTTCCCTATCTTAAAAGAAACATTTCCGGCTGGCTGTTCCTCTCCCAGGAAGAAAAAGCTGAGTTAATTAAAATTAATTACTTCCCTGCAGAACGTATATTTATAACAAAAAATATAGTAAGAACCGATCAGTTTAAAACTGACCCTGACTTTAGGACAAGGCTTAATATTTCTTCTGACCACACAATTTTACTTTTTGTAGGCAGAATAATTATAGAAAAAGGAATTAATGAAGTAATTGATGCATTTTATGAAATTCGGAAACAGCATAAAAGCACTTTGATTATAGTTGGAGACGGTAATGCCTACATTTCAGTAAAAGAAAGGATTCAGACTTTAGGCATTTCAGATGATGTCAGGTTAATCGGCTTTATTCCCGAACAAGATGTTGTAAATTATTATGCAAGCAGTGACATGCTGGTATTTCCCACATTTTTCCCTGAGGGTTTTCCCATGGCCTTGTTTAACTCAGTTGCTGCGGGACTTTGTATTGTTACTACTCCTATCCGGGCGGCTAAAGATTTTTTAACAGAACCTGATAATTGTCTTTGGGTGGAGCCGCAAAAAAGCGACAGCGTTGTTTTGGCACTTCATACACTTTTATCATCACAAGCGTTAATGTACAATATGAAGAAAAATAATACCGGTAAAGCATCACTGTTTGGGAAGAGGCAGATAGCTAAGGAATTAGCAATAATCATAGAAAGCATCATGCAGCAATGACAATAATCGCTTATATAAAGAAACTAAGAAATGACTTTTTAAGAAAGGTTACTTACAGAAAATACCAGATTGGTAAAGGATTCTATTGTGGCATAAGAGTACGTATATGGGCGAAGCAAAAAGTAGTAATTGGTAAAAATTTTTACATAGGCCGGGATTCATTTATAGAAAGCGATGTGATTATCGGCGATAATGTAATTTGGGCAAACCGGGTCGCATTAGTGGGAAGATATGACCACAATTATCAACAAATTGGGAAACCGATGCGCCTGGCTTCACAGATAAGAGATAAAGATTATAATTGGCTCGGCTTAAATAGTCTTACTATTATTGAAGATGATGTTTGGATTGGTTATAATACAACCATTATGAGCGGCATAAAAATTGGAACAGGAAGTATTATTGCAGCCGGCTCGGTAATAACAAAAGACGTAGAACCTTATTCCATTTACGGCGGTGTTCCTGCAAAAAAATTAAAAGACAGGTTTAATACAAAAGAAGACTTGGAGAGGCATATTATGCTTTATAAAGCGTAATATGTTTATTATATCAGGCTCAGGCCAATCGGGTGATGACTACAAAAAAACAATACAATTTCAATAAGGCTAAAAATAATGCACACATAAGTTATATTTACCAAAATAACGGCATGGTTACATCTATACAATACATTGTTGTTTATAATATACCTGGCTCAACCTACATTCCCTAAACAAACAATGACTGATAATAAAGAAATAAGATTTATAAAATATTCACTTTTTGCCGGTCCTATTGAAACCATTGATTTAGACAAAAACTTGCTGATAAGCACCATTAACCAATATTCCTATTGCATCGCTGAAAAAAACAAGAAATTCAGGGAAGCATTACAGGAATCAGATATTTTACTCCCTGATGGAATAGCCATAGTCTGGGCGGTCCGCCTTTTAACCGGTAAACAAATAAAAAAAGTCACGGGATATGATATTTTTATCTATGCCTTATCAAAATTAAATAAGGCAAGTGGCCGCTGCTTTTTCCTCGGTTCTTCTGAAGCAACCCTGAAGAAGATTAAACGTAATCTGTTATATGAGTTCCCGAATATCGAAATGGGCTACTATTCACCACCATTTAAAAACAGATTTTCTGAGCACGACAATGATAAAATAATTGAATTAATTAATGCTTATCATCCGGATGTTTTATTTGTAGGAATGACAGCTCCAAAGCAGGAAACCTGGGCCTTTACTCATAGATCTCAATTAAGGGTTAAAGTTATTTGCAGTATAGGTGCAGTTTTTGATTTTTATGCGGGCACAATAAAACGACCGGGAAGCTTATGGATAAAGTTCGGCTTAGAATGGCTGGGGCGTTTATTAAAAGAACCTGTACGGCTTTGGAGAAGGTATTTGCAATATGGCCCGGTCTTTGTTTGGCTAATGTTAAAAGAAAAACAAAAGAAAGAAAATAGTACAAAAGAAAACAACTTAACATAAAACTGCTTAATTATACGATAGAATAAAAATCGTCTGCTCTTAGCTAAGATTGCCTCCGCTTCGGGGTTATCTTTCGGGAGTAAAAAAGCTAACTATCTATATCATAAAAGATTTACATATATTTACCATATTTATTTCATTACGCTCCATGAATAAAACAATTAGTTTCTATCTTCTTGCTCTTCTCCTTTTAAGCTCTTGCGGCTCTTATAAAAACATTCCGTACTACCAGGATCTTAATTTTTCCAAAGCATCACAAGAGGATGTAAAAAATTACTCGCCGCTCACCATACAGCCTGCTGATATCTTAGGCATTAATGTAAACAGCAGAAATCCGGAATCTTCTTCGATCTTTAATTATAATTTAAACCGTGTAAACGGAAATAATTTTGATAATTCTACAGACAATCCGGTTACAGGGTACCTGGTTGATGAGAAAGGTGAGATAGAATTGCCAATAATCGGAACATTAAAAGTTTCAGGTCTTACTACTTCTCAATTAAGGGAAAAAATGAAGCCCATCCTACTCACTTATTATAAGGATCCGCTTGTAAGTATCCGGATAATAAACTTCAAAATCGCTATTTACGGAGACGTCCAGCGGCCTAACGTTTACACGCTTCAGAACGAACGAACCACCATTACCCAGGCGCTCAGTTTAGCGGGCGATTTAAATATAACCGCTATGCGAAAAAGCGTTATCCTGGTCAGAGAAATGGATGGAAAAAGAAATTACCTGCCCATAGACCTAACCTCCAAGAAATTATTCGAATCGCCCTATTATTACCTGAAGAATAATGATGAGATTTATGTACAACCCGATCGTACAAAATACGCTACCGTTGATCGCGGATATCGTACTGCTTCATTAGCACTTTCCGGACTCTCTATCATAGCTATCGTTCTTTCAAATTTATACAGGTAATATTTATATGAGTACTCCTCAAACTCAATTCGCAACACTTATAATTCCCGAGACAAAGGATCGCAAAACAGATTTTAAAAATATTGCAGCTAAGTATCTTTATCACTGGCCATTATTTTTAGTATTTTTAGTATTCTTTACATTAGCTGCAATTCTGTATGTTCAATTCGCACAACCCACATACGAGGTTAAAGCAAGCCTGCTGATTAAAGATGAGAAAAAAGCTCCCGAGCAGCAATCGGCATTACAGGAAATAGACCTCGTTGGCTCATCAAAACTATTAGAAAATGAAATAGAGCTCCTAAAATCCAGGCGCCTTATAAACCAGGTAGTTAACGAATTGCAACTGAATATTATCTATCAGGAGAAAGACGGATTAAAGACCATCGATTTGTATAAAACAAGCCCGGTGAAATTAACTGTTCTAAAGTCAAATAGGACCAAAGAACCTGAATTCAACATCACTATAAACGATAAAAACACCTTTTTATTAAAAGATAAGAACGGTGATATTAAGAAATTATCCTTTAACAAACCATATACAAATAGCTTTGGTACCTGGAAACTGGAGCCCACTGAAAATATATTATCCTTTAAGGACTCAAAAATAAAAATAACGCTTCTGGATCCTGAACTTGTAACGCTCCAATATCAAAAAAATATTGAAGTATCCCCGGTTAATAAATTGGCTACTGCTGTTGTGTTAACATTAACAGACCAGGTTGCTCAACGGGGCGAAGATATACTCAACCAGCTTTTATTAAATTATAACCTGGCAAACAAACAGGAGAAGGAAAGAGAAACACAAAAAACGCTTGCATTTCTTGACCAGCGCCTGGACTCCTTAAGCTCAGAATTAACGCTTGCAGAAAAAGGAATAGAGAGCTTTAAAAGCAGCCGGGGATTGACCGATATAAATGTGGAATCCAAAATAAACCTGGAAAACCTGCAGGCAAACGATAGCCGGCTCAATGAAGTAAACGTACAGTTAAGCATAATAAAAGGCATTGAAGATTATGTAAATTCTTCCAGGAACCTGGGCAATGCTCCTGCCACCTTTGGAATTGCAGACCCCGCATTAAGCAATTTGATAGAAAAGTTATCAGATTTACAGTTACAGCGCGACAGGTTATTGGCCACCTCACCGGAAACAAACCCCGACTTTGAGCCGATTAACAGGCAAATCACCACTACAAGGGCGGCAATAAGAGAAAACGTCAGAAATATAAAGTCGTCTTTATTAAATGCAAGGGCGAAACTGGAATCCTATAATACCGGCTTTGAATCATCTATTAGAAATATTCCTACCCAGGAACGTCAGCTGATAAGCATAAAGAGACAACAAGCTATACAAGAAAGCTTATATACCTATTTACTTCAAAAAAGAGAAGAGATTGCTGTTAATTATGCTAACACTATCTTTAACGATCGCATGGTAGATCCGGCTTATGCAGGCCCGGCTAAAGAACCCAAAAAAGCTATAGCATTTGCTTTTGCATTACTGATGGGCATCTGCCTCCCTGCCGGCATTATTTACGGAAGAGACACCCTTAATTACAGCATAGTAGATTCGCAGGAGATAAAGGATGCTGTTGACATCCCTATCATAGCTGAAATTCCTCATGGAAAAACAGGTGAACTGATTTCAATTAAAAATCCGGGCACCAATGCCATCAGCGAACAATTAAGGGCCTTACGGATTAATCTGCATTACCTTTACGGTGAAAGCGAAAACGGCAGGGTAACCCTGGTGACTTCCAGCATTTCCGGAGAAGGCAAAAGTTATATCAGCAGCAACTTAGGATTAACCTTTGCCCACATGGAACGAAAAACAGTAATCCTGGAGCTCGATCTGCGCAAGCCAAAAGTTGCGGAAACATTTAAATTGAAGAGGGAACACCCGGGAATTACTGAGTATCTTAACAATAAAGCCACATTAGCGAATATAATAAGAGAATCCGGCCTTGACCCAAATCTGCATATCATTAGTAGCGGAGCCATAGTGAATAATCCATCTGAACTGTTGGAAAAAGAACAGCTAAAGTCGTTGATCAGCAGCCTTAGGGATGTGTATGACTATATAATTATCGACAGTCCTCCTTTACATTTAGTGCCGGATGCCCTCGTTCTCTCCCGTTTATCAGATAGCACGCTGTATGTTATTAAACAAGGTACAACGCAAAAGTACGAACTTGATTTTTTAAAGGATCTTTATGATAAAAAACAGTTGTCTAATATCCAGATTGTTTTTAATGGGGTACAGTCGAGTAAATACGGATATGGTTATAATTACAGCACCAGCTATTATAATGAAAAAGAAAAGGAATCGATATTCAGTGACTTTTGGAAAAGGTTTTAGAGATTAATACACTTGAATTAATTTATACTTGTATTTAACGGATGTAGCGTTAAATGATCTGCCGGCAGCAATATTAAAGCTTGTAGATGTGCGTCATAACAGGCGCAACAAGTCTTTAAACTATGCGAAAAAATCTTTATATCTTTCTTCTATGGCAGACCATAAACCTGTTATTTTCTAATCTTCCTTTGCAGGGGTTTCCCTAAGTATACAGATTGGGATTTGCGCTTAGAGAACTATCTTCTTTCTTGAATTTATTTAAATTAAGCATTATTGGACTTTACAGATGGCCACAAATAAATCAAAGAAGCAGTTAACAAAAAACTTCTTTTCTCTCACATTTGTTCAGATTGCCACTTATGTATTGCCTTTAATATCTGTTCCTGTCATTTCCCGGATTATTGGCCCTGCTAATTATGGTGTTATTAATTTTGCAGCTGCGTATATTGCTTATTTCACATTGATAATTAGCTATAGCTTTGATTTTACAGCAACCCGAAAAATCTCAAAAGATCCTGATAATGAAGAAAATCGAAATCTGGTATTTAGCGAGGTATTTTATACACAGTGTTTATTATTTATTTTCTCCACTATAAGCTTTATCATTCTACTTTACACTGTTCCGCAATTAAAGGAAAACCGAACAGTAATGATTTTCTCATATCTTTTGTGCCTTAGCACATTATTTACTCAAAACTGGCTATTTCAAGCCATGCAGGATCTCTCAAAAGTAGCTTTGTTTAATCTGATAAGCCGGCTTTTATTTACAGTCGCAATTTTGTTAATTGTTCAACGAAGCGAAGATTTCATTTGGCAGCCTTTTCTTATCGGAAGTATTCAAACTATTATAGCTGTCTGGTCCTTTTTATGGGCCTTTAAAAAATATCGGATTAAATTTGTAAAAATCTCATTGGTGAGATGCTGGAGAGTTTTATGGGAAGAAAAAATCATATTTTTTTCCTTAGTTTTCGTAAATTTTTATTCAAGTACGAATACTGTTATTCTTGGATTGTATCAGAATTCAGAGCAGGTAGGGTATTATACAGCGGCACAACGTTTAATAATAATAGCACAATCAGTTCTCGTAATGCCTTTAGCGCAGGCTTTTTATCCATTTATCGGGAAGGCCTTTGGAGAAGATCGTGAACAGGGATTGCGTGTCGCGCAAAAACTCATTCCTCTGATTATCCTATTTCTTGGCTTGGCGGCTATAGCTATGTTTGTACTTGGGCCGCTGGTTATCAGGCTGTTTTATGGTCAAAAATTTGAGTCGGCTATTATTGTGTTTCAAATCTTAGCCATTGTACCTTTACTTTTTTCTTTAAATAATGTATTAGGTGTGCAAATTATGTTAAATCTGGGTATGGATAAACTCTTCTTTAAAATAACAGCAGGTGCCGGCATCTTAAGCATAGCCATGAATTTATTACTGATCAGGCGCTGGGGCTTTATGGGTACAACAATTAACTGGCTCATAACAGAAATATTTCTTTTCGTTACAATGTATCTGGTGCTAAGGCGTGAGGGACTTAACCCTATTAATATGCTATATTTTAGATTTTCTGTAATCCGGGAGTACCTCGAACCAATAAGAAAGAAAATAACACACAGAGGAAAATCGTAAGAACAATGGTAGTAATATATTTAATCTGCAATGGCTAAAAAGACTATATTCTTGTTTCTGCTGGTAATTTTCTCCCTGAAGTTTTTCGATTCGGTGGCAGTAGCAAATAACAGCACCTTAAAAATAATGTGTGTTGGATATATATTTTTAGGGATACTGATTTCTTTGCCCTATTTTTTTAAATACCAGGGAGGCTTTGTTTTTCCGGTTCAGTTGATGTGTGTTGCTATTTTGATATCTGTCCTTATGGCTCAATATACCTGGGGACAAGGCATTAAATATCTTCCCACAGCAATCCCATATATGTCATGGTTTATATTTTTTCTTTTATTAAAGCTAGATCTCACCATAAAGACTATAGAAAAAATAGTTCTGTTTTATGGCCTGGTATACATCGTTCTGTTTCTTTTTCAATTTACACATAATGATGTGGTCTATTTTGGCATGGCTGAGGAGTTTAAAGAAGATCGCGGCGTGATCCGGGTCAACTTCCCGGGAGGCGGGGTATTTTTTTTATCTTGTTTTATTGCCATAAATAAAGTAACCAGTTCTCTAAAATACAGATTAGCCTGGTTATCATTTGCTTTATTTTGTATTGGTATTATAGTTTTACAAGTTACGAGACAGTCGATAGTAATTATTGTAATGATATATCTGATACATTTTTTAAGAAGTGTAAGATTACCGTATAAGATTGTCACAATTCTATTATTTGTTTTAGCTGCCTACAGTTTCCTGAGTTCGGAAAACCCTATAAGCCGAGGATTAAAAGAGCAACAAAAAACCGATGCTTCAGCCGGTAAAGATTACATCAGAATTCAGGCAGCAGATTATTATCTTACAAAATTTACGCCTAATACCATTAGTAAGGTCTTTGGTAATGGCATTCCTAATAACACTTCTCATTATGGAAAATCATTAATATATCTGGAAGAAAGCTACGGTTATTTTTTAACTGATGTAGGAGTAGTTGAAGTCTATGTTACCATCGGCATTCTGGCTATTCTTGCATATTTAATAATCTTTATAAAGAGTTTCATTATTCCTCTTCCATCCGATTATTATTATCTTAAGTATTATCTATGGACAATAATGGCAACATCCTTTACATCTGATATGCTGATGTCATATAGCTTTTTAATTACTACAGTATTGGTTCTTTATTGCTATCAGCGTGTTATTAAACGTAATTCAGCACCAGGAGGATATATGCGGCATTAGGAAAAACGGATTATCAATTTAATATTATGGATTCAAAAAGATAAAAGAATATATATTGACCAGTTCATTTGACTATTACAAAAAAAGTTAATTTGATTAGTGAAATAAAAAGACATGATATGGAGGACACCAAAAAAAAGCTTGCTATAGTTATACCTGCATATAAAAGCACTTTTTTTAAGGAAACACTCGAGTCAATTGCTAATCAATCATGTAAAGCTTTCACACTCTATATAGGCGATGATGCGAGTCCTCACGATTTAAAGAGCATTGTAAAAACTTTCAAGAACGACCTGCAAATAATTTATAAACGGTTTGATGAGAACTTAGGCGGAATCGATCTGGTTGCACATTGGAGCAGATGTATAAGTTTAACACAAGACGAAGAATGGTTATGGTTATTTTCGGATGATGATGTATTGGATTCAGATTGCGTCAAATTATTTTATGATAATTTAAGCAAGTATCCTGATGAGGATATTTTTCATTTCAATGTTCAAATAATTGATAAAAATAATAATGCTGCCGGTAAAATCAGAACGTTCCCTGATATACTTTCTTCAGAAGATTTTTATCTTAAAAGGTTAACAAAAGAATTATATTCTTTTGTAGTAGAATATGTTTTTAGAAAAGATACATTTACTGGTAAAGGCGGTTTCGAGCCTTTCGATCTGGGATGGTCTTCCGATGATGCGACCTGGATTAAGCTTTCGGCAGATAAAGGAATAAAAACTATAAACGGATCTATTGTAAAATGGAGAGCGAGCGGCATAAATATTTCATCCATCCTCAATGACAAACCGATAATCATACGAAAGTTAAACGCTCATATCAAATTCCTGCTGTGGGCAGATAAGTTCTTTAAAGAAAATCATATTGTGCATAAAGCTACCGGAATGATTAAAATAAAGTGGCTGCTTACCATGTTGACAGAAACATCATCGCTAAGCCTGAATGAAAAAAAAAATTACATCTTAGATAGCCTGAAACAATTGGGTTTATCTAAATTAAAATTTGAAGCCCTGAGCTTACACATGTATGGCGAGGTCAAAAAGAAAATAAAAAAGAGATTGCCAAAGGCTTAGTTTATTTTAATACGTCATGAAAGTAATTTTCTACACAGCAACTTGTTATATGGATACCTCTCTTGAGGTTATTAATGTTTTAAAAAAACTGGTTCAGTTACATGTAATTATAGAAGTTACCGAAAAATCAAAGAATCAAAATATAATTGATATTGAAGCATTACCTGAAGATGTGATATTCGGAAGTCCTGAAAGCTTATTAAGCTCAATAAGTTATAATTACATGAAACCATATATTGAAGGAACTGCCAGTGCAAACTTCTTAATATATAAAAAGGGTAATATAAGCTCATACGCAAAAAGTTGTTTTCAGATTTATAAGTATATCGGTACTATTAAGCCAGATATTTTACATTTAGAAGCAATGCTTATCAGATCATTCTGTCTGTTACCATCGCTGTTTAAGTTTAAAAAGATCTTCCTGGGTATACACGATCCTTTGCCTCATAAAGGTGAAAAAGAGATTAAGCTTAATCTTCTGAGATCTCTATTTCTTAAGAATGCTAAAACAAAAGGAATATTCTTTTATTCAGAGTTTTCAAAGGGACAATTTGAAAACCATTATAAAAATAATCATTCTTCAAAATGGGTTGTAAAAATGTGTCAGTTAACATATTTTAAAAATTTTGTTAAAAATAAAGCCACTATAAAAAATAGCATCCTCTTTTTTGGAAGAATTTCACCTTATAAAGGAATTGATGTCTTACTGAACGCTATACCCGATGTTTTCAATACATATCCTCATGAACATCTTATTATAGCCGGACGCAGTATAAATGATTATAAAATATCAAGCGATGCGTTAAAAGACTTTTCAGAAAAAATTACAATCTTAAACAAGCATATATCAAATGAAGAATTGGTGCAATTAATTAGTAAGGCAAAGTTTGTGGTATGTCCATATATTGAAGCTACGCAAAGTGGTGTCTTAATGACCAGCTTTGCATTAAACACTCCGGTTATTGCATCTGCTGTCGGTGCTTTTACCGAATATATTGATGAGAATGAAAATGGCGCTTTAGTCCCTGTGAATGATAGTGATGCTCTTTCTGCAAAAATTAAAAGCTATTTAAAAGATGATTATTACACCGGTTTATCTAATAATATGGAGAGAGATGAAAACTCATGGAAATTAAATAAAAATGTATTTCTTGATGCTTATAAAGATTAAGCTTTAACAGCCATAAAAATTGAAATGAGACCTAAAAAAGAGAAATGAAAGTTTTATATATAACAAACATGTATCCGGTAGACGATTATCCGTCATTCGGCATTCATGTGAAAGAACAAATTCAGAGCCTCCGTAAGCTGAAAAATATTGATAGCGACTTAATTTTTATTAATGGAAGAAGAAGCAGGTTAAATTATATAAAAAGCATCTTTACAATAAAAAATAAAATAAAAAATAACAGGTATGATATCATTCATATTCACTACGGAATCTCCGGACTGTTTTTGTTTTTCTTCAAACCTCCCGAACCTATAGTCATAACCCTTCACAGTGGTGAATTATTCGGACAAAAAAGCTTTATAAATCGTTTTTTACAAAAAACTATTACTTTAAATATTTTAAAATACGCCAAAAAAGTCATTGTATTAAACGATGAGACTATTGAGCTTTTATATAAGTATAAAAATAAGTTAATTAAACTTCCATGCGGAATAAACATCAATCAATTTGATGAAATTAAGCAAACTAAAAGCACAAGCCATTTTAAAATTGGCTTTCCCAGTAATAGACAAAGGATAGAAAAGAATTATCAGCTATTTATAAAAATTATTAATGAATTAAAAAAAGATTTTGAAATTAAGATAATTGAATTTGCCAACATGTCTAGACAGGAAGTACTGGTAAACTTGAACGACCTTGATTTGCTATTGATGACATCCTTAGTTGAAGGATCTCCGCAAATTATTAAAGAAGCTATGGCTTGTAATAAACCCATTATTTCAACGGCTGTCGGCGATGTTGAAGATTTATTAAACAACGTAGACAACTGCTATGTCGTAAATACTTTTAACTCTGGTGATTTTATTTCACCTATTCAAAAAATACTGAATTTACCCCCGGAAAAAAGAAAATCAAATGGACGCTTAAAGTTGATTGAAATGGGTATGGATGAAGAGAGCATCTCTGCCAGGTTGTATAATGTATATGAAAGTATAACGTACAACAGTACTGCACAACATACAACATACTACACTAAATGAGTTGCCAGACATTGCATATAAGGCAGATATGTGCCGTTTTATTCACAACTGACATCCACATGGATATTCCTTTTTATTGTCCTTCATATAAATTAACTGGCCCAACTTTGAGCGGTTACACCTTAAATTAATTTATGAAAATATCTTATATTTACTTATCGAGAAAAAATTATGTTTCTGTCCAGCAATGGCAGCCTGAAGGTTTAAGACTCCCCCCTTCTGTTTTTAGTTTATAACCTATTGGCATGAAAAAGCTTTTTTTAATTTTATACTATGGGTTTGCAAAACATTTACCAGATAACTACTTCCCTCTTGGAAAATATTATAATTTCCTAAGGATATTAATTTTAAGAAAGATAATAACCGTAGGAAATAATACTGTAATACAATCCGGCTTTCGATTCGGCTTAAAAGAGACATTAATAATTGGCAATAATTGTGAAATAAACGAAAACGTGTATATACAATCCGCTATTATCGGAGACTATGTCTTAATTGCACAAAACGTTAGCATCCTTTCCGTTACACATAAGTTTAATGATAGAGATTTGCCAATTATAGAACAAGGTTTTTCAACCGTTCAACCAGTACTCATTGAGGATGATGTCTGGATAGGAAGAAACGTCACAATAATGCCGGGCTTAAGGTTGGGTAAGGGTTCAATTATCGGAACAGGCGCAGTAGTTACAAAAGACGTACCGCCATATAAGATAATGGGAGGAATACCTGCACGCATCATAAATGAAAGAGGTAATAAATTATTGTCATGAAAATACTTGCAGTAGCTTCAGCAGGAGGACATTGGACTCAGCTTTTAAGATTAATACCTGCTTTTGAAAACAATGAACTAATCTTTCTGTCTACCAACGAAAAATTTCGTAATACCGTTGAGAAATATGAGTTTCACAGCGTTATAGATGCTAACAGCCGAGATAAAAGAAAATTATTCCAGATGGCTATTGAAATTATAAAAAAAGTTTACACTATCCGGCCCGATATAATTATAACAACCGGCGCAGCCCCCGGTCTCTTAAGTATCATTGCAGGAAAATATTTAGGTGCAAAAACTATCTGGGTCGATAGCATGGCTAACGTAGAGAAAATGTCCTTAAGTGGAAAGATTGTAAGGCATTTTGCAGACAGAACATATACCCAATGGCCAAACCTGGCAGAAAAAAACGTAATCTATAAAGGAAATATTTTGTCATGATTTTTGTAACTATAGGAACTCAGGGACCTTTTGACCGGTTAGTAAAAGCTATTGATGAAATTGCATTTGAAATGCCAGAAATTGAATTTATAGCACAAACCATGAAGGGAAGCTACAAACCCAAAAACATGAAGAGCTTTGATTTCCTGTCTCCTTCAGAATTTAACAACTACTTTTTAAAGGCACAATTAATAGTTAGCCATGCAGGTATGGGCACCATAATTTCTGCGCTGGTAAATGAAAAACCAATAATAATCGTGCCCAGGTTATTAGCCAATAAGGAGCATCGGAGCGACCATCAGGTTGCAACCGCCAGGGCTTTCGGTGAATTAGAATATGTTAACATTGCTTATAATAAAACTGAGTTAAGTAATAAGGTGAAAACGCTTGTCCGGAATCCCATTTGTCTTCATAAAACAGGGAATTTTGCCAGTAACGAATTAATACAAGAATTAAAGGATTTTATTGCAAAGAGCTAAAGTCAAAATAAAATGTGTGGAATAGCAGGAAGTATAAATTGTAAATTATCGGAGAATGAGCTGAATGCTATTAAGCATAGAGGTCCCGATTATCAAAAACTCATAGAGTTTACTATGGGCACCAATAAAATATTTTTTGGACACACCCGCTTGTCTATTCTTGATCTTTCCGAGAACGGCAATCAGCCCATGTTCTCGAAGTGCGGGAATTATGGAATAATTTTCAATGGTGAAGTTTACAACCATTTAGAACTAAGAAAAAAACTAACAGGTGTCCGCTTCAACGGAACTTCTGATACGGAAACTATTCTCCATTATTTAAAAGAATATGGAATTGAAGGAGTAAAAGAATTCAATGGAATATTCGCGCTTGCTTTTGTTGATAAAATGCTACAAAAGGTTTACCTGGTAAGGGATCATTTTGGTATAAAGCCTCTATATTATTATATTAAGGATAAGGCGATGGTTTTTGGCTCGGAAATGAAAATCATTAAAAACAATCCCATATACCAAAAAGAAATTGATCCAGAAGCTTTAAATACTTTTCTAAGCTTTAGATATAACCCGGCTCCCTACACGCTGTTTAAAGGTATAAAAAAGCTGGAAGCAGCAACATATTTAGTCTATCACAATTCTGGTGAAGTGTCGCATGTTAATTATTGGAAGAAAGATCAAAAAATAAATTATAAAATAGACGAGACGGAAGCAATAGCTGAATATCAGTTTTTGTTAGAACAGGCTGTAAAACGTCAATTATTAAGTGACGTTCCTGTTGGCTTATTGCTAAGCGGCGGCCTGGATTCTGCTGTGCTAGGGAAGATAATGTCTCAAAACACCATTAGTCCAATACAAACATTTACTGTTGGGTTTAAAGGAAAGGGTAATTTTAATGAATTGGATGACGCCAGAAATACTGCTGAATTTATCGGATCAAAACATACCGATATATTTATGGATCGCCATCAATATATGGATTACTTCCATAAGTCCTTTTTTCATACTGAAGAACCGATAGCCGAACCAACCATCCCTGCTTTATATTACGTTTCAAATCTGGCATCCAAACATGTTAAAGTGGTGCTAAGCGGGCAGGGCGCAGATGAGCCTATGGCAGGCTATAAACGGTATAGAGGTGAAAAACTCTTGTCGGATTACTCCCATATATTGTCGCTATTGCCGCTTTCATTAGTGAGAAGGCTCTTTCCAACAAACAATGCTATAGAAAGAGGCATATATTCATCCCAGTTCAAAGATGAGTTGGATAGGTTTATCGGCATTTATACGTTATTTACTCCCGATTTAAAAAAGGAATTGTATCAGCAAAACATTGCGCCGCTTATTAACTTAAGTCAGCGAAAGCATTTTGAAAAACATTATTTAAGAACAGACCCTACCGCAGACTCGCTATCGAAAATGTTATTCCTGGACACCAGGGGACTTCTGCCAGATAATCTTCTCATCTTCAATGATAAAATGACGATGGCCAATTCCATCGAAAACCGGGTTCCCTATCTTGATATCGATCTGATTAACTTCATAGAAACATTACCGATAAATATGAAGCTCAGAGGAAAGGCAGGAAAATATATTCACCGAAAAGCTGCTGAAAAATGGCTCCCCGATTCAATCATTAACCGAAAGAAAAGAGGATTTGAAACGCCGGTAGGTGATTGGTTCAAGGAAGAACTTTCTAATACATTAACAGACCTCATTAACAGCAAGTCATCATTCAGCAAGCAGTATTTTAATATCGATGCTATTAACAAAATGATAGAATTACATAAAAAGAAAAAAAAGGATTACCGAAGGAATCTGTTTATAATATTATCATTAGAATTGTGGTATAAAAATTTCTATTTAGCGTGAGATGACCGCCAGGGATTTTTTATTTCGATTGTTATATAATCAGCCGTTTTAGTTGTTTATGGGAAAGAAAATAATTCGCGCGAAGGCACCTCTGAGATTAGGTCTTGCAGGAGGCGGTACAGATGTCAGCCCTTACTGTGACGAATTTGGCGGTGCCATTTTAAATGCAACAATTAACAAATTTGCTTATGCAACTCTAATCCCGTTAGATAACAGTAAAATAGTGTTCAAATGCCATGACATTGATGAACATTATACGTATGAAAACATTAACTTTTTCGATAAGAAGGATCAAAATATCCGGTTAATCAAGGGTATTCACAACCGAATTAAAAAGGAATATGATATTATAGAACCATTAAGCTATCAATTGGAAACCTATGTAGATGCTCCTCCTGGTTCAGGATTGGGCTCTTCTTCCACATTAGTAGTCGCAATAGTGGCCGCTTTTTCAGAATGGTTAGGTTTACCGCTAGGGGAATACGATTTAGCAATGCTCGCTTATAAAATTGAAAGAGAAGACCTGGGCTTATCCGGAGGCAAACAAGATCAATATGCTGCTACGTTCGGAGGTTTTAATTTCATGGAGTTTTATAGCGATAGGGTCTTAGTCAATCCCTTAAGAATTAAACAAGATTATATAAATGAGTTAGAATTCTCCCTGTTACTTTATTATACCGGAACTTCACGATTATCGTCGAAGATTATTGACGCTCAAATAAAAAACGTGAATAATAAATCTTTCAAATCTATTGAAGCCATGCATGACTTAAAACATCTTGCCTATAAGATGAAAGAATCTCTTTTGCGTGGCAATTTAAATGACATAGGAGAACTCTTACATCAAGGCTGGCTATCTAAAAAAAACATGGCCGATGAAATCAGCAATCCCGTTATTGATGAGATATATAACGATGCTTTAAAAAATGGCGCCTTGGGTGGTAAAATGTCTGGAGCTGGCGGAGGCGGATATATGATGTTCCATGTGCAAAATAATAATATATACCAGTTAAGAAGGGCGCTTACACAATTTGGAGGATTAGTTGAAACCGTTAGTTTTTATGACAGGGGTGTAATAACATGGCGAGTGTAATCATTTAGATATAAAAAAGATAATCATTTTAATAATACAAGAAAGTATAGACTTAAAATCCAGTCTCTTAAATTGCAGAACAGAAACTATTCGGAAATGTATAACGAAGCAATCATTTTAGCCGGAGGCTTAGGAACTCGCCTTTCTTCAATCGTTAAAGATGTACCTAAGCCAATGGCACAGATAAATGGCAGGCCCTTCCTCGACTATATATTTCATTTCCTGCATAAAAACAAGATTCATAAAGTTGTTATAGCCGTAGGTTATAAAAAAGAGATTATTAAGGAATATCTCAACCGGACAAATACATTTGAAATTGAGATTGAATATAGCGATGAAGAGGAGCAGCTTGGTACCGGAGGAGCAATAAAACAAGCCTTAAAAAAAATTAAGAATGAGGCATGTTTTATTATTAATGGTGATACATATTTTGATATTTCCTTAGAGGATTTAAAAGCATTTTCAAAATCAAAATCAGCAGAAATATCAATTGGTTTAAAAAGATTAAAAAATAACAGCCGTTATGGAAGTGTATGTATTCTTCCTGATAATTTAATAAGTTCTTTTTCTGAAAAGGACCAGCTACATAATGATACAATTCTTATTAACGGAGGCATTTATTATATAAAAACCAATATTTTTGATTCTTATACTATGCCTGAAAAGTTCTCTCTTGAAACAGAGTTCTTTCAAAATTTTTGTGGTGTAATTAATGCTTATGGTAAAATTTTTGACGGAACCTTTATTGACATTGGCATCCCCGGCGACTTTGAATATGCACAAAAATTACTGAAAGATGTCTTCCAATAAAAGATACCACACCTTATTTCTTGACAGAGACGGGGTAATTAATCAAAAACTGGATAAGTCTTATGTATTAAATGTATCACAGATTACCATATTAAGAGGAATAAAAGATTTTCTGTATTGGGCGAATGAGAATTTCGACCATATTTTTGTTATTACCAACCAGCAGTGCATAGGGAAAGGATTACTCTCTGATGCAGAGCTTAACGAGATTAATAGAAGGATTAATTACCTTACGGGCTCCTTTATTCAGGATTTTTTTTATTGCCCGCATCTGGTATCGGAGAATTGCACATGCCGAAAGCCAAAGGATGGCCTATTTCTTCAAGCCATTAACAAATATGAAATTAGCATAGAACGCTCGTGGATGATAGGTGATTCTGAAACTGATTTAATACCTGCAAAAAAGCTTGGTATCAAATCTATATTTATCTCTGAAAATGAAAAAAGTTTATTGGCAGATATCAATATTGATTCTCCGGATAAACTAATCAATGCATTTTCAAAATTTAATTAATTGCATGAAACTTCGCACATAACTATCCGTAAAGGAGACCAACCAACATGGAATTACTGATGAAAATTATATTGCTTAATTGCGTAATCTCAGCTGCTGCAGTCTTTGGATCGTTCGGTTGCCGCAAGTCAGAAGCCGATTTTATTGCGGTAAATACTATCACAAAAACAGATTCTATTAGTGTCGTTATACCTATACCAGACTTGTCGCAGGATAGTTCAATTATATCGTACTATGATTTTGACAGCTCAAGAGGAAAATGGTTTGAAGAAAGTATGTATTTCCCGTATAGTTCCAGTCTGTCGGATTCTATAAAGAGAAAAGGAAGAGCATTAAAAGTTGAGCTGCATAAGGGAGATAATATTCGTGCAGAACTTGGAACCGATCCTGCACTGGCACCTAAAGAGGGTTGGTATGGCTTCAGTCTTTTCTTTCCTCACAATTACGAGAATGATATATCGACAGAAAGTATAGTACAGTTTCAGGCACAACCAGATTTTAATCTCGGAGAAACATGGCGCAGCGCACCATTATTCCTGGGAGTTTTAAATGACCGCATGATTCTCGAAATCAGAACGGATGCCAACAAAGTAACGCAACAAGGCAAGTATACTTTTGAAAGAATGGATTTAGGCCCGGTTATAAAAAATGAATGGCTGGATTTTGTATTTCATATAAAATGGGCTTATAACAATACAGGTGTTGTTGAATTATGGAAAAATAATAAACTTATATATAGCAGGATAAATAAGCCTAATTGCTACAATGATATCCTTTTCCCCTATTTCAAAATAGGTATATATAAGTGGGACTGGGAAGGCAAAAGCCCATCAACTACAACAAAAAGAACCATTTACATAGACGAGGTTAGAATTGGAAATTCGAAAGCGAATTACAATAAGGTTTATCCCGGTTTTAAGTAATAACAGATCAGTATATTTCGTTATCCTAAGTTAAATTCTCCATTTGATACTCTGCTATTCTACAGTATCCACGCTTTCAGCAGAAACACGCAACGGGCCGCTGAAAGCTATTGCAAGCTAATCATTTCCAGCAATCAAAGTAGAACCTAGTTCTGATTATACAATTGGTTGTTGTTATCTAGGATTCGATATTGTCTTATTTTATTAAATTAACTTTTTGAAATAATTTTTTCTGCGGACAATCTTATTAAATAATTCCAGCTTTCAAGCTTAAGACGACGCATACACGCTAAAAGTTAGACCATTCAATGCTAATGTTAAAGAAAAGCAAAAAAGAAAATATAATTTAACAAAAAACGCTTACAATGGAACAAAAATCTTATACTTCAGCTTAAGATCCACTCGCTTTGGATTATCTTTTGAGAGTGAGAAAGCCACTATCCATATCTTAAAAGATTTATATATTTACCATAATTATTTTATTACGCTCCATGAGTAAAACAATTAATTTTTACCTTCTTGCTCTTCTCTGTCTAAGCTTTTGTGGCTCTTATAAAAACATTTCGTATTATCAGAAGCTTAATTCTTCCAAACCGCCACAGGAGAATGTAAAAAATCACTCATCGCTCACCATACAACCTGCTGATATCTTAGGCATTAAGGTAAACAGCAGAAACCCGGAATCTTCTTCCGTCTTTAACTATAACTTAAACAGAGTAAACAGAAATAATTTTGATAATTCTACAAACAGGGTTATGGGATATTTGGCTGACGAGAAAGGGGAAATAGAACCGCCTTTAATTGGAACGTTAAAAGTTCCAGGCCATACCACTCCTCAACTAAGGAAAAAAATAAAGCCCATCCTGCTTATGTATTACAAGGATCCGCTTGTAACTATCCGGCTATTAAACTTCAACAGACAAATCAAAAGTACTTTTCACTTTATCAATCTGCGGCTGAATTCCCTTTCAAGTGAATTAAAACCGCCCCCAAAAGATATTGAAGGAATTAAAGCAGTCAGAGACTTATCCTCAGCTCGGATACCGGCATCTGCTGGACTGTTAATAACTTTGGTAGCAGGTTAGATGATAAGAGAATTGAAACTACCTGGAAGACAAGAAGTACTTATAAAACTTAAATCGACTGGAATTTATTTATTGGTGCCAATTGTAAATTTTGGTGTTTCGGTTATTACTTCTCCAATATTTGCCAGATATCTTACAGCTGAAGAGTTTGGTTATTTCGGTTATTACAATTCATTAAATAACTTATTCACAGTTTTTTTTAGTCTTTCGTTCCAGACATATTACATGTCAATATATTATAAGGGCAACAGTGACGAAAGAAAAAAAACGCTTGTTACACTTGTTATTTTTCTCTTGATATGGAATATAGTATTTTTGCCTACCTTATATTTATCTATTTATTTATTCTTTAAATATTCTTCATCTCAAATACCATTTTATCCTTTTGCACTTTTAACTTTTAGTGCTGGAGCATTCGGGATATTTAAAAATTTTTTGCAAGTAAATTTTAGACTAGGTGATAAACCCTTATCCTTTTTCTTTATAGTTTCAGGGTATAAAGTTATATCCATTACCATTAGCATATACTTTGTCGTTTATTTAAATATGAGGCTTGAAGGTAGAATGGTTGGGATTTTATTAGTTGAAGCACTGTTTTTTCTTATTTCTCTCTTCCATATATTTTACAATAGCTCTTTTGACCTCGATAAAAAAGTTTTGAAACATGCAATTAAAATTGTCCTTCCTCTTTTCCCAGCATCATTACTTTACATACCGATAATCAATTTCGACAATATTGTTTTAGCACGTTTAAATAACCCTGCAGAAATGGGAATTTTCAATATCGGTAAAGGCATTGCTACCTATTTATACACGGCTTTATTTCCGTTTTATCAAGCCTTTGAACCAGATATATATAAGTACGCCGTTACAAAAAATATCAAATCTCTGAAGAAAGTCATTATTTTCCTATTATTAATAGTCATTATTAGCGTTATAGCCTTTTGGATTATTTCTCCATATATCATCTATTATTTAACTGCCGGAAAATATACATCTGCAGTTAAATACGCAAACCTTTTAGTTATTACTAACGGGCTAATGATAGTTTTTTCAATTTTTGACGCTATTATTAATGCACTACAGGAGACTAAAAAACATTTACTAATAAATGCCATAACTGCTTTACTATGTATTTTTACTTATATGTTAGGTGGCATATACTTTAAGCAACTTGGTGTGGCAGTGGCCTCCGTAATTACCTATTTTTTTCTAGTCTTATTTCAAGGTTTTTTTATCCTTAAAAAATATAAAAGTGGAAAATAGTCTAACATCAATCAACGATATGGATTCAAACGACAGTGCGGTTCTATTTATAACTTTTAATAGACCTGAAAGTACAAAAATAGTTTTTGAAGCTATTAAAAAATACAAACCAAATAAACTTTACATATATTCTGATGGACCCAGAAAAGATCAGCATGATACTGATTTAATCAAAATATTAGAAACAAGGAAAGTGTTCGAGAATACTATTGATTGGGAGTGTACATTGAATACGAATTTTTCTGAGATAAATAGAGGTTGCGGAAGTGGTCCATATACTGCAATTAATTGGGGATTTGAGACAGAGGATAGACTAATAATTCTGGAAGATGATTGTGTTCCATCTCTGTCATTTTTTAGTTTCTGTAATTCATTACTTAAAAAATATGCCTTTGATACAAGGATAATGCATATTTCAGGAACACGTTGGAATGAAGAATTTCAAATCAACAATCGGGATTACTTTTTCACCAAGTATGCTCATATATGGGGATGGGCAACTTGGAAAAGGGCATGGATGAAATACGATTTTGAAATGGATGATTGGCCTAGTTTTAAAAAAAAACAAACGTTAAAATATCTGGTCAATGATTATTTTCCATTAATAAAAAGATGGACTTATGTATTTGATAACATTTATAATCTAAAGAATAAACATACCTGGGATTATCAATGGCAGTTTACAATATTTAAAAATAATGGACTCTGTATAAATTCAACAAAAAATTTAGTTACTAATATTGGTGACGATGGTGTTCATACAATTGGAAGAACCGAATCCCATTTTAGAAAGCGTGAGGAATCCGAAATGGAGTTAATAGAACCGATTTACTTTTTACCTGAATTCGAATATGATGAGTATCATGGAAAAAAGTTTTTCCTAATGGATAGAAGTAAATCAAAAGTTTTTTATGATATAATTATTGGCAAATTAAAGTCAATTTTCGTGCGCTAATTAAAAATCGATGTCAAAAAAAATTATATATTATCTTCCTCTTTTTGGGCAGTTAGGTAATCAGCTATCAATAATGGCGCATTTGATCGCTTTTGCAAAAGTTCATGGTTATGTCGTGATTTACCCTCATTCTTCAAATATTAAAGAAGCTTTAAATAATTCTAATATTCTTTCTGGTAGATTTCATTTCAGTAAGATTTTGAGCAACAAGTTATTGTCTTTCGTTGTAAACAAGCTAATTAAGTACCTTTCGTTTGGCCAGAACCATCATTTTAAAAATTTGCTAATTATAAACAAGGAGTTCAGTGTTGATGATTATATTTCTGCTTCAATGTTACCTAATAAAATAATCATTACTGATTGGTTATTTAGGTATTATTCAGGAGTTAAAAACAATGAGGAATATGTTAGAAGCCACCTTTCATTTAAAAATTCTTTTTACAAGAATCCGGACAAAATTGTAAGATTTCTTAAAAGTAAATATCCCTTTTTTACTTTAGTGGGAATTCATATTAGAAGGGGAGATTATATAAAGTGGCTAAATGGGAAATATCACTTCGATCTAAACATATATTATGCGAATATGAAGAGCTTGTCCTTACAAATTGGTAATTGTGTTTTTGTAATTTGTTCAAATGAAGATATACGACTTGAAAATAATGATAACCTAACTATTGAATATATAAGTGGATCGGCGATTGAAGATATTTGCGTCTTGTCAAAATGCGACTACATTCTTGGTCCGCCAAGCACATTTTCTGGGTGGGCCTCTTTTATTGGAAAAACCCCTATATATTTTTTACAAAATAAAAAAATAGAAATATCGATTGAAAAGTTTTCAAACTCCTTCATTTGAGGTACATTTTTAACTTTCACTAAAAGATGAATTCTAAGAAATTGAATATCCTCCATATAACCTGTTTCGATAATGGTGGTGCTGGTGCGGCTGCATTACGTTTGCACAAAGCGTTATTAAAATTAGATGTCGAAAGTAAAGTTTTAGTTCTTGAAAAGCGCACAAACTCTCCAGAAGTTTATCAGTTTAAAAAAACTAATAAATATTTCGTTTTATTTCAAAGAGTATTAAAAAATTTAGGATTTCCTCAAACTCTTGCTCATGCTAATGATAATAAATACAAAAACTTCAAGGGAGAATTCGAATATTTTTCATTCGCAAAAACCGATTTTACAGACCTCAATAACCATCCTTTGGTAGATAGTTGTGATCTAATAAATTTACATTGGGTTCCCAATTTCATTGATTACGCATCTTTCTTTCGAAATATTAAAAAACCTATCATATGGACACAACACGACATGAATGCATTTCAAGGTGGCTTTCATTACAAAGAAGATATTGAAAGGAATTTGCACTTAAAAGACGAAAACGATGAGCAATACAATTATAAACAGTCCGCTATTTCAAAATTGAGTATTGAAGCCCTTCATATAGTTTCGCCATCGAGATGGATGCTAAGTGAAGCGTCCAGATCAGAAATATTAGGACGTTTTAATCATTATTACATTCCAAACGGAATCGATCCCGAAAATTTTAATCCAATGGATTACAAGCAAATGAAAAGACAACTTGGCTTAGACCCCAATAAAATAAATGTCCTTTTTGTAGCTGAGAAAGTCGGTAATATTCGAAAGGGCTTTAAATACATTAAAACGATCATGAAAGATCCAACCATCAATTTAAAGTGCAATTTTGTTGCGGTCGGAAAAGTCAATTTACTGAATAAAGTTCCTGGTGTTAAATATTTAGGAACAATAGCGTCAGAAAGAACCATCAATGAAATTTTTAATGCAGCAGATATTTTTTTATTGCCAAGCCGTGAAGATAATCTACCCAATGTGATGTTAGAAAGTCTAGCTGCCGGGACACCAATTGCTGGATTTGATATCGGTGGAATAAGTGATATTGTATCTGATGGAGTGAATGGCTTTTTGTCTGGCAACGTATCAGCAGAAGGTTTAAACGAAGCTTTATTAAAATGTATCGATAATATTAAACTATTTGATAGAGAAAAAATATCACAGGATTTGTTGAACAATTACACAACTGAAATTCAAGCAAATAGATATTTAAATTTGTATATGAGCATCATTAATAATAAGATATTGTGCAGAAGAAGGTAGACTTAACAATTGGGTTGTTTATCAAAATTACTGTGCAGGTAGTTTGTGGGCCTTTTACATTCTCTGAATATCCCATTCCGGTGATTGCGACAGCTTTAGGAATTATTTTATTTACTTTCTTCATTTCTTTACAAAGGCAGGAATACTTTTCGTTTTTATTGCAGCTATTGATATGTAACCACTTTTTATTCGGCTATGAAAATGGTGGAGTTTTTAATTTTGCCGCTTCAATTTCTTTAATAATTTACTTATTTATAAGTAAAAATCAAACGTTTGTCAACACATCATTAAGTAAGGGATGTTTAATTAGCATTTTGTTATTAGGTATTATTCAAGGATTAAGTTTATTTAATAGTGATAGTGCATTAAATCTAAAACTCATTGCCGCCTTTTTCTTTTTTAATCTCCTCTTTCTATTTTACTATTCATCAAAGATTGCGTTATCAAGTAAAAATTTTGTTAATATTTTTCAAGTATTAGGGCTGTTTTTTATCTATATGTTTATTGTTTCGCTAAATCAGAAATTTATATTCTTTCAATCAAACTACGCGTTTTTTCCAAATTTAGATCCTGATGCTGAATACGAACTTGGAATAACAAGAAGTGCTGGTACACTGGGTAATTTTGAAGCTTACGCGGAATATTCTGTCTCAATGGCTGCTTTATGTTTGCCTGGCATCTTAAGTGGTTCTTATTTTAAGGCAAACAGGCCATTTTATTATTTTTGTTGCCTAATAGTGCTTTTATCTATATTATCCATCGTTCTCTCTGGTACCCGTTCATCAATTCTATTACTGCCATTCCTCATTATAACTATTTGCATTATTTTAGGTAGACAATTAAAAATCAAAACTATACTTGTTAGTGCATTTTTAATTACAGCGTTCGTTATAATAAATAACGATCAAGATTTTTTTGATTTAAACGTCTTTTCTCAAAGAAGCGAAAGCGTTGACTTCCAAAAGCTTACTTTATCGAAATTGTTAAGCGGTGAAGAAATGAATCGTGGAAATATCTTTGCTTATGCTTTCAAAAAAATAGATCGAGTTTCCGGGCTTGTCGGCGAAGGTTACTTTACTAACAGAAGTGAGTATACGAAAGTCCATTTTGATCAGGGAAAAGATGTATCCATTCCTGATTACCATAATCTTTATTTGAGCTCTATAGTAATTTGGGGATATGTAGGTACAATCATTTTTATTTCCATTTTCATCTCCACTATTATTAGAGGATTTAAGCTTTATTATAAGTTAAGAAGCAATCATTTCTATCTAGTCGACTTACTATTGGGTTTCAATTTGTTATTTACTTTTTTTATGATTAACCAGTTTAAAATACAATTTATAAGGGATGCTAATTATTTTGTCCTGATATTTTTATTGCTAGCCGTTTACAATTCATTGATGAAATATCTATCTAATTTGTCTAATAGTTATTGGATGTTAGTAAGCACAACAATATGAATATTGCAGTACTTCTTACTACCTATAACAGAAGGGAAAAAACTATCTCTTGTCTTAACAGTCTTAAAGAACAATCTATGAGTTCAACTATAAGTTTTGAGATATATCTTACAGATGATAATTCAATCGATGGAACTGTAAAATCTATACTAGAAATTTTTCCAGATGCATATATTTATCACGGAAACGGATCATTGTTTTGGGCAGGGGGCATGAGAAACTCATGGAATGAAGCAATCAAAAAGAAGTTTGATTATTTTCTTTTGTTAAATGATGATACTGTCCTTCATGTAAACGCTATAAGTGTATTGTTAGAAACCAGTGAGCGTGTATTTGCAAAAGATTTAAAACCTGCAATATGTATTGGAAGTACAAGTGATTTTATAACAAGAGAAATATCCTATGGCGGTAAAAAATTACTTTCAAAATCATATTTAAAAAGCCAAATCGTATTTAGTAAAACAGAAATTCTAGAATGCGATCTCGGCAATGCTAATATCATGTTAGTACCTAAAGCGATAGTCAACAAAATTGGAATTTTGTCTGATAAATTCACTCATGGTATTGCCGACTATGATTATACTTTAAAAGCAAAAAAGTCGGGCTTTGGAGTATATGTTGCTCCAGGTGTTTTAGGACAATGCACAGATGATCATGGAAACAATTGGAAATCCAAATCAACTAAATTAACAGAAAGAATCAAATATTTAAAAAGTCCAAAGGGATTAGCTTACAAGGAATATTTATACTTTATCCGAACTCATTTTCCTTATTATGTGCCTTTCGCCTTTTTTAAGCTTTGGTTAAAAACTATTTTTCCCGTTATTTGGGATCAATTTAAAGTGAAGAAAAACCAATAAAATTTGCAAAAGTATAGCTTAAATTAAAAAAATGAAGATAGCCCCGCTCATCCTTTTTACTTATAAAAGATGTGATAGTCTGAAAGATTCAATTGGCTCGCTTTGCAAGTGTGAATTATCTAAAGAGTCCGAGTTGATTGTATTTTCCGATGCTCCTAAAGCTTCTGGTGATAAAGAGGATGTAGCCGAAGTAAGAGATTATCTACATTCTATTGAACACTTTAAAAAGGTAACCATTATTGAACGAAGTGAAAATCTTGGAGTCGATTATAACATCATTAATGGTTTAAAAGAAATATCGGTGAAACATGAGAGCTTTATAGTTATTGAAGATGATTTGATTTATGCATCTAATTTTTTGTGGTTTATGAATAAGGCTCTTGAATTTTATTCACAAATGACAGAAGTAATGTTAATTTGTGCGTTTTCTTATGTTGATAAAATCCCTCAAACCTATACATATGATACTTACGTTACTAAACGCTCATGGCCGTGGGGATGGGCCTCATGGGGAGACCGAATTAAACACGTGGACTGGGAAGTAGCCGATTATAAAAGATTTTCTAAAGATAAAAAACTTCAGAATGAATTCAACGAAAGTGGTGGAAGTGATTTAGCAATTATGCTAAGTCATACTATGGAGGGAAGAATGAGAACGTGGGACATAAGAATGTTCTACTATCAATTTAAAAGTAAATTGCTGACTATTTATCCTACTGTAAGCAAAACTGATAATATTGGCTTTCATCAGTTTGCATCGCATACTTGGGGGTATAATAGATACAGAGTTGATCTTGATAAATCCAACTCAAAAGATTTCAGATTTAACAAGAACTTAACCATTAACGAAACAATTAATAAAGAATTCTTAAAAAAGAACAATATTACAAACAGGATTTTAACTAAGTTATTTTCAATATTTAGAATGCACAGATATGAGAAATTATATGATAAACTAATAACTCTACTTTCTTAAAAATGCTGAAGTAATAACAAGAAAACCTTCCTTAATATTACATTGGACAGAAATTTGGTTATCAATCATTTGCGAAGACAATAACCAATAATTTTAGTTAAATTGTTTTGATGCAAAAGATAATGTGGTTAAAATCATACCAAGCATGAGATGATTGGAAATTTATTATAGCTCAACCATAAAGAAAAATCGTACTATAGGTGAAACATTCTGAATGTGCTACCCATCGTCGTTTGATAATAATATTCTTATCAAACACTGTAAATTGCTAATTATCTGCAATCTGTTGTCAGTCAAATTGTATTTACAATTCCGGAGCGATTAATATGAAATTTTGAGTAAGATTTTCCATATCCCTTCAAGGCTGCGTCTATTTCAGGTGATGATGGCAGATCGGTCCTGCAGGCGCAGGATAAGACAACTCCGTGGAAAAGTTTAGCTAAGCTTAACGCCTTTTTTTCTAATCTTGAAGCAGGGGATTCTGTTCTTCTTAAAAGAGGAGAAATCTTCTATGGCTCGATAACCGTAATCAAATCGGGTACAGATGCTTTTCCGATTATTATCTCGGCTTAAAGGTGGATAAATCTTCCAAAACGAGTCCGATAAATCTGTCGTAATACAAGATAAATATTTTGATAGTTTTACCCAAAGGGATTTATTTGCTTGAATATAAAAATGGCAATAATAAATTTACTAAGCACTTTTTAAAATTGTAAAATATTCTATTATGGGACTCATTATTCGAAGTTTCCTGAAGTAATCAAATTGATTTAATTAAGATGCATCATAACATAGAAAGATTACAATTGTTAATTAGTTTTCTGGGTATCAACAATTCTTCAATTATTTAAGCTATTTTAACCTCAAAAAAATTAATATCACGTCATAAAAAAAAGTCATTTGATTTTTAATATTTCTTCTAAAAATTTCTGGTCTTAAAAAAATCCGGACAAGCCAACCAATTCTTAATTTAAACCAAAGAGGATGAATTGACTTCTGAGTACCCGCAAACCAATCGAATACATTGCCAATGCAGATGATTAAATCTGTTTTAATAAGCCCTTTATTTTTAACGGCCCATATTTCCTGTTTCGGACACGTCATTCCTACAAATACTATGTCAGGTTTAAAGCCATTTATTGCAGTGACTATGAGCGAATTCTCTTCTTCTGAAAATTCATCTTTAAAAGGTGGAGAATAAGTCATTACCTTAACATTCTTATAGTCCGCATCTATCCTGTTCTCAATTTTTCTTAATGTCTCAGTTGTTGATCCCAAGAAGAAAACTCTCCCACCTTCATGGTTTAAACGCTGCATAAAATGGTAAAATACATCTGGTCCCTGATTACGTTTTATATTTTTCCCTTTTAATAATACAGAAGCAAAGGCGAAATATACACCGTCTAAAACAAGGTAATCAGATTCTACAAGAGCCCATTTAAAAGTTTCATTTTTTAGTGCTAATCCATATGAATTAGGACTTATAGTGTTGATAACACAACTTTGTTTTTCATCTATCGAAATCAAATTTAAAGAATCTGAAAAAACTTTAAATCCTAAAACCTCCACACTCTTTTGAACTACCATATATAATATAACTAGTACAAGAATACGTATTATTCAAGAAATTGAGTAAAGTTTAGAGAGTGTCTCCTTAAGATACTTGTTTATTATTAACATTTTCTTCAATCTTGCAACAGATCACAATAAGATAAAATCATGTAATAAGACTATTAGGATGAATTATGTGCGATTATTATCTATAATTGTTTTATGTTTTAATTATTATTGCATTAATTAAAACATACAGCGATGTTTTGATATTCATAGAAAGATTGTTTTTCGGTTATAGCTATGCATTACATTTATTTAAGATATTCAATATCAAGCCCCTTAATTCAACTAAAATCAGATTAGTATACATTGTAAGATATTGACAAGCGTTCATTAACAAATAAAAATTCATGATAAAAGTTGCCTTAATAGGTGCCGGCAAAATGGGCATCTCACACTTATCTATATTGGGAGCCAATCCTGATGTAGAGGTAGTTGGCGTATGCGATACGTCGAAAATGGTTAATGATTTCCTGTCAAGGTATGGTAAGTTTAATTGTTTCACCGAGTATAAAAAAATGCTTGATGAGACGAACCCGGACGCCGTATTTGTGGCGGTGCCCACAAAATTTCATTATTCTATCATTAAGGACCTCCTTAACCGCAGACTGCATATTTTTGCGGAAAAGCCATTTTGCTTAACCTCTGTACAGGGCGAAGAACTGGTGGCGCTTGCCGCCAGCCAGGGTGTAATAAACCAGGTAGGATACCATAATAAATTTATCGGCACCTTTAAGGAAGTAAAAAGAATAGTCAATAGTGGTGCGCTGGGAACCATTCATCATTTTGTTGGCGAATCTTATGGGCCTGTGGTAACCAAACCTCAGCAGGCAACCTGGCGGTCTGATCCGGCTGAAGGCGGAGGATGCCTGTTAGATTATGCCTCGCACGTAATTGACCTTATCAATGATACGCTGGCGCCTGTATCCTCTGTAAAGGGCAGCGTGCTGGACTCTATTTATTCCGTAAACGTTGAAGATGCCGTTTATTCCCTGCTTGAGCTCTCCAATAAGGTAAAAGGAGTATTATCTGTCAACTGGAGCGATGAAACGTATCGTAAAATGTCGACCACCATTACGATAGCAGGTACAAAAGGAAAAATAATATCTGATGCCAGCGAGCTTAAAGTGTATTTAAAAGATTCCGGTTCTCTGCCAGGATATGTAAGCGGCTGGAACGTAAAAAACATCACCGATCTTACCGAACCTGTAAACTTTAATTTGCGGGGTGAAGAATATACCGGCCAGGTAGATTATTTTATCAATGCGGTGGCAGGTAAAGTCCCCAATACCATAAATACATTTCAAAGTGCCTGGTTTACCGACAAGGCCATCGAGTTAATTAAAAGTAATTCAAAGTAATGATGGAAAGAGTACTATTTGGCGATAACCAGTTTTTCGCCGTCAATCATATATCAGATGAAAAATCACGGGCGCAATCTATAAAGTTCAAAGAGGATAGCGCTATTATGAAGACCCTGGATGATGCCAGGTCTGTGGGTATAAATACTTTTATGTGTACTACTCATGATAGGATCGTGAATATTTGTGAAATCATCAGAAACAATCCTGAAAAGTATAAAGACTTTACAATCTATCCCTGCATGCCGTATGCACATAAATATGCCAATGCGGTAACTGAGCTTGGGATAACAGGAACCATTAAGCAATATGTACCGGGTAATTTTTTCGGCTCTTTATTTAAAGGAGGCGTAGCATTTTTATCAAAAGACTATTTATCGATCATGGAGCTGCTTGTAGATGCCGAGATGAAAATGTTTAAAAACATCAATACCCCGGTGATCTTTTTACAAAATGTAATTACCGACCTGCTCCTGGGTTTGCGGGCAGATGAAGTTTTAATAGCATTTTACCATTACGTTAAGAAAAAATATAATGCAGAAGCAGGATTCATAACGATGAATATGCCTAAGTTATTGGATGTATTAGAAAATGGGGGCATTGAGAACCCTATTATCTGCTCTTCCATCAATAAGGCTGGCTTTAGAATGTCGGGCGGCAATGAAGTATATGAAGAGGTATTAAAAACGAGAAAGTTACGCGCAATAGCCATGCAGGTATTAGCAGGAGGAGCCATTCACCCGAAGGATGCGATTGAGTATGTGTGCAAATTGCCGAATATTGAATCAATTTTATTTGGCGCTTCATCAAAAGGCAATATAGAAAGCACCTATAATTATATTCATCAGTTTGATAATGAGATAAAAGCATAAGGCTTTCTCAAAAGCTTATGTTATGCTGAATATATTTCAGCATCTCTCAACATGTTACCTCGAACGTATATGTCACCCTGAAATAAATTCAGGGTGACATATCGTTTAGAATTTGAAACATCCTCCATGAACTATTTTAAAACAGAAGGGGGCAATAAATACTTAGAATAAAAATCTATCTAAGATTACATTATGAAAATATTAATAACCGGAAGTGCAGGATTTATCGGCTTTCATTTAGCTAAGAAGCTAATTGGGGATGGCTTTGATATCGTGGGGATTGACAATATTAACGATTATTATAGTCCGGACCTAAAGTTCGCAAGGCTTACCGAGTGCGGAATTGAACGGGAGAAAGTGAGCTGGCATACAGAAATTACCAGTAGTACACACACCAATTATCGTTTCATCCGGATGAATATAGAGAACAAAGGAGAATTAATGTCTCTTTGCTCAAGGGAAAAGTTCGACGCCATTGTCCATTTGGCGGCACAGGCCGGAGTGCGCTATTCTATATTAAACCCCGACGCATACGCGCAATCAAACCTTATAAGCTTTTTAAATATTTTAGAAGTGAGCAGGTATAATCCGGTTAAGCATTTGGTATACGCGAGTTCTTCAAGTGTTTATGGGTTAAACGCAACGATGCCTTTTTCGGTGCAGGACAACGTTGACCATCCGGTATCATTATATGCTGCCAGCAAAAAGGCAAACGAATTAATGGCGCATACCTATAGCCATTTATACCGGATACCAACAACCGGGTTAAGGTTCTTTACGGTTTATGGGCCATGGGGCAGACCGGATATGGCTTACTTTTCATTTACTGAAGCTATACTTAAAGGGAATCCGATTCAGGTTTTCAACAACGGAGAGATGAAGAGAGATTTTACCTATATCGACGATATTGTTGATGGAATTATAAACGTAATTAAAAAACCTGCGGAACCTGACGGAAATTGGAAGGCTCAAAATCCGGATCCATCGCGTTCTACAGCTCCATACCGCTTATATAATATCGGTAACAATACACCGGTACAACTGATGGATTTTATAAAAGTTATTGAGAATAATATTGGTAAACCGGCTTTAATAGATTTTAAAGGTATGCAGGCGGGAGATGTTACAGCAACCTGGGCGAATGTTGATGATATGATCAATGACTTTGATTATAAGCCTCATACAACTATTGAAACCGGGCTTAAGAATTTTGTCGACTGGTACAAAAAATTCTACAAATGAAATCTGAAATAAAAGATTGTAATTGCCTATGAAATTTAGTGCTGAGTCCTATGACAGATATTCTCCCGGTTCTATTGCTTTACAGCTAAATTTCATGTTGCCTTAGCAGAGTCTGGAAAAACAAATTCCGAATTATAATCGTTGAAAGGAATATAGAACTGAATCTGAAGCGATACATACAGACATCAATGAGTACTAACACCTGTTCATCGCTACGAAAAATTGTGGTAAAATTTACTGCAAGATTGAAGGTAGTACGTAGTATACCTCTGCCTGCCGGGCCGGAGCGGATTAATCAGGGAGTGATGTATATCAAGCGGCTCAGTATTCCTGACGATATTTATTAATAAAATGACAGAACACAGAGATCTGTTTACATCTATTTATTCCAGAATGTACCTATTAAATGAAGGTTGAATATCTCAAGTCGCAGGCCTTAAATTATTGGAATAACCCGAGAATAAAGCAAGTATTAACGCTATTTTCCGTCAACATCATTTCCATACCGATAGGAATTGTAACCAGTGTTGTTTTATCTCGGTACCTGGGCCCTAACGGATTTGGCGATTATCAGTTTTTAGACAGCTTATTCAATTTCAGTGTAATAATTTTTACATTCGGCTTCTTTTATGCGGCCAACAGGGCCCTGGTGCTGAATAATGATAAAGACAAAGCGAGAGAATATTTTGGCGCAACCTTAATCATCCTGGGTGGATTGTTTCTGATAATGTCTACGGTATTAATCTTTTACGCTTTATTTGACACCAACTTAAAGCAGAAAAACCTGGATAGAATAGTGCTGTATTCACTACCGTTGGGCTGGATATATTTAGCATTAAATTATTTCGAGACCTTGTTCCAGGCAGATAACCGAATCAATTTGCTGGCCACTGCAAGGATATTACCCAAATTAGGCTTTTTAGTTTCAGCTTCTTGTATTTACTGGTTTCTGATGAATAGCAGCTATAGCAAACTGCCAATTGCATGGGGCGCATATATCATTATCCAGGCGCTGGCCTATATCTATGTAGTATATAAAATTAATATTTCCTTTAAGAATTTAAGGCTGATACTCAAAGAATTATGGGGATATAATAAATCGTATGGTTTCCATGTGTACATAGGCTCGGCTTTTTCTGTAGGGGTTGCTCAGCTCACTGGCGTTATAATAAGTTATTTCGGGAACAATAACAGCGGAGTAGGCTATTATGCACTGGCACTTGCCCTTGCAACTCCCTTGCAATTTATTCCTAACACTATTGCTACTACCAACTATAAACGATTTTCTACTGAAAAAAGCATCCCGAAAAAACTTACACAAGTTACTTTGTTATTAACTGTAGTTGCTTTAATTGCCTTATGGCTTATAGTACCTGTTTTTATAACTTATTTTTATAGTGACAAATTTCGGCCAGTGATTTACCTGAATATGATTGTTAGTATTGGCCTGGCATGCTATGGTATTGCGGATTATTATAATCGTTTTTTGGGCTCACACGGACACGGGAAACTATTAAGAAATACTTCATTTATAGTTGGTTCTCTTATTTTGAGCTTTAATTTTATACTGATACCGCTTTATGGTGCCCGGGGAGCAGCTTTAACCCGTTTAATAGGCGGAGCTGCTTATTTGTTATGTATGCTTTATTATTATAAGAAAACCACAAAAAAAGATAATGCTCAAACAGAATCAATTCATTAACTAATGTCAATAGGCGGACGTATAATATTCTATTTAATCGTAGCGGGACTAGTAGCCAATGCCTTAGTTCTTGCACTCATTCAGCTCAATTCAGATGCCTCTGCAGCGATTGAACGGGTAGAGGCAGGCGGCTGGTATTATCAATTAGGCTTTATCGCCAACTTTCTATTGACAATAGCCAGTGTTTATGGGTTCTTTCAGTATAAGAGCCGTTTCCCTAAGCCTGTCAATATTTGCTATGTGGCTTTATTAATACTGATTGCACTTGTTTGCGCGCGAGATATTGAACAATTCGCCAAATCTCCCAACCTGTTTTATTCACCCAAAGGCCTGGGAACATGGATAAACTTCGGCCTGTTATATTTTATCGCCGAAGAACATTATGCACAAAAAGTATTCAGGCTGTTCCGTTTACTTTGTTATATTTTTATAGTGTTCAACTTAATGAGAATAGCCGGTTTAGGATCGGTTTCAAACAGGCTCGAAACTCAGAACGCAATACGAGATACGACTGTTTTTTTATTATGGGTCTATCCCTTTTTCTTTTTAGATAAAACAGACAATACCAAAGCACTTAGAATACTTAAATACGGCGCTATGGCATTGGTTGCATTCTTTGCTCTTGCTATTTCTTCCAGAAGCTATGTGCTGATATCGTTGATCTTTATCCTTATCAAATTGTACAGAGACGTTAACGACAAAAAGAACGCTTCCGCTATCGCGATGATACTGGTGCTTATATTTTCTGGCGGATATTATATAATGGCTAATATCCAACACTTTAATTTTCTGAATGATGTTCTTTCAATCTTTTCCAGCAGAGTTGCCGATGACAGCAGAACAGATCAATTAGCCGAATTTGCGGCCCAGTTTGACTGGTCTAAGCTTTTTACAGGCGCTGGCATAACCGCAACATGGAACTGGTCCGCTGATAGATTGGCAAGGTATGAATGGCTTGACAACCAGCTTATTCTTATAGTATGGTGGTTCGGTTTACAAACCTGTTTAATATATCTGTATTATCTGATATATCCTCTTTTAAGACCGAATCGCGCTGATAACATCATGCATACCAATGCAAAAATCATTTTATTCTTCTGGATTTTAGCTTGCGGAGGGTTTGCGATATATGTAACAATATCTACTAAACTATTTTATTATTTTATCTCCTTCCTTATAGGAACATTAACTTTAAATGCAGGGACAATAACCTTAAATGGCAGGCGATATAATTACATCGTCAAATAAACGATAGTAAAACTAATGAATATCATCCGGATAAATAGTGTATTAATACCGATTGCCAGAGCTGGAACCGGATAAAATGAACCGTTTCTAAGCAAATAGAACAAGCTATATACTGTATGGAAAAAAAAATACTATATGTTGGTTTTAATGGTTTCCCCGCCGGATTGGCTCAGGTACAAAGACAAAAGCTGATTGCTAAAGGGCTTGTCCATCACGGCTATCAGGTAACTGTATTAAACAGATACGGAGTGCATAACAGCAATTCGAACATCCCTGCAGCCGGAACCGTTGAAGGAATAGACTATCTGTATGCTTCAAAAACAGCATTAAGGGAAAACTCGTTCCTGAAAAGAAACTTTTTGAAAATAAAAGGCCTGTTTGGAGAGATTGCTTTTTGTTTTAAGTTTTTCAGGAACAGCAGGAAAAACAGCGCTATTATAATCACTACTAATAATTTTCATAATGTTATTATCTATGCAATGCTTGCTAAACTCGCAGGAGTTCCATCCATTTTAGATAATGTAGAACATTTTTCTTCGGTAACACGCAAAAAAAGCCTGGGAAAGTCCATAAATGATAAGTTATATGATAAGCTGGGCTTCCGGTTAGTAAGCAAAGTGATTTGCATCAGTGATTTTCTTTTAAACATAGCAAAACAATCGAAGCCGGATTCTTTGGTACTTAAAATTCCGGCGATCGTCGATTTTTCTGAGTTTGAATTGCCTATAGTTAAAGATGATAAGCATTACTTTCTTTATTGCGGTACCCTGTCATACAAGGAGGTTATTGTTTTTATTATTGAAGCTTTCGAAAAGCTGGCAGGTTCGCAACAATTTTATCTGTATCTGGTTTGCTCTGGTGGTAATGACAAAGATCTGAATACAATTAAAGATCGTATATCAACCAGTAAGAAGGCTGAACTGATTCAATTCCATACAGCCCTACCCTATGAACAGCTTGTAAACTTATACATGAACAGTAAAGCACTTCTTATTCCATTAAGGCATACGAATCAGGACAAGGCAAGGTTCCCGCATAAGATTGGAGAATACTCAGCATCTTCATCAGCGATAATTTCCACGAATACAGGTGAAATGAAATCGTATTTCAGCGATAATCTAAACGCATTATTATGCGATAACTACAATAGTTCTGAATTCTCAGGAAAAATGGCTTATGTAGCCGATAATCCTGAAATCGCGGAAACCATCGGAAAAAACGGCCGTTTGCTCGGCGAAGAAGAGTTTGATTACCTGCGGTTAACCGGAAAAATTTCAGCATTTATCGCCAACAACTCTCCAGGCTCATAATGAAGATTACACATATCATTGACAACTTATATGCAGGAGGCGCACAGACCTTTGTTGTTTTGTTAGCTATTGAGCAAAGCAAACTTGGCCACGATGTATCTTTATTGATCATAGATAAGCTAACCGGAAACCCCTTTGAACAAAACCTGTTGTCAAGATTGAAGAATCATCAGGTAAATGTTACAAGTTCGAACAGAAGACTGGGAAAGAACTTTTCGGTAGTAAGGAGCGTTTACAACATCGGGCTATATTTAAAAAAGACCCGTCCTCAGATCATTAACTCACATTTAAAGTTCTCCCATCTTATCACAAGCATTGCATTACGGTTTTTAGCCGCCGTTAGCCATGTTCACATCATCACTGTTCATAATGCACCTGAAGTATGGGACAGGTTAACTTATATCTTAAATAAAAATAAGCCATCAATTTATTGCTCAAACGCTTCGCTGAAATTAAGCCTGAGAAGAAAGAGTAGAAACATCGTTATATCAAACGGAATTGAGAAGCCGCATATAACCCATAGCGCTGATGACATAATCAGAAATCTGCATATTGATCCGCATTCTAAAATTGTATTATGTGTAGGCAAACTGTCTGCCCAAAAAAACTATGAACTCGTTGCTCAAATCGCGGAAGATTGTATCGATAAAAATATCTGCTTTTTAATTGCCGGTTTAAAGGGAAACACTTATGAACAGGACCTGGTTAATTTTAACCGTATACCCAATATCTATTATTTAGGTACATGCGTTCCCGATCAGATCCATTCATTAATGAACAGATGCGATTGCTTTTTAAATACATCTCGTTTTGAAGGGCTTCCGATAACCGTTTTAGAAGCGTTTTTTATAGGCACACCATGCCTGCTTTCACCCATTCCGCCTCATTTCGAAATTGGCGAACGTATGCCTGGCTGCACCATCGCCAAAACATTTAGTCATGACGAATATATTGACCTGCTACAACAAGTCCTTACAATGAATAATAATAAAGAAGAATTAATAAAACAACGGCAAAAACAGCTGGCTAATTTTGAAATTAATACCACAGCCAGGAAATATATTCAATTTTATGAGCAAAATTTACCATATTTACATAAATCATCAGTATAAATTTAAAATTCTATTCTTATAAAGAATAATTTATCACAAAGAGGAATTAAAATACCAATTTCTTTATTATTTTTACAAAAAAAATAATAAAGCGGCTCAATCATCTACAATGTTAACGTTTTTTCATATATGCCTCAGAAAACTACATCACTTTCGCGAACAAACATACTTTTTTATGGCCCATTATGGTTCAAAAATAAAAACAGAATCGGCGGGAGCGAAACCGGTAATAAGCGAACAGTTCAAATTTTAACAAAGTTAGGATTCAATATAATTTTACTGAACAAGCCGTATTTTCGCGGGGGCCTTGTACAGTCGCTGATGTATCCTTTTAAGCTTATTTTCACCTACCTGGAGCTTTTGTGGCAGCTTTCTACTAAGAAAGTCGATTCATTTCACTTATCAGCTTACTATTTCTATTTAATTTACATGGAATGCGTTTTCATTCTGACCTGTAAACTATTCAAAGTAAAGACAATTTATGAACTGAGAGCCGGCGGAGTTGAGATGGCTTACAATAAGGGATCCTTTTTATACCGCTACATCTTCAGACTGGCTGTAAAAAAATCTGACATTGTATTATGCCAGGGAACAGAATCAATAAGGTTTATCAAATCAATTACGGGTGTTGACTCAGGCTATTATCCTAATTATGTTATGGACGATGTTTTTATACCATATTCCGTAACTACCCGCGAATCAAGCGGAATTATTCAGCTGGTTTATTTCGGAAGAATTGTTCCCTCTAAAAACATAGAGTTTATATTGGAAATTTGCGATCATCTCCAAAAAAAGGGTGTGAGCTTTCATATGCAGATAATTGGAGATACTAATGGTAACGACGCTTATTTAGATAAGTTAGAGGCACTTATCAGCAAGTATGGGATTACCGGTTCTGTTGAAATTTCTGCCGGACTGCCTTCAGAACAGTTATTCTCCGTATTACTCAAAAAGCACTTTTTTATTTTTCCAAGCATAGAAATACGTGAGGGACATTCTAATTCACTTACTGAGGCTATGAGTCGTGGTGTGGTGCCGATAGTTAGTACTGCCGGCTTTAACAGATCAATTGTTGGAGATGATGATTTAGTAATTGAGACATACGATTCCTTATTATATGCTGATAAAATAGAAAATATCTGGACTTCGGACAAATGGACGGAAATGTCTTTAAGCAGTTATGAAGTAATAGGAAGATCGTTTACTGAAAGCGCTGTTACACAAACGCTGAATGATGCGCATAGTATGAACAAAAATTATATATAATTAATAAGGCGTTACATTGTCAATGACAGAATATTTCGATCGAAGACGCTGAAAATAGGTTGTAAAACTCTAAATTAATTGACATTGATAATTCCTAAAAAATAATCACAATTTTCAAAACAACTTATACAGAAATGCATTTTATTATGTGAAAACAATATTAAGACAGGCTACTATCATCACCTAAGAAAATATATAATGACAAACAAAAAATGTTTGCTTATTATACCCAATAAGTTTTATTCGTTTCACAAGCTGATAAAACAGGGTCTAGAAGCAAAAGGATATACCGTTACGACCGCTAACGACGAGTATCCTTCTAACACAATAGGTAAAATTATAGGAAAACTTCAGCTACCGCTCGTTTTCTCCTTAACGTATAATTATTTTGTTAAGCACTTCCTCTATAATCAACACTATCACTTAACTATAATTGTTAAAGGCAGGGGAATGAGTAATAAATTGCTGGACCAGATAAAACTACAATCGGACACAGTAATTGGTTACAATTGGGATTCTTTTAAATATAATGAAGGGCCGTTAAAATGGTATAAAAATGTAACTAAATACTATACGTTTGATTTTGACGACGCCTGCAATTATTCTTTGCCGGTATTGGAACTCTTTTCCTCGTTACCACCCTCTTCAGAGCCTAAGGTTGTTAAGTATGCAGTTTCTGGGCTTTTTAGAAACCATTCTAAACGCCTCGAATACCTTGACAAGGTCTTGAACAGCATCAAAACGTCGTCGGCTTTTATTTATATATATGAACAGAACGCTCTGACGTTTACCAGCAACTTTATAAAAAATCCGGTTTTATACCTGAAGTATTGGAAGCATATTCACTTTAAGCCGCTTCAATATTCCAAATACCTGGAAGCATTAAGATTGTCGGAATTTACCATTGATTATGCGCATCCGGATCAAAGCGGGATAACAATGCGCTGTTATGAATCAATAAGTATGAACACTAAAATTATTACCAATAACTTATCTATAGCAAAATCTCCTTACTTCAAGGACTTTAATTCAATTGTTTTTCCTCTTCAAGGCAATCCTGCTCAATTAGTTTCCAGGTACAACGATTATAAAGCCAAGCCTTTAAAAGCCTCTTATAGAAGCATCTCTGACTTTATTAATGAATTGATATCGGTTGAACAAATCCGGGAGATGGTAGCATAATTTACTTAGACAAAAACAATGAATATATTAATTACCGGCGGAGCCGGTTTTATCGGGTCTCATCTCGCATTAGCATTACTTAAAAAAGGGCATACAATAAGAGTATTGGATAATTTATCTGAACAGATACATGGCACAGACCCAATTATTACATCTCCTTTATACGTTTCAATATTAAACAAAGTTGAATTTATTAAAGGCACAGTTGTTTCAAGGCCCGACTGGGAGAGAGCGCTTGAAGGCCAGGATGTAGTTGTACACTTTGCGGCTGAAACAGGAACCGGCCAATCGATGTATGAAGTAGAGAGGTATACCAATGTTAATATACAAGGAACATCCTTACTATTAGATATTCTTGTAAATACTTCCAATACTATCAAAAAGATAATTATCGCCTCAAGCAGATCCATATACGGCGAAGGAAAGTATATAAGCGAAGAACTGGGAGATGTTTATCCAAAGCATAGAAACGAGAAAGACATGTTAAATGGCGATTTCGAAGTAAAATACGCTGGCACAAAAAATCTGAAACTGGTTGGAACTGATGAAAATTCAAAAATCCATCCTTCTTCTGTATACGGCATTACCAAACAAGTTCAGGAGCAGCTTGTAATGAACGTGTGTTCGGCCATTGGCATTGCCGCGGTTGCATTCCGGTATCAGAATGTTTATGGCCCGGGCCAATCTTTAAGTAATCCTTATACCGGAATTCTTTCTATCTTTTCAACCAGGATAAGAAATGGCTTAAATATCAATATATTCGAAGACGGCCTGGAAAGCCGTGACTTTGTATATATTGATGATGTAGTTGAAGCCACCATTGCCGGTATAGAAAAATCAGAAGCTAATAACACTGTTTTTAATGTGGGTACCGGAAAAGCCACTACTGTTCTTGAAGTGGCAAAAACCCTGATGAAGAAGTTTGAAATTGAAGTTCCCTATGAAGTTACGGGTATGTTTCGTTTAGGCGATATCAGGCATAATTTTGCTGATATTAAATTATTAAAAGACTTACTTAACGTAAGCCCTAAAATTGGATTCGAAGAAGGCATAGGAAAATTCGTTTCATGGGTTAAAGAACAGTCAGCCACCGAAGATAACTATGAAAGCTCTCTGGAAGAAATGCGAAACAAAGGATTATTGAAATAATCTTACTTGTATAATCTGATATTGTACGAATGAAATATTTTCATAGCATACTTTGTCTAAAATAGCGATCATCAATAGAAAAAGTGCTAATTCGTATATCTGCGCTCCGTTTCTCTTACATTCAGGAAAGGATAACCTTCCGGGATAACGTTTTATTAACAGTTGCTAGTCGAACAATATAAACACCCGGTTTCAGTCCCATTGCTTCAAATATAAAATTTTGAGGCTCTCCGGCAGTTACCTTTCCTTCGAAAATACTCTTGATCATTCTTCCCTGCAGATCATAAACTCTCAGTGTCGTATATCCGCTCTTTCCTGAAATAAACATAATATTTAACCGGTCCATGAACGGATTTGGGAAAGTATTTAATTGCGGTGCGCTTGCGATAGAAAGTGACTGTTCATTGACACGAAATGTATAGCTTATGCTGGCTTCGCTATAGAGATCATTTTCAGGCTGTGAAGCTGTAATGGTTACAACTCCGGCACGTAAAATAGTAGCCGTCCACTCCCCAGCCTTATGGGTTACTACAACGACTGATGGATCAGAGGAAGCGAAGCTAATTGGCTCCTGGGTGTTACTACTTGCTAAAAGGCGGAAGGGAACATCATCAACCGTTTTTTCATCTATGTTTGTAATGGATATGCGTTGATCCGCTTTATTGATTACAAAAGTTTGAGTAATAACTGCAGGGTAGTATTGTTCATTGCCGGCTAATGAGGCTTCTATCGTTACTGCTCCTGCGCCGGTTAACGTAACAACATCTCCTGAAACAGTAGCCGGACCAGACACTACATTATAAGTTATTGGTAAACCCGAACCAGCAGAAGCGCTTAATATGAATGGTGCATCTCCATAAGTTTTTACAGCTACATTTGCAAAAGCAATAGTTTGATTTGCTTTTTCGACCTTAAATACTTGCCTGACAGCTGGAGCAGCATTGTATTTTTCATTTCCCGATTGTGTATATTCTATCGTGATATTGCCCGTCCCGGTCAAAGTAATTACATTATCAGAAATAGTAGCCGGACCACCTGCAACGCTATAGCTTACAGGTAAACCTGAACTACTTGCAGCTTGTAAAGTAAAGGGAGCAGCGCCAAAAATCTTAGCAGGAATATTCGAAAACACTATATTCTGTTCTGTTTTAGCTGAAGGAACATTTGCAGCAACAATAGAAAAGCTTTGTATAACAGAAGATGCTGCATGGTAGTTGTTATCGCCCGATTGGGAAGCTTCTATCATTCCTATACCAGTTCCCGTTAAAGTTACCGTATTGCCGGAAAGAGAAACCGGGCCGGATATAACTCTATAAACCGGAGCTAAACCGGAACTGCAGGAAGCTGTTAATGCAAAAGGGCCATCACCAAAGGTTTTAGTTGGAAGGGCAGCGAAGCTGATACTCTGCTTAGCCTTATTTACAGTAAAGCTTTGGGTAACAGCAGAAGCTGGGTTATATTTTCCATCACCGGATTGAGACGCTTCAATCGTAATTATTCCGGCTCCGGTTATAGTAATTATATCATCCTTGATAGTTGCAGGCCCTGATACAAGATTAAAACCGACAGGCAATCCTGACGAAGAACTAGCTATTAGTTTAAAAGGACTATCTCCATAAACTTTATCGGGCACAGCAGGAAAAGAAATGGTTTGAGACGATTTATCGGATGGTTCTCCCAGGGCAATCAGAACTACTGATGAAAAAGGCTGTAAGCTTAGTTTGTTCTGATATAAGTTATTTTTAGCATCAACATAGGGCTTGTCGAGCGAAATGACTTTAACCGCATTTGTTGCGTTATATTCAAACCGTATGTAATCATCGGGCCTGGTGATGGAAATATCGGCTTCATAAAGTTCAATATTGTCTAGCCAAAGAGGGCCATCTTCGCTATTCAGCTGAAAAACTATCCGGGCGTCAGCCTCTGAAACAGGAGTATTGAAAAGAACTTCAACATCCTTGGATGTGGAAGAAACCTTTTGATACTTAGCCTGACTTAAATTAGCATAAGGAGATTTTGTCTGGCTTAAATATACCTTTATAACCCTCTCCTTTTCACTTACGGCCTTAAATTTTAAAATGTAGTTCTTATTGGAATTTACAGCACCGATATTAAATACACTCATTAATACTTCCTTACCTGCAGAGCTGTTAGTTAAAGATACTTTAAGTACTTTTTTGTTTTCCTTATTATTTTCTAAACTAATTAAATTATCAGAGGGCCAGACAGCAGTATGATTTTTATTTGTTAAATAATCTTGGGGAACTTTATTGGCGCTTAATAAACGATTTAATTTATAATCAGGAATTTCTACCGGAGACTTTTTTGAATTCAGGTCCTGATTATATGCTGAAGTCCAGCTTGAAAGTGAATAAATCTTACCGGGATATGAATCAATAGTAGACTGGGTATGAAAAAGCAATTCATCACCTATGGGCCTGCTGAAGAAATTTTTATCTGAGCTGCCAAATTTATTAATGTCGTTTGATTTTGTGTAGAAATCAATAGCCATCTGCGTTTTCAACTTCGAAAAGAAGATATTATCTTCAATGGCAACATTTCGTATACCCGGGCCCCAGTTATACATCTGAAGTTGAATATTATTATTGAAAAAGGTATTTCCTTTTATATTTATACCCTGAGAACCATTAAGAAATAATCCATAATCAGTACAATTAGCAGCTGTATTATTTAAAACGTCAACATTCATGGTGTTACCGTCTAAATAGATACCCTGAGCCTGCGTCACCTTTGGATTTGTACCATCACTGGCTCCCTGACTATTTAGAACGATATTCCCAATAATCTGTTTACCATGCTCAATAGCATCACTGCTATCTCTGTACGTATATATTCCTCCTCCGTCATCTTTAATCAAACAAGAATGATTCACGAAATTATTTTTAACTACTACTGAACTTCCTTTAAAGAAAATACCCGAGTAGCCGGTACTATCAATAGCATTATATTCAATTACGGTATTTGCGCCCCGGCTGAATATGGCCAGATATTTGCCATCTCCGCTACCGCCCATACCCGCCATAGTGCCGGTATTTTTAATAGAATTGTTTTTTATGGATGCATTTGAGAAACTCCAGTCTAAGTCAATAGCATTATTATTGCTATGATTGATGGTACAATTTTCAATTTTAAAGCCTGGAGAGGAATTTTTCTTAGATGATCCGGTTATTGCGTTATACCCGGAATAATCAAAATCACAATTTTGAATATTAATATTCTGAGCGTCGGATATCTGGACGGCTGTTTTATTCGAACCTTGAAAAGAAAGATTATTAATTAGTATGTTATCAACCTTATTTAAATACACTAATGTGTCTACCGCTGCTGTTTTTACGGTGTAATTTGAAGGCGATTGCGCCCCAAAATACATCAGCAATGATTTGGTTTTGGGATTAAAAAACCACTCCCCTAACGAGTCAAGTGCTCGTTGATCGTTCTGAATAAAATATCCGAATCCGCTGATGCCAGGATAAGTGGAATTTGTTATAAAACCGATCACATTACCTTTATGAGATGAAATAGGGTTACGATCAATTATCCAGTGATTCTTTCTAACTACGATTTCTGCTCCTGTCCAGTTTGGACTACTTAGTAATTCTTTATCTGTTATAGAATTTGTTGATGAACTTTCATACGATAAATAGCCGCTATTGGGGAATCTTCCCACCGCTTTTGGAACGCCGTTCATTATTACCATATTATCAGCAGGCTTTCCTGAGGGATATGGGCTTTCATATATGCCGTTGCCTAGGGATTTCCAGGAATCCAGTTTAGTAAGCCCGGTTATTACAGGTTTTGCACCACTTCCATAGGATGTGATAACAATAGGGCGCAAGATCGTGCCCGATGCTTTAATAGCCACGGAGCCATAAAATACTTCTCCTCGTTTAAATAGCACAGTATCCCCCGGTAAAAGCTGGGATGTAATTTCATTTAGTTTTGCAACAGATTTCCAGGGCGTTGAAGGGCTTTGGGCCTGGGTGAATGTGTACTTATCATCTCCATCTTTTGAAGAAAGATAAAAATTCTTGGCATAAGCCATGTTGAATGAAAGGCTTATAAAGATTATTAAACCACCTATCCTATTAATACCCATAATCTTTTTTTGCCTTTTTACGTAATTTTCAAATTAAAGTTTTAACGAAAACGTACAAAAACGAATTAATGCTGATTGTAGTACTGATTATTACTTAAATTAATTATTGAAGGTCGCAGTTCAATAATCCCAAGACGCCCGAGACTTAAGCATTCCTCTGAATACAACAATACAAATCCAGGCTATTATCCTACTGTGCTCAATGTCCTAGTTCTTTCTGCTTGCTCAGCACTTAAAATCAAATATGTATATCAAGGCAAGCAAAAAGCGTAATTAAAGGAATAGCAATATTTCGGCAATGACCGTTCAGTCTAGGAAAACAATGAGTTTACCTTCGTGTGCACTGATTCCACTAAAGCCGCTACAGCAAAACCGCTACATAGAACTAGATAGAGCGCAAACCCAAGATTGCTAAGATTTTTGGCCTGTTCCAAGGAACATCCATGTATCAGTGACTTTGTAACCGGACAAGTGATCATTCAGCTTTTAGTCATGATATCATCATTTACAGTTCACCGGTTCACGTGGTACTTGATGTTATGGTCTTATCCCTCCTTCGGATCTGACTTATACATTATGCCCCGGCGTCACCGAGAAAAAAGCCTAACTTCTTAAACAATATTAATCAACAAGACTGCTGGGCAAAGTTCACTTGGCTTTTAATGACATTAAAAGCGTCAAACATAGAATATGGGTATCATTATAAAATGAATACAATAATACTTCCAAAAAGTAATCTGCCGGAGTGTTTAGCGAAAACAAAGCAGGTTTTAGGCGATTGCAAGTGTATAGTTAAATTTCATTGAAAATTACTCTCTTATAGTTTTTAAAGTGAGTTACGTTAATTTTACACCAGTACACATAGAGCAGGCAATCATTATTAAATTTTTCCGTTCTTTTATAAAAGCTTCTCTAGTATCGCCATTTGGCTTTTAAATATTATGAAGTCAATATTAACCATCTTATTCTTTTTATTGACTAACATCTCGTATTCAAACACATATTACGTGAAAAAAGCTGGCGGGACTGGTTCGGGATTAAATGATGCAAATGCCTGGAGCTTTAGTAAATTAAATGCTACGGCTTTAAGATCAGGAGACGTAGTTTTATTTAAAAGAGGTGATGTATTTTATGGCACATTAACGGTAAAGGCTTCTGGACTTAATCAACCAATAAGTTATGGCACATATGGCACAGGCAATGACCCAGTAATTACGGGATTCAAAGAATTAACCTCATGGAAAAAATATAGCGGTAATATTTATTATGCAACATTAGATGTTCCAACATTAAATATTGTTACTCTTAATGGTGTTATAAAAGGTCAAGGTAGATATCCTAATACAGGATATTTACCATATACTTCTCATTTAGGAAATATGTCTATCAGTGGGAAATCTATCGGTAGCCTTCCATTTAATCCTGCAGGAGCCGAAGTCGTAATAAGAAAACAAAGATGGATTCTTGATAGGCACACTATTGTATCACGCTTAAATAATACCATTACTTATTTACTTAGCAATAATTATGGAAATAATACTATTTATAGCCCCTATGATGGAAATGGATATTTTATTCAAGGTCATTTAAAAACGCTCGATAAGGAAGGTGAATGGTATTATGATAACAGTGCTAACAGATTATATATGCATTTTGGATCTAGTATGCCAACAAACAGTATTGTGAAGGCTAGTGCGATAGAAAAAAACCTGATTGTCAATTACTATAATCATGTAACATTCAACAATATAACTTTTGAAGGAGCGAACAGTACAGGAGCTTACAATGTGGGAACAAATAATATAATATATAACAGCTGTAATTTTCGTCAACAAGGAGGAAACGCAATTTGGGGCAGTTACATCTCTAATCTTCAAATAAATGGTGGAACCGTGAGTAATGCATTAAATAATGGAATTATAATTGAACAAGAAGGAAATAATATTATCATCGATGGAGTTATTGTAACAAATTCTGGAATAATAGCAGGAGCGGCTAAATCAGGTGATGGTAGTCAGGAAGGAATTATTGTAACAGGCAATAATATGACTATAAAAAACAGTTCAGTGGCAAACAGTGGCTATATAGGAATTAATTTTCAAGGGAATAATGTACTTATCGAAAATAATTTTGTTGACAATTTTTCGAATGTAAAAGATGATGGGGCTGGAATATATACTTACAACCCGGGCACTACCGCAACGAATAGAATTGTTAGGAACAACATTATATTAAATGCCATAGGAGCTTTTGTAGGCGCAGAAGGATTTTATTACGAAGCCTACGGAAAAGCGGCTGGTATCTATTTAGATGACAGGAGCTATAATACGTTGGTAACCGGCAACGTGGTAGCACATGGAAACTGGAGTGGTATATTACTACACAACAATGGAAATAATCAAGTTACAAATAACCTGGTTTTCGATTTTTCTCATCAATTATTAATATTAGCAGAATCGACATCTATAACCAGAAAACTTACTATTATAGGAAATACCTTCATCGCTAAAACTGCAAAACAAAAAACCTTACAAATAGATATGGCAGTTGACGATAATCCCCAATTAATGGGCACTTTCAATAGCAATATTTATGCACGCCCACTTGACGATGACCAAACTATTGGTATAAATAAAATATACAAGGGCGGAAACGGATTAAAGACTCTCTCGGTGGCTGCTTGGAAAACTAGCTATAGCCAAGATTCCAAATCTCAAAAATCTCTTATTTTGATTTCCGATACCAGTAATTTTATGTTTGAGTATAATTATTCGAAATCAAGTTTATCCGTACCATTAAATGGAATTTGGAAGGACGTAAAAAATATTACATATACCACCGAACTATCTGTTCGACCTTTCGGAGGAAAAGTGCTTATTTGTTATTAACCACCATTAATTATGGAATAACGAAAAATGCCTTATCGACAACAATTTGGGCCTACAATTATTAGGATTTACTTAATCATTTAGAACAACATCTATCAAAAATGCCAATCATCCTTATTATAAATGAGCCAATAAAAGGACAAGGCGCATTTATCTTTGAATGTCTCCAGGAGAGTTTGGGATTTTCGAGATATTAATAAGCAAAAATATGGAGCTTTCAACACTTATAGCAAATTATCAGTGTAGGTAATGTCTATGTTTGATTTAAAAAATCGAACGTGTTTGAATAGAAGTTTTATAAAGAATTCTTCATTTGCATTCAAGTAACTCAATGATGATATTAAGTCTATCCAGATATCTGCAATTAAGAAAGGAAAGTTTGCAGATATACGTGTTGAATTAAACGTAATTCTAATGATATAATAATTGTATTGATTCTTAAAATACGATACTAATAAAGTACTGAATTTTAATTTGCTGAACTTTCTGAATATCGATCAGATAATAAGGAATATAATTTTTTTTAATATATTAATTAGTTAGATTTAATCGATGATTAAGATTTTTCATTTGATAACATCAATACAGTTAGGTGGAGCAGAAATAATCGCCTTTAACTTGGCAGAACATTGTAGATACGGACAATCTGAAGAGATTGAAACTGTAATAGTAGAGTTACACAAAACAGAAAACACATATTCGGTTGAAAAAAAGAAAGAACTTGCTCTGAAAAATATCAAAACCATTTCTCTTAGTAATGATTCGAAAAGATTGAGTTTACTAGTTGCACCTTTTAGATTGGCCTATTATTTATTAAAAGTAAAGCCTCAAATTATACACGCTCAAACAGATCTTCCCGATTTTGTGCTGTCAGTAACTCTACGAATGCTTTCTTTATCAGGTGTTAGAGCTCCCCAAATTATTAGAACAATTCAAAATACAGAGTTATGGCCAACTCATCATAAAATGGGCAAGTTTACAGAAAATGCATTTTCAAATGAAACAATTGTAGCCGTTTCGCATGCTTCTTTAAAGGCATACAAAATCTTAAGACTTAAAAATCACTTATCCCTTTCTCCTCATCAGAGTATAATTTATAATGCGGCTCCTAGTCCTGAAAAAAAAGAACACAAGTTCAAAATTCACAAAGAAAAAATTAATATTGCATTTTGTGGCAGATTTGAACATCAGAAAGGAATTGATATCTTGATAGAAAGAATTAAAGAAATACAGATAAGCTTTCGTGATAAGTTCGTGTTTCACATTATTGGAAGCGGAACTTACTATCAAGACGTACGAAAGCTTGTCACAACTAGTACTAACGTGTTAATGTATGACGCAGTTCCCAATATTGCAGACAAGTTATATGATTTTGATTATCTTATTATGCCATCCCGATTTGAAGGACTTGGCATAATGTCTATAGAAGCTTCCTTATCAAAAGTACCAGTGATAGCAGCTATAGCTCCGGGGTTAAGTGAAACCCTTCCTCCTGATTGGCCACTACAGTTTCATTTAGATAATCAGGAAGAATTGTTTTCTATATTTAGAAAGATAGATAAGAAGGAATATGAGCTGGAAGCGCTAAAAAATAATATATACTTATTTGTTTCTGAAAAATTTTCTCATAAAAAAATGATTGATGAGTATTCAAAACTTTACATTAAAATGAATGAGTAACAATAACTAAATGCTTGTCATAATTCATTTACTACTATTCATGATTTCTCAGCGGTTGATTGCTTTAAAAAATTTGTGTCAGAATATTTGAACCTTAGTATGCAATTTCATATAATTAACTCAAGTTGCTAGATAAAAGAGTATAGAAGTAAGCATCAAAAAAGAGAAATTTGGTTTACCAAGACTAAAGAACTCTATGGATGAGATGATTTGTTGAAAACGAGCAATCATTATGAAGACAGCCGGCGGCAAGTGAGTGACAGCGAAATACTTACTACTGCAGTAGTTTCCTCACTCTATTTGGGTGGACATCAGGATAAGGCAAGACAGTTCATGAAGATGACTGAAATGATTCCTGGTATGCTGGATAAGAGTCGGTTTAACCGAAGATTGCATGCGGTATCGGAACTGGTTTATGACCTGTTCATGCAGGTGGGCTATTATTTCAAATATGTCAGTTGTGAAATGAGCTATGTACTAGATTCCTTTCCTGTGGCTGTTTGTGATAATATCCGCATGGCAAACGCTAAACTATTAAAAGGTAAACAATGGCATGGTAAACAAACCAGTATGCGGAGATACTTTTACGGTGTAAAAGTGCAGTTGCTTATTACAAAGGATGGTATACCGGTTGAATTTGGGTTTGTTCCCGGAAATGAGCATGATTCTCAGGCTTTAAGAAACTGCCACTGGAACTGCCTGCTGAAAGCGAGGTATTTGCAGATTCAGCCTATACGAATTATGAAATTGAAGACCAGTTGATGGAAACTGATCAGATTGCTTTAAAAGTGCATCGGAAATCAAATGCAAAAAGAAAAGACAGCGTGAGTGCTGCCTTTATCAAAGAATATATGCGTAAAAGAGTAGAAACAACAATCAGTGAGATTAAGGGATTATTCCTCCCAAAACTTTATGCCGTTACTGCAAAAGGATGGTTGTTGAAAATTACACTTTGCATCTTCGCTCTTACGCTAAATAAAATAATTGTATAACTAGCAACTTGAGTTAATTAATAAGAATTAGGCCAACTACTTTTTAAGTACAGCATCTTTTAAAATATTAATTAATTTATTCTCAAAATGATTCAACGTAAAAAAGCTTTCAAATCTTTTCTTACCTTCACGACCCATTTCTTTTCTCAACTTTGGATGATAAATTAATAATTCCAATTTATCTGCAAGCTCTATCGAATTTTTTTGAGGAATTACAAAACCGGTTTTCCCATCTAGAATCATATCTGGTATTCCACCTTCGAGCGTTGAAATTATTGGTAAGCCATACTGCATGGCTTCAAGATTTACAATGGGAAATGCTTCGAAGTGATAAAACGTGGGGAAAATAAATACGTCTGCCTTATCAAAAAAAAGGTATTTATCTGCCCCATATTTAGGGCCATGAGCATATACTAAATCAGAAAGCCCATGTTCTTTCGCTTTTTGATTAAAATCACTTTCTGTGATATCAGACCATGCTCCTACAAAATGACACTCGAATTTTAGATTTCTTTCTTTTAAATACTTTGCAGCATCCAAGAGAACATATACTCCTTTCTGGTACATCATATTTGACAGAAAAAGAAATATACAGGCTTTAGATTCATTATTGACTAATTTAGTTTTTTGAATGAACTCCGCATTTTCTATCGGCGGGATCCCATTAGGGCAATAATATACATCACTTTCCTTCACATATTGTTTGATATCTGGATATAAGTAAGGTGAAAGCAAAATACTTTTGGTACTCTTAAATACAAACTTATATAACGAATTATAAAACCTGCTGCTACTTTGATCTGCAACTCCTTTATTATGAAAATGATAAATTATTTTATTTCCTGAGAGCTTAAGCAAAGCAACTATTGCACAGTCTTTAATAAAACCGAAACCACTGGCAGCCAAGGTAACATGACAAATGTCAAATCGCTTTGTTGTAACACTATAAACAATCTTCGCAATGAGCTTACAAAAAATGATTACCTTCTTAAAGCTGCCCTTTCCCGACTCATTAAGTTTGGTATTTGTTGCCAGATTGATGTACTCTGCATTAAATTCGTTATTAATTACTGAACTATTTTTGATAAAGCTACCAACCATTGCAGCTCCATGAACTGGAGGCGGCAGGTGCATTATAAAAAGCACTTTTAATTTTGGTAGGCTTGGGATCATTTTTCAGTGAGTTTGGAAAGCAATTAAAAATCCAATAACTCTAAAAAACGCTGCGGAGAGTGACTTTCATAAAATTCCGATCCATTTATCTTTCTGTTATTTTTGATGTCATCAAAGGCAAAGCGCATTTTATCTTTAATATCGTCTGAAGAATTTGGATCGCATAAATAACCAAGCTTATAATCCATACATATCTCGGCCATTAAACCAACATTAGGAACCAAAGATATCATATTGTACTTTGCTGCCCTGCCGAGTAAACCACTAGATCCGTAGAATTTGGAATAAACTAAAAGCGAAATATCTGAAAGGCTGAAATAATATTCCATTTCACTATCAGATACAAAGCTGTCAACTATTATTAGCTTAATATCCGGATTCACATTTGTAAATTTTTGAACAAGAGTGTTAAATTCTTCGGCAAAGTGGCTTGTAATCTTTCCCACAATTAATAGCGAGATATCCTTATTAATATTCTTATCCATTTTACTAAAAGCCTCGAATATATTGCTTATATTTTTTCTCCAGCCTAGCGAACCAAAGATTATATAATTTACTTTGTTTTTATTAATAACAGGTAATGTAGCTTTAGCTGCCTCGTCAAGTTCCTTGTAATCATAAATTGGATCAACAAGATATTTGAATACATTAGTGCGATAAGTTTTATTTAAAGATTCTACACCTTTAAAATCGTTAAGAATAAATATATCTTCGACTGCTTTAGAGCTTAACAGAATAGTTTCAAAAAAACGTCTTTTATATCTTTGAATATTGGCTGTTAATTTTGTAGATATTTTACCATTAGCAGCTTTTATTCTGTGCGAAGGCCGAAATTCTATACCAGAAATGGTGTAAGAAACTCTGCTTTTTCCAATTTGCACTTCATATCTAGTTAGCTCCATTAAAAAAAGCTTATCGATTTTTAGCTGCCTTGCGTATTGTTCAATTAATTTCCACTCCTTAAACTTAAATTTCTCTACTACAGTTATTTCTTGAAAATCGATGTCGCAATAATAGAAGTTTCGCCTATCGAGAGCCGATGTCGAAATATCTATAATGTCTTTAGCACTATTATTAAAAAGAAAATATATCTGAATGTCGTCTTTAGGCTTAATATGATCAACTATATATTGTACATATCCGGCGTTGTGGCCGCTTTTTGAAATATTTAGATCGCAAATTAATTTAATCATATTATTAACTGTTAAAAATAATTAACTAATATTCACTACTAAGCTATTTTAAAACATAAGATTTGACCAACTTCTCAAGATATATCATGCGATAAGCATAGCCAGCAAGGAAAAATAGAATTGAAAACTGAAAACTGAAGTATGGAATATTCTCAAAAAACATTAACAATAACTCTGTAAGAATATAAATTCCAAAATAAAAAGCAATTTTTAAATCCGGATGCCAAAATATGCTCTTAATTGCGACATACCACAAAGGAAGTGTATAAAGGAAATAGTAGGCCAACCCTCCTTTTAACACTAACTGCAAAAAGCCAACTTCTACCCCGAATCGTTGATAGAAATCTCCATCATCAATACTTTGTTCTATGAGCATAAGAAAATAAGGACTAAAATAAGTCCCTAAAAATCCTCTTCCCAGAAATAACTCCGATTTTTTTAAATCTTCAAATAACTCCTGATATAAAAAAGACCTTGTGTCGTTAGAATCAAAATCTTTCTTTCCTATAAAATCCTTAAAAAAATCCAATAGGTCTGCCAGGTTATTAAGCATGAAGTAAATAAAAGAACATCCAATTAAAATTATAATCAATTTTATAAACCAATTACTTTTAAAAAATTTTAACGAGAAAAAGAAGCTAAAAAAAACAAGTACCTTTAATAATACAATTCTATAATCAGAGAAAACACTAAATACAGCTACCAATCCGACAAGAGCTATTGCCATAGGTAATCTCCTCTTTTCAATTAACGAGATAATAAAAAACGGAATAATTGCATGCGATGCTATGAACCCTTGATAAAATGGAATTCTACCCGGAATTGGAATTATCCAGGTAAGTAGAAAGATGATACAAACAGCCTTAAATAAATTATATACCTTACTTAGATCCTCGTTGTTGGCACTAACTGAAAAAATAAAAACCGGAACTGCGGAAAGCATTGCCTGGGGATTATTTATAAGTGTGACGATATTAAGAGCAGGATTAGTTAAATCGGTAAATATGTTGACTAAAATAAAGAAAAGATACAAGACAATAAATATAGAATAAAATGAAGGCATTCTTACGAAACCTTTGTTTTGTAAAGAATTTAAGTTAAAAACAAAAATTTGGTACGTGGCTAAATAAATAAATATGGAATAAATGATTCTTTTATATAAAAAGAGATGGTTCTCTTCATAAAAAAAGTTAGCAATGAAGATGAATAACAATATACTATAAGTAGACCTCTTGATCATGACATTGAAAAATAAATCATCCTATTGCCATATCTTGCTCAGTGTACGCCCCGACATGATTTCTTGATATTGCTTTCTCCACAATATCAAGGAAACAACAACCCAAAAAATATTTAGAATTAAAAGCCCTGAAATGCCAAGCCCCGCTTGCTTAATAAGGACATATGCAAGTGGAAATTGAAAGATTATTATTATTATACTTAACAACGTTTGAAGATTCAATTTTCCGATACCATTTATAAAATAGACATATGTCTGCATAAATAAATAAAAAAGAAAATATATAAATAATAATAGGTCAATTTCAAAAGGTATCGAAATTTCTGGACCAACCCACAGCTTATAAATAGTTTTGTGTAGTAAAAACATTACAAGTAAACCCACACACAAACTAAAATTCATTTTATTGATTTTTATTATAACAGTTTTAATCCAGGCAAAATCCTTTAAGGCATATGCATCAGTAAATCCAGACCATAAAGGCTGAAGAAACATTAATTGAAAGATTGATACTATGCTGTATAATCTGTAAGAAATATTATAGTATGTCACATTGCTATTGTCAATAAAATGCGCAATTAAAAAATTATTGCCGGTTACCACCACAATTACACAGATCTGAATCACAAAAAATTTAATGCTTAAACCAAATAAGTTTCTACTATAGGAAAGATTTACTGATTTCCAGGCCGGCCGAAATTCCTTGTACTGCAAATTGTAAAGAATCAAAGAAAATATCAGTAGTAATAAGGGATACGAAAAGGCAAGTGCAGTGCTAAAAAACAGGAATTTATTATTGGTAATATACGACCCTAAAAAATAAATCAATGCCAATGCAACAAAATTTCCTAACATCTGAATAATATTGGCAAGGAAATGTTTTTGCTTCGCCATTAGTAAAGAAGTAATCGGCTTTAATATAAACAGAAAAGCAAACGAGACAAAAGTTACACCAACCGTTCTATTTAATATTTCCCTGTTCATGCCTGTACTAAAAATCATGTTCCAATTAATAAAAGGCGAGATAATAAAATAACTCAGGCAGAGAGCTCCGGTAATAATTAATAAAATGAAATAAGTTGTTGATAAATATACTTTAGCGAGGTGACTATTATCATCGGCAAAAGCTTCAGTTAAACGGTTAGTTAAGCCGTTAGATAAGCCGAAATCAAAAATGCTGAACCAAGTAATTACTGATGCAATTGTGAGCCACACTCCATAACTTTCTTTTTCTACGTAGTGTAAAGAAACTGGTATTAAAGCAAGGGTTACACAAGTACTTAAAATCTTGACTATAAAAGACTTTGCAATATTAATAGCTATACTTCTTGATCTCTCATCGCTAAGATTGATACTCAATAAAATATTACGTAAAGCGACCATTATAAGCTATTAAAGAATTTCATTAGTATAATTCAAGCGAGCACAAATCACCTTAAAGCAACACAAGTTTGGACTTATATATTACAAATATCAACTTTTAACATTCTTATGTTCAAGACATTCCTTATAAAGGCGTAGGTAAGATTTAAATTGCATGTCACTGGCATACTTTAAATGCGCAGCGGATGAAATTTTAACCCTATCAAACTGATCGATATTATTAATACAGATCATAAGTGATTTTTTAAGTTCTGATATGGAAATGGTATCCCCTAGCATACCATTTTCATAATTAGTGATTGTTTCATTCAATCCACCTATACTGAATCCAACAACTGGTGTCCCGCAACAGAGACTTTCTATCATTGTGTTAGGTAGATTATCTTCTCTACTTGGTATCATAAATATATCGGCGGCATTGTAAATTACGCTCATTTCTCTTTCATCACTAATAGTTCCGAAATACTGTATCTCATGTATTTGGCTAGATTTTTTCACTTTCCCAACAGCCATAAAATGGCATTTTAAACTAATAGTTTCATCTTTAATAAGTTCAAATATCATTTCAAATCCCTTCCGGCGATTATTCAGACTTTCTGCAACAAATAAAATGTTTATTTTATCGTTTGATAATCCCAATGTATTTTTGCTATCTGCTTTACTTCTTACTTTAAAAATATCGGTGTTAATACCATATGGTATAAGTTTATGCGCGTAACTTCCTAAAACTTTTGATTTTTTAGATAAATCAAGCAACCACTGTGATGGTGCAACAACTGTCATCGATTCTATAGCATTATTGCTTAGCGCATCTTCCTTAATAGCATATTGCTTTCCATTTAATTCGTTTAGCTCTTTATTCCTAATCTCATCTTCTTTGTAGTGAAATCCACCTTGAAAGGGTTGCATATCATGTAATGTCCACACTATTGGCTTTTTTACATTTTTAAAAAATGATTGATGATCTATGAAATTTGCGACAAAGTGCAGATTTATAATATCAGATTCTTTAACTAAAGGATGATCATGAAGTTTAGTATATGGAGTTTTCGCAAATGAAAATGTTTCAAATTGGTCTTTGTATTTCTTTATTCTAAACTCATCTAATGAAAGTGGAATTGCATATTTTTTTATTAATTTGAATAACAAATTATTTAGAAAACTTCGTTTCTTATATTTAAAAAAGGTTTTAGATTCTTTGCATTCAAGAAATAAAAATTTACTATCATATCTGTTAGTTATAAGTGCTCTATGCAATCTTATAGCAGCTATTGAAGCTCCTCCTTTTTGAAATGTAGAGATATGTAATATCTTAATCAAAATTTATAAGTTTAGGTATTAAAGAAATTCTACCTGTTGCTAAATTATTATTTGAATAATTAGGATTTAAATCTGCTAGTGATCGCTCCTTAACATCAAATCAAGCTCTGATTCCATCATTTGCCTTCCTGTTACGATTGATGCATTTAATAGTTATATTTTTTTCAATCTTAAAAAAATCAATGTCACATCATAAAAGAAACTTATTTGATTTTTAATATTTCTTCTAAAAGTTTCTGATCTTAAATCACCTTAACATTCTTATAGTCCGCATCTATCCTGTTCAATTTTTCTTAATGTCTCGGTTGTTGATCCCAGGAAGAAAACGCTCCCACCTTCATGGTTTAAACGCTGCATAAAATGGTAAAACACATCTGGTCCCTGATTACGTTTTATATTTTTTGCTTTTTAATAATGCAAAGGCGAAATATACACCGTCCAAAACAAAGTAATCAGATTCTACAAGAGCCCATTTAAAAGTTTCATTTTTTAGTGCTAATCCATATGAATCAGGACTTATAGTGTTGATAACGCAACTTTGTTTTTCATCTATCGAAATCAAACTTAAAGAATTCGAAAAAACTTTAAATCCTAAAACCTCCACACTCTTTTGAAACATCCATGCAATTATATGTAATACATATTGATAACCCTAATTGCTAAAATACATATTATTCAGGAATTGAGTAATTTTTAAATAGGGGTATCTTTTTATATCCCCTAATTTGGATGATTTATGTAAATCAAGATTGACCAGCAATTTAAAAGGCACTAAAATGACTATTTAAATAAAAAACAAGTAATATATTTTATATAAATTTCCTAAAAGAAGACTACCACATCAAACTTTAAAAATGATCTCAAATAACAGTCCTCAAATTAATCGCTATAAACCTTGTATATGCTACACAACGAAATTAAACACTGATCAAAGATATAGCAATAACGATCACCCTGGTTATTGATCAGGAAATTGTGACCATTCTAAATTTATGTCATGTAACAGAAACAACGGTTCGTATCTCATAAATTCATTCCTTTAATGAGGATTATCTACGTTCATGGTTTCCTTTCATATCTTCACACCAAGCCTTCACAATTAGACGAAGAATGAATGCCAGGTTTAAATAAATCTTATCAAAACAAAACAATTTTCAAAGGAAAACCTTAGAATGCTATTTGCCTAAAGCTTTCTGCCACTCTATCCAGCCTCTGTGCTTACAGACTTTATTTTATTAAAATAACCTTTTGAAACAATACTTTTTTCTCTGTTGATAATCTCACCAAATAAGTACCAGCTTTGAGGCCTAAAGTATCAGCATCCACTACAAAATTTTGAACTTGATCCTTCAGCATGGAGCCTTCATGAATTTTATGGAGCGCCCTACCCTGTAAATCATATAACATTAAAAGTCCGTTTCCTGAGAACGGCATAGTAAATTCTATAGTAAGCTGGTTATGAAATGGATTTGGATAAGCTTTTAGCTCAAACTCGGCCAATTCCCGGGCCGGACTTGTTCCTTTATTTGTGATCTGGGCCGATACTATTGCTGCCTCAAACTTGTCATTACCTGGTTGCGATGCTTCTATTACAGCTTCACCTACCGAATAAAACTTCAACTTATTTTTATCAACAAGCGTTGCAGGGCCCGAGACCACTTTTAAAGTAACAGGTAAACCCGAACTTGAAACTGGTAAAATCTGAAGTTGCTCATCATCGAAAACTTCATTTTTTATATTGGTAAACATAATACTCTGCGGTAATTTAGGCGCTTCAGATTCTTTCGCTATCAGAACCACCGAAGAATAAGGGTTTATATTAATTTCTTTATTATAAGTTTTATTATAAACATCGACATAAGTTCTGCTTAATGCAATGGTTTTTACCGCATCACTGGCATTATATTCAAACAGGAAATGATCTTCAGGGTCGGTATAATTTATCTCCGATTCAAGTAACTCCACGTTATCTAAGAATATCGGACCGTAAGGCTGGTCAAATTCAAAAATTATACTTGCATCGCCTTCAGTTGCCGTTGAAGAAAAAAGCATTTCGTAATCGAATCGTTCTGCACTTATTTTTGCGCTCTTTATATTACTTATAGTTGTATAGGGTGCACTCGTTTTTCTAAGAAAGATCCTTGAACGTTGCTCCCTGGTATTTCCTAATACGCTGAATCTTAAAACATATTTTTTATTCTGCTCTATTTTACCAACAAGCAAGTTTACCGTTACCTGATTATCAGCAGATTTGGTAAAATTTAATTTTAATGCTCCCCCATCCAATACATTTTTTGAGAACACAGCCTCGCAATCGTTAATAGTGGAATACGTATACAAACCATTAATATCCTTATCAAAATTTTGGTTGGCGAACTTATTTACACCAATTACCCTGATTAATTTAAAAGCAGGTATATCCTGGGGAGATTTAGAGGAAGATTTGTCTTTTCCATAAGCCTTCGTCCATTCAAACAGATTAAATGCTTCATTAAGTTCCTTTCCATCCCTAACTATTGATGTATTGATACCACCTATTTCATCAAATGGACGGCAATATACATTGCTGTCCAGACTGCCGAATAAGTCCACATCATCCTGATGAGTTGATATTTTAACAATTGGCTGAGCGTAATCTTTTGAAAAGAAAGTATTATTATTAATGTTATTATTTCTGATATAAGTACTTGTAGCCAGATAATGGTCTTGTTCTAACCTTAGCTGGACCCCATTATTATAAACTATATTATTAGAAATGGTAATATCTTTTGCATTATGGTTCTTAATACCATTATTAGCGCACATAGCAACAGTATTATTTAAAACACTAACGCTTTGAGAAAGATCATCGATATAAATCCCTTCTGCTTGTAACGAATTTGGATAGTTGGTACCTTCTCCATTTCCAGCACCGTTCAATACAATATTTCCGATAACCTTTTTATTGAACGTTTGCGACCAGTCGCCTACATAAATTCCCGCTCCATCGTCTTTGGTTAAACAAAAATGGTTAATGAAATTATTTTTAACCACCGATCCATTGCCGCCAAAATATATCGCATTATAACCGATACTGTCGATAAAGTTTTTTTCAATCTGAGTATAATCGCCAAAAGAAGTAATCGCTTCGTAAGTACCAGAACCGCTTTTTCCTAAACCGGCCATTAAACCTGTATTCTTAATGGCATTATTCAAAATCAGTGCATTAGTACAGCCCGCATCCAGATTAATACCTCCGCTTAAGGAATTTTCAATGGATGAGTTTTCAATCTTTAAGAATGTAGAGTAAGATGCAAGTATTGCTTCGTTGCCGGTAGAAACTATGCTGCAATTCTGCACGCTTATATTTCTCGAACCTGCGATATTGAACGCATTTATTCCGGCTCCTGAAAAAGTCAGGTTCTCGAATGTAATACAGTGATATCCTTTTATACTTACAAGGGTATTTACAACACTGGCTTTTACTGTATATGATGCGGGTATCATTCTTCCGAAAAAAATCATCATCTTTTTACGCTTTGCATCAAAGTACCATTCCCCGAATTTATCAAGCGTAGATTTGCTTTTTTGTATAAAATATCCGTATCCGTTAGTAGGAGATGCATTGGTACCGGCAGCATAATTAATGGTTGTGCCGGTGTGGTTTGTAATTAAACTTTTATCAAGTGTCCATCTATTTTTTCTGATTACAACTTCAGCGTTGGTCCAGTTGACAGATGAACTTAGTTTATTATCTGTTATGGAAGAGTTGCCGTTATGAGATTGATAAGTCAGATATCCTTCGTTAGGAAAGCGGCCTATGGCATGCTGTCTGCCATTTATAGTCAGATTAGTTCCTTCTGCGTCCCAATCGGTTTCATAAATACCATCTCCTGCAGGTTTCCAAGCAGTTAACGTACCAAAGCCGCTAATAACCGGTTTGTCGGGATGCGAGCCATAAGCCCCAAAAACTAAATTTGCAGTATACAAACCCGATTGAGTTACAATAATTGAACCTTCAAAAACATCGCCCCGCTTAAATAGGATAGAGTCTCCTGCCTTTAACTGGCTAAATATGGCATTAAGTTTTGTAAGGGTTTTCCAGGGGGTAGATGTGTTTCTGGCTTCTTCCAATGAATGGGAATCATTCCCCCCGGAACTTGAAAAGTAATAATTCGAAGAGAATACGGTACCTGATGAAATAATAAAGACACAAACAATTAAAACTATTGTCTTAATAACCTTATTTACACCCTGTAAGTAATCTGAACAATTAAAACAATTCATTTCGGTCAATTTTGCACCACGTTCAGATTATCAGAGAATAAAATACACCAGTACCAGAAGGAGTAACACCACAATGTTGCTTACTATCAGGCCCGTTATAGCGGATATTTTAGAGCTCTCACTTTGGATTGGCAATCTTTTTATTGCTTTCATAGAGCCTATTTACGTGCAGTGGATGCAAAGGTTTCAATTTAATTTGCCGTCTTATTCTGACTTAACTCAGGAAAGGATCTATTAAAGGCTGACATAATAAGCTTCTAGCTTAGCGGTAATGCTAAAGCTGGAGGTATTTAGAAGAGAGGAATTATCTTATAAAATGTTATAAAGGAAAGCGATTAGGATTAACGGCTCTTATACAACTGCGACTTTATACCGCTTAAGGACTCTGGCGTTATCCTGAGAAGGTAATTTTTTTCAAACACCGAAAGAGAAATGACATGTGAAATCAAGCAGGCATTAGAACTCGCTTCAGCATCTCGTCGGCAGGGTCATGCTGAACTTGTTTCAGCATCCCGCACTAGCCTTTCTATTGTGAGTTCCTGAAATAAATTCAGGATGACGTACGCTTTATAACGACTTGTCATAGTAGATAGAGGCAATCTGCTGCTGCGATACCCGTTGAGGAATGCTTGGAATTTCTTAAGAAATTCCAGGTAACGGGGTTTCTGCTGTGTTCATCGCCGTTTGGTCGAGGTATATTTTTAATACAGCCTTTAATAATATAAGCTTCGAATTAGCATATTTTGCCTGGCCGCAATCAATTACTCCGCAACGGTTTATATGTTTATCTACTTCCTCAAACATTTTCAAATACAGGAAGGAATAAAGAGAGGAATAAGGGATTATTGGAATTCCGGAAGCAGGCTATTTCAATATTAAAAAACGCTTTGCTTCTAATATCAATTTGAATTTTTAAATGTGTCTGAATATCCGGGAAACCAGGTTCAGACAGACTTTATCTGTTAATGTCCGACCTATTCTTTAACAGAAAAAACAGGACATGTTGATTGTATTATTGCCATACTTACAAATCGACAAGCAAGAATAGGTATCATTCAGCCTTCAACAGGCTGAATGATACCGGAAGATATATTATCCTTGTTTAATTAACTGGATTTCAGCATTTAAACGAACGTCGTCGCTTACTACTACAGCACCGGCTTCAGTTATTGAATCCCAGGTTAAGCCAAATTCTTTTCTGCTGATTTTACCGCTCACTGTAAAGCCGGCTTTTGTTTGTCCGTAACCATCAGTAGCAATTCCGCCGAATTCTACATTGAAAACTACCGGTTTTGTTGTAGCGCGAATGGTCAGGTCGCCATATAATTTTGCCTCATCACCATTGCTTTCATACTTTGTACCTACAAATTTTAACTGAGAGTGATTTTCTGCATCAAAAAAATCTGCCGATAAAAGGTGTCCGTCACGTTGTTCATTATTGGTAGTAATAGAATTAATGTCAGCAGTAAACTCAATTTTCGATGCTGAATTAAAATCATCGTTTTCGGTTTCTACTTCCGCATTAAATGATTTGAAATAACCGGTAACGGTTGTAATCATTAAGTGTTTTACTTTAAACTGCACTTCACTGTGCGTTGGGTCAATAGTCCATTTAGTTGCCATGATGTATTTTGTTTTTAAATTAACCAATCTAATTATCAATAGTTTGATGATACAAAATTAACCTTGCCGGCAACCAATTCCATTGACATAGAATAAGAAATACAATTGGTGGAGTAGTTAGTATGAAGTAACTAGTATTGAGTACTTAGTACCTGATCTTCTATTTAGCTAATACTGAATACCTGATACTTTCTACCTGATACTTAATACAGAGTACAGAGTAGCTAGTACATAGTACCTGATACTCCCTACTTAATACTTTCTACTTAATACAGAGTACTTAATACTTTCTACTTAATACAGAGTACAGAGTAACTAGTACATAGTACCTGATACTCCCTACTTAATACTAAATACTTAATACTTCCTACTCCCTTCCCTAATCCAATTTTACCCGTGTATACACCAATCCTGATCGGTCGCCTTCTTCCCTTGTCCATGCAATTAGCGCCGTATTATCAAGCGCCAGGATTACGGCATGATGATCTGGCTGATGTCCGTCTGTAAGGGCGATATTTCTCTCTTCTTTTCCTTTATCCAAAACTCTTAAAATTATTTTTGAGGCAGCTGCCGGAGCATGATTCATGGCCATCCCTTTTGAATGATCCATCTTCATCGCCGGCTCAGCAACTGCCTGATCACTTTCTTCGCAAACCATTGCAAGTTTCCCATCAGGCATTGCAATTAGCTGAGGGTGGCGCCCATCTGCGCTAACCAAGCTGCGGCGGTTAAACTCCTGACCCAAGGCCGGAGAATACGTGTAATATAAACCCGCACTGCCGCCTGCGGTGAACCAAACTGCATTTACAGCAGCGTTTGTTACCGCCAGCGTCGGGCCGGAATGCGGACAGCCGTCAATTTCCCAATTATCATTACTGATTGCTTTAGGCGAACTGAATGTCTGGCCCATGTCTTTCGAGACAATATAAACCATATCCCGAACCTGCCTGGCCATTAAACCTGACGGAAGCATAATGCTTCTGTACGCAATATGAATATTGCCATCCTGGTCTGAAACAATATCTGTTCTGCAACATTCACAAATTCCTTTATCCAGACAGGTATCTGCCCCAAATCCCGCACCCTTTTGGGTGCGTGCGTAAAACAAGGACGAGCCTTTTATCTCTTTTCCATAACGTCCGTCTATCCAGACCGCCGCCAGTTCCCCGTCTTGCAATGTGGTTAAATCATAAAATCCGCGGCCATAGGCATGAGAAGTATCGGAATGAAGAAAACGGGCAGCGGACCAGCTTTTTCCATTGTCGCCAGACATGCTATAATAAATTGCACCGGCAAATGGATTCTTCTCGTTTTCGAAGCGTTTCGAAAAAACGGCCACTATTGTTCCGTCAGATTTAAAAGCGACTTTTCCCATACTTTCAGCAGATGTGCCTACTCCCCGGGAAACCGGAATCGCCACAGGAACAGAAAAAGAATCTGCATCCGCATTATAGGTGGCATACTTTAACTGGTACAAGGAGTCTGTGCTGTTTTTTTCTGTCCAGCAAAGCACGGGATTTCCATGATTATCGCGGGTGTAGTACGGATTCTTAGCCTCGGCCCCATTTGTATTTATAGACTGTAAAACACCGGCATTGTCCTTATCTTGTTTACAGGAATTAAGAAGCAGAAGAACCGCAGTAACTGAAAATATGGCCTGAATTAATTTTTTCATGATGTTTGATGTGATGAACATGCTGATTAAAATAAATACTTAAGATTTAATCCTCCGTAGGCATTCCGTTTAGGCGAAGGATTAAAATATGCAGGTTGTGCTCCTCCATATCCGGCTGCATTTAAGGACACAATAGAACTATAACTTTCATTTAACAGATTATCCAATCCACCGTACACGTTGAGCTCCAGCTTTTTGCCCAAGGCTCTTTTATATCCTAATTTGGTATTTAACACCGAATAAGATGACTGAAATGCTGAATTATCATCATTTAAAGGCAGCTCGTCGTTGTAAAAATAACTTCCGTAAAAGTATAATCCGGTTTTGGTTTCAAGGTCTATACCGGCACTGATAACCCAGGGCGAAATACCAGTTAATTTATTTCCATTATAGCTTGCCGTTACCTGGTTTTGAGCATTCATAATTTTATAGTCTTTAAACTTAAAATCGGAGTAGGTTACTGAAGCAAAAGGACGCAAGCTTAACACTTGCTTATTGTCTTCTGCCTTTAATAACTGATACGATAATGCAAGCTCTGCACCATTGTGGCTTGTTTTTCCGGCGTTATTATAAATCGTAATGCCCTGTTGAATAGATTGTGCAATCAGCTCTCCTTTCATATCCATCTTAAACACAGCTAAATCGTACGCTAAACGTGTCTTTAACAGATTTCCCTTGGCATTGATTTCGTAATTGATCCCTTTTTCTGCCTGTAATGCGGGATTTATAGATCCGTCAACATTTTTAATTTCGGAGCTGGATGGAGGAGAGAACCCAGAGCTTATGCTTCCGTGCAAACTAAACGCATCATTAAAATTATGACTCAAAGCAATACGCGGACTTGCTTCCGGATCGAATTTCTTAAGGCCGCTTTGATTGCTTAGCAGATAGTTACGAACATCGTATGATAAATAATTATAGCTGAGGCCCAGGGTTAAAAGCGTTTTTGGGCCAAGTTCTGTTTCAGACTGGTAGAATACAGAATATTGCGTATTCTGATAATCCATATTAGAATTAATGTCGCCTTCCACCCCTTTATTATTTACATACTGAACGCCTTTGGTAATCCCTTCGTTAAATTCGGCGCCTAAAGTAAAACGGGTAACAAACCGGATAAAGCCGGGATCAAATTGAAAACGGGTTCTGCCGCCATAGCTCTGATAAAAGTTACGGATATACGCGTAGGGCAAAGGGTGATTTAAATCGTAGAAATAAGTAAATACACTGGTATTGTTAGAAAACTTATCAGTAAACAGGTATTGCTGACCCAACCCTATTCTTGTCCAGTTTTGATACCGGCCCGCTGCTTTATCCAGGTTAGTAGCATTAGCCTGCAAAGGATCTGCCTCCACCTGTTCCGCTGTAAGCGAACCCGGAATCTGCGAATGTTGAGTGGTTCTGTTCAGCAATAAAGTAATAATTCTCTTATCGCTCGGAAATAACTGAAAGTTTCCGGTCATAAACCTGCGCATATCATTACTGTGCTGACGATACCCATCATATTCCTGCCAGCCATAGGATACGTAGCTATTCAGTTTATCGCCGCCATTTCTGTATGTTGTTGCCAAACGGTGCAAGCCGTATGCCCCCGCTAGTCCGGATACTTCCAGACTTTGCTCCTGATAAGGTGAGCGCTGCAGCTTGAAATTTATCACACCACCGGTTCCGGCTCCGTAAATACTGGAGGCCGGGCCCTTAATAATTTCTGCACGGCCGATACTGTTAATGTCGATAGCCTCTATACGAGTGGTTCCATCGGCTTCGGTTACCGGAATTTCGTTTACATAAACCTTAATGTTCCGGATACCATACGAAGCACGAACCCCATTTCCCCGGATAGAAATACGCGCTTCCGAAAGCGTACTCTGATCCATGCGGACACCCGGAATGGCATTAAGAGCAGACTGCAGACTAGTTCCGCTTCCGCGATTGATATCACCGGAAGTAATCAAAGCAATGGAACCGGGTGTTTCTTTATTACTTTTATTACTGCTGTAACCCGAAACCCGGACTTCGTTTAAGTCAACGGCATCTGCTTCCATTTGTATATTCAGACCTGTAACTGCCAGAGAGCCTATATCTACTATTTGTGTTTTATACCCAATTAACCCAATAGTTAAAGGACCGCTTTGTTGAAGATTGGGAAGCTTAAAATAGCCGGATTTATTAGACTTTGTGAGCAGTTCGTTAGCTGGCGTTTTGATACTTGCACCTGCCAAAGGCTGATTGGTTTGAGAGTCGTAAATATACCCCTGAAGCATCTGAGCCTGTACCCTGGCCTGGGGAAACAACAAGATAAGAGTGATAAGCAAAAATAAATATATGCAACGATTCATGCGGAAAATTGAATAACAAGAAATAATACCCATGCCTGAACCCTGGCTTTTAATAATGCCCGGAGCATCATAAAAAAACAGCAGTCGAAAAACAAAGGATTAATTAAATGAGAAACGAAAGATGGCGAATAAGCAAACAGCCTTTAACCTGCCTGCCGGACATCAACATTCAAAACACCTTTCAAAAAATGGGATTATACCCGGGGAGGTTGAAAAATTGCAGAAGAATACGTCGGAACATGAAAAGAAAGCTCGGGCAGCCTGAAAGCTTCAAGCCGGATAGCAGGAATACGGAGCTTAAACCGTTCTGTAACCAGGGCTTCCTGAAAATTATTTTTCTTAGATGCATTTTCCTGGCTTTTCTCTTTCTCTTCGGCTTGCTTAAGCTTTTTCTTGAGATAACATTTGCCCTTACAGTGCATCATAGGCTTGTCCCTGTTTTCGCAAAGTTTAGCTGCTATATAGCTTTGGTTTATTTCGAAGCCCACATACACAAAGAACCGGCTGAAATTGGCCGTTAGCATGGTGCTGATTAAGGTAAAGACGATTATGCTTCGAAACATGATGACAAATATAAAAGGAAGATTGGTTATGAAAAAATGACTTTTATCATTAAAAGGACTTATTCGTCTTTTATTCTTCTGATTTAAACGGCATCATGGCCGATATGTTTGCATTAAAGGCATTATCAGAAAATACGCTTCCAAATATTTATTTCCGGTTTACACCGATTTTCTGATAAACTTTGTCAGGATAACTATCGTATCACCGTTTATTTTTCCTTCAACCTGCTCAGCATTATCGTGCACCAGCCTTATTTTACGGACCATTGTTCCCTTTGGAGCAATGTAATTTGTTCCTTTTACATTAAGATTTTGAGTTAAGATAACCGTATCTCCCGATTCGAGTACCACACCATAACTATCTTTATGAATTACTTTTTCAGCTTCCAAATCATCCTCAGCATTTGCCCATGATATAAGAGATTCATCCAGATATGCCGCTTCAACTGCCTCTCTCGCCCATTCTTCAGAAGTTAATTTGCTCAATATTTTATAAGAAAGCACCTGAACGGCAGGAACCTCGCTCCAGATGCTGCCTTCCAGGCAACGCCAGTGATGAATATTGGAATAATCTCCGGATGTTATATAATTGGAGCAATCCTTACACAACACTACCTGGTTTTCCACAAGCTCTTCGGTTTTGGGCGGAACGGTATATGCGTACAAAGTTTCGTCCTGCTTTCCACAAAGTTCGCATAAGTGGTTACTTCTGTCCTGGAGTTGAGTATTGATTGCCATGGCGGCAAAAGTAAATTAAAAAAAGAAGATTGGAATACAGCGATTAAATTAGAGACACTTTGCTGTTTGACATGTTCTGAAAGACATGTCGGAGTACAGATAAAGAGGATTCATAATCATCCTAAACAGCGCCACGACCTCATCATTTTAGCCCTTTCGTCCTTCCCGCGCAGGCGGGAATCTTAATGCAGCGCAAGAAAACCGCAGACTGGTCACGCATGCTGATCAAAATTTGTAATCCTGACCTTATTTATATCGGATTACAAATCTCGATGATCCGGCACTAATGTCTCGTTCCTTTGATAAATTACAGATCAATATATCAAAATTACTGTTTACCTTTATTTAAACATATAATCATGCCATGAAAATCAACCCGCAAATCCTTGGCTTTTTACTTACCGTTATAGTACCTGCTACCGTAATAGGCCAAAATACCAATCTGGCTACTGACATTAAAACACTTCCGATAAGCTCGCTTAAATCAGGAATTAAGTTTAAAATGTGAAATCCAAATATAACACTTGATTCAATGCTTTCGATCCAGCTGCATGATTCAGCAGTGGCGCCTTTTCAGCATTTTCTACCACTGGCAGGCCGTGAGATGAATAAAAAGCAAATTTACCTGGATTCGGATCCCCACTACAGAATGCCGATAATGAAGCCCGGCAAGACTTCTAAAATTCTTATCGCATATCTGGATGAAAACTTTCCGTACCATTACAACATGCCGGTTTTAAAACCTGCTGAATAGAAGTAAAGTTTCCGATCATCATAAACAATAAAAAAGGCTCCCGAACTGAGAACCTTTTTTATTATTAGGATCATTAGGCCTTTCGATAAACTATCTTGAAGCATTAGCTGTCCAGACTTGTCCATCTTTTGTAAAAGCAATCGTTAATGAGCTGGCAGTAATTCTAATATATTTAGATTCATCATTACCAACAGAAATAACAGAATTTTCATCTTTCATAAATTTTACTCCTTTTAAATCAGGAATATCATCAGAAAATATAAAATTGTAGTTGTTCCCTACTTTTACCACTCTTACTGTTCCCTCATCATTGCTTTTACTTACATCTCCGGATGTATAGTTAATGCTTCCGGTATAAGTTCCTACAAATAAATCATTGTCTGCAGGATCATCATCTTTACTGCATGCGCTAAAAAGTGTGACGGTTAAAAATGTCAGGGCAAATAGTTTCATTAAATTTTTCATAAGAATATAATTTGTTTTTTAAAGGTGATGAAGCTATCATGAGCATATTTTTTCTTTTCACTATTGGCTATTGATTTCAGCGGTGTTCAAGAGAACGCTTCGCTAAGTTCATTCGTTTTGTGAGCCGTATGCTCCTGATGGTTTCATAGCAATCTTATTTTTTTGAATAAATATTACTGGCTGAATGCAATTACTATTCCAGATGCGCGATTGAATATTTATTATTTCCTATTCCCGGGCAGTACAGAGAAGGCTGGAGACAGTAAGTCAGGCAATTAAGGCAACAGTGATTTTTGTCAGAAAAATTTGAGATTGTTGATTACAAGGTTCATTTATATTATACAAATGGTTTTGTTTTCAATACAAAAATTAACGATTCATTGTTAAAAACACTATCCTTTTCTGAAACTCCTGATAGCCAGAAATACGCTGATCAGCATCAGTATAGCTGCAATATAATATGGCGCGCCAGGTAAATAAACTGGTGTTTGGGGACTGGTAAAATAATAAAACACATAAGTCATAAACCAGGGACCAAAGATGGAGCTCAGGCTCATTAAACTGGTAAGGCCTCCCTGCAGTTCGCCTTGCTCATTAGCGGGCACTTCATGTGTCATTACCGCCTGCAATGCCGGTCCGGCTATTCCGCCAAGAGCATAAGGAATCATAAATGCAAACATCATCCAGCCCCGGTCTGCCAGTCCGAACAATAGCATACCCACAGCATAAAGCAATAATCCTATCCAGATACTGCGCTGTTCGCCAAGTTTTGGTATAGCAATGCGGATTACCCCGCCCTGAACCGCTGCAATACAGAGGCCAATAAAGCCGAGCGAATAGCCTACCAAATCTTCATCCCAGTTAAACTTCTGCATGGTATAAAAGGTCCAGACAGATTGTACCGCATGGCCGGCAAAGTACACTACAAACAAGCAGACTGCAAGGCCAATAACCGATGGATACTTTTTCAATTGCACCAGGCTACCCAGCGGATTGCAGCGTTTCCAGTCCAGTGGCCTGCGGTGTTCCTTTGGCAAAGATTCGGGAAGAATAAAGAATCCATAAGCGGCATTAAGTAGCGCCAGTGCCGCAGCAGCGTAAAAGGGATAATGTGTATCCATTTTACCAAGTATACCGCCAATAACAGGACCAATAATAAAGCCCAGGCCGAAGGCAACGCCTATCATACCAAAATTCTGGGCACGTTTTTCAGGCAGGCTTACATCGGCAATATAAGCCGAAGCCGTAGTAAAACTCGCTCCGGTAATGCCGGCCACAAGCCGGCCTATAAATAACCAGCCAATAGTTGGCGCAAAAGCCATAAAGAGATAATCGATACCAAAGCCAAGCAAGGAAAACAGAAGGACAGGTCTCCGGCCAAACTTATCGCTTAAATTGCCAATTAAGGGCGAGAATAGAAATTGCATTACGGCATAAGCCACCAAAAGCAGTCCCGACACCTTAGAAGCCTCGCTAATTGTACCCTGTATAAGCTGTTCGATGAGCCTTGGAAATACCGGAATTATAATTGCTAAACCAATAACATCTATCAGCAAGGTAATGAAAATGAAGCTTAAAGCTGCCTTGGGCTTTGGGGTTTTTGGTTGATTCATGCGGCTGCAAATGTAACAGGTTTTTAAAAAAGAATGTTTTTTTAATGGTTGGGAAATGAGTTAATAAATGGCTCCGGATCAATATCTGAACTATCGAAGAATAGGTGGCTTTTATTTTTTGTAAGCGTTTGTTTTCTACGTATATTTGTTATTCCCTTCTATCAAACAAATAACTCATTTTCATTCATTTTTAAACTATAGGTCCACCCTAAGTCCACCTCAACTCCACGTTTAGTCCACCTTAATTCCATATTTGCTTCGATCTGTCCGGGGAGTTCGTTCGATACGGCTTCGCAAATTTCCGAAGAAGTATCGAATGAGGGTGGGAAGAGGCTAGAAAAAGCCACAGGTTATTACTGATATTTACAACAGCTAGACGGCCTATTGCACCTTCCGGAGTATAGTTGTGATTTGCTTTCATCAATTGGACTACTGATATTTACAACAACAGGAAGCTGATGAAGAACGCTGATGAAGAACGTATTGCTTCCTGTTGTGATTTGCTTTCATCAATTGGACTACTGATATTTACAACAACGTTCCAGGGAATCTTCGTTGGCTATTACCAGTTGTGATTTGCTTTCATCAATTGGACTACTGATATTTACAACAACTGTTCCAATATTCGCAGCGGATGCTGAAAGGTTGTGATTTGCTTTCATCAATTGGACTACTGATATTTACAACAACATTATCAGTTTGTAAAGCAAATCCTTTTCCGTTGTGATTTGCTTTCATCAATTGGACTACTGATATTTACAACAACCCGCATCAGGGCCGGAATGCGATGCAGCAGGTTGTGATTTGCTTTCATCAATTGGACTACTGATATTTACAACAACTGCAACTGGTGCCGTTATCGCTACATCTACGTTGTGATTTGCTTTCATCAATTGGACTACTGATATTTACAACAACTTTTCCGCGTTTGCGGAGCTTTGCTTTGCGGTTGTGATTTGCTTTCATCAATTGGACTACTGATATTTACAACAACCTAGCTGCAGCCTATTTGCTTGCAAAAGGTGTTGTGATTTGCTTTCATCAATTGGACTACTGATATTTACAACAACCTCTTGTTTTGTGACCACCAAAAAAATGCTGTTGTGATTTGCTTTCATCAATTGGACTACTGATATTTACAACAACTTTTTAAAAATGATTAGTAATTGAGTTTGAGTTGTGATTTGCTTTCATCAATTGGACTACTGATATTTACAACAACGCAGTTTTTGCAACTAAGCAACGAGGGCCTGTTGTGATTTGCTTTCATCAATTGGACTACTGATATTTACAACAACAATTGGGTTTACAGGATTGGCAGAAACAGAGTTGTGATTTGCTTTCATCAATTGGACTACTGATATTTACAACAACAACGCGCAGAGCCTGTTATCATCGGAGATAGTTGTGATTTGCTTTCATCAATTGGACTACTGATATTTACAACAACTTTTTAAATAGGGGAATAGCTGAACAGACGTTGTGATTTGCTTTCATCAATTGGACTACTGATATTTACAACAACGCTGTGGATACGAATGCCCTCGAATCCTGTGTTGTGATTTGCTTTCATCAATTGGACTACTGATATTTACAACAACTAACGCTAAAAAAACCACATACGGTATCCTGTTGTGATTTGCTTTCATCAATTGGACTACTGATATTTACAACAACATCGAATGATTTGAGGTAACTAACTTTTGAGTTGTGATTTGCTTTCATCAATTGGACTACTGATATTTACAACAACGTTATAGCTGGCGCTCAGATTGACGGTGCCGTTGTGATTTGCTTTCATCAATTGGACTACTGATATTTACAACAACCGAATTACAAGGAACAAGAACACCAACAGGTTGTGATTTGCTTTCATCAATTGGACTACTGATATTTACAACAACAACGTTTGATCAAAAGTTACACCCTGCTTTAGTTGTGATTTGCTTTCATCAATTGGACTACTGATATTTACAACAACTCCGTTACGGTAAATACAGTGCCCTGCCTAAGTTGTGATTTGCTTTCATCAATTGGACTACTGATATTTACAACAACTTCTAAATAAAACGGTTGCTGGCTTTAGTGTTGTGATTTGCTTTCATCAATTGGACTACTGATATTTACAACAACATAAATGCCGTATTTAACCGCTGCGAGTGCGTTGTGATTTGCTTTCATCAATTGGACTACTGATATTTACAACAACATTCTGAATTACATCATCTGTATAATTCTTGTTGTGATTTGCTTTCATCAATTGGACTACTGATATTTACAACAACATTTACTGCAGGAGATCAGTATCCATTTCTGTTGTGATTTGCTTTCATCAATTGGACTACTGATATTTACAACAACGATCTGGCCATGCTCTACCTGGACATTTACGTTGTGATTTGCTTTCATCAATTGGACTACTGATATTTACAACAACCTAAGCTCATGAAGGTGCACAACATTAGCAGTTGTGATTTGCTTTCATCAATTGGACTACTGATATTTACAACAACTGGATAGTTTTTTAAACGTTTAGAGCGGTAGTTGTGATTTGCTTTCATCAATTGGACTACTGATATTTACAACAACTATCGGCTTTTCCATCGTACACGCCATACAGTTGTGATTTGCTTTCATCAATTGGACTACTGATATTTACAACAACTACGCGCGTGCTTACCGTTACCGGGAACGGGTTGTGATTTGCTTTCATCAATTGGACTACTGATATTTACAACAACTTGCTGATGTTGAATAAAGTCTTCTTTTGTGTTGTGATTTGCTTTCATCAATTGGACTACTGATATTTACAACAACTTAATCAAGGGGGTGTCAATAGTATCTACTGTTGTGATTTGCTTTCATCAATTGGACTACTGATATTTACAACAACTAGCGTATTAATTAGTACAGACTACGCTCTGTTGTGATTTGCTTTCATCAATTGGACTACTGATATTTACAACAACCTTCAAAAAAAATACATACACGCCCTGGAAGTTGTGATTTGCTTTCATCAATTGGACTACTGATATTTACAACAACTCTTTAATCTCGTAGGCCACCGGCTCCCATGTTGTGATTTGCTTTCATCAATTGGACTACTGATATTTACAACAACATACCCTAGTTCAATTAACTATATATCAGTAGGTTAGTTCAAAAATTAGAATTAAATAATCCGGTTGCTTTGGCTTCCGGATTATTAATTCTAAAACAATTCTAATTGCTGTGGAGTATCCGGCAGGCTTTTTTCCTCTTTTCCGTAGAATAATTCCATCATCCCAAACTGTTTATCCGTAATAGTCATTATGCCTACGTGGCCTTTTGGCGGCAATTGTTTTTTTACCCGTTTAATATGCACATCTGCGTTTTCTCTACTACTGCAATGCCTTAAATAAATTGAAACATGGCAAATCCGTCACGCATAATATCTTTCCTGAATTTGGAATAGATCTGCCTGTCCTTTTTGGTTTCAGTTGGAAGGTCGAAAAAAACTAATACCCACAAAATCCGGTATTCATTTAAACGCATCTATCAAAATGGCAATTCTTTATCATCAGAAACCCGCTTATCATAAATCCCATTATCTTCAGCAGCTTTGCTAATTTCATAATCATTCATTTTATAAACTGAAATACGCCGGGCATCGAAATTTTTCATTATCGGATAATTAATTTTCCGGATTGTGCCTTCATAACATTTAGCTAAGGATGCTGTAGTGCTTTGCAAACCTACCATTAAAGGACTGGTTCCTCTTTCAAACTGCACATCAACGGTGGCAATACCAAGTAATTTTGCTTTGATAGAAGTTCCCAGCTCAAGGAAATTTTCTCCATCATCTATTATCTTTAATACAATCTTATCTACATAGGGCCTGTAAGGCTCCATAATATCATCTGCCAGACAGTAAGCGTTATATTTATTCCGGTGATGGATTCCCAGAGTGGGTAAAAGCCCTGAAGACACTAGTCCTCTGGCAACAATAGCCCGAAGGATAGCATAGCCATAATTTAACAAATTGTTGGGCGGGTCTCCTTCTCGTCCCCGAAAAAATTCAATTTTCTCCGGAAAAACATTCTTCCAGTAATAAGCCGCGGCTCTCCCTTCATAATTATCCGGATCGCCCGATCTCACCGACCTTGCCCAATAAACCATATTTTCACAGGCAATATCCCTTTCAAATAATACTGCTGCCTGGTTAAGAATCTTCGCTTGTATGGTTTGCTGCCAAAGTTGCTTTTTCAGCGGTTGTGAAGCGTCTATCTGATATCGAAACCGTTCACTTTGTATATCGTGTCCATCAATAGGAAGCATCATTCCTACAGGATGATGGGTATTATTACAGGTTATAATTGCGGCATTATTTTCAAGCAATGCCGCCATACAGCCATGGGTAATGGTGATTTGCTGGTGATCGAGGATCACTATTCCGATATCTTCTATTGGGATAGATTTTTTAGATTCTTTTTCTCCTAATGATTTTAAATGAGGCAAATCAATAGAAAGCTGATTTTGATGTAAATTCAGATAGGCCGGATTGCTAAAGTGAAGCGTTCTTTTAATCATGACAATCTATTTTTTGAGGACGATTGAATATTTATGAAAAATAAATGATGTCAAACCTTAATATTATTATGCCAATATGGCTTAATCTCTCTACCCAACCTATCTATACTCACTTTAATACATCTTTTCCACATATTTGTATCTCCATATTTAATTTCTTCTTCAAGTTTTGAAAGATTTAGAATATTTTTTGCTTCATCTTCATCTACTCTGATAGAATCAGATTTATACAGATGTTGAAATACAATTTCGTTTCTACTAGGTGTCATTTCTTTTACAACATAAAGCCTTGATATAATTTCACTTCTATCGTTCCAATCAACTTCGGCTATTTGTTCATCTGTCAATACATCATCTGGTAAATAAACAATATCGTTTTTGGAAAGTGTAAAAAGTAAATCACATTCTGGTTTTGTGATTAAAGCACTATAATTAATCTTATCGGGTTTCTCAGCGGTTATGATTTTTACGGCATCAAAAAATTTCAAAAATTCTATTTCTCTTTTTGCATCTTTTCTATTTGACCCTTTTGGAACGAAAATATAAGTCATGAATACATCTCTTGAATAAACATATCGCCCGTCATTTAATTCATACAAATCTTGGAAAAAGCTTTTCTGTCTTGCTTTTTTAACGACAATTGGTTTTTCGGATAGGAAAATCGGATTAGTGATGTATCTTTCTTTTAATTCATTAAGTGAAAACTCTTTCAACTTACATTTAATCGCAATTGTTGTTTCGGGTTTTGCGTATTCAATATTTTCTAAATCAGTATTTTCTAAATCTTTTATTTCAATCCATTTATGTTTTCCATCGTTTAGTTTTACTCTTACTTCGTAAATTGCATTATTATAAAGAGGGACTTCTTTTAATTCACGGATTTTGATATTTTCTTCCTCTTTAAAAGAAAACTTTAGTTTTTTAATTACATCAATCTGTTTATTTACATAGTCTAAACGGTATTGAGCAATTTTTCTTAATCTTGGATTAGAAATATCTTTTATTTCTTTTTCACTATTCAAATCCATTGATAATCCCATTGGCCTTACCGATGCATTCTTTTCTGTAAAAGTTGACAACCAAGTCATTTTTTTACCTGTCTTTTCGTGAATGAAAAGCTTTTCTTCTTCTATTGTTTTCAGATTTTTTTTAGCAAAATCTTTTGCCGTTTGGGCATTTAGACTTTCTGCTTCATATTCTCGGAATAAAGGAATTAGAACGTTTTGGTATTTCACTTTCAATACTGTTTCTTTAACGATAGTTTCAAAAGATTTAAAACGAACCAATGTTTGGTTTTGATTATCCATTTTCTTTTTAAACAAAAGCGGAATTAACTTAACAATATCAGTCTTCTCATTTTCAAAATATTTTTTCTTAGCATAATTGGTTTGTAGGTGCAGTTCTCCTCTTACTGAAGCTACTTTGCCAGACTTAATATCTTTGTTATTTCGATGTTTAGACGGGCTTATTAAAACATTGGTATTCTTGTGAGAAATCAGTACATTTTTTAATGCTTCTTTTACTTCAGGAATAAACTTGTTTTCATCCCAAGGAAATTTGAATTTGCTACTGCTATTACCAATACAAATGTCATTCTTTATGCCCTTGTACTTTGCCTTTTTGTTATCATCACTTTCAATATCTGCGCTATTTATTGCATTTAAATTATTAATGTATTGAATGTGATTTTGCTTAGTACAAGCAATAATAATAGCATCTAGAGCATGATGACGATGGTCAATTCTTTTTGACATTCCAGCATACTTTTCTACATCTTCGTATTGGTTTGTTTTTGTATTAAAGTGTTTCGTGGTATAAATAAGACTTTTTATTTCAAAACTTTCATCCGAAGAAGCATATTTATAAGGTGTCAATTTGGTTGTTCCAGAAGTTAAATTTGCATTTAAAATAAGTTCTACCTCATCAATTATTTTCAGTATTTCTTCTTTTGAATTAAAATCAAAATCTTTTTTTCCAATTTTTATTTTAATCCCATTAAATTTTTCATCAAAGGCATTTAATTTTTTAAGTTCATTAAGGAATCCTTGCTGCTCAGAAACTGACTTTAGTTGGAATGTTTTTTTACCAGTAGGAGCTTTAAAAGAGCTATATCGTTCTTCAACTAATTCTTTCCAAATATCGTTCAGTTTCCATTTCTCTCTCAATATATCTGTTACCGCGCCGGATGTTACCCAAACTTTATCTGAACCTACCAATTCGCCTAATTTTTCTTTTAGCTTTTTATTGATGTATTGTGTTTCTTTTAATGTTCTTTCAATAGGGTCTTCTGGTATTTCTTTACGCAATAGATTGTTTCTTTTTCCGCTTTTTGGAAACATTTCTTTTACATGCTCTTCCCATTGAGAAGCGGACACAAGAGGCATATCTTTCTTACCTACTTTTACAGTTCCTGTTTGATTTCTTTTGCTTACAATGAATTCATAGGCAGTTTTATTTCCTTTCTCCTGGTTCACTTCTTTCCAGGTGATTACTTTGTTGGCATAAGCATTGGAATAATATCTCTCTCTGGGTATAATATGCTCAATTTCCACAACCTTTCCTCTTGCAAAAACGTCTGTCAACGGAATGGGCTGATTCGTGTATGGACATTTAAAGTTTTGCTCTAACCACAATAGGTATTTGGTAACTTCTGCATTGCTTGGTTCTGTGAGCTTGTATTCTTTTTCCTTGGTTTTGTATTCTGTTGGCTTCTGATACCTAACTACATCTTCGATGATTTTTATTTTATCTAAATTGCTCCCGGAAATTTCTGTATCTAATTGAGAAATATCTCTATCATCATCTAACATCGCTTGCTTAATTTCTCTAAGCATTTTTTTTGCCCATTCGTTTTTAGCAGCACCGTTCCCCATGCTTTCCCACATTTGCTGACGTTCATATGCACTGGCTCTTAGTTCGCGGCTTAACTCTATTCTTACTTCATCAAAATCATATTCTTCTTTGAGTTGACTTACAATAGAAATGGTTTCATTCACGATTTTTTCCACTACTGGATTATTCATCGAATGGGACTTAACGGACTCTATCTTTTTACTTGAAGCGTTGCCCCTCGAAGAATGTGAACCATAAACAATAGCTGCAGCTTCCCAATAGTTTAAATATTTGAATTCATTTTCTGCCGCAAATTTGGATAACCGAATTCTTGCTTTTTTATCTGTAACGAAATCCTTTAATCCACTCAATTTTTCATGTGTATCAGTATTTGTTTCTAAACCATTTAAAGAAATCAATTCATCAACTTTCGTTTTTGCTGTTTTGGAGTAATTCTTTCCGTCACTCATCAATGGCAGTAAATTCCGGATAGCTTTCGCTGATAAATTAGCCATTCCGGCGTCGTCAAATTTTACTTTTGAAAGTGCGATATATATATCCTCGTCAAAGTCAAAGTGTTTCTTTATGATTGATGCCACTTTGCTTACATCACTATTGGTAATGTCATAAATGATTTCCCAAAGTAGTTGAAGGTTCGTTACTTTTTTATTGTTGTCATGAAGCATTTCAAACCATTCTACACGTTTTCCTTTCAGAATATTTTGAAGTTCGGCTTTAGTTGTGTTTCCTTTTAATTTAATATCACCATAGGTTCCGTCTCTTTTTCGCTTTCTGAAATTTATCGAAAAGAATTCGTCCACAATCGCGCCTGTTTCTAAATCTAAGCCTTGCTTTTTAGATATTTTTGTTTTCTTTTTTTCCTCAACTTCATCGTAGATATCTATTCCTAATTCCTCTTTTACAAAAATTCGCCAACTCAGTGTTTTGCTGACTTGCATTTTTTTGAACAAAAGTTCTTTTACTTCCTCGATGCTTTTTCCTGTTTGTCTTTCGAAAAGCTCTGCATTTTCAAACAGATTGATTTTGTCATCCGATGTATTCCAAATTAATTTAACATTATTGATTTGTTGCCAAACTTTAAAATTCTGAAATATGGGATGACTTCTTGGCACTACCGTTCTTCCGATATATTCTTCTTTTAGTTCTTTAGTTCCTGTTCCTTTTATGGCAAACTCTCTTTTTACTTTTATTTTTTCAAACTCGCATCTGCCTTTACTTTTTGCTTGTTGCCATGGTCGTTGAAAGAATATGATTTTATCTTTTATTAAAGTCTGTAATCGTTCTTTATTTTCCCTTTTATTCATTACATCATTTAATACAGTGCTATAATCTTTAAAAACTTCTTTAACGAGGGTACTTACATCAATTTTTTCGAAAAAGTCCTTATGGAATTCATATTGCAATGTCCAGATAGCATCAAATTCTTTCTCATACCATTCTCGATTAACCACATTGTTCCTTATTCTTGAAAGGTTAGATAATTCATAAAAATTCTTGTAGAAATAAGAACCTACAGTTCCTCTGGATTTACACCAATCTGATAGGTCTTTGTGTAAAGTTTGGTATTTGTATTTCCAGTCGGTTGCATCGGGTTTGGTTGGGGTTATTTTATAATATTCTTCTACTACAACTTTTCCTTTTTTATTTTGCTTAAATTCAGGTGCTTTTATGGTAATGAAATCTCCTAGCTTAAAATCTATTTCCTTTTTAAAGATATAACCTTCAATCTCTTCAAATACTGTTTTTTCATCATCTTCAACAACTATATAAGGTTCAACAAAGTGTAGTTTTATTTTAATTTGATAATATTTTACTTCCTCAGTGCTACCTTTCTCGAATATTTCGGTTCTATTTTCCCAATCTAATTCGATTACTTCGGTCAAATAATAATCAAAATTTGTTTCTTCGTCTTTTGCAAAGCGGTCACTACTATATCCTCTCAATTGGTTTAAATGCAGTAAGACCCTAGCTAATTCATTTAGTGAAATTCTTTCTCTTGCCGCTCTTTCTCTTAACCCATAAAGTGCTTTGCCGATATCATTGTCTTTGCCCCGCTTCTCCTTTTTATTTGTAAAATAGGTCTCATCAGGTGCTAATCCTAAAATAGAAAGTAACTTGTAAAGTTTATTTCGTCTTAACTTATAACGATTTCTCATCCTCCTTATTCCACGAAATTTTCTTCTGTTTGCTGTTGGTGTAAGTGTACTGCCTTTGGAATCGTTTAATTTTAAGCCCCTGTCAAACCTGTCGGTATCTTGAGAAATAATTCGAACACCTATAGCATCTTTGTAAATACCAATACGGTCATTATTAATGTCTGATGTAGCTAATTTTTCAGAATAAACATTTTTTGTTTTATTTTCTGAAATTTCCATTATAGAATATCCAACGCTAGTGGTGCCGATATCTAACCCAAGAATTTTTTTAGTGTCCATTTTTATATTTGAAAATATTTTTATACTTTTATCTTGAAGCAAATCACAATAAATTTTTAATGTTGTGTAAACATTCAGGGTGGCGCAAGTCACCTTTTTTATTTCTCATCCTCTTTTCAGCCATAACTTATAATCAAAAGCCTTTTAAATTAGCCTGGATAAAATATAATCTAGTTTGTAGGTTATGTACACATTATGGATGCCAGCTATTCTGGCATCATGTTAGGTTTAATAACTAATAAGTTATATCATGTCTGTAATGACAACAGTAATTAATTTCAAGATACAATATTTATTACAAATAATCTATTCTGCTATTTTAAATTAACACCAATCGATACTGTAAAGCAATAAGATTATTTATCCATAAATACATTTTATCACAGCTTGCCATTTTCAAGACAACCTCTATTGAAAGATATGTTAGCTATTTCAGTGTGATACCTTGCAGTGTATAGTTAATTCACAAATAACCCAATAACCAGTATAGCTATTTCAGGACAAGATAAGGGTAAGACACCTGTGCTGATACTCCATAGATACTCCACACATAAAGCATACATAAAGCACCAGATAGCACTAAATACGTGTATACTCCGCCAATCATTATTAACTTCCACGAAAGGGCTATATATACCTCCAAACCTGAGCTCCTGCCCTTCAAAAACAAGAAATTATAAAACGCCCCATTTCTTTACCCTTACCAATCAAATCACACCCCATATAAAACATCCCGCCCATTTTTGTGGTTCTATAATATCATATCACAATTAGAAGGGATAAAATGACAACAGAACCATCTTTCTGGCAACGTATTGGCATCCATGAGTGGTTTTTAAACGATAGCGGCGTTAGCCCTACAGGGCCGGAAGCACTTACTCCAGACATTGTTTACAAATACATTATTGATAAATTCAAAGAATCTATCGGGCAATTAACCTTTGCCGACAGGATAGTTTTTTACCATGAATACATCATAAGCTTTAATCCGGACGACTACCGGGAGTTTATGGACAATAAAAAAGGCATCTTCGGACTAATTGTTCAGGAAGCGGTAAAGAAGTTTTATGAGGTACTCAATCAATACCGTGCAGAAGGAAAAACGGTAGAGCCTTCGAGTAATAAATGGGTGTTCAGGTTTGTTTCGCACCCTGATTATGCAAGGGGCGATAAAGGGTTCATTGGCAAACTACTTCCCGACGGAAGCCAGAAGGAAGAAAATTTGCGTGTAACGTTTATTCCCCGTCAAACCGGTATTGCCGAAACATTTGATGTGAACCAGGATATTTTAAAAGGCTTTAACTTTTACAGCGAAGGATATTATGAAGTGCCGTATGTAGAAGAGCTAAGGTACGACGACAGCAAATTACAAACGACAGAACAAACTGCTTTGGCCAGGTTTGAAACCATTTTACCCGATAAGACTTACCGCGGACAAAAAGTGGAATTCTATATGAAAGACGATGAAATTATCATTTCGGGCGATGAAGAAACCAGAGAAACCTCCGGTATTTTTAAAATTCCCTCAGAATGGGTAAACACACCGCATCTTTCTATTAAATTCAACAAGATAGAAGGTAAATTCTATTTAGCTTCCTTCGGCGAAAAAACCATTTTAAACGAAAAGGAAGTGGAGCATAGCGAAACCGGTTCGCCGGTATGGACAGAACTTCCTGTTAATTCACGGATGATTTTAAATGGCATTGTAGGTATTAACATTTTTAAATCATAACATGTCGCATATATTATCAATAGTGCTGCTATGCATTTGTGTCTTTTTACTGGCAGCACACTTTAAGGATATAAAAAATACGCATAAACGTAATGGCTGAGAACTTTTTTGGATTAACCGATACCGGTAAAGTACGCGATAATAACGAAGATGCCTTTATTGCAGAATCGGTAATGAGTGGCAGATTTATTATCGCCTGTGCCATTGATGGCGTAGGCGGATACTCGGGAGGCGAGATTGCTGCCGATATTGCCCGCAATGTTATTATGGAAAGGCTTTCAAAGCCTTCCGGCGATTTAATTTCGGTAATGAAAGCTTCGTTTATTCAGGCAAACAAAAAGATAATAGACGAAAAGCAGCAAAATTCTGAGCATAGCAAAATGGCTTGTGTGCTAACCCTGGCGCTTGTCGACCTGGAAAACAACCAGTTTCATTATGCCCATATTGGCGATACCCGCTTATATTTATTACGCGACACATCGCTGGTAAAAGTATCTAAGGACCATTCCTTTGTTGGTTTTCTGGAAGATTCCGGGCGGATAGATGAAGCCGGTGCGATGAAACATCTTAAGCGCAACGAGATTAACAAGGCTCTTGGCTTTGGCAGAGACATTGAAACCCAAAACGATTATATAGAAACCGGAAGCTCGCCATTCTTACCCGGCGACACCCTTTTACTCTGCAGCGACGGCTTAACCGATATGGTAAATAAAGAAGCCATTACGGAAGTATTAATCGCGAAGCTATCCTTAGAAGAAAAAGCGGGCCATTTGATTGGACTTGCAAATAAAAATGGCGGAAAGGATAACATTACAGTAGTTCTGGTTCAGAATAATACCGCCACAGCCTGGAAACCTACAGTACCTATCGCCGCTACAACAGAATCCGCAGCTAAAAAAAAAACTGAGCTCATAGCATCATCGCCTATGATAGAAAAAGTAAATGAACCACAAGCTTCCCATAAGTCTGAATCTGAACATAAAAAGGGCAATTCAATTAATCCGCTATTGGGTATTTTGTGCCTGCTGCTTTTAGGCAGCACGCTGTTTCTTTTATGGAAGACCTACAAGTTATCTGACATTGCCGGTACAGCTGCGGTTCCCGTAGCAGACACCGCCAGAAATGCCGGAGAAATTAAATTGCAGGATGCCATTAATTCGCTTGTTGGCGATACGCTTATCCTCTCGGATTCGGTTTTCAGGCAGGCAATTTTATTAAGCGATACCCTTATTATCCCGCAGGATTCACTGTTTATTTTGACCGAAGGAAAAATTACTATCAAAGGTGATTCAACATTCCGCGGACCGGCGATGATGCTCTCACCTGAATCACGTTTTTTATTCCTGGACGGTATACGCTTCGAAAATCTGGAAGTAGCAATTTCAGCAAAAAACGATGCTTTATATCTGCGTGACGTGTTATTTACAAATTGCAAATGGCCCGTTCAAAATAATTTCATTTTCCCAGACAATAATTATGTAACAGGCCGCTCAACCGGTGTATACATCTTTAAATCAGATTCTTTGAATACCCCTGTAAAATAGCATGGCAGAAACTGTAATTTTAAAACGAGGAAGAAAAACAGAACGTTTATTTCTGATTTTAATCGCCATAGTACTGGGCCTGTTATTCTTTTCTCTCTACTCTGTTATACAAAACAATTTTAAAGATGTGCAACTTCGCTTAGCTAAGGGCACTATGCTTAACTTAAACAGTAGTGAGCCCGGCGAGGGTATTAAAGCATTACTGGAAAAGGGTTATTACTTTGATGATAAAAAAGACATAGAACTTATCCGGTCTATAGTAGAAGAAGGCTTAAGCAGCGGAGAACCGATCGACAATGTAGGCGAATTAAATAAACGCCGGTTTTTTATAGATGCCGACGATGCCTATGTAAGAGGCGGAGAATCGTTTAAAAAACGTGTAATGGCTTCGCGTTCATTATTAGGTTTTACCGGCAGCGACTCCCTGGCTTTCGCGCAGGAAAAGTCCGGTCCGCAACGGGTCCCTCCTATAACGGATGTGGCGCTTGGTAACTACAGCATTTCGGGAATTATCTTAAATAAAGAAAAACAGCCCGTTCCCGGAGTGCTGGTGCGTCTCGAAATGATTTTACCGCAAGACAGCGCTTACAGTGAAACGGTAACTGAAGTAGTTGCCCAGCTGATAGAAGCCGGTGCCGGTTATAAAAAAGTTTACCTGCTCGATTCGGTTAAACATAAGCAACTGGGCTCTTTAACAGCTTATGCACGTACCGATGTCAATGGGAAATACACCTTTAAAAACTTGGTTAATGATAAAGCATTTCAGGTATTACCCTTAAAGCCCGGTTATGAATTTGGTCTCTCAAAAGGTATTCAGCAACTCTCCGGCGACGAAGAATTGAACTTCGTTCAGTCGCCGCATGCCATCCGCCTGCTTTCCACCCGCGATTTCAATATCCTGAAAAAAGAACGTTCTTTAATTGTCCGCACACCCGAAGAATTTAACCAGTGGTTCTGGATTATTATGGGATGCTTTCTGGGCGGATTCTTTCTGCTGCATATTCTTTTGTCATTCAAATTCCCGGAAGCCGATCAATTAATTTTACCTTTTGTAATGCTGCTGACCGGCATGTCGCTGCTAACCTTATTAAGCTTACAGGACCCGCTCCGCGACAGGTTCCTGGCAAAGGACACACTCTTTTACCTGGGCCTCGGACTAGCAGGTATATGCATCATGCTCTTTATTAAACTCCGAAAGTTTAATGTTGACCATGTTCTTTACCGGATGATTGTATTTAAGCACAATCGCAAAGCTGCAAACGGCTGGCCATGGGCGGTTTTAGCCGCACTACTGTTATCGCTAACCATCTTATTTGGTACCGGCCCCGAAGGAAGCGGTGTAAAAGTGAATTTGTTTGGTTTCCAGCCCAGCGAAGTTGTTAAATATCTTATTATACTTTTTCTTGCCGGATTTTTCGCATCAAACGAACGCTTTATCAGCGAATACAGAAGCTATCGCAAACGCTGGTCCTTCTTTTATTTCGCATTAATTGCAATACTGATTTCCATCTTCCTGTTTCTTATACTGGGAGATTTAGGACCCGCTATTGTAGTGTGTTTTACCTTTATTGTACTGTTTTCTTTCTCCCGCGGCGACTTCCTGTTCATGGTAGCGGCCGTGGTGCTCTATATTATCACCGCCTGGGTGCTGAATAATACCTGGCTGGCAACACTGATAACCCTTGCTTTGGTGGTGCTTGCTATGATATTTCAGCGAAAGCAAATCAGCGAATCGGCAATAATGGCCCTTACAATTATAGCAGGCTTTTTATTAATTGATCAGGTGCCTTATCTCGACAAAGCTTTTCCGGGACCGGTTAAACGGTTAACTGAACGCAAAGCTATCTGGCAGGATGCATGGAACAATGAGGTATACGGCGGCGACCAGGTAGCTAATGGAATCTGGGCTATGTCCAGCGGTGGTATTTCGGGTCAGGGCGTAGGCGAAGGCTTCGCTAAAACTATTCCGGAAGCACATACCGATATGATTTTACCTGCTGCCGGTGAGGAATTTGGCTGGGCAGGAATTATCGGGATATTTATTCTGTTCCTGATTTACCTGCATCGCTCCATACTGGTGGGCAGGCAAACCGGCACCTCTTTTCTGTTTTACCTGTGTGCAGGAATCGGCGTTAGTACGTTTGTGCAGTTCCTGCTTATTGCGGGCGGTTCAACGGGCGCCTTGCCCCTATCGGGTGTATCTTTGCCCTTTCTAAGTTATGGCGGTTCGTCTATGCTGGCTAATTTTATCGCAGCCGGATTTCTATTGTCTGCTTCACTGGTAAAAGGAACCGACGTACAGATGGGCTATCTGACGAAACAACATGATAAAAACCTGGTTCCGGCATTAGCCGCTGCATTAATTGGAGTGTTGCTTTTAACTGTTAATGTCTCCAGGTATCTTTTCAACAATAAAAAATGGGTGGTACAGCCTGCCCTGGTTGCTGATAGAAGCGGGTTAAGAATGTTTAGTTATAACCCAAGAATTGCCATTTTAATGAACAGGCTGCAAGCCGGTTCTTTATACGACCGTGAAGGAAGGCTCCTGGCAACAAGTCAGCCGGAACTGATAAAAAAACAGGAGGGCTTTTTACGTGCTGCCGGGGCTTTAACATTCGACATCGATTCGGTGATTCATAAGCGCCTGGACCGCTATTATCCATTTGCCGAACAAACTTTTTTCTGGACCGGAGACGCCAATACCGGAATTTTTAATGGCAGTACTAACGGCTATTTTGCCGAATATCAGCATGCAGCAGAGCTCCGGGGGTTTCATACACCCGGCGAAAAAATCACAGCCATTGCTAACGCTTATCGCGAAGACCGTTTCCTGCCGAGGGGAGTTAAAGAAATGACAGTAAGCAAAAAGGATTACAGCGAATTGGCACCATTGCTTCTAGCCGGAATTAACAGTAAGGAGGTTGAGGCATTTAAAAAGCGCAACCGTGATGTAACTTTAACAATTGATGCAAGGCTCCAAACCAGCATTCAGCAGTCTATTGCAAAAGATACTTCTTTACAGGATAACCGTGTATCGGTAGTAATTATGGAAGACAATACGGGTGATGTACTGGCATCCGCAAATTATCCGCTTCCGCCGGTAAATAACTGGGAACAGATGACCATGTCTGTACAAGAGCAAAACAAGCTTTCTAACTGGATGACTACGGCAGATTTAGGCTTTACCTATGCCACTCAGCCTGGATCAACCGCCAAAGTTGCCACTACACTGGCCGCTTTCAATAAGCTTGGAATGGCTGCTACAAAAAAAGCTTACATGGTAGCTCCTTATGAAAGAATACGTACCAAAGGCATTGAACCCGATGAAACCGGACGAATAACATTGGAACGGGCTCTTGTAAAATCAAATAACGTGTATTTTATAAAGCTGGCCAATGAAGAACATCTGGAAGAAGAGATGGTAAACGTTTATATGAAAGCCGGTATGTTTTTGCACGGAGTTGGAGGATACTTTTACGAAAACGAGGGCCAGAACGAACAACAGGAAAATAAATGGCGGCAACTTTGGCGCAATACCGAGTTTGTAACCAAACCGTCTTATAACCCCAATAATATCCGCCGCACACGTGCCAAAGGAATATCCGGAATGGCCTGGGGACAAGGTGAATTAATTGCCAGTCCCGCCGCTGTTGCCCGCATGGCAGCAGGCGTGGCCAACCATGGAAATATGGTGGCCAACCGCTATGTATTAAAGGTGAGTAATGATGTACAGGCAGTGAAAGGCAGTATCAAACTTACAAAAGAACCTCAATATGCCGACTTAATTAAAGAATATATGATTAAGCAAAGTGCAGGAAAAGTATATACACTGGGTATTGCGGTGGCAGGAAAATCCGGTACTCCGGAAAGGATCTGGAAAAACGAGCGTATTAACGACGGCTGGTATGTTTTTTATGCCCCAAAAGCAAAAGGCAACGGCCATGTGGTGGTATGTATTCGTATAGAATCTACGAAAGGATCAAGCGATGCTGTTGCTTTAGCAGGAAAACATGTAATACCTTTTCTCCTTCAAAAAGAATATATTAAAGGCTTCGGGCCAGCAAAGGCAATAACAACAGGTTCTGGTAAACCTGCCCCGGTTGTACCGCCCCCTATTATTGTAAAACCAGTTAAAGGTGCAGATGTACTGAAAGATAGCTTGGATGGAAATTAAGGATGAAGGATGAAAAGAACAAGGAAAAATAACGAGAGCCATCTTTTGTCTTTAGGCCTTCATCTTTATCCTTTAATCTTTTGCCCTCATCTTTATCCTTTAATCTTTTGCCCTCATCTTTATCCTTTAATCTTTTGCCCTCATCTTTATCCTTTAATCTTTTGCCTTTATCTTTCATCCTTTCCTCCAGCTAATTTTTCGAACCAGCCAACAATAACCCTGTATTTCTGTTTCATATACTATACAATTCAAAAAAGAAAGAGACAGGCATGTTCGAACTATTTAATACCGATGCAGAAAGTCCGCATGATGTAAAAACCTTACGCGATGCTCTGCTTCGTTCAATAAAAGAAGAATTACAGGTTGTAGAAGGCGGAGAGGGAAAACACATACGTGGGATCCAATTGTTTATTATATGCTCAGAAAACGAAAAACATATTTATGAATCGGCGCTTTACCTGGACGAACCCTTACTCTTTAAGCAGGAAATCCAGCGTATAGCCGACGATTTTGCTATTGATTTGCCCGAAAGCTGGGTAATGGAAGTTACTTTCGTCGATACATTTCCATCAGAAGCAAAGCCATTATCAAATATCCAGGCGGCATTATTTATAAAAACACGGCAACAGGTTATCCATAAAACCGGAACCGCTTATATCAGAGTTCTGAGCGGGCAGGCCGAAAAGGAAGAATATGAAATAAATTCTTCGGCAGGCAAAATCACTATCGGCAGGGAAAGAAGGGCACAAACAGAAGATGGCTTTTTCAGGCTTAACAACATTGCTTTTCCGGGAGATAGCGGTAATGATAGCAATAAATATATTAGCAGGCAACATGCACATATAGAATGGAACAATGATGCTGGATGCTTTATGATTTTTGCTGATGAAGGCGGTGTACCGCCAAAAAACAAAGTAAAAATCAAATCGCTGGATGACGACACTCCGGTGAAATTAAACTCGACACAAATTGGGCATCGCTTAAAAGAAGGCGATCAGGTAATATTAGGAGAAACCGCAGTAATTGAGTTTTCTCTGGTTCCACAATCTTAGGCCCCTTTACAGCGTTCAAAAGGCAGGGAGTATTAAAGTTCAAAATATTGAACTCGTATAGCAGAGAATTAATGGCTAAAGTATTTACAATTACAGAAGGATTAGAAAACATGGGCGCATTACGCACCGGCGGACAGGGCTCTGTCTACAAGGGAAAGCGTATGGGGCCAATAATTACTGCTGTAAAGTTATTACCTACGCCAATCCATACCGAAGACGAGAACGATAAAAATTTCAGAGATTTTCAAAACGAAGTAGAGAAGCTTAAAAAAGTAAATCAGGAGCCTAATCCTAATGTCGTTAAAATTCTGAATTCAGGAATTACAGAAAGCGGCTCTCTGCCATTTATCGAAATGGAATTTATTGAAGGGCCCGATGTGGAAGAATTACTAAAAGCGCCTAACGATCCGATTTTTAGTATCAGAGAAGTAATTAAAGTGGCCGATCAATTATCTAATGCCTTAGCGCATTGCCACAAATTTTCCATAAAGCATGGCGATATTAAAAGTAATAATGTAAAGTTTAACATCCATTCAGGCAATTATATGCTCCTGGATTTTGGCCTGGCGGTAATGTCTGACGAGCAACGGCGAACCAGTTTAAGGCATGCAGGAGCTATAGAGTTTATGGCTCCCGAACAAAACTCGGGCGAAATGCTTTTCGAAACGGATGTTTATAGCTTTGGAGTCGTGCTTTTTGAACTGCTAACAGGGCAGGTTCCGTTTCCATTGCTCGATAGTGACGAAACTTCCAGAAATCAGGTAATGATTTCTCACATGGAAACACCCCTGCCCGACATCCTGGAACTTAGGTTTAAAAATCTGCCTGCTAACTGGCCGGAGGAAAAAAAGGCTGTAGAAATGTTTGTACCATCCTGGCTGCTTGCAATCATCTCAAAATGCCTGGAAAAACAACCCGGAAACAGATTTAAAAATGGCATGGAACTCCATGAAGCCATTGTCGTAAATAGCGTTTCTGCTGTTGACCTGTTCGAAAACCATACTGACTCGAATGATATAACAGTTCTGCAAAATGAAAACGCCCGGTTAAAAAGCCTTTTATTGCAATACCAGAAGGCACTGGAAAAGAAAGACACCCCTACCCTTGCAGCCTCGCAAGACAATGATTTGCAGACAAATGCCGGTGCGTATACTCTGGAGACAAATAAAAGATCATTTGGCTTAAAGCCGGTTGCCATACTACTCTTAATTATAGTGTTTACGGCCCTGGGAGTATTTGCAGGGTATTCCATATTTAATAGTCAGCATCCTGCAAATACCATAGACACTGTGGCAATCAACATGGAAAAACAGCGGCTTTCGGATTCTATAGCAGAGCTTAAACGTTTAAACGAAAAGCGCATCCAGGATTCGATAAATAATGCACAAAAGGTAAAGGCCCTGCAACAAAAAGTTGCGGCACAACAAGCCGAACAACAGCAGCTGGAAGAAAACAACGCCAAGAAGAAGAAGGGTTTATTCAATAAAATATTCAAAAAGCGCGAAAAGTAAAGCCATTGCGTTTTATTTAAGATAATAATAATGGGGAAAGTATTTACAATAACAGAAGGACTGGAAAACCTGGGCGCTTTACGCAGTGGCGGACAAGGTTCAGTATATAAAGGCCGGCGACTTGGCCACATTATAACTGCAGTTAAGCTGTTGCCTACACCTATTCATACAGAAGATAACGATGACAAAAACTTCAGAGACTTTCAGAATGAAGTTGAGAAACTTAAAAAGGTTAATGAAGTTGCAAATCCTAATGTTGTTAAAATACTTAATTCAGGAATTACAGAAAGCGGTTCGTTTCCATTTATTGAAATGGAATTTATTGAAGGCCCCGACCTTGAAGACCTTCTAAAGGCCCCTCATGATAGTGTTTTTACTATCCGTGAAGTTATTAAAGTAGCCGAACAGCTATCCAATGCTCTTGCACATTGCCATAAGGTTGCTGTAAAGCATGGTGATATAAAAAGTAATAATATAAAGCTCGACACCCGTTCCGGGAATTTCATTTTGCTTGATTTTGGCTTATCGGTAATGTCTGATGAGCAACGCAGAAGCAGCCTAAGACATGCAGGCGCCATAGAATTTATGGCTCCCGAACAGAATGATGGTAAAATGTTATTTCAAACTGATGTATACAGTTTTGGAGTAATCCTTTATGAACTTCTTGCGGGAGTAGTACCTTTTCCTTTACATGACAATGGCGAAACCGCCAGAAATACTGTCATGGTATCACACATGGAAACACCGGTTCCGGATGTAATGGAGCAGAGGCGAAAAAATCTGCCCGAAAGCTGGCCGGAGAATAAAAAGGAAAGCGAAATGCAGGTGCCTGGCTGGCTGCTTGGAATAGTATCGAAATGTCTCGAGAAAAAACCTGAGAATCGTTTTAAAGACGGGGTTGAGCTACATGAAGCAGTCATTTCGTACAACACTTCAGATAGCCCGGCAGGGCTTGATAAATCGAAAGAGATAGCGGTTTTACAAGCCGAATTAACCAGACTGAATGAGCAGGTAAATACTTATCGAAATACTTCGGCATCGCAATTTACTCAGGAAGGATTTAATGATAAACCAGAGGGTGGCATTACAATCCCGAAGCCGGTATTTTTCCTGCTTTTACTTTTTCTTATCGGTTTAGCCGCATTTAGCGCCTACTCGCTTTTAAATACTAACACCGATAGGGAACCAGTGCAAACCGCACCTATTGATAGTATAGCAAGAACCGATTCGATTACTGTTCCGCAGCCTCATGAAGATGAAGCATATCAAAAGAAAAAGGCAAGAGAATCTGAAATCCGGGATTCTATTATAAAGAGTCAAATCGACAGCACAATGAACGCTACTGAAGAGCAGCCGGCAAACTCAACAGAAATAGATAACAATACGGATAGTGCTATCGCTCCCTCAAATATATCTGCAAATCCGCCGTCGCCTAAAAAATATACGCTAGCTATATCCAAAGCTTATCTATATAACCGCCCGGAAGAAAGTGCTAAAACCAACACATTCCTGGTTCAATGGAACAATGCAGAACTTACCACTGTAGAAGAAAGAAATGGATTTATATATGTTGTTTTTTTTAATACTTCAGGACAGATTACCAAAGCCTGGTTACGTAAAAAAGATTTAAAACCAATTGGTTAACCGGTACGAATAATTATAAATAAATGCAACTCGGGGCGTTAAGCCCTAGCTTACTTTTGTACCAGTTTACGGCCTTCAGTATTTCTTCCTGCTCCTTAAGCAGTTGATTACTTATATTTTCAACCACCAATATCCATTCGCTGGCAATATCTGGCAGGAATTTTTGTGGTATAAGCTTCAAGGCTGATCGCTTTACCATCGAAACTTTTATCCGCAGGTTACCTTCCTGGTCGCATATAAAATCAGCACCTGGTAAATCGCGGTAGCTTACCAATAAATACTTTCCCTCTAAATGCATAGTTTTTTTTGTTTAAATGAGTAATCATCTACCGCCCGCACCAGCTGAGTAAGGTCAAAAGGCTTAGGCAGAAAAAAATCGCAGCCATAAGAACCGAGCGATAAAAAAACTTTTGGATAGGCAGACATTATAATAACCGGAATATGCCTTGTTAAGGTTCCGGACTTAATCTGGTGGCAAATCTCGCCTCCATTTGAATCGCCCGCCAGGTAATCGAGCAGGATTAAATCGGGTTTATACTCTTCAATTGCCGTAAGAATATCTTTCCCTCGTTCTACCGTTCTTACCAGTAAGTTTGCATCCAATAAAACCTCTTTTATAATATCCAGTAAAGATATATCATCATCCAGCACCAAAACCTTCTTCATAGTCAGCTCATTTATTTGTTAATTGCAGATAGTTTCACGATACCATGCTTAATATGGTTGTACTCCTAATCCAATTGCTTAGCGGACCTGGAAGCCATATATTAAGTATGGCATCGTGTGATGTTTCTTTTTCTGGTTCAGCCGGGTCTAACAACAGCGTTGGAAGCAAAAGGCATGTTTTATTTTCATAGTTTCAATAGGGTAATCAAATATAAGGCTTGGAGCCTCTATCGGAAAGGTGGTAAATACCCTTTAAGCGAAAGTAAATACCCGATTATCAGAAGACTGATTTCGAAAAAAAGATGTTAAGACATGTAATTATGTACTTCGAAAAGATCATCTTCCCCAAGATATGTTAATCAGCCATTTTTAGGATGGCTATCGAAAAACAATTGGATATTGCGTGTGGTACTACGCAGTTATAATGGTTCATAAACCCATTTATAAAAAGTTTAATAACCTGCGTATTTCAGAAAAAGAGGCTACTCTTTTAACGGAATCAGAGAAATTGTTTCCAGATCTGCGTCGTCAGAATGAAGTCCGATCTTCACAAAGGCATAGCTATATCCCTTATCGAGAAGGATTGCCAGCAATTGAAAAGTAATTTATGACCAATAACTTTTAAAATATGATTTAAGATTGGTTAGGGTTTAATTTAATTGATTTTTCAGGATCCATTTTTGAAGCTTTATTAATTCCTGCATATAATTCTTCAAGACTAAAGGGTTTTTGAATAAAATAATCGCATCCGCAATTGTTGAGATCTCTACTACTTTGGGGATACGCTGAAACAATAATAACAGGAATATGCATTGTATCAGAGTTATCTTTTAAGCGCCTGCATAGTTCGCCCCCGGTTACGCCTCCAAGTACAAAATCTATAAGAAGAAGTTCAGGTCTATAATCGTCTAATGTTTTAAAAATATTGTAGGTATGGCCCAATGTAAACACTTCATAACCTTCGTACTTTAGCGCTATCTCTATAGCTTCTAATACAGCAATATCATCATCCAGCACCAATATCCGTTTCACCATACACTTTGGAATTACTTAATAATTAACATGATAAAATCCTGTAGTTAAAAACTACAGGATTTGTACAAAATTAACTGTTAGCAGAGTGTTCGCTGCTGCAAGAAATACCTGTTTTAAAATGGGTGAATACGTGTTTATCCTAAGTTAATAAGAATATAGCTATTAGAAAGAAACTTTATTAATCGTTTGGTTCATTTAAGCTTATTAATTGCAATGCCCGTTTTAAGCGTTCTATATGAGTGATCACCTCTTCAGAACGTGCTTGTTTATCGCTACTTTCGGTTATTAAGCCAGCATCTTTAGCATGGCCGGCCGCCGTACGCAATAAACTTTTTCGCTCTTCGAGTAAGCGTATGGCAATCCATAGCGCTTCTTCAATATCTTCCGACTGGACCTGCAGCAACGTCTTTTCGCTGTATACATGGCCGGTATGGCACCGGTAGCGATGTACCGCATTATCTTTCATTTTCCATAATCCTCCCCCACAATCCGGGCAGGTTAAGAGACTGTGGCTGGAGATTTTGGATAAGCTATCCATACTTATGGTAAGTCGCTCGGTAATGTCGGCTTCAACCTGAATCTCATAAGGAATTGATGATGGCGCCGTGCTTGGCATTGAGAATAAATCTTGTAAAATATAACCCATATCAGCTATTGGAACCCGGTAATCTACATCAACATTATTTAATACATTAGTTGGCATATCTGAAAACTCAGCTTCCCGGGGTTCCTGAACAATACAGGTTCCGCCGCTTCGCTTAATTGCCCCCATTCCGGAAGTGCCATCGTCTAATAAACCTGTTAAAATAATACCGATAACGCTGGATGAATATGCTACTGCAGCCGATCGGAAGAGAACATCGATGGATGGGCGCCAGCGGTTTTCATGCGGACCATTATTTATAAGTATTTTGCCCTTTTTAACCAGCATATGATGATCAGGCGGAGCAATATAAAGATGTCCGGGCATAATCTTTTCTTCGTTAACGGGAACACGACAGGTTAAATAGGTATGTTTCTGAATATGGTGTGATATTACTTCGGCCATAGATTGCTTCGAAATATGCAATACTACAAGTACAGCAACATTAGGGCTTTCAGGAAAATTTGAGACTAATTCCGCAATAGCCTGCAAGCCTCCGGCTGATGCGCCAATAACTACAAGTTTAGAAATATCATTCATAGGAGATAGTTTATAAGGCAATATCTTTAAAGATAATGTTTATGCTGGTTCCCGATTCTGTAGAGGTAATATCCATCTGGCCGCTTAATAAATCCAGTCTGTTTTTTATGCTATGCAGGCCAGAACCAGAAACATTCAGTTCGTTATTATTAAAGCCAGTGCCATTATCTCTTACAGTTATTATCAAATTTTTGTTTTTCTTAATTAATTCAATACTTAAATCTGTGGCCTTGGCATGCTTTATTGCATTATTTACTAGCTCTTGTATAATCCTGAAAATGCTTACCTCCTTATTGAGATCTAAGCGTTCTTTTAAGCCAATACACTTTGTATGAATAGTTAATTTTTTACTACTTAACCGTTGAGCCATTTCCTGCAAGGTTATTACCAGGCCAAAATCGGTAAGTATAGAGGGAGCAAGCTCAAAGGAAATATTTCGCGTTTCTTTTACCGCCAGATCAAGAAGGGTAACAATTTCAGAAAATATTTTATTGTCTTTATCAGACTTCTTATAGTCCTGAAGCTTGAGTCTGATACCATAAAGCAATTGACTCACACTATCATGAAGAGATTCGCTGATACGCTTACGCTCTCTTTCCTGAGTATTTAAGATTACGGCCATCAGATTCTTCTGATGCTCTGCTTTTAATTTAAGCGCTTCTTTTTCCAGCCGTTTTCTTCTTGTAATATCTATCAGAATACCAACAAATTGCATGCCGCCAGTACTTTCTATTACATGTCCTCGTGCTGATATATAAGCAATAGTTTCGTCTGGTTTAATAATACGGTACTCTACATCGAGATCTTTTTTATGATTAATGGCTTTGCCGAAGCGCTTACTTGCCGCCCTGCGATCGTCAGGATGAATCATTTTAACAAACGAATCAATGGTTTGAATAGATTCGCGGCTCTTAAGTCCGTAAATTTCGCAGCTAAAGTCGTCCAAAGAAATTTCTTCGGTTCTAAGGTCAATTTGCAAGGTACCCGCCACCGATGCCTCCAGCGCTATTTCAAGCCTGTCCTTAGTTTCTTTAAGTTTTAGTTCGGCCTCACGTCTTTCGGTAATATCAATAACGGCGATATAGCATTGCTCATTTTGAATGTCCAGGCTCGGACGAAATACGATACCTTCTATTTGGGCATATAAGGTATCGCCTTTAGGATTTAAAAGCGTAAGCTGACAACTTTGACGGCTCTTTGAATTTAATATTTTACGTAAAAAGGTATAAAAAAGATCAGTATCATCCGGACTAATAAAGCTTTGGAACCGACGGTTCAGAATAGTACGCTTAGGGATTTCGAGCTGGTTACTCCCGGTTGTATTTACATCGATTATTATTCCGTGTTTGTCCAGAAGGAAATAACCTACCGGAGCAACTGAGTATAAACTTTCAAACTTATAACGCTGACTCTCAACCTGCTCGTTAGACATTTTAAGTTCATCATTCTGCATTTCCAACTCAATATGCTGTACCTGGATATGATGAAGCAATTCCTTTATTTCTTTTTTCGAAAGATCAACAGCATGTTCGTTCCCCGCTCCGGACAAAATTTTCTGAGCTTCGCCTTTTAAACGTTCCATCATCTCATCGCCCGAATACAATGTCTTTTTTACTTTATTCACGTTACAGTATTTACGTTTCTATAACAATTAAAACTGACGATGTTTCTTTTGTGCTCTTATTAAAGTATGGCGTTGCCTTTATTGTTAACCTCGTGTCAAACCCGGTAACATTTACTTCTAAAGATGTTTCTGTTTTACTTGAAATGCTGCTTAATAAGAACTTATCCAGCTTATTATTTTCCCATTTATCATGAATTATCCTGGAGAATGAATCGCCAATACAACCGTGTTTATTAATATGGAAATACTGTAGAAAAGCTGGGCTCGCAGCTACAATATCAAGATTAACATCTACTATTACGGCTATTTGCTTTAACGCATTTAATTGAGTGGTAACAAAGCCCTGTAAGATGTTTAACTGGTTTTCTACATGCTTAAACCTGGATATTTTATTAATTGTTAATACAGCGCCGCTAATAAAGTTATCGGTAGTACGATAAGGCATTATACGAAGATTAAACCACTCTCCTGCTTTAGTACATACTTCCAGCTCTTTAACAGATAGCGTATCAATCACATTTTTAATAATCTCTTCTATATTTCCATTATTAAAATTAGAAACAATATGTGTAATAGAGCGGCCAATATCAGTAGGTATTACATTAAAAATCTTTTTTATTTGCGGTGTAAAACGTAGAATATTGAGACTATTATCTAAAAAGATGGTACCAATTTCTGTATTATCCAACATATTCTTCATGTCGTTATTTACCTGGGTAAGCTCATCTGCTTTAGACTGATATTGCATATTTATAGTCATCAGCTCCTCGTTAAGGGATTGCATTTCTTCCTTAGTGGTAAGCGCCTCTTCGTTGGTGCTTTGTAACTCTTCGTTGGTGCTTTGCAATTCTTCGTTGGTAGATTTTAACTCTTCTAACGAAGTTTCCATTTGCTCTATAGTGCTATGGAGCTGTTGTTTAGCATAAATCAGTTCTTTTTCAAGTTCTTCAACAATAAGATTATCCACCGAAACCCGTTTGCGGTTTTTGCTCACTGTTTTTTGCAATAAGCCCTTATCTTCAAAAACAATTATTAGCAACCCGTGCAGGTAACTACCCTCTAAATGGTTAACCCTGACATTAATAATCCGGAAGCCATCTGCCTCTTTCAACTTAATATTCTCTATAAATATTTCGGCCTTAGATACACGGGCCTGATGAACGGCATTACTTAGCAAGTACTTCAGCTCTTCTTTAGCCATGCGATAGACGTTCATGACTGCTTCGCCAGGGTTTAACTCTAAAAAGTTCCCGGTTTTACCGTTAATATATACAATGTCGCCCTTTTCATTTACCAATACGGAAGGCGGAGTGTAATATTCCAAAAGAATTTTAGAAAAGGTATCTGCCAGAATTTTCTTGCCGGATATTGGTTCCGGAGCTTCGCGCTTTAATATTGCCGGCCTAGAAACATCAAATGGAAAATCAATCATTCTGCCTATGGTAGCCGCACCTTCTTTTCGTTCAAAAAGTTTCCATTTGGCATCAATTGGAGTAAACATATCGGTAAAGCCTCCGATAGTTTCTGCCGGGCCCTGAAATAGAATTCCTTTTGGATTAAGCGAATAATGAAAGATCGGAATAATTTTTTTTTGAAGCTCGGCAGTAAGATAAATCATAACATTACGACAGGTCAACAGGTCGAGGCGCGTAAAGGGCGCATCTTTTATGATATTATGCTGGGCAAAAACGATTAACTCTCTTAACTCTTTCTTTACCTGGTATGCATTATTCTTTTTGATAAAAAATCGCTCAATGCGATCTTCAGAAACATCGGCTACAATATTTTCGTGGTATAAGCCTGTACGTGCAAATTCTATGGCATCCATATCAAGGTCTGTAGAAAATATCTGAACTTTAGGCAGTTTTTTCATATTCAGCGTTTCCAGATATTCCATAATTATTATAGCGATGGAATATGCTTCTTCACCAGTTGAACAACCGGCTACCCAGACACGTATCGGTTCATTTTCTTGCTTGCCTCGTAACAGAGAAAAAAGCTTACTCTTTAATACGTCAAACGCCGCGCTGTCCCTAAAAAATTTAGTTACTCCTATCAGCAGTTCCCTGAATAAAACATCAAGCTCGTGAGGATTTTCACGTAAATAGTTTACATAATTTCCATAATCCGGAAGTTGCAGGAAAGCTACACGACGGTCTATTCGCCTGGTAATAGTACTTTTTTTATACTGAGTAAAATCATGCCCCGTATGCGAGCGTAGCAGCATTAAAATTTTTTGAACTGCGGTTGTATTTTTGGTTTCATTGATCGCCTGTTCGCTTATATCGTCAAATAAAATAGGATGATTAAGAAATTGTATCAGCTTGGATGGCATTTCTTCCGGAGATGCCACAAAATCAACCATATTGGTATGAATTGCCGCATTCGGCATACTATCATACTGGGCCGTGTCCGGCGACTGAACGATAACAAGGCCCAACTTCTCTTTAATTATCCGCAATCCGGTTTCACCATCAGAACCCATGCCTGAGAATATAATGCCTACTGCCCGCTGCCATTGATCATCGGCAAGACTTTGTAAAAAATAATCTATCGGAAGGCGAAAGCCATTGGGTTTAGCCGGTTCTAAGAGAAGTAATTTCCCATTGTGAATTCCCATATCTCTGTTGGGAGGAATTACATAAACATTATCTGCTTCTACCGTCATACCATCTGCGGCCTCTTTAACAGGTATTGAAGTAAAGTTTTGAATAAGCTCATAAACCCTTCCCTTATGATTGGGATCCAGGTGCATAATAATAACAAAAGCCATTCCATTGCCGGCAGGCATGTGCAGGAAGAATTTTTCAAAAGCCTGGAATGAGCCGGCAGAGCCACCCATCGCTACAATAGGAAATAGATTGTTTTTTTGTTTTTCCAAAGCAGCAGAGCTTTTTTTCTTTGGCTTATCGTTATTAGACTGGGGCATTTTCGAAACAGATTAAAATCATAAATTTAAGATTTATTATCAGTTTTAAGGGTTGTTCCCAAATAATACCACTCACTTATGGCATTAATCGATAATTCCGTTTCTAACAGCAAAGCGAATTAAAGTTGCTGTGTTCCGGGCTCCGGTTTTTTCTAATAAGTTTTGGCGATGTCCTTCTACAGTGCGTCTGCTTGTAAAAAGCTTTTCAGCAATCTCATTATTAGTATAGCCTTCTGCTATTAATAAAAGTATTTCCATCTCGCGCTTAGACAGGTCTATTGAAACCTTTAATTCCTTACCTATTTCTTCGGCGATCGTAACAAACTTACTTATTAACCTCAAAGTTAGCTCGGAGCATATATACAGGTTACCAGCAATAATATGCCTGATAGCAAACATCATTTCCTCTTCGCTAACACTTTTGAGCAAATATCCGCTCGCACCATTCGCAATTGCCTGAAGAACATAATTTTCATGATCAAGCATTGATAAAAAGAGAACCTTAATTTCCGGAGACTTTCCCTTAATCTCATCAAGCATAGCAAGACCATTTAAATGCGGCATGTTGATATCCGTAAGCACCAGATCTACTTCAGTATCTTCGATTTTCTGTAACACTTCCAGTCCGTTGATGGCTTCGCCTACAACAGTCATATCTGGTTGCTTATCGAGTAAAGACCGAATGCCGTTACGAACAATATTGTGATCTTCTGCTAATAATACTTTAATCAAAACCTCAATTTTAATCCTGTGTCTAACTATTAGTTATATACGTTTCTTAACCAAAAACATCAACTTAACAACTTTCATTTTAATAAAATGTTTCAAAGACGTTAACGTGCTCCGCCCGGAAAACTTTCACGCATCTTGAGTGTTTAAACTTCTATAATCTTTAACTATGGAAACCAACGAATTCGGACGCCTGGACAATGACAGAATAAATATAAATGAGTATTACGAAGTTGAATACTGGTCAAAGCAATTCGACCTTAAACCAGAGGTTTTAAAGACTCTTATTAAAGAGGCCGGAACAGATTCAGTTAAAGCCCTGCGAGCATACCTGGATAAACACTATCGCGGAAACGCAGCTTAGCCTCTGCATATCTTTACGTATCCTATTAAATCTTGCCGTATTGGCTAATTAACAGAAAACCATGGCCCAATTACAAGGCATTCCAAGTACTGATAAACCCAGAGTAGTAATAATAGGCGGTGGTTTTGGCGGTTTAAAACTTGCCAAATCCTTATCGAAAGAAGAGATACAAATTGTATTAATTGATAAAAACAACTACCACACCTTTCAGCCACTGTTATACCAGGTTGCAACATCAGGACTGAATGGTGCTTCTATTGCTTATCCTTTCAGGAAATTTTTCGATAATCAAAATAATTTCTTCTTCCGTTTAACGGAAGTTCTCTCTGTTGATACTGAACGCCAAACATTAACTACATTAATAGGCGAAATAAATTACAACTACCTTATTATTGCCACAGGCGCAGAAACCAACTTTTTTGGGAATGAACAAATGCAGCAGCATGCTATTTCACTTAAAAGCATTAATGATGCTGTTATGCTACGCAATACCATTCTTTGCAATTTAGAGAATGCGCTACAGGCTCGGGATCAAGAGCAATTAAACATGTTAATGGATTTTGTAATTGTTGGAGGCGGCCCCACAGGAGTAGAACTTGCCGGTGCCTTAAGCGAATTACGCAAACATGTTTTTCCACGCGATTATAAAGAACTGAACATTAAAGAAATGGACATTCACCTGATACAAAGCGGAGATCAGTTGCTGAAGGGAATGTCTGCAGAAGCATCTGAAGAATCTCTCAGGCTCTTACAACAATATGACGTTAAAGTGTGGCTCAATAGCCGGGTAAAATCGTATGATGGCAAAACGGTTACCCTTGCATCGGGGGAAGAGCTCAAAACAAAAACACTTATCTGGACGGCAGGGGTTATCGGTTCGCCCATAAAGGGATTAAAGGAGGGCGCTATCGTAAAAGGTAACAGAATACTGGTAAACGAATACAACCGGGTAGAGGGTTATGATAACATCTTTGCTATTGGCGATGTAGCTTGTATGATTACTCCTGAATATCCTGAGGGCCATCCAATGGTTGCGCAACCTGCCATCCAACAGGGTAAACTGCTTGCCAAAAACCTCATATTGCTTAATAAAGGCAAACCGCTGGCTTCATTTAACTACCACGATCAGGGGTCCATGGCAACTATTGGCCGTAATCATGCCGTGGCAGATTTAAAGATATTTAAAAAAGAGTTTAAGATGCAGGGATTTTTTGCCTGGCTAATCTGGATGTTCATTCATCTCATTTCCATTATAAGCTTCAAAAACAGGCTTATTGTATTATTAAACTGGGTCGCAGGTTATTTTAGTTATGACAAGGGCATCAGATTAATTATGGGTAAGAAAAAAGAATAGTTTACTCAGTATCCTGAATTAAATTATATACAACTTTACCATGATTATATAAGGAAAAGGCCTCATTTTAAGCGAAATTTGTTCCTGATAATAGAAATAAAATGAGCGCATCAAATAATAAAACTATAAAAGAAGATTTTCCCGTTACAGGTTTAAGCTGCGCATCATGTGCCGTAAGTACCGAAAATATTCTAAAAGCGCAAAAAGGAGTAGCAAGTGCGGCGGTAAACTTTGCCAATAATACTGCATCCGTAGAATATACCCCGTCGCTAATAAAACCATCAGAACTGAAATCCGCCGTCCAATCTGCCGGATACGACTTAATTATCGAAAAAACTGAATCTGCAAGAGCCTCTTTGGAAGTTATACAGAAAAAGAAATTTAAAGATCTAGAGAGAAATACCTGGTTATCCATATTATCATCTGTTCCTATTGTGGCTATGGGCATGTTCTTTATGGATTTTCCATACGGAAATTATATCCAATGGGCACTTGCTACGCCTGTGGTATTAATTTTCGGACAACAATTCTTTATAAATGCTTATAAGCAAGCTAAGCATGGCCAGGCAAACATGGATACGCTTGTCGCCTTAAGTACTGGTATTGCATACCTGTTCAGTGTATTTAATACGCTTTATCCTCAATTCTGGACCAACCGCGGATTAGAGGCACACGTATATTTTGAAGCAGCCTCTGTGGTTATTGCTTTTATCCTGTTGGGCCGCCTGTTAGAAGAAAGCGCCAAGGCGAATACTTCTACAGCTATTAAAAAATTAATGGGACTTCAGCCCAATACCGTTACACGCATAACCAGGAATATTGAACAGGTTGTAAAAATCAATGAAGTCCGGATTAAAGATATTATCCTGGTTAAGCCGGGAGAAAAAGTCCCTTTGGATGGAACCGTTAAATCCGGATCATCATATGTGGATGAAAGTATGATTTCCGGCGAACCTGTTGCTGTGCTAAAAGAAAAGGGCTCCTCAGTATTTGCAGGAACCATTAATCAAAAAGGAAGCTTTCAGTTTGTTGCAGAAAAAGTTGGCAAAGATACCTTGCTTGCCCAAATCATAAAGCTGGTACAAGAAGCTCAGGGAAGTAAGGCTCCTGTTCAAAAGCTGGTTGATAAAATAGCGGGAATATTTGTTCCGGTAGTTATTGCCATTGCGATACTTAGCTTTTTTACCTGGATTGTTTTAGGCGGAAACAACGGCTTTACCCAAGGCCTGCTTGCTATGGTAACCGTATTAGTTATCGCTTGTCCCTGCGCGCTTGGCCTGGCTACTCCAACAGCAATTATGGTGGGTGTAGGCAAAGGGGCAGAGAACGGGATTCTTATTAAAGATGCAGAAAGCCTGGAAGAAGCTAAAAATATCAACGCCATTATTATCGATAAAACAGGAACAATTACAGAAGGCAAACCAGAAGTAATTGAACTTGCATGGAAAGCTGGCCAGGAAGAGTTGGATGCCCTGATTTATAGTATTGAATCTCAATCAGAACATCCGCTTGCAGAGGCGGTGGTCAGGCATTTTCAATCCCAGCAACCTGCTAAGCTGGTATTAGATTCTTTTGAAAGCCTTACAGGTGAAGGCGTATTCGCATCGCATAATGGAAATGCATACTTTCTTGGAAGTCCTAAACTAATGGCTTCTAATGCCATTAAAATAGACAGCAGCCTGCAACTGCAAGCCGGAAAATGGCTCGAAAAGGCATATACTGTTATCTGGTTTTCTGATAAGGAAAATGCTTTAGCTGCTATCGCGATAGCGGATAAAATTAAAAGTACTTCTGCCGAAGCAATAAAAGCGTTACAGAATATGAATATCGAAGTATATATGCTTACCGGCGATAATGAAACTACAGCGCAGGCAGTGTCTAAACAAGTTGGAATTACAAATTACAAGTCGGAAACCATGCCCGATGATAAAGCCAGCTTTATAAAGCAATTACAGCAGGAGGGAAAGAAAGTGGCAATGGTTGGTGATGGCATAAACGACAGTCAGGCGCTTGCCCAAGCCGATGTAAGTATTGCAATGGGTAAAGGCACAGATATTGCTATGGATGTGGCTAAGATGACCTTAATCTCATCCAATCTATTGCAAATACCAAAAGCAATCTTGCTTTCCCGCCAAACAGTGAAAGTTATTAAACAGAATTTATTTTGGGCCTTCATTTATAATATTATCGGCATACCCCTGGCAGCCGGAATCCTTTATCCCTTTACCGGATTTTTATTAAACCCTATGTATGCAGGTGCCGCTATGGCTCTGAGTAGTATAAGTGTGGTAACCAATAGCTTAAGATTGAAATATGTTAAGATATAAAGGGTTAGGATTTCAGTAGCTAAGGAGATTAACTCTGTGGAAGTTCTCACGCGAAGCAGGGAAGACAAAAAACACGCAAAACTCGCAGAGGATTATTTTTTCGCTTTCAAAATATTGCGTCCTTTGCGTGTCCTTAACTTTGCGCCTTTGCGGGAATAAAAAAAAAAATAAAAGTTTACGCAAAGCAGGGAAGAAAAAAACACACAAAGCTCGCAGAGGATTATTTTTACGCTTTCAAAATTTGCGTCCTTTGCGTGTCCTTAACTTTGCGCCCTTTGCGGGATACTAAACCCTTCTATCAAAAATCCTGATATAAATTCCTGAATGAACTTCTTAGTCCGAATGTTACCCAGGTAGTCTTGTCATTCATTAAAGAGTTTTTCTCATTTCTGAATACCGCTCCAAGCTCTAAACGCAAATTAGTTTTAGGATTTAGCAGAAACGATGTTCTTCCGTCCAGATATAAAAAATCCGTCTTTAACCCCTGACCGGTTTCATTTCCATGATCAGCAATTCGGGTGTTATAAGATTTGAAAATATCCTTACCATAATTATCACCTCCAAAATCCAGTCCATAGTCGGCCATATTAGCTTGAAGATAAAATTGGAAACGACGGTAAGAATAATCCACAATGCCTAACCATTCTTTAAAGTTAGCTCCAAAAGGATGCGCCAGCGATTGGTTATAATGACCATAATTCAATAAAGAAGTACGTTGTGAATACGTATACGGGCGGGCGGTATTGTATTCTGTGAGGAAGTTCAGGTTCTTGATTTTAAAAGCATCAAAACCTTTTAAGCCAATCTGAACTCCAAATTTATTGGCCCAGTACCCATTACCGCCAAAAAACTCTTTGGCAGTAAATTCATCCAGAACAAACTGCCCATAGGCTGTTAAATTCCGGACAACTTTATACTTTCCGTTAAAACCGATTAAAGCATTGTCTGGCGACCCATTATATCCTTCAACCGCACGTAAGAAAATAATAGGGGTAAGATAACTAAAATCGAAACCGCGCTTACCGTTTTCATCGGCATCCTGCCAGATTATAGATTCCAAAAACCCTAAAGAAAGTCGTTTACTTACGTTCCAGTCCAGATAATGAAACACACCAAACTTTTTCCTAAAGCCGTTATCGTAAGAAAGAACAGGGGCTGTAAGATCTTGAAACTGCGCCCAGATGTTTACATATTTAACTTTTCCAAGAGTGGTTTCAACTTTAAAAAACGGATAATTAGATGCAACATCCGAGAGCAGCATAGAGCGATAGCCATCTCCAATAAAGTTTTTATCCTGCCCCAATACAAAAGAGAAATATTTATTTGGAGTATAATTCAGTAAAGCTGATGCATAGGCCCAGTCTTTAGTATTTCTGGATGGCCCGAACTTATCGTTTACCTGGCCAGGTATTACACCTGTTTGATCTACAAATTGAGTTAGATAATTAGCAAGTTTGCCCTGATTCTCGTAAGCGCTGCTATAAAATGTAAATTTCTTTCCAATGTTTCCCTGAACCTGAAAGCCGCGTGTATTTAACCAGGTTGTACGATCGTGTTGCTGATCCCTGCCAATTTGGAAATCGGGCAAGAAATCAATGTAGACATTATAATCTGGCTTCTCAATCTGTATAAGATGCTCTGTAAAAATCTTACGGTACAGTAAGGACCTGTTCTGAAAGGTATCAACATGCAGATAACTTAATGAATCAAGTAAATGATACTGAAGGCTATCATTAAAAAAAACCGGCCGAATGGAAGTATGCAGATTAGTATCAAGAGAATACACAGAGGAATTTATCTTCTGGTAATGATGATAATCGTAAGGATATGTTCTTGATTGACTGAATGCTGCGGAAAAGGATAGCAGAGAAAGAAAAACCAGGCAAAATTTAATCATTTGGAATGGGTTTCAGACGTGGCTTAGCATCCAGGTCTTCATATATAGAATTTTTACTTTTAAATTCCGGAACAATCTCTTTCATTTTAACTACCACCTGCCGGTCGTAATACTGGCAGCTTAGTTCTATAAGTTCTTCTATGTGGTTGTTTATAACTTCAAAATCGTATTCCCGGGTTTTGGCTACCATAATCTTTTCATGATGCGTTGGCAGCGTATTTTCATTATCATTCAACAGCTCTTCGTACAGCTTCTCGCCGGGACGAAGGCCTGAAAATTCTATGGCTATATCCTGGTTAGGGATTAATCCTGACAAGCGGATCATCTTTTTGGCCAAATCCAGAATCTTTACTGAATGGCCCATATCAAAGATAAAGATTTCACCTCCTTCGCCCATCGAACCGGCTTCCAGCACCAGCCGGCAAGCTTCGGGAATGGTCATAAAATATCGTGTAATCTCGGGATGAGTTACTGTTATCGGCCCGCCTTTTTCTATCTGTTCTTTAAACCGAGGAATAACCGAGCCATTGGAACCCAGCACGTTTCCAAAGCGTGTGGTAATAAATTTCGTTACTTTCCTGTCGCTGTTGCCGTTTAGATGGCTTAATCCGTTGGTGTAATTTACGTCTGCATGTTTAAAGGAATTAAACAGTGATTGTACATAGATTTCGGCTACCCGCTTGGAGGCGCCCATTACATTTGTGGGATTTACCGCTTTGTCGGTGGATATCATCACAAATTTACCTACGCCGTATTTTACGGATAAGTCGGCCAGGATATGGGTTCCCATAACATTGGTGCGGACTGCTTCGGCCGGGTTGTGTTCCATCATCGGTACGTGCTTATAGGCAGCGGCATGATACACGTAATGGGGTTTGAAGGTTTGAAATAATGCTTCCATCCGGCACTTGTCGCGCACATCGCCAATATAGGCATGGAAGATATTGGACATGTTTTTGTCTTCTAATTCCAGTTGCAGTTCATGTAAGGGGGTTTCCGACTGGTCGTTCAGGATAATCATCTGAGGCGAAAACACAGCGAGCTGACGTACGATTTCGCTTCCGATAGACCCTGCGGCTCCGGTTACCAGTACGCGCTTTCCTTTTATCTGGGCTCCAATTATGGTGTTATTGATTTCAATGGGATCGCGTTCCAGCAGGTCTTCGATATTGATCTGATGAATTTGCTGGGTATTGATATGGCCGTTTATCCAGTTAGGTACGGGTGGCAGCGTAAGTACTTTTATTTCGTTCTCCAGGCAGAAATCTACTACCCGGTTCTTTCTTTCGGGACTGATATTTCCAGCGATCAGCAGGTCGTTGATTTTCTCTCCGGCTACCAGTATCTTTAAATCACTGGAATGATAAATTTTTACTCCGTCGATGACTTTGCCTGATTTACGTTCATCGTCATCCAGAAAGGCCATCACGTGCATGTTCAGGTTCCGGTCGTGGTCCAGTGTCCGCTTCATGGCAATACCGGTTTCGCCGGCTCCGTATATGATAATTCTGCGGCGGTTTAATTTCAGGTTCTTGATATAAATGAAGAAATACTTAATCAGTACGCGGTAAGTTATCAGCATCAGAAAGCTGGTAAGCCCGTTTATAACCAGCACCACGTTGCTAATCATGGTTTCTTGATGAAAGGAAAGCAATACCAGGTTGCTTACAAAAAACAGGAAATTACTGATAAATACGGAAAAAAGTATACGGAAGGAATCCTGTGCGCTGGTATAGCGGATTATCCCGGCATAGGTTTTTACATTATAAAATACGATGGAGCTTAGCACTCCGAAAATCAACAGGTTTCTGCTTAGTTCGCTTAAATCGATTAAGGTAATATTGAAATTATATCCAATAAAGTACGCAAAGCAAAGAGAGAACAGACAACAGAGTAGGTCGAGACAAAAGATTATCCAGCGGGGAACGATGTTTATTCTGCTAAACATTTGTTTTTATGTGCATGTTGTAGCAAATATAATCTATTGTTTAATAAATTGTTTTAAAAAAGTACAATCTACCCATCAAAGCGCTTTCCTTCAGTGTAAAGAAAGATATTGTACTTACTTATAATCAATTAAGTTAGTTCAGTTTCGATAATAGTAAAGAAATCGTAAGGATTTATATAAAAAAGGCCGTCTCCCAAATAGAAGACGGCCTTTCAATTATAATTCCTGTTATTTTACTTCTTCAAAATCTACATCGGTAACGGTATCGCCGGCATCATTTGATGCAGCCTGACCCTCGGCACCAGGCGCCCCTTGTGCACCTGCATCGCCACCTTCGGCACCTTTGTACATTTCTTCCGAAGCTGCAGCCCATGCAGCGTTTAAAGCTGTTTGAGCAGTTTCAATATCTGCAAAGTTTTTAACAGCATGAGCATCTTTCAATTTCTGTAAAGACTCTTCAATCGGAGCTTTTTTATCCGCTGAGATTTTGTCGCCGTATTCTTTCAACTGTTTATCGGTTGAGAAAATTAATGCATCAGCAGCATTTAACTGATCGATTTCTTCTCTTGCTTTTTTATCAGATTCAGCATTTGCCTCTGCTTCCTGTTTCATCTTTTGAATATCTTCATCAGATAAGCCGGAAGAAGCCTCTATACGGATTTTTTGCTCTTTACCTGTAGCTTTATCTTTTGCACCTACATGTAAAATACCATTCGCATCAATATCAAAAGTTACTTCAATTTGAGGCACACCACGAGGTGAAGGCGGTATTCCGTCTAAATGGAAGCGGCCAATAGTACGGTTTTGAGATGCCATAGGGCGCTCTCCCTGCAGGATATGAATCTCAACCGAAGGCTGATTATCTGAAGCTGTAGAGAAGGTTTCTGACTTCTTAGATGGAATGGTGGTATTGGCTTCAATAAGTTTTGTCATTACGCCACCCATAGTTTCGATTCCTAAAGAAAGCGGGGTAACATCTAAAAGTAATACATCTTTAACCTCACCGGTTAATACACCACCTTGAATTGCAGCACCGATTGCTACTACCTCATCCGGGTTTACGCCTTTAGAAGGTTCTTTTCCAAAGAATGATTTAACAGCATCCTGAATAGCAGGCATACGGGTAGAACCACCTACTAAAATAATCTCATCGATATCTGATATAGATAAACCAGCATTTTTTAATGCAGACCGACATGGTTCGATGGTACGTTTAATTAAGCTGTCTGCCAATTGTTCAAATTTAGAACGGCTCAATGTGCGCACCAAGTGTTTAGGACCACTTGCATCTGCAGTAATATATGGTAAGTTAATTTCAGTTTGAGTAGAACTGGAAAGTTCAATTTTAGCTTTTTCTGCTGCTTCTTTTAAACGTTGAAGAGCCATTGCATCTTTCGCAAGGTCCATACCGTTCTCGGTTTTGAACTCGGTAGCTAACCAGTCAATAATAACCTGATCAAAGTCATCTCCACCTAAGTGAGTATCACCATCAGTAGATTTCACTTCAAATACGCCATCGCCCAGTTCCAGCACAGAAACGTCATGTGTACCACCACCGCAGTCGAATACAACAATCTTCATATCTCTATGAGCCTTATCCAGGCCGTAGGCTAAAGCCGCAGCGGTAGGTTCGTTAATAATACGCTTTACAGTTAATCCTGCAATTTCACCAGCTTCTTTAGTAGCCTGGCGCTGTGCATCATTAAAATAAGCAGGAACAGTAATAACTGCCTCCGTAACCTCTTGTCCAAGAAAGTCTTCAGCAGTTTTCTTCATTTTTTGAAGAATCATTGCAGAAATTTCCTGAGGAGTATATTTACGATCATCGATTTGAACACGAGGGGTATTATTATCGCCTTTTATTACAGCATAGGGAACACGACTAATTTCTTTCGACACTTCACCAAAGCTATTGCCCATAAAGCGCTTAATAGAATAAATAGTTTTTGTTGGGTTAGTGATCGCCTGACGCTTTGCTGGGTCACCAACTTTACGTTCACCATTCTCTACAAATGCTACAATAGATGGAGTAGTGCGCTTGCCTTCGCTGTTTGCGATAACAACCGGCTCATTACCCTCCATTACTGATACGCAAGAGTTGGTTGTTCCTAAGTCGATACCAATTATTTTTGCCATGATATATTATTTTTAAATTTTTCTCAATAAATATTCATTTAGGGTTATCAAGCCTTATGCCAATAATATTCTGCAAACAGATTGACAGTAATATGTCAAGTTTTATTTGAGATAAATGACAGAGTGACAAAATGACCCACAAAAAAAGCCTCCTTTTCAGGAGGCTCATGTCTTATATTTAAGATACTTTATAAATCAAGCTATTTTTTAACAGGAGTTGTTTTAGCTGCCGGTTTTGCTGCAGTAGATTTTGCAACCGGCTTTTTAGCAACTGGTTTTGCAGCTGGTACCGGTGTTTTAGCAGGAGATACTGCTGCTTTTTTCACACGATTAACCTTTACAAGCTCAACATCAAAAATCAGTGAGCTGAATGGTGGAATATCTTCACTCGCACCCTGAGCACCATACGCTAAATCAGATGGAATAATAAAAGTAGCTTTTCCACCTTCGTTGAGTAAAAGCACACCTTCTTCCCATCCGGGAATTACGTTGCCTTGTCCTAATACAACACTTATAGGCTCATAATTTCTGCCAGGTTGTTCCAAACCCGCTTTTTTAGCTTCTGCTTCAATACTTGAATCAAAAACTTTTCCAGCCAGGGTTTTACCAACGTAATTGATTAAAACGGTATCGCCATTCACAGGTTTAGGTTTAACAGATGGCTTTGTAATAATATATCTTAGTCCTGATGCAGTCTTTACAGAATTTATCTTATTATCTGTCAGATATTTATCAAGAGCTATCGTTTCATTACTCTTAAGCTCGTCCATCATTTTCTGCTGTTCTGCCATTGCTTCTTCCAACGACTGAATTTTTCTTACTTTAACCGTAATTAATAAAGAACTGCCCTGAGGAAGAAACGGAGGCCGCTGCATTTGCGGATCATTAAAAATAGAATCGGTAGGAATACTAACCACTGCGCTGTCATTTACTGCCAATAGTGGGAAAAAACCCATCAAATCGGCAATGTTTGTGCTTTCCACAACCTGAATAGTTGCCGGCCTGTTTACCTCGAACGAATTTACAAGTACAGAATCCTTATCCGTTTTTTGAATAAAATCGAATGTGATAATATCGTTTAGTTTAATTTTGGGGCCGGCATTGGCAGTAAATATTTTATACCGGAGTCCATTCGGTAAGCTTTGCATTCCTGCATTACTTTGTGCCATAACCTGTACCGACACTATCAGCAGCAATACAGCTATTATACTTTTTATTTTCATCAATATATATTTGTTTTTAAAGGTAATGAAGCTATCATGAGTTTCATTTTTCACTCGCTTCTATTTATTAGCGGTAGCTCAGTTCATTGCTGCTTGTGAGCGGTATGTTCGTGATGGTTTCATGTTATGTTAAAAAAGCCTTCCCAAAGGAAGGCTTTAATATTATTATTAAGTTATTAAAATTAATGAGGCATTTCAGGCATTTGCATTTGCGGCATTACTGAACCTGGCTTCGCTTTAATGATATCAACAACTTCAATATCAAAAACAATTGGCATGTAAGGAGGAATAGCCTGATTACCTTGTTCGCCATACGCAAGTTTTGATGGAATAATTACCGTAGCTTTTGTTCCTTTAGGGAATAACATTAAGGCTTCATCAAATCCTGGAATTGTTCCATTCACGCCGGCAGGAACTTTCATTGGCTCGTAAGGACGTTGCGGATTAAAGGTGTTTGATTTCTTAGCAATTGCAGGAACACTGGTATCAAAAACTTTTCCCGAAAGGAACATTCCTGTATAATCCAATTTTACCGTATCGCCTACAGATGCTTTAGCACCCGTTCCTTGCTTTGTAATAATATACTGCAATCCTGAAGCTGTTACAGTTGGCTTTAAATCTTTTGAAGCAATATAACTGCTGATTTTTCCGGCTTCCTGATTTTTTGCACCTTCAATCTCTGCTTTTAAAAACTGGTCAATTTTACCTTGAAATAAAGAATCACTCATTTTTCCTTTAGGAATGATTTTATCTACTTTAATAGTAAACAACATGTATTTTCCTTTGGTATTTTCTGGTTTAGGCATTCCTTTAGCAGCCATAGAATCAAGATTGATCTTGAATGTTGCGCTGTCGCCCTCGCTTAATAAGGCTAACCCGTCATAAATATCACCTTTAAATGCAGCTTTTTGCTGAACTAAAAAAGTCGGTCTGTCAAAATCAAAAGAACTTGCCAAAACAGAATCCTCTTCAGTTTTCTGAATAAATTTAATGGCCAGAAAATCGCCATCTTGTACTACGGGTCCAGATTTATCTTCATGGATAATGTACTGAAGGTCGCCGGGACCTTTTTTAAATTGCTTACATCCTGCAAAGGCAAGCGCTGCAAATCCTAAAATAATTAAGTTTTTCTTCATTTCTATTTTATACTATTAAAAGACTTTTATAATCGGGTAAAATACCCTTAAATTCTGTTATTACATCCTGCAGTGGTTTGTCTGAAAATCCACCGGCAGCATTTCTATGTCCGCCGCCATTAAAAAACTTCTTACAAATTTCATTTGCCGGAAAATCTCCCGTAGAACGAAGAGACAATTTTACCTTATCCTTTCGCTGTATAATAAGTGCGGCTAATTTAATCCCATTTATTGTTAACGCATAATTCACCAGGCCTTCTGTATCTCCGGTGTCGATACCAAATTTTTCGAGCTCATCTTCAGAAACGCTGATAAAAGCTGCATTATATTCTGTAAGCACCTCAAGCTTGTTTAATAAGCAATAACCAAGGAAACGTAAACGTCCTTCTGAGAAGTTATCGTATACCAGCTGATGAATTTTAGCATTTTCTGCGCCCCGGGATATTAAATCAGCAACAATATGATGCACCTGCGGCGTGGTGGTTGGGAAACGGAAGGATCCGGAATCAGTCATAATACCGGTATACAGGCAGGTAGCAACATCTTTATTGATAAGCTCAGGCTCCTGCATTATCGCTACAATAAAATCGTACACCAGCTGTGCTGTTGCACATGCGTTTATGGACCAATGACGATAATCATCAAAACCTTCCGGCTCCAGATGATGATCTATCATTACCTTTTTTGCTTCAGCTTCTCGCACTACTTCGCCCATTTCATTAATCCGCGAAAGCGCATTAAAATCCAGGCAGAATATAAAATCAGCTTCAGAAATAAATTTCCTGGCCTCTTGGGTTTTTTCTGTATAAACTAATACTTCGGGATTATTAGGCAGCCAATGAAGAAAAAAAGGATAGTCGGTAGGCGCTATAACTCTTACATGATGACCCTTTTGTATGAGATAATTATATAAACCCAAAGAAGAGCCCATTGCATCACCATCAGGTTTGTGATGTGTTGTGATTACAATGTGCTGAGGATTAGCTAAAATTTCCTTAAGCGAGGTTAGTTCCAACATCTTTCTAAAAAAAGAAATGCAAAGCTATTAAAAACCTTCACGATACAAAATGCTTTAATGCAATAAGATTACGTTAAATAATGTTAATTTAAATCAGGCATCTTAATTTTATAGCCATAAAACGCTATTGGGCATTAAAAACGTTCTTAATTAACCTGAATGAGTATTTTTGTGTATTAAAATACATCTGAATAAATTTATCTACTTTTGCAGCGATTTTTGAAAACAACAAAACCAAATGGCAACAAACAGAACATTTACAATGATTAAGCCCGATGCTGTGAAAAACGGACACACCGGCGCTATTTTAAACGATATTATTAAAGGCGGCTTCAAGATAGTAGCAATGAAATACACCAGCCTTACCAAAGAAGTTGCAGGAGCATTTTACGCAGTACATAAAGAGCGTGGTTTTTACGGCGAATTGGTTGATTTTATGTCATCAGGACCAATCGTTGCTGCTATTCTTGAAAAAGATAATGCAGTAGAAGATTTCCGTAAGCTTATTGGTGCTACCAATCCTAAAGATGCTGAAGTTGGAACTATTCGTAACAAATATGCTGAATCGATTGAAGCAAATGCAGTTCATGGTTCTGATTCTGACGAAAATGCTGAAATTGAAGGAAACTTCTATTTTTCTGCATTAGAAAGATTTTAAGAAAATATTTGAGTGGATGAGGAATTCTTTATTCACTCATTATTTTTTTTATATAAAGACCACTTCATCCAGCACATGACTCCCTGCCTTTTCGTTCATGCGGCTTACTATAGCAGAACGAATCATCAATAACTCATTCTTCAAAACAGAAGAATCAATTCTGATATACAATTTACGGTCGCGTATATAAAGCTGACTGGTACGATTAGCCACGGCCTTACCCATAAGCTCGGGCCAGGCAGCAATCAGAGAAGTTTCGTCAAACCTGCGCTTAAGTTTATATACATTAAGCATTTGTTCAATCGCTTCTTTTAAAGGTTTATCGTTAGTCCGTCCCATATTGCTTTACTACTCCGCTTTCTATTTCAAAGATACTTAAGCCAACTCCTATTCCGTTAAAAATCTTTTTTACCCGCTCCGAGCTGGTATCGGTAATAAAAATCTGTCCGAAATCGTCATGAGAAACCATTTGCATAAGCTTTGTAACACGTTTATCATCCAATTTATCAAAAATATCATCTAAAAGAAGCAAGGGTTTAAATCCTTTTTTCTCATTCAGATAAGTATACTGAGCTAGCTTCAATGCAATTAAAAATGATTTCTGCTGTCCCTGTGAACCAAACTTTTTAATGGGCATTCCATGAATGTAACACAATAAATCATCTTTATGAATACCGGTTGTACTTCGTTCTAAAATTCTGTCGCGCTCAAGGGCTTTCTTTAGTAATACCGAAAAGCTTTCTTTAGCCAGCTGGGAATCGTAAATAAGCTCTACCTGTTCTGCATCATCTGTAAGATATTGATAATGGGATGCGAAAACCGGCAAAAAGCTTTCCATGAAAATTTTACGTTTTTCAAAAATTATATTCCCCGAAGCCACTAACTGGTCATCATAAATTTCCAGAAGCTGAGCATCATATCTTCCGGTTTGGGCAATACTGCGAAGAAGTGCATTACGGTTCGCTAGGTTTTTATTATACACAATCAGTTCATCAAGATATTGATTATCTGTTTGGGAAATAACATTATCGATAAACTTTCTACGCTCTTCACTTCCCTCAATAATTATACTGGTATCGTAAGGGGATATCATTACCAAAGGAAATAATCCGATATGATCTGCCAGCCGCTGATATTCCTTTTTATTTCGTTTAAACTGTTTCTTTTGAGTTCTTTTTAAAGAACAGGCTATGATCTCTTCTTCGTGTTGCTTTTCGAAGACTCCCTGAATCATAAAAAAATCACCACCATGTTTAATTTGCTGAGAATCGACAGGATTGAAATAGCTTTTACATAAGGATAAATAATGTATGGCATCCAGAAGGTTTGTTTTCCCCGCGCCATTATTTCCCGCAAAGGCGTTAACAGAAGCAGAAAAATTCAATTCCGCCTCTTCTATATTTTTAAAATTAAGAAGAGATATTTTTTGAAGCCACATAGCGTTAGAGGCACAAAGTTACATTTTAACGGCCAGTTTGTTTTTTAAATTTCAAGAAGACTTGATTGTAAACACTAAAACTGTATTTTTGCAAACTTCAATTTTTTTAAACGCAAATGTCAACTACTCAAAAAGATAGTATTAAAAAGTCCACACAAATAAGTGGCACTGGAAGTTTTGTGCAAGAAAACACAAAAAGTTTAGCAGTAATTGGTGGCGCAATTGTCGCTTTGTTATTGCTTTACATCGGCTATCAAAAATTCTATTTGGCTCCAAGAGCAGAAAAGGCTGCAAACGAAATGTTTAAGGCTGAAGAATATTTAGCTGTAGATTCATTAACCGACAGAGCAATAGCCGGAGACGGTTCTTACCCTGGATTTGAAAAAATTGCTGAAGAATATTCCAGCACTAAATCTGCAAATATTGCAAACGCTTATCTTGGCGGATTATATCTTCAAAAAGGAGAATTCCAAAAGGCAGCTGACGCTCTTGGAAATTATAGTTCAACCGGAAGCCCGGTAATTGACCCATTGGTTCTGGGTATGTTAGGCGATGCTTATTCTGAATTGAAAGACTACGGAAAAGCAAAAACATATTATAAAAAAGCTTCAGATAAAGCTAAAAACTCTTTTACAACTCCTTTATTCTTAAAAAAATTAGGATTAGTGTATGAGGAACAAAAAGAATTTAAAAATGCGTTAGATGCTTACAAAAGCATTAAAAAAGATTACCCGGAAAGCTATGAAGCATCCTTAATTGATGCTTATATCGCTCGTGCTGAAGCACGTTTATAATAAACAAAATTATTTTCTTTATTAAATGGTTATCTGATTTCGGATAACCATTTGTATTTTTAAACTATGGCAACTCAACTAAAAAGCTTATCAGATTTCAGTCATACCACCATACCTTCGGGAATTGATTTTAAATTTGGCATTGTAACAGCACAATGGAATGCAGCAATTACCGGTGTTCTTTATAATGGCGCCGTAGCTTTATTAGAAGCGCATGGAGTTAAGCCAGAAAATATTATTGAAGTAACCGTTCCCGGAAGTTACGAATTAACCTGTGGTGCAGATATGTTGTTAAGCAACAAAACGGTTGATGCAGTGATTTGTCTCGGCTGTGTTATTCAGGGCGAAACACCTCATTTCGATTTTATTTGCAATGCAGTTGCTAATGGGATAAGTCAGGTTTCGATTAAGCACAATAAACCAGTAATATTTGGAGTGCTAACTACAAATACACTGGAACAGGCCCAGGACCGCGCCGGAGGTAAACATGGCAATAAAGGAGAAGAGGCGGCTGCTACTGCTTTATTAATGGCCGATTTGAAAAAACATCTAACACATTGAAACTTATTATTATAACTTTCGTATTGTTAAAGAAATTTTGATAATTTTGCGCTCTATATGAAAAGAACGACCATTGTATTACTTCTTTTATTTATTGCTACCGCAGTATTTGAATCTTGTTCTTCAAAAACCTGCCCTGCATATAACTCCTATCCTAAGTCAAGAAGAGGATAATCTACCGTTTCGCAATCTGTGTGTAATATTTATCAATAATCCGGCATCCAGGCTTGGTGCGTAATACAATATCTGTCTATTTTTGAGTTTCTACTTTTATGAACTGGATTCCATTAGAAAGCATCGAACAATTAAAAGAAATTAAACAAGCAACAGGCTACAGCATATTATTTAAACATAGTACCCGCTGTTCTATCAGTCTAATGGCTAAAAAGAAATTTGAGTTTGAATGGGATGCAATTCCTGAAACTACACCTGTTTACTTTCTTGACCTTATAAAAAACCGCCCCGTTTCAAATGCCATTGCCGAACTTTTTAATGTCCATCATGAATCTCCTCAACTATTATTAATAAAAGATGGGGAATGTATCTTTGAAGCTTCTCATGGAGAGATTTCTGCTGAGGAAGCCGTCGGACAAATGGCATAAAGACAGAATCTGCTTCAGAATCTTATCCTGAATAGTTAAAAGTTATTACCTTTTTAATATCGGGATGCAGGCTGTAAAATACCGGACAGGTTTTAGCCGCATTTTCCAAAACCGCTTTTTCTTTATCTGTGTAAGGATTCACAAAGTTAAGCGCTGCATGAATTTCGCTTACCCGGCGTGGCTCTGCTGCCATTACTTTTGTAATTTCGCAGGTTGTTCCGTCAATATTAATTGTACGCCCTCTTGCAGCTATTCCCATAATAGTAAGCATGCAACTTGCCAGCGACGTGGCCAGTAAATCAGTCGGTGAAAAAGCTTCACCTTTACCATTATTATCCAGCGGAGCATCAGTAATTATCTTATCACCAGATTGAATATGTGTGGCCTCCGTTCTTAAATCTCCCAGATATTTTATTGTTGATGTTGCCATTTTTTTTCTAATTAGGTGGGTAATATAACGTTAAATCCGAATCTATTAAACAAGGACTTTGTAGAACTTCATATACTCTCACATCCCAAATCTTATGTCTCACATCTATCTTCATATAACTAACTCGTTGTCAAATCTCATATCTCAAAATCTCACATCTCATATCTATTTTCATATAACTCCTTTGTCAAAATCTTATATCTCATATCCTACATCTCATATCTATGAGTTACATTTGTACTATGAATGAATTGCCGGTTACTCCTGCAAACCAGACAACACGCAGACCAGACTGGTTACGGGTAAAATTACCTATAGGAAAAGAATACGCACAGGTTCGCGGACTTGTTGATACTCATAAGCTTCATACTATTTGCGAAAGCGGTAATTGTCCGAATATGGGCGAGTGCTGGGGCGCAGGCACAGCAACGTTTATGATACTGGGGAATATTTGTACCCGCTCATGTTCTTTTTGTGCCGTTAAAACCGGCCGGCCCCTGGCAGTAGACTTTGACGAGCCTAATCGGGTTGCCAATTCAATCAAATTAATGAGTGTTAAGCATGCTGTAATTACTTCGGTAGACCGTGATGATTTGAAAGATGGCGGTTCTACTATCTGGGCTGAAACGATTAAAGCCATTCGCAGAGAAAGCGCGGGTACTACCATGGAAACCCTTATCCCTGATTTCAGAGGAATTTGGGATAATTTATATCGCGTATGCGAAGAACGTCCTGAAGTTGTTTCTCATAATCTGGAGACGGTAAAGCGTTTAACTAAAGAAGTGCGGGTACAGGCTAAATACGACAGAAGCTTGGAAGCATTAAAACGAATTTCTGAATTTGGATTAAGAACTAAATCGGGCATTATGTTGGGCTTGGGCGAAACTGAACCTGATGTAATTGAAGCGATGCAGGATTTGGCAGATAATGGCGTTCATGTTTTAACACTCGGACAATATTTACAACCTTCAAAAAGCCATCACCCTGTAATAGACTGGATACATCCGGATCAGTTTGCGAGATATAAAGAAATCGGACAAAGAATGGGGTTCAAATACGTAGAAAGCGGGCCATTGGTGCGTTCATCGTATCATGCGGAAAAGCATTTATTTGATCAGGAAGTTTAAGGACACGAAGATACCCTTGCTTGGAAAACTTAGTTTTTTCACGCAAAGGACGCAAAGGGTTGAAAGTGCAAAAATAATCCCTCTGCGAGCTTTGCGTGTTTTCATCTTCCCTGCTTTGCGTGAACCCTTTTATTTTTTTATTCCCCGCAAAGAACGCAAAGGTTTGAAAGTGCAAAAATAAATCCTCTGCGAGCTTTGTGTGTTTTCATCTTCTCTGCTTTGCGTGAACCCTTTTACAACCCTTCAATCTAAAACCTTGCAATACCTTGAGCAAGCTTACTTGCCGGAACTACTGCAACCCCTTCCGCTTTCTCAATCTCCTCTCCAGCTTTGCCATGAAGATAAACCCCTAAAATTGCCGCATCTTCAGGCTTATATCCTTGTGCTAAAAAAGATGCAATTATTCCGGTTAAAACATCGCCCATTCCGCCAGTTGCCATGGCAGGCGTACCGGTAGGATTGAAAATACATTCTCCAGCCGGAAGAAAAATCATAGAGTAACGATTCTTTAGGATAATAATCAGATGCAATTCTTTAGCTTTCTTAATTCCGGTTTCCATTCTATCCCACCATGTTTCATGAGTCCCAAAAAGCCTGTCGAATTCTTTCACATGAGGAGTTAAAACAGAAAATTTGGGAATGCCGAATATTAATTCAGGATTAGTAGAAAGAATATTAATCGCATCCGCATCAATTACCATCGGATGCCTGAAATTCTTTAACGTTTCTTCCAAAACTTGTTTACTATCCGCAGAAGTTCCTAATCCGGGGCCGATAGCTACTACGTTGTATTTATCCCAAATTAAATCTATTGGCAGACTTCGGTAACGCAACCTTGCCATAACTTCAGGAATCCGGATATTTAAAGCAATTAAACCTTCGGGCGGAATACAAGCAGTTGTTAATCCCGAACCGGTATGTAAACTGGCTTCCGCGCAAAGCAAAGCTGCACCCATTGTTTCGGGCGCACCTGCAATGATTAGAGTATGCCCGTAAGTTCCTTTATGACTAAATGATTTCCGTTTCTTTAAGCGGCTCTTAATATCCGAAGCTTCCAGAAATTTATAAGGCGTATCAACCGACTGGATAAACCGTTCGTCCAAACCAATATCAACCACTTCAAACCGATTAATACACAGCTCAGATTCCGGAAGAAGGAAATTAATTTTAGGCCGATGAAAGCAGATAGTGAGCTCTGCTTTAATGGTAACATTTTGTTTTATTATGGGCCCTTCGGCGCTAAAACCAGTTGGAATATCCACCGAAATAATTGGCTTTCCCAAGCTATTTAACCATTCTACCAGGGTTAACCATTCGCCCTGAAGAGGCTTATTTAAACCCGAGCCAAGAAGTGCGTCAATAATAATATCCGCTGTCTCCTCTTTTAATTCAGAAAAAGAGTTAAACTCATCAAAAGCAATTTTACGGGCTACTATCCTGGCTAAATTTATATCAAAATCGGTGGTAGATTTACCTGAAAACCTGGATATCTTAACATTAATATTATATCCTTTTTGATTTAATAATCTCGCAATTGCCAAACCATCGCCCCCGTTATTTCCGGTTCCGCAATAAACAGCAATTGGTTTATTTTTATCAGGATAATTTTTAATAAAAAGCTCTGTGAAAGCTTCTGAAGCTCTTTCCATCAAATCAACAGACGATATAGGTTTGTGCTGAATAGTATGTTTATCAGCCTTCCTTATTTGTTCTGATGTTAACAGATTAAGCATGGTTTATTTCATCTTCTTTAAAAGCTCTGCGATTTATCATAATTAGCTGCCGTATTTTTAAAAGCCATCTAGCTATGGTATCGCTTTATAAACAAAGCTATATAAAATGCATCGTATTGATATTGAGATCTGTTAATTAACGCTTTTTTAAAGTTTGTGTTTCGGCAGTAAATATAATACTAACGAATTGGATCTATCTATATAAGCTTGCAGGTCAAAAGCAAAAAACAAGGGTTTGCAACAGCACAAGTGGTCACTTGCACTAGAGGCTAGAGAATGTTAATATAAATATTGATAGTAATTCTTATTTCTGATTCTCCGCCTAATGTCTGTTTTTATTACTCTTAATTATTAGTAAGCTCCGGTCAAAAGCTTATTTCCCCTGATAAATTTCGAGTATTTTCTTTCGCAGAATTAAGTCGTACCGATTGGTAACTAAATTGCTGTTGGCTATATCGAGATTATTTTTTGCAGCTAAATAATCTACCGAATTAATAACACCTTCGGCAAAACGAACTTCTGCTATTCTGAAAGATTCGGCAAATGCTTCCTTTTGCTCTTGTAAAGCTATGTCACGCTCTTTAGAGGCGGTCATATTAAAATAGGCTTGTTCAATAATGTGCTGCAATTGTATACGGATGGTTTGTGCCAGTACTTCGTTTTCACGTAAATTGAGGCGGGCCAGAGAACCTGCATTTTTTGTTCTGAATGAGTTAAAAACAGGGAAACTCATGCCCACGCTAAATCCTTTACTCTGATTGTTATTAAACTGCTCAAAATACCCGATAGTCCGTCCTTCTATATCCCGGGCCACATTAGAAAAGTTACTGGATATTCCGGTATTCAAGTATATGGATGGTAAATAACCCGAGCGAATTGTTTTTAGCTGAATATCTGCATTCTTTTTTCTTAAATCTGTGGCTTTAATCGCAGCATAATTTTGTAAGGCAGACTGGTAAACCTGTTGTGCGCTCGAATCCAGAAGTGGTGAAAGTTGTTCTGCCGAAAGATTTTCTAATTGAAGATCTTTTGTATAAGGAATATTGAGTTGCTCTGCCAAAGATATCTTGGAACTTTCTAAGACATTGCCTGCGTTAATTACAGAAATACGATCAGCCGCATATTGGCCTTTTAAATCAAAATAGTTTCCCGGAGCTATAGCACCATTTTTGTTTAGGATTTCAAGACGCTCTACTTGTTTCAGGGTAATTTCCTGCTTTCTTTTCTCTAGTTCAAGTAAATCCTGATTGGTTAAAACCTGTAAATAAGTTATCACCACATTTAAAGTAATATTATCTTCCTCCTGCCGCTTTTCCTCTTTTACGGCCTGATAAATAAGTGCATTCTGTTTGATAAGATTTTGAAATTTCATCCCATTAAACAGCAGCAAAGAACCATTCAGATACGGACTGGCATAAACTATTTCATTGTTAACATAAGTATTGGTAAGCGGATCGATGCTGCGTCCCTGGTTTATTCCATGTGTAATACCGGCATTAACTGAAGGTAGTAAATTAGCCCTGGCTTGCTGCCAGCTTATACGGGCACTTTCTGTTTGCAATGCGCTTCGTCGTACATTCAGATTATTTTCCAACGCAATTTCTATACACTGACTTAAATTTAATCGGGTAACAGGTGCATCTTGTGCACTGCCTTTTAAAGAAAGAGCGATAAAAAAAGCACAGGCCAAATTTCTTTTCATTAATTCAAGCTAAGAATTTGCAATCTGATCAATACGTCCATCCAGCAGATGAATAATGCGGGAACCATAAGCGGCATTTTTTTCTGAATGCGTTACCTGAACGATGGTTACCCCATTTTCTGCGTTTAATCGTTTAAAGATTTCCATAATCTCTTCGCCTTGTTTAGAATTCAGATTCCCTGTAGGTTCATCCGCTAACATAACTTTAGGATTTACAGCCAGCGCTCTTGCTATACCCACAAGCTGCTGCTGACCGCCTGATAACTGTGATGGATAAAGATCCTTTTTAGCTACGATACCGAAACGGTCGAGGATATCAGCTATTACTGCTTTGCGTTCAGCGTTTTTCAGATCCTGATAAATTAGCGGCGTTTCTATATTTTCGTAAACGGTCAGCTCGTCAATAAGATGATAGGCCTGAAACACAAAACCTATGTGTTGTTTGTACAAAGCAGAGCGCTGCTTTTCTTTAAGTTTAAAAACTGATTGATCCTGAAAAAAATATTCTCCTTCAGAAGGCTCATCCAGCATTCCCAGAATATGCAGTAATGTAGATTTCCCGGATCCGGAAGGTCCCATAATGGAAATAAATTCGCCTTCTTTTATTTCCAGATTAATGTCTTTTAAAATAAATGTGCGGTTAGAGCCGCTGTTGTACCATTTGAAAATGTGTTGTAGTTGGATTAGGTTCATATTAAAATATGTTGTTATTACCAGCTTTTGTTTCTTCTTATACTATATTAGATAAAGGGATGCCAAATACACAAAGCACTGTTTATTAAACCTTTGATCATCTCATCATTAGAGCTACTGTTCGATTCTGAACATACACTGTTCGAAATTGTAACTCAAGATCTAACAAAACTCGGTACACAAGCTATCAGGTATGAGCTTTCAGCTATCAGCTCCTGGTTTATTGTATATTTTATGTGTGTTTTAGCTGTGAGCTGTGAGCTTTCAGCAATCAGCTATCAGCTCTTGGTTTATTGTATATATTTTTATGCGTTGCAAAGAAGCTCATTGCTCAAAGCTCATTTCTGATTGCTCAAAGCTCATTTCTCACCGCTCCCTCATTCCGTCCTCAAACTTTTTACAGGATTTGCCAAAGCCGCTTTAATCGCCTGGAAACTGATAGTAATTACAGCAATCAAAACCGCTACACTTCCTGCCAAAGCAAACATCCACCAGTGTATTTCTATGCGGTAAGCAAAATTTTGAAGCCATTTATTCATAACCCACCAGGCTAATGGAGAAGCGATAAGAATGGCTATTGAAATCAGCTTCAGGAAATCTGAAGATAAAAGTTGTACAATTCCGGTAACAGAAGCTCCCAATACTTTACGAATACCGATTTCTTTTGTTCTTTGCAGGGTAATTAATGAAACGAGTCCAAGTAATCCTAAACAACTGATAATAATTGCCACAGAAGTGGCTAGCCAGATTAACTTTTGCTGTAAATCTTCTTTTCTATATAAAGCGGCTATCTGGTCATCAAGAAATTGATAATCAAAAACTTCCTGTGGATAAATTTCTTCCCAGCTTTTTTGAATATTGAATATTGCTTTATGCAAATTTCCTCCCTTTAGTTTTACACCAACTGCACTAAACTGGCTGGGATAACTTGTTATTAAAACAGGTTCTATAGGTACAATAAGTGACTTGGTATTAAAATCGTTTACCACACCTACAATAATGCCTTTTTGATTATTAAGCTCGCCTGCAACCAATGATTTCCCGATAGCATCATCCGGGTTTTTTAATCCCACTTTGTTCAACAGTGCCTCATTAATCAGAAATTCATGTACTGTCTTAAATTCCCGGAAATTTCTTCCGGAAATTATCTGAAGCCCAAAGGTTTTTGCATAAGAGGTATCTCCAATTGCAGAACGGGCAACTACAGTTTCCCAATCTGCCTGGTTATCAAAATGAAACGATCCACCACGATCATTTTCGGAAGAAGGAGCTTTAAAACAAAAGCTAAATGATTGTATTTGAGGCATTGCTTCCAGTTTCTTACCTAAAAGATCCTTATTTGATTGTGATGAATCAGGTAAGGGAATCATCACTACGGCATCACGATTAAAACCCATATCCGTATTTTTTAAAAACCGCACCTGCAACAGCATAATCAACGTGCATATAATAAGAATTTGGGCCACAGAATTCTGGATGACAATAAGCATTTTTCTTAAAAAGCCAGCTTTCCATCCACGTGTTTCATTTTTCAATGAGCTAAGAACATTTATCCTGCTTAATACAAAAGCCGGGTAAAATCCTGAAAGTATGATTAATACAATAAACAGCAATCCCAGAAATACACCGATCCATTTATATGAGATCAACGCGATCGGCTCCTGAGCAAACAAAGATTGATTGGCTAATGGCATAATCAGAATAACCAGCGCAACCGCAAACAGCATGGCCAGAGCGGCGGTTAGAAAAGTTTCGGTCATAAATTGCATGAAAAGCTGTCCGGGTGTTCCGCCCAAAACTTTACGCGTTCCGATTTCCACACTGCGTTTCGCCTGCTGAGCAATTGAGATGTTGATATAGTTGACACTGGCGATAATTAATATGAGTATGCCTATTATGCTAAGAGTTACCATCAAGGGCTTTTGGATGGCACCACCGTAATTGCTATTAAAATGAACATCTGAAAGAGGCTGTAACCTGAACCGATACCACTTCGAATTTTCGCCCATATGCATTTTTGCTATATCGGCTATCTCAGATTCCACCTCGCTTTTCTTTTTTGTATCTGTTAGAGACAGGTATAAAGAGGTTGTGGAATTTGTCCATCCAAAATCAGTATAGAACTTATCTGAAATATCTGGTTTTAGATTTTTAAGAGATGATAAGGAAAGATACATATCGGCCTTCAAATCTGTATTGGCCGGTTTATCGCTAATTAAGCCGACAACTTTTACAGGCTGCCTATTTTCAAAAACTATTATTTTGCCAACCGGATTAATGTTCCCGAAATACTTTAAGGATTGTTTTTGTGTAAGCGCCACTGTATTAGGCTCTTTTAATTCCTCCGGATTTCCTTCTATCCACTTATAATCAAACAGTTTAAACCATCCGGGCGAAACCAAGGCTACATTTTTGTCTTCTTTAAAACGTATTTCTGGTTTTGAATTATCACTTATTGTTACGGTGAAAGTATATTGATTCAACATCACAGCTGCATCTGTAATCTGCGAAACACTTGATGCTAATGCTGTATACATGCCCATTGAGGCACCTCTGTCATAAAGTGTTTTTTCAAAAAGCAATTCGTTTACTACTCTGTAGGTTGTGGAAGATTTTTTATGATAGGTATCAAAGCTCAGATGAAAACTGATGAATAAATACAAAAACAAGGGACAAGCTATGCCTAACGATAAGCCGAAAATATTAAGAGCAGAATAGAATTTTCTTTTAAAAAGATTCCGCCAGGCGATTTTGAAGTAGTTTTTTAGCATGATGTGTTAGCTGCGAGCTTTCAGCTATCAGCTGTCAGCTTCTGGTTTATTGTAATATTTATGCGTTTTTTAGCTGTGAGCTTTCAGCTATCAGCTGTGAGCTCCTGGTTTATTGTTTATTTTGTGCGTTGAAAATATCTCATTGCTCAAAGCTCATTTCTGATTACTTAAAAGCTCATTGCTCAAAGCCGATAGCTCATCGTTCCCTTATTCTGTTCTTAAACTTTTTATCGGATTTGCTATTGCCGCCTTTATTGCCTGGAAACTGACTGTCAGAAAAGTAATCAGAATAGCGCCCAAACCTGCCAAAATGAAAATCCACCATGATATCTCTGTTCGGTATTCATAACCTTGCAGCCACTTATAAAGAAAATGCCATGCGATAGGGAACGACAACAAGCAAGAGATACCCACAAGCAGAATAAACTCCAGGGAAAGTAAGCTCCAGAGGTTCAATACCGTTGCGCCCAATACCTTTCGTATACTTATTTCTTTACTGCGTTGTTCAGCAACAAACGATGTTAGTCCTAGTAAACCTAAACAGGAAATAAAAATAGCAAGTGATGCAAATACGGAAGCAAGTTTACCAATCTGTTCCTCGGCCACGAATTTCTTTCCATATTCAACATCCGCGAACCGGTAATCAAAAGGGGCAGAAGGGACGAGTTTTTTAAATATTGATTCCATTCTTGATAAGGCATCAGTAATGCTCAATTCAGGGTTAAGCCTGACATAAAGCCAGCTGGTGGCCTCATCGTAATTAACCACGTATACGTTATGTTTAATCAGTTGGTAAGGTGAATCGGTAAGCTGATTCCGGATCACTCCGATTATTCTGTAGGGAGTCCCGCTCCAGCGGATGATCTCACCTACAGGCTTTTTCATGTTCATATATTTTGCCGCGGCTTCATTTATAATGATGTTATACATGAAACCCTTATTGCTGCCATTGGCTGTAGAATCTCTTGCAAACTCCCTCGAAAAATCGCGACCTTCCTTAATTTTCCATCTCACGGTTTTACCATAGTCATGAGTGATCCAAAAAATCCCAAAACCCTCAAACTGGTTAGGGTTTTTTCCTTTCCATTCAAATTGGCCGCTGTGATTCCAGGTATCAGTTAACGGGCTGTTTGCCAGAGCAATGTCAGTGGCAATACCATTGTTCTGTAGTTCAGCAGTTAATGCCTTGGCTTTCCATATCAAATCAGGTGATTTAACATGGAAGGCCAATAAGCCGTTCTTATCATATCCTATAGGGCGATTTTTTGCATATTGGATTTGACGATACACAATAATGGTACCTGTGATAAGAGTTACTGACACTGTAAACTGTATCACTACCAATACTTTACGAGACAGGGAAGAAAAACGGGATGTTTGCATTGCCCCTTTCAAAACCTGTACCGGGTTAAAAGACGATAAATAGAAAGCTGGATAACTTCCGGCCAGCAGACTTGTAAAAGCAATGAAAATTAAACTGCCCAACCAGAAAAATGAGTTCGACCATTGTATTTCCATTTGCTTGCCAGCGAGATCATTAAACCAAGGTAAAGCGAACACAACCAGCAAGATGGCGAACAAATAAGCAATGATGACCACCAGAAAGGATTCGCTCAGAAACTGTTTAATAAGCTGAGCCCGATTAGAACCAATTGCCTTTTTAACACCTACTTCTCTGGCCCGTTTCTCACTTCTTGCTGTACTTAAATTCATGAAATTGATACAGGCCAGCAGTAAAACAAAGATGCCGATAATGCCAAACAACAAAACGAATTGAATTTGTCCACCTGTATTTTCACCATCTTTCCATTCGGAATATAAATGCCAGCGGCTCATAGGAAACAGAAATGTTTTTATATTGAACCGCTGGCTATCCTCATCCACATTATCCTGCATAGAGGTTTTTATTCGTGCTGACACTGCTTCAAAGGTGGTATTGGGCTGAATCTGCACATAGATCAGAAAAGAATATTCATCCCAGTTATCCACAGCATCGGCCATCCATTTCTGGCTCGACATCAACAAATCCCAGGGAGCTATAAAGTTTACAGAAGCAAACTGGCAATTACGGGGCAGATCTTTATAAACGCCTGTTACCGTCACGTCCAGATGGTTGTCGATCCTGATGGTTTTACCCATTGCATCTTTCTCACCAAAAAAAGCTTTTTCAGTTGAGGATGAGATAACAATAGACGACGGATCTTTTAATCCGCTTCTGTTTCCTTTAAGCATTTCCAGGGAAAGCATATCGGGGGCTCCGGCTTGCATAAATCTTCCCGATATAGTAAGTTCTTTCTCTCCGGCAGAAAGAATACGGTCTTCCGTCCAGCGCGACATGACAATATGCTTAAAACTACTGCCGTATTTGTTTCGCAGCTCGAACTCCAGTGGTCTGGGCTTGATTTCGGATACCTTCGAAATGCCGTTCAACGTGCCTTTACTGTAAACCTGGGCTATGCTCCCGTAGTTTTTAAAGTTTGTATTGTACGATAGTTCATCCCAAATCCACAGGCCAATCAGTATAGCTACGGCCATACCAATGGCAAGTCCGCTTATGTTAATTAAAGACGACGTTCTACTTTTGAGAAGATTCCGCCAGGCGATTTTAAAATAGTTTTTTAGCATTGTGTTTTAGCTGTGAGCTTTCAGAAACCAACTGTCAGCTTCTGGTTTATTGTATATTGTATGCGTGTTTTAGCTATGAGCTTTCAGCAATCAGCTGTCAGCCCCTGGTTTATTGTTTATTTTGTGCATTGCAACTATCTGATTGCTCAAGGCTCATTGCTTATTGCTTATCGTCCCCTATTCTCTTCTCAAACTTTTTACCGGATTAATTAAAGCAGCTTTAATCGCTTGTAAGAAAACTGTGATTCCTACTAAACACAAAGAAATAATCAAAGCAACTAAAAAGGGATTAACAGAAAGATGTATTCGATATGCAAAAGTTTGCAGCCATTTATTTAAGATTAATAACGATATAGGCCATGCCAGAAAATTGGCAATCAGAATCATATAGATAAAGGGCTTATTTAAGCTGATTACTAAATTTTGTTTTGTTGCACCCAATACTTTCCTGATTCCAATCTCCTTTATACGCAGATTCATAGAATAGGCGGCAGAGGAAAAAAGTCCTAACGATGCAATAAGTATTGCTAATACTGAAAAATAAAAAAGAACCGACTGCAGCTGTTGCTGCTTTATAAAAAGTTTGCCATACAGCTCATCCAGGAAATGATAATTGAAGTTTTCACCGTCGAATTTATTAATATCGCTCCATTGGCTTTTAAGTAAACTTAAAATGGCCGGAATCTGTGCAGAATGAGCGCTAAACATAATTTGAGTTTTACTCATAGTACAGGCATTATTCATTACATATATCGTTGGCTTTACAGCTTGTTCGTACCCGTAATCTTTTACATCTTTAATGATTCCAATAATTTTATAATTCACATTACAAGCTTGCAATGTTTTCCCTAAGGGACTTTTAACATTCATCATGCGGGCCGCAGTTTCATTTATAACAGCATTTGCAACATCATTTTTAAATTCCGGGGAGAAAGCACGTCCTTCCTTAAATTGAATATTTAAGGTTTCAAAATATTCATAGTCAACGCCAATAGTATTTAATTCTACGGTATTCGCTTCAATCAAAAACTCATTTGATTTGGGCATTATGCCTCCCGGTATATTCGTTGCCACCGTAACATTTTTTATACCGGGTATTCCTTTTATTCTCTCACGGATTAATTTAAAGTCTTGCGGTTTATTGTAGATAGTAAGGTTATCGATATATACTACTTGTTTTGCCGAAAATCCGCGGTCTTCTGTTTGCATATAGTGAACCTGCTTATTAATAACAAGCAGGGTTATTATAAAAATCATAGCAAACGTGAATTGAAAAACCGTTAATGAGCTGCGTATCCAGAGAAATCCCTTACCGGAAGAAAAATGTGTGCCTCGTAACACGCTGATTGGTTTAAATCTTGCCATAACCAAAGCAGGATAAGTGCCTGCTAAGAATGTCAGGATAATTAACGCAAAACCAATTTGGCCTATAATCCTGATATTAATATCAGCAAGTGATAAGTTGACTCGCAATAGCTCATTAAAGAAAGGCAGAAGAATTGAAACTATACCCAAAGCAAGAACCATAGATATAAAACATTGAATAAATATTTCAGTTAAAAATTGAACTATTATCCGGGCCGGAATTACTCCATTAACTTTCTTTATTCCAACTTCTTTTGAACGTTTATGGGCTTGTGAGATGTAAAGACTGGTAAAGTTTACACAGGCTAAAATTAATATGATAATTGCTAAAACTACCAAACTAACCACTATCTGATAATTAACATTTGAACCAAAGTGAGGCTTTAAGTGTAAGTTTTTGAGCGGATCAAGATAGATAGACGAAGACTGTAAATTAGCTGCTTGCCTGGCTATAACACTCGTATCAGTTAACGCACCCTCCTTATAAATCCGGTCTATTTTTTTTGTAAGTAAATTAATGTCGGTACCAGGCTTTACCAGCAAATAGGTTTGATATATCTGGTTTGCATAGCTTTGATCTTTACCCTGACTAATATCTTTTGAGAACCCAATACAATCATAGGTCAGATTAGTATTTCCGGGTGCATCATCTGCTATACCACTAATTAGCATCGGGTTACCCGACTTAGACAATATATTTACTGTTCGATTTTGAACATTCGGATAATTTGGAAAGAGCACGCCTGCCGTTTGTTTTGAAAGCAAAACAGTTGGCGTAATACTTGTTGGGTCAAGATTAAAACCCTTAGGTTTTATATTAAATATTTTAGCAATTGAATAATCTGCCCCAATCCATTTTTTAATCAGGAACATTCCGGATTCAGAGTAAAATGGAATCTCCCATAAGAAAGTATTTATTCTTCCTGATTCCAGAACCTCCGGACATTGTGCTTTTATTTCTTCCGATAATTTTCGCGGAGTATATGGAGAAGCCTCTCCGGGCAGTTCCCGTTCAACCAGGTAAATATGCTCGATGTTTTTATTCCAGGTATCGTAACTGGTTTCATTGTCAATATACAACATCACCAAAATGAATCCTGATAAACTAAAAGCTAATCCGGCAATGTTTAAAAAGTTGTACCATTTGCTTTTTAGAAAGGCACGAACGGCAATTTTGAAACTGATGTTGCTCATAATCCTTAATTCTCTTATAGGGGCTTTCAGAAATCAGCTGTCAGCTCTGGTTTGTTGTATATTTTATGCGTTTTCTAGCTGTGAGCTTTCAGCTATCAGCTTCTGGTTTATTGTATATATTTTTATGCGTTGCAAAGAAGCTCATTGCTCAAAGCTCATTTCTGATTACTCAATACTGATTGCTCTTGGTTCATTTATTCAGTTCTTAAACTTTTTACCGGGTTAGCTAGTGCTGCCTTTATAGCCTGAAAACTTATCGTTAATAAAGCAATAAAAATTGCCCCTGCCCCAGCTACAGCAAACATCCACCACTCTATATTAATCCGGTAAGCGAAATCTTGCAGCCATTGATGAATAGCATACCATGCAATAGGTGATGCAATGAATATTGCCAGGAAAACAAGTTTGATAAAATCCCTGGAAAGCATCGTGGTGATACTTTGAATGGATGCACCCAAAACCTTTCTGATGCCGATTTCTTTAATCCGCTGTTCTGCGGCGTAAGCAGACAAACCCAACAAACCCAGGCAGGCGATAAAGATGGCCAGCGTTGTGAATATGATAAATATTTTTCCCATACGCTGTTCTGTACGGTAAACCGCATCAAAATCAGCATCCATAAATGAATATTGAAAGTGCCCGGCGGGTGCTAATGCCTTCCACTTACTTTCGATTTGAGTTAACAGAGCAGGCAGATTTTCAGATTGTACCCGAATAGCCAGGCCTCCGTTATCCCGGTTTAATACCATCACCACCGGCGTGATATTCTCGCGTAGTGAACTGAAATTAAAATCTTTAATAACGCCTATAATAGTATAAGGCTTTAAGTACCCGGAAGAGCCGCTCTCTCGGTATAAAATTTTATTAAGAGGATTTGTGAACCCTAAAAATCTGGCGGCTGTTTCATTTATAATTAAGGCATTTGAGTCGGTAGCCAACTGGTTCGAAAAGCTACGCCCCATTGCCATTTTCATACCCAGGGTTTGGACATAATCTTCGTCAACAGACCAGGTTTGCGGAAATATGGTGTTTTTGGGGTCTTTGGTGGCACCCTTGCGAAAGATAGATGTACTGCGATTTCCCGATGTAGGTAAAAATCCGGTTAAGGTAGCATTTACTACGCCCGGTAATTCTTTAATTTCCTGTTTAAAAATTTTTGCATGGTTGCGCAGTTCAAAGATATTTTGCAATACTATAACCTGGTTGCGGTTGAATCCAAGATCTCTGCTTTGTATATAGTTAAGCTGCTTATAGATAGCCAGCGTACCTATAATTAAAAAGATGGATATGGAAAATTGAAAAACAACCAGGAAGCTTCGCAGGCCACTGCCCTTAAAGCCGGTTGAAACTTTACCTTTAAGTACATCTACAGGTTGAAAAGCTGATAGAAAGAAAGCAGGATAAATTCCGGCTGCAAAGCCGGTTGATAAAATACCGGCTATGGATACCGGGATTAACCACGTCAGATTAGTGATCAGAATATCTTTTCCGGATAAATTATTAAAGGCGGGTAATACAGCGCCGGCAATTACTAAGGCGATAACCGTAGCGATAAATGTTACCATTATGGATTCCAGTAAAAACTGGGCGACCAGGTATTTGCGGGTCGAACCCAACACTTTACGTACGCCAACTTCGCGAGCCCGGTTTGATGAACGTGCCGTAGACAAATTCATGAAATTAACGCAGGCTATTATTAAAATAAAGAGGGCTATAAGAGAAAATATATAAACGTATTGTACGGTGCTGTTCATTCCCAGTTCACCCGTCATGTTAGAGTGCAGGTGTATAGCCGTTAAAGGCATCAGATTAAGCCTGAAATAGCTTCCCTTTTTTTCAAAATCGTCGATATCCATACCAATGCCTTTTTGCATCTGTGCGCCGCTGTATTTTCTCAGCAATTGGGGGAACTGTGCTTCCAGTTCTTTATAATCCGCGCCTTTACGCAACAGAACATAGGTATTGTAATCACTTCTCAGCCATTCGTCTGAATGGCTGTCGGGCCATGATGTCATCGCCATAAAGAATTCGGCCTTAAAATGTGACTGTTCGGGCATATCATTTATTATGCCTGTTATTTTTAAGGTGGCAAAGTCCGGAACAATCAGGTCCTGGCCCACTACATTGGTTCTATTGAAATACTTCATCGCTACTGATGCGGATATTACAACCGAATTAGGCTCTTTTAAAACGGATGCCTTGTCACCATGTATCAGGGGAAGCGTAAAAACATCAAATAACGAAGGGTCGGCAAAAACCACATTATTTTCTATTACATTCTCATTCCCTTTTTTTACAGTGAGGCTTGCCCTTTTAATTCTTACCGCATTTTCCACATCAGGGAAATCTCTTTTCAGAGTTTCTGCAAGCGGAGGCATCGCAACAGCATACTGTACTTTATTATCACCTAATTTCAGGTCTTCATTTACCCGGTATATTCTGGCTGCCTTTGTATTGTAACGGTCGTAGCTCAATTCATCCACTACATAAAATACAATGAGCAGGCAGGCAGCTAATCCTAAAGCCAGCCCTAAAACGTTAATAGCTGTAAAGCCTTTGTTTTTCAAAAGGGTGCGAAAGGCGATTTTGAAATAGTTTTTTAGCATCTGAATATTTTAAATGACATTTATATTTAGAATAACTCGCTGGTCGGGATTTGTAATCCCGACCAGCGAAAGAGTTATCTGATGAATATATCCACATGCAAATATTCATCGGATGACTAACCTTAATCAGATACAATTTTTTATACCTATCACTTGCTACTCTGTTCTTAATGATTCGGCTGGATTAATTAACAATGCTTTAAAAATCTGGATTCCAGAAGCGATCAGCATTAATGCAAAAGATATTCCCCCTGATGCAATAAACATCCAGGGCTGAATAGTAATTCTTTCTGCGAAGCCATTTAACCAATTACTGGTGATCAGATACCCTACCGGCAAACCGATCAATAAGGAAATAAACACAAGTTTAGAGATGTCTTTATATAGAAGAAAAATGAGTTGAATTCCGCTTGCTCCCAGCACCTTCCTTGTACAAAGCTCCTTCTTTCTTTTGTTGACAGTAAAAGCGGTTAAGCCGAATAAACCCATGCATGAAATAAGAATTGCTAAGCCCGAGAAATACCTCGACAATGCTGACATTTTCCTTTCTGTAGAATACAAGTTTTGGAAATCATGATCCAGAAACTTATATGCAAATGGATATCCGGGGTTGAACCGGCTGTGAAACTCCTGTATTGCATTGATTGTTCTATCCAATTCATTGCCACTTACCTTTATCATAATGGTATTTAACCGACCCATATCTCTCAGCATAAACATAGGTTTAACCTTGCCTGCCTGTATTGATTCAAAATAAAAGTCTTTAACAACACCTATTATTTTATACTGGTTATTCCATATCTCAATGGTCGTTCCTTCCGGATCTTTTAGACCCATAGTCTCAACAGCTGTCTCATTAAGGATAACAGCTGCTGATTTGGAATCAAAAGTTCTGGAGAAGGATCTGCCTTTTTTAATTTCCATGTTCAATAATTCGATCATGTCGTAATCAACAATCCGGTAATTCATATTTACTTGTTGTTCAGGAGGTTTTCCGGGCCATTTTAAATATCCCGTACTCCCGTCTTTCCCAAAAAATCCGCTATTAGTACTGAGGGCAAATATGCTGGAAGCCTGCTGAACTCCAGGCTGTTTTCTGAGTTCGGAAAGAAATGTTTCTCTGTGCTCGATAACTTTTCCATCCATATCGAAATAGATAATTCCATCTTTATTATAACCCAGGCTCTTATTCTGTATCATTAAAAACTGGTTATAAACTACCAGCGTCACCATCAGTAATATAACAGATATCGCAAATTGCGTTATTACCAATCCTTTTCTAATCCCTCTGCCTCCTAATGTATTAGCTATCTCGCCTTTAAAGATTATTACAGGTTTAAAACCCGAGATATAAAATGCAGGGTACAGCCCCGCAAGTATTCCGGTCAACAGTGTGATGAGGAAGAAAGCCGCAAAGGTATCCATACTCCACGCCAAAGAAATTTGTTTGTCTGCCAGATAATTAAAAGACGGCAGTAATAAAAATACAAGTATCAGTGCGAGTATCAGAGAGAGAAATGCAAGAAACGTAGATTCTCCGAGGTGCTGGGAAATAATAGATTTTCTTTTAGCCCCCAGCACCTTTTTCATGCCCACTTCTTTCATCCTTTTTGTGGCCACGGCAGTAGACAAGCTGATAAAATTAATACAGGCAATCAACAGGATAATAATGCCTGTGATCGAAAATATCTTTACATAGTCTATTCTGCCACCACTTTGAACCCCATTTTCATAATCTCCATACAAGTACCCGTCTGAAAAATGTCTTGCAAACAGTTTCACATCTTTTAGATTCTCGCCCTGCCTTTTCGCCCAGCTTTGTATTTTATTATTGAGATTATTAATATCTGTTTTGTCGTTTATTAAAATATAAGTACTCGCCATCCACTCACCCCAACTTATTTCTAAGCCATTGTGCCTTTCAAAAACAGGAAGAAATAAGACAAAGTCAAAATTAATGGAAGACTTGGCAGGAATCTGATCGCTTATACCCGCGATCTTAAATTGCTCCTTTTTATCAAATTCGATCGTCTTACCAACTATATTCTTGGTAGTCCCAAAAAGATTCATAGCCATTTCTTTCGTGATCACAATATCGCTTTGACCAGACAACACGGATTCTTTTTGACCTTCCAGTAAATTGAAACTGAACATTTCGAAAAATTCTTTGCTGGCATAGACCCCCTTAGCTTTGAAAGCTTTATCGCCATTTGAAAGCGTATTAACACGAATGGAGTTCAAAACAGCAACTGACTTGTCAATTTCCGGAATATCTCGAGCTAAAGCATCGGCCAGTACACCGGGAGTAATTTCCCTGGTGACTTCATTCTCATTTTCCTTATAGGTAACCATCACCTGGTACAGCTGCTTATCGTTTTTGTGAAATTTATCCACGCTCATTTCATCCCTTACCCACAAGTAAATGAGAAATGTGCAAGCCAGACCACTAGACAGACCAATCAGGTTGATTGAAAAGCTAAACTTAGATCGCTTAATGTTTCTCAGGTATAAAGTGACTGTATTCTTCATATTAATACGGTTTAGGTTTATCTTAATTCAATAACTGATAATAATTATTCGCTTCTTATTGATTTAACTCGCTCGTCGGGATTTATAATCCCGATGTTGTTAAATAAGGATTCAAATCCTCATACAATAAATGTGTTTCAGCTATGTTTAGAAAGTTCACTGATTCATATTTCAAATCTGTCTTTATTGGGCCGGGATTACAAATCCCGACCAGCGAAAGCCCTTGTTATATTTTTATTCTTTTGCAAAAAACTGATTGCTGATCACTCACAGCTGATTCCTCTCTTCACACCATCAAATTTTCCATCACCACCTGTCCGTCCAGCATCCGTATCACCCTATGGCTATACCTTGCATCATGCTCACTATGTGTTACCATTACAATGGTTGTTCCCTGCTCATTCAAATCGGTTAATAATTGCATCACCTCATTACCGTTGGTTGAATCCAGGTTTCCGGTAGGCTCATCGGCAAGAATCAGTTTCGGGTTATTTACCACCGCCCGTGCCACAGCAACCCGTTGCTGTTGTCCGCCGGAAAGTTGCTGAGGGAAATGATTGCGCCTGTGCATAATCTGGACTTTGTCCAGCACTGCCTCTACCATTTTTTTGCGCTCCGCAGATGGCGTTTTAGTATAAATAAGCGGAAGCTCTACGTTTTCGTAAACCGTTAGCTCGTCAATTAAATTAAAGCTTTGGAAAACAAATCCAATGTTATGCTTCCTCAGATCAGAGCGCTTGCGTTCATTAAATTTCGCTACCTCAATTTCATTAAAAAGGTAACTCCCGCCATCCGGATCATCAAGCAGACCCAGAATATTAAGCAAGGTTGATTTCCCGCAGCCGGAAGGGCCCATAACAGCAACAAACTCGCCTTTTTTTACTTCAATGGAGAGATTGTTAAGAGCAATGGTTTCTACTTCTTCTGTGCGGTAGAATTTTTTGAGGTCGGTTATTTTGATCATTGGGTTATGTTTTAGTTATCAGCAGTCAGCTTTGAGCTATCAGCTTATGGCATGTGTATTAATTTTCGGCAGTTAGCGTTGAGCTATCAGCTTTGAGCAATAGAAAAATTATTTAAATTTATAGTTCATCTTAACTTATTCATCATTTATGAGAGATTTTAAACAATTAACCTTTTGGAAACGTAGTCATTTACTTACATTACAAGTTTACTCTTTAACAAAATCCTCTTTTCCTAAAGAAGAGATGTATGGACTAATATCGCAAATCCGAAGATCAAGCTCATCTATACCAACTAATATTGCCGAAGGATGCGGCCGTAACAGCAATGCAGAATTTAGGCGCTTTCTTATCATATCAACCGGTTCCAGCTCCGAATTAGAATACCAATTTCTACTAGCAAAAGACCTCGGATATTTGTCGGATGCTGTTTTTAAAGAGCTAAGCGCTGAAGTTATTGAAATTCGTAAAATGCTTTATTCATATATTCAAACGTTGTAGCTATCGGCTCTGTGCGGTTTTTGCTATCAGATGTGAGAAATCAGAAATCAGCTAGTACAAAGCTTACAACAGATTGCTTACCTTTTCTTTATTATTTGCACAGAGCTCTAAGCTCATTTCTCAAAACCTACTGCTCATTACTCACTTCCCTATCCCACTTGTACAGAGCTCATTTCTCAAAGCTCACTGTTCACTGCTCATTACTCACTTTACCTAATCCAATCGCACAGAGCTCATTGCTCAAAGCTGACAGCTGATAGCTTATTCCAACACCAACTCCTCCATATCTCCATAATTCTCATAACTCGATGTAACCACTTTATCTCCGGGTTTCAATCCCTGCAAAACTTCATAATAATCCGGATTTTGCCTGCCCAGTTGCACATCCATTTTATAAGCCGATTTGCCGTCGGTGCTTACTTTAAATATCCAGTTTCCGCCGGTTTGCTGATAAAATCCGCCTCTTGGCAAAAGCAAAGCCTGCGTTTCATCGCTAAGAGCTAAGCGTATCTGCAAGGTTTGTCCCCTGCGCACTCCTTGTGGAACCGTTCCCACAAACTCCATGTCTACTTGAAAGCGGCCATCCGTTACCTGCGTAAATATCTTTTTAATTTTCAGCTTGTAAACTTTGTCCGAAAGAGAAAAATCGCCGGATAAACCTGGAAATATTCTTGAAATATAATGTTCATCAATATCCGCCCGTATTTTAAAGCCGCTCAGCACATCAATTTGTCCTAAACGCGAGCCGGAGTTTTTGGACTGGCCAATTTCAGCATCCAATGAAGTTAACTGTCCGTCTACCGGCGCCCTTACAATTAAATCGCCTACTTTTTTCCGCATTACTGCCAGAGCATTTTGCGTACGGGCATACGATTGCTTAGCCTGATCCGATTCCAGTTTCCGGGAAATAGAATCCTGCTTTAATATCTGCTCATTTAACTTTCTCCGTTTAACCTGATAATTATAAGCTATTTGCGATTGTTTAAACTCCTGAAAGCCAATTGCATTTTTTTCATAAAGCTTTTGATTAACCTTATAAAGCCTGTCTGCTTCCTGCCAGGCATTTTCAACATCTGCCATCTGGTTAAGCTTACTGATTGTATTTTGCGTAGCATTATTACCCGAGATCTGCATTTGCGTAAGCAGGTTAAAGACGGACGTTTCCTGATTTACCAGGTTTAATTCCAGGTCTGTATTGGATAATCGTAGAATAGGCTGGCCCTTTTTCATAAACATACCATCTTCCACATATTTCTCTTCTACCCGCCCGCCTTCGGCCGCATCAAGATAAATAGTAGTAACAGGTAATACAATTCCGTTTACCGGGATAAATTCCTGAAATGTACCTTTCTTTATTTCACTCATTGTAATACGATCTGTTTGTACATTTACACGACTTTTGCCGGAAGTGAAATAATAACTCGAAGCAACAAGAACTGTAAAGACTGCTATGCCTCCAATCAGCGCAATTCGCCTGGTTGTCCATCTCTTCTTTGGTAAAGCTATATCCACGTTCTTGAAAATTTTAATGAAGAATCTTCTTCGGCTTTGCTTATACACTTCTGTGCCAATGCTGCAATGTGCTTATTCTTAGCATGTTACATAAAACGACTCAAAAGCAAACTGTTCGAATACGAACAGTCGTTGTCCGCTTATGACATAATAAATTAAATTGCTTTTTGATGAAGATTTGATTTACAGTATTTTACATTAAATGGTATACTTGTGGTGGGGGAAGGTATCAGGTGTGAGGTATCAGTTCCGGGCAAGGTGAAGGAAGCTGTCAGCTGTGAGCAATCAGCGATCAGCTCCTGACAAAGTGGTTAAAGGAAGCTGTCAGCTGTGAGCAATCAGCTGTCAGCTCCGGACAAAAGCATAAAGCGAATACCAATCAGCTCATTGCTGACTGCTCAAAGCTCATTGCTCACAGCTCAAAAAAACTATGCAACTAAAAAACGCTTCTATATTGGTAATTGATGATGATCCTGATGTATTAACGGCTGTATGGTTATTACTTAAAACCCAGGTTAAAGAAGCAGTAAAAGAAAAGAATCCTGAAAACATTCCTTCCTTATTAAGTTCCAGAGATTTTGATGTCATCCTTCTGGATATGAACTTTAAAAGTATAATTAACACTGGAAATGAAGGTTTTTACTGGCTCAATAAAATTAAAAGCATTAAGAAGGATGCTATAGTTATCATGATTACTGCTTATGGAGATATTGATTTAGCAGTACGGTCGCTAAAAGAAGGTGCTGCAGATTTCGTGCTTAAACCATGGCAAAATGATAAATTATTGGCTACTATAACCGAAGCCCTGCAAAGGAAAAAAAAGCATGTAACTGTAAATGACAACAACAATTCTGACTTGATTGGAGAATCGGAGGCTATGCAGGAAATCTTTTATAAGATAAAAAAGATTGCACCTACAGATGCTAATATCCTGGTACTCGGAGAGAACGGAACCGGCAAAGATCTTATCGCGAAAGCTATTCACACAAACTCATTACGGTCAAAAAAGCCTTTTGTTAAAGTTGATGTAGGAGCATTAACCGATAGTTTATTTGAAAGTGAGCTGTTTGGCCATAAAAAAGGCGCTTTTACAGATGCCAGGGAAGACCGCGTGGGCCGTTTTGAATCAGCAAATGAAGGCACTCTGTTTTTGGATGAAATAGGAAATATCAGTTTACATCAGCAGGCTAAATTGTTAAGTGTTTTACAAAACCGACAGGTAACAAGATTAGGCAGCAATAACACCGTTCCGATTGATATACGACTGATTTGTGCTACTAATCTGCCAATGCCGGAACTGGCTAATGAAAACCGCTTTCGAAAAGATTTAATTTACCGCATTAATACGGTTGAAATTGTGGTTCCTCCTTTACGTAATCGTGGTAACGATATTCTTTTACTGGCTAAACATTTCAGTAAAATGTATACTGAAAAATATTTCAGGCCTGAATTGGAATTTGATGAAAAAGCACTCTCAAAGCTTCTGCAGTATGCTTATCCGGGTAATGTAAGAGAACTTCAATACACAATAGAAAGAGCTGTTATCATGTCCGAAAGCCCGGTACTGCAAGTAAAAGACCTGATGTTTTCACCTATTGAAAGCTCGGGTATCACACAAGCAGAACAACATGTTTCAAATTTAAATACGCTGGAAAAAAGCACTATTATTAAGGTTATTGAAAAACATCAGGGCAATATTACAAAAGCGGCGGAAGAACTTGGAATTACCCGTACAGCATTATACCGCCGGATAAGCAAATATGATATTTAAGCAAATAAAATGGCGTATAACGTTGCAATTAGTGTTGTTGTTTGTAACACTAACTGCAACGGCTTTTGTTATTTCAGCTAAAGCTTATTCTTTACTATATTTTTTTGTCCCGGCTATTATTTACCAGGTTATTTACCTGTACCGGTTTCAGTTGAGAGTTTTTAAGGAATTTAATCAGTTTTTAGAAGGGGTTCGCTACCGCGATTTTTCCGGGAATTTCAATACCAAGAACTATCCTGTGGAGTTTAAGGAACTGAGGTCAGGATTTAATGAGATTAACACTGTATTAAAAGCTCTTTCAAAAGAAAAGGAAACACAATATCACTATTTGCAAAAAATAGTAGAACTGGTAGAAACAGGAATATTATTCCTGATACAAGATACCGGTGAAGTAATCCTGATGAATGAAGCACTACAGCAAATGCTTCGCCTGCCTTATCTAAAAAAAATCAGCTCGCTAAAAAGGAGGAATGAAGGACTCTATGAGGAGATAATGAATACCGGGCCTGATCAGCCGGGTTTAATTACCGTTCGTACGGAAGAAGGATCGGCTAAAGTATTGTTATCTGCTTCCGATTTTCAGATTGAAGGCAAAAAGTTCAGGCTTTTGGCTTTCCAGAATGTAAATGAAGTCTTAGATGAAACAGAAACAAAGGCTTGGCAAAAGCTATTAAGCGTTTTAACGCATGAAATCATGAATTCGATAGCTCCAATTTCTTCCCTGGCAGACACCTTAAAACTGCGGGTACAACAACTGGACAAACAGGATAACACCCTGGAAGATATTGAAATTGGCATAGATACGATAAAACGCAGAAGCCAGGGATTATTAACGTTTGCTGAAACCTATCGCAACCTGAATAAAATTTCAACTCTTGAACTTAAAAAAGTATATATAAGAATCCTTTTTGAAAACATCCATCGTTTGATGCAGCCTATGCTGGCGCAAAAAAACATTGATATGGGAATTGTTCTGAAAAACACCGGACTGTCGATAGAAGCAGATCCGGCTTTAATAGAACAAGTTCTGATTAACCTGATAGTAAATGCGATGGAAGCTTTAAAAAACCAGGATAATCCTCAGATTATATTATCGGCTTATCAAGTTAGTAGCGGAAGAATCGTTCTTAAAGTTACTGATAATGGAGCCGGCATCCCCGAAAACTTGCTGGATAAAATATTTATTCCCTTTTTCAGCACTAAGAAAAACGGCAGCGGTATCGGGCTAACGCTGTGTAAACAGATTATGATGCTGCATAAAGCGACTATACAAATCCAACCGGGAGAAAGCGGCGGAACAACTTTTTCATTGCGCTTTTGATTCCATTTCAATCTCCAAAAATTTGCTGTTCTTACAATGAAAAAGATGACCGCGGATTTCATTGGCTAATCGATTATAGAACCGACTCTTGAAATAGCCTTTTTGTTGGTGAGACACCAACAAAGGAGAAAAATCCCTTCTGTTGTTTCCATTCTTAGTGACCCTACAACAATCTTAGAACGGCACAACAGCCTGCCGGAGTGTGGAGTTCTATTAAACCACTCAACACTCCAAACAGGCGTAGTATATGTAAAAAGCTTTCTAGCCGCAAGGCTTGTTTAATCAACTAGCAGGTATAGGCTCAGGCAATGGTTCATACGTTACATGCTTTCTCTTTGATACCGTACCAAGCGGCAACACTTCTTTACCCCAAATTTCGTTTAAAATCTGTGCCATACCTGCATATATTGCTAAGGAACCGCAAATAATCCCCTCAAATCCGGCGAATGTTTTGATTCGTGCATCTCCTGAATAATCTCCAAGTGCCAATAGAAAAAACAACAAGGCTAAAGTGCCGAATACTAGCTGCAAGGCTACACTCAGCCTCATGGTTCCGATAAAAAGCAGTAAAGTAAAGATTCCCCACATTGTTAAAAAAGCTACCAGGCTACCAGCTGATACCTCAACAGTCAAACCAAGCTTTGGCATAATTAATAATGCAGCAAAACTTAGCCAGAAAAATCCATAGGATGTAAAGGCTGTATAGCCAAAGGTATTATTTTTTCTTCCCTCCGCAAGGCCGGCAAAGATCTGGGCAATACCACCATAAAAAATCCCCATTGCTAATACCATCGAATCGAGCTGAATAAACCCGGCATTGTGCAGGTTTAATAAAACGGTTGTCATACCAAAGGCACAAAGGCCGAGCGGAGCTGGATTCGCATATGTGTCTTTCAACACAACTTCTCTTTTTTCTTTCATTATTGTGGATTATTATTTTCTGCGAAACTACCTCGTCTGATGAAAGGGTGAGATGATGAAAATCTTATAAAACGATGTTTTTTATTGTTTCTCCTATAAGAATAGTATATCTGGCAATAGGAAGTTAATGTTTTTCCTCATGCATTCTTATGAGGATATAGGTATACATTCGGGTTGGCTAAAGCAATATCCAAGTTATGGGCAGCTACTTGCAAATTCATGATTACAGTCACTTTCTATCTCTACTTAAAAAATTAAGTTTGTTAGTAAACAAATAAACAAGCCTTTATGAAAAAAACAATCCGAAGTCAACCAGCAGGTTTTTGGATTAGATTTTATATTTGGTACTCATAAGGCTAAATTAGCATTTAGGTCGGATAGTGCAGATACAGCACAAGCGGACGCTTACGCCAGAGATACACAAGTTATTATATATGGGAAATTAAGAAGGGGAACCGGTTCGGGATCTGGCCGTATCATGCTCGGGGATTTTACGTTCGTAAACGTAGGATGGTCGAACTTATTTCGAACAAGTACCCGGCAGATCGGGCAAAATCTCAATCCGTTCTAGTTTGTTCTAGCGCAAGCGTCCGCTTGTGCTACTGTATGTAGAATATAGTAAGACTTTAACAGGCACAGCACAAGCGGACGCTTGCGCTAGAGAATGTCCTACTATTACCTTCCCATCTCAATCTTCAAAAATTTCCCGGTATGGCTGTTTTTAACTTTCGTCAGATCTTCCGGTGTACCGGCAAATAAAATTTTTCCGCCGCCAGAACCGCCTTCGGGACCAAGATCAATTACCCAGTCTGATACTTTTACAACATCCAGGTTGTGCTCAATAACCAATACGGTATTTCCATGGTCTACCAGCCTGTTTAATACACCCAGAAGGACATTAATATCTTCAAAATGTAAACCCGTAGTAGGCTCATCCAGAATATAAAAAGTTTTGGAGGTATCTTTTTTGGAAAGCTCGGTAGCTAATTTAACCCGTTGAGCCTCGCCACCCGATAACGTAGTAGAAGATTGTCCCAGTTTCACATATCCCAAACCAACATCAAATAAGGTTTTAATCTTCCGGTAAATGGATGGAATAGGTTCAAAAAATGCCACTGCATCTTCAATGCTCATATCCAGCACATCGCTTATCGACTTTCCGCGGTAACGTACTTCCAGTGTTTCGCGATTATAGCGTTTGCCATTGCATTCTTCGCATGGAACCTGAACGTCCGGCAGGAAATTCATTTCAATTACCTTCATTCCTCCGCCTTTGCAGGTTTCGCATCTGCCGCCTTTAACGTTAAATGAAAAGCGGCCGGGCTTGTAGCCCCTTATCCTGGCTTCGGGCAATCCTACAAACAGGTTACGGATATCTGAAAATACGCCGGTATACGTAGATGGATTTGAGCGCGGAGTACGGCCAATTGGCGTCTGGTCGATTTCTATTACTTTATCTATATACTCTAAGCCTTCAATTTTTTTATAAGGCAGAGGGTGCTTTTTTGCCCTGAAAAAGTGATGATTCAGAATTGGATATAAAGTCTCGGCAATTAAGCTCGATTTACCACTACCTGAAACACCGGTAACACTTATAAATTTCCCTAAAGGAATTTCCAAAGTGACATTTTTAAGGTTATTACCCGTAGCATTTTTCAATATTAAAGAATGTCCGGTTCCCTCGCGACGTTTTTTGGGTACCGCAATTTCGCGTGCACCGCTTAAATAATCGTTTGTCAGGGTTTTAATTTTAGCAACTTCCTGAGGTGTGCCTGCCGAAACCACTTCACCTCCGTGTACTCCTGCTGCCGGCCCCATGTCAATTACATAATCGGCTTCCAGAATCATGTCCTTATCGTGCTCAACAACCAGCACAGAATTACCAATATCGCGCAGGTTTTTCAATGCTGAAATTAAACGTGCATTATCTCGCTGATGCAAGCCAATACTTGGTTCATCTAAGATATAAAGTACATTTACCAACTGAGAACCAATTTGTGTAGCCAAACGAATACGCTGGGCTTCGCCTCCGGAAAGTGTGCGGGCAGTCCTGTCGAGCGTTAAATAATTCAGGCCCACATCCAGCAAAAAGCCAATTCTTGAGCGGATTTCTTTTAATATTTCTTTTGCGATAACATTCTGACGTTCGCCCAGACGTTCTTCAATTCCATCAAACCATTCAGAAAGGTTTGAAATATCCATAGTTGATAGCTCGAAAATATTCTTTTTATCAACCTTTATGTGCAGCGATTCTTTTTTCAGGCGTGCGCCTTCGCATTCAGGACATTTTTTTAATACACGGTAATTTTCCAGATCGTCCGCAGCTTCTTCGCCCCTTTTTTCGGTCTGTTCTTCAAGCATTTTAATAATGCCGTCGAATGTTATCTGATAGTTCTGAACGTTCCATTTATTGTATTCAACCGGAACGGTAATTATCTCTTCGGCGCCATTTAAAATAATGTTTATAATATCCTCTCCGAGCTTTTCTATTGGAGTAGACAGGGAAAAATTATACTTTTTAGAAAGCGCTTTCAGGATCTGAAACATCCAGGTATCCCGATATTCGCCTAATGGCGCTAAGCCGCCCTGAACAATACTTAATTTGGGATTTGGGATAATCGCATTATTGTCAATCTCGAAAATATAACCTAAACCGCTGCATTTCTGGCAAGCGCCGTAAGGCGAATTAAATGAAAATGTATTGGGCTGCGGCTCATCATAAGAAATACCCGAAACCGGATCCATTAAAAACTTACTGAAGAAAAATTCATTATTCTCCTGGTCAGATATTTTAATAATTCCTTTTGCAGTTTTTAGCGCAGTCTGGATGGAAGTATATAATCGTTTTTTATCTTTTTCAGTTACCACCAACCGATCAATCACCATTTCAATATCATGGATTTTATATCGATCTACCTGCATTTTGGGTGTCAGATCCAGTATCTCTCCATCAACCCGGACTTTTAAAAATCCTTGTTTTCTTATCTGTTCGAATAATTCACGGTAATGGCCCTTACGTCCTTTTACCACCGGAGCCAATACATTAATGGCTTTTCCGTCGAAACGCTCAAGAACGGTTTTATACATCTGCTCTTCAGACATCCGTTCCATCTTTTCGCCTGTAACATACGAATACGCTTCACCGATACGGGCAAAGAGCAAACGCATAAAATCATAGATTTCGGTAATGGTACCTACTGTTGAGCGGGGGTTTTTAGAAGTAGTTTTTTGTTCTATGGCAATAACCGGACTTAACCCGGAAACTTTATCTACATCAGGGCGTTCCAATCCGCCCAAAAACTGGCGCGAATAAGCACTGAAAGTCTCCATATAACGGCGCTGACCTTCGGCATATATGGTATCAAAAGCAAGAGAAGATTTACCGCTTCCACTTAAACCGGTAATTACAACCAGTTTATTTCTGGGAAAAGAAACATCTATGTTTTTGAGATTATGAACCCTGGCCCCGAAAACTTCCACTTCACTTTGCTCGCCAAGATCTGGAGTAACTTTATCCATAAATCAAAAAAGAATTATAAGGGCTAAAGATTGGAATTTGTTTGAAGATTTCTATCCCCTAAAAGTAAAAAAGAACAACATCAAAGAATTTAACCCTTCAATGTCATTCTTAAATATTCAAAGGCTTTAATTCTGTAATATAGATAGTGCTTTTATTGCTTCCCGTTCTGTTTTGGGATCCATAAAATACACATTAGAAGAAACTGTTTCCGGTTCTTTTACAGCCAGCAAATGTTTTCCGCGGCTAACAAAGCCATGATCCAAAGGATTCTCTATAATCTCCTTCATAGCAATAAGCTTGTACACATAAGAGGCTGTTTCTCTATTCAGCTTCATTTTATAATAATTGCGGTGCCCTTGTTTAGCCATCTGGCGCAAAAGATTTGTCTCTCCAATATTATAAGCAGCCGCCACGAGAGTCCAGCTTTTAAATATACCATGCAACTCTTTAAGGTATTTAGCGGCAGCAACGGTCGATTTATGAATATTCTGACGCTCATCAACCTGATTATTAACTCTCAGGCCATAATTCCGGGCTGTTCCGGGCATAAATTGCCAATAACCGGAAGCGCCTTTTGGAGAAGTTCCCGAAGCTAAACCACTTTCTACTAAGGGCATGTATTTAAAATCTTCCGGGATTCCGTACGATTTTAAGATCGGCACAATAATAGGAAACCATTTTTCTGCCTTGGAATGAAGCCTGGTGGTTTGTATTCTCTTATAACTATGCGCTTCTAAATACTTCTTCATTTTCCAGGCTACTGCTTCACCAGCGGGTAAGTTTTCATTTGAAAATCTTAAAGTAGTGGATTCAGACTTTAGCGGGAAAGTTTTTTCTTCTTTTATTTCTTCCTTAGCAAAAGGGAGAATTACATTTTGTGAAAACGAATTTAATCGTTTTCCCGGAGTACTATAGATAAGTAATTTTGCCAGAAGCATCATTACAAGCAGTCCGGAACATGCTATTAAATGTTTTTTAATCATGTGTTCCTTACTATTTTTTAACTAAAAAGTTCACAAAGGTACTTAATATATGCCTAATTACCAAACTGTTACACTTTATGCCTAACATTCAGAGAGTTACAAGCCGTAAAAAACGTTTTTAAAATGACATTTATGTAAAACACATTAGCCAATCAGACGTTTATTTTCTTAACTTTGCACCCCATTTTAGAAAGGTTAGCAGCGTATCATGCCAGATAAAAAAAACCGGAACAGTCGTGAAGACAAATCCCTCAATAACAATCGTTTCCAGAGCAACTCAAAAAGTGAGCGTTCGGAAAATTCAAACACTGATAATAAGAAAAAGTTTGAATCAGATTCAAAAAGACCTTACAAAAGTCGATCTGATAAGCCTGAAGGCAGAGATTCGGCCGAAAAAAAATATTCGCGCCCGACAGAAGATAAACCGTTTGGCAGAAAGCCCTATGCGGGTTCAAAAGATAGAGCCTTTGAAAAATCAGATCGCCCTTTTGAAAAGAAATCATACACTTCTGATAGAAGCCACTCTGATAAAAAACCTTTTGGAGATAAATCATTCGATAAAAGGCCTGGATCGGGCGAAGGAAGAAGTTTTGATAAACCCAGGGAGGAGCGTTCTTTTGGAAAGAAACCTTTCGGATCAGAAAAGCGCACAGACAGAAAGCCTTTAGGAGAGCGTTCATTCGACAGAAGGCCTAAAACCGGCGAAGAAAAGAGTTTCGATAAGCCAAGAGAAGCCCGTTCTTTTGGAAGAAAACCGTTTACACCTGGTGAAGACAGAAAATCCGGCAAACCAGAAGGAGAACGCTCGTTTGAAAAGAAGCCCTTTAAGAGAGATGGTGATAAACCCGGTTTTAAATCCGGATTGCCATACGAAAAGAAACCGTTTAAGAGCAAAAACGAAACACGCAAATGGACAACGGAAGAAAAAATCGACCAGCCAGCTACACGCGGAAGAAAAAAACCGGCTCAATCCTCAGACAGCGAATTAATTCGCCTGAACCGTTATATCGCTAATGCAGGAATTTGTTCCAGAAGAAAGGCTGATGAGCTTATTGAAGCAGGTGTAATTTCTGTAAATGGTGAAGTGGTATCCGAACTTGGCTTTAAAGTAAATCCGGTTAAAGATTTAATCCGTTATAACGGAGAAACATTAAAGCGTGAAAAAATGACTTACGTGCTTTTAAATAAGCCGAAAGATTATATCACCACTACAGACGATCCGCAGGAACGTAAAACGGTAATGCAACTGGTAGAAAAAGCATCAAAAGAGCGTATTTACCCTGTTGGCCGCCTGGACAGAAACACTACCGGCTTACTGTTAATGACCAACGATGGAGATTTAGCCGAAAAACTGTCGCATCCGCGAAATAATATTGTGAAAATCTATCAGGTTGAATTAAATAAAAGTCTTACTCAGGGCGATTTTAACAAAATAGAATATGGCCTGGAGCTTGAGGATGGCCAGATAAAGCCGGATGCTTTAAGTTATGTACAGGGCGCCAGCAAACGCGAAATTGGTATTCAGATTCATACCGGAAAGAACCGTATTGTGCGCAGAATATTTGAGCATTTAGGTTATGATGTAATAAAACTTGATCGTGTAGTTTACGGCAGTTTAACCAAGAAGGATTTACCACGCGGACGCTGGAGATACCTGGAAGAAAAAGAGGTTATCCAACTGAAACACCTAATAAAATAGAAATAAGGCCTCGTGAAAACGGGGCCTTATTTGTTTAACAGTTTTTTTAACTTGCATCATAAATTAATTTATGAAACCTGTACCATTTATTTGCTGCCTTGTTCTGACTCTGGCTGTCATTACTGAAAGTTATGCACAAAAATTCAACCTCCTGGTAGGCACTTACACCAGACCCGGAAAAAGCGAAGGTATTTACGTGTATGAATTTGATGCTTCAACAGGAAAAGCTGCTTACAAAAACAAAGCTGCCGGATTAACCAATCCATCGTATCTGGCCTTAAGTGAGAATCAGAAATTCGTATATGCAGTAAATGAAGCCGGACCCGGAAAAGGCGCTGTTTCTGCTTTCGGGTTCGACAAGGAGAGCGGTGCATTAAATTTACTCAATCAGGTCCCGTCCAACGGCGATGGCCCATGCTATGTTTCAACCGACAGAGCTGGCAAGCATGTTTTTGTAGCAAATTATTCTGGCGGAAGTTTTTCTGCTCTGCCCATACTCCCGGATGGAAGCCTGGGTAATGCTATACAAACTGTAGTATATAAATCGAATGGAGCAGGAAAGGGACAGCAGGAAAAGCCACATGCGCATTCCACGGTTTTATCTCCCGATGATACATATTTGTATGTGAGCGATTTGGGGAACGACCAGATCATGACTTATCATTATACAGCCACATCTCCCCTGCCATTAATTGCCATCGATAGTACTAAACTTCCTGCAGGAAGCGGGCCAAGACATTTAACTTTTCATCCGAATAAAAAGTTCGCGTATTCAGTTCAGGAGCTGACCTGCGACGTTTTTGCATACAACTACAAAAAAGGAAGACTTTCATTTTTACAAAATATTTCAGGACTGCCGGAAGCCTACAATGGACGCAAATGGGCTGCGGATATCCATGTCTCTCCGGATGGAAAATTCCTTTATTCTTCAAACCGCGATGATGCAAATGACATTGCCATCTTTTCTATTCAAAAAAACGGAAAACTGGTTTCTGTTGGAAGACAATCCACATCAGGTAAAGCACCCCGGAATTTTGTGATAGACCCGACAGGAAATTATCTACTGACGGCAAACCAGGACAGTGATTCTATTATTGTTTTTAAGCGAGATAAAAAGACGGGCTTACTGACCAATACAGGAGAAAAGCTTGATGTAGGTTCGCCGGTTTGTTTAAAGTTCGGACAATTATAGAGATCGAATACAATTTAAGGGAATACTGATTTTGAATTCCCCTAAATCGTAATAAAAGTTCCTTCTACACTAAAGCTGCGGCCATTACCTCTTTGTAATATTCTTCATAAATTGGTAAAATATTACTTAAATCAAATTCTTTCGCACGTTTTAAAGCGTTCTCTTTAAATTCTGCCAAACGCTTAGGATCTTCTAAGATATGGATTGCATTTCTGGCCATATCATCCACATCACCAACATCACTTAAAAAACCCGTTATGCCTTGCAGGTTTAGCTCTGGTAAACCACCAGTATTCGATGAAATTACCGGCACTTTACAAGCCATCGCTTCTAATGCAGCTAATCCGAAGCTTTCTGAATGAGAAGGCATCACAAATAAATCTGCAACAGAAAGAATTTCCTCCACCGCTTCCTGCTTACCCAGAAAACGCACATTTTCGCAAATTTTAAACTCGCGGCACAAAGCTTCACAATTCACCCGGTCCTCTCCATCGCCAACCATAAGTAGTTTTGAAGGGATTGCTTCATTTACCTTTTTAAATATCCTGATAACATCCGTTGCCCGCTTTACTTTTCTGAAATTAGAAGTATGCACCAGGATACGCTCATTATTCGGAGCAATAGCTTTCCTGAAATGATCCTTTGGCTGAAGTGTAAATCTGGTTAAATCTATAAAATTGGGAATTACTTTTATATCTTTCTGAATATCGAAGTGCTCATAAGTGGCTTTCCGTAAATCTTCTGATACGGATGTTACCCCGTCAGACTGGTTGATTGAGAAAGTAACCACGGGTTTAAACGTAACATCTTTACCCACCAAGGTAATATCTGTTCCATGCAAAGTGGTTACAACCGGAATATGAATACCATAAGTTGCAAGAATCTGCTTCGCCATATAGGCTGCCGAAGCATGGGGAATAGCATAATGAACATGCAGCAAATCCAGTTTCTCGAACCGTACCACATCCACCAGCTTGCTCGCTAAAACCAATTCGTAAGGCGGATAATCAAATAACGGGTATTGAGAAACTGATACTTCGTGATAATATAAGTTTTCTGAGAAGAAATCAAGCCGGGCCGGCTGACTATAAGTTATAAAATGAACCTGATGACCATTTTTGGCTAAAGCTTTTCCAAGCTCCGTGGCCACCACTCCACTACCACCAAAAGTGGGATAACATACTATTCCGATCTTCATGGCACAAAATAAAGATAAAAAAATAAAGAGATTGTTTCCTCTTCGTCAATTCTTATGGCTGGCTGGGTTTATAACTTATCCAGGCTTTATTTGTGTTCACTTTTGTCCGATTTAATTGCTCCATAAATTACATCCTGAATTCTGGGACGGATTCTTAAACTTGAGAGTTTGCCCGAAACCTGGGGATGTACTCTATTTGAAAGAAAAATATAAATAAGATTATACTCCGGATCTACCCAAACGCAGGTACCCGTGTATCCTGTATGCCCATACGTTTTGCTGGACGCTAAATCGGAAGGATACCTGTTTGTTCTATCCGGATCCCAGCGATCAAAGCCTAAACCACGGCGGCTTACATTAGAATATTTTGCAGTAAACCGCTGAATGGTTTCCGGCTTAAAATATTGCTTACCGCCATATTTGCCACCATTTAAAATCATTTGAAAAAGTATCGCCATATCATTTGCGGTAGAAAATAATCCGGCATGACCCGCAACTCCTCCGGCCATAGCTGCGCCCTGATCATGCACATAGCCTTCAAGTAATACTTTCCTGAATATCTCATCCTGTTCGGTAGGCACTATTTGGATTTTATCAAATCGCTTGCGCGGATTAAATCCCGCTGTATACATTCCCAGAGGGGAATAAAACTCGGTTTCAACATATTTATCCAGAGGCTGAGCGGTTAAGCGTTCAATAATATCTTTCATAAAATACATACTCAAATCGCTATAAACATATTTCCCACGCGAAACCAGCGGCGAATTGAGCATTTGCGGCCACATTACGTTTTCGAAATAATTACTACGTAAATAATAATGATCGGCTACTTTTACAGTATACACAGAAGAAGAATCGCGGCTGTAATCGCCCGGCTTTAATTCGCGATAAAAAGGAATGAAAGGAATAAAACCAGCCTGATGAAGAAGCAGTTCCTTTACCTGAATAGTATTTTTATTCGTATTTCCTGCCAGGGGAATATATGCGCCCACGGTAGAATCCAGATTTAGTTTTTTTTGCTCATACAGGCGCATTGCAGCCATAGTTGTAGCTCCAATTTTAGTAACTGAAGCCAAATCGAAGATATCTCCTACTTTTTCGGGAATATCTTTTTGATAGGTGTGACTGCCATAAGCTTTATTAAAGATTACTTTTCCATCTTTAACCACCATTACCACCGCTCCGGGCGTAGCCTGCTGCACAATTGCTTCGGTTACAATTTTATCGATTGAGTTTTCTATGGCTTTACCATTTATTCCGGCTTCTTCGGGAGTAGTATATGTTAAACGTGAAACAGATGTGACGTAACCGGAACCCTTAGTAAAATGGGGCGATACATTTTCAGGTAGCTTTGCGGTAATTGCTACTCCTCCAAAAATCGCCTGCGCCATATGCATTGCAAGTGCAGGAGTATTTTGGGATACCCAGATAACAGGGCAATCTACCTGGTCCAAAAACTGCAAACCTCTTTGATTACCATATACTACAACAATGAGCTGCTTAATCTTATTGATTCCATCTATAAAACGCTGAACTCCGGCATCGCTTATGGTAGTATCTGTAACTGCAAGAATAACGGTATTAAAAAGCTTCAGGCCAGCATTCAGCGTATCGATGGCTCCTGGCGATTTTGAGTTTTCCAGTGTAAACGGTATTACATGGGCATATTTAGTCAGAATACTATCAAATTGCGGAGCATACACAGAACCAATAGATACACTTGCAATGGTTCTGCTTTCTAAATCGCCGAGCGGAATGATTTCCTTACTATTATTGAGCAAAACGGCTGAGCTTTGAGCCCATTGAGAAGGCTTTACCATCGGATTATTAACCGGCTGAACTATTTCGGCAGACATAGAAATAATTAACAGAAGCAATATAACAGGTAAAATAACCGGTGACCAATCTTTTATTCTTTTCAATTTCATTAACATCTTAACGGACAAACTAACAAACGAATCTTAAAAGACGAAATTTTTTAAGAGGTAAGCGTTTCAATCAAACTAAACAATAAAAGATAAAAAAGTCTTTTTTATATACTCTTTACATCTTATATTTGTATATATGAGTATCTTTTCAAAGACATGTGAATACGCCATGCGGGCCGTTTTTTTCATTGCTCACAAAACGGCCACCGGAGGGCGGGTCGGAATAAAGGAAATTACCGTTGGGATTGGCTCTCCGGAACACTTTCTGGCGAAGATATTACAGGATCTAAGCAGAAAGGGAATCGTACAATCGGCCAAAGGGCCCAACGGGGGCTTTTATATGGACATAACAAATTTAAAGCGCCCGCTTTCTGATGTAGTTGAAGCAGTTGATGGTAATGGTTTATTTACTGGCTGCGGCTTAGGCTTAGAATATTGTTCGGAAGTTAATCCTTGCCCCTTGCATCATGAATTTAAGGACATACGAAACAGAATTCAAAGTATGCTGAAAAATACAACTATTGAGCAGTTTAATGAGGATTTGAATTCGGGAATAACTTCTTTGAAAGCGATCCTCTGGAAATAAGACATCACATCTTAAAATAAAACGGCCGACACAACTATTTACGTGCGCCGAAAGAAAGTCCTATGCTCTTATTAATGACTACACATAAAAATCAACACTTATACTAATGGCAAAATCAACTCTCATGAGAATTACAGGCATGATTTTTATCCTTACTGCCGGATTAAATTTCCCGCTTGCTGCTCAGCCTGCTGCTCAAATACCCGGCGATAGCAGCGGCATTTCCTGGTTCCTGATTATACTCTCTACTTTGATTCTTATTACTCTTTTTGCTGCTTTATATCTTTATAATAAAACGAAAGAGATTAGCGACATAACAAAAAAAAGGAAAAAAGATGCGGACGGTATCCGGTTTAAAGAGTATATAAATACTATGGATAGCCGGCAAATCGATTTCTATCTTAAATTTAAAAGGAACAAAACTACTGCAGGTAACTCTTTTAAAGATATTAAATCAGGACTGCCTGGCCTGCTTGTTTTTGCGCTGATGGCATTAAGCAGCTCTTCGCTATATGCTCAGCCGGAAACATCAAACGGCTCAATTTTAGGAGAAGGAGGCATAATCATAACTCTTGTTTTAATATCTGTACCGATTTTAGCAGGTATAGTACTGATGATTGTTAAGATAAAGAACATCTTAAAAACCTATCAGAATAAACAAAACGTAGAAGAAGCTGAAAAGCTTGCTGAATATTTAAGTAATGCCGGCGATGAGGAAATAGAGGCCGCTTTATTAAAAAGAAAACAAGCCCTCGACTACACCTTAAAAAACAACGAACTTTCCGGGCAAATACCGCCGGAAGATACTAAGGGCCTGCTGAGCGATGTGACTACCAATGCCGCTTTACCGGTAGTGGCACAAAAGAAAAGAGCCGCTCAACGGCCTGCAATTGACCCCGCATTATCTAAATTAATTTTATGGTTTATTGGCTGCGGTACATTCTGGCTCATATTCGGAACTACTGTTGGCGAATACTTAGGAATTAAATTCGTTGCGCCCGATGTGGACCAGATAAGCTGGTTAAGTTTTGGCCGCCTGCGCCCGGTACATACCAATTCTGTTTTCTGGGGATGGGCCTCATTAGGAATGTTATCCCTAGGTTATTATATCGTTCCACGGGTTAGTAATACATCGCTGGCAAGTATAAAGCTAGGCTGGTGGACGCTGTACCTTATTAACGCTTCGGTTATAATAGGCACTATATTGTTAATGGCCGGAATTAATAACGGCGGCGGAGAATTCAGAGAATATATCTGGCCTGTACAGCTTCTGTTTGGCATTGGCCTGGTTCTTACCTTAATAAACTTCTTGCTTACCGTTGCAAAAAGAACAACCAAAGAAATCTATATTTCTAACTGGTATATGATTGCTGCAACCATTTTCGCAATTGTAATTACCATTGTAGCATACGTTCCGTATTGGCAGGATGGCCTGGGCGAAACCATTGCCCAGGGCTATTATATGCACCAGGGAGTTGGAATGTGGTTTATGTTCTTTACACTGGGTATTGTATATTATTTCCTTCCTCAGCAATTAAACAAACCCATTTATTCGTACAGCCTGGGGATTCTTGCCTTCTGGACACAGATACTTTTTTACACCGTTATCGGAACTCATCATTTTGTATTCAGTTCCATTCCATGGTCATTACAAACTGTTGCAATTGTAGGCAGCGTAGGTATGATTATTCCGGTTGCTGCCGGAACCGCCAACTTTGTATTAACTTTTAACGGGGCCTGGCACAAAGTACCCTCCAGCTATACGCTGCCATTTTTCCTTGTCGGGGTCATTTTCTATTTTACAGGGTCTATGCAGGGAACGGCCGAAGCATTTCGTTCGACCAACTTAATCTGGCACTTTACAGATTTCACAGTGGCTCACTCCCACCTTACCATGTATGGCATTATTTGCTTTTTTGTATGGGCAGGAATATATGCTCTTGTGCCCCGCTTAACCGGAAAGGAAGCCCCACAAATAACCATCGGAGCACATTTCTGGCTGGCACTAATCGGCTTATTATTTTATTCCATTCCATTAATGTACGGAGGAACACTGAAAGGTTTAATGTGGATGGAAGGAAAGCCTTTTATTGAAAGTGTTGTATTTATGGCGCCTTATTGGTTATGGAGGGCAATCGGCGGAAGCCTGATGTGGTTATCGCATTTGTTCTTTGCCTATAATATTTACAAGATGTTAACCGGCAGCCTGCCTGTTGATGTGCGCGAAGCTGCCATACAAAGACTAAACCAATCATATTCTGATTCAGAAACAAAATATTAACCCTCTGTCGCAAAATGGAATTTTTTAATAATCATACAAAATTATTCACAACAGCATTTTTGTTATTCCTGGCGCTAACCATTTTGGTTTGTATCATTCCTGCGCTAAAGAATCAAACCAACAATGCACCGCTCCCTAATGCCATACCATTAAGTGATGATGCAATAAAAGGAAAAGCTGTATTTGTTGCTAACGGATGCGTGGCCTGCCACACTCAGCAAGTGCGTAATATCGATATGGATAAGGCTTTTGGTTCACGTCCAAGCATTGCTGCCGATTATGCAAACAACCACCGCACCGATTTCTGGCGTAATACGGCAAGCCTTATGGGAACCGAACGCACCGGACCGGATTTAATAAATATAGGTCAGCGCCAGCCTAGTATGGAATGGCATCTGCCCCATCTGTTTAATCCCCGCATTGTGGTAAAAGAATCTATTATGCCTCCCTATCCATGGCTGTTTACCATTAAAGCTAAAGCAGAAAAGGGCGATGTGGTAGTAAACGTACCTGAAGAATTTATGAATGGCAAAAAAGGTAAAGTAATTGCTACCGAAGAAGCGCTGCAACTTGTAGCCTATCTGCAGGCATTAAAACAAACAAAATTGCCCGATGGCAGTCCGGAGCCAATATTTTTATATCCAAAGAAAACGAGCCTTACAGCGGCCGCAAATCCGGATAAACCTGGCGCCGAACCAGAGCTAAATGGTGCAGCATTGTATGCTAATAATTGCCAGAGCTGCCATCAGGCAAACGGAGAAGGATTGAAGGGAGCTTTCCCTGCATTAAAAGGCAGCAAAATTGTATTAGACGATAATCCGGAGCTGATGGTTGATATTATTATGAACGGCTATAACGGACGTGCATCTGAAGGATTTGGAGAAATGCCGGGGGTAGGTAAAAACAATAAACTAACACCTGAAGAAATTGCCGCTATTATGAACCATGAAAAAACCAGCTGGGGCAACAATGCCAAAAAAGTTACTGCTGCAGAAGTAAAAAAACTAATCGACTTTGTGAACGCAAGTGCGAAACCTTAATACTTATTTTATGAAAACGTATAATCATTTAAGAAAAGTTGCTGCCTGCATGCTGCTGGTATTACCCGGATACCTGGCAAGCGCCTGCCCTGTCTGTGATAAACAACAACCTAAAGTATTGCAAGGAATTACGCACGGTACCGGTCCGGATAGCAACTGGGATTATGTAATTATCTGGGCGGCAGTTATCATTGTGCTGTTTACACTTTTCTACTCGGTGAAATGGCTTTTTAAGCCTGGTGAAAAATCGCAGGACCATATCAAACATTTTATATTAAACGCAGATTAAAATGGAAGAGAAAAGTAAAGTATATATTTTTATTGATGATGAGGTAAAACCAATTGCCGAATTAGTTTCGCCGGTAAACTTCGATTTGGATACTTCCAAACTAGTTGATGGCAAGCATACACTCAGGATAGTGAGCAAGGACCCTACAGGAAAGGAAGGAATTCGCATTGTTCCGTTTGAAGTAAGAAACGGACCGTCTATTGCTATTGAAGGTATAAAAGAGAATGACGTGGTCGATGGAGTTATTCCTATCATGATAAACGCATACGGCAAAGGCAATTCGAAAAACTTTTTAATTATTGGCAGCGAAACTCCGCAAAGTATTCCTTTCTGGATTTTCATTCTTCTCATTCTTTTTGTAGCATGGGCGGCATATTATCACATAACTTCTTCTGCGGTAGAACTTTTTAAGTAAGAAGGATGGGAGAGAAGGGGGAAAGACGAAAGAAAAAAGAAGGATAAAAGATAAAGAGAAAAACATTTGATGAAATCTGATATAACCAACCGTGATGATATTGTATTATTCGTAAACGAATTTTACGGAAAAGTACAGCTTGATGACTTAATCGGGCCTATTTTTAATAACGCCATAGCCGATTGGGGGCCGCATCTGGAAAAGATGTATGCGTTCTGGAACGCCGCTCTGTTCGGAGTTCAGGGATTTAAAGGAAATCCGTTCGCAAAACATGCACCTCTGCCAATCGGCTCTGAACATTTCGACCGTTGGCTGTTGCTGTTTGGACAAACTATAGATGAAAACTTTGAAGGGAAAATGGCAGGAGAGGCAAAAAAGCGTGCCAGATTAATGGGCGCCATGTTTCTAAGCCGCTTACAGGGCCTTAACGGCGGCGACAATAAGGTGATTGTATAATTAAAGAGTTTGGAAGAACATAAAAAAGATATTGCTACCGAAACGGATGTTGAGTTGTTAGTCAACACCTTTTACGATAAGGTACGACAAGATGAGTCTTTAGCGGCTATTTTCAACCCGATAATTAAAGATAACTGGAATGTTCATTTGAAGCGCATGACCGATTTCTGGTCTACCTTACTGCTTTACACCAGAAAATATAAAGATGACCCATTGACAAAGCATTTACCGCTTGCGCTTGAAAAAGAACATTTCGATAAGTGGCTAAAGCTTTTTAATGAAACCATCGATGAATTATTTGAGGGAGAAATAGCTGAAAATGCCAGAAAGCGGGCAAACAGTATTGCTAAAATAATGAAAGCCGTTAAATCCATCCCGGACTAAGATTAAACCCCATGCAAGGACCTAAAACCCTTAGAAGCTTTACTGCAATTTTTTGGCTCGGCTTTTTCATGGCAATCAGCTTTATGGAAGCTCCGCTTAAATTCACCGTTCCCGGCATTAGTATGGCACAGGGTGTTATGATAGGCCGGGTTATTTTCAGTGCCTTAAACAAAATTGAATGGTTATTTTTTATTGTTATTCTGGCTGCTTGCTTTTTTAGCAGGCCAACATTTCTTCTTACCGTGCTGATTGGTATTGCAGGCTTCATCTTGCTTCTGGAAACCTCCTGGGTTCTACCCCTGTTAGATATCAATGCGAAGAAACTTATTGCCGGCCAAAAGACTTCGGGAAATACCATGCATTACATCTACGGCTTTTTAGAAATCCTGAAGATTCCAGTATTAATACTAATAGGTCTGCAGGATCTTGGCAGAAAACAGTTTCAGCGATAAAATTAATGATGATAAGCCCCGATAAAAATATTACTATTACAATTCTTTACCAGGGGGAAACTTATTCCATTAAAACCTACCCCAATGAATACCGGAACCTGATGATGCTTATCTATGACAGGCTTGCAACAGAGGAGTTTGGGGAGTGTTTAGGCATGGGCAAATGCGGCACATGTGTGGTTGAGATCATTGAAAGCCACAATCAAATTACATCTTTCGATAGAAATGAGGCTACCACTATCGAAAAGGCAGGCATTACCGGCAAAAATGTACGCCTGTCTTGTCAGATATTAATAGACGAAAATATCGACGGACTGAAAGCAGAGGTTTTAGATTAGAGAAGTTACCTCTGATATCACAAAAAGGGATTAAATTCCAAAGCTTAGAAAAACTTATTCCCCAGCGTCCCTGAAGAAGAAGACACCGGGAAGAGAATGCATCAATAGTATTTTTAAAGATGTAGGTTACATAAGACCTTTCCGGGTTCCATTCCGGTAATCTTTATAGCTGAAGGTAACCGTTTTTGCCCGATGTTTTTAACCTGCGGTAAGTGTTGTTCCATATCGCTCATCTTAATTAAACGATCGGTATAACCAATACTTTCGGGGCTACACTGTATCAGATTTACTCCAGGTTATTACCAAAACCGGGAGCTGTTCGGGTGCCGGGCCCCGCATTCCGGCTGCTATCCGAACTGCGGGCGGATCAAAAGCGAAGAGTTTGTGAACGATTAGCGAACAATACCCGAACCATTAGCGAGGAAAGGTCTCTATATTGTCTCTGTAAGTCGCTTTAAGATTGGAGGATTGAATGTTGGCCGGCTGTATTGGCCTCGAAAAGGGAGTACAAATATCGGTATATTTAAATTATAATCACGTTCTTCGGAATTAAATTCCGAAGTTCCTATCATAGGATTTGTAATCCGAACTAATCTCTTTGCCCTATAATAAAACCCGGTTCTTCTATTAAAGGTTTATAATCCGGATCAGTATATTTGAGTTGTGGCCGATGAGGTTTTAAAAAGAATACGTCAAAAAGCTATGGTTACCGCGTATAATATCCAAATAAGCGATATATACGGTAATACAATTTATGCTTAGAAAATCTGGCAGCCGAAGCCATAATTGAAAAGGCAGTGAATATAAATGCGAAATTGTGCTTCAGGCAGATTGATTTACAACGCGGGCCAGTTTGGGATTTAATTCCCGGGAGTCAGACTAATAACCAGGGAGGAATTCTGCCCTTCATAGATTTGTAAGATTGTTTGCTGCAGAGTTTGGATACTAGCTGGTTTTTAGGTAATTATGCTTAATGAAATTGATGATTTGCCCTATAAGACATGTTTTTTTGCATAAACCTTTTAATACGAAAGTCGTACACATATATGGAAAATATACGCGGTACCGCGTGTAGCCACTCGTTATAGCCAATGCTAAGAAGTTAGCAACCGTACCCGACAATTACCTCAAGACTGAACCTTAAAATAAACTTTGAATACAGTAACTTATAAGTTACTTTTGCGTTATAATGAAAGTCAGAGAAGTTGTAGCTTTTAAAGATTATTTTGAAAAGTTTCTAATCGACCAACCGAAAAAGGTTCAAGACAAAATTTTCAAGATAATAGAAGCTATCGAAACTTTGGAAAGGGTTCCATCGAATTATTTGAAATTCCTCGTTGGAACCAATGGTCTTTATGAAGCAAGAATACAACTCGGTTCAAATATTTGGCGAGTGTTTTGTTTCTTCGACAACGATAGATTGGTGATTTTGCTGAATGGGTTTCAGAAAAAAACTCAAAAAACACCGAAAAACGAGATTGAAAAGGCTCTTAACTTAATGGCTGAATATTTTAACTCTAAAGCGAAGGAAGATGGAAACTAAAAGTTGGAAAGAAATTAAGGATACGGTTTATGGCATTAAAGGCACTGAACGACGTGATGAACTGGATAGAGACTTTGAAAGCTTTAAAATTGGTCTCCTACTTCGAAAGGCAAGAGAGGACAAGCATTTGACTCAGTCAGAATTAGCCGAACTTGTGGACAGAAAAAGAGAATACATTTCAAGAATTGAAAATAACGGGAGTAATCTAACCTTGAAAACTCTTTTCGATATTGTGGAAAAGGGTTTAGGGGGCAAAGTGAAAATATCTATTGAACTATGAAAAAGCACTGCTATAACAAATAGTTTACTATAGCTTTCCACCGCTCTTTGGCGACCGCCCGCCATCGTAAACTATCATCGTTAGTTGCAAATGTAAAGCCTGACAATACGCCAATGACAAGCCTTTAATCCGACGAATGTAAAATGTAAAAACCCAGCCGAATGGACTAACAAACTAACTTAATATTATATAGAACCCAATGACAATGAAGAACTCAGGACAAAAAGCATTCCTCGGAATCACACTTTTAATGATCTTTATGACTGGATCATTAAGTTCCGTATTCTCTAAATCCGAAGAAACGGAAAAAACCAAATTTCTGATTTTGTTAGAAAAAACAAAAGATGGAATTAAACTCTCCGGGGTACAAGGCTGTGCCTTTAAGGAGCTCAGCTTTAGTTTGAAAGATTATAATTCACAAGCAATTGACCAGTTTGGAATGAGCTCTTTAAAAAGAGACAAGCCTGAAAAAGACAACAATCTTGCTAATTTTCTTTTCACGATTAAAAAAACTAAAGAAGGGTTTAGTCTTGAAGGAATTGAGGGCTCGACATGGAAGAACTTGTCATTTAACTGTTCAGGAACCTGTCGGCAATTTATTGACCAAAATGGAATGACTGACGGGAAATAGATTACTCGTAGAAAAGAACACCAGCACACAACACAGGCTCTGTTGCAATTGCGGGTGAAGTGGTTTTATGTTATTTCGGTAGTTTCTATTACATTAGTGCTTTGAGGGCGAATTGCTATTTAATCCGCAACTGCAACAAGCTTTACTCGTTATTATACACACCGGCACAATATTAACCCTCGGCGTTAGCGGCTATGGTAGGACGACCACACAGCGGACACAGACTTGACCCTGCAACGTCATTTTGGATACATCATTCCGACATTTGGATACATCTGCCAGATATTTACTTCTGAAATTTATACTTTCAAACAAATAACATTTTAAATATGAAAGCAACATTAATAACAGGAGCATCGGACGGTATTGGCAAGGCCATAGCACAGCAGTTTGCGGCACTAAAACACAATTTAGTTTTAGTAGCTCGTAACGAACGAAAATTGGCATCACTTTGTAGTGAGCTAAAAGCAAAACACAGCATTGAAGCAGAATACATAGTGGCAGACTTAACCAAAGCGGAAGCACCAAAAACCATTTATGATGAATGTCAAAAGCGAAATCTTGAAATAGATGTGTTGATTAACAATGCGGGAAAAGGTTCGAGTGGTGAATTTTCTCAAAATGATTTATCAACAGAATTAGAGATTATTCAACTCAATGATATGAGTTTGGTTGCTCTTACCCATTTTTTTTTAAATGATATGCAAAAGAGAAAAAGCGGTTTCATTATCAATGTTGCTTCAATGATTGCATTTATACCCAGCCCATATATGGCGGTATATGCAGGCTCAAAGCATTTTGTAAAAGCCTTTACCTATTCGATTGCAGAAGAATGTAAACTTTATGGAGTAAAAGTAATGTTGTTTAGTCCAGGACTTACAAGTTCAAATTTTATGAAAACAAAAGCTACTGATAATAGTTTTGGAAAATCAACTGCCAATAGTGCAAGCACCCAAACACCCGAAGAAGTAGCAAAAGAATTGGTAGGTGCATTTACTAAAAATAAAAGTTTTTATGTGTCGGGATTTAGAAACAGAATTTCAGCTAAATTAGCTTCCATTCTGCCGCCAAGTTTTATTGCAAGGAAACTTGCAAAACAGAAAAGAAAATAAATGAGTATAAAAGAAGCATAATGGAAACAGTTCATATCAAATCTATTTCCCAAAGTCATCAATTAATGGGTGTTGCAAAGCCAAAACATCCATTGTTCAGCATTTTGCGATTTGAAGATGTTCCGCAATACCATGTCGAAAATCAAACCCGCGTAGTTTTTGATTTTTATCAAATCGCATTGAAAATAAATTGTCCGGGCAAAGTAATATACGGACAAACACCGTTCGATTTTGATGAGGGCGTATTGTCTTTTTTCGCACCCAAACAAGTAAGTTTGATTAATCCCGGCTTACTTTTTCCGCAATCAGGTTGGTTAATCAATATCCACCCCGACTTTTTAAGGTCGTTTCCGTTAGATAAAAAAATTACAGAATACGGTTTTTTTGACTATGCTGTAAACGAAGCACTTATCCTATCCGAAGACGAAGAGCATGCAATAGAAACGATGATGAAACAAATCGAAAAGGAATATTATCTGCCCATTGACAATTTCAGCCAGGACGTGATTATTTCCAATATCGAATTACTTCTTACTTATTGCAACCGTTATTATAATCGTCAGTTCATTACACGAAAAACAGCTACAAACAATTTATTGATAAACGTAGAAGGGTTTTTAAAAGATTACTTTGAAAAGTCTGCAATTAATAAGGGCTTGCCCACAGTCGAACTGTTAGCTTCGGAAATAAATTGTTCGCCCAAATATTTAAGTGATTGTTTAAAGCAACTCACAGGCAGGACAGCCCAGCAACACATTCACGACAAATTAATAGAAAAAGCAAAAGAAAAACTCTCTACTACTGAACTTTCCGTAAGCGAGATTGCATATGAGTTGGGATTTGAGTATGCTCAATCATTCAACAAACTATTTAAGAACAAAACCAATCTTTCGCCATTGGAATATAAACAATCGTTTAACTGACAACGACAGACAAGAAACCACAGCCACTAACATCGGTTTAGCTTCGCTGCTACTTCGTGGTTGCGTCAGGCGGGGTGAAGTGCTTCGTATCAACATTTTTGCTAAATTAGCGTGTCGGCTTCATATCAGCGGCAGTGCTAAAAATCCCGCCCGAACGCAAAGCCGAGAACCGTTAGCGGCAATGGTAGGACGACCCGGCAAACCCGACCGACCGAGAACGATTTACCTATTTCCCAATAACTTCTTTTCTAAAATGAGTGCCCCATTTCAGAAACTCATCTAAAAGTTTATCCGTTGACCTGCCAAGTGGGGTTAAAGAATATTCAACAGTTACAGGCATACTATCATACAAAGTGCGAGTGATGATTTTATTTTCCTCCAACGCCTTTAATTCCTGCGACAACATTTTAGGAGAAATATTGCCAATTTCTCTTTGAATTTCCCCAAAACGCTTATCTCCATCAGTGAGAGAAATAATAATTGGAATCCGCCATTTGCCTTGAAGCACTTCCATAGCATCTTTCCCGGCTATTAATCTATACTGACAAGTCTCTTTTTTAATTGCTTTTGCCATTGCTTTTCAGATTTACTTACCTAAAGGTAACTACTTACCATGAGGTAACAACTATATCTTAGAAAGCGAATATAACTACTTTTGTCACAACAATTACAATAGAACAAAATGAAAAAGAACAAAATCATTTATTGGACAGCAACTCTATTAATGCTGCTTAGTGGAGTATCAACTGCTCCAATGTATTTCACAAACCCTATGTTTGCCGAAACATTTCATCATTTGGGTTTCCCTGACTATTTCAGAATAGAGTTTAGGTATATTCAAAATAATTGGTGCAATTATATTAGCGTTACCAATGACACCAACAAAATTCAAAGAATGGGCTTATGTAGGTTTTGCGATCACATTTATTTCTGCATTCATAGCACATGCTGTAGTAGATGGTTTTCCTGCTCCTATCTTTCCATTAATACCACTTGCGTTTTTGGTAGTTTCTTATATTTATTTTCATAAGAACCTGGCAACAAATTAGATTCTAATGAACAAAAAAGTAATAAAAAAAATGGATTCAGCATTTAATCCAATTGCAAAAGGACTTAAAGGTGCGGGCTTCTTTGCAAGGGAGTTTCCTATTGAACCATTCTTACTATTTTCAGAATTCCGGATGTCGCAACAGGTTTTTGGGCCTCATCCTCATGCAGGAGTTTCGGTAATGACTTACATGCGGCCAGATAGTAAAGAAAGTTTTATCAACAGAGATAATTTAAGTGGTTTGACTTATATTGAACCCGGTGGCTTACAAATCATGCAGGCAGGAAGCGGAATGCAGCATGACGAGTTTCCAAAAGTTGAAGGCATAGAAACAAGTGGTTTTCAAATTTGGGTTAATCATTCAGATAAAAATCGTTTTGTAACACCAAAATCAATCCATGTAGATGCGAAAGATGTTCCCGAAGTAGCATTAGAAAATGCTTTGGTAAGAATAGTGCATGGGGCTTATGGAGGTAAAAGCACCACTCATAAAATGGTAACAGATGTTGACCTTTGCATATTTTTCTAAAACCACACAAAAGCATTACGATAGCTACTAAACCGATGGCTTTTGTATATGGCATAGAAGGTAGCGGGACGACAGAAAGTGAAAAAATAGTGCCAAAAACAATGATTAATTATTCATTAGACGGTGATACTATTACGATAAAAGCTGGTGAAGAAGGACTGCAATTTATGCTTGGAAGTGGCAACCCGCATCATGAACCAATAGTCTATGGCGGACCATTCGTAGCTACTTACATCTGAACAAATGCAAGAAATACAGCGTAGATATTCACAAGGCGAAATGGGGACATTAGAACCTTATACATATTAAAATTATGAACCCTGACAACGACTGACATGAACGACAAAGAACCACAGCCGCTAACAAGGGTTTGGCGAAATGCGGGGTGAAGTGCTTCGATTGAAGTTGTAGTGCTAAAAGTCCCACACTTCGCAAAGCCCAAAATCGTTAGCGATCATTGTAAAGAACCTCACGATAAACAAAATCTTTCAGACATTTCTACTCTAAAAAATAATTAGATAAAAAATTAAGTAACCCAAAAGTTACGCTTATATTTGTAACTTCAATTTACTTAAATATGAAAACAGAAATTAAACATCAGTGGATTTATGAGCAATCACCAAACGAAGTTTGGGAATACCTCACACAATCAGAATTAATTGCTTTATGGCTTATGCCCAACAACTTCAAAGCAATTGTAGGACATGAATTTGAATTTCAGACAAAACCCATTCCAAGCCTTGAATTAAGCGGAATTTTTTATTGTAAAGTTCTAGAAATAGTTCCATTCAAAAAACTTACTTACAGCTGGAAAGGTGGCCCAAACTATGGAATTACAACGCTTGACACTATTGTTGAGTGGACATTGGAAGAACAAGGCAATGGAACAATACTGAACTTGAAACACTCAGGTTTCAAAGAAGAAAACTACGCTATCCTAACAGGTATGACAGATGGTTGGCTTAAGAACATTCAAAAAATGCTTAACCACTTAAACGAGAACAGTAATGGCAACACCCACCCTTGACGTTTTTCAGGTAATAGCCGACCCAAGTCGTAGACAGATATTGCACTTACTTACCAAAAACAGTTATAATATAAACACGTTAGCCGAAAATTTTGAAATGAGCCGACCAGCAGTTTCTAAACATATCGGCATTTTGCAAACGGCAGGTTTTATTACCATCACATGTATTGGCAGAGAACGCTTTTGCACTTTAAACCAAGACGGTTTTATTGAACTTCGTAATTGGATAAATTATTTTGACAAATTTTGGAACATCAAATTGAAAAATTTAGACACAGTTTTAAAACGTAAAAAGAAATAAAACATATAAAATGCAAAAAGAGATTTTATTACAAATATTAGAACAGAACCAAATGGACTGTTCTCATTTCTGCAAAAACATTTCTGCAGAAAATAGGGACTTTCGCTTAACAGAACAAACAGCATCGGTTGGGTTCATTTACAGGCATATTGGCGAGACTACAAATTTAATAGGTGAATTTTTCGGCTACGAAACAGACGTAGAAGGAACAACAATGGGGCAAAAAGACACAGGAATTCAATATGACCTTGAAACAAGCCGTGCGTATTTTGAAAATGGTTACAACACCTTAAAGGAATTAGTTGTCAATACAGCAGACAAAGAATGGCTTGAAGAAATAGATACAACTTGGTTCGGAAAAATATCAAGGATAAAACTGTTCTCAATTTTGCTATTTCACAATTCTCACCATTGCGGACAAATATCATCAACAATTTTGAAAGGAAAAAAATAGTAAGAAAAATAACGAACCGCTAACATCGGTTTGACAATATGGCGGCTGAAGTGCTTCAATGAAACATTTGTGCAAGGCTCAACAGTAGGAATTCTGTTGAACTTTTATGCTAAATTTCCGCCACATCGCCAAGTCGAAAAACGTTATAAGCAAGGCTAACAGATTGTAACTCACAACAAATCATCCCGACACTTTTCTGACTTGCACATTTTTGATTAAAAAAACTCGAAGAAAAATTTGTGTAGCTAAGTAACTACGTTTATATTTGTAGTCAAATAACTTCATAATGAATATAAGACGAGACGTTTTTCAAGCTATTGCCGACCCGACACGAAGGGCAGTACTTCTATTAGTTGCTTCGCAATCTATGACCGCAGGTGCAATAGCTTCAAACTTTGACACAGCACGACCGACCGTTTCAAAGCACTTGCAAATTCTTACCGAATGTGAACTACTTAAACAAGAGCAAAACGGCCGGGAAATTTATTATCACCTAAATGCAAAAAAAATGAAAGAAGTGGCGGACTTTATTGAACCGTTCCGCAAAATGTGGGACGACAGGTTTAACAAGTTGGAAACCGTAATGAAAAACTATAAAAACAAATAAGGCAATGGAACAAAAAACAAAAATAAATGCCGAAGAAGGCAAACAGGAATTAACAATCACAAGGGAATTTGATTTACCCGTTGAACTGCTTTTCAAGGCATACGAAGAACTTGAATTAGTTGAGCAATGGATGGGAACAAGAGTATTGAAATTGGAAAACAAAAAACACGGAAGTTACCAATTTGAAACATCACACAACGGACAAGTAGTGTTTCAGGCAAACGGGACAATTCACGAATTTGTTCCGAACCAAAAAATTACAAGGACTTTTGAAATCGAAAATGCACCTATTGGTGTTCAGCTTGAATTTCTGGAATTTGTAAAAACTACTGACGACACAAGTAAACTCTCTATCCAAATAATTTATAAGTCAGAGCGGCACCGAGCGGAACAACTAAAGCTTCCTTTTGCTAACGGTCTCAATATGGCACACGACAAACTACAAGAAATCATAAACAAATTAAAATAAACACTTCATGACAAAGAGAAATAAAATTATTTATTGGGTAGCCACCATCTGGTTGTGCCTGGGAATGACTTCTACCGCAATCATTCAGATTTTTAGAATTAAAGCAGATGGGCCGGGAACTGAAGAAAACCTGGAACATTTGGGTTATCCTGCCTACATTCTTACTTTGCTTGGTATATGGAAAATATTGGGTGCAATCACATTTCTCATTCCTAAATTTCCATTACTTAAAGAATGGGCTTATGCGGGTATTTTCTTCACAGTTACCGGAGCATTATATTCACACATTTCATCAGGTGATTCGCTTGGTTTAATCGCTCCCTCTTTACTTTATCTGATTCTTATAGCTACTTCCTGGTATTTCAGACCTGCGGAAAGGAAAGTCATTTTCAAAAACAAATAATAATAGTATGTCCAATAAAATAGATTTTAAAAATGTAACTGTATCAGGTTTAGAATCATCTCCAGTTGCGGAAGCACTTGCTGGTTTACGAGCCAACGAGGCCCGGTATTTTATGAACAAATACAAAGCTGATTTTATTGTAATACCTGCCGATAAAAGTGCAGAAACCATTAATTGGGTTCATAAAATATTAAAAGAGGAACGAAATATAGAGATAGAATCTAAGCCCTTAGAAACAGCTGAACTGCACGTTGAAAACATAAAATGGGTTTTCGTTTTTTACGAGAGCGGACTTGCAATTAATGTATTGTACCCACTCGATAACCCTAAGAAAAGAGCTGTAGGATTCAAACTTTCCGTAGGTATGGAAATTCCAAAAGAGTTAGAAAAATTTAAGTTTGCCAGACAGAAATCAAAATTGGCAGGAACCATTCGGGGTTCGTTTTTCGTCATAAAAGGTCAATATTAAGCGCAATCATAAAAGCCCACCCATAACATTATATAAAGCAATAGCGGACAGGGTTATTGAAAGCTCAATGCAATTAATTAACTTAGTAGCGGCTTGAAAGTGATTTGTTTTAAACCGCTACTGCTTTTATACTTGACCGTTAGCGATCATTCTCCAGATTAGAAATTCCAATTAATTTCCCGAGCTAACGTGTACTCTTCTTAAATTGATGCGGCCTTATGTAAGACCGGTTTAAAAAGTGGTATCTCTGGCAGCCTTTTGGCTGACAAGTCCCTGTGTCATTCTGGTACTGGATGTAAAAAACCTCAAGTTAGGGCTTGAGGCAGTTGATGAATTTCAATGGTGGCAGCTTTTGCTGACCCCGATCGGAATAATTTTCAAATATAAATATACATCCTCTTAAGGCCTTTTTCATCATTTATAGCTTAAAAATGAAAAAGAAGAAATCTCTATGAAGATTGTTAATGCCCGATGTGCCGGCATTGACGTAGGCAGCAGATCTCATTATGTTGCTATTGGACAAAGAAACAAGGACGTCCGGGAATTTGGCGTTTACGCCGAAGATTTAAAGACGCTTTGCAGCTGGCTCAAAGAAAATGATATTACATCTGCGGCACTGGAGTCGACAGGCACCTACTGGCAAAACCTGTATGTGGAGTTAATTAACTCGTCGGGTATTGAAGTGGTACTTACCAGCGGTCGGTTTACCAAAAGTATGAACCGGAAAAAGACGGATGTAAGAGACTGCCAGTGGATACAGAAGTTGCATTCGCTGGGTTTATTACATCAAGCTTTCTTCCCGATGATACGACAGAAAAGTTAAGAACGCTTTGCAGGCACCGGGCCAATATGATTGATCAGAAAGCGGATGCCTCGCACAAAATGCAGAAGTTCCTGAAGCTGCTTAACTTTCGACTGGATATTGTAGTTCGTGATGTTACCGGCCTTACCGGACTGAAGATCATGGAGGAAATCTGCAAAGGGATTACAGACCCCAGGCAACTGGCTGCACACCGCCATTATAACTGCAGAAAATCGGAGGAAGAAATAGCTAAAGCCTTGGTGTCGAACCAGCGCGAAGATTATCTGTTCGGCTTAAATCAGGAATATGAAAGGCACCTGTTCTACCTGGCTCAAATAGAAAAATGCGATGCCAGGATTGCGCAGTTTCTTAAGGAACTTGTAAAAGAATCTGAGATGGCTTTACCAGCAGCCAAGCCATTTAAACGGGCGAATAAAAACAGTAAACACAATTGAAATCTATTTCAAGCCAACGGACAAATTGGAAGAAGAACTAGAGAAATACAATGCAGAACGAAAGAACCAATAAATTACTGCCCTAACATGGGTTTTACAAAATGGCGGGTAACGCTATTCTCGAATATTTCTACTTTTAATTAAGCTTTGTGCTAGTTGACAATGAAGTGCTATCAAAAGATAGCAGAAAACGAAATTGAAATTATAAGAATACTGCACGACCAGATAGACTTAAAGAATAGATTAACAGGAAAGAAATAACCCATATAATCGAGTAGACGGTCTCACCGCTTTTATACAGTATCGTAAGCGGTTTCGCAGCCAGCTATCCAGTTCCTTCAGTTTTCCTGTTAGGCTTGCCATTGGAAAATAGTTTCCAGCCCTGCTGCACTTCTATCTCTGTGGCATGGGCGCAGGAGACTGGAAAAAAACTACTACAAGCTCGAATCAGCAATCGCTTAATCTAAAACCTAAAAATTGTCCGATAAAAGAACCAATTGCACCTTACTTATCAACACCATTAATCGGAAATACAACCAGCCACATATTTTAGTTAAATTTGCCGCACAATTATGTCTGATATTATACAGCTTTTACCTGATTCGGTTGCCAATCAAATTGCGGCTGGTGAAGTAGTACAACGCCCTGCATCAGCAGTAAAAGAACTTATAGAAAATGCTATTGATTCCGGTGCCGGTAAAATCCAGTTAATCATTAAAGATGCCGGAAAATCCCTGATTCAGATAATTGATGACGGCTGCGGAATGAGTGTAACCGACGCCCGTATGTGTTTTGAGCGGCACGCCACTTCAAAAATCAGAAAGGCTGAAGATTTATTTGCCATCAGAACCATGGGCTTCAGGGGCGAAGCGATGGCTTCTATCGCCGCAATTGCGCAGGTAGAGCTTAAAACCCGCCGTCATGAGGATGAATTAGGTACCTTAATTTGTATTGAAGGTTCTGAAGTAATTAAACAAGAGCCTGTTTCATGCAGCGCGGGAACAAGTACCTGCATTAAAAACCTGTTTTACAATATTCCCGCCCGGAGAAATTTTCTGAAGGGCAATCCGGTTGAATTACGTCATATTATAGATGAGTTTCAGCGTGTAGCTTTCTCTCATCCTGAAATATTCTTCACCTTTCATCACGATGGAAATGAAATCTTTCATCTGCCCCAGGCTACTCTTAAACAGCGGATATTGCATATCTTCGGCAGCACATATAACCAAAAACTTGTTCCGGTAGAAGAAAGCACCAGCATCATCGGCCTTAAAGGCTTTATTGGGAAACCCGAATTTGCCAAGAAAACCAGGGGCGAGCAATACTTTTTTGTTAATAAGCGGTTTATAAAAGATCCTTATCTGAACCATGCGGTTTTAAAAGCTTACGAAGAACTTTTACCAGACGACAGTTATCCGCTTTATATTTTGTTTATCGACATTGATCCGGCTAACATTGACATAAACGTTCATCCTACTAAAACAGAAATTAAATACCAGGATGAAAAATCGATTTATGCTATTATCCGCTCAGCCGTAAAACGCTCGCTCGGGCAATATAACATTACTCCAACGCTGGATTTTAATCAGGAAACCGGTTTCAATAATATGATTACCGAGAAGGCCCATGAGGATATTGTTCCGCCGGCAATCAGCTTTAACCCGGATTTCAATCCATTCCAGTCAGAGAAAAAGCATGAACGGGAAATTCCCTATTTAAGAAATATGGGAGGAGGAAGCTCCCAGGTAAGTAAAAACTGGGGTTCCTTATATGATATTGTTAAAACCCAGCCATCAGAACAACGGCAATTTGACTTAAATACGGATAAGGCGGATGAAAATATTTCTAAACAAGGAGAGAAACAATTATTTCAGCTTCATAACCGTTATATTATTTCGCAGATAAAATCTGGTTTTATGTTAATAGACCAGCAGGCGGCACATGAGCGGATACTTTACGAACGGTTTTTACAGCAATTAGAAACGCATCAGGGCGCCAGTCAGCAAAGCTTGTTTCCCCAAACGGTTTCATTGGGCGCAGTTGATTTTGAACTGGTTAAAGAATTGCTGCCAGATATACAGGCGCTGGGCTTCCAGGTACGCGAATTTGGAAAAAATACTTTTATTGTAGAAGGTATTCCTGCCGATTTGGGTTCTAATATCAGCGAGGTGGAGATGCTTGAACACCTGATAGAGGGATTCAAAAACAATTTTTCATTATTGAAATTAGATAAACGGGATAACCTGGCCAGAACACTTGCACGAAACGCTGCAATTAAACCGGGACTATCCTTGTCGCAAGTTGAAATGAATAATTTAATAGAGCAATTATTTACCTGCGAATCGCCCAATATTTCCCTCTTGGGGAAACCAGTTATTATTACATTTACACTTGATGAATTGATTCAAAAGTTTGAACGATAATTCAACACACAGAGATATAGAATGAATATGTTTTCTAACATACCCCCGGTTGTAAAAAATCTTTTAATAATAAATGTTATATTTTTCATCGCCATGCACTTATTTGGCGCGCAGGGACAATATCCACTGGTAAAATATTTGGCTGTCTATTATTTCGATTCTCCAAACTTCAGAATATGGCAGGTTGTTACGTATATGTTTATGCACAGCCCCGGTTCGCTTACCCATATTCTTTTCAATATGTTTGCCCTGTTTAGTTTTGGCCCTGCATTGGAATATACTTTTGGCTCAAAGCGGTTTTTAAATTATTATTTGCTTACGGGCTTAGGCGCTTTAGTATTACAAATGGCAGTTCAGGCATTAGAAGTGTACCAAATAACCGGAGCTATTACTATTGATACTACAACATTTAGTTCCAGCCAGGAAAACATTGCAAAATTAGCGTCCGTTTACTATACTCCAATGCTGGGTGCTTCCGGTGCTATATTTGGCGTATTAATTGCATTCGGCTACCTGTTTCCAAACGCAGAGCTGATACTTATCTTTTTGCCAATTCCTATAAAAGCAAAATATTTAATTCCTTTCTATATCATACTGGAACTATTCCTTGGTGTTAAACAATTTTCGGGCGATTCTGTTGCTCATTTTGCACACCTTGGCGGTGCTTTATTCGGGTTCCTTTTAATTAAGTATTGGGGCGTTCGCAGGCCGGGAGGTTTTCTATGAGGCAGTCTATTTTTAAAGAACTATGGAATAAGATGTTCCATTCGGGTAGCCGGTTATATTTATTTATCGGCATCAACATCGTACTATTTTTATTGCTGGGTATTTTACGCCTGGAATATCTGTTTACACGCAGTGTATGGGCCAGCGAATGGCTGCAATTGCAACTTTCTGTGCCTGCATCGCTGGAGGAATTGCTTTACAAGCCATGGACTCTTGCAACCTATATGTTTACGCATGTAGAGCTCTTTCATATACTCTTTAACATGCTGGTTCTTTATTGGTTCGGAAGGATTTTTGAAGACTTTTTAAACACCAGGCAGTTTACGTTTACATACCTGGCAGGCGGACTTTTTGGCGCCGTATTATTTATAGCTTTTTATAATATATTCCCTGCTTTTGAAGACGAAAAATACAATTCGGTATTAGTGGGCGCATCTGGCAGTGTAATGGCCATAGTAGCTGCTACTGCAACTCTGGTACCCGATTATTCTATCAGGCTCCTGTTCTTTGGCAATGTTAGAATAAAATACATTGCGCTGGTGTATATCGCCATCGATATTATTGGCATGACCGGCCTCAATGCCGGGGGCAGTATTGCCCATTTGGGTGGTACCTTACTGGGATTTATTTTTATAAAACAATTACAAGCAGGCAACGACTGGAGTAAAATCCTGCAAAAAAGAAACCGGTTAAAAGTAGTGAAAAACAGTTCGGCAACCAGGACCACAGCTGTAAATTCAGCCAGAATACCAGAACAAGAATTAATTGATGCAATCCTGGATAAAATCTCTCAATCGGGTTACGATAGTCTTACCAAACAGGAAAAAGAACAATTGTTTAAAGCCAGTAATAAAGAATGAGAGCCAGAAGTAGAAAAAAGAAACCAGGCTGGTTCCAAAAAACCCTTCTTGTACTAAATATTACCGCAGTTGCCTTCCTGCTTATATGTTACCTGTCATCTGTTGTTTCGCCGGCTACATTCTGGCCTATAGCCTTTATCGGATTAGCCTATCCTACATTGCTTTTGATTAATTTTATATTTATAATCTTATGGTTATTTAAAAAGCCGATTTATTCATTAATCTCAATTATTACCATTCTTCTAGGATGGAATTTTCTGGTGAGCACTATTGGCTTTCGCGAACCAAATGCCATACAGGTTCCTAAATCTTCTGATGATATCCTTCGGGTTATGACCTGGAATGTTCACTTTTTTAAACGCTTTGAAAGCGAATATGAAAAGTCGGTAAAAAGTCAGATGATGGATGTGATCAGAAAAGAGCAACCGGATGTGTTATGCATTCAGGAGTTCTTTTCGAGAAGAAAAGGCGATTTTAATTTTAAAAAATCTATTATCGAATTACTAAATTCAGAGCATTATTATATAGATGAGCTGGCAGGAAATGATTATGAAATGAATGGCTTTGCCATTTTTTCTAAATACCCTATTGTTAACAGGGGGAGATTGCACTTTCCGGATATTTCTCCCGGGAATGATGTTGTATTTACCGACATCAAGGTAAATAAACAAATCATAAGGGTTTATAATGTCCATTTGCAATCCATTAGTTTTCAACCCGAGGATTACGAATATTTAAAAAATGTAAAAGAAATCCGTACCGATGTTACATCAACCAAGCGCGTCAGTAACCGGATGAAAACTGCATTTATAAAGCGCGCCAAACAGGCAGAAATCATTAAAGCAGAAATAAGTTCATTAAAAATGCCTTATATCATCGCCGGAGATTTTAACGATACGCCTGTTTCTTATGCGGTAAACACCATAACGGACGGACTAAAAAACAGTTTCCGTAAGAAAGGAAGCGGCCTCGGCATTACGTACAATGGCGACTTCCCAAATTTCCAGATTGATTATATACTTGTCAGTCCTGAATTTGAAGTCAAAAACTACATCATCATTGATAAAAAGCTCTCAGACCATTATGCCGTAAGAAGCGATTTGGAATTAAAACCTTAACACCGGCAATCTCATATCTTTAAATCTCAAACAAATCTCTAAATTTGCGGCATGAATAACAACCTGGTTGTTTACAATACATTAACAAGGAAAAAAGAACCTTTTGAACCTTTAAATGCGCCTTTTGTAGGGATGTACGTTTGCGGTCCAACCGTTTACAGCGATGTGCATTTAGGTAACTGCCGCACATTTGTGTCCTTTGATTTAATATACCGCTATCTGTTGCACCTGGAATTTAAGGTAAGATATGTAAGAAACATAACCGATGCCGGCCATCTGGAAGGCGACAGGGATGAAGGAGACGACAAGTTTTCTAAAAAGGCCCGTTTAGAGCAATTAGAACCCATGGAAATAGTACAACGCTATACCATCGGTTTCCATGATGTAATGCAGGTTTTTAATACCTTACCTCCTAATATAGAACCTACCGCTACCGGACATATTGCAGAGCAGATTGAGATGATTAAAGAAATTATTGAGAACGGCTTCGCATACGAAGTAAACGGCTCGGTATATTTCGATGTGCAGAAATATAGCAAAGAGAATAATTATACCATTCTTACCAACCGCAATATGGACGAATTGCTCACACATACGCGTGAGCTAGGCGGGCAAGATGAAAAGCGCGGACGTTTAGATTTCGCTTTATGGATCAAAGCAAAACCCGAACATATTATGCGCTGGCCATCGCCATGGGGATGGGGATTTCCGGGCTGGCATATTGAATGCTCTGCCATGAGCAGCAAATATTTAGGCGAATCTTTCGACATACATGGCGGAGGAATGGACCTTGCAGCCACGCATCACACCAATGAAATAGCGCAATCTCAGGCATGCAACCATACCAGTCCTGCTAAATACTGGTTACATACCAATATGCTTACCGTAAACGGTGCTCGTATGTCTAAATCATCCGGAAACGGTTTTTTGCCCCACGAGTTGTTTACAGGAGAACATCCGCTGCTAACACGAGGATATTCTCCAATGGCCGTGCGCTTTTTTATGTTACAAGCACATTACCGCAGCACACTGGATTTTTCTAATGATGCTTTAGAAGCATCAGATAAAGGATTTAAGCGCCTGATGAATGCTTGTGCCTTGCTGGATAAATTAAAAGCTTCAGAAAAATCTGATGTGGATATTTCATCTATTAGTCAACGCTGTTATGATGCCATGAATGATGATTTCAATAGTCCGGTTGTAATAGCCGAACTTTTTGAATCTGCCCGAATCATAAACAGCGTTTATGATGGTAAATCTGCCCTTTCAGAAAAAGATTTAAGCGCATTGAAATCACTGATAAATACGTTTGTTTTTGATATTCTTGGACTAAAAGAGGAAACATCGCAAACAGATGACGTAAGCCAGTTAATGGATTTTATTCTTAAGCTTCGCCTGGAGGCAAAAAGTAATAAGGATTATGCCACTTCAGATAAAATCCGCATTGGCTTACAAGAATTAGGCATTCAACTGAAGGATAGTAAGGATGGCAGCACCTGGAGCAAGGCATAAATATTAAAGCGACTGACAACAAATCCCCTGAAAATGCTTTATAGTTTTAGAAAAATAACATGCAAAAAGCTTTAATACTCTTCATACTTGCTTTTACAACCAACCTGGCCATATCTCAAACTACTGATAAAGTTAGTGAACTGGTTTCTGCCGAGAATTACTTCTCCGCAATGGTTAAGAAAAAAGGAATTAAGAAGGCGTTTCTATCCGTTTCGGATGATAACACCATTATTTTCAGGCCCGGACCTGTTAGCGTTAAAAACTATTTTAAAGACAAGTCAGATTCAGGCTCTTTAAACTGGCAACCTATTTTTGCACGTATTGCAAAAAGCGGCGACTGGGGCTTTACAACCGGCCCTTATACTTATAAAGAAACAGATTCCAGCACTGTTACCCACTATGGAGAATATCTCTCTGTTTGGAAAAAGAACACAAAAGGCGTATGGAAACTTGCGCTTGATGCAGGAACACCACATCCTAAACCTAAAAGGGATGCCGATCTGGTGTTCCAAAACCCCAGAAATGAAATTTATCAAAAACAACGTTCTGAAAACCGCTTACAGCAGCGGGAAGACCTGATTTTTAGTTCTGATAAACTAATGGGGACAATTTTAAAAGCAGATAATACAATTGCCTTTAAGGAATTTGTGGCCGAAGGAAGCAGGCTTCTTTTCCCCGGTTTCGAGCCAGTTATTGGCAAAAAAGCAATACTGGATTTCTGGCAAAAACAGAACTTAAGACTTACAAGCGAACCTGTTAAAGCAGACCGTTCCTATAGTGGAGAACTCGCTTTTACCTATGGCGATGCCACTATTGTAAAAAAAAGCGAAAGCAAAAAATACAATTATATAAGAATCTGGGAAGTGCAGCCTGGTTATGTCTGGAACGTAATTATGGAAGTTTATACAGAGGCAAATGAACCCGAGAATAATTAAAGCCGGCACAGAATCCGGAGCCGGCTATTAACTCAAACCTATATTATTTATCAGTTATATGATACAGAATAACTGTTCATATTAAAATTCATTCCTCCGCTGGAAGAAGTGATTTCCCAGCCCAACTGCACTTTTGATAAAGTTACGTTACCAAACCAGTTTTTGCCTTTTATCCAATTGAGAATAGCTTTAATATCAACCGTTCCTGATGTTGTCTGGCTGGTTCTAAGAAACGAATAAACCGCATTGGCACCATTCGAACCCTTATAAACATTCCAGGTATGCCCGCCTACAGAAACATTTGTAAATTCTGCAACCGGCTGGCCGCTTGAGTTATAACTCCCTGCAATTGGGCCTACCGCTCCTTTCCAGTTCATCCATAACATAATTTCGTAGGTATAATTATCGCACCAGATATCGTATGCTGTATTATAAGAGCCACCGCCTGGCACCGTACAATTGAAACTGCTTGTACAACTACCTAATGCGCTTAATTGCTTATTTACGGCTCGTTCACTGTTCGGATACGATTTAATTCCGCCGCCATTGGGATGATTGGCCCATACACCCCAATTACTGTAAGAATTGGCCCAAATAGATTGCGGGCCATATCCGCTGCCCCAGATATTGTTATATAACGTATAACCTCCGTTTTGCCAGGTGTCCCATCGGCCGGAAGCAGACCAAACCGCTTTAACGGCAGGCTCAGCAGATTCGACTTCATTTGATTTTTTTTCACATGATGTAGCAATAAGCACAATGCCTATTAATACAAGTACATTAATTTTAAAATTCATAATTTTAATTTGATTAGTTAATAATTGCATGATATGAGTACATGCCTTATAGGTTCGATGCTCAAATGTATAGAACCCTGATTATAACCATGTTTAGAATTAGGGGCACAAATGTTAACAAACAAATAACATTCTTATAGAAGCTCAGCATTTATCTTTTATTGCTTATTATCAAACAAAGTACTTTAACTTTCGCTGTTTTTTACCTGTGGTTATGGCTCGAATCAAAAATTTGATACCTTTATAAAATAACAAACCTGTCTGCCTGAAATATAAAATGATACCTCCGTTTTTAAAACCCAGGGCACTTCTTTCAGGTGCTATCGTATTATTGCTGTTTTTAATAGCCTGTAAAAAGGATAATTCTATTCCAGATGGCGAAATACAAGTATCAATGCTTGATTCTGTTAATAAAATACGGATTGCAGGTTGTACTTGCGGTACAGATATTATGCTATCTGTACCACCGCTAAGCTGGAACACATTCTTATTAAAATCTGCGGAAGCACATGCAAAAGACATGTATAAAAGAAATTATTTTGATCATATTTCTCTTGAGGGAACATCGCCCATACAACGGGCGACCGCTCATGGCTATACCGGAACAATGGCCGGTGAAAATATTGGAAAAGGTTATCGTACCATAGCTGAAGTTATGGCTGCATGGAAAGCCAGTGAAAGTCATTGCAAAGCGATGATGGATGCCAGGTATATAGAATTTGGAGCTTATTCTTATAATGGCTACTGGGTACAGGAATTTGGGAAATAGCCGTTAATCTTTTAAAGAAGACGCTTTATAATCTCCTCAGTAGAAATCCCCTCGGCTTCAGCTTTATAATTCCTCACTATTCTATGCCGCAAAATAGGTTCTGCAACGGCCTGCACATCCTCAATATCAGGAGAATATTTACCTGAGATAGCCGCATGACATTTTGCGCCAATAACTAAATACTGCGATGCTCTCGGACCGGCTCCCCAGCTTAAAAAACGATTTACATCTTCTGTGGCAGTTTCGGTATTAGGACGGGTTTTAGCGGCCAGAGAAACCGCATATTCCAATACATTATCGGTTACAGGAATATTGCGGACCAATTGCTGGTAATATATAATCTCTTCAGCGGTCAGTATCTTTTTAAGCTCAACGTTCCGGTTTGCAGTGGTATTTTTTACTACCTGCAATTCTTCTTTAAATGATGGATAGGATAAAAACACATTAAACATAAACCTGTCTAACTGTGCTTCAGGTAAAGGATAAGTTCCTTCCTGTTCTATCGGGTTTTGAGTAGCTAAGACAAAAAATGGTTTGGGTAAAGGATACGACTGGCCGCCAACGGTTACAATTTTTTCCTGCATGGCCTCAAGCAAAGCTGCCTGGGTCTTCGGCGGCGTACGGTTTATTTCATCCGCAAGGATAATATTTGAAAATACCGGCCCTTTAATAAACTTAAATGTCCTGTCTTCACCCAATATTTCTGAACCAACAATATCGGAAGGCATTAAATCCGGAGTAAACTGGACACGATTATAGGATAGATCCAATACCTGAGAAACCGTTTGAACCAGCAGGGTTTTAGCAAGTCCGGGCACGCCTACTAACAGGCAATGCCCATTACTAAAAATTGATATCAGAACAGATTTAATAACATCATCCTGACCGATAATGACATGTCCAATCTCATCACGAATCTTTTTATAAGATGCACAAAGTGCATCAACAGCTTCTATGTCTGAATGGTATGTCTGCATGAATTTATTTAGCTGTCCAAAGTTTCATATTAGAACATTCCTGGTATTCAGGATCTAATTTTACATAGGTTGTAGCACGTCTCTTTTCAAACCATTCGCTAACTGTACGATTAACCTTATCGTCAAAAGCTAATTCTTTTATTTTAGGAAAATCATGCTCCAGGCTGGCAAGATGAGGTTCTGTTTTAGATTTAAGATACAAAAAGCGATATCCTTTTTTACCATCACGGCCAGTAAATAATTCAGGCTTAGAATAGCTTCCAACTTTCATAGTATCAATTGTTAAAAATACCGATGGCTCCAGTTTATCTGTTGGAATATAGGTTGTTCTGCTTTGTACGTTTTCGGCATCCAGCATCATTCCGCCATTATACTTTGTTTCATTATTATCGGAATATAAGGATGCTGCCGTTGAAAATGGAATCTTTTTAGCAAGTACACTCTGATAAAGTGTATCGATGGTAGATTTTACCCGATCCAAGCTTGATACAGGCGGCACTGTTTTAATTAAAATATGCCTTGCATGTACTTGCTCGCCCCTTCTTTCTACCACTTGCAGAATATGAAAACCGTGTTCGGTTTCAAAAACCTGCGATACCTCTCCGGCTTTTAATTTAAAAGCTACGGCAGTAAATTCTTTTACCATTACGCTACGATCAAAAAAACCCAAATCACCACCATCAAGAGCAGAACCAGGATCTTCTGAATATAAACGAGCCAGGGTTGCAAAATCTTCACCGCCTTTTATGCGTAAACGCAAAGCCTCTGCACGGTCATGAAATGCTTCTTTTTCTGCTTTGGTAAGTTTCGGATATAATACAATTTCGCCAACTTCAACTTCGGCGTTATAATATTCCAGGCTGTCTTTCGGAATAGCCTCAAAAAAACGTTTTACCTCCAGTGGAGTTACACTAACGTTTTCTGTAATCTTTCCCTGCATTTTATTGGCAACCAACTGCTCCTTAATATCCGGGCGAATCTGATCTTTATACTGAATCACAGAGCGGTTTAAAAATTGTTCCAGTCTTTCCTGCCCACCTGCACGTTGAATCAAGGCACGCATTCTGCGATCTGTTTCATTCGTAACCTCATCGTCAGTTACCGTTACTGAGTCGATTACTGCCTGCTGCGTTAATAATTTCTGAGTAAGCATTTGCTGAACCAGATAACATTTCACTTCAGAGTTTTCCGGATTTCCACGGGCAATGTAATCTGCATATTCCCTGTCTATATCCGATTGAAGGATAATATTATCGCCTACAATGGCCACAATCTTATTCACAACAATTTTCTGTGCAAACAGTGTACTAAGAGATGTAAATAATAAAAATATTAAGGTTAAAAAATTCTTCATTCAATTTTAATTTTAAGGCTTATAGCCCAATAAAAAACAATTCTGGCTTGCTATATTATTTCGCGTCAGGATTGCCGCAAAAATATCAGATATAATCTATTATTCAATAAAATAATAATTAGTATTCGGCAAAGGTAAGCGAAATTAGAACTGTATTAGTAACGTAAAGTTGTTTTAACTATTTTTAACAGAATAGATTTACTTTTGCAGCGATGAATATATTGAAAATTTCCCATCCTGTTGCTTTGCCTTTTTTGATGACTGATGATTTATACAGCATCGCTTCTGATGAATTGCAGGCTCCAACAGCAACAGATATGTCTCAAAGCGAAGCTCTCACGGAATCTCCTGTTACCGCTAAGGCAGAGAACATCTTTGAAACAAAAGCAGCTGTTCAATCGCCTGCTATTACTATGCCTGAGGCTGCGAATGAATTATTAAGTATTCCAAAAGAAGCCGTTACTCCGGTTGCCGAATCTTCTTATTTTGAATATTTAGGCGAGAATAATAAATATATTTTGATTTTGATCGATGAACCGACTCATCAGCATATTGCTCCTAAAGAATTAGAAACTTTGTTAAATATCTTGAAAGGAAAGAAACAAGAGCTTAAAGATGTGGCTTTGTTGAATTTAAAAAAATATCCTTCGGCTACGTTTAACGGATTGAAAAAGTTCTTTGCCTGCAATTCGATCATTCTTTTTGGAATTGACGCTGCCAGAATCGGAATTGAACAGATTCAGCCCAACCAGGTTACTTCTTTTCAGGGCACAAAGGTTTTGTCGACATTCAGCATTGCAGAAATGCTGACAAGCGTTGATAAAAAGCGGGCATTCTGGGACAAAATGAAGACTTTCTAATCCTGATGCATTTTATACAATCAATCATTCCCTTATGAAATCTCTCGTATTTGCTACCAACAATCAACATAAATTAGATGAAGTGCAGGCAATTGTTGGAAACACCTTTCAAATAAAAAGCTTAAAAGATATTGGCTGTGTGGCCGAAATCCCCGAAACGGGTGAAACTTTTGAAGAGAATGCGCTGCAAAAAAGCAAATACATTTCCGATCACTTCCACGTCGATTGTTTTTCTGACGATTCGGGATTAGAAGTAGAAGCCTTAAATAATGAGCCTGGGGTCTATTCTGCTCATTACTCTGGTTCAAGAGATACGGAAACCAATATGCAATTGGTTTTGGATAAGCTAGGCAGCAATCCTAACCGGAATGCGCGTTTCCGTTGTGTAATTTCTTTGCTGTTAGATGGGAAAGAATATTTTTTTGAAGGAAGTGTAGAAGGCACGATTGCAGAAGAGCGGTCGGGAACAGCAGGCTTTGGCTACGACCCGATTTTTCGTCCATTGGGCTACCAGGAAACATTCTCTGAAATGTCTTCTGAACAGAAAAACAAAATCAGCCATCGTGGAAAAGCCATGGCTAAATTTGTAGAATTTCTCTTGAAACAATAGCACAATATTATTTTGAGACAATTAAGGGTTTCTTAGGAGCTTCAACCGCTGGCTTTTTAGAAGTTGCAGCAGGCTTTTGGGATTTATTTAACGAAGGAATAATTTCTTCTTTAGATGCAGGGCGTTCCTTCGGCTTCCAGATAAACCCTTCCAGCATAGCCTTATCCTGTGGAATTCCCTCAATAGGGAAATAATCACCTTCGGCTTTGCGCACCAAAGTAACATCAGTTATCTTATTATCTGCAAAATCGAGTCGCATTCTGCCACTTAAGGTTCGATTCATCCCCGAGTAGACACTATCTTCCATCGTATAATAAATACTCTCGGCATTGCCGTCTACCAGCATCTTATACAGCTTGCTGTCTTTAAAAAGTCCGGTCATTGCTTTGCCTTTAACCTGATTGAACCTGGATGAGTCGGCCTCGGTACTTACAATAAACCCATCTTTTTTCAACTGCATATTATCCAGCTTCTGATTTTTAAGCTGAAGAAAAATAGTATCGGCCGAAAGCTGTGAACCCTGCGTCCAAATGATGGGGTTTTGAAAACAACGAATGGTTGAATCTGCAGAACTGTAAAACGCAGAGTCGGATTTTGACTGCAAATCTGACTTAAAGATTTTAACGCTATGATAGGCCAGTAAAATACGCGTTCGCGTAGTATCCAGAGGAACATTAAGAACAGCGGCTGCTTTTAAGGAATCTGTTGCAGCGGCTAAGCTATCGCTTTGCGCTAGCGCAGAATCGGCAAGAGCCGGATTAACATCTCTTTCCGGTTTCTTTTGAGGTTCCTTTATACTTTCAGGCTTTGGTTTTAATAATCCAAATAAGCGGCGTTTAGGCTTTACCTTTTCCGGCTGCACAGCAGTTATAGAATCCTGAACTTCTTCTTCGGGTGTTGTTATAACAGAGGTTCTTTGATTAGCAGGAACTACGGTTTCTTCCTGGCCCTCAATAATTACAGCGTCTTCTTCTACAAGTTCTGCGTCGGTTTTTGCTTTAGTAGCATCAAGGGGAACCAAATCCCTTAAAAAAATCATTTTTGTAAATAACGTATCAGCAGCCATCCAGATGGTATCTACTTTTGCAGAATCCTGTTCTGCCAGCATCGTGACATAAGCATTCCCAGTGACCAGCGCACTTTCATCGGCTTTCCGATAAATTCCAATATCGCCTTTTAACGTACTTTTCTGTTCGGTATCAACAAAAGTTACATTTCTTACGGCCTTTCCAAATCCGGCCTTCCCATCATAAAATAAGCTATCGCCTTTTAATGATTTACTGCCATCGGTATACAGATTTTTTTTACCAAACCATGCCTGGTCAGATTGCGTATCATACCGGCCATTTTCAGTATACAAATTGGTTTTATCACTTTTACTTAAAATATTGGTTGGCCCATAAAAATAGGATACCTTACTAATCGAATTATACTTTAGAGTATCTGTTTTTATTAATACATCAGGCGTGTTAACGATTACATCAAAACGAAAATAAGCATCGCTTGTATTGCCAAAATAATATCCGTTTTTACTGGTAATTATAGTTGGAGGATTATCAATTTTACCACCACCGATATAGGTTCCAAGTTTGGTTCCAAGGTTATAGGTAAGATAGTTCGTAGTTAATGTGGCTTGTTTATCAACCAGTCGCACATTACCGGTTAATAATGCCAGCTTAGTATTTCCGTTATAGTTAAGTACATCGGAATATACTATCGTTCCGTCGGGTTGTGTTATCACCACATGTCCATACGCATCAAAGGCATTGGCTGCATTATTGAAGATGGCGCTGTCGGCAGATAAGGTAGTTCCGTCCTGTGCAAAAATTGGCTTTATTACGCGCATTCCCAGTTTTCCGGGCGATAATGATTGCGATTGCACCAATTGCACTGTACTTTGTGCCGAAGCTGCAAAAACCGATGCTATTAAAATAAAAAGAAAAAATAGTTTTCTCACACTGCAAAATTAGTTTTTTAAAAGCATCTAAACATAATTGCCTTGTTAAAGTATGTTAAGACCGTAAATACAAGATATTTAGATATTTTTGACAAATGTTTCCTTTAAGCAGATTCCGCTCTTTCATTGAATTAAATAAACTGTTTAAACCAACAGATAAAGTACTGCTTGCCGTAAGTGCTGGTAAAGATTCTGTTTTAATGGCGCATCTGTTTAACGAAGCTAAATTTATTTTTGGTATTGCCCATTGTAATTTTAAACTGCGGGGCGATGAATCGGATGCTGATGAGGAGTTTACACGTAAACTTGCGGAACAAGTAAAAGCCGAATTTTATACCACCACATTTGACACGAAGGCTTTTGCGAAAAACAATAAAATCTCTATCCAGATGGCTGCCAGACAATTACGCTACGATTGGTTTGAGAAAATCCGGCAGGCTCATGAATATGATTATATTGCGCTGGCCCAGCACCAAAACGATACTATAGAAACGGTTTTATTGAATCTGGTTCGAGGCACCGGCATTGCGGGACTGCATGGAATTTTACCTAAACGGGGAACGCTAATCCGCCCGCTTCTGTTTATAGGCAGGGATGAAATTAATATGATTATCAGCGAAAACAATCTGGCCTACCGCGAAGACAGCTCAAATACCTCTGTTAAATATGCCCGGAATAAAATACGTTTAGAAGTTGTTCCAAAACTTAAAGAACTAAATCCATACCTGGAAGAAACATTTGAAAACAACAGCCGGAGATTTAAAGATCTGGAAGATTTTCTAAACCTCCAGGTTCAAACTTTGAAGAAAGAACTTTTTCAGGTTTCGCCTTCAGGCGAAATCCGCATTCAATTAGAACAATTAAAAGCATTAAGCCCTTTGGCTTTACTCCTTTACGAATTGTTTAAACCTTATAATTTCACAGAAACAGTATTGACGGATTTGGTTAAATCCTGGAATGGGCAATCCGGGAAAGTATTTAAATCCAATACGCATAATTTATTTTTAGACAGAAATATACTTATCCTTTCGGAGATAGCCAGGACCGAAACTACAGAGATATTAATTGATAAAACTGAGAAAACACTGACATTTGAAAATTTACATTTGCAGTTTAAAGAACTTAACGCCGCAGGTTTTAAAATGCTAAAAGACAAAGAAACGGCATTTTTTGATGAATCGATGTTACAGTTCCCTTTAAAATTACGTCATTGGAAAACGGGAGATTATTTCTATCCGTTTGGAATGCAGGGTAAAAAGAAACTAAGCGATTTCTTTACCGGATTAAAAACTCCGGTTACCGAAAAGCATAAGGTTCCAATTCTCGAAAATGGGAATGGCGATGTCCTCTGGGTGGTTGGTTTTCGTTCGGATGACAGATATAAAATTACTCCGCTAACGAAAAAAATTATTATATTCGAAAAGCAAAAAAAATGACAAACGATATTACATTTAGTGAAAAACAATACCTGGGAAGAGATTTCAACCGCGTGAGTATTCGTGTTGTGATGATCGTCTTTGCCTTTATTGCGTATTTCGTTACCGAGAATCGCGATAGAAACGGCGAACTTTTCTTAATTGTAGCCTTAGCTATTTTAATAGGCTCTATCTGCATGTTATTTATGGTGCATTACCAAACCACGGTAAAAAATAAAAGCGTAATTCTTAACGGCTTATGGACCACTAAACTGGTTAAAATAGATTTGAACAGTATCGTAAAAGTAGAAAAACGGCCTTATAGCTCTTATCTTATCAATAATCCGGTGTACAATCTTCATCAAAAAGGAAAAATCCGTTTTTTTGCCGGCGGTAAAGATGCCATCAGCCTTACAGACAGAGATGGCCTTGAATACATTATTGGCACACAACACCAGAATGAACTTGAAAAAGCAATCAAAGAAGAATTAGAAAAGCAAAATTAATAAACACCATCACCTTGACATCCTGTATTTCATTCCACTGATGATTCTATACAGTACTTATCTCCACCCATTTAATAAATTACCATTATCTTTAGGTAACCATCCTTCCGAAAATTGTTAATGACAAAGAACTGACAGATATTTACCACTTAAATTTTAAAAAAAAGTGCTTTTTGCGTATCATTGCATCTTAAACTATTAACTCTATAGGAATGCAAAGCTTCAGAACTGAACTAGAAAATCCGATTATTGAAAAAGATATAATCGAGTTGGAGAAGAAAATTCGGATGTTTCGGGATGGAACAATGCACGAAGAGAAATTCAGAAGTTTAAGACTTGCCCGCGGTATATACGGCCAGCGCCAGCCAGGCGTACAAATGGTACGCATAAAACTTCCTTACGGGTGTGTTACTACCAAACAATTGGAACGAATTTCTGACGTATCTGACAAATACGCAACAGGAAATCTGCATATAACCACTCGTCAGGATATTCAAATTCACTTTGTAAGCTTAGAGCGTACACCCGAACTTTGGGCAGAGCTGGAACAGGACTCAATAACTATTCGTGAAGCTTGCGGAAATACCGTGAGAAATGTAACGGCATCTCCAATGGCTGGCGTAGACCCGGATGAACCTTTTGATGTAACTCCTTATGCCCATGCGTTTTTTAAATATTTGCTAAGAAGCCCGATTTGCCAGGATATGGGACGTAAATTCAAAATTGCGTTTTCATCTTCAGAAAAAGATACCGCTTATGCTTTTATGCACGATTTAGGATTTGTGCCTAAAGTAAAAATTGAGAACGGAGAAGAAGTTCGCGGATTTAAAGTAGTATTCGGCGGGGGACTTGGTTCGCAGCCTCATATTGCAGAACTAGCCTCAGAATTTATTCATGAAGACTACATAATTCCTTTTGCAGAATCTATTATCCGTGTTTTCGATCGTCATGGCGAGCGTGCGAAAAGAATGAAGGCGAGGATGAAATATCTTATACAAGATATTGGGCGAGAAACTTTATTGGAGCTTGCCGCTAAAGAACGGCTGGCACTTAAATCGAAGGTTTTTAAAATAGACCGGAGCGTTAACAGCACACCTGTTTTGTCAGCAGGCACCGTTCCCGTTCCGGAAATTACCAATCCGTTTAAATATGAGCAATGGTTAAAAACCAATATCTATCCTCAAAAACAAGCCGGATACGTTACAATTGGCCTTAAGATTCAAAATGGAGATATTAAAACTCCAATAGCAAGAAAGTTAATAACCTTAATTCGCGAAATAGCGTCCGATGATGTTCGCTTAACGCAAAATCAGGGAATGAGAATCCGCTTTGTTAAAGAAGAAAACCTTCCTTACGCATTCGAAAAGTTAAATGAACTGGGACTTGCAAATCCTGGTTTTGAAAGCGTCGCTGACGTTACATCATGCCCGGGAACTGATACCTGTAACTTAGGGATTTCAAACAGCACCGGTATTACCCGCGAATTAGAAAGAGTTATTCATGAAGAATATCCGGATTTAATATACAATAAAGACATTACGATTAAAATAAGCGGCTGTATTAATGCATGCGGACAACATTCCATGACATCCATCGGCTTTCACGGTTCGAGTATGAAAATCGGACCTTTAGTGGCGCCAGCCTTACAGGTTTTATTAGGTGGTGGCCCTACCGGTGACGGCAATGGTGTTGCTTCTGAAAAGATAATTAAAGTACCAAGTAAACGCGGTCCTCAGGTTTTAAGGAATGTCCTGGATGATTATCAAAAAAACGCCTTAGAAGGCGAATTATTTAATCAATATTATTCCCGTCAGGGCAAAATCTATTTCTACGATTTATTAAACCCTCTGGCAAAGCATGATGGAATTACGCCGGATGACTTTATCGACTGGGAACAAAGCGAAGCCTATAAACCAGCAATTGGTGTTGGCGAATGTGCCAGTGTGGTTATCGATTTAATTTCCATTTTACTGATTGAAGCAGAAGATAAACTTCGTAATGCTGATGAAGCCTTTGCTATTGGAGAATATTCTGATGCTATTTATTATGCTTATGCAAGCTTTATTCATTCTGCAAAAGCATTATTAGTTTCAGAAGACAAAAAAACAAACACACAGGCAATTATTGTAAAAGGCTTTGACGAACATTTTGTTGTAACCGGTAAAGTCAACCTGGAAGTAAGTTTTGAAGATTTAGTATATCAGTTAAATACTCAGGAACCAACGAAAGATTTTGCTGCATATTATATTAAACAATCAAAGTTATTTAATCAGCAAATGGCCGATTATCGTAATGAGCAATTAATAGTTCAATAGTTTATATGCCAGGAACTATTACAGAAGAGCACTTAGTTGCAAGCACTCATAAAGAGACAAATACACTATTTCCAGTTTTTTTAAAGTTAGAAAAACTAACTACTTTACTAATTGGCGGTGGCTATGTTGCCTCTGAGAAGCTGCATGCTGTATTCCAGAATAGTCCGGCTGCTAATGTACGCCTGGTGGCTCCTGAAATCAGTCCCGACGTGCGGAATTTTATTACAGAACATCCTATTCATTTTGAAGAACGCGCATTTGAACCTGGTGATTTAGATGGAATTGACCTGGCGATTATCGCAATAAACGACAGGGATATTAGTTATGAAATTCATGCTGCCTGTTTAGAAAAAGGTGTGCTTACCAATGTTGCCGATAAGCCTGAGCTATGCGATTTCTATTTAAGCTCTGTAGTTCAGAAAGGTAATTTAAAGATTGCTATTTCTACAAACGGGAAATCCCCAACCATAGCAAAACGGGTAAAAGAAGTTCTCAACGAAGCGTTTCCACATGAAATGGATGAAGTTCTTGATAATATGTCGAGCATCCGCCAGAAGCTCGGGGGAGATTTCTCGGATAAGGTACGCCAGTTAAATGACATTACTTCTGTACTTGCTGTTAAAACCGAACCCGAAACCCGGAAGCACAGAAAGCTGATTAACTATCTGTTGTATGCAGGAGCAGCGATATGCCTGATGGTTTTAGGGCATTTACTGTTTACTTATGTTAATTTTAATACTATTTCCAGCGCATCAGAATGGGTAAGCGGACAGGTAACTTCCGAAATATTTATTTATATACTGGGCGGTTTTATAGCCCAAATGATTGACGGTGCACTTGGAATGGCTTATGGCGTAAGTGCCACAACCTTTTTACTCTCCTTTGGAGTTACTCCGGCTGCGGCCAGTGCCAGTGTGCATACCTCCGAAATTTTTACTTCAGGTGTCTCAGGATTAATGCACCTGCGCTTTGGAAATGTAAACACCAAGCTTTTTAAAAATCTGTTGCTTCCCGGCATTATCGGAGCTATTCTTGGCGCGTATATTCTTTCGTCGCTGGAAGAATACAGCTATATGCTTAAACCCATTGTTTCTGCTTACACCATGATACTTGGAGTAATTATCCTGAGAAAAGCGCTTGCCGTAAAAAGGAAAAAGAAGAAAACAAAGAATATTGGTATTCTTGCGATTTTCGGTGGGTTTTTAGACTCCATTGGTGGAGGCGGCTGGGGTCCGATTGTGACTTCTACCCTTCTTGCAGGCGGAAGAAACCCCCGTTATACCATCGGCTCTGTTAACCTCGCCGAGTTTTTCGTTGCCTTCTCGAGCTCAATAACCTTCATCATATTTTTAGGCTTAAATCACTTCCAGATTATTCTGGGTTTGGTGTTAGGCGGTATGATTGCAGCACCTATAGCAGCAAAATTATCCAGTAAACTTCCTGTTAAAACTATCATGCTCGCTGTCGGTATTGTTATCATGATTGTTTCTCTTAGAACAATCATGATGTTGGTTTGGCCATATCTCAGTTAAAGACACTATATTTGTTATACTAACTTTATAGAGTTTTGCTTACCAAAAAAACGAAATACGCTGTAAAAGCCCTAATGGCCTTGGCCCGAAACGAGTCAAACGCTCCTATGCTTATTTCTGACATAGCATCGAAGGAGCAATTACCAAAAAAATTCCTTGAAGCTATTCTTCTGGAGCTAAAACGAAGTGGTTTCTTAGGCAGTAAAAAAGGTGCCGGTGGTGGTTATTACCTGATGAAGAAAGCTGAGGAAATCAGGCTTGTTGCCATCATAAGGGTTATAGACGGCCCTATCGCGTTGCTTCCCTGCGTGAGCCTGAATTTTTATGAGCGGTGTGAAGAATGCATTGATGAAACCTATTGCGGCATTCGCCATGCAATGGTAGACGTACGTGATGCAACGTTAAAAATACTTTCTGAAACTACTATTGCGGATATGGTTGTCAAGGAAGATTCTATAAAAGAAAAGATTTCTAAAGGCGATATAGAGGGCCTTAGCGTTGAAGATTTGAAAGGATCCCTCGCCTCTAAAACCCCACCGGGAAGCTAGATGTATCTATTCTAAAAAGCTCTGCTAGAGGCCAAAAAACTTCTCCACAATAGTTTAAAACTTTCAATATACCTTCTTAAAAATTTATATATTGCAGATATAAATGAACCATTTTGAAATCGATTAAAATAGCTCTCGTTGATGATGATCAGGTTTTTCACTTCATTGTCAACCGTTCATTAATAAATCTTTACCCGGATAGTAAACTTTTGAGTTTTTCTAATTGTGCCGACTTCTTCAATTTTCTTAAAAGGAACCTTGACGATACATCACTTATTCCAGACATTATTCTATTGGATCTTAATACCCCCTTTATGAGTGGATGGGAGTTCTTAGATTGCTATGAAGCAATTGAAGGAAATCTGATGAAACGTCCGGAGATTTATTTAATCAGCTCATCAATAGATCCACAAGATGTAGAAAAAGCACAATACTTCAATTCTGTATCTGCTTTTTACAGCAAGCCATTAGCGCCAGAGCAGTTGCTTGAGATAATTGAAAAAGCCGCAGTTAAATAGCATATTCTGCACCTCACAGGTACCATCGTAGCCCTACCTGTTATACATCTTAACCCAATTCTTTAATTTTCTGGCATATTTCTTTTTTAATTGTCCTGGTTTTAATCGCCATACCCAGTTTTTATCGAGCGATGCAGGCGTGTTCATTCTTGAGCTTTCATCTAAACCTATTACATCCTGTATAGGAAGGATTACAAGTTTTGCTACAGAAGAATATGCAAGTTTTGCTAAAACAAGATGACTGTTATCTTTACCGGCTTTCTTGTCCGAATATATCTTCAAATTCTTCTTACTTATACTGTCTACCTCTTGCCTGTACCATCCGGCAGTTGTATTATTATCGTGAGTACCGGTATATACAATACTGTTTATTGTATAGTTATGCGGAATATGTACAGATGCAGCGAAATCATCGCCAAAAGCAAATTGAAGGACGCGCATTCCCGGTAAATCAAACTCATCCCTTAAATCGTAAACGGCTTGGTCAATATCTCCCAAATCTTCAGCGACAAAAGGCAATTTGCCAAACTCTTCTTTAATTACTTTAAAGAAATCTGCACCCGGACCAGGTTTCCATTCTCCATTTTTAGCGGTTTCTTCTCCTGCCGGAACATCCCAATAACTGGAAAACGCCCGGAAATGATCAAGTCTTAACAAATCGTAAAGCTGCATATTTTTCTTTATCCGCTTAATCCACCAGTCGTAATTGCGCTCTTTCAGCACATCCCATTTAAAAACAGGCATTCCCCACAACTGTCCGTTATCGTTAAAATAATCCGGCGGGACACCGGCAATTCCGCTTATCATTCCTTCCTCATTCAGACAAAAAATTTCTTTATTGGCCCATACATCGGATGAATCGTGACTTACATAAAAAGGTAAATCGCCGAAAAGCTGAATATTAAGCTGATTGCAATAATTCTTTAGTTCCTTGCATTGCTTAAAAAAAATAAATTGAAGCCATTTAATTTCATTCAAAGCTTCAAGGTTTCTGTCTGCAAATTCTTCTAAGCTTTTAGTATTATGTAACTTAAATTCCTCCGGCCATTCATACCAGGGTTTCCCCTGATGCTTTTGCTTTATTACGGTATAAAGTGCAAAATCATTCAGCCAATCTGCTTCTGCCACACAAAAGCCCTTAAACTTATTTTGAAGTTCTCCTGAAGCGCCTTCGCAAAAATTATGGTAAGCTTCATTAAAAAGCTTAGCCTTTATTTCTTGCGCTGCAGCGTAATCAACTTTGTTATTCTCTTTAAGATAAAACTTCTTTAATTCTGCCCTTGTCAACAGGCCTTCGTCTGCTAACAGCTCCGGACTTATCAATAAGGTATTGCCAGCCATACTAGATATAGCACTATAGGGAGAATACAATTGCGCTTCTCCGGTAGGACTAAGGGGTAATAACTGCCAGTATTTTTGTCTGCCTGAACTTAAATAATCCGCGAAAGCCTTAGCTCCTGGCCCTAAATCGCCAATTCCAAAAGGCGAAGGCAGAGAAGTAATGTGTAACAGAATTCCAGCGCCTCTGTCAGTAGGTGGCTGCTGCATTTTTAATAACGCAAGCGGAAGCTGATTAAAAACATTTTTAATCAGAACTTCTATACCTGCTTTTTCTTTTATGCCAGTTAACAGATTCTCTATTTCTTCAGGTATATCGGCAGGCAAAACGATACGGGTATTTTTCCATTTCAATTCTTCCGGTTTGTATTTTTGAAGCTTGCTCAGTTTTGCAAGATGCAAAGGAACAGCCACAATAAGCCATTCGCTCTGAAACCTGCGGGCAAACGCAAACACATGTTCTTTATATTTCCCCTTTACTTTTAAAGGGATATAATCTGCACTTGCAAATAAACCGGAATGATTCTTCCGGATATAAAACAACTGATACGTTAACCATAGCTTTATCTGCCCTTCATACCGTTTTTTCCAAAGATCTTGAAAATCGGCAGATTCTATATCCTCAAGCAATGATCGTCGCTTTTCATAATCTACAGGGCGGCGATTGTCTGGATCAACCAAGCTTAAATCCCATAATTCGCATCCCTGATATACATCGGGCACACCAGGACAAGTAAATTTTAACAGCAGCTGCGACAAGGAATTTATAATTCCAAAATCAGCTATTTTATGATTAAATTTTTGCAAAAGCTGATAAAAAGGCTTGTTCTTATCGAGCAAGGCAGAGGCAAAATTCTTTGCAGCATTTTCATAATTCCCATCAGGATTTGACCAATTGGAATGCTGTTTGGCTTCACGCAAAGCTTTTTCAAGGTATTGATGCACGCGAGGTTCAAAATCAGTATCATCCTGGCCAGGCATAGGTAATGCTCCTACCAGCGTTTGATAAATCAGGTATTCGTCGTTAGCAGCAAGGCGATATTCTTTAGAGATATCAGCATTTAGGAATTGCCATTGCTGGATAGTTTCCAGCCAGTCATCTGAAATTTCTGTAAGTACATTTAACCGCGCCCGAACGTCTTCTCCCCGCTTAGTATCATGCGTAGAAGTTCCATTAATAGAAAGCGGCCAATTTGCCTGCCGCTCCGTCATCAACTGATGAAATTCCTCCGGCGAATAGCCAAAGTTCTCCGGTGAATCGCCTACTTCATTATGACCAATAAAGCGATTATAAGTATACATTAAAGTATCCTCGACACCTTTTGCCATTAGTGGTCCGGTAAACTGCATGCAACGCTGATAAAATTTTAAAGCTTTTGCATTATACTTTTCATCGGCTTTGCCTGGTTGAATCAATAAAACTTTCTCGAGAATTTCAACAGGATTTTTAAGCGCTTTATTTCTCTCTTTTATCTGTTTCAGAATATTCTTAAGAGCAGTGGCTTCTTTTACCTCAAGCGGGAAATAATTTCCATAATACCGGTATACCGGACATTGAATTAATAATTCGCCGATTGCCGTTTTTAAGTCTCCTGCAGTCTCAAGATCCTTTTCATTAATTAAATTTAAGTCGAGAAACAACCTGTATAAGTTTTCGAGCTCGCCAGCCATATGCTGATTTAATATAGCGGTTTTCTTTTCGTGAATTTGCCTATGAATGGGCCTTTTATCTGAAACCAGCTTTTTATAGAACTTAGTAAAATCTTTTTCGGCGCTTTTATCGGTAAAAAGATTATTTACCATGGCAAGAAAATCGTAGCCGGTATTTCCCTGAATTGGCCAGTCTTTCATCAATTCTTCTCCGGGTTCAAGAATTTTCTCAACTATTATATACGTATCATCACCCACTAATTTCCGGATTTGTGTCAGATAACTCTGCGGGTTATGTAAGCCATCGATATGATCTATTCGCAAGCCCTGAATAAGTCCTTGTTTCAGCAATGAACGTATATACGAATGGTACTCTTCAAAAACTTTTTCATCCTGAATTTTCAGGCAAATCAGTCCGTTTACAAGAAAGAACCGGCGAAAATTAATCTGCTTATCTGTTTCTTTCCAGAACGTAAGCTGATAAAACTGTTCATCTAAAATCTGGCCTAAAATATTTTTATCAGAATTTATGGTGTTTAAACACTTATCTGCAAAAGCACGCACTTCATCATTTTTCATCAAAGACGAAAGCTGTAAAAGAAATTCATCCCACTGCCGGGCATACATCTTTGGATCTTCTACACGGTGCAGGTTTTCAAGTTGTAAAATCAGCTGCTTAACGTCTTGTAATCCGGTTGATTCTGAGTTTAAAATGACAGCATAAGATTTCCGATTTAAGGGATACAACGCATCAAAATATCTGCATACAAATCTGTCACCTGAATATTCAATACGTAAATCGCTAGTAATAAGCTCATCAACCGGCGCACCTAAAAAAGGAACCATCAATTTCCCATTATAAATCTGACTGTCCCAATCGATATCAAAAAATGAGGCATAAACAGATTGCCGGTCTTTTTCCAACACATCCATCAGCCACTTATTATCAGGATGAAAGGCCATGTGATTGGGAACAATATCCTGCAACCAGCTTATCTCATCTGCTCTCAATCGTTCAATTATTGCTTTTAACTGCTCTTCGTTGCCTATTTCCGGATTTATCCGGTGAGGATGTATCCCATCATATCCATGTGTACTTCCCGGAACAGATGCAAAAACAGGTGAAGCATAAACCGTTGCTACTCCAAGCTTTTTTAAATAGGATATAATATTCTCAAAATCATTAAAGCTAAATTCTTTATGAAATTGAATTCGATAGGTAGATATAGGATTGTTCATGGAGTTTTAATGGTTAAAGCTGAAAGATTAAAGCTGAAGTCAGATGCGGATTGAAGAGCTTGATTCATAATTTCAGACTAACTGTAAAACGTCTTTATCATTTACATACATCAAAAAAGCTTCGGCAGGGAGCTTTAGTTTTTTCTTTGATGAAATTTCTCCGGCACTTTCATGAAAGCCTCTCCATTCGGCCGAGGCGGACTCTAATATTTTATACCAAACAGCTGATTCTGAGGAAACATCTACGGATTGCTCCATTTTAGAAAAGTTCATTAAGCAGATAACCTGCTGGTCTTTATGCCAGCGGCGAAGAATTAAAGTATTCTGTTCTTCGTCGTATTTCACATTAATATGCTTTCTGCTCAAATGTTTCAGGGCAGGTAATTGTTTTCGCAAAGCGATAAGCTTCTTATAATAATTAAGCATTGTTTGATGTGGTTCCTGATTGATAATCTCCCATTGAAGCTTTGAATGCTCAAAAGTCGTTTTTTCCATTGGATCAGGCGCTTCGCCCTGCACATGAAAAGCCGCGAATTCTTCTTTTCGCCCCTTTCGTACGGCCTTTGCCAAGTCTGGATCGGTATGACTTACAAAATACTGAAAGGGATTTGGTTCGCTATACTCCTCGCCCATAAAAAGCATTGGCAAAAAAGGGCTGCAAATTACTGCAGCAGCCAAAAGCTTTTGCATTTCAAAACTCATTAAATTACTGGTACGTTCGCCAAGCATACGATTACCCACCTGATCGTGATTTTGTGAAAACACGATAAATTGCTTTCCCGGATTATTCTCAGCTTTCACTCCAAATTTTTTATCCCGGTGCGGAGAATACTGTCCATCATAAACATACCCGTCCTGGTAAGCTTTAGCCAGATGACCAATCCCCCTGAAATCAGAATAGTAACCAGTGGTTTCGCCTCCGGCTGCAGTTCTTAAAGCGTGATGAAATTCATCAATCCATTGTACATCCATACCAAAACCGCCCTCTTCAACCGGATTTATAAAGCGGTTATCGTTTAAATCGAGTTCAACGATAAGATAATGCTCGCGGCCGGTTTTTTTATTTAACTCGTTTACACGGAGCTTCATTTCTTTCAAAATATGTACCGGGCTAAAGTCTTTTATGGCATGCACCGCATCCAGGCGCAAGGCATCAATATGAAAATCACGAAACCACATCAATACATTTTCTATAAAATAATTACGCACTGCATCGCAGCCGGCATCGTCAAAGTTGATGGCTTTGCCCCAGGGAGTATTGTACTTTCCTGTAAAATAAGGGCCAAAGTTTTCCAGATAATTGCCTTCGGGACCAATATGGTTATACACCACATCCAAAACCACGGCGATTCCTTTAGCATGACAGGCGTCTATTAATTTTTGAAGCCCGGAAGCGCCCCCGTAAGAATTTTGTACTGCAAATGGCAACACACCATCGTAACCCCAGTTTCTATCGCCTGGAAACTGAGCGACCGGCATAAGTTCGATCGCGTTAACGCCCAGGTTTTTCAAATAATCAAGCTTCTGTTCAATCGCCTCAAACGTACCTTCAGGAGTAAATGTTCCCGTGTGGAGTTCATACAAAACATATTCTTCCAAAGGAATATTTTTCCATTTATCATCCTGCCAATAATAAGCAGTTAAATCTATTGCCTGCGAAGCACCATGAACTCCGTCGGGTTGCGATAAAGATGCCGGATCAGGGAATTCTTCGGTTCTGTTTAGTCGTATTTTATACGTATCTCCGGGCCTAATTTTGTCAGAATCAGCTTTCCAATAGCCATATTTCTGTTTTTCTAAAGCCAAAGAAAGGCCGCCATTCACTATTACCTCTACCTCATTAGCGTAGGGCGCCCAAACCACCACTTCGGCTTTTTCATTAAAATTAATGCCAACAGAGCGTTTAATTATCTTTATTTTCATTTTTTTTGAGAATTTTATGCTGTAACAACACTACAGAACGGCCGTCCACTTTTATCATATCTTCGGCTTTATAACTCTCTTCTTCAGCAAAATTTGTGCTGGTATCTATTATTTTCTTCCATTCTTTTGCGTAAATCTCTATAGGAAGTTTAAATTCCAGCGTGTCGTGGTGGGCATTAAAAATCACATAAAAGCTATCATCAATAATGGCTTCACCTTTAGGCCCAACGGTTAAAATCCCTTGTCCGTTAAGATAAACTGCCAGGGATTTAGCAAAATCCTGTTTCCAGTTTTCTTCTGTCATTTCTTCGCCGCCGGGCTGGTACCATTTTATATCTTCCAGTCCCACACCTTTTATCGGGCGGCCCTTGAACCACCTTCTTCTGCAAAAGCTCGGATGAGACTTACGAATATGAATAAGCTTTTGTGTAAACTTCAGAAGTTCTTTATCGGCATTCACCCAATCCAGCCAGGAAATTTCATTATCCTGGCAATAAGCATTATTATTTCCATTCTGTGAACGGCTAATTTCATCACCGGCAACCAGCATAGGAACGCCTTGCGAAAGAAATAAGGTTGCCAGAAAATTGCGCTTTTGCTTATTGCGAAGGGCAATTATTTCCGGGTCGTCGGTATCGCCTTCAACGCCACAGTTCCATGAGCGGTTGTGGCTATCTCCATCGTTATTATCTTCGCCATTAGCCTCGTTATGTTTTTCGTTATACGACACCAAATCATTCAATGTAAAGCCATCGTGTGCGGTTACAAAATTTATGCTGGCCGTGGGGCGGCGGTAATCATCCTGGTAAAGATCAGGACTGCCGGTAAAACGTTCAGCAAACTCGCCCAGCATACTTTCAGCACCGCGCCAGTAATCGCGAATGCAATCGCGATATTTTCCATTCCATTCTGCCCATCCCGGAGGAAACTTTCCAACTTGGTAACCGCCTTCGCCAATATCCCATGGCTCAGCAATTAATTTTACCTGCGAAATAATTGGATCCTGATGAATGATATCGAAAAAGGCGCTTAATCTGTCTACTTCATGAAGTTCTCGGGCCAGAGTTGCTGCGAGGTCAAACCGGAAACCATCAATACGCATTTCCGTTATCCAATAGCGAAGACTATCCATCATCAATCTCAGCACATTCGGTAAATTGGCGTTAAGTGTATTTCCGGTACCGGTATAATCCATATAATACCGCTTGTTTTCCATTAAACGGTAATAAGAACTGTTATCAATGCCCTTAAAAGAAAAAGTTGGCCCTTTTTCATTTCCTTCAGCCGTATGATTATATACCACATCAAGAATCACCTGTATACCAGCTTTATGAAATTCTTTAACCATGGCTTTGAATTCATTCACCTGTTCTCCTAATATTCCGCTTGATGCATATCTGGCGTCGGGAGCAAAAAAACCTATGGTATTGTATCCCCAATAATTATATAATCCTTTTTCCTGTAGTATCCTATCTCTTACGAATTGATGTATGGGCATCAATTCGATGGCTGTAATTCCGAGCTCCTTTAAATAATTTATGGTAACCGGATGCGCCAGTCCCGAATAAGTGCCTCGCAATTCTTCCGGAATACCGGGATGCTGTTGTGTAAATCCTTTAACGTGAGTTTCATAAATAATAGATTTATGATATGGTATAGTGGGCGATTTAACTCCTTCCCAATCAAAAGCAGGATCAATAACTACCGATTTAGGAATAAATGGGGCACTATCTGTTTCGCTGAAACTGAGATCTTCATCAGGATGTCCCACTTCATAACTGAATAGTGCATCATGCCAATCAGTAGTGCCTGCAATTGCTTTGGCATACGGATCAATAAGAAGTTTGTTGGCATTAAAGCGATGGCCATTTTCCGGCTCGTAAGGTCCGTGAACACGATAACCATATAATTGTCCGGGCTTTATATCCGGCAAATAGGCATGCCAGATCTGATGAGAGCGCTCAATTAATTTTATAGTAGCATGTTCAGCCTCATCATCCGGACTATAAAATAAGCAGAGATCTACTCTGGTGGCATTCTCTGCGTATAGTGCAAAATTCACTCCCGAACCATCCCATGTAGCACCCAGGGGATAAGGATTGCCGGGATATATTGTTACGTTATGGCTTTTCATAGCTATTGAATCAATTAGTTCTTAAAAATGTTTTTAAGAACCTGATTCAATGCTATAATTTTTTACTTTTTTGGGAATGGAGGAAGTTTCATCCAATGCGTAAAGTCGATTACCTCCACTTTATCTGCCCCAACAATAAACTTTCCTGATATCTCACTGTAATAACCAAAGTATATCTGACCGCCATCAAAAAGAAGGACATCCTCTCCTTGTTCCGGCAATCGTTCCTTTATTAAAATCCAATTCATATAAATAATTTTGCAGCAAATATATGTTTTAGGAATAACGCATCACTAATTATTTAATGGTTTATAGAATGTAATTCGTTACAACAGATCATTCTTAGAAAAAAGAATACATTGCTTCTGCTTAATACCCCTGGAAAAGATATTATAAATCCTGAAAAGAAATAAAGAAAGGCTTGTGGATTGGAACTAATACTCACAACCGCATTAAAACCGTTGTTTCAATGTAACAGTAGGCCGCATTCCTTCTTTTGAAAAGCCTGCGTTTCCGCGAATAAGCAGCTGATTAAAGAGAGCCAAGTAAAGCCCTGCGCCATAACCCTGATGAAACGAATCAGAATCATCGTCTTTTATCCAAACCCGGCCAATATCATAAAAACCAACCAACCCCATTTTACCTGGAAGAAAATAACCTAAGAAATTAGGTATAGCCAGGCGAGCCTCAAAGTTATTATATACCAGATTATTGCCTGCGAAGCGAAATTTTTCGAAACCGAGCAGGTTTCCCTGGCTTCCCAAAAAAGCATTTTGATAAAATGCGGGCTTTCCAACAGAAAAACCAGCGCCTGTGCGGTTGGCCAACACAAGATTTCTTTTAGAATCCAGCGATTTGTAAAAAGACACCTGCGGAAATAATTGCGCATATGCATCGGAATAGTGGTTCAATCCTTCATATCCATGTATTCTAAGCTCTAGATTCAGACCTTTTGCAGGCAGCAGTTTATTATTTCGCGTATCCCAGTTCAGCTCTAAAAAGAGCCCTGCATGTGATTTATTTTCCTGCAGGTAATTAAACTGATTAATTATATCTGTCGTGTTAATAAATCTTCCTTCATTATCCGCAGGATTGAATGAGAAGTGCTGAAAAGAAGGGCCTACGCTGAGGGAAACAGCTTTTTGAAGATGAAATTTAAGAGCAGGTTCCAGTTGATAATAAGAAAAATTTGTACGATAATACGTATTTATATCCCTGCTTTTATCCAGAAAACTATTATTTCCCCGGCCAAAGAAATTCATGCTGTTTCCCTTGATATCGGCCAGCCCCTCTATTGTGATGTCGGTATGTTTAAACACCGATTTCCATTCGGATTTGTATGTTAGTTGTATGGCTTTAGAATTTAAACTCTTCAGGACAGATATGCGCTGCATATTTCCGTAGGGCTCCTTACGGAATCCTTCCTTTGTAATTTTATACCCCAATCCCAAAAATAAACCATCCACCGAGCGTAAATCTGCCGTCGGAAAAACACCCGACTTGTTAGCATACATATTAGTAAATACTTTTCGCGTAGTTAAGCTATCATCCGACAAATGCTTTTGTAAGCGCTTATCGGCATCTATAAATGTATCATCCTTTCCATTTTCATAAACAGCTATTTTCTTTCGAGAAGCTATCAGGTTATACTTCTTTTCACCGTCGCCTCCTATAACCCTTATCTTTATAGAGCCCGAGGGAACATTCAGCCTTATTTCATCATCGCCTTTTCCGGTGAACAGCCTTATTTCTTTAGTAATTTCGGGCACAAAGCTATTTGAAAACAGTACCTGCTCTTTCTTTCCCCCGGCAGAAAGTTTATAGATTTGAACATCAATCTGTCCGTTTAAACCTTCCGTAAATTCTGCCAGTTCAGTTTTATCTGAAGTTCTGATATCTATGATTTTATACAGGAAGCGATAATATGTATCCATAGCTTGCAGCATATTGTCTCTGCGGCCCTGTAGCTTTTGAAATAAGGCATCTTTTCTCAGGTTTTGAGATGAAGTCGGTAAACGATCCAAGGCGCGCATCAATACTTCGTCGGGCAATGCAGCCACAAATTCCTCTGTCATTTGCATCCATTCTTTATGGCTGTACTGGTTTAGAAGCTGCTGGTTCAGCCTCGCTCCGTTAATAAAAAATGCGTTCACATCTTTATATTTTGCATTAAAACCTTCTAAAAATGATAGGATACTTGTTTTCGCTGCAGCCTTCGGCAATATGCCTTCGCTGGTATAAAACACCTGATCCCGGTCACGAGGCACTACCAGATAGTCTTTCCCCCCACCCGGCTTTCTATCTATCCAACGCCATTGATCTTCATGTCTGCCCCAGTCTGCAATAAGCAAATCAAGCAAACGGGCGCGGAAAAATACCGCAGAATCTAGTTTATTGTCGTTGTCTTTATCAAGTTTTCTCAGCATTTTGATGGTATTATCAGAATCACCTATCGGATCATGTTCTTCCAGCAGACATACTGTACCCACAAAAAGCTTAGCAAAGTCGCCAAATGCCTTATCAGGGGCAACCACACCAATTATGGGATTAGTATGGGGCACTCTGACAGCATCAGCTAAAACCGGAACAATAAGAGCAGAGTATGGATGCTGTGCCGAAAAATTATCATTCAGCCATTTTTCGTACAAGCTTCCCTTAATCACATCAGGTGCAAGGCTCCCCGATTGCTTCTCTATGCCCCGCAAAACCCATTCGTTTCCGGCCTTATCTTTTAAACGTAAAGAAACAGACTGATGTCCGCCTCCTAATTTTATGGGTTGCAAACCACCCGCTATAGCAGATATTTTAAGTAAAGGCAATTTGGTTGTTGCTGCCCATTCGTCCCGGTAGTTTTCGCCAAAAATCCTGCGGTGAGCGTTTGACACATCGTTATATGCCAGATGCGCTTTAACTTCTGCACTGTCTGGAACAGCCGGTTTCTTTTGAGCCTGTACAGTTACTAAAAGTGTGATATGCAGAATAATAGCAAGCAGGTATCTGAGCATAATTATGATCGTTTATTTAAACGCAATGTTATCCTAACACCATAATCATTTTAGTGTTTCAGCACGAGCCCGATGCAGGTGATTAATTTTAAGGCCTGATTTAAACAGAAGTACCGTTAAAACAAATTGTTTTTTCCCGGGTATACATTATTCGCGTTTGATAACACTACTATGATATTACGATCCTTAATGTACACTATTTTATTGTTTGCTATACCTGGCCTGGCAAAAGCACAGCAAACTGATACCTTAGTCAAAAAGTTAGATAGTTTAAGTCAGAAAACAGTGGATGAAGGCGGACAAACCAATATTATTGCTCCCAAAGCTTATAATGAAACTACTAAGATCACATTTAAAACATATTTCATTTTATTAGGGAGCGATTTTAAGCAGCAACTACTAACCCCTTTTACTTTAGATAAAAAAGGATGGGCTAAAACTGCGGGATTTGCTGCATTAACCGCCGGAATTATGCTTGCAGATGAGCCTGTACAAAAGGTTGCCGTTAAGCAACGTAAATACAAAACGGTGACTAACCTGAGCAAATACATAACCAATACAGGTGGCTTGTACGAAAGCTATACGCTTGCAGCTTTAGGCGCTTATGGATTCCTTTTTAAAAACGAAAAGATGAAAACCACCACGTACCTGGCAACTCAATCATATATTACTGCCGGGATAATTGGGACGCTTATTAAAACGTTAACCGGCAGGCAGCGACCGTCTTCTTACGACCCCAACCATGTAGAAGCCGAGCCTCGCTTTCATGGCCCTTTTGGCAATACCGGAAAAGATTTTGATGGAAAAAAATTAAATGGCTCTTTTCCTTCAGGACACACTACAGTAGCTTTTGCTGCTGCCACAGTTTACGCAAAAGAATACGCCGACAAACCAATAGTCCCGATTCTGGCATACACAGGAGCTGGTTTGATTGGATTAAGCAGAATAACAGAGAACCGGCACTGGACTTCTGATGTCTTTGTTGGAGCCGTATTGGGGTATTTTTGCGGTAAGCAGGTAGTAAATAATTATCACCGGTACGCTAAAATTGAAAATGATAAAGCTCATAAGCAACATATTTCCTTAAATTTCAATATGTATGATGGTATAATGATGTCAGGACTGGTTTACCGGCCCTAGTGTAATGCAAATATGTTTAATTAAAGATCATGAGCCCGTATAGAAAACGCATTCTCCTGTATGTTCTCGGGATAATCCTGCTTGGATTTATTCTTTTAACCGCACTGGTTTACGCATTTCCGCATTCTGTTATAGACCGGGAGTTTTCTAAGGAAATTCAGGAACACCAACATCCGCTTTTAGATACCTTGATGAAATATATCAGTGCTGTGGGAATATTTCCTTATTCAGTTATTCTGGTATTATGTACGGCATTAACCTTTTATCTTTTAAAATTCCGGAAAGAGGCATTGTATATCTGTCTCACACTTGTTTCAGGACTGGTAAGCGCATCCTTAAAAATCATAATTAACCGCCCCAGGCCTACCGAAGATATTGTAAGAATAGTAGAAAAAGCTACCCGCCAGAGTTTTCCAAGCGGACATGTTCTTTTTTACGTGGCTTTTTGGGGTTTTATGGCATTGCTGATGTATCACCTTAAGTCTATCCCAAAACTATTGCGGATTATTGTGGGCTCTATTTCTTTATTTTTAGTGTTTACGATTCCATTTTCGAGGATTTATCTTGGGGCGCACTGGTTTACCGATGTAGTAGCAGGTTTTTTATTGGGTATGCTTTGTTTGCTGATATTGAGCTATCTTTATTTACGAAAACCAGATTAACATGTGATGGATATACGTCCTACTTTTTTGCTGTGCTGACAGTAAATATTTGCAAAATCAGCGCCAGGCCAACTCTGACTTAGTAACAGCTATCCGCACCGTAAAATGGTATTATTTAAAGAAAAAGAAATATTTTCGAGCTTCGTACACTTTCAAAATATAATTTAACCTGTATCATTCTTTAGGAATTGCTATCAGCTCATCCTGGATCCTTTGTTTCAGATCATTGCAATTTAGGGCCGGTATTAACGCCTATAGATAAATTAAGCGTGACTAGTACGATACTATTGGCTCTTTTCTTTTTAGGACGAGTCATTAACCTGAAAAACTGCTATTGCCGCGTCCTTGATTATTGCCGGAAGATTGTACTGATTTACCGAACCAATCAGGAGTTTGAAAATTTTATAGAATAATGATGAATATCTATAACTATTTAAATCGTCCTCCCGTAAAAGTCTAAATCATTTTTCTAGTTTGGGTTAGGGAACTGGAGGGTACGATTGCAGGTAAGCCTGTGGAAATTTAGATAATGGACTCAAAAATATTATTCTCAACCGGCTTTTTACATGAATTAAGCATCGAAGAACTTTATATAGTAACCACCCATTGGTTATCGGATATTTCTTTTTATGAACTCGAAATCAGTTATTTTGACTTCTTAATTGTGCGCTACTTCCTCCCGTCTGCAGATGAGTCCAATATCTTATTGATTAAAAGCCTTGAAAATCATTTCCATTCGCTAGATTCCCGTAAAGAAAGTTTAAAAACCAGCATTCTTCAGCATCAAACCCATTTAAGCGATTTGCTGGATAAGAGTCAGATTCAAAACGAAGCGCATTTTAATGTTTTACATTCCGACCTGGAAGAAAAACTTTTTGATTTTACCAAAGCATTACGACAGGTAAAGCTGGAATTTTTTAATGCAACAAAAACCCTTGAAAACAAAAAGAATTAGCTGTTAAAGAAAGCGTATAAACTTCTTTATCTGTTATTTTGCTGGTTCAAGTTTGCAGAATACATATCTATAATGTCATTATAAGGCTTTTCAAAGAGTAATACCAGATAATATTCTTTTTTGAACGCTAATCCTAAACAATAAGCACAATTCTGGTATTTTTAATGGATTAAGCATGCTGAATTTACAGCTGCACATTTATCCGTTGATCAATGATATTGTTATTTATACTAGCTGCCTTAGTACTACTACTTTATAGTTTCCTGCATCAGCCGCAATTTGGAAAAATCTCTTCCGGTCAAAGGCTGGAGCGAATAAAGCAATCGCCAAATTATAAAAATGGTAAATTTAATAACCTGAGTAATACACCTGATATAACAGAAGGAGTGAATTATTTCACCGTGTTGAAAGAAGTTGTCTTCAATAAAAACTCCAGATCGCGGCCAGCTTTGGCATTACCTTCTGTAAAAACAGACCTGCTGCATTTGGATCCTGCTGAAGATATACTGGTTTGGTTTGGGCATTCATCTTATTTTATTCAAACAGACGGAAAGAAAATTCTTGTGGATCCGATATTTAGTGGGCGCTCGTCGCCGGTAAGATTTACAACCAAAAGTTTTAAGGGAAGCGATGTGTATACCACAGACGATATTCCTGAGATTGATTACCTGTTTATTTCGCACGATCATTGGGATCACCTGGATTACGAAACCGTCACAAAACTCAAGCCGAAAATTAAGCAGGTAATTACTGGCTTGGGTGTGGGCGCACATCTGGAATACTGGGGCTACTCTCCTGATAGCATTACCGAATGTGATTGGAATGAAGAGGTTATTCTGGATGCAGGATTTAAAGTAAACACATGTCCGGCGCGGCATTTTTCGGGCCGCGGATTAAAGCGAAACCAGGTAATATGGCTATCCTTTGTGCTGACCACGCCCTGCATAAAAATTTATATCGGAGGCGATTCTGGTTACGATACTCACTTCGAGAATATAGGAAATCTGTATGGACCTATAGACCTGGCGATTTTAGAATGCGGCCAGTATGATAAAAATTGGAAGTATATCCATATGATGCCCGAAGAAATTGTTCAGGCAGCCAGTGATTTAAAAGCGAAAGTGCTGTTACCAGTGCATTGGGCAAAATTCGCGCTTGCATTGCATGCTTGGGACGAATCTATCATACGCGTTACAGAGCTGTCTAAAACCAGAGACATGCCGGTAATACATCCAATGATTGGCGAGAAGATTGATCTGAAAAATATAAAAGTATGTGATACGTGGTGGAGAAATGTATGATGTTGATGTGTAACGTAATGCCGAAATATATTGTTACGGTGTTGCATTACTGATGTTTTTGTCGTTACTATTTTGAGTAAGACAAAAAACATGCTTTATCTGTTATGGAAATAATAGAAATAAGCATCTTACTTCTACACACACATAAAAAGAATAATATGAAAAGATTAATGATTATTGCTTTATTAAGCGCATTTACCATTTCGGGCTTTGCACAGCCAGTAGACCTGCGCAGAAAAATTGAAGTTTCGGGTACAGCCGAGACGGAAGTTACGCCAGATATAATATATGTTGGAATTTCCTTGAAAGAATACTTTAAAGACAATGCAAATAAGAAGAAAGTAGAAATAGAAGAGTTAGAGCATCAACTGCAAACCGCGGTTCAGAAAGCGGGTGTACCCGATGCCGATTTTACCATTAATAACATTTCGAGTTATAATTACACCTTAGAGAAAAAGAAGAATCCGGAGTTTTTAGCTAAAAAGCAATATAGAATTAAGCTTGGCGATTTGAGTAAGCTCAACCAGATTTTAAGCGCTGTGGAGCCTAAAGGTATAGAGTACACTAATATTGAAAGCTACGATTACTCAAAAATTGAATCTTTAAAACAAGAGCTTAAAATAAAGGCGCTTAAAGCAGCAAAAGAAAAAGCGATATATTTAGCTGCTGCCGTAGGCGACAAGGTGGGTGCTGCCTTAAATGTTCAGGAAATTAATAATGAAAACTATCCTCAGCCAATGTACAGAGCCAATGTAGCTTCGTTCGAAGCCAAAACGATGGACTCTGCCATGCCGGATATCGACTTTAAAAAAATAAAACTGAATTACGAGATGAGGGCCGTATTTGAATTAATTTGGTAGAAATTCGAATTTGTAAGCAAGCCTGAATTCCAAACCACAACCGTTGGAATTCAGGCTTATTATACTTTTTATTGCATTATATCAGTAAGTAAGCTTTCAAGATGATCCAAATCAAATGGCTTAGCCAAAAATGTATCTGCACCGGCTTCTTTAGCCAAACGCTCCACATCGTTATTTGCTGAAAAATAGATTACAGGAATCGTTTTATATTCGGTATGACTCTTTATTAATTGAGTAGCAGCTTTACCACCGGCCTCTGGTATCCAGTTATCCATCATAATTACATCTGGTTGCGCATGTTCAATATCAGCTAAAATATTAGCACAACTTGTGCGGGTGCTTATTTTCCAACCCTTCTCTTCAAGCAGATATGTTAAAATACTTAATATATCTACATCATCATCAAAAATTAATACACTCTTTTCCATCCAAAGGTAAAGCTATTATAAATAACTTATTTGCGCAAAAAATTAATTTATAATATAAAATCTTTTTAGATGTATGTATACTGTCCTTAATGCGAAGAGATTCTATTGAATAATTATACCCGGATGGTTAAATCCGATACCGAAGAGAAATAGTATTGCCAATCGCCTGAATTAATTCCTCAATTATAGGACTTGAACTTTCTTTTTGGCTCCAGCCGCTTTGGGCATTTTTACACAGAGTTACCGTGGTACCTTGTAATAGAATTTGCGATTCGACCGTTCGGTCAACCTGATTTAACTTGATGAGTTGAAAATGGAACATCGATCCGGCCAGGTTAATTGTAAACATTTGTCCCATAGATTTATTAGTTATACCCTAATAACGAGTAATGCCATGATGTTGTTTCTGCAATTATTTATTTACTAAAACCAACTGATTATCCATTCCAGCAATTTCCAGATTATAAATACCAGTAAGATAAGCAATACAAACAGGACAATGATAGCGGTTACCCATACATTCTTACCACTTCCCTGATGTTTTCCCTCTTCGTAATGTTCCTTTAAGAGTCTGATATTTTTTGAATTGGCCTTATAAAAGAAATCAAATACTTGTCCTAAAATGGGAATAGCCCCCAGGATGGCATCCAGTATCGCATTTATCGTCATTAAAGCAACAATCCTACCGCTGGCTCCGTTTCTGGCCATCGTTAAAATAAGTGCTGCAGATAATAAGAAACCCGACAAATCGCCTGCTACAGGAATTAAATTTAATATGGGATCGAGCCCAAACCTGAAGTTTGTACCCGGAATGCGAAAGCGTTCATCTAAAAGATACGAAAGGCGCTCTACCCATTTTAATTTTCCGGTAAGCTGTACTTCTTGTTTATTTCTAACTGCCATATTTATTAATTTCTGAAATTTTGGGTAACCATTAAACCATACATACCGCCATCCAGAATTCCGATGCCCAATCTGCCAAATGATTTATGTAAAATGTTTGCTTTATGTCCCGGCGAATTCATTAAACCGGTATGTGCCATGGCCAGTGTTTGCGCCAGGGCAAGATTTTCTCCGGCGGTTAAAAATCTGACTTCGGCTTTCCGCAACCGATCGAACGGAGAAGCACCTTCAGGAGTAAAATGCGAAAAGTAGCCCCTAGAGAACATATCTCTGGAATGGTTCCGTGCCACCTGCGTTAGTTCCTCATCTGCCTTCAAGGGAATTAATCCGCGTTTCTTGCGCTCATTATTTACCATCATCAGCATTTCTCTTTCCAGATCGGGCCTGGGATTGGAATCCTGTACAGCAAAACCCAGCTTAATAGATTCCGTCGATCCGGGTGCGATGGTTATTCTACTTAAAGATTGGTTTAAGCTATCTAAAGCAGGACTAAATGTCCGCTCGAGTTTCTCAATACCGCCAGATAGTTTCGTTGCAAGCCGACTTTCACGCGCTTCATTTGTAACATTCTGAGATATGGGCATTAATAAGATCAGCGCTGCTGCCAAAGCCGCATAAATAAGTCCGCTGGCCAGGCCCGGGAATATCCCCGAAGCTTTATTGAGAGGTTTAAGATGATAAGTTGCCGGAATTTGCTCTGAAATACGACTGGCTAATACCGAGAAAACTAATCGTATAAGAATAAAGGTAGTTACAAAACTTAAGGCAATGGGCCATAGACCTACTGCGGAGGTGTACTTTCCCAAAAAGGAAACAACAAAAGGATATACGGTAAAGGTGAGTACGAGAGTTCCTAACCAGCAAACAAGTTCTATCATTCCGAGTATAAAGCCATTTCGTACTCCGCTCCATATCGATAAGAGAACCAGTAAAACCAGAATAATATCAATATAATTCATGTCGTTGAATATATTAATATGAACAAATGCTTTCACATCAGGTTCTGGCTATTTTTTAATAATTCCAAGCAAACATTTACCGAACAACGCATTGCATAGTGAATCGGTTTAGCTTTATATATATTGTAACGATATCAAATTTATTTTAAAAATATCACAAATATTTTAAAATAAATTTGCACAAATAGTAATCTACCCTTATCTTTGACCTAGGTTTATAATTGGTTAGTTAAAGGTCTCCATCCTCCCCGTTTGGAGGCCTTCTTTTTTTAATCAGTTCTGTTCTTCACCAGCAATCACACAGCGTTCATTTTTTAATATCTCTTTGTATTCATGCGTATCAAAAGCTTTTTTGAATGCATTTTCTTCCTGCTTGTATGCTTTTTTTAATTGCTTTCTATTTAAGGCTTCATAAAACCTGCGGGTTTCCATTTTATTTTCCAGTATAAGTCCCGGGATTTGTATAGGCTTATTATTGTCATCCAGCGCTACCATGGTTATATAGCTGGTGTTAGTATGTTTTACTACATGGCTCTTAATATTCTCAGAGATTACTTTAATGCCTATCACCAGCGATGAATTACCCACATAATTCACCGAGGCAAGTAATGAAACCAACTCGCCTACTTCAACCGGGGCAAGAAAGTCGACTGTGTCAACCGAAGCTGTAACACAATATGCATCAGCATGCTTAGCCGCACAAACGTAAGCTATTTTATCCATCAGGGATAAGATGACTCCTCCATGAATTTTGCCCCCGAAATTGGAGTAAGAAGGTATCATAAGTTCTGTAAGTGTTGTTTCTGAATATGATACTTTTTTGAAGCCGTCCATTTATTAATTTTTAAAATGAAACGCAATAATAATATTTAGGAATTGTATTTTGATGCTGCTTATTCCCAGACCGGGAACTTATTGACGTTTTCTAACAAGTGCCCTGAGTATAATAGTACAAGAGAATGTCTCAAAATTCTAACCGGTATGTTCTGAATTTATCCCCAGGTCTAATATTTGAGAGAAACTGAAGCAATTCATGACATAAATTTTTGAGACAGTCACTTTCTGAGTTAGCCAAAGGGAGATGTTATTCCCGTCCTACTTCGAAAAGGCCTTGTTAAATGTTAAGGTAAATCGGGTTCCACTACCAACTGTACTTTCAACTTCTATACTGCCGCCAAGCGCTTCCACCTGACTCTTAACCAAATACAAGCCCAATCCTTTACTATCAGAATTGGTATGAAAGCGTTGATACAATCCGAAAATTTTAGATTTATATTGCACTAAATCGATTCCGATCCCATTATCTTCAAACGTAACAACCGCCTTATTATCAACATCTTCAAGCATTATTTTAATTTGCAAACGGCGCTTTCCGGAACGATATTTAATAGCATTTGTAAGTAAGTTCAGTAAAATGCTCTCCAGGTAAGCGCGGTTAAAATTTATTGTGTAATCCGATGCAATATCAACCAGTATCTCTGGCTCGACTTTCGCTATCAGGTTAGCTACCTGTCCCCGCACCTTATTAAATAAATGATGAACAAGAATATTTTCGCGTTCTATAGCCGTATTTTCCTTGATATACAAGACCTTTAAAAGGTCGTCCAAGGTATCATTTAAAGAATTTGCAGAAACATTAAATCCCTCGATAATCTCCTTCAAAGAGGAATCCTCAATAGTAGCATATTTAATTAAACCTAATAAGCCCAGCAAGTTTGATAAAGGAGCCCTCAAATTATGAGAAGTGATGTAAGAAAACTGGCGTAAATCCTGATTGTGACGGGTTAGCTGCTGGATAAGCAGGTCCCTTTCCTGTTCATAGATTTTACGTTCTGTAACGTCACGGTAGTTAAAAACAATGGCTTTTACGCTTTCGTCATCCAGCAAATTGGTAGCCGTTCCCTCTATCCAGATATAAGAACCATTTTTATGAAGCATCCTGTATTGATGAAAAACAGGCACATCCGGGTTTTTAATGACTTCATTGTACAGTTTATCGCATTTTTTAAGATCGTCGGGATGAATATCTGCAAAGAATGGCCTATCTGTTCTTTCATCCATACCATAACCGGTTATACGTGCAACAGCTGGAGCTTCATAAATAACCTCCAATGCTACGTTGGTTATCGAAATACAATCTGTACTATTTTCGATCAGAGCCCTGAAGCGTCTTTCACTTTTTGACAACTCTTCGGTACGCTTTTCAACCTTTTGTTCCAGCTCGGAGTAGAACTGCTTTATTTTATCTTCCTGAGCTTTCTGTTCGGTAATATCTTCGGATATTCCCACCAGATACAAAGGCGAGCCAGTTTCGTCTTTTACCGGTATTTTTTTTGTGCGAAGCCAGCGAATCCCATTTTTTGTAGAAATTGGTTCTTCGTCAATTACTACCACATCCTCGCTTTTAAAAACTTCCCAATCTCGCTGCTTAAAAAAAGCCGCCTGCTCTGCAGGAAATATATCATCATCTGATTTCCCAATATAATCGTTCCTAGATATCCCTAACAACTGCTCGCCGGCTTTATTCAACGCAGCAAAACGTAAATCTTTACCCCGCTTAACAAAAATCATATTCGGGATATTTTCCACAATCGTTTCGAGGAAAATATTATTATTTTTTATCTCTATCTGGGCCTTTTCCCGTTCGTCAATCTCATTTCTAAGTCTCAAATCATCTCTATTGGTTAATGTAACTGAATAGAAGATGATAAAAAACGCAATCAGCATTATAACGCAGAAGAAAAGCATAATCCCGAAGGACCAGGAATATAGTCCTGAGCGTTCTCCATGTATCCGCAAAAGCTCCAAAACAACCGGGGCAAAAAGGAGTAAAGGAAGCAACCGGCGTGCTATTTTGCCTCCACTATAAGGGCTTATAATCTCAGCCATATATCCTTCTTCTTTACGGACCAGAAGTGCAGCCATAGAAATGAACAAAAAACACCCGGCTGTCGCCAATGTTACTATAGAATCCTGGAAAGGAATATAAAACTCAGGCATATCATGTACATAGCCAATAAGCCATAACAATGACAGAACTGTAGTTACAAAGGCTAAAAGCTGCGAAAGCAGAATTCGTCCGAAACTTAGCACCAATAGAGAGACTCCAAGCAATAAAAACGAAAACGCAGAGTTAACCTGCATTGGAACCAGTCCGGGTACGCTGGAGTGGCTATCGGTGGTATTTAATAAAATAATATTAAGAATACCTTCAGGAAAATTAAAATAATGAAACAACTTAGTCAGCGCGAATAAGATTACAACAATAGAAAATAACTTTGCAAGCACTATCAGGCGGGGTTTCTGATTATTATGTGATAATATAATCACGGCGGCACCACATAATATAAAGCATATTGCCGTAACCGGGTTTATAAGCAGAGAATTAAAAACATCTTTATTAAATCCCCATTTCCACAAGGCTATACCACTGGAGAATCCTACAGCAGATGCAGCCGCTAATCGGAAAGTATCTAATCCATGCAAATATGATGTCCGGGTGGTGGATATAGGTTTAATGCTTTTCAATTTAAATGCTTAGATATTAGAATGATAAATCAAGGTATAAACGTAATGAGAATTTTCAATCAAACCATAGCTTATTCAGCTTTTAACAGATTGATTTGAAGATGGGATAACAGGGGATATAAATACCTGGTGGTGCTGCATCTGATTCATCCTTCTATTAGTGCCTGTCTGATGACAATCGCAATGCACTAACCTATTCAAGGCCAGATGTATTAAGGTTCCTGTCTGCGAAGGATGGGATAAGTTATTTTCGCCATTGCAGCTTTACGGTAATCGTAATGCATCAATCTATTTTAATACTCGTCGCATTAAGGCTTTCCTGCCTTCAGGAACGACTGACCATTATTCATCCTTCAACCAGCCTCTCACTCATAACAAAAATGATACGCTCAGATTTTATTTCGTCGCATATTTTGTTTGTAATTTAGATGAACCAATTCAACCAGACATTTAATAATCCATACTCATATATGATAACCATACGTCTCTATCATCTTTTCAGGACGGCTCTATGCCTCTCTGTAGCGCTATCTGCTTTTTCAGCTTATTCCCAAATCGGAAGACAGTTCCCCTCCGAGCGGAAAGTTATTCAGGATCCCATAACCGGAACAATGCTTACTTTTTTAACGAGCACTCCAAATGGCGACTCCAAGATTTACCAGACACATCCGCAATGGACATCTGACGGCCAATGGCTGATTTTTCGCTCCGGCCGTGTAAAAGGTGAAGCTATGGCTGTAAATGAAAAAACCGGCGATCTGATACAAGTTTCGGAAGGTGGCTACAATGGAATGCTTTGTATTGCACAAAAAACGATGAAGCTATATTTTATGCGAAACGTAAATACCTCTCGCCCCACAAGTACATCTCCTGCAGCTTCTCCGGCAGAGGCTTCGGCACCTGGACCGCGTCAGGTCCGCAATCAGGCAGTTGAAGTTATTGAAGTAGACTTAGCAAAATTATTTGCGGATAGTAAAGCAGGGAAGCTTAAGAAAGCTACAGCGTATCAGCGTGTTTGCGGAACAACCAAGCCTGAAATTGGTGCAGGGGGCGACATGACATTAGATGGCGGAGAAGAATGGGTTTTCTTTAGGATAGGAAAAGAGGAAGCAGCAAGACACCTGCCTGCAGATACAAAAATCGCTGAAGCATTTGGTCCGCGTAATATGGGTGCGGGACCCTCAGGACTGGCAAAAATGAATATTAAGACGGGGGAAGTAAAACATATCATTTCCGTTCCCTTCCAGGTAGGACATATCCAATCGAATCCATGGAATCCCGGAGAAATTGTATTCTGCTGGGAAACTGGTGGAAAGTCGCCTCAACGTACCTGGACCGTAATGGCGGATGGCAGCGGACTTCGTCCGCTTTACCCTGAAGCTGATTATGAGTGGGTAACGCATGAAGCGATCATCTCTAAAGATGAAGTGGCGATTGCCATTATGGGACATCGCCAGATACCGGGAACTAATACCGGAGTAGGCGAACCTGCTACAGCTGTAGGCGGAGCAAATCCCGGCCAGGAAAGTGCCTGGGGCCCTTCCGGAACCCGCGAAAAACCTACGGGTCTGGGCATTGTAAATCTGAGAACCAGGGAAATGACTATTGCCGGTCAAACCGAAAGCGGCAGTGGCTTATGGCACGTCCATGGCTCTCCTGATGGTAGATTTGCTACGGGAGATGATTTTTCGCGTACGCTGTATCTTATCGACAGGCGTACTCATGAAATGATTAATCTTACTACCGGACATAAAACCACCGCCGCAGACCATATACATCCGACGTTTAGCCCCGATGGAACCAGGATACAAATTCAATCTGCCATGCTTTCTGAAGATAACAGATCTATGAATATTTGTATTGTTCCGGTACCGGAGGAATGGTTGAAGAGGAAAGGGAAATGAGGATGAAAAGATGAAAGATAAAGGATGAAAAGAAAGGTCAAAGTTTCCAGCATTTAGTATCTCTGTCATCCTCGCCCTAGGAGAGAACTTAAGCAACAAGGTTTCTCATTGCATTCGAAATCAAAACAGGTGCATTACAAAAGGATGAAAACGAAAAACCTTTTAATCCTTGTCATTTCGAATGCAATGAGAGCTTGATTTAAATGATGATTGGAATCTTAATGCAGTGATAAAGTTTCTTTTGATCTGTATTAGGATTCGATTCCTTGCCTATGCAAAATTGACGAGCGCATAATGCGCTTTCAGTTGCTATGGTGAAGATGACCATCAATCTGAAGTAGCAATTTTTCAAACACTGAAAGAGAAATGACATAAAATTTCTGTGACCATACAGTGTGGCAGTTAGGCGTATAATGCAAAACGCCTGTTGCTGAATATGGTTCCGGAGAATTGAGTCTGAAGGAATGATACGACCCGAGTGTTTGAAAATACTCTCAGATCTACGCCAGCAGCAAACATGTCCCCATTCCTAATCAAGCTCCACCATAGCTTTTATGACACCATTTGCCGGATCTAGCCAGCCCCTAAATTCATCTTTAACCTGTGCAAACTTAACCCGGTGGGTGATATATGTCGCAGGGTTAACCAAGCCATTTTTCATACAAGCGATTACGTGTTCAAAATCATCCCTGGTAGCATTTCTGCTGCTCATTAAAGTCGCTTCGCGTTTATGGAACTCAGGATGACTGATGCTCAATTCGGCTTTTTGAAGTCCTACCAATACATATCGGGCACCGTGAGCCATATATTGAAAACCATTATTGATAGCTCGCAGATTACCTGTTGCATCAATCACTACGGTTGGAAAATCGCCATTCGTGATTTCTTTGAGCCTCTCTGTTACATCTTCAGCAAGAGGGTTTATAGTGTGGTTTACCTGCAGCTTTTCTTTACAGAAAGCTAACCGCTGATCGTTAATATCCAGAGCTATTACTTTTCCGCCAGCTATCCTGGCAAATTCCATAATACCTAAACCAATCGGACCAGCACCCATCACCAGTACAAATTCATCCTTTTTAACATCGGCACGCCTTACACCATGAGCACCAATAGCCAGAGGCTCTACAAGTGCCAGCTCGTCCGCACTTAAGCCTTCACCATGAATTAACGAATAGGACGGAACAGAAACATATGCTGCCATTCCTCCATCTACATGTACCCCGAATACATTTATTTTAGCACAGCAGTTCTGTTTACCTGAGCGGCAGGCAATACATTCTCCACAATAAAAGTAAGGGATAAATGTTACGGTTTCGCCTGGAGTAAAACCTTCGGCCTCATCTCCTTCTATAAATTCTGCTGCCAGTTCGTGTCCAAGAATACGCGGATACGCAAAAAAAGGCTGTGTGCCCTCAAAAGCATGTAAATCTGTTCCGCATATTCCGATGCGCTTTATTTTTAAAATGGAATGGCCTTTTGCAGCAAGAGGTTTTTCACTCTCCTGGTATTCAAACGTTCCGGGTGTTGTACAAACTAAAATTCTCATTATTCCTCTCCTTTAGGCGTTTGCCAATGCACGGTCTAAATGCACATATCCTCCATCAACATGGATAAGTTGTCCGGTTGTATGGCTGGAGCAAGGTGATAATAAAAATGCTGTTGCATTGCCCAACTCTTCCGGCGTGGTCATCCTGTTCTCGAACGGAATTTTATCTGTAATTTCTTTTAACTTTTCTTCCGGATCCGGAAGAGTCTTAATCCACTTTTCGTACGCCGGTGTCCATGATTCGGCCACGATAATTGCGTTTACACGGATGCTGTATTTTAATAATTCTACGGCCCATTCGCGGGTTAAGGCATTACGACCGCCGTTTGCAGCTGCATAGGCAGAAGTTCCGCCCTGGCCGGTTTCGGCAGTTTTAGAGCTTATATTTACAATAGCGCCTTTTGACTTTTTTAATTCAGGCAAGGCATAATGTGCCAGTAAATAATAATGAATTACGTTTCTGTGCAGCGATTCCATAAATCTTTCATAGCTTCCGTTTTCTAACCCAACACCATCATTTACACCTGCATTATTTACTAAGCCCTCAATTCTTCCGAATTTGGCGATTACTTCGTTGATAACGCGCTCACATTCTTCCGGACGGCTTAATTCGGCTACAACCTGAAATCCCTTGCCTCCCGCTGCTTCTATTTCAGCAAGCATCTTTAAATTATCTTTTTCATTCCGGCCCACAATTACGGGGATTGCGCCTTCATTTGCGAGTGTTTTAACGATACCTGCACCAATTCCCTTGGCACCGCCGCTAACAATTATTACTTTTTCTTTTAGTTGTAAATCCATCGTATATTATCCCAAAAGAGATCTTAAATTGTTTAATCTTTCAAATTATAAAAGCTAATAGCATTCTGGCCCCAGAACATTTGCTGCTCATTTTGGGTCATTGCAGAAGTATACCTTTTCACCATTTCAATCATTTTAGAATATCCTCCTGCAACCAGACATACGGGCCAATCTGACCCGAACATCACTCTATTGGCACCAAAGGCTTCAAATATTACATCCAGGTATGGTTTAAAATCTTCGTCCTTCCAATTATTCCAGTCGGCTTCTGTTATCATACCCGACACCTTGCAGCAAACATTATAATGCCTGGCAACCGCCTTTATATCTCTCTTCCAATCGTCAAGCTGGCGTTCTTTTATATTAGGTTTGGCAATATGATCAATAACGAATCTTTGATGCGGATAAGCTTTTACAAACTCTTCAGTATATTTTAACTGATCGGCATAAATAAGAATATCATAGGTATATCCAAACCCTTCCAATTGTGTAATTCCACGTTTAAATCCGGGTTTCAGCATTAATGCACGATCCACCTCGCCTTGCAATACGTGGCGGAAGCCTTTCATTTTATCGTATTGAGTGTAAAATTCCAGGCTCTCCCTAACGCTGTCGGATTGTAAGTCTATCCAGCCGACAACGCCCTTGATAAAAGGATTAACGGCAGCAAGCTCGAGCAGGAATGCGTTTTGTTCTTCGCTCTGATCTGCCTGAACTGCAACACAACCATCTACCCCATTTTCCTGCAGAACGGGAGCTAAATCTTCTGGCAGAAAGTCTTTCCGGATAACAGACATATCATCCGTTATCCAGGAATCTCTAACCGGATCGAAGCGCCAGAAATGCTGATGAGAATCAATTATTTTCATCGTGCCCAATGATTAGCCTCCATAAGCTACAACCTTCTGAGTCGAAGTCCCTAAGCCATCTATTCCCAGTTCTATAACGTCGCCAGGCTTTAAATAAACAGGTGGATTAAATCCCAGGCCTACTCCTGCGGGTGTTCCTGTAGAAATCACGTCTCCCGGAAGCAATGTCATAAATTGACTCAGATAAGAAACCAGGAACGGTATTTTGAAAATGAAGGTGTTGGTATTTCCATCCTGCATTTTCTTTCCGTTTACATTCAACCAAAGGCGAAGATTATCCGGATTACTGATTTCATCGGCTGTGGCTAAGAATGGGCCAATTGGTGCGAACGTATCACAGCCTTTGCCTTTATCCCATGTACCATTGCGTTCTAACTGGAATTCGCGTTCTGAAACATCATTATGCAAGCAATATCCTGCCACATAATCCATAGCTTCAGATTCTTCTACGTAACTGGCTTTTTTCCCGATTACAAATGCAAGCTCCACTTCCCAATCAGTTTTTACAGAGTTCTTGGGGATTACAATATTATCAAAAGGGCCAACCAGGGCCGTTGTAGATTTCATGAAGATTACAGGTTCAGGCGGAAGTGCAGCGCCTGTTTCTTCGGCATGGTCTGCATAATTTAAGCCGATACACACAATTTTTGAAGGGCGTGCAATAGGTGAACCTAAACGGCTTCCTTCGGGTATTTTTTCAAGTTTCCCCTTATTTGCATCAAGGAATTGTTTTAATCTGGAAAGACCATCGTTTTCAAAAAAGGCCTCATTAAAATCTCCTCCAAATGCTGAGACATCATAATAAACATCGTCAATTAATATCCCCGGCTTTTCTTGGTTAATCTCTCCGTATCTGATAAGTTTCATATATCCTTTATTTATAGTTGAGGGCGTAGGTTGTAAGTGAGAAAAAATAAATAGCTTAATTATTTAACTTTATAAATCCACCGTCGAGTGCATAATCGCATCCGGTTACAAAGCCTGCTTCATCAGAAGACAGGTAAAGTGCTAATGCTGCAACTTCTTCAGGCTTTGCCATCCTGCCGATAGGCTGGCTTTTAGATAATTTATCGAACATCTCAGACTCCTGACCTGGATAATTTTTAGCAATAAAACCATCTACAAAAGGGGTATGAACTCTTGCCGGAGAAATTGAATTACTTCTGATATTATCCTGTAAATAATCTCTGGCGATAGACATGCTCATGGCATGGATTGCTCCCTTACTCATCGAATAGGCAAACCTATCGGCAATACCAACAGCAGATGCAATAGAGGCCATATTTACAATTGAACCACCACCCTGAGCCTTCATTAATGGAACTGCAGCATAAAAACAATTGTACGCGCCTTTCACATTTACATTATATACCCGTTCAAAATCAGCTTCGGTTGCTGCTTCTACATTACCAACGTGTGCGATGCCTGCATTATTTATTAAAATATCTACCCTGCCAATTTGCTTGAAAGCGGCCAGTACCTGCTCCTGTTTACTTACATCGGCACTGTAGGCATATGCTTCTCCGTCTTCATTTTTAATCTCCTCTACCGTATGCTGCGCATTTTCCGAGTTAAGCTCCACAATATGTACCACAGCGCCCTGACGGGCGAAGAGTAAAGAAATTGCTTTTCCGATGCCGCTCCCGCCACCGGTTATTACTGCATGCTTATTTTTTAAATTGAACATTATATTATTATTGTAATTGAGTATGCGATACTTTATGCCCTTTAATTCCAAAGTAGAATACCACAATGAAACATATTAAAGGTACAATATATGCAATTTGAATACTACCAGTTTTGTCAGAAATTAACCCCATAAATACTGGTGCTATAGCGCCACCAATTATCGCCATTACGATAAAAGATGATGCGATTTTAGTTTCTTCGCCAAGTCCTTTAATTCCCAGAGCAAAAATAGTTGGAAACATAATAGACATGAAAAAAGGTATAGCCATTACGGAATAAAGCGCAATGTTTCCTTTAGCAGTAATTGCAACAATAAGTAATAGCACATTAATAGCCGCATAAATACTTAATAGCTTTGCAGGCTTAATGTATCTCATTAGAAAAGTACCCACGAAGCGGCCAACCATAAAGCCAACCATAGCAATGGAACCGAATGCAAATGCAGCATCTTTCTCGTTAATATTTGCTACAAACCTGGCATACCTGATAAAAAAACTTCCTACGCCAACCTGCGCTCCAACGTAAAAAAGCTGTGCAATAACTGCCATCGATAAATGACGGTGCCTTAATACTCTGATGGAAAATTTAGGTGCTACGCCATCTTCTTCGCTGTCGTCTGCTTTTACTTCAGGAAGTTTAGTAAATAAGAATAGAACAATCAAAAGTAAGACAACTGCCGCAATAATTGTATAAGGCATTTTTACTGTGTCGGCCTCGCTTTGAAGATAATTATTAAGCTGTACCGGATCCATCGCTTTTAATTGATCGCCCGAGTATTCTATACCAGAAAGTATGATTTGCCCACCAATTATAGGAGCCAGGAATGCACCTACCCCATTAAAAGACTGTGCAAAATTTAAGCGCTGCTCGGACGTTTCTTTATCACCTAAAACAGAAATATAAGGGTTGGCAACTGTTTCCAGAAAAGTGGCGCCACTGGCAATAATAAATATTGCAGCAAGAAAAAAGGCATAATTACGTGAATCTGCAGCAGGAATAAACAACAAGGCACCGGCTGCATACAAGATTAAACCGAAAATAATTCCTTTTTTATACCCAAATTTCTGCATAAATAAGCCAGCTGGTATGGCAATAAGAAAATAAGCTAATGAAACTGCTATATCTATAAATGATGATTGGGTATCGTTTAACTGACAAGCTTTTCGTAAATGTGGAATTAAAATGGGATTAATATTATGCAAAAATGCCCACAGGAAGAACAAGGAAGTTACCAGTATTAATGGAAACAAGTATTGATTTTTCTTTGCCATTGATGTTAGATTCGTGATGTTAGGTTCGGTTAATTTGAGTTTTTTATGCAATTAAAGAATCTTAAAGCGAATTATGAATAATATTCGTAAATATCCTATTGAAATGAATATATCGTATAATACTTTGCATATATGATACATTCATTCGGGTCGATACGAAAGCATTCTGTATTACCGATCTAGAACTGCGGCTCGTCCATTGATTCAGCTTGAGGTTCCATCTTATCGTTTCGTTTATTACGTTGCGGTAAATCAGACTGGCCAAAACGATAACTAAAGGTTAGGGTCGCCTGGCGGCCCTGCATACGGCGCTCAAACTCTGAAATAAAGCTATCTGTTTCGGTACGCATTCCCCATTTTCGTGTATTAAAAATATCGCGGACATTAAGTGAAAGACTGGCTTTTTTCTTCATCATATCCAGACGCATAGCGGCATCCATACCAAACATTTCATTTCCGCGCCCCTGTGCAGTTATTCGCGGAGCCATATAATTCATATTAATCTGGCCGGATAAAACAGGAAGTAATTTAAAACTCGACATGACATTGGCATTCCAGTTATAACCATCATTCGGCTTTAGACCATATTGAGCATTACCGAAGAACTTGTTATACAACACATTTACATTGGCTGTAATGTTAAAATCACGGGTAATATCTGCACGGCTTATTAATTCTATCCCACCAGCCTGCCTTTTGCTTAAGTTTATAAACTGGCTCAGGGTAGTATCGCCATTAAGCACGGTTCTATAATTTTCTACTACATCATTCACCTGCCTTGCAAACAGGGTGGAGGTAAACGTTATAGATTTCCAAAACTTCATATAACTTAATTCAACCGCATGAATATCCTCAGGTTTTAAGTTTGGATTTCCCTTACGCTGATTGTTCGGATCCGTAACATCCAGAAACGGATTTACCTGCCAGCCCCGCGGACGGTTAACCCTGCGGGTATAACTTAATTGCAGCTGATTTTCGCCTTTAAACTTTTGCGTTAAAAATAAGCTGGGATAAACCCTGAAATAATCCAGGTTCCCCTTAGTACTGGTAGAACTTAAATTAAATTCATTAATTCCGGTATATTCTGTATTCAGATAGGCTTGCTCTGCTCTTAAACCGGCTTGAAAACCAAAACCTTCGGTTATCTGATTTTGGTAATTGGTATAGATGGCATGAACAATATCTTCTGAGGAGAAATCATTTGTTAAAGAATAATCTTTTTGAAAGCTTCCGGTAGACGGATTATATTTTTCAGAACTCTGCCCGTCATCGCCTACACGAATAGTAGTACGATACCCGGTTTCAAACTTCTGCTTTTCTGTAAAAGGCAATGTATAATCTGCCTGTATATTGTAGCTGGTTCTGGATTCGGTATTGACATTAATTCTCCTGTCGATAGAATCTCTCTGAATTCTGTTAGGATACAAGAAATTCTGGTTGAAATTTGAGCCTTCATCCTCGGAACTTTGTCCGAAGCTAAAGTTTGCCACCAATTCCTCACCCTGCTTTTTAAATTTCCGGGTAAAATCAAGCGATAAATCATACCCTTTATCCTTTCCTTCTTCAACTGATCTCCTTAAGCTGGTGCCGTTATTTTGGTTGTTAATATAATTTTGATAGACATAGGCAATATCTTCAGAATTATCACTGTTCCGAAAGTTGATATTAGCAGAAGCACCGATAGTTGTTTTGGGATTCAGATAATAATCGAATCCAACTTTTCCATTATTTCCTATATTATTCCGCTTCCCATCCGAAGTATTAAATGTCTGTCCGTCGTTAATAAATGAGGTATTATTAAATCCTCCACCCACCCGCGTTCCATATCTAAAGCTATAATTTCCATAAAGATTTACCTTTCCGTCGCGATAGCTTAAACTGGTATTGGCATTATAATTATCCCGTGTACCTGCAGAAAAGGCAACAGCACCATTTATTCCGACTTTCTTATTTTTCTTTAAAACGATATTGATAATACCGGTTTGGCCTTCCGGATCATATTTTGCTGATGGATTGGTAATCAGCTCTATACTTTCGATAGAACTTGCCGGTAGTGACTGTAAAACGGTAGCCATATCGCCGCCGCCAATAGCAGAAGGTTTTCCATCTATTAATACACGCACACCAGCGGAACCACGTAAATTTACATTACCGTCTATATCTACAGATACTGTTGGAACATTGGCCAATAAATCTGTTGCAGAACCTCCTTCACTTACCAGGCTTTGCTCCACATTAAAAACCTTACGATCCACACCTAATTGCATAGCATTTTTTTGCGCCTGCACGGTTACCTCTTTTAACAGGTTCTCTTTACTTTGCACCAGTACTAACGTACCCAGATTTATGTTCAATTTTTGAGGAGTAATTGTTATTCCTTCTTTAGAAAAAGGCTGATACCCTACAAAGCTTATTTTAAGCGTATATGTTGCCGGAGAAAGATTTATCAAATTAAAGGCACCCTCGGTATTACTTTGTGCAGACTTTACAGGTTCTCCGGAAGCAGTATTTATTAGTGCTATAGTAGCAAAATCAATGGGCTTCTTTGTACTTAAATCTACAATTTTGCCGCTTACGCTGCCATTCTGGTTCTGCGCAAGTGCAACATTTAAAGTAAGTACTGAAAAAGCAAGTAATATTTGTAAAAATTTCATTTTAGTTTTGGATTGATATCAGCAAAGAGTGTGCAAAGAAAAGCTTATGCATATTAAAAATACAGTAGTAACTACTTTATTACGATAAGATTAAGCGGAAGTGGGTTGTGAGTTGAGTGTTAAAAGTTATAGGTTGTATAGTATAATGGTTGATTATGATGAAAGAGAGTGAAAAAGGCTTGAGAGAGAAATTAATCAATACTAACGGTCAGTCCTTCTTGCTGAAGAATTTTACGGTACACTTCCAACTCTGTAAAAGAACCTTCTAAAACAGCACATTTTCCTTCAGTATGAATAGTCCAGGCAATTTTTTCTGCCTGCGAATTGTTATAATGAAGATACTTAACCAGGCAATAGATTACATGTTCAAATGTATTGACATCGTCGTTCCATAAAATTAGCCTATGACTCGGCTTCAGGCTCACCAGGATCTCTTCGAGCGTAAAGGTTTCTACTTCCGTTTCGGTGTCAGCAAATAAATATTCGTTCTGCAAATCTAGAATTTCTTAATTGAAGGTAACAAGGGCACAAATTTAAGCTTTTTTTAAATTCTGTATAATAGTTTGTAAAATAGATCGGTTATAGGGCGACCACCATTCTTCAAGAATCTTAACAATAGCATCCGTGTGTTGTAATTGAACCGACTTAATCAGGTTTTCCCGAATGCTGAGCTTGGTTTCCTGCCACACGTTTTTATTAAATTGCAGATACTTCTGCATTTGCCTAACTGCTGCATTTACAACGTCTTCCTTTTTTACCATCTCATTTATCAGTGCACAGTCCAGAGCTTCTTTAGCCTGCATTAACTTCGCCTCAAGAATAAATTGCTTTGCTTTTTGGGTTCCGATAGCTGCTGCATAGAGTTGGAAAAAGCTATCGGGAACAATTATACCCAATGCGACATCATTCAGTCCGATGTTAAAATCACCGTCTGCCATAACTCTGTAATCGCAACATAAGGCCAGAACGGTTCCCGCTGCTGGCGTATGGCCATTAATTGCCGCGATTAAAGGCTTTTTAAATATTACAGCTGTAGCAATGAGCGACAAATACGCCCCCCAAAAGTTCTTCATCTGCTCCTTTGAATACTCGTATAGGTTTATCAAGTCCAATCCTGCACTAAAATAATCGTCCTTTCCTGTTAATATTACACCAGTAATATTCTCATCTTTCTCAATGTTCTGAAGCATATCCTTAAGCTCTATTACCATTTCTGTATCTATAGCATTAGATTTCCCCCTATCGAGCGACAAAAGTGCGATCTTTTCTCTTACTATTACTTTTATTGAATTCATTTAACGTTGAATCTGTACACCTGACGCATTAAGTCGCCACTTAAATCTAAGCCCTCTACTACCGCTTTATAGATAGCAGGCTTGTCTGCAGTAAAAAATTCCAGTGCGGCCTTACCATCCTTATCTGTTATAATATTAGGTGCCCAAAAAATAGTAGTTCTTAAATCGGGTAACAAGCCTTCATTGGATACTTCGTAATCAGGCGAATAAAACTTTCTGCCCAGATAATACCCTTGTGGCGTATATGAGGCGATTCCACGGGCAAAACTACTTGCAGACAAATTACGTTCACCTCTTTTGGTAGTAATAATCAACACGCCGCCGCCTCCCCGCATTCCATAAATGGCTGTATTTCCAATTCCTTTTAATACTTCAATACTTTCTACATCGCCCGGGAAAATTGTTGAAAGGTATGATGGCTCCATATACATGCCATCGACTATTAGCTGCATTGGTACTGCTCCTGAAAACGAACTATACATACTTCTTGTTAAATAAGCTACACCGTTTTGAATAATAAGGCCGGCCACCCTGCCCTGTAAGCATATTGCCAGGTTGCTGCAATTTTCAAGGTCTGATGCGCCCAGTACAGCATCTGCATTACCAGCACCGTTAAGGTTACTGGAGTTCTTTACTTTCTTTTTTGATTCTGTAACCCTCACTTCAGATAATACAATGCTGCGTCTTAGTTGTCCGTTTTTACGCATTTCGGCAAACTGGCTGCTTCGCACTTTAAGATATGGTAACAGCGACTGGTTTACGTTAACTTCTACTGTGGCAGCATTGATATTCTTTGTAACGATTTGTGGCAAAATCATATCCAGTTGAATTTCTACATTTTTCTTATCTTTTGCACTTCGCGCCTGCACAATAAAACGTGTGCTATCATTAAAGAATAAGTTTTCAAAACGGAACTTTCCTAAAGCATCAGCTATGGTATCCAGTGCCATGCCGGTTCCTCCGGCAGATAATAAAGATACTTTTCCACCCGCGGCAGGCTTGCCATTTAATGTAAATACCCTGCCGCTTATGCTGATGCTTTTTTCGGGGCCAAATGTTAAAGCAGGATAAATTCCGGCAGTAATTTGTTTCCAATCAAATTTTCGCCAGCCTTGTGTAAGAATTAAATTATCCAGTTCTTTCTCTTTTCCTGAATTTATATTCTCAAAATAATAATTAGGAGTTTCGATATAACCCTTTAATTCGGATGTAAGTAAGAAATTAGAAAGAATAGTTGTTTCATTTACATCATAAAACGGCACTCGCGATTCATCGGTTATCGCTATAGAAAACGTTCCTTGCGCTGATTTTCCGGCAGAATCCACTGCGTTAAGTGTCATCTTTACTTTCTCTCTGGCGCTGTAGGTTTCTTTTTCTGTTTTTATATCCACTTTCAGCGGTGACTGATGCCGGATGAAAACCAATCGCTCTGCCAAAGGCTGATAAGATGCGTTAAACAGAGTAAATTGGACTATTCCGGAAGAGAAGCGTTTCTTGGGTATAGCGGCAGCTAATACGGTCTTATCTAATTTGTTTTTGGATAAGAAATGTACGATACCGTTAGATTGAGCCACCAGAATAAGTTCATCATTAGCATCCTGATTTACAGTTGTTGTTATTTTAACAGACAGATTTTCGCTGTCGCTATTGTTTATAGCGAGCACATACCCCGTTTCTACCGGCTCAGGCAAATCGAAATTCTTCTCAGAGCCGTCTTCAAACTTTACTACCGCAGTATATACATTGCCTTTTAAAGGAGTTAAAAGAAAACTGCCCATACCGGCATATTCCGATTTAAACTCCGCAACTTTATTAGCCTTATCATCTCTTATGTAGCCGGTAATGTTTTTGCCTAATCCATCAGTACCTATTGCCTTAAAGGCCACTCTTGAGCGTAGATTACCTACCAAGGTTCCGCTTTCCGGAAAAAACTGCACGCCAACTTCGGTAGAAGTTGCTTTAATGGAAAAAACCTTCCTGACCTGTTTCCTGGTGTCAATTTTTAGAAGTGTGTTAATTTTGCCAGCTTTTAAAATAAATGGCTGGGCATTTGTAAACCTGACCTGCAAATTTCCCTTGCTATCTGTAGTGCCGTTGCCCTTTAAAATATTCCGGTTATCCAGTTCAATCGTATACTCCACTTCTTTTTCGCTAAAAGGTTTTCCATCCAAATCGGTATAGGTAATACTGGCAGTTACATTTTCCTTAATACCTGTTTTTGAAAAATCATAGGTTACATTGCTTATAACCTCGCTGGAAAGCGAATTTCCGATTTTAATTGTTTTGTCAAAAAAATAAGCTTCGTCAAAATTACGCATCCAATTGGTATAAGCCCTGATGCGGTAATTTCCTTCAACGAGAGAATCAGCTAAAGTAAAATCTCCCCAGGCCTGGCCAGAAATTACAGGCAGACGCAAGGATTTTTTTATGGAATCTTTCTCATTAATTAATTCAACATATAGAATCTTGCTCCAATCAGACAGTTGATTTTTTGTGGCATTAACTACATACGCTTTAAGCCAAATGGTATCGCCGATGCTATAATAAGGCTTATCGGTATGGATATGTACTTTTTCTGTAGAATAATTATTGGTATACCGCTCCAGCTTAGAGAGAAAAGCTTTTATAGGATCATCATCAGCACTGATAAATCCATAGCTTAAAGCAGAAAAAAGTAATAAAGAGAATAAAGCGATACGTCGGGCTTTCATTTAGGATAGTATTTGTGGTCTGTATCACAAAAATAAAGCCTCAATTTACGAAAAATTGAGGCTCCCGGTATTAATTTATAACGTAATATTTTAGAACGTATTCTTCCACATCATGCTTTCTACAGGTTTAGTTGTTTTTCTGTTGTATTTAGCATTGCCTTTAGTATTATAAAAGGTTTCAATATCGCCTCCTACCTCAAAATAAATTAATTGCCCGATAGGCATACCCGCATAAATACGAACGGGCTGCGTAGCAGAAATCTCGAGTGTCCAGGTATTGCAAAAACCCACATCTCCTTTTCCGGCAGTGGCATGTATATCTATCCCCAGGCGGCCGGTGCTTGATTTTCCTTCCAGAAAGGGCACGTGGCTGTGTGTTTCGGTATATTCTACGGTAACACCCAGGTATAAAGTATTGGGTTGTAATACAAAACCATCTTTGGGTATTTCGAAATGGTCTATTTCATTGTGCAGCTTTGCATCCAATACCCTGTTTTTATAACAAGCAAGGTGCTTTCCTAAATGTACATCGTAAGAATTGGTGCCCAGGCACTCTCTTTTAAAAGGTTCTATAATAATCGTCCCTTTTTCTATTTCTTCTAAAATGCGTTTATCTGAGATAATCATAAATACCGAAGGTTTGGGCTAAAGTATGATTATTTTAAGATAATTTTACGCGCTATTTAAGATTCGGTAAATTGTTAAACAAACAACTGCTTTTTAAATTGTTTATTAAAGGCTGAACGTTAACACATGGCTATTGTTTATCGCAAAAAACTTAATGATGATACTGAATTTGCTATCTGGAAGATAGAAGAAGCAGCTGATGAATTATATGCGCAATTACAGCTGCATGAGCATGAAGAGAAAGTATTAGATGGCCTGAATAATGGGAAACGAAATCTCCACTGGTTAAGCACCAGGGTTCTATTACGCGAATTACTTAATACGCCGCATTATATAGATTGCCAGATAGACGAACACGGAAAACCTTATCTTCCTGATTCTCCTTATCACATTTCATTTAGCCATTCATTTGATTACGCTGCCGTCATCATCAGCAAAAATAAGCCAGTTGGTATTGATATTGAAGTTATAAGGGAAAAAATTGAACGGGTAGCCAATAAGTTTTTGATCGGGCAGGAAATTAAGTTTATTAGCAATCGGGATAAGGTTGAGCAGTTGTATGTTTGCTGGTGCGCCAAAGAAGCTATTTATAAGCTTCATGGAAAGCGAAACGTCTCTTTCAAAGATAATATCAGGTTACAGCCATTTGATTATCAGGAGGAAGGAAGTTTTGAAGCATCCTTAGAAACAGAACAGGAATACAAAACATTTGAGGTCCATTTTGAGAAATTCAAAAACTATATGATTGCGTATGTGGCAGGATGCAATGAAGGGAAGCATCAACATGAAACCGCAATTAGTACCAGAGTAAATGAAAAATAAACATGTTATTTTTAAAGATTGGGAATTAGTAGATTATCAGCAGGCATGGGACATGCAGGAGGAATTTTTTGCAAAAACGGTGGAAGTAAAAATCACTAATCGTACCGGTAATACAGAAGTTCCTACTCCAAATTATCTTATTTTTGTAGAACATCCACATGTTTATACTATTGGAAAGAGCGGCGTCCAGGAAAATCTTTTATTGGATGAGAATGGATTAAAGGCTGTGGGTGCTACCTATTATAAAATTAACCGAGGCGGAGATATTACCTATCACGGTCCTGGACAAATTGTCGGCTACCCCATTCTTGATCTGGATAATTTTTTTACGGATATTCATCTTTACCTGCGCACACTGGAAGAAGCTATTATCTTAACCCTGGCAGATTATGGGATTTCAGCTGGCCGTTATCCCGGATTTACAGGTGTTTGGATTGATGCAGACAACGATAAAGCCCGAAAAATTTGCGCGATGGGCGTACGCTGCAGCCGCTGGGTTACCATGCATGGGTTTGCATTTAATGTAAATACCAATTTAGATTACTTTAAAAATATTGTACCCTGTGGAATAGACGATAAAGATGTTACTTCCATGCAACGCGAGTTAGGTTACTTTGTAGATGTGGATAAGGTAAAAGAAAGGTTAAAAACTCATATCAGCAATTTATTTGAGATGCAATTAAACGATGGCTGATGAGGAATCTATGTCATTCCCGGAAGCATAATCCCCGCAGCTTTTAAGTCGTTTATAAGTTTTTCATGAAATTTTAACTTGGCATCAGTAAATCCATTTGCGTTTACCCAAAGGTTTACTGTTATATTGTACCCATCGGGTTCTAATGCTGCAATACCGATTTTATACTCAGGACTCTTAAGAAGATTGGCAGAGGTTCTAATAGCTTCTTCTATAACCGGCTTTACTACATTAAAATCGGTGTTATAATTCAACTTCAACCCTATGTCCAGTCTACGTTTACCTTCTCTGCTGGTATTAATTATAATTTCATTAGAAAGCTTGCTGTTTGGAATAATCACCGTTTTATTATCGAAGGTAGTAACGACGGTATAAAATATCTCAATAGACTTTACTTTACCTTCCTGCCCTTGAGCAATAATATTATCTCCAACCTTAAACGGCTTAAGTATTAAGATTAAAACACCGCTTGCAAAATTTTGTAAAGTTCCGGATAAGGCCAGACCCGCGGCTACACCAAAGGCTCCGATAACGGTGGTAAAAATGGTTAGCTGGATCCCAATAACCTGCATAATTCCGATTATGAGGAATACCTGCAGCGAAATAATGATAATACTTTGTAAAAATGGCTGCAATGAAGCATCCAAATCTCTTCGTACCATGGCCGCTTTCAGCCACTGTTTAATCAATTTAATGAACCAAAGTCCGATAAAAAGAATGATTAATGCGCTAAGCACCTTTGGCCCGTTCAGAAATATAAAATCGTAAGCCTTGTCGTAAAATTTATCCCAGTTCATGTATTTGTTTCCGAAGCAAAATTAATATTTTTCAATAAAAAACCCCTGAAACAAATGCTTCAGGGGTTCTTATATATTTAAAAAGGGTATTTGATTACATCATTCCACCCATGCCGCCGCCCATTGGAGGCATACCTGCAGCACCTTTATCGTCTTCAGGATCATCTGCAAGAACACATTCTGTAGTTAACAACATAGCTGCAATTGAAGCTGCATTCTCTAATGCTACACGGGCAACTTTAGTTGGGTCAATAACACCGGCACCAATTAAGTTTTCGTAAACATCAGTACGTGCATTGTAACCAAAATCACCTGTTCCTTCTTTTACTTTCTGAACAACGATAGAACCTTCAATACCTGCGTTTTCGCAAATCTGACGTAATGGCTCCTCAATAGCACGACGGATAATCTGGATACCAGTATTTTCGTCTTCGTTAGCACCTTTAAGAGAAGTTAAAGCCTCTACTGCACGAATGAAAGCTACACCACCACCAGCAACAATACCTTCTTCAACCGCTGCACGGGTTGCATGTAAAGCATCGTCAACACGATCTTTCTTTTCTTTCATTTCAACTTCAGAAGCTGCACCGATATATAACACGGCAACACCACCAGAAAGTTTAGCTAAACGCTCTTGTAGTTTTTCTTTGTCGTAATCAGAAGTAGTGATTTCGATAGAAGTTTTGATTTCGTTAACACGTTGTTTAATAGTATCGGCATCACCGAAACCATTGATAACAGTAGTATTATCTTTATCAATAGAAATTTTTTCTGCCTGACCTAAGTGGCTTAGTTCAGCGCTTTCCAATTTATATCCTTTTTCTTCAGATATAACAGTAGCACCAGTTAAAGCAGCAATATCTTCCAGCATTGCTTTACGGCGATCTCCAAATCCAGGAGCTTTAACCGCAGCAACTTTCAGAGAGCCACGAATTTTATTAACAACTAATGTTGCTAAAGCTTCGCCATCTAAATCTTCAGCAATAATTAATAATGGTTTGCCAGTTTGTACTTGTTTTTCTAAAATAGGAAGAAGTTCTTTCATTGAAGAAATCTTCTTGTCGTAGATAAGGATGTAAGGGCTTTCAAGCTCTACTTCCATTTTTTCTGAATTGGTTACAAAGTAAGGAGATAGATAACCACGGTCAAACTGCATACCTTCAACAGTTTTAACTTCAGTTTCAGTTCCTTTTGCTTCTTCAACAGTAATAACACCTTGGGTTCCAACTTTTTTCATTGCATCAGCAATCATTTCGCCAATAACATCATCGTTATTTGCAGAAATAGAGGCCACTTGCTTGATTTTGCTGAAATCATCACCAACGTCTTGCTTTTGAGCTTTTAAGCTTTCAACAACAACTCTTACAGCTTTGTCGATACCACGTTTTAAATCCATTGGATTTGCACCGGCAGCTACGTTTTTAATACCCGCAGCAACAATTGCCTGAGCTAAAACAGTAGCCGTTGTAGTTCCGTCGCCTGCAATATCAGCAGTTTTAGAAGCTACTTCTTTCACCATTTGGGCACCCATATTTTCGATAGCATCTTTTAATTCTATCTCTTTGGCTACCGTTACACCATCTTTTGTAATAGCCGGAGAACCGAATTTTTTATCAATAATTACATGGCGGCCTTTTGGCCCTAATGTAACTTTTACAGCATTAGCTAAGATGTCAACGCCTCTTTTCAGAGCGTCGCGTGCTTCAACATTATATTTAACTTGTTTTGACATTTGATTAGATTTTAGATGTAAAATTTTAGATGTGAGCGGATAGCCAATCTATAAAGCTCATCTGATTATTTATTTTTAATTGATACTATAGGATTCTGATTTAGTAGCTCCGATGCCTCAAATCCCGCTTATAACGTTGCAACAATATCAGATTCACGCATGATCAGATATTCTTTTCCTTCAATAGTAATTTCTGTACCAGCGTATTTTCCATATAAAACAACATCACCTACATTATAAGCCATAGGTATTAAGTTACCTGTTTGCTCAGCGTATTTTCCGGGGCCAACAGCAACTACAGTACCTTTTTGAGGTTTTTCCTGAGCAGTTTCCGGAATATAGATTCCTGAAGCAGTCATTGTTTCAGCAGGAGCAGCTTCTACCACTACCCTGTCTGCGCTTGGTTTAATATTTAATGCCATAGTTTTGATATAAATTGTTTCTGTTCCAGCTTGGACATTTTTTATGCCAAAGCCGTAATAACTGTAAAATTGGATCTATCTTGTCAAAATTGCACTGAATTTATGTAAAGTGATATTTATTTAACACACTCAATGTCATGCTGTCAGTGAAATGTCAGACAATAAAAAAGGCTTCCTGAAAGAAAGCCCTTAATGTAAGAACAAATGCAATTATTACTTTGCAGTATCAGCTTTTGGTAATGCCTGTGGTAATAAAGGCGCTGAAGTTGCCGGTTTTGTAACCTGGTTTTGTATATCTTCTGTAGAACTTCCTGTGTTTCCGCCCCGAGGCAAAACATTTACAATTAATACAATTACCATTAAGGCAATAATAAGAGCCCATGTTCCTTTTTCAAGGAAATCTCCGGTTCTTTGAACACCCATTACATTATTAGATCCAGCAAACCCTGATGAAAGACTACCGTCTTTAGGATTTTGAATCAAAATAATAAGGCCTAATAAAATGCAAATTATAATTGCAAGGATGACAAGGAAAATAAACATAATATGTTAAATGAATTTTTTTTCTAATTCCAGAATTTGACGGGCAAAGTAAGTTCTTTTTTCTGGGAATTTCAAACTTAATTTTTCGTAAGTATCAATGGCTTTGTGATAAAGCATTTGATCGGTATAAATTTTAGCTAATGTTTCTGAAACAAGGTCGAGGTTATCTTCAGAACTTTTTCTGGCTTTATTTTCGGTATCGAGTTTACTTGCTTTTGGCGACCTGATCTGTGGGTCCTCGTTAATAAACTTTTCGATAATAATATCTTCCTTTCGTTTGATGCCGGAATTCACCGGCTTATCAATTTGGTTTTGGAAGACATTTATTTCAGGTTGTATATGAAAAATATTTTCTATGATCTGATGATCAAGCTGAGTATGACTTTGCTTTTTTACCGGCTGCGGTGTTATAAGACTTTTATGCACATAGGGCTGATAAGTGTCAGCATGCTCCATTCGGGCCTTGTTTAGCCACCATAAGAATGAAAAGGGCATCTTATCATCATCATATTTAGATACAGCTTCCTCTTGTATGCTGTGTTTAGTAGTAACTTCGGAAGCTGTCATGTGCGCAACGGGTTCTGTCACCTCATCTTTAAGAGGATCTATCGCCGACTGATCGAACACAAAATAATCTGTAGAAGCGATACTGCCTACGATTTCATTCTGCGCAGGGGAATTTCCTACCGATCCTGAGCTCTCTGGAAGATTCACCGTTTCAGTTGTTTCGAGCCCTTCTGCAAAAGCAGGATGTTCCGCATCAGGGATTACTGTTTCAATAGTATTGTCAAAATCCGGCATCTCATTAACCTGCTCAGAAGTTCCTGACTCAGACTCGGTCTTCTCAGATGTAAAGGGATACAGCGGCTCTGCTAAGCCAGATTCATTAAAAGCAGTTTCTATTGCTACATCCTCTTCCTTTGGATTATTGGGAATGAAAACATCAATAAAATCTACTTCAGATATTTCAGAATAAACAGGTTCTGCCGCCACAACATTTTCAGTCTCTTCCGGGCTATCTGCAACAGCAAACGGCTCTGTATTTTCTAAATTCTCCGGCCGATCCGTTACCATATCGGTGGTCGGTATAGTATCAGGGTTCAGCTCACTTTCTGTTTCCAGCCCATCAAAAAGTTTAATATCGTCTTCCTGTTCTTTTTGCAGTAAAGATTGACTGGATTCTGTTATGTCGTCTGCAGGATCTTGACTTAAAGATGCTTCCGGTTCAGAAGTATAATCATTAAATACATTCTGAAGAACAGCGTCGGAATACAGCTCCTCAGGCTTTTCCTCTAAGCCTTCAAATATATTTATATTATTAATGACCTTATACAGGATACTGCGGTTGGGAGTATAAAGGGAAGCTTTTGAGATATAGTCGTTGTACTGCGCAGGCTTAAATTTATTAAGCGCAAAAGCATAAGCGATATGAAGTGGATAGGAATAAGGATAAAGCGTCAGCAAATCCTCCAACATGCTCATATCAAAGATCGTTAAAGTGGAAGGATTAGAAATTAACCTTGAAAATTCTCTGGTATTTACGAAACTCAAATCTGCCACCTCTTAATTAAAATATGAAACTACTAAACCCTTACCAATTTGCAAAAGCTTTATTGAAAATATCTTCGGTAAGCTTTTTTGTGACTATTGGTATAATTTTAGGCTCCTGTTGCTGTACAGAACCATTATCAAGCGAAAACTGTTCGAACTGACTGAATGATTGCTCAAATCCCTGATCCGGCTCCAGGGCATTCGTATATTTTACATTAACTGTAATAGTTAGCCGTACCAGATTTGCTCTTTCATTAGCCGCAACCGCCACGTTAGTAAAGCTGTAATCTGTTATTCGCCCTTCAAAACTGCCATCTGCATTGTCGCGGATAATATTCAATTTACTTTGGGTCCTGATACGATTTTTCAATTCCTCGGTAAAGGACTGACTTAGTGTTGGAACAATCAGGGGCGCAACATTTTCAAAGAAGTCTACCGTGATAGTCTTCATATTAGGTGGAATAGAAGCACCATTTAATTTGTAACTACAGGATTGAGTGACAAATATCAGGGGCAAAATTACCAGGAGCAACTTATTGCAAATACACTTCATCTATTAATTTAAATCTAATTCTTTAATCTTACGATATAATGTTCTTTCAGAAATCCCTAATTCCTGCGCTGCAAGTTTACGTTTACCTTTATGCTTTTTAAGCGCCTTTTTTATCAGATCCGATTCTTTTTCTATCAATGATAACGATTCTTCTACTTCTTCGGTATGATGACTGTAGCCAAAACTATTGGCTTTATTATCATTATCCGGATGATGAATAGTTACTATTGGCTGATTGGGCTGAGAAGCCGGCAATTCAATATCTCTGTAAAGCTGGTGAATTAATTGCGGATTTGCAGATATTGCTGCAGAATGATCACCATTCTGGATTATTTCTGCTACCAGTTTCTTTAATTCACTCATATCCCGCTTCATGTCAAACAATACTTTATAAAGAATATCCCGTTCAGAAAAATCTTCTTTTTTATCTTGATTAACACGCACCGGCAAATTTCCACCTTCCTGTGGAATATATTGCTGCAGGCTCTGTACAGTAAGATTCCTGTCTTTCTCTAACACGGCAATTTGTTCTGCAACGTTTTTTAGTTGTCTTACATTTCCCGGCCAGCTATAATTTATCAGCATTTGTTGCGCATCGGCATCCAATTGTACAGATGGACTGCGATACTTATTGGTAAAATCTGATATGAATTTTCTGAAAATAAGATGAATATCTTCCTTTCTTTCGCGTAAGGCAGGGATTTTTAAGGGAACGGTATTTAGTCGGTAATATAAATCCTCGCGAAACTTTCCATTCTGTACCGCGTCAAACACATTTACATTGGTAGCAGCAATTATTCGTACATCTGTTTTCTGAACTTTAGAAGAGCCCACACGCAGGTATTCTCCCGATTCCAGTACGCGTAAGAGCCTTGCCTGCGTTCCTATAGGTAATTCAGCAACTTCATCCAGAAAAATTGTCCCACCGTTTACCACTTCAAAATAACCTTTACGTGCTTCATGGGCACCGGTAAATGAACCTTTCTCGTGACCGAACAATTCAGAATCAATTGTTCCTTCTGGAATTGCGCCACAGTTTACGGCTATAAAGGGCCCATGTTTACGTGCGCTAAGCTGATGAATGATATGCGAAAAAACCTCTTTCCCGCTTCCGCTTTCACCTGTTATTAATACAGAGATATCCGTCGGGGCAACCTGTCGTGCAATATCAATGGCGCGATTAAGCAGCGGAGAATTTCCAATTATGCCAAAACGGTTTTTAATATCTTGTAAATCCATATATATAAAAGAAAAGGTAAAGAGCTTAATTAATAATTCTATAAACCCTATCCCTATCTACTATCTAAATTATCTGTCCAATTAAAGTTGCGGTGGTACATTCCTCTGCCAAAACATAAGCATAATCACCAGGTTTATAATTTTCGTTTACCGGGAAAACAACCATCGCATTATGATCATTTCTACCTGCATAATGCTGTTTTGATTTCTTAGAAAACCCTTCAATTAAAACTTTTTGAACCTTACCCAGCTGCAGTTTTAAGCGCTCATGCGATTGTTGCTGTTGTTTAGATACCACCTCCTGCAATCTACGCAATTTCACAGGTTCAGGAATATCATCTGCATAACGTTTTGCAGCTAGCGTACCAGGCCTTTCAGAATACATAAACATATACGCAAAATCATATTTTACGTAATCCATCATACTTAAAGTATCCTGATGCTCTTCTTCAGTTTCTGTACAAAATCCGGTAATTACATCGGTCGAAATAGCACATTCCGGAATAATCCTTCTGATTGCACTAACACGTTCCATATACCACTCACGGTCATACGTCCGGTTCATTAAATCTAATACCCGGGAATTACCGGATTGTACCGGCAGATGGATGTAATTGCAAATATTATTGTATTGGGCAATGGTATATAATACTTCGTCGGTAATATCTTTAGGATGAGAAGTTGAGAAACGCACGCGTAAATCCGGACTTACTGAAGCAACAAGCTGAAGAAGCTTTGCAAAGTTTACGGCCCCGGCGGCGCTCTCTTCGAAAGGGGTATTGTTTATCTCGGCAGAGCTGTTTGCCTCTTCGGGAGTATTCTGCTGTTCGGGCACCCATTTATACGAATCGACATTCTGACCCAGCAACGTAACTTCGCGATAACCCTGATTAAACAAATCTTCTACTTCTTTAACAATAGAATGCGGATCACGACTGCGTTCCCTACCTCTTGTAAACGGAACTACGCAGAATGAACACATATTATCGCAGCCACGCATAATGGAAACAAAGGCAGTAATACCATTGGAGTTTAACCTTACAGGACTAATATCGGCGTATGTTTCTTCCCGCGAAAGCAATACATTAACAACTTTCTGGCCATCATCTACAGAACCGATCAGGTTAGGTAAATCACGATAAGAATCTGGCCCAACTACTACATCAACCAATTTTTCTTCTTCCAAGAACTTTGCTTTCAGACGTTCGGCCATACAACCCAGCACGCCTACTACTAAGCCCTTGTTTTGTTTCTTAACGGCTCCAAATTCGCGCAACCTGTTACGTACCTTTTGCTCAGCATTTTCGCGGATAGAACAGGTATTTATAAAAATAACATCAGCTTCCCGATATTCTGCGGTAGTCTGAAATCCCATACCGGTCATAATAGAAGCAACTATTTCACTATCAGAAAAGTTCATAGCACAGCCATAACTTTCTATATAGAGCTTTCGGCCATTATGTTTTAATGGATTTGTATCAAGGATTAATGCCTCACCTTGTCTTGCTTCGTCGTGTTTTGCAACTTCTGGTTCACTTATCAACGGATTGTACATTTTTCTGGCTTTGGACTGCAAAAGTACTATAATTTTTAAACAATGACAGGTTGTCAGTTATAGATTTGATGTAAAATAATGTAAGTTAGGCGTAGAAATAAGAGAGTCTTATGTCGGATACTATAAACGAAGCAAAAAGATTATCCAGAAAAATAACCTGGATTGGCGTGCTATTAATAGTAATCTTAAGCACTGTATTTGGAATCTCGGTTTATATCTATAATCAGATAGATCCATTAGTATCAGCAAGGCTAAAAGAAACACTAAAAAGCTCCACAAAAGGCCTTTACAAAATCTCGTTCTCTGATCTTTCTATAAATCCATTTAATGGAAATGTGATTTTAAAAAATGTAGCTCTCACGATTAATCCGAGCGTTTACAATCAGTTCAAAAAGAATAATATCTTACCCAATCATCTTTATGTAATCAGGGCCAATGTTTTGAAACTTAAACATGTGCACCCTTTAAAAATGTACTTAAAGCATGATCTTGTTATCAACTCTATTGAAATAGAAAAGCCTGCTATATGGGTGTTTTATGATAAAATAAGCAAACAGGACAGTTCTAAAACCGATCCCCGAAATGCATGGCAACGAATTTCGAAATACCTGAATTCCGTAAAAATAGGAAAGGTTCTTTTAAAAGAAATTAATTTTAAATACATCGATAAAGATCTGCCAAAACCTGAAATAAATAACATCAAAAACTTATCGATTACGTTAAGCGATATTTTCATCGATTCGCTGAGTCATTTGGACCAGTCAAAGTTTTTCTACACTAAGGATATTTTGGTTGACATGTACAACAATCAATTTAAAACTGATGATGGAATGTATACGGTTAAGTTCGATAAACTCGAAATGTCGGCATTGCATAAATATGCTATGATGAAGGGGTTAAGAATTATTCCTAATTATCCGGAAATAGAATTCTCTCTAAAATGGGATTATAGAAAAGCCCGTTATCTGGCAACACTAAATGAACTCTGGCTCAGAGGAATTGATTATAAGGCTTTAATTGCAACCCGGGATTTGCATGCGTCTTCGTTAAATATAAAGAACGCCAGCCTGGACATTTTCATGAACCAACAGCTTCCAAAAGCTTCAGGAGATTTGGGTAAAAACTTTCCGCAACAGGTTTTAAAGCGCTTTCGGCTTATTACCACAATTGATTCTGTAAAGGTAGAAAACTCACGCCTGAGTTATTCTGAGTATAATCCTGCAACTTTAAAGACCGGTAAGATCTCGTTTACAGCAATCAGGGGACATCTATTAAATGTTACAAATGATTCGTTAGCTTTAATGAAAAACAGATGGTCGCATGGAAAATTCGCAGCCTATCCGTATGGTAAAGGCAGACTTGATGTCAATATAAATCTAAATCTCACTTCGCCCCACCTGGAATATAACTATAAGGGGAAATTGCATCGCATACAAGCAAAGTACTTTAACCCAATTACGCGACCTCTGGCATTATTGAATATAAGTTCTGGCGAAGTTGATTCAGCTCAGTTTTCCGTAACTGCTGATTATAGAAAAGCAAACGGGAGCATGACCTTAGCATACAAAGATCTGTCCATCAGAGTCCTGAAGCTTAATACTTATAAGCAATTAAAAAACAATACATTGCTATCGCTGGTGGCTAATAATCTTTTACTGATTGAGGATAATCCATCCGCAAAAGAATCTTTACGAACAGGAAAAATAGTTTATATACGTCCAGATTCCGTTTCTTTTTATAATATGATTTGGCACACGATATTTACAGGAATTAAAGAAAATATTGGAATGACTGAAAAACGGGAGCGAAAAATTCAGATGCAGTTTAAAAATATTAAGCCGGAGGGAGCCAGGAAAACTAAAGTAAGAAACTCCAGAAAGCCGCTTTAGAAATTGTAGTAAGACATTTACGCTTGCTCTACAGATAGAACATCCGATCTAACAAAACCAGTTACTAACCCTTGAAAAGCTTTCTTTAAACATAGGAATGCTTTTTGATACATGAACAAATTCACAACAGCCTAAGAAACAATTAAATCGAATCGGGATAACATACTGTTTTTGATATTAAGTTTTACAATTATATTTGCCGCAATGAGTGACAGAGGAAAGAATCTGCTTATCATAATTGCAGCACTGATTGTGATATTGCTGATTATATTAAATAGTACAAAACTTTTCAATTTCCTTTAGGCAAACGGAAAGAAATTTGATTTACCATAAAGCGCTCTTGTGCAGCTTCGCTCAACAGTTATAATTCATTATCGGTTCCCGCATCCATAAACAAACCCTTCTCAGCCGAAGCGAAGAAGGGTTTGTTATATAGTGTTATATATATTTAAAGTTTACCAGTATATACCGTAAATAGCCACTAAAACACCAATAATTATTAATGAACCAATTGCAAAACCAGTTGTGGTTTTGAACATTTTGGTATCTACTTCCAAGCCGGTTGGACGCAAACCTTTACTGTTCTCAATCATACTGATAATGTACATACCAATTATACAGAAAATGAATACTAATCCCATACGGTCAAGGAATGGAATTTCGTAAATACCGCCTGTAGCAGGATTTGGCACTGAGAATCCTATTGGAGCAAGGAAAGAAAGATCTACCATTCCAGGAAGGAACTTTAGCAATAAGGAAAGAAGGAAACCACCTATTGTTGCAAATAATGCAGCGTTTGAAGTAGTTCTTTTCCAGAAAAAACCTAAGATAAACATGGCAAAAATACCCGGAGATACAAAGCCTGTATATTCCTGAATGTATTGGAAACCGCCTTTTTTATCAATACCTAAATGAGGTGCAATAATTACAGCAAGAATCATAGATACAACAACAGTTATTTTACCTGTATTAACAAGGTTTTTTTCGCTGGCATTGATATTAAATATTTTCTTGTATACATCTAAAGTAAAGATTGTGGCAATACTGTTTGCTTTACCTGCCAGAGATGCAACAACCGCTGCAGTTAATGCGGCAAATGATAAACCTTTTAATCCGGTTGGAAGAAGATTTAACAATACAGGATAAGCTCTGTCAGGATTTAACTCGCCATCATGCATCATATCTACCTGGAAACTACCAGCTCCTTCTCTATAAAGCACATAAGCCGCTATACCAGGAAGAACCACAATAACCGGCATTAATAACTTAAGGAATGCTGCAAATAAAATACCACCACGAGCGGTTTTTAAATCGGCTCCTAAGGCACGTTGAGTGATGTATTGGTTACAGCCCCAATAGTTAAGGTTTACAATCCACATACCACCAACTAATAATGTTAGGCCGGGAAGATCCAGGTAATTTGGATTGCTTCTATCAAAAATCATATCAAAATGATCGCTTGCTTTAACAGCCATTAAGTTATATCCGTTAAGTACGCCAACTTCTCCATAATGCTCTGCAACCAGATTTAATGCCAGATAAGTTGTTGCCAAACCACCCAGAATTAAAAAGAATACCTGGATAACATCGGTATAACCAATAACCTTCATACCGCCTAATGTAATGATGATAGCAAAAATTGCCAGCGCATACATACACATGGTAAGATCTAGTCCAGAAATACTATTGATAGCAAGTGCACCCAGATAAAGAATAGAAGTAAGATTAACTACTACATATAATAACAGCCAAAATACTGCCATAATCATAGCTACAGTGCCATTATAGCGCTGGTGCAAGAATTGAGGCATGGTAAAAATCTTATTTTTAAGATATACCGGAATAAAGAATACAGCAACAATAACCAGCGTAATTGCAGCCATAAGCTCGTAAGTAGCAATTGCTAAACCCATTTTAAAACCAGAGCCGCTCATACCGATAAACTGTTCGGCAGAAATGTTTGAAGCAATCAGCGATGCTCCGATGGCCCACCAGGTTAAGGAGCCTTCGGCAAGAAAATAATCTTTAGATCCGCTGCTTTCAGATTTCTTTTTGTTATAGATATACAAGCCATAGCCGGCAACTATAATAAAGTAAATAAAAAATACAATGTAATCTTTCGTGTCTAGTGAATTTGTATTCATATTGGTTAGGTTATAATTTCTATTAATTCGTATTTAAAGCAATTGTACCTTAAATTATCAAGTATTTTCTTAAAGCTTAGTGTCATTAAAACACTTAATAATTGCGGGCTCAAAGTATAAATATTTATTCAAACTTTTATAAAATTTTTTGACGTTTAAATCGTCGTTATTTACCATTCTGAAGCAGTCTGGTCAGTTCTTTCTTAGAAACCTCAAATATAGACCCATGTCTGATACCAGCCGGAAGACTTATTTGATCAGAAATATCCGTCCAGTTGATAAAATCAGTTGAACTTAAGGCCCCATATTTTTTTGCAGTATATTTATCGTAATACACAACCCATTTATTTCCTTTTTTAAGTGTAGTTGGCCCTTCTGCCCATACTTTATCTGTAAAAGCGGCACTCGCTGTTGAATATGGGCCGGTAAGATTATCAGCATACGCTATTTTAAGGTTCTTTTGCGCAGGCTCGCGGGTTTCGTCTTTAAAAATCATTACCCAACGCTTACCGTCTTTAACAATAGTTGCATCAATAGAGTTGAAACCCGGATCGTACAAAAGTTTTGTATCGCTAAATGTTTTAAAGTCTTTGGTGGTTACATAATACATTCGATGGTTGTAACCTGCATCTGCCTCTACCTGAGTTTCGGGAAAACGGCCCGTTATGGTTGTTGCCCAGTAAATCATATACTGTTTATTCTTTTTATCGTAGGTAACTTCCGGAGCCCAGGAATTTCTGGCACCTGCCTCATGTTCCATTACAGGAATATATTTTTGTTCTGACCAGGTGATTAAATCTTTTGAACTTGCATATCCAATACCTTTTGCGGTCCAGCTTACCGTCCAAACCATGTGAAACAGTCCATCTCCACCTTTAATGATACATGGATCGCGCATCAATTTATCTTTACTCAAAACAGGCCTTAAAAAAGAGCTATCGTCTTTCAGCGCCTTCCACATCAAGCCATCCCCGCTATATGCCAAATGCAATCCATCCTCGCCATTACCTTTAAAATATGAGAATAAATAAGAAGCTTTTTTTTGTGCAAAGAGCTGACTTATTGCACAAATAAAAAATACCAGAACTAAAATACGTTTCATTAAAAATGTAGTTTTACCGGGGATAAATATAATGTTTAAACTATATTTTAATCATAATTTACGATTAAAGATATTAAGAACCCGAAAGTGTTACCTTAAACTTCGTTGAAAGCAGCTCTAAACCTTCAATAATAGCCGGATATAATTGCACACCTGTTCTTAATTGCTCTTGTTTTAAGGCCAATGCTCTATGACCCGGCAATCTTGCTTCAGCAGATTGCATGCATTGATTAGCTAAATATTGAGTTTCATTTGTAAAAGTAGTGTTTCCGCTAAAAGATGCAGGATTAATAACCTGTATAAAAACAGATGCAGTCCACTTATCCGTTTCGTTGGCACGACCAAAACCACCTAAAGCATTTGTTAAAGCTTCTACTAAAAGGCCAAGAGCGAAACCTTTATGGCCTGAATCTAATCCGCCAAGAGGTAAAATTGTGGAAGGAGGATTCTCATAAAAGCTTGCCGCATTATCTGTTGCTTGTCCGTTTTTATCCAGTAGCCATGCATGCGGAAGCTTTTCTCCTTCATCATAAGCTCTTTTTACATACGCATTAGCAGTAGCCGACATACTTACGTCCATAAGTATAGGTTGTGCCTGGGTTGGTATTCCTGCAGCCAGAGGGTTGGGGCTGTAAACGCCTGTAGTTCCACCGAAGGGCGCAACCGTTTTATTTTGAGGGTCGGAACATGATAAGATAATCATCATCCCTTTTTCTGTTACTTTTTGCAGATAGGCTGCCAGACAGGCGATGTGGTGACTTTTTTGAATAACTATGGTAACAACAGGATGTTCAGTTATGCGCTCAAGTGCCACATCTATGGCTTTATGTACCAGCCATGGCCCGGGCAAATAATTGCCATTCAATGTGATGGCAGATCCTTTATCGTTTACTATTTCCGGTTCTGCGCTTTTAGACATATTACCGGTTTGCAATTCCTGAATATATGCTGGCAAAAGCTGCAAACCATGTGTAGTGTGCCCCATTAAATCGGCTTCCACAAGAGTTTCAGCTATAATCCGCGACTTCTCATCATCAAGTCCGTTGAGTTTTAAAACTGAAAATGCAAAATCTACCAGGTGCCCGGCATTATAATACCCGGCTGTTTGATTATCCATAAAATATTATTTACCCGAAGATACAATTACTTCATATTGGGGAATAATGTTTACAGATTTTAATGTGGCTGCTTTTTTTCCTTTTAAGGGCTCACGAATTCCATCTTCAAAATAAATCTGACGCTCATCGATAAGAGGGACTACTTGAAACAATACCTTTTTACCAGGAAGGGATGAACCAAAGTGTTTTAACCCAATTGTCATTGGAAGCCCCGAAAAAAAATCATCGGCAATAAGCTTTCCATCTGAATAAGCCGAGCCTGTATCGCCTTCATAATTTAACTGAATAAAAGCATCAGGCAAGCCCTTTAATGCAGATGACGGCAATTTAATCTCATAGTATTTTGATCCTTCTACCGCTTTTAAACTGGTTTGATATTGCGGACCCGGACTTGCAGAATCTTGTGAAGCAAAACGATTATCCTGGGGCAAAGCTTTTTCTTTATTTAAATATTGAGTTAAATCCCGGACTTCTTTCACATCAGCTTTAATCTTCTTTGGCTTAAGTTTAATTCGAATAGAAGAAAACACCCCATCGGCAAAGAATTGTACAGAACCCTTATTCGTCCGGATACCTGATAATGCAGGATACACAGAAAACTTCATTTCTGGATTAGCTGTACTTTGCAGACGGATACTGTCATTAATAAAAATCACATCCTGGTTAGAAATAAGCAAGCGTTCGGTTCCGAATATCTCGCTTTTCCATGAATTTAATGCCTGCTGATTTGTTAAAACGATAAGTTTAATAACCTTTCCATTGTTAAGAGTAAGCCTGATAGTACAATCGGTACCTGGCTTCTTTACTTTAAAAATGCTCGACTCGCTATTCACTGTAGTAGAAACATCATTTACCGCACTATTTTCTATATCTGATGTATTAAAAGAAAACTCAGGATCTATTCCTTCAGGCGCAAAAAACACATAAACAGGCTCTTTTGAATCCAGACGGCACAAAGGCTGGGCCGTTGCATAATTCAAATTCAGTCCATCTAAATCCATATTAAATGGCAGCACCATCTGAACATTCTTTTTTATTGTTAAAGGAGCTTCGGGAAAGTGCAGTTCCTCTCCGCCGTTTAGCTTGAAATGAAATTGAACATTTTGAATATCCTTCATCTCTAGTTGCCGTTGAAAATTGCTCACAAAAACAAATCCGCTATTCTCTTTAGAACGAACAGACATTCTTAAAATAGAGTTATCAGCTTTATTTGCAGGAGCCTTATCAGGAAATGAAGGATAATATTGAGCAAGTCTACCCCCAAACTCATTTAAAAAAGTATGGAACACTTTAAATCCTTTGTAAGATGGACGCAATTGGCCCCATTCGCCTATTGGCGCTAAAAAGTCATAACTGATTATAGGATAATCGTTAGGATATTTGGTTGCTTTTGATTCCTGTAAAGTAGAAAGCTTTCCAATAGGATTAGAACCGCCATGAAACATATAATATCCCATCAGATTAGCGCCCGAACCCACCTTTACATAACTTAAGGCAGTAACATCATTCGCTTCAATTATGGGCCTGCGATGATATGTTATTTGATTGCCACCGCCCATTTCTGCAGTTGCATAAGGGTAACGATATCCTTTATAATCTGTTTGCTGCACATCCTGACCGAAAAGATCGCTTCCAATAGCCGGATCATTTCTTAACGTACCGAACATATAATTTTCTGAAAGAGGAAGCTTTGATGTTTTCTTATCCCATGGCGCTTCAGGATAAGCGCCCCAAACCGGAATCAGTTCATCCTGTTTTTGGTTTGAACCGGGCCAGCCTGTTGCACTGTAAAAAGGGACATCGATACCGGCTTCAATCGCCAGCTTCTTTAAGGTAAGCATGTGCTCTAATCCAGCCGGATTATTAAAACGGAATTCGTTTTCAATCTGGCTACCTATAACCGGGCCCCCATCTTTAAAATATAATCCTTTTAACTGTTCTCCAATTTGATTGTAAAAGGTTTTTACCGAAGCAAGATATGCAGAATCATTTTTTCGGATATTTCCTCGTTCAATCAGCCAGTCGGGCAAACCACCATTTCTAACTTCGCCATGACACCAGGGACCAATCCGTACAAAAAAATAAATATTATGCTTTTTGCACAACTCAGCAAAGGCACGTAAATCATTATTATCCGACCAATCGAATTTTCCTTCCTCTTCTTCATGATAAATCCAGAAAATATAGGAAGCGATAACATCGATACCTGCTGCCTTCATTTTCAAAATAGATTCTTCCCATTGCGCTTTTGGAAACCGGGAGAAATGGATTTCGCCCATTACCGGATACCATGGCTTGCCATTTTTTATGAAGTATAAGCTATTCGCGTCAAGAACATCGCCCGAAGGGCTTTTATTAGATCCTAACTTTAAATGATTGGAAATTATTGCAGGATTTGCCTGGCTAATATCAACGGAGTAAATATTTATTTCGTCAGCTTTCCATAAAATCAGAAAAGGAACTAACACAATAAATAATAAACACGTTTTTCTCATATCGACATTTAGCCAGGCAAATAATTAATCTACCTTAAACTGAAAGACTCCTGAATCAGATGTATTACCAGCAGAGTCTTTGGTGACTACTTTCCAATAATACGTTGTATTAGCGCTTACAGTTACATCAGGTAATTCTTTCACTGCTACATTCCCATTTAATAATGCAGGAGTGCTGGTTATTCCCAGATAAATGGCATAGCTAACGATATCATCATCTACATCACTACCTGTCCACTTAAGTGTTACTTTTCCTGCTAGAACATTTGTTCCAAAGGCCGGGTTTATAGCTTCCGCAGGAAAAGGAGCATAAGAAGTTTGTGCATTTCCCGAATTATAAAACTTCCAGATATCGCTTTGTGAAGTTGAAGTAGTTTTAGTTGTTTTAGCTTTTACATACCAGGAATAAGGTGTACCCTTAAGCAAGGGTATCTGCAGAGTTGTTTGTGTAGCCGCATGAGTAGAGCTGGTATTTGTAAGCAAATTTTTAATTACTACATCATAACTTTCTGCATTAGCGGCAGCACTCCAGGTAAAAGTAACCGAACTTTGTGAAGCGGAAATGTCTGTGCCGGTTATACAGGCTTCATTTTGAGCCGGGGCAGTTAATAGTGCCTTGGCCGGGGCAGGAATTTCCGGAACAGGCGGATTCGGCTCAGGAGCATCTCCTTTTTTACTTTTTTTACAGCCCAAAATCACACTAAACAGTATTATTATTAAAATTCCTTTTCTCATTTTTTTAATATTTTATAAAACGACTCTGAATTATCTAATGAAAGTTTTAATAAATACATCCCGCTTTCAAGATGTGAAAGCGCTAATTGAATATTACTGTCTGTGCCGGTAAATCGGTTGTTATATACAAGTTTACCGTCCATAGATCTTATTTCAACTGTAATTTTAGATGACAGCTCATTGCCCAATTTTAAGCTTAATATATCTTCAAACGGATTTGGATAAACAATAACTTTATCATACAGTGATACTATTTTTTCGACCTTACCCTGACACTCGCTATCTGTAGTAACACTTAAGCTATTATTTCCTGAATTAAGTGGTAAAGTAATAGTGTTTTGAATTGTGCTGTATGTTGCACCGTTCAAATTGATATTATAAGTTTTACCACCAGCCATACTTAGACTGATTGTGTTATTTGATTCATTTACCGATGAATAAACCGATAAATCTCCTGGCTCATTTACTACCAGATTGTCGTAACACTGTTTATAAGATGATTGACCCTCTACAGTAATACATAAAGAATAAGTACCTGATGTAAGATTTGATATATCAAGGGTAGTAGTAAAAAGATAAGGCGTACTTACACCAGCTTTTACTAACGTTGCAACATAATTTAAGTTCTGTGTTGCAGTAATCGATATTTTTCCGTTATCGCTGGCTTTACATGTTTCCCCGGTTATGGCTATCCGGAAGTTTGAAGCTGGAAGCTTAAATAGAGTTGTAACATCAACAGGTGCAGAAATACTTGTACATGTACCAGAGCTTACTAATACAGAATATGTACCACTTTCCGTAGCCGTAAAACTAGAGCTTGTTGCGGAAGTTATTTCTGTTCCGTTTTTAATCCATTTATAGGTGTAACCTGTACCCGCATTTACACTTAAAATTACACTTCCTCCTTCAGTAAAAATCAATGAGCCGCCAGCAGTAATTGTTGCATTCGGAGTATCGTTTAACGTTAGCACTACAGTCGCTGAAGAAGCCGATGTGCAACACTGGTTAGTAGTAGTAACTGTATAAGATCCAGCCGTTGTAACGGCATAAGTCATATTAACAGCCCCTGTAATTGCCACACCATTTTTATACCATTGATTTCCACTGGATGCTGAAGAAGTTAAAACCACATTTCCTCCCTCGCAGAAAGAAGTAACTCCGGCATGTGAAATACTTGGAACAGAAGGTGCACCCATTTCTGGAAAATAAATATTTGGGACTGGTGGTGGAGCCATATCTGTTCCCAGGAAAAAGCTTGGATTGGGAGGTTGATTATAAGCCGAGTTTTGCCAAGCTATTGCGGTACGATACTGAGGATCATGCATTAAGGTATAAATGCGATGTTCAGTTAGTATATCGGTAGTAAAGAGAATTAATTGTGTGTTATCAGACGTACGAAACAACATTTCTTCACGCCAATCACCCAAAATATCAGCCGTTAAGGAAGGATTGGCTTTCGTACTATTATTAGTCGAAACCGGCGCAGCATTATAAATAGTGAATAGCCTTTCCGCCTTTTTAGCAACAGGATTCCATTTATCTAATTTTGTACCGTCCAGTAGCTCTCTGCTCAAATCGCCATCCCACCATATACCAAAGTTATAGGAAGGTACACTAGTACTAATAGGCACCCCTTTGCTAGTATATACCTGACCTCCGGTAGCACCCCACATTTCATATCCGGGATAATTCGGGTCAATATCTGCAGCCATAGCACGTCCAATATCACCTGTTGAAGGTACACCCCATAAAAGTTTTCCTGTTTTAGCGTCAAGTAAGCCCAGGCCAAACCCGCCGTAAGATTTTTCATCCTCATAACACATCCAAATCTCCTGACCTTCAATAGAAGGATCCATATCGCTCATATGCATCGCATCTCCATGGCCTCTTTTATTCGACCATAAACCAGCTCCATTATCATTTATGGCACTAGAACCATTGAATATTTCATCTTTCCCATCACCATCTACATCACCAATAACCATTTGATGGTTACCCTGGCCAGCATACGCTCCATTACCGCTTGTATTGCTATCAAACACCCAGCGACTGGTTAGCTTTCCATCTCTCCAATCCCAGGCAGCACGTACCAATCGGGTATAATATCCACGACCCATAATTAGACTAGGGCGAGCACCATCTAAATATGCAACTGCATTCACAAAGCGGTCCACCCTATTTCCATAATTATCGCCCCATGATGCAACAGTTCCTCTTGCAGGTAGATAATCTTTTGTTGCCATTGCAGCACCTGTTCTTCCATTAAACATAGTTAAAAACTCCGGGCCCGATAACACATATCCAGCTGAAGTTCTATAATCTGCATTTGCATCTCCAGTAACCTTTCCAGTCCCGTCTATAGTACCATCGGCAGTTTTAATAGCAACTTCAGCAAAGCCATCGCCATCAAAATCATACACCATAAACTGGGTATAATGTGCACCTGCACGAATATTCCTGCCTAAGTCAATGCGCCATAATAGAGTACCATTTAATTTATATGCATCGATATATACATTGCCGGTATAGCCGCTCTGGGAATTATCTTTAGAGTTTGATGGATCCCATTTTAAGATAATTTCATATTCTCCGTCGCCATCCAAATCACCAACGCTCGCGTCGTTTGCACTATAAGTATACGCTTCCCCGGAAGGAGTAATTCCACCAGGTGGAATTTGCAAAGGAACACTTAAATAATTCTGTCCCCAAACTGAAACAGCCTTTGTTGCCGCTTGTTCAATACCATCTATAATAGGCTTAATGGTATAAGTTCCGTTTGTTGGAGCAACATTATCGGTGTAATTTGTAGAAGTAGTTATCGGAGTAGTATTCAGTTTTGTACCATCTCTATAAATATTAAAAGAAATGTTTAAAGGATCTGTTCCGAACATGCGCCATCCAATATAAACCTGGGTAGCATTCTTTCGCACAGCAACTACACCGCGGTCAAGTCTTTCCATTTGTTTAGGTGTATTAACCACTACATCGGGCGCCGGAGGAGGGGGAGGCGGAATGTCTTCTTCAGAAAAAACCCTTACATAAGGAGTGGTTATTGAATTAGAATTTGTTCTGGTATACGCAATATATTGCTTACCATTTATGCTTATAGCAAGTGATAAATTCGAAACCGGATCGTCAATATAATTTGTTTCGGGAATGAGTTTATTAATAACTAATTGCCAGTTTGTTGTTCCAACTTCGAGTTTAGAAACTTTGGCTGCCTGAGCACTGGCTGTAGCAGTCATTTGATCAACAAAACCGATATATAAATCGCCATTAAGGCTTTTTGTTAAATTAATGTATGTTGCATCGCGCGTAGAAACGGCACCCAAAAGGCTCCATACCGAGGTAGCCTTGTCGTATTTAATAACTGTAGTTTTATTACTATTTGATGAATTGAAGTATGCAATGATTGGATTGTTATCAGCATCGAGCAGTATGGAAGAATGTCGTGCGGCGGTTACATTTCCTGAAGCAGCACCATTAACAGTGGCAGCCGGAAAAGGAACAAGGCTCCATGTTCCCGCATTAAATTTATACATCTGCAAAGGACCAGTTGAACCTGAACCTCCTACATACACAATATAAGGGATTTTCTTTTCCTGATCTATAGTAATGCCTACTGCTGAAGCGATATCCGCAGAAACCGCAGCAGCACCCACTGTTTCCCAGGAGATGCCATTAAATCTTTTTACATATGGTTTACCACCACTTCCAAACTCAGAAAAAACAACATAAGGAACATTGTCCGAATCAAATGCCATCCAGCTATTATGTGAATTAGCCATTTGACTTACACTGGTAGTAATGGTTCCCATAGAAAGATATAAATTATCAGCATTTGCTCCTAAAGGCTCCCAAGTACTCGTTGTGATATTAAAGGTTTTAACAGCCAACCTTTTTGCTCCTGTGGTAGATAGGTCTACATAATTGAGATAAATCTTACCATTGGCATCCGAAAAAATATAGGTATGACTCGCATTCCCTTCAGAAACGTTTCCGCCCACACTTTCCCAGGTATTATTAACATAGCGTTTTACCTTAGCAATATTTGCCTCTGTAAAAGCGACATATGGCACCGTCTCATAACTATCCTCACCGGATGCTAGTTCGATTGTTGTAATGGATGTATAACTTGAAACTGCAGAAGCTATTTGACTTTCATTACCAATAATTGGCCATGTTTGAGCGTACAAACTAGCGGTCGAAATGTGAAAAGCCGCTACTAAAATGGCTATTTTAAAATACGAGAAACTGATGGCGCTACGCCGGATTGATTGTAAATGTTTAATCATATAAGAGGTTTATTGGTTTATAAATTCACTGGCAATGCATTAAAGGCTTATTAGCAAATTGGTTAACGAAATCCAAACTCGTAGAAAGGTGGACATCGAATAAGTTTTCCTTATTAAAAGTCTAAACTATGGAGACTCAGACAGTCTTGCAACCTGTAGCATCCTGCTTTACTCGATTATCACTATTAACTAAAACTTGTGTATAAAATTGACAAGCAACAAAAGGTAGTTTTTAATTGCCGTCTTCAAATTTTGAATTACTTATTCGATTGGAGTTCGGTTTCAATTCATCCGGGCTTCTTTGTATACGTATCAAAAGATTCTCTCGAAGGATTTACAAAAACCTCTTTAACAACTTCAAAAGTTACATTATCCTTCGGATTGAATTTATCGGACAGCATATAATTTTGAAGGCTGATATAAATCGGGCCCGCAAGTCGGCGCTCTAAACTATCAGTTTTCCGTTGCCAACTTTATATTCGTAAAAACGGAAGATTAATTTTTCCTATCGGTATACCATTCCCAAATCTATTGTACGGCAGGGAAGTAAAAGAAGCCAGGCTGTACTGAAAGAACATGTTTCATAATAATTACATCTGAGAATTATAGCATTGGTAAAACTAAATAGCATTATTTAAATTTTGATTAAAGGATTATAGTGATAATTGTAACAATCATACGTACAATCATTGAAAGATATTTATCCTTTTTATGTGATATCCCAATTCTAAAACAATTTAATAGGCTAAATTAATACATTCGTTTTTCGAACAATCTTTATAAATCATGGAAAATCAGTTCTCATTAAAAGATAAAGTTATTATAGTTACCGGCGCCACCGGAGTGATTGGAGAAGCCTTTATACATAGTATAGCCGAAGCCGGCGGCATTGTAGGCGTAATGGGAAGAAATGAAGCCATAGCACATGAGCGTGCAGCTAAAATAACAGAACAGGGTGGAAAAGCTATTGCTTTGATTGCTGATGTTACCAAAGAAGACCAACTGATTGCTGCCCGCGAAAGAATATTGAAAGAATATGGGCAAATCAATGGCTTAGTTAATGCAGCTGGCGGAAATATTCCGGAAGCTATTGTTCAGAACGAGGATGATATCTTTAATCTGAACATGCAAGGAATGAAAGATGTTATGGATTTGAATTTAATGGGAACCTTGCTTCCCACCCAGGTTTTCGGACCAACGCTGGTTAAAAGTAAAGGCAGTATTGTTAATATTTCGTCGGTTACAGCACATAGAGCACTTACTAAAGTGATGGGTTACAGTTTGGCCAAAGCTGCCATTGAATGCTATACCCAATGGTTCGCTGTAGAGCTTGCTAACCGTTATGGCGATAGTATTCGCATGAATGCAATCGTACCGGGATTTGTGTTAACAGAACAAAACAGAACCTTACTTACCAGCAATGATGGAAGCTTAACGGAAAGAGGTAATCTGATTATCCAGCATACTCCTTTTAACCGTTTTAGCAAAGCCGATGAATTAAACGGAGCCTTAATATGGCTGCTAAGCGATGCTTCTAAATTTGTTACCGGAACATTTATTACAGTTGATGGCGGCTATAGCGCTTTTGGCGGATTATAAAAATCGCTGCCGGCATTATAATAACAGCGGCGATTAGACCTTTTATCTGATTGCCAATACTAATGACTGTGTTTGTGCTGCACCTAATTCTACACTTCTTTTTGTAGGAACAGATCCTGCAATTGAAATCGCATAGTTTCCTGAAGGAAGAATTTCCTCCCCTTTTTCATTTACTACTTTAAGCATTTCGGGTGTTACGGTAAACTGAACGTTTACCGATGCGCCCGGCTGTATTTTTACTCTTTTGAATCCTTTTAAAGAATAAATAGGAGCAGTTTTACCCGCGCCCGGTGAAGAAATATACAACTGTGCAACCTCTTCAGATTCTACTGCGCCCGTATTTGAAATCGTGGTTTCTACAATCACATCTTGATTCTTTCTGATTTTAGTTGCAGATAATTTAGGATTTGAATACGCAAATCTGGTATAAGAAAGTCCGAAGCCAAAAGGATATAATGGTTCGGCAGACATATACCGGTACGTTCTTCCTTTCATGGAATAATCTTCATAAGCAGGCAGCTGATCTAACGATTTAGGAAATGTAACCGGAAGCCTGCCGGAAGGAGATTCTTTACCGAACACAATATCTGCAACAGCAGTTCCGCCTTCTTCGCCGGGATACCACACTAATAAAACCGCATCCGATAACTCATCTACTTCGGCAAGATTCATCGGGCTTCCGCCGGTAATTATAGTAACCACTTTGTTTTTATTTCCGGAACGGATCTTCCGTAAAAAATCAATCTGATTTTGAGGAAGGTCATAATCCAGCCTGTCGCCATAATGCGAAGAAGCGATAGATTCGCCTTCCTCACCTTCCAGTAAGCCAGAAATACCCATAACCACAAATGTTACGTCAGATGATTTTGCACCGCCGGTTGTCCAGTCGATTGGATTAACATTTGGCCGGTCTAATAATATTCCGGGGCGATATTGCATCTGGCTGCCCGGTTTAATTGCCCCTGCCAAACCTTCCAAAATCGTTACCATATTAGGATTTACACCATAATAATTACCCAGAAGCGTAAAAGCATCTGCCGCATTTGGACCGGTAACAAAATATTTTGGTAAATCATCTTTAACGGGCAAGGCACCATTATTTTTTAATAAAACAATTGATTTTAATGCGGCTTCTTTCGCAAGAGAACGGTTTTGCGCACTATTAATAACTTCCGCAGAAATTGAGTTATACGGATTTTTATCAGCAGGATCAAACATTCCCAGTTTAAAACGGGTACGTATAATAGTAGCAAGTGCTACATCTATCTCCTTTTCGGTAATTAATCCTTTTTTTACTGCCTCAATTAATGCCGGATATTCATTTCCGCAATTTAACCCAACTTGTTTTTTAACGGCTAATGCAACGGCCTCGGCCTGACCAGGCACTACATTATGACCTTTATAAAAATCGGTCATGGCACCGCAATCTGTTACCACGTGTCCTTTAAAGCCCCATTCTTTTCTTAAAATCTGATCAAGTAACTGATTATTGGAGCAGCAAGGTTCATCATTTGTACGATTATAGGCACACATCACAGCTTCCACATTAGCATCAACCAATGCTTTAAATGCCGGAAGATAGGTTTCCCTTAAATCCTTTTGAGAAGCTATGGCATTAAATTCATGTCTCAATTTCTCCGGACCGCTGTGAACTGCAAAATGCTTGGCACAAGCGGCAACTTTTAAATAATCAGGATCATCACCTTGCAAGCCCTTTACAAACGCCACACCAATTTTCGATGTCAAATAAGGATCCTCACCATACGTTTCCTGACCACGTCCCCAGCGAGGGTCGCGGAAGATATTAATATTTGGAGTCCAGAATGTTAATCCGCCATATTTAGGAGAAGCACCTTTCGTTAAACTTACATGATACATAGCACGCGCCTCATCAGAAATTGCGCTTGAGACACGATGAATAAGTTCATCATCAAAAGTAGCACCTAGTCCAATGGCCTGAGGAAAAACAGTTGCTACACCCGAGCGTGCAACACCATGTAAACTTTCATTCCACCAATTATAAGCGGGAATATTTAACCGTGGAATAGCCGGGCTTTCGTCCAACATCTGGTAAACCTTTTCTTCCAGCGTAAGCTTTGAAATCAGATCGTTTACCCGTACCTCAAGAGGTTGAGTATTGTCCAGATATACCCGGCCTTGTGCACTGGTACTCATCTGAAATGCCAGAAATAAAAAAAGGGATAAAATAGATTTCCTCATAACAGGATTATTAGTGAATAATTGATGATGAATAAATATGCCAGATTGACTCTGATATTTTTATATTAAGAGTAAATTTAGGATAAAATTAATATTGCAACCGATTGCATTAATATTTAATTTTTTCCTACCTTCGATACTTCCTTTTCTTCCAAAAGAATATAGGTATATATCCGGTTACATGAATCCTGAAAAAGAAATTACTATTTATGATATCGCTAAGAGCTTAAATATTTCTGCAGCCACTGTAAGCCGTGGCTTAAAAGACCATCCCGGCATCAGCAAGGTTACTAAGAAAAGAATATTTGACGCTGCAAAAGATATGGGCTATCGCGTTAATTCGCTTGCAAGTAATTTAAGGAAACAAAAAACAAACACCATAGGTGTAATAGTACCGCGGCTGAACAGTAGCTTCATGTCGGATGCGATAGCCGGCATGGAAAAAGTGGCTAATAAAGCAGGCTATAATCTAATTATCAGCCAATCATTAGAAACTGTTAAAAAAGAAGTTGAAAATGCGTCTACTATGTTTAACAACCGCGTAGATGGCTTATTAGTTTCTTTAGCTTACGATACAAAAAACATAGCTCACTTCGAGCAATTTATAAAAAAACGTATTCCGGTAATATTTTTCGACCGTGTGTTCGATAATAAAAAAAGCCCTCAAATTATAATTGATAACTATAAAGCGGGTTATGAAATAACCAAACACCTTATTGAGCAGGGCGCAAAAAGAGTGATGCATATATCCGGAAATCAATCAAGAAATGTATATGCCGAGCGCTTTAGAGGCTATAAGGATGCATTACATGAATCTAATCTGGAGTTTTCAGAGGATTTACTTCTCATAAATAATCTAAGCTCTCAGGAAGGAACTGAAGCTGCCAGGCAAATTTTGAAGATGAGTAAAAAGCCTGATGCGGTTTTTGTAGCCAATGATAGTTGTGCCGTTGCTTGTATGCAGGAATTAAAAAAAAGTGGCATCAAAATTCCAAAAGATATTGCTTTTGCAGGCTTCAATAATGATCCAATCTCGCAGGTAATTGAGCCGAATTTAACGACTATAAATTATGAGGGAGAAGAAATGGGTGAAGTGGCAGCTAAGATTTTAATCGGCCATTTAAATAACAACCACGATATCGCACTAACACATACGCTTTTACTACGTCACGGGCTTATAGTGAGGCAATCTTCGCTAAAGAACAGCTAATTATTTTCAATAAAATGAAGAAAATATTAAGTTTCATCTTACTTGTACTGTGTGTTCAATTTGTTAAAGCAGAAACTGGCTATGAACTGTGGTTAAGATATAATCCGTTAAAAGATCCACAAAAAATTAAGACTTATCAAATTTCAGTAACCGAATTGATATTTCAGTCCAAATCAGAAACCTCATCATTAGCTAAAGAAGAATTAAAAAATGGACTTGCAGGTTTACTAGGCGTAAAAATCCCCGAAAGAAATAATATTACACGGGAAGGTGCAATTCTTGCAGGTACTTATAAAAGTTTAAATCTTAATAATTCAGTTATCGCTGAAAAGATAAAAGGGCTGGGAAACGAAGGATATTTAATTCATACTATTAATCAGAACAGTAAAAAAATTACTCTTATCACTGCAAACTCTGATGTAGGTGTGTTGTATGGGGTTTTCGCTTTTCTTAAGCTTATTCAAACGGAACAAAATATTGCAAATTTAGCTGTAGAAGATTCACCTGCTGTAAAGCTGCGCTTATTAAATCACTGGGATAACCTGGACAGAACTATTGAGCGTGGTTACGCTGGCTTTTCTTTATGGAACTGGCATACGCTGCCCGATTATATAGAATCCCGGTATAAAGATTATGCCCGTGCCAATGCTTCTATAGGCATTAATGGCACCGTTTTAACAAATGTAAATGCCAACGCGTTAATATTAACTAAAGAATGCCTGGCAAAGATTGCAGCACTGGCAAATACCTTCAGGCCTTATGGTATTAAGGTTTATCTCACTGCACGTTTTAGCGCACCTATTGAGATAGGAAAATTAAAAACAGCCGATCCGCTTAACGCCGAAGTAAAAGCCTGGTGGAAAGCTAAAGCCGATGAAATTTATAAATACATTCCTGATTTTGGCGGTTTTCTGGTCAAGGCAAACTCCGAAGGCCAGCCCGGACCGCAAAACTACGGCCATAATCATGCCGATGGAGCAAATATGCTTGCCGATGCTGTAACGCCGCATGGCGGAATTGTAATGTGGCGTGCCTTTGTATATGATAACAATGTACCAGACGATCGCGCAAAGCAAGCGTTCACAGAATTTAAGCCGCTGGATGGTCAGTTCAGGAAAAATGTAATGGTTCAGGTAAAAAATGGAGCGATTGATTTCCAGCCACGCGAACCTTTTCATCCTTTATTCGGTGCTTTACCCAAAACTCCCATTACAATGGAGTTCCAGATTACGCAGGAATATCTTGGATTTGCATCGCACTTAGCCTATTTAGCTCCATTGTTTGAAGAAACATTACAAGCTGACACCTATACACATGGAAAAGGATCTACTGTTGCCAAGGTAATTGATGGAAGTTTAGAGAACTATACTCTTACGGCGATGGCTGGCGTAAGTAATATTGGAAACGATATTAACTGGACAGGACATCCTTTCGCACAAGCCAATTGGTATGCGTTTGGCCGCCTTGCCTGGAATCCTCAGGCTTCTTCAACCAAGATTGCTGAAGATTGGATTAGAATGACCTTTGATAATAATAGCTCATTCATTAATCCTGTTAAAGATATCATGCTATCATCGCGTGAAGCTGTTGTAAATTATATGACGCCTTTAGGATTGCATCATTTAATGGGATGGAGCCATCATTACGGGCCCGGACCCTGGATTAAAGATAAGGAAAGGACAGACTGGACATCGGTTTATTATCATAAAGCAGATTCATTCGGAATCGGATTTAACCGAACTGCTACCGGAAGTAATGCCTTGAGCCAATATGCTCCTGAAGTAAGAAAGCAATTTGAAAACATCAATACTTGCCCCGATGAGTTCATCTTATGGTTCCATCATGTTTCCTGGGATCATCAAATGAAGTCGGGCAGATCTCTTTGGAACGAAATCTGCTTTAAGTACAATAAAGGAGTTGAGCAAGTGGGTATCATGCAAAAAGCCTGGGACCAGCAAAAAGGGAAACTGGATAATGAACGGTTTGAGCAGGTAAAATCTTTACTGGCTATTCAATATAAGGAAGCACAATGGTGGCGGGATGCCTGCCTGCTTTATTTTCAGCAATTTTCTAAAAGACCAATACCGGCAGAATACCCGCAACCGGCACATTCACTTGAGTATTACCAAAACCTGGAATTTAAATTTGTTCCAGGCATATAAATTTTATTTTATAAATATGGCAGAATCTAATACAGAAAAGAAAATAGCAATTGTTACAGGAGGAGCTTCGGGTATAGGACTGGCAATTGTACAGGAATTTGTAAGAAATAATATTTATACAGTTATTATAGGCCGCGACCAAGAAAAATTACGGCAGGCAAAAAACAGTTTTGGCGAATTATGTGAAACGATTTCATTTGACTTAGGAAACCTAAAAGGAATACCGGACCTGATTAGTGATATTGCAAACAGGCACGGAAAAATTGACGTGTTGGTTAACAATGCCGGTATCAATTTGAAAAAAGAATTTTGTGAAGTAACAGACGAAGAATTTATTGGTATTCTGCAAACCAATGTAGTATCTGTTTTTGCAATTTCAAGAGAAGTTTCAAAATGTATGATTGAGGAAGGAAAAGGTTCTATTATCAATATTAGTTCTATGGCATCGCAATATGGAATACCAAAAGTGATTGCATATACGGCTTCAAAAAGCGCCATTGATGGAATGACCAGAGCGATGGCAGTGGATCTGTCTCCAAAAGGTATACGCGTTAATTCCATAGCACCAGGCTTTATTGCAACAGAAATGTCGGCCAAAGCTTTAAATAACGATCTGGAGAGAAAACAAAAAGTACTTTCCCGCACACCAATGGGCTATTTAGGTGATCCGGCAGATATCGGAACAACTGCGGTATTTCTTGCCTCGGATGCTTCTAAATATATAACGGGTGTGGTATTACCCGTTGATGGTGGAAACTCTATAGGATTTTAAACAACCCTTTTTAACAGCCCGAAAGGGCTGTTTTTGCATTATCACAAACTGGCTATAACAAAAAAAGCCTGTCTTTTGGGAAGAACAGACTTTCAATATAACCAATTGTAAAGGAAGGACTATTTTACGTCACTTTCAGGCGGACCTAAATAAGACGGCTTCAATCCGCCAGCATCTATTACAAGCTTTTGCAAAACCACTCCCGGATCAACACGCCAGAATTTCAGTACATGCTTTCCGGCTTTCAGCCGATGCTGTGAAATTAAAATCTTAATATTATCGGCAACCGATTCATTCCAGGCCTTATCAGAATTATCCTGATGAATGTTTACTATCTGAGGTTTTTCATCATCAAAAGAAATAGCATACCGTAAACCAGTTGTGTTTGTAAAATCGATAGTAGGCGAGATATATGCGTTTACGTTAACTTCAGCATCTTTAAGCAAATTCACTTCATATTCCAAACGTGGGGAGTTTTCCGTAGGAATCTCACCTCCTGCAGTTACCGGATATGTTGTTACGCCAGATAAAGTCCGACCATAATCAGGAAGTACTTTCCAGTTAATAGAATTTTTTCCTAAGGCTCTTGTGTAATGTTCTGCTTCTATAGAAATATATCCGTTTGTCTCTGTAAATCCTGCAAGCTTTTCGCCCGCAGGATTATTAATAGTTGCATAAACAATAACAGTAGTAGTTGCCGAACTTATGGTAACAGGCATTTTTTGTAACCCGGCCGGAGCTTTTTTCCAGTCTATATTTACCAAAATCCGTTGCTCCTTATCAATTAATCCGCCGGTTGAACTCAACTTAATCCAGGCTGCACCCGGTTCTGCCTTAAATTGAATAGGAGATTTCCCTTTGTTAAAAACATCTATATAAAAGCCATCCGGACTATGAGGGTTAAATTCAGGCAAATCAGCATCTTCTTTAGAACCCGGCCAAACCATTTCAGAACCTTCTACTGCAAGTCCCAGGCTTCCTTGTTCGGGTAAAGAAATCGCTTTCACTGCCGGCATTACGTCTTTTTCTGGTTGTTGCCAGTACGTATATCCAATATGGGTCTGGTCCATCATATGATTCCATTTTCCGCCCGCCATTATCTTGTTATAGTAGTTCGATATCTCCGCATCCTTTGCAAATAAAACTTTTACACTGTCGGCCAGCTCGTTGGTTTTTGCCCTGCCTTGTGCTGCATATAAATGATTTTTTGCAACTGTAAAATAAAGTTCATTTAAATTCGCACTTGCTTTAACGGGATGAAGTACCAATTGAAAAAAGGCATCACGATAATTCTCGGGTAAAAGAGTATTAATTCGTTCAGTTTGTGCGGTAAGCATATTATATTCTGCAACAACTGTTTCAAATTCGCGGTAATTTGTCAGGCTATAAGTATTCGCATCTAATAATTCGGGCTTTCTTCTGCCATTATATTTAGTGTATTTCGATATAATATCAGCAATTTCAGAAGCGTATTTTGGACCAAACTGCTTTTCAGCCCAAAGACGCGTATATTCCTGTAAACGTTCTGCGGGCCATTTTTCAGGGTTCCAGGCATAGTCCAGAAAAAACTCGATTGGAAATTCCATCGGTTTAATATCACCAACGTTAACCAGCCAGAGTTTATCTGCACCATATTCTCTTGCCAGGTGCATTTGTTCATGCACCTTAGAAATAGGATTTGTGTTTATCCATTTATAATTTCGCGGACCGCCAACGTAATCGAAATGGTAATAAATACCATATCCACCACTTCGTGGCTTATCATTAAGCTTTGGAAGCTTACGGATATTGCCCCAGTTATCATCGCAAAGCAATAGCATCACATCATCAGGAACACGCATTCCTTTATCATAATAATCTTGTACCTCTTTATAAAGAGCCCACATTTGCGGAGTTTCTGATGCCGGCTTGCCGCTAACTTCCGCTATAATTTCACGTTGATCATGTACAATTTTTTCAAGTAGGGCGATGTTACTTCCTTCAGACATGGGTTCATCGCCATCGCCACGCATACCTACCGTAACAATGCTTTCGTTATTGCCCGTTCTGCGCATGCTTTCACGCCAAAAATCGCGCAAAGCCTTATCGTTTGTGTTATAGTTCCAGGCGCCTTTGCTATATCTGCGCCATTCATCATGCGCACGCATTAAAGGTTCATGATGCGATGTTCCGATAACAACGCCCATTTCGTTGGCCAGTTTAGGACTTTCCGGGTCATCATCATAAAAAGCACTTCCCCACATAGCGGGCCATAAATAATTTCCTTTAAGACGCAGAATTAATTCAAATACATGTTCATAAAATTTATGATTAAATCCACCGAATTTTTTCTTTGACCACCCAGATAATGCCGGAGCCTCGTCATTAATAAAAATCCCACGATATTTTACTGCTGGTTCCTGTTTAATAAGACCCGGTAAAACATAAATACTGGTTTTCTCTTTTACCGGAACATCTGCCCACCAATACCAGGGCGAAACACCGATTTGGGCGGATAAATCATAAATTCCGAAGATTGTACCACGTTTATCACTCCCGACAATTACAAGTGCCTGTTTAATTCCGGGCATGGGGTTATTAATCACTTGCGTGATAGAAGCTTCCCATTTTCCCTGAATTGCTGAAACGTCCAGTTTCTTTTCTGCTACCAGGCGATCGATAATTGGATTTTTACCCAGAGTTCCGATTAGAATAATTTCTTTTGTTAAAGGGGTTTTATCTATAAGCAGAGCAGGACTGGCTTTAGTTACGCGGTTAATATCTGTTTGCAGATTATTAACGGCACGAATAACACCTAAATCTTCTGCACTGCTTCTAACAATTGGAGCAAGCCTGCCTTTATTGGCTAAAGCAAATCCACCTTTAACTTTTTTAGTTGAGATATAGGATTGATCATCAATTCCATAAGAATTGGTAACGAAAAACACCAGCAACAAAGCACAAAAAAATTGAAATAACTTTCCGGAATCATTCATCATAATCATCTTATTTTTTAAAATTCACCACCTCCCAATAAGCCTTTTTAGGCTGTAAACTGGTATCAAATAATAAAGGATAGTTCTTTCTTCCCTGGACAGGATAAGTATCCAACCAGCTGTATCTGTCGGATATATTCCAGAATGTAACGCTTGTTATGTGTTCTTTATACTCCCGAAACACTTTAAACACCATCGCATATTTCTCTATTTGTTTTTGCTCTAATTCTGGCGTCAGAGTATCAGATTCGCCTTGCCTTTTTGCACGGCGTTCTTTTTCCCAGGGATAAACAGACATATCCAGTTCGGTGAAATGTATTTGCAAACCCAGTGAGGAATATTTTTCAATCGCATCGCGCAGTTCCTGTTCTGCTGGTTCGTAAATCGACCAGTGCGCCTGCAATCCAACACCATGAACAGGCACATTAGCATCTTTTAACTGATTAAGAAGTTTGTAAATCCGATCCCGTTTTTCAGGACGTTCTGTATTGTAATCATTATAAAATAGAAGTGCCTCCGCATCTGCAGCATGAGCGTATTCAAAGGCTTTGGCAATAAAATCTTCGCCGATGATTTGCAGCCATAAAGAATTTCTTAAGAAGTTATTACTATTGTCATCAATTGCTTCGTTAACAACATCCCAGGCATAAACCTTCCCTTTATATCTGCTTACTACAGTTGTAATATGATCCTTTAAACGTTGCAGCAAAACCTCTCTTGATACTTGCTTGCCTTCCTTATCGGTAAACATCCAGCTGGGTGCCTGCTCATGCCATAAAAGATTATGTCCTCTCACTTTTAAGCCGTGCTTTTGCGCAAAGTTTACAATGGAATCTGCATCGCGCCAGAAATATCGATTCTCTTCAGGATGTATGGGTCCCATTTTCATAGCATTTTCGGCAGTTATGCTATTAAACTCGCGCAGCAAAAGCTCAGCTTCATCGCCGTTTAATGTTTGCGGCCCTACTGCTACACCAATCGGGAAGTAATTTTTATAATAATCTTTTAAGCCTTTAACAGTACTGCTTGGATTTGAAGTATTCTTTTTCGTGGTACAACTCGAAATTAAAAGCATTGAAACCAGAATTGGAAGGGCTATACATTTATATCTGCTGTTCATGTGCGTTTAGTGGTTAATAAGATATTTTTTTCGCGAATTCAATAAACACAGGCCAGTCGTGCTGGTCAGTATGCGCACCTTCATGATTTCTAATCGCTATATCATCATTTTTTCCCTCGTTTTGAAGATCCGGACTTTGTCGTGATGCGTAATGAGAAATCAAGGCAACTGCTATAAATGTGATTAAAAAACTATACTTCCAAAGCATAACAATCTATTATTTATAAATCGAATCGTTACCCGAATATCCAAACCATTTATAGCTGGCTCTATTAGTTGATGGTTCGCCAGAAGATGTTGCATACACAGCGAATAATGAACCTACGAACCCGCCAGCTGTCCTGGTGCTTAAGAACTTTCCATCCAGATTATCTTTCAGCAATCTCCACTGATTGGTTTGTGTAGCGTAAGAAAAATCGTATTTATCTCTTCTGGCATCAATTTTCAAAAACACTTTCTTTTGATTGCCAGGTAAGGCTTGCTCCTCTATTAAATCCATACCTTTTGTTACAGGATTTCCCTGGTAAAGCTGAATAACATCTTTGCCTTCGCGGATAGATTTACAGATATAATAAAAGTGAAATTCGTTTTGAAAGATAATGAGCCCCGCCTTTTCATTTTCTTTACCGGCAGTAAAAACCATTTCAGTTGTAGCGCTGCTAACTAAATGCTGCTGGCGGCGAGCAATGAAAGCCGGATTTCCGCTACCCATACAGGTCTCAGGTAACAGATTCATGGTAACTCTATTATTCTTCAAACTATACCAGGATGTGTCATGCGTCCGGAGAAAGAGAAAATGAGAATTAAGCAGATTCCTGAACCTGAACCTGTAGTTAAAGTTGCCGTTTAATGCCAAGGCTTTCTTTTGTTTTACTTCTTTAAAAGTAACCGGATAGCTGTATTGCACTTCTTCATTATCCGCATTTATCACCGGCCAGCCATCTGCTGTCCATTCTACGGGTGCAATAAAAGTTTCCCTGCCGGTATTGTAATAATCACCTTCATAAGGTCTGACTGCTAAAAATACAGCATAAGTTTTACCATCCGGACCTTCTACCAAATCCGCATGACCGGTAGAGGTTATTGGATTTCTCCGGTCTGGATCTAAATGCCGCTGAGTCAGAATAGGGTTCTTTTCATAAGGAACATACGGTCCTGCAACATCCTTACTCCTAAAAGCAACTTGTGTATGATTTACCGATGTACCGCCTTCTGCAGCAAGCAAATAATAATATTCCTCTCTTTTATAAATATGCGGTCCTTCAATCCATACGGGTTTTTTGCTGATGTCTACTCCGCCATTAACCAATTGAATTTCTTCTCCTACAACTTTCAAATTCTGAACGTCGAACTCATACATTCTGATGGTCCTATGGCCCTCATAAAGTGGTTTATTGTTTGGCGAATCACTATTGTAAACGATGTATGCCTTATCTCCTTCAAAAAACAAAGAAGGATCAATACCTCTGGCTTGTGGCAATAACACCGGATCGCTCCATGACCCAGCAGGGTTTTTAGCAGTAACCACGAAGTTCCCACCATGATCTATATCCGTGCAGGTAACATAGAAGGTCCCATTATGATAATTAATTGCGGGCGCAAATAATCCGCGTGAAACCTGTTCGCCCATAAAATCCATTTGTGAAGGGCGATCGATTACATTACCAATCTGTTTCCAGTTTTGCAGGTCTTTACTGTGCATTACCGGAATTCCCGGAAAATAAGAAAAGGTAGAGTTAACAAGGTAATAATCTGTACCAACTTTGCAGATGCTGGGATCAGGGTAAAACCCCGGAAGTAAAGGATTTCTAAGCTGAAACTGAGCCTGAACCGAAACAGTAACAAATAAAAGAAAAAAGCCAAATGATACTCTTTTTATACAATGAGTTAATATTTCTGTCATGGTTTAATACTCGTCTGTTCTGAAAGAGGATGCTGGTAAGTTTTGTTTATTATACAGATTAGCACCTTCAGGATTATCTGCCCATGCATACCGCACCGCTACCGGATTGGCTATTGAATCACTCCAAACCTCCACTTTATTCCCTTTAATTTGTGCCCTGGCCCAAACGAACTTTTTGTCTGCACCAGCAATTGAAAAATACTTTAAACTATCACTGCCGTTTGCAATAAGCCCAGAGCCGGTATTGCTGAAAGCAAGTATAATTTTATTTCCCTTCACCTTCATAGATTGATAAACCGGCCCTGAATAAACCACATTTTTATCGCCATAAGCTATAGTATAAGCTGATAGAGCCAGCCGTTTACCTACATCTTCTTTATTGAGAGGATGAATATCGTTCCATTCACCAATATCCAGGGTGACTGCCATAGCAGTATTAGGCACTTCGAGCGTTTTAAGTTGAGCCTCTCTTAGCTCTGCCCAATTACTTTCGGAAGGCTGAGACTTTGCTTGCATAAAATTAGCTAACTGGACATATAAGAAAGGAAAATCACCCTGGTTCCAGTGCTTTCTCCAATCCAGAATTACGTCACTAAATAATTTTTTATATGCTTTTGGATTAGAAGTATTCGATTCGCCCTGATACCATATCACTCCTTTTATTTTATAATTCAATAAAGGTGCAATCATGGCGTTAAACAGGCCTGCCGGCTGATATTGAAAAGTTGTACCTCCGCCAGGCATTGGTTCGGATGCATAACCAAGTTTATATTGCCAATCTCCTTTAAGATCGATAACATCATTACCGGCTTTAAGACTATATTCCTTATCAGGAACAAAACCTCCACGCCCTGAATTGCTGATTACACGAACAGTAATTATATTTTTTCCCGCTTTCAGCAGATTTGCAGGTAATTCGTATCGTCGCGGCGGATACTGATACCCTGTAGTTCCGGCAAACTGGCCATTTACATAAACTATATCCCGGTCTACAATAGCACCTAAAACCAATAAAGCAGGTTTATTAAGCATCGATGCGGGCACATCAACTTCTTTTCTAAACCATATTACCCCGTTGATATTTTCAGTTTTATTAAAAGAACCTGCTATTTGCTCGTAATTTTCTGACTTATTGTAATCGAAAAGCCGACTATCATCCCAATAACCGGGAACTTTTGTTGTTAACCATGATGAGGCATCATAATTCTGTTCATACCATTTTACAGGGATATTTAAACCAGAATCCTCTTTTTCGATACGCTCGTTCCAGTTATTAGCTATTGCAGCATCCATTTTTTTAATACTGTCTACCATTGCATCATCTTTGTAGCGGTTTGTCAAAGCCAGAAAATCAGGGTATTCTTTTAGAGCTTCTTCACTCAACCAGGCTTCTGCCGGTGATCCGCCAACGGCCGATTTAATCAAGCCTATCGGCACTTTGTACTTTTGATAAAGCTCTTTAGCGAAAAAATAAGCTACAGCAGAAAAAGCTAATACATTTTCCGGATTGGCTTCTTTCCAGCTTGCTGAAGCAATATCCTCTTGCTTGGCTCGAAAATTATAAGTAGTTGCTATATTAAATTGTCTGATTTCAGAATTTGTGGACTTAGAAATAACATCTTCGTATTTCACCTTAACTCTCGACATGGGCAATTCCATATTAGACTGGCCAGAACAAACCCATACATCACCAATCAGAATATTATCGATAACAATATGATTAGTAGCATCAATGTTCATACGATACGGGCCGCCGGCTTTCATAGCAGGCAATGTAATATTCCATTTACCGTCTGAAGCGGTTACGGCCTGGTAGTTTCGATTGTTAAAACTCAGGGATACACGTTCTGTTGCGTCGGCCCAGCCCCAGATTCTAAGTTCTGTATTTCTTTGTAATACCATTCCATTGCTAATGAGCGCCGGCAGTTTTACGGCAGCAATACCACTAGCTGACCAACAAAACATAAACCAAAAAAATATTAATCTTTTCATATCGCAAAAACTATACACCAGGAAAAAAGGTCGCAAAGAAATACCTCTTAAAAGACTTCGCGCCCATTAATGAAATAATTTTAATTATCCGCTTTAATACTGAGTTCCCCTCCTTCTAGCCCATAAGACTCAGCTTTTATTTTAATAATTCCGGCTTCGCCTATTTTCCCTCTTACAATAATCAGGCAGAGGCCATTAAACGCTTTTCTTTCTAATGAAGCGAATGAAGTAAGATCAGCTGAATTACCATTATCTGTAGCTACAATTTCTCCAGGACCTTCAATCTTAAACGTTAAATTATTTTTAGATTGAGGAACCATCAATCCATTTTCATCTTCAACTCTGACAGTTACAAACGCGAGATCTTTACCATCGGATTTTAATATTTTCACATCACTTGATAAAGTAATCCTGGATGATTCTTCAGTAGTCTTAACTCTGTTTTCCGCCCATTTCTTTCCATCTTTATAAGCGAGGACTTTTAGTTCTCCCCGAGAATATATGACATCATCCCATCTAATCCTATACTCGAATTCGCCTTTTTTCTTCCTTCCTAATGACCTACCATTCAGAAAAAGTTCTGCTTCATCCCCGGAAGTAAATACATGAACCGGAGTTTTCAAGCCTTTTCTTTCGGACCAGTTCCAATGGGGCAGAATATGAGCCATGGGAAAATCCGGCCTCCAATGTGCCTGATATTGATAAAATCTGTCTTTTTTAAAACCTGCTAAATCAATAATTCCGAAATATGAATTTTTAGATAAGTAATATGGTGTCGGCTCTCCCAGATAGTCCCATCCTGACCACACGAATCCGCCCGCAACAAACGGATGTTTATCTTTAGCGGCAAATACTTTATCCGCCGATGAACCAAATTCTACAGAATATAATTCGTAGGCACTCACTTGTAACGTTTCCGGATTTGCGCCCGATCCGTCTTTAGCCGGGGCGCTGATATTTTCGGTTACAGGAAATAAGTATTCTCCTCTACTGCTTAAGGTAGCCGCGTTTTCACTGCTAAGTATTACCTTATCGGGAAATTTCTCGTGAAACGCATTGTATAATGGAAGAGTGGTAATACCTTTAAGCCCTTCGTAACCTAAACCATCTCTAATTCCTTCACCTTGATAATTTAAATTAATAACATCGCTAACCGCCGAAAAAGGCATATCAGGTTTCGAATAATTCATAGAAACAGTAGTTAACCTTGTCGGATCTTCATCCTTAACAATATCATTTAGTTTCTTAGAAAGTTGAGCTCCCTTGTCTTCCGTATATTGTTCCCCCACCTCATTCCCATAGCTCCATAGCATTATAGACGGATGATTTCTATCTCTTCTTATAAAAGATCTCAAGTCTTGCTCATACCACTCGGGAAAAATAAGATGAAAATCTAAAGGAGTTTTTTTCATTTCCCACGAATCATAAATTTCATCTACGACCAAAAAGCCCATTTGATCTGTTAATTCCAATAGTTCGGGAGCAGGTGGATTATGTGACAGTCTTATCGCGTTACATCCCATTTCCTTTAATAAATCTAACTGCCTTTTTGCAGCTTTAAGATTAAACGCAGAACCTAGTGCCCCTAAATCGTGATGTTGATTTACTCCCTTAATGTACACATGCTGATTATTTACAAAAACACCCTTCTCGCTGTCAAAACGTATATCTCTAATACCAAACTTAGTTTCATAAACATCCAATACATCTTCACCGGATGAAATAGTAGTGACTATAGCATATAAGTTCTGTTCTATACTTGGTAATGGATTCCATAGCTTCGGATTTTTTATATCAAAAACACTTTCCAACGTCTCAATAGAACCTGGTTTTACTGTTTTGCTGATTGATTTTAGCTTTAATATGGAGCTTTCAGCTTTAATCCCGTTCTTATCTAATAAATAGATTTCATTTATAATATTTAGACTTTTACTTGCTGAAGCGTCATTTTTCAGATCTATTTTAACATTTACATTCGCTGACGCTTTTGTAATATTTTTTGTAGTTATAAAAGTTCCCCATTGGTTTACGTGTGTAGGATTAACTTTTGTTAACCAAACATTTCTATAAATTCCAGCTCCGGGATACCATCTCGCAGAATTAGCGGGATTATCTATCCTTATAGAAAGTTGATTTTCTCCTCCTGGTATAATATACGGAGTAAGATCAAGCCTCCAGGAGTTATAACCAAAAGGCCATCCGCCGACTAATTTACCGTTTAACCATACTATTGCATAAGACATAGCGCCATCAACATCTAAATAAATAGTTTTGCCCTTGTCTTCTTTTGAAATATTAATTGTTTTTCTGTACCAAGCTACACCTTGTATAGGTAAACGTCCCATTCCACCGCCAACAATAGTTTCCCATCCTTTATAAAATGGTTCTTTAGCGGCCCAATCATGAGGCAAATTAACATCTTCCCAAGCAGAATCGTTAAAATCCCTTTTTACGAAAGGGAAGTTTTCACCAGGATTTCCTTCAGGTCTGGTATATCTTTTACTTGGATCTTTGATAAACTGGTTACCTGAAGGCAGAATCCAAGGCTTCAATACAGTTCTATTCGCATGAACTTCTACCACATCTGTTGGTTTACTGTCTGCGGCTATGTTGTCCTTATATTCATTAACCTCTGGACGGACATCATAAATTAAACTATCAGTTGTTTCTCCTGATTGATATTTATAGAACTTCCAGTCATTGTTAATCGATATTTTTTGCCTGACCTTGGTAAGGTTTTGTGCGCAAATGTCATCCAAAAATCCTGTAACACAACAAAATAGGATTAATCCTGTAGCAATAAATCTGGGTATTTTGGTAATATCAAACATAATTGAACGCAAACAATTGGCCTTCAGCCTTTTTTTAAAAAAGAGCTTTTAAAAGATACGGCATGTCAAAAAACAACGGTCCTTTTCTTTCTTAAAAGCGGCCGTTTCCAAACGGCCGCCTAAACCAATTAACCCATCTATTAGACTATCTGTAACTACTTCTGTAACTCGCCACTAAACTCACTGCTAACATCTTTTCCTGCCAACCCATCGGCAAAGCCTTTATAAGCGTGTTTGCGGTGATAGTCTTTATCCCATAGATTTGGACCATCGTTCGGAATCCAATACTCATGTTCTTTTTCGTTATCAGACACTCCCCATACCGTAATACCGTATTGCTGACTTTTTGGAACGTATTTATTGTACATTTCCACAACGTAACGGTACATTTCGGCTTGCTGAGCATATTGCTCTAAAGTTGGAGAGCTAGTGCCTACCTTAACGTCCAGCTCGGTTACCTTAACTAATTTTCCGGTAGCGGCTATTGCTTCAAACATCTTAGCTATACCTTCTTTATCTGAAGTGATAGAAATGTGCAACTGTGTACCGATGCCATCTACCTGTGCGCCTTGGCTTTCAATATATTGGATGTAACTGATCAGACCATTTAACTTGGTTAATGATACTGTTTCCAAATTATAGTCATTAATAAACAGCTTAGCGTCAGGATCGGCCTGTCTGGCTAATTTGAAAGCTTGTACGGCATAATCTTTTCCCAGATAATCCTGCCAATAGAACTCATCGGAAGCTTTATTCGCAACGTTGACACCCGACCGCAAAGTTCCCGACTCTGCCATGGCTTCGTTTATAACATCCCAGCCATGTACTTTGCCCTTATAGTGGCCAACCATACCTGTAATCCAGCTTTGCATGGCAGCGGTAATAATCTGCTTCTTCTCGTCTGCAGTTTTTTCTATAACAAGTGGCTGTCCGCCACCACCTGTAGCACCTTTTTCTACCAACTTCACATCATCGATATAGTACGTTACATCGGGAAAGTAACCCATGTCAAAGCTCAATTTTAAGCTAGTGCTTCCGTCTTTATAGGCCAGGTTGTTCAAATCGACACTGATTAAAGACCAGCTTGTACCTGTTGTAAACGCTTCTACGGTTCCTGTTCCTTGCCAGTCCATCCACGGATACTCGTTAGAAAGTCCCGGAAAAGAAATTCTTCCTTTACCCGCAGCATTAGATTTCACATAAAAAGATAATGTATAATCTTTTCCGGCTGTTAATGTTATCGCAGGGCTTTGCAGTTGTAAATCCCATGCATTAGAAGACGTTGAGGATGAAGTCATTTTTACGGAATAAGTACCGGCATATTTGTCTTCATTGGATACAGTGATACCTGCTCCTGCATTTGGTGCAGCCCAGCTTCCCAAACTTCCTGTTTCGAAATCACCGTTTGTTGCATAGTTAAACGCTGCTGCTGGTGCATCTTTATCTACCACGCTGATTGAATTGATATCAATATAATACACGCCTGGGGTTTTCCCTAAGTCGAAGGAAATTTTTATTTTATCTAAAGCAGCAGTCCAAGCTTTCCCAATGGTAGATGCGTTATAGGTAACTTGTTTCCATGTACCGGAAGTAGTAAACATTCCAGCTCCATCAATCCATGGATAATTATCAGACATTGAGGAACCAAAAGACAAGCGACCGTTTCCTGCACCTTCAGATTTTATCCAGAAAGATACTTCGTACGCATGTCCTACAACTGCTGCAATCTCGGGAGTAGTAAGTTGCGTATCCCATTCATTGCCTGCTGTGGTAACTTCAAACCGTACAGCCGGACCGTTACTATTTAATCCTCCGTTTTGGACTATAGACATCCCGGCACCATTATTTCGTCCCCATCCTCCAAACGAACCATCTGTTAGACTACTCACGCTCAATATACTACTACCAGCTACCGGGACAACAACTGGCGCAATTAAACTATTCAGATAACTTGCGTTCTGATTGTTATGCCAAATGAGCGTATGCCCATAAACTTTCAGTCCTGCTTGGGTAAATTTATCAATCGCGGCATCTACCCCTGTAAAATTCAATTGCCCATTAGCACCTACCATAAACCGGTGCTTCATTGAATTAGATAGCGTAACCTCTTTGAAATTCTCGTTCACGATATTGCGGTAAACCTCATCGGAATTATAAAGGTTTTCATCAAGTCCTATCCCAATAGAATAATCTTTAGCATAATTTTTTAAAGGCTCATAACGGGATATAGCCTCCCGCAAAGCAAGCGGAAGCTCTGCACCGGTAACCTCACCATACATCGGGTCTCTGCCCCATTCCATATCTTTTTTACAAGAACTAAGCATGGTTAATGCTATAGCGCCGGTAAACAAGGCGAGGTTCCATGATTTATTTAATTTCTTTTTCATCTGTTTATTTTTTTAAAGGTGATGAAACGATCATGATTTAATAATCATACCCCTTGCGGGCTTAGCAAAATCATTACGGTTCATAATAATATCCTTATGACAAGTTTAAATAGTATTTAATCAAAATCACTAAACACCGGTGTGTTCAACGGTACAATCCTTATGTTATCAAAATAAATATTGACATTGGTCGGCTGAGCTTCTACTCCATTTATCGGTCCGTTTTCTAACCAAGGTCCGGCCTGTGCATACTGAACTGTAGAAAGCACAGTTAACACATCCCCAAAGGTTTTGCCCTCAAAATCGGCACTGCCACTAAACGGTAATGTAATAGTAAACCATTGGCCTAGATTAACAAAAGGAACACGTGATCCATTCGATTCCCATGGTGCATACAAAAGGGCATAACGGCTTGTTCCAAAGCCGTCAGCAACCACAAAACGAATATCGCCAGAGTTCCAGTCGCCGTTCACAAAGATATCCATTTGGATAGCTACTTGATCTGCAGAGGTAGTAGCAGGTATTACAGTTTCGGGAATCCTTGTAGCCCAAACACTATTATTGATCCAATAACGCGTTACATCCACTGGAGCATCCGAAGCATTCATTACAGCTCCGTCTTTATTCAATGACCGATATTTGCCTTGCGATTTTGGACCATCTCCGCTTACCGGCAATACAGCATCCAAATCGTCCGATATCCGGCCCTGACTCCAAGCTTGTGTATTTACATCATCAAAATTGTGTAACAAACCTTTCTTAAAGTTAAAGTACGATGGAGAATAAGCTCCTCCGTTTACTCCCAGAACTAATAACGAACCTCCGTCTGCGGATACATTTGCGGGTACTGTTACTGTACAATACTCTCCTTTTTCGTTATCCGATTCGATGCCGTCTGTAACCACAATATTGCCCGGAAAAGTAACGCTTTCTATGGCCTGTAAACCTGAACCGTAGATTGTAATCCTTTCTCCTGCTTTGGGCATTGTATGCGAAACTGATGTAATAGATGGCGCAGAAGAACGGATTTCAAATGGATACACATATTCTTGCCCGTTCTTTTCGATAATGATCTTATTACGTTTTTCTGGATCGGCGTCTAATGTAGGCGTTTTCGATCCAATAGAGAGCCAGATATTATTATCTGTCATCAAAGCCGGATTAAAAGAGGTCTGATAGCCATTGATATATATCTTCTGAACGCCCATAAGACCGGTTCCTTGTATCCTAATGGTTTGCCCTAAGCGAGCAAACTCAACCTTGCGATCTTTTACATCAGAATTTACATTTTGTAAGTAAACCGCGTCGACGGTTACAGGACCACTGCTTCCTTCGTTATCTTTTTTACAGCCTGTCAATCCTAGCATCAGAAAAATAAAGCCGAGAAGGACGTATCGGGTTGTTATAAAAACTTTTATATTTAAACTTTTCATGTCTTCTTCGTTTTTAATTAAACAAATCGGTAATTCTTTCCTCGGTAAACACATATGGCACCGGCGCTTCTCTCAGCAAAGGATTTTGAAGCAGCTCCGACTCGGGATAAGGCATTTGGAGTATCGCTGGTGTAACAGCTCCTACGCCTCTCTCTCCATTAGCCCGAGTTGGATCTAACTTTAAAATATTCGGCGATTCGAATAAGAACGGAGTAATAGTACTTCTGTTCTGGCTGGTTATGTAATTAAGCACCTCCTGTTGCTTGTAATATGCCCGGCTAACTAGATCATACCAGTATTGCCCTTCCATACAAAATTCTATGCGTCGCTCGTAACGTAGATCCTGGTACGATATGCTTGTTTTTTTCGGCATCACAGCCCGAACGCGTACTTTGTTAAAGTACTCCAATGCAGTAGCATCCGCTGTAGAGCTCGAATTACCAAGAATGGCTTCGGCATAATTTAAATAAACTTCTGCCAAACGTAACATATAGGTGTTTAAAGCAGAGTTCATAGGTCCTATGGCGGGATTGTCTTTTGGAGAGCCTACTATACCTTTTTTAACATTCAAAAACTCTCTGCCGTTGGCTCTATCGTTCAACAAACCCCCGTTTGCCTTATTAATCTCCGGGTAAAAGTCTCCATAACCAATCCAGGTAGCTTTTCTGCGAATAACATCCGCCGGATCGTATTCTTTGATTACATCGTAGCTAGCCCTGGTGGCATCGCCCCAAGCGGAACCATCTCCAGTTATTTCAGAACTATAAGCAAAGTATGCCTGATGCGGGTTGATGTATCCATAGCCTGTGGTGTTATCCAAGCCGGGAACCCATTGGAGCGCAAACATAGATTCGGTATTATTATTATTTTCTATTTTAAATAAATCGGGATAATTATCCATCAAACGGAAGGAGCTCTGCGTAATCACCACTTGGGCGGCATTTTTGGCCAAATCAAGATATTGCTGGTTACGTGTTCCTGAATTGGGATTGGCCGCATTATCGACATAGCCCGAATAGGCCAGATACACACGAGAAAGCACCCCATATGCCGAATACTTATTTACTCGCCCTGCTTGTGCGGAAACAACTGGAAGGTATTTAGCGGCAAACTCCAAATCACGGATAGCAAATTCAAAAACATCCTTTTTAGGACTTGTATGCACAACCGGTTGATTAACAATAGCGCTTGGATCTTCTGTAATAATCGCATCTCCCCACAAAGAAGCCAGGTACCAATAGGCAACTCCACGCATAAATCTCGCTTCGGCTATGTACGACCGCTTCTCTGCTTCAGTAGCTGAACTTTGGTTAATGCTAACGATTACCTTGTTCGATTGTTGAACGATAACATAAAACGACTTCCACGCTTGTACCAACGGAGCAGTAATTCCGGTGACTGACAAATCCGCAAAAGGATAAATGTAATCAGAGTAAGGCGCAGACAAATTGTATGACGCTCCATCTCCCAATCCAAAATAAAATTTATCATTAAAATCAAACCACACTACATTGTACAGCGGAGAGGTTAGAGAAGGCAGATTTTCGGCTGTCAAACTTCCTCCTATAATACGGTCGTTGGGCGTAATGTCCAAATAATCTTTACATGATTGCTGGAAAGGAACGAATCCCAATAGCAAAGCAATCACCATATATCGTGTTATTTTTATTTTTGTTTCCATAATACTACAGACTAAGGTTTATACCTATTGTATACATACGAGGTGTAGGATAACGGCCATTATCCACACCGTTTAACTGATTGCCGCCGCTATACGAAATGCCAACCTCTGGATCGTAGCCCGAATACTTTGTAAAAGTATATAGGTTTTGAACATTAGCATACACTCTCGCGTTTTGAACTTTGATTCGTTTTAATAGCGTTGATGAGAAATTGTAAGAAAGCGCAACATTTTGGATTCTAAGGTACGAGCCGTCTTCAATAAAGCGATTGCTCAATATATAGTTATAATCCGACGCCTTTTGGCCAACAGCTAAACGGCTCATGTCCCAATCTCCACCAGATATCATCACATTCCGATAATCATTTGGTCCATCGGGATCTATAAGGTCTAATTTTGCATAATTTAGTGCTTTCGTATACAAATTAGATGTATTTCTTCTCGGATTTTCTAACGTTCGGCGTGAATAGTTGATAACATCGTTCCCTACTGACCCGGTTAAGAATACAGTTAAATCCCAATTTTTATAATTGAATGTATTGCCCAAACCAAAAGTAAATTTAGGTTCCGGATTGCCAATAAAGGTCCGGTCCTGCTCGTTTATCACTCCGTCCGGAGTTACATCTTTGTAAATATAGTCTCCTATCCAAAGGCCGCTCATTTCGTCAATGGGCAAATCAGACATGACGGGAATGCGTTTGATGTCTCCGTTGGCATCTTTGTAGTAAAAGTCTGTTGCCTTTTCAAATCTCCCGACAACTTCATAACCATAAAACTGACCTATAGGCTGGCCTACGACAGTCTTGTTGATCAGCTGAAGATCAGAACCGTCTGCCAGGGTGCGCTCATCTGTTCCTGTTTGTGTATTAATGGACAGCACTTTATTCCTATTTAGAGAAAAAACTGCGTTTGTACGCCAGCTAAACCTTTCCTTTTTCATATTAAGCGTAGATAGCGAAAACTCTATCCCTTTGTTTTCAATAGAACCTAGATTAACCCATGGACTCGAACTAGATCCCAAGCCGCTTGTTCCTGCGTAGGCAGGCAAAGAAGCTTGTAATAATAAGTTCTTTGTTTGTTTATGGTAAACATCTGCGGTCAAGGTGACACGGTCGTTCCATAAAGTCAAATCTACTCCAAGGTTGCTCGCCTCTGTAGTTTCCCATTTTAGATTTGCGTTGGGCGTATTTTGAGCAATAAGTCCCGTACCCCAGTTTGTTGTGGCGGTACCAAAAGTGGCCAAATAAGCATAATTATCAGGTATATTCTGGTTTCCAACCAAACCCCAACCTACACGAACTTTTAAATCTGAGATTGAAGAATTATCTTTCAGAAACGCTTCGTTGCTTACTTTCCACGCAAGTGCCGCTGAAGGGAACCAGCCTGTGCGATTCTCAGGCGCAAACTTGGATGATCTATCTCGTCTCAATGTTGTGGTCAATAAGTAACGATCATCATAGGAATAAGATATACGACCAAATTCAGATAGGATAGCGCTTGCACCGGAATAACCAGTATTTGCTGCCGTGGTTGCATCTCCGAGATTAAGATCTGTTGAACCGTTTGTTGTATAACCTGTACGCGAACCACCTAAAAATTCCCAGGAATTCTTTTGCATTTCCTGTCCCAGCATTGCAGTTAAACTATGGACATCAAAACTCTTTGTATAAGTTAGGATATTACGCCAGGTCCAAAACTTATTGAACTGCTTTGAAAAAGTACCCTGATTGTTATCCATGAATTGTGTGGTAGATAAATGATAAGTTGGCTGAAACCGGTAAGTATTTGGGGTATTATAGTCAAAAGCCACCTCCGAACGTAGATTCAGACCTGGAATAATGTCTGCCGAAACATAGGTATTACCACGGATACCGTAAGATTCCATTCTGTTAGATATCAGCTGAGCCATTGCCATTGGATTGGTAGGCATAAACTGTTCAGTAGACGCAGCAAATGTTCCATCCGAATTCCGTACCGGTACATCCGGTGTAGTTCTTAATGCGGTCGCAACTAAAGATTGATCGGATACTGTTAAACGCTGGTTCAAATTATTAAATGCAAAATTTATCCCTGCTTTCAAATAGCTTTTTACCTGTGAATCAAAATTACCCGTCAATGATAAACGTTTAAATCCTGAACCTGCCGCAATACCATCCTGGCCTGTATAACCACCCACCAGTGAATACGTGTTGCCCTCTTTCCCTCCGGAAACGGAAAGATTATGATTATTTAACGAAGCATTGTTGAATAGCTCGTCTTGCCAGTCAGTTCCTTCACCAAGTAATTCCGGTCTAATAAAATTACTATTTGGATTGATTAAGCTGTAGCTTGCCAAGGTATTACGATGTTCAGCATATTGTCTGAGGTTGAGCATATCCATCTTTTTGGGCAACTGTTGCAAACCTACGCTTCCATTATAGCTGATAACAGATTGCCCGGACTTTCCTCTTCTGGTTGTGATGACAATCACACCGTTAGATGCTCTGGAACCATAAATAGCTGTAGCCGACGCATCTTTCAACACATCTATGGAAACAACATCTGCCGGGTTGATGGATGCCAAAGCGTTGGTATTGGTATTAGCTCCGCTGGAAGCTCCTCCTTCTATGATAACACCGTCTATGACATATATGGGTTCCGTAGAAGCGCTGAGCGAGCTTATCCCCCTAATGCGAACGGTGTTACTTGAACCAGGCATACCGGAGTTTTGTTGCATCTGCACACCAGCCACACGGCCTTGCAGAACCTGATCAATGGCTATAACACCCGATTCGGCGATATCTTTTTCCCCAATAGAGCTTATCGCTCCGGTTACATCTTTTCTTTGTACTTGCCCATATCCAATAACGACAACTTGTTCTAACTGGTTAGAGGTTGGCTTTAATGTTAAATTAAGCTCTCTGCTAACTGCGCCAACATTTATTTCTTGTTGCTCGTAACCCATAAAAGAAAATACCAATATCCCGTTTTCGGGAATGATAACTTTATAGACGCCATCTACTGAAGACGTTGTTGCACCAGCACTTCCTTTAATTTTAATCGTTACCCCGGGGAGCGGTTGCGATGTTTCATCTAATACCTTACCGGTAATAGTAACCGTGGTTTGGGCAAAAGTCCGAGAAATACTAAAAAATAAAAGTATCAAAAGGATGACTTTTGAATGCCATAAAAAAAAGGCCGGGGGATCATGTCTTACAAAGCCTGTAAAAAACGCTCTCATAATTAATTAGTTAGGTTTATTATTAATAATTTAATTGGTCTCCAAAACATTGAACATCTTAGAATTCTTAAATTGCATTAAGTCTATGAAATCTCATGCTATGGTTTAATTAGTTAATGTTATTCGGGTCGATATCATTGATAGAACCGAAAAAGGGAATACCGTCAAGTACCACCAGCGGATCATCTTGTCCATCGTTGGAGTTTGCGCTTAATGAGCGCGATGTTTGCGTCAACTCTACTCCCGGCAAATATCCCTTTAGAGCCTGTTGGATATTAGCGGCAGGTACATCGCGTAACGCTTCTCCGCAAATTGAAGAAACCGAACCGGTTACAGTTTCTCTCCGTTTAGTCCCGTGACCGATTACTACCACTTCATCTAAACCGGTTGCAGATGGCAATAAAGAAATATTAATACTGATTGTAGAAGCATTTATCCGTACCTCTTTGGATTGGTAGCCAAGAAAGGAAATCAGTGTGGTTTCATTCGGCGGAACCGTAATTCTAAATGCTCCGTTAACATCTGTGGTAACTCCGGTACCGATTGATTTTTCTTTGATGCTAACCGCCGGCAACGACTGGCCGTTTTCATGGGTAATCTTACCGGTAATGGCATTTTGGGCCAATGTAATCAGGGGAAGAACAATTAAAAGAAGCACTCCTCCCAAGGCTTTTAATAGTCTAATTCTTTTCATAATGAATTTTTAAGGTTTATTTCGTATATATTGTGGTTATTGTGTATTGCCATTACTTTGTAATAACAAAACCGTTCTTTGCTTATTACTTTTGTGTTTTCTTCATATTCATAGATTATTTGGCTTTTATAATCAATCAATTACGTTTAGATTAAAAGGATTGAATATTAATTGTTCGTTAGTATAGTATAAATATTTACGCCAACGTTTGCATTTTGCTTCCTGAGTTGAACTGGCGATCTAGCTGTTATAAATCAACAGACTTATGCCAACGTTTGCATTTTACAATAAATAATAAACAAGGAGGCTATTATGCATTTCGGTATTTGGTTTTATACTTGGTTATTAAATTTGGTTTAAACAAAAATAGTAATAAAATCAATAATTGCAACCGATTGCATGAAATATTTAAAATAATTTTCAATATGCTATATAAGCGTTCAATTGCATATTTTACTAATGTTATCGATTATATTTGTCGAACTAATCCTGATTATTAAAATGCAGTTAGAACAAACCATGCGTTGGTACGGTCCCAACGATCCTGTAAGTTTATCAGATATTAAACAAGCTGGTTGTACCGGCGTTGTTACAGCGCTTCATCATATCTCTGTTGGTGATATCTGGACAATTGAAGAAATAAAAAAAAGAACAGCAATAGTAGAGGATGCCGGTTTAACCTGGACTGTTATAGAAAGCTTACCTGTACATGAGAGTATAAAGAAACAGCTCGGAGATTTTCAGGTTTACATCGACAATTATAAAACCAGTTTACAAAACATTGCAGCTTGCGGTTTAAAGGTGGTTACTTACAACTTTATGCCCATACTCGACTGGATGCGTACAGATTTAGAATATGAGATGGAAGACGGGAGTAAAGCGTTGCGGTTTGAAAAAGCGGCTTTCATTGCATTCGATCTCTTTATACTCAAACGGCCTGGAGCAGAAGCAGATTATACTTCTGAAGAAATACAAAAAGCTACCAAACGTTTCGAAGAAATGTCTGAAAGCGAACGCGAAACGCTATTTAACACCGCATTACAAGGCTTACCCGGAAGCGAAGAGCAATTTACTACAGAAGAGATTTTAACTGCACTCGATACTTATAAAGGCATAGATGCTCTGAAGCTTAAAGAGCATTTATACTATTTCCTGCGCAAAATTGTTCCTGTAGCCGAAGCTGAAGGTTTAAAACTTGCCATCCATCCTGATGATCCTCCCTATCCTATTCTTGGTTTACCCCGAATAGTAAGCACTGAAAAGGATGCACAGGACTTATTAGCTGCCGTACCCTCTCCTGCAAATGGCCTGTGTTTTTGCACCGGCTCTTTTGGTGCCAGACCCGATAATAACTTACCTGAAATGATAAAACTTTTTGGCGACAATATCCACTTCTTACATCTCCGCAGTACGCAGCGCGATGCAGAAGGAAACTTTTATGAAGCCAATCACCTGGAAGGAAATGCAGATATGTATTCCGTTATGAAGGAAGTAATATTAGTAATGCGCCGCAGAAATATATCTATTCCGATGAGACCTGATCATGGACACCAGATGCTTGATGATTTAAAGAAGAAAACCTATCCGGGATATTCGGGCATTGGCCGCTTGCGTGGCTTAGCAGAATTAAGGGGTTTGGAAATAGGAATCGCAAAATCCATCTAACGATTTAAATAATAACCAGGAAGGCCAAAAAATTGACCTTCCTGGTATCTAATAAGCTACTAGTATACTATAACTGCTTTAGCCTGGTTAAATCCGTTTATAGTGACTTTAACATAATATGTTCCTGCAGATAAACCGGCAAGATTAAACTCTCTCTGATATTCACCATTTTTTACATCTTTTACGGTTTGAATTAATACTCCCCCTGAATTGTAAACTGAAACTGTGATAGTTCCATTCTCTTTGGTATTTACATCCAGTTTAAAATTTCCTTTTGATGGATTTGGATAGGTACTTATTCCTTCCTGTCCATTAATTGCATAGGGACTTGCTCTAAGTCCTGACATTTGTGTCTCTGAAATACTTGAGATTAGATTAATTACAGACATTGGCTCAATTCCGTAAATCAGTTGTCCCTTATAATAAACTGTAATATGATTATTTTCTGCTAAAGCAGCCTTGGGCTTAAACGAATAGTCATCAGTTTCATTAAAAGTGGTCCAATTGCTTTTAGCAATACGAAAATCGATAGAACCAGTAGTACTTAAAGGATAAAGTAAACCAAGCTCCGGATTAGCGTTTAACTCGAAATAAGTATCAGATCCACCTAATCCGGCGGCATTTATAAACTGGCCTGAAAGCTTATTGGTACCCAATTTAGCATAATCTATCCAGTAATTTAATGCAGAGTTACCCTCTGGAGTAAACCAGTATCGTAACGATAAATCTTCATACGATAAAGGCACATTTCCTTCGTTGTTAATCTGTAAGGTAGCACTGATGGAATTAGAATTGGTGTTATTGTTTTTATTCGCAAATAAGACTTTAAGCTTTACAATAGAATCGGACGGCGCTGGTTCTATTCCCCAGATTAAGTTGCCATTTCTATACAATGTTATATGATTATTAACAGAATATGTATTGCCTGACTGATAAGAATAATCATCAGCCTCATCGAATAAGGCATAATCTTTATTACTGAAACGAGATTGTATTACGCCGGAATTATTTCCCGGAGCAAGCAAAACAGATGGCGCAGCAAACCCATATTCGATATATCCTAAGGCACCATTTAATGGCTGTGCAAGCGGCACATATTTCATCGTAACTTTATTACTGCCTAATTGTGCATAATCAATCCAGGCGTTAATCCCTGCAAAGTTTTCGGCTGTAATCCAATAACGCAAGGTTAATTCACTGTATGCAACCGATACAGAATCCTGATTGGCAATTTTAAGAAATGGCTTTATAACATTATTCGTTTTCTGGCCATTATCACCATCTTGATAAAGAACCTGCAGGTTGTAAGAAGAAACGACAAGCTGCCGGTTAACAGTTGAAGGCATATATAACTCATTTCCTGATTGCGTTGCAGTGATAACTGCCGTACCGATTCCTACAATATGGATTTTACCATCTATAATGCTAGCAATGCTTTCATTGTTACTAGTGTAAAAAATTGGCAATCCGGAAGATGAAGAAGCCGTTAGCAAAATATCGGCATCGCCAACTCTAGCATCAGACAACGGATTAAAGGTTATATTTTGCTCTGCTTTTGTAACCGATAGCACCTGACTAACCGGAATTGCTGCCAGATAAGAAGAATCTCCAGCCTGATAAGCAGTTATTGTTGAAGTCCCGGCACCAAGCAAATGAATCTTTCCATTAACAATAGTTGCTACAGCCGGATTTGAACTGCTATAATTAACCGGCAGGCCAGATGTAGAAACTGCGGCAGCATCGAAATTATCATCAGTAGTTTTTTTAGCCTCCAGAGTTGCAAAGTGAATATTCTGTGCATCCTTAGCAGCAGCCAATCCGGCAATTTCCCCTGCAGATAAGGCATAATTAAACATTTTTATCTCATCCAGCATTCCCTTGAAAGGACTGTTTAAATCGTTGCTGTTTGCGATATATAGCGGTTCAGTTCCTCCTATACCATTTACAATACCTGTATTATCATTCCCTTCTATTGCCAGCGTGCCATTTCTGTAAATCCGCAACTTTTTAGCTGCAACATCTCTAACAAAGACAATATTAACCCAGGTGTTATTTAAGAAAGTAGTGCTGCTCATAGCAACAGAACTTTTTACTATATCATCATCTACATTCAGACTGATGTTGTCATTTTTTAATTCCACACCATACCATCTTCCTGTTGCTCCGGTAGTAATATTCTTAGCAAACGTTCCTTTATGGAAAATATAAGCAGAAGTAGTTGCAACTGCGGGCTTTGCAGCTTTAACCCATAATGAAATACTAAATGAGTTTTTATCGAATTCAATATTTTCCTTATTTGGTATGCGTATTCCCGAATTTGCATTTACAGTTTTTAAATTCAATCCATTGTTTACCCGGCCTGGTTCCCAGGCATAGTCGGTAATATTTTGCAATGTGCCATGAGTTTGGTAGGGAGTATTATCGGTAATTGTAAGGCCGGCTAAGGTGTCGAGTTTCCAATTTGCAACCACTCCTTTCGGAAATGGTGTTTTAAATGACCAGACAGCGCCTTCTGTAACGCCTTCCGGACCAACAGCATTTACCTTCCAATAATAAGAAGTATTTGGGCTTAAACCGGCAAATTGGTATACAGGATTATTTAATAGCACATCTGCTTTATATGCAAGATTATTATTACTCTCTCCGAAATAGAGTTTGTACACTGTGGTATTAATTCCACCTTTCCAGCTCACACTTACCTGATTTGCAGTATCGGTGACAGAATTATTTACCGGATTTGGAGAATACGCCTGTAAAGGCAGCGGGCTGGTATGATACAATCTTAATATTTCGTCTTCAGACAGGGCATAATTAAACGCTTTCAGTTCGTCCAGTCTTCCGGCAAAAGGTGCATTAAAAGAATTTGTATTTGCAATTACCAGCGGCTCATCGCTACCAATACCGCCTGTAGTATTATCGGCACTTTCGATAATCAGTGTGCCATTTCTATAAATTCTTAACTTTTTTGCTGCAACGTCTCTGACAACCACAACATGGTTCCAATTATTATTAAAGAAAGTGGAGTTACTTGTTGTAGCCGAGCTTTTTGTAACATCATCGTCTACAGAAAAATAGATATTGCCGTCTTTTAATTCCAGGCCCAGCCACTTTCCGGTAGTTCCGGCAGATAAATCTTTAGCAAAACTGCCCTTATGAAAAAGATACTTAGATGTTGCAGATTGTGCAGGCGCCTTTACCCATAACGAAAAACTAAATGAGCTTTTGTCTAAAAGCAAATGGTCTTCATGCGGAACAAGAATTCCGGATGCCGGAGTCATTGTTTGAAGATTAATACTATTATTTATTTTACCGGTTTCCCATTCATAATCAGGCACATCATTGATTTCAGCATCGTTTCTGTAAATACTGCTATCGGCAGCTACTGTTCCAAATGTTTCATCGAATCGCCAGTCGCCAATAATACCTAAAGGATAGTTTTTAAGCGTTTTAAAAGTCCAGACGTCGCCTGTAGTTGTTCCTAAATTATTCACTGCATCAATCCTCCAGTAATAAAATGTATTTTCTAATAACCCCGCTACAGGATAAGAAGCAGTTGCTTGTTCACCTTTAAAAGCAAGCTGGCTGGAATCTGTGCCAAAGTATATTTTGTAGGATAAGGTATTAGCGCTTCCGGTCCAGGTTAAGCTACGATTTGCGATATCCACGCCTGAGGCGCCGTTTGCCGGCGATGGCAAGGAAGGCATAGCAGGCGCTGAAGGCGCAGGAATCGTTTTAGATGTAAGTGTAGCGTAGCTTGAGCTTTCTGTTGCGCTTATTCCTTTTACTCTATAATAATAAGTTGTATTCGATACCAACCCCGAATCGATAAAACTGGTTGTGTTGGCATCAAGTGTATCTAAAACAGTAAATAGAGTTCCGTTAACAGAGCGTTCCAGAATAAAATTACTTTCCGAATCAGAATTGTCTGTCCAGCTTAAATGGATTGAACCTGATGTAATGGTTCCGGCCAAAAGATTAGAAGGCGGCTTCAAAAACATCACCGGCGGATTTGAAGCCAATTCGTTGATATATACTTCAATATTTAAATACCCCGTTTGGGTAGTGCTCATCGCAACCGCATCATCTTTATTGTTTTTATTTAATCCGTTTGCATCTTCCCAGGCATCCGGCATACCATCGTTATCAGAATCTAAAGGAGCTGGTGCGCCAAATACATTTCCTAAGCCTCCGTTCGCTAAGGGCAGATCTGTTTCGCGATACACATAAAATCCTTTGACACCTTTTGATTGTACTTCATCTACCATAAAAGCATCCAATTCATCCCTATGCGGATAGGTTGCGCCCACATTATCGATTACATGCTGATATGCCTGTGCTGCTGTAAGTGCAGGGTTTGCCATCGGATAAGCAAAAGGCTGCGATTTAAAAGCCTCTTCTGTAATTCCAGGATATCCGGCAGAACTTCCGTCATAAGGCACTTCTGTTCCATCTAAAATGCCATTCTTATTATTATCAAAATAATTTCCGGAACCATAAATATTAAAAGTTCCGGTACCTCTGGAAAATGGAGAAGTTTTACTGGGTGGAGTTAAAGGACCGCCCACAAAATAATTATTAATAATATTTACTTCAGATACTCCGGATGAGCCGCCCATAATATAGGCATCGCCTGACCAACCATAGTTCATGTCATCGCCTAATCGATTGCCGTTCCCCCAGTTGTAAACCACATTGTTTACAAATTCATTAACACCTTTTACTTTAGGATTCCGGGTTTTATTACTGATGTATAAGTTTTTAATTAAGCTTACTTTGCCACCATCAGGTGTTTGTATTAAACCACCTGCTGAGTGATTTTCGCGATGCAGACCCTGACCAATAATCGAATTTTGAATAGTTATATTATCCGGCGAAGTTCCTTTTCCATCCCAGTTAATCGAGAACACTTCATCCATCGCCCATGCAAATGACATGTGGTCAAAAATCATATTTGCTCCGCTTGCCAAACCAGAAACATCTTTTCCGGAATTACCTGTTGCACCTAAGCGCACTCTTAAAAAACGGCATATCGTATTATTCGCATTGGTAAATGTTACTCTTTTGTTAGAAATTACTATTCCATCGCCAGGAGCCGTCTGACCTGCAATAGTAATATTTGAAGCCACGCTCACATCAGTTGTAAGCCTGATAATTCCTCCCACAGCAAAAACCACAATTCTTCCTGATTTACTTACTGCGTCACGAAAAGAACCTGTTCCGCTATCGTTAAGGTTAGTAACAATATATACTTCTTTAGAAGCAGAAGCTCTGGCTCCGGCGGCATATCGTCCAAAGCCTTCTGCCCCGGGAAAAGACAGGGTTTGGGCTTGTATTTGAGTAAATAGACCAGAGAAAAAAAGAACATAAAGCAGATTTATCTGCCAGCGGAGTAAGGTAGAAATCTTCATACACGTGGGTTAATTGGTTAGTATAGTTAGAAAGTTTTTACAGTATAGGTTTAGAAAAAATTGGTTTTCGTTCCAACCGGTTTCATCCAGGCAACCTAAGATTTATTTAAAAGAAATGCAATGCTGCCTTATGTTCAAAACAACTTTTATACGTAAAAAAGATGTTACCTAATAAAAAAGCCTCGCTGCTAAGCAGTGAGGCTTTTTTATCCATTTAAAAACACAGCTTAAAAAATAAACTTCGTGCTTAAAAAGTTAGAATGTTCATCACTAATAATCTCATTAAGTAAATGCTTATTATTCTCGTTAAGCTTGGTAGCCACTAAAGAGCGGATAGAAAACGAGCGCAATGCATCTACAACAGATAATGTCCCTTCAGCACTGTCTTTTCTGCCGGTAAATGGAAATACATCCGGCCCGCGCTGGCACTGGCAATTAACATTTACACGGCTTACCTGGTTAACCAGAGGATCGATTAAAGAGGATACCTCATCAGCATCATTGCTAAATACACTTACCTGCTGGCCGTGGGTAGACTCAATCAGATATTGAATGGTTTCTTCAATATCATCAAAAGCTACGACGGGTATAACCGGGCCAAATTGTTCTTCACGATACAATTTCATGTCCTTGTTAACCGGATATACAATTGCAGGATATACAAATGATTCGCAGGTTTCACCTCCGTTTTCATTAATAACCTGTGCTCCTTTTGAAACAGCATCAGCAATACATTCTTTTAAATACCCTGGTTTACCTGGTTCCGGAAGCGGAGTTAAAGCAACGCCCTTTTCCCAGGGCATACCAATTTTCAGTTTTTCAACTTCTGTAATTAACTGGCTTAAAAACTCATTAATTATACTTTTATGAACAAAGATAATTTTCAGTGCAGTGCACCGCTGTCCGTTAAAAGACAAAGAGCCAAGAACGGTTTCGCTTACCGACAAATTAATATCTGCGTTCTGAGTAATAATGGCTGCATTTTTGGCATCCAAACCCAGAATTGCCCTTAGTCTGTTAACCTTAGGATGCATCTTTTTCAATTCATCAGCTACTTTACTGGACCCGATAAGCGTTAACACATTAATTTTCCCCGACTGCATTAAATCCGGAACAATATTATGTCCGCGGCCATAAATGGTATTTACTACGCCCTTAGGAAAACATTCCTTAAACGCATTAAGTAATGGATAAAATAAAAGCGTACCATGCTTAGGCGGTTTAAACAAAATGGTATTGCCCATAATTAAAGCAGGAATTAAGGTGGTAAATGTTTCGTTTAAAGGATAATTAAATGGCCCCATACACAAAACTACACCAAGCGGCGAACGCCTAATCTGCGCTACAATTCCCTGTTCGATCTGGAACCTGGAAGAATCGCGATCGATATCTTTTAAGGCATCAATGGTAGCATAAATATATTCTACTGTACGATCGAACTCTTTAATAGAATCGGCATAAGATTTACCGATTTCCCACATAATAAGCTTTACAACAATATCTTTTTGCTCCAGCATTTTTTGTGTGAAATTTTCCACACAGGTAATCCGCTCCTGCACACCCATTGTTGGCCATATACCCCGGCCATTATTATATGCTTCAACCGCTGCATCCAACGATTCAATCGCTTCTTTTCTTGTACATATCGGATAGGTTCCAATTAGCTTACGCTCCAAACCATTTTCGGTATTTACACAAACCGGAGAATAAACCGAATGAACATCGCCATTCCAGGGTTTCATTTCTCCATCACTCAAAAACTCCCTTTGATGAACTTCATCTATCAGGAATTCAGATGGAATCTGGTTTTCCCGGGGAAAGATTGATTTAAGATCTAAGGTGTGATTCATTTTTAAATTTTGATAAATTAAGCATATATCCAAAACGGATTTTATATACTACAAAGAAAAGAGATCTTCGAGCTACCGAAAATCTCTTTCTATGAATGTAAATATTCAATTATCCTCTTTTTATAGAGTTGAAATGTTACATACCTGTAATAGGGCGATATTTAGGAACCAAGCCCTTCATAACAGCCCAGCCAATTAAATAACATACTGAACAGATGGAGAAAATAATAAAATATCCTGCCTCTATTCCTTTAAAGCCCATAAATACCATTTGTGACTGCTCGCTGAAATCGAACAGCATACCTGATCCCTTATTGATAAAAGTTGAGCCAATACCACCAGCTAAACCACCTATACCAGTAATGGTAGCAATTGCCTTTTTAGGGAACATATCTCCAACAGTTGTGAAAATGTTTGCCGACCAGGCTTGGTGAGCTGCACCCGCAACACCAATAATTAAAACAGGAATCCAATAAGTAATATGACCTAATGGCTGAGCTAATAAGGCAAGTAATGGGAAAAATGCAAAAATTAGCATTGCTCTCATACGGCCCTCATAAGGATTCATTCCCTTTTTATCTACAAAATAAGTTGGCAGCCATCCTCCGATAATTGAAAGCAGAGTTATCATATAAAGCACAAAAAGAGGCAAAGCACTTTCTGTAGAATCCATTTGATAAACGTCGCTTAAATAAGCCGGAGTCCAGAATAAGAAGAACCACCAAACGCCATCGGTCATGAACTTCCCGAAAGCAAAAGCCCAGGTTTGCTTGTACTTAAAGCAATCAATGAACGATGCTTTTGTTGTAGTTTCCTCAACATAATCAACAAGCTTCCTATCAGCAATTATATCTTGCTGGATATACGCTAGTTCTGCCTCGTTTACTTTAGGATGAATTTCAGGTTTATGATATACAAATACCCAAAAACCCATCCAGACGAAACCCAGAGCACCGATAATAATGAAAGACATCTCCCAGCCATAAGCGTCTGCAATAAATGGAATAGATATAGGCGCTGCCAATGCACCTACTGTAGCTCCTGCATTAAAAATACTGGTTGAAAATGCTCTGTCTTTTTTAGGGAAATATTCTGCTGTAGCTTTAATTGCTGCAGGAAAGTTCCCTGCCTCTCCCAATGCTAATACAAAACGTGCAAAGATAAACAACGTAACGCTCACAGACATAACCATCCCTGTATCGTTAACCGTCGCGATTATTTCTTTTGCACCTTCAAACCCTACAAACCAATTACCGGTAACTATACCTGATGTTGCTATTCCGCAATACGCATGAAGACATGCGCCCACAGACCATACACCAATGGCCCAAAGAAATCCTTTTTTAGTGTCCATCCAGTCTACAAAGCGACCGGCAAACAACATGGATGCTGCATAAAAAATAGAAAATAAAGCAGTAATATTACCGTAATCATTATTTGTCCAGTGAAACTCTGGAGCTATAAAATCTTTCCACGTAAGCGAAAGAACTTGTCGATCCAGGTAGTTGATCGTGGTTGCAAAAAATAACATGGCACATATAGTCCACCTGTATTTTCCGATTTTCTGTTGGTTCATTTGGTTCGTTTTAAATTATTTGCAAGATTTAACTAATTCTATTGTCTTAATGGTGTTTTGAGTTAATAAGTCGTAGTCGCGATTTTCCATGATATCCTTAGTTACCAGGTTACTCCCCATTCCAACTGCACAAACACCTGCTTTAAACCAACCTGATATATTTTCTTTCGTTGTATCAACTCCCCCTGTAGGCATAAATAATAAATCCGGGAACAATGCTTTTATTCCGGCAAGGAATGACGGGCCTAAGATATTACCAGGAAATAACTTAACCAACTTAGCACCTAACTTTTCTGCTCTGATAATTTCTGTTGGTGTCATACATCCCGGAACCCATAGCATGTTGTTTTTATCTGCAACTTCAGCAGCATCTTCTACCAGACCCGGACTAATAATATAATCTGCACCAGCATCAATAAAAGCCTGCGCAGAATCTGCGTTTTTTATAGTACCAACGCCAAGGTACATTCCTTTTAATTCAGACTCACAAACCTTCTTCATTTCCCTGAAGTTATTTAATGCTGCTTCACCACGGTTAGTGTATTCTACTGTTTTTATTCCGGCTTTATATAGTGCTCTTAATAAATCAATGCTTACTTGTGTATCTTTATTAAAATACAATGGAAGTATCCCTTGCTCAGGTACTAATTTTAAAAGTTCAGCTTTCTTATCCATGTTAAAAAAATAGGTTATTATTATTTAAGATTATGTAATTCGGGCTAAATTAGAAATTATACATTAAAAAGACGAAGATTGAAATGGCACGGATGTAATTATTTTTTTACGCAAACGTTCCCGATATCTTTCTTACAAATTATTGATGTAAAATTACTTACTATGCAACTTTAGTGTATTTTTGCGGTTCAATATAAATTATCAATCCTCTTTAAATATATAAGTATTGTACTATGTCTAAAAAAGTTGTAACACTGGGAGAAATCATGATGAGATTATCCACTCCCGGATTCGAACGTTTCGTGCAAGCAGATAGCTTTGACGTAACCTATGGTGGTGGCGAAGCTAACGTTGCGGTTGCTGTATCTAATTACGGCCTGAATGGTGTATTTGTAAGTAAAGTTCCTGACAATGCATTAGGACAAGCAGCTATTAATCATATCCGCCGTTATGGTGTAGATACTCAGTTTATGGCCAGAGGTGGAAAAAGACTGGGAATTTATTTCCTTGAGACTGGTGCATCTGCCAGAGCTTCTCAGGTTATTTACGACCGTGCTGATGCTTCTATCGCGGACGTTGATGCTTCTGAATTTGATTGGGATGCAATTTTTGAAGGTGCAGACTGGTTCCATACCACTGGTATCACTCCGGCATTAAGCGATAAGGCAGCTGCATTAACTTTGGCGGCCTTAAAAGCGGCTAAAGCAAAAGGTGTTACTACCAGTATCGATCTTAACTATCGCAAAAAACTTTGGAGCAAAGAAAAAGCACAACAAGTTATGTCTGAGCTTTGCCAGTATGTTGATGTTTGTATTGGTAACGAAGAAGATGCTGAAACCTGTTTAGGTTTCAAAAGCGCAGGTACAGATATCACTAAAGGTGAATTAAACCTGAACGGATATAAAGATGTATTTCAACAAATGAAAGCTAAATTCGGCTTTAAATATATCGCTTCAACTTTACGCGAAAGCCATAGCGCATCTGATAACGGATGGTCTGCATTAGTTTATGATGGTAACGAATTCTATCATTCTAAACAATATGAAGTACGTATCGTTGACCGTGTTGGCTCCGGTGATTCATTCGCGTCTGGTTTCATTTTTGGTTTAGTTACAGGCTTGCCAATGGCCGAAGCTGCTGAATTTGGTGTTGCTGCTTCTGCATTAAAACATACCATTCCTGGCGATTTAAATCATGCTACCTTATCTGAAGTGAGTACCTTAATGAAAGGTGATGCTTCCGGACGGGTTCAGAGATAAGAGAAATCTGGAAGCTTAACAACAAGCTTTTATCAGATTTTATATTACAATCCGTCTTGACGTACAAGGTTAAGACGGATTTCTTTTTGACACCAAAAATTATTAACCATGATAATAGACTCATTAGAAAACGCCGAAAAATATTTTAGCGTTCATCCGCTTTTCGAAAAAGCTTTCGAATACCTTAAGGCTAAAGATTTAACTCTTTTAGAAGATGGGAAATTCGATATTTCTGAAGGAATTAAAGGCATCTTAAGCACCAAACCCGGAAAAACCGAGGCAGAATCACTCGAAAAATTCGAATGCCATAATAAGAACATCGATATCCAATTTTGTATCAACGGAACTGAAACCATCGGCTGGAAACCACGCGCAAAATGCGAAAAAGTTAAAGCAGAATATAACGATGAAAAAGATGTGGCTTTCTATGACGAAGCTCCTGATATGTTTTTCAAGTTAACAGATAATCAATTTGTTATTTTCTTTCCTGAAGATGTACACGCACCGATGATTGGTGATGGTGTTATTAAGAAATTAGTGTTAAAGATTAGGATATAGGCAAATCAGAATGCTGATGATATTCTAAAATTAACACTTAGAATCATATATAAAACGATAACAAACGAAAAAGGAGCAACCTAACGGCCGCTCCTTTTTCGTTTAAAAGATTATTATAATATTACAATGTTACCCCGGTTTTGAAGATAGCAATCTCACGGAAACCATTTTTCTCATGATGTGCCTTCTCTCCATTAGCCACGGCTAAAATCTTATCTACAAACTTTTCTAAGGCTTCGTCAAATGTTTGATCTTCGGCCAAAGGACCTGCATTAAAATCAATCCAGTGTGGCTTTTTAACAGCAAGCTCTGTATTGGTAGCAATTTTTAATGTAGGAATAAAGCTACCAAATGGTGTACCGCGACCGGTTGTAAATAATACAATATGGCAACCGGAAGCACCTAAAGCTGTAGTAGCAACTAAATCATTACCCGGAGAAGAAAGCAGGTTTAAACCCCTGTTCTTTAAACGCTCGCCATATTTCAATACATCCACTACATTAGCTATGCCGCCTTTTTGTGTACAGCCCAAAGATTTATCTTCTAGTGTAGTAATACCACCGGCTTTATTACCTGGGGAAGGATTTTCGTAAATAGGCTGTTTCTGATCGATGAAATATTGTTTAAAGTCATTGATCAAATGAACAGTTTTATCGAAAACTTCTTCATTAACGCAACGGTCCATCAGAATTTTTTCTGCACCGAACATTTCCGGAACTTCAGTTAAAATGGTTGTTCCGCCCTGGCTGATTAACCAATCTGAGAAATAACCAACAAGCGGATTTGCTGTAATTCCTGACAATCCATCAGAACCACCGCATTTTAATCCTACTCTTAATTCAGATACAGGAATCGGCTCGCGCTTATCCTGACGAACAACCTCGTAAATTTCTTTTAAAAGTGCCTTAGAATCTTCAACTTCATCTGAAGTGCTTTGGCTTGAAAGATATTTAATACGGCTCTTGTCGTAATCTCCCAAAGAAGCCATAAATTCATTTATTACGTTATTCTCGCAGCCTAAGCCTAATACCAGAACCCCGCCAGCATTTGGATGAAGGGCGATATCTCCCAGAATCTGACGGGTATTTAAATGATCGTCTCCTAATTGCGAACATCCGTAACTGTGTTTAAACACTTCTATACCGTCAATATCTGTTGGATTTTCTTCTGCTTTAAACTCACGGATAATCTGTTCGGCAATACCGTTTACACAACCTACCGTCGGAACAATCCAGATTTCGTTACGAATACCTACCTCACCGTTTTTCCGGCGAAAGCCGTTAAACGTTAGATTACGATTAGGGTGCGGAAGTTTGTCCAGCAAGTTCGGGTCATATGAATAATCGAACACATCGTTAAGGTTAGTTTTTACATTATGCACATGCACATGTTCTCCGACCTTAATATCAGCAATAGCATGTCCGATAGGATATCCGTATTTTATAATATCGGCACCATTAGCAACATCTTCAATCGCAATTTTATGTCCCTTCTCAACATCACTAAGTAATGTAATGCGTTTGTTGTCTACTTCAACAACATCACCTGCACTAAAATTTTTCAAGGCAATAATTACGTTGTCGCGAGCATGAATTTTAATAAACTCTTTCATGTTATATTTCTCTCTCATTATAAGGAGATCGTCTCAAAAGTTTAAACGATGTGTCATTCCCAGATTTATTTCAAGGTCTATACATCTTCAAAGTAGAACATTGAAGATGCTGAAATAAATTCAGCGTAACACAAGCTTTTGAGACGCCTCTATTTTTAATTAAACGGTTTCGATCGCTTTTTCCATTCCCAGATTCTGGATATTAACCAAATGCTTGGTTACCGCAGCAGTTAATCCTTCTACCTGATTTAAATCCATTTTCCAATTTTTCTCAAATCCCAGCACTTCAAAGACTACAGATTCAAGAGATTCGTCGCTGCCATCGTATTTACTCCAGGCAGTTTTCAACAATTCTAAAAGAATCAAATCATCATTTAATGAAATTGCTTCTTCGCCACGTTTACCTTTATAAAAAGCAATAGTAGCAGCTAAAGAGAACGCAAGCTTTTGCGGGATTGTTCCCTTTCTTTTTTTGTATTCCAGTAATGAGGGTAATACACGTGTTTCAAATTTCGACCATGAGTTTAATGAGATACTCATTAACAAATGTTTTATATAAGGATTTCTGAAACGGTCTATAACATCATTAGCAAACTGCTCAAGTTCTTCTTTAGGAAGGTCTAAAGTTGGAATAATCTCGTCGAATATTGCTTCTTTAATAAACTTACCTACGACATCATGTTCTACTGATTCTCTAACGGTATCTAAGCCATATAAGTATGCCACAGGTACTAAAGTGGTATGTGCACCATTCAGGATTCTTACCTTACGTGTACGATATGGAGTCATATCCTTTACGTATTTAACATCCAAACCAATTGATGGGAATGGAAGCTCATCCTGTAAAGATTGCGGCGCTTCAATAACCCATAAATGGAAATGCTCGCCTTCTACAACCTGCTTGTCTTCGTAGCCTAATTCTTCTGTAATTTCAGCGATACGCTCTCTTGGATAACCCGGCACAATACGGTCTACCAATGTATTGCTGAATGTACAGGCAGTGTTTAACCAGTTTACAAATCCTTCACCAAAACCCCATTTTTCAGCAAGCTGAAGAAGAATTCTTTTAAGGTTATCAGCATTTTTTTCGATTAACTCACAAGGAATAACATGAACGCCTTTTGAGGTATCACCGTTAAATGTTTTATACCTGTGATTTAACCAAACAGCAAGCTTAGCAGGATATGAATTTGGCGGAGTAGCAGTAGCAACATCATTTTCATCATAAGCAATACCAGCTTCGGTAGTGTTAGAAATGATGTAACGCATCTCCGGATTTTCAGCAGTTTTTAAATATGCATCAAAATCCTCATAAGGATTTATACCACGGCTAATTACGTCGATGGTTTCATGGTTACTTTCTGCTTTACCATTTTTAAGGCCTCTTAAATAAAGCGTGTACAACCCATCCTGCTCATTAAGCATGTTAACCATACCATTTGCAATGGGTTGAACCGCTACTACAGAGCCGTTAAACTTTCCGCTTTTATTTAATTCATGAAACATCCAATCAACAAAGCATCTTAGGAAGTTACCTTCTCCAAACTGAAGGATTTTTTCAGGATATTCTTTATATCCTGTGTAGGTTGTTTTATTTAGTTGCATATCTTATTAAAAAATCAAAATTCAAAATTGACTAGTGCTCATGATCAGTGCCCAGTTTTGTTACCGTTAATATATCCTGTTTGGTAGCATCACCTTTTTCCTGAAGCTTCCCGAATGCCGCTGCTGTAGCATAATTTACAATCTCCTGCGGTGCATGATTATTATAAAAACCATAAATAAGTCCGCCCATAAAGCAATCGCCGCTTCCGGATCGGTCTATTACTACATTTGCCCTGAATTCATCAGAATTATATTGGTTCCCACCGGTATATAAGCTGGTATAATATAACAAGTTATTACTGTCGCTATCAAAACGGAATGTATTTCCTACATGTTTACATTTAGGAAATTTATCTATAATCGCTATAGAAGTTTCTCTGGCATGTTCCAGATAATCTGCCCGTGTACCTTTTTCGTGAATCTGAGAATCAACCGGGACACCTAATAAGGTATTAGCGGCCCATATATTTCCCATTACCAAATCACAATGTTCAACTAAAGCCGGCATTACTTCAACAGGTTCTTTGCCGTATTTCCATAAGCGGGAACGATAATTCAAATCCAGAGAAATGGTTATATTTTTACGCGATGCAGCTTCAACAGCTTCGAGGCACACATCGGCTATGCTGGCATTAAGAGCCGGACTAATAGCCGTTAAATTAAACCATGAAACATCATGCAGCACTTTATCCCAATCAATCATTCCTCGTTTTAATTCAGAGAAGGCTGAGTTTTCGCGATCATAAACCACACTGCTTTTTAAATCTGCTCCCCGATCGAGATAATAAACACCAATCCGGTTTCCTGCAAAATGGACGGAAGATGTATAGATACCTTTATATTCTAAATAACTAAGAACATGTTCCGACATAAAATTGTCGGGCAAAACGGTACAGTATTTCACCGGCACATTCCAGCCTGCCAGGGCAGTTGCTGTATTTGCTTCCGCACCACCCATATACAAAATAAACGGATGTTTTTCTGCTTCTTCTATTGCCGGCGATATTCGTAACATCAACTCGCCAAAGCAAAGTATCTTACTTATCACAAGTTGAAATAATTTTTTGCGTTGTTGTAACTAATATCCTGAACAATTTTCCCTAACCATTCCATATCAGCAGGCAATTCGCCGTTTTCTACATCATCACCAAACAGGTTACAAACTATTCTTCTGAAATATTCGTGACGAGGGAATGATAAGAAACTACGTGAATCTGTAAGCATACCTACAAAGCGGCTCAATAAACCCATGTTAGAAAGTGCATTCAGTTGTTTAATCATACCATCTTTCTGATCCAGGAACCACCAGCCTGAACCAAACTGAACTTTGCCGGCTACAGAACCATCATTGAAGTTTCCAATCATGGTTGCCATTAATTCATTGTCGGCAGGATTTAAATTATAGATAATGGTTTTAGCTAACCTGTCTTCTGTATCCAGTTTATTTAAAAACTTAGATAATTGTCTTGACTGACTAAAATCTCCGATAGAATCCCAACCAGTATCAGGACCTAATTTGGATAACATACGTGCATTATTATTGCGTAAGGCGCCCAAGTGATATTGTTGAACCCAACCTTTTTCATGATCCCAAACTGCAAAATGAATTAACATTGCAGATTTGAATTTAAGCATTTCTGCTTCTGTAATAGATTGGTTGCTACGGATTTTTAAGAAAATTGATTTAATCTCCTGATCAGTATAATCTTCCGCATAAATTTGCTCTAAGCCGTGATCTGATATTTTACATCCGTTTTCTGCAAAATAGTCGTGACGTTGCTTTAGTGCTTTAAGATAGGTGTCAAAATCAGCAATACTTAAATCAGTTACTGCTTCCAACTTTTCAATATAAGCATTCAGGCCGGCGATATCATCGGCAGCCATTGCTTTATCCGGACGGAAAGCCGGACGAACTTTAATTTCTGCACCATCTTTAATTACCTGCTGATGAAAGTTCAAAGAATCGATGGGATCGTCTGTTGTACAAACAGCTTCCACATTACGCATTTTTAGCAAACCTTGTACAGAATACTCTTTGGTTTGCAGTTTTGCAGTACATTCATCATAAATTTTTCTGGCAGACTTGCCGTCTAAAATATCATAAACATTGAAATACCGCTGAAGCTCAAGATGGGTCCAATGATATAAAGGATTACGCAAGGTATAAGGAACTGTTTCCGCCCACTTTTGAAACTTTTCAAAATCGCTTTTATCTCCGGTAATATAAGCCTCATCAATACCATTAGTACGCATTGCACGCCATTTGTAATGATCGCCATAAAGCCAAACCTGAGTTAAATTTTCGAAGTTGATATCATTTGCAATCTGCTCCGGAATTAAGTGATTATGATAATCAATAATCGGCATGTTCTTAGCAAAGTCGTGATAAAGTTGCTTTGCCGTTTTTGTGTTCAGTAAAAAATCCTCGTCTAAAAAATTCTTCATACCCTTTTTGTTTCCTTAGAAGTCCTATTATGTTTCAAATTATTATAATGATACGCCACGCTTCCATGGAATGAAATCATTCTGCCCATGTCGCACCGCTGCTATTTCAACTTCTCCACTTGCCACACCAATAATGTAATCGAGAATACGTTCGCCTGCTTGTTCAATTGTTTCCTCGCCTTCAATTACTGTTCCTGTATTAATATCCATTATGTCGTTCATTTTATTGAACATAATAGTGTTACTTGCAATTTTAACTACTGGAGTAACAGGATTACCGGTAGGCGTACCTAAACCGGTTGTAAATAAAACTATGTTTGCGCCCGAGGCAACTTCAGCGGTGGTTGATTCTACATCGTTACCAGGAGTGCACAATAAATTTAAGCCTGGCTTGCTAACCTTTTCGGGATAATCCAGAACTGCTGTTACGGGCGAGGTTCCGCCTTTTTTAGCCGCACCGGCAGACTTTATAGCATCAGTAATTAAACCGTCTTTAATATTACCGGGCGATGGATTCATATCAAAGCCAGAACCTACTTCTTCTGCACGTTGAGCGTACGTTTTCATTAAATGAGAAAAACGTTCTGCATTTTCAACGCTAACACATCTGTCGCTTAAGTTTTGCTCTACGCCACAAAGCTCAGGAAACTCAGAAAGAATTACAGAACCTCCTAAAGCGACTAACAAATCTGAAGTGTAGCCAATGGCAGGATTCGCCGAGATTCCTGAAAAACCATCAGAACCGCCACATTCTAACCCGATACAGATTTTACTTAAGGGCGCAGGTTCCCGTTTAGATTCATTTGCACGCACCAGGCCTGCAAATGTTTGCTTTATCGCTTCAGAAAGCATGTTTGCTTCTGTACCGATTTTCTGTTGTTCAAGAATATATAATGGCTTGGAAAAATTCGCGTCGCGCTTATTAATTTCATCCAACAGCATTTGTACCTGTGCATTCTGGCAACCTAAACTAAGTACAGTTGCACCCGCTACATTTGGATGGGTAATATAACCGGCTAACAATCCGCATAATGCCTGGGCATCCTGGCGGGTGCCGCCGCAACCGCCTGTATGTTTAATAAATTTCACTCCATCCACATTCGGAAATAAACGTTCGGATGATGGAACATAATCTACTTCGGTAAGCTGACTGTTTAGAAGACTATTCACATCCGCACCCGATTTATATAAATTAATTAATTGCTTTGCCTGGTTAGTATAGGTCAGATTCCGGCCATAGCCCAGTTGTGCTACTAAAGCTTCTTCTAATACATCCAAGTTACGGTTCTCGCAAAATACCATAGGAATAACCAGCCAATGATTCGCTGTTCCAACACTTCCATCTGCACGATGATAACCGTAAAATTGCTTTTCCCGGTACTTAGATATATCAGGTATATTCCAGTTTGTTTTACGTTCGCCTACCGTAAAACTATTCGCAGCATGCTTAACGTTCTCTGTTGTAATACGTCCGCCTTTAGGGATTTCAAACTGCGCTTTACCTACCAAAACACCGTACATAATTATTTCATCTCCTGGCAGAAGAAGTTTCGTGACGAATTTGTGCTTTGCGGGTACAGCGTTTTGAAGCGTATATTCTTCTCCTTCAAAAATCAGTACTTCGCCCTCTGCTAAATTGGTTAAGGCTACCAGCACATTATCATTAGGATGAACTTTTAAAACTCTTTGTTTCATGTTTTGGGCATTTCAATTAAGAAGCTATAAACTATATTTATATGTTTATTTATAGCCACAATCATATAAAGTCGATTAAAGATACGTGGACAAACAGCGATTTATTATAATCGTGATCTCTATACTATAATTAAACGCTTTTCGTACAAATTTATTTAAATATTATTTAGCAAAGCCCGAATTTGTAAGATTTATAGCTGCCCATGCCGGATAGGTTTGGTTTATTAACTTATCGGGCCAGGTTCCATACCAGGCATAGCCATTTCTTCTTTCAGCCTCTATTTCATACATGCTTTTTTTCTTCACTCCATCACGACCAACAAAAAAGGGTTCGTTAGTACCAATTTCATAAAATCTTGCCCAGAGAACAGAATTCTCATCCTTGATTAGGCTCTGTTCTTTCCCTTTTACAGGATCAGTTGTCCAGCTGATTTTATAGCCTTCAATCTTAGATTTTTCAAACCAATTTATGGCGTTAATAATTGCTTCCTTAATTGCCGGTGACGGATTTTTTTGTGACATTAAGAACTGAACAATTCCAACTGATTCGCTTCCGCTTAATGAAATCAGTTCAAAAGCCCTCGCATTAGCCGGCTGAAGAGTAACTTCGTCATGTTGAGCGCACCATACAGTTAACTTTCCGTCTACTTTAATCTGCGTTTTTAAAATACAGTCAAGCCCTTTTTGCACTGATTGTGATGCCTTTAAAGCCAGAGCCTTATTTACAACATCCATATCTTTCTTACCCTCAGAAACATCTTGCAGCAGGGTAAGAACATTAATCATCGCGTTATCATTATACGTAATATAATGCCGGTAAATTCTTTTATCCGGATAGTATTGCGGCCAGCCACCGTTTGGATATTGTGCATCTAATAAATAAGAAATGCCTTTTTCTACTGCATTTAAATATTCCCTCTCTCCCGTAGCTTTAAATTGCGCCGTTAAAAATTGTATCTCTTTTACAGTAGCGTTATTATCGATGGTAGCATCAATCGAGGATGCATAATTTTCTTTAACTATTGCCAGTTCCTCATCATTTAATGGCTGGGAATAATCAATTTTTACCTCTTTAATATGTTTTGGCCATCCACCATTACTTCGCTGATAGAGCAGCATATTTTTTGCAATAAGTGCGCGTTGCTCTGGTGAAGTGCTTGCAAAATTTTGTGAAAAGCCTGTTACCGGCATAAAAAGGCAGATAACGATTAAGTACTTATTAAATGGCTTTAGCATCGTTATTTCTTAGCCTGAGCTATTAACCAGTTAGCTAAATCAGTTGCAGCTTTAAAATTTTCGTATTGAGCAGGCAATTTTCTGCCGTCAACATATTCATTATAAAACCATGGGTCTCCAACCGCGAAAACGGTTCCTTTACCTATTTTAGCTGTAGCCATAACCACATTTTTGCCGGATGTAAACGCAGACGTTGCCGGACCTGAAAGCTTAAGCGTACTGATTTCTTTGATATATACTTTCTTAGACGTTTTAAAAATAGGATGTTTAGCAGGAATAGTAAATGCTCCGGTTTCGAAAGCATCATTTTTTACTGCATTAACCATGTCAGAATTAAAATGGATTCCAAAACGTTCTGAAATAGTGTTAAACTTTTCTAATTCAGCATTTGTATAGTCATTGGTCATCAATACCAGCACACCGCCATTGTTCACCCACTTATAAAGTTCATCTGCATCTTTCGCAGTAGCAAAATTGGGTTTGGCAGTTTCTTTTTCATTATCCGGATCAACGATAATATAGATATCTGAGTTCTGAAGATTAGCAGTTGTAGGCGCTTCTCTTAATGTATTGATTTTGGCACCTGTATACTTAAAAATATTCCCTAAGAATGAGAAGCCGCTGTTCGCGTTGTCTTCCCAGGTATAATGATAACGGTAATTTTTACCTAAGGCATCTTTTTTCCACTCATTGTTAAAATAGTTGTCAAGCGTTACAACTTTCCCTTTCCCGGGCTTAGGCATTGCTGCAAGTTCCATTTCATTAGCCGCCTGCATAAATGCACCAACACCTTTCGGATCATTTGTAATCACTTTTTCTTTCAGGTAATACTCATAGCTTCCATCGCGATAAGGATTACCACCAAGACCCGATACGCTTACAGTTTTAGTAAGATTAATCTTATCGGCATTAACCACTTCAACAAATTCTTTTTGCATCCCGTTATACCCTTTCCGGGCTATAGAAAGATAGCTTTCAGGAAGATAGCCTAAACGTACTCCTTTGGCCAGGGCATAAACAAACATACCTGAAGCAGAGGATTCAAGGTAATTCCCTTTGCCGTCGGGCATATTTAATATATCGTACCACACTCCCGATTTTGCATCCTGAACGTTCTGAACGGATTTAGCAAAACGATTTAAGATCTGGATTAACGAATCGCGTTTGGGATGATTTGCCGGAAAGTATTCAAGCGCATCTACCAGGCCCATACCATACCAACCCATTGCTCTGCCCCAGAAATGAGGAGAATGGCCGGTTACCGGATCTGCCCACTTTTGCTCTCGTGATTCATCATATCCATGATATAAAAGGCCTGTTTTAGAATCGGTAGAGTTCTTTTCCATCAAAATAAATTGGTTGGCAATATCATTAAACGCTTGCCAATCGTGCACCATATCAGAATATTCAGCATAAAATGGCTGACCCATATACAATCCGTCAAGCCACATCTGGTGAGGATAGATCTTTTTGTGCCAGAAGCCGCCTTCTTCGGTACGGGGCTGAACGCTTAATTGCTTACGAAGCGTTTGTACTGCTTTTAGATATTTTTCCTGGCCGGTTACTTTGTAAAGTAATATCAATGCCCTGCCATTTTTTATATTATCAATATTATACCCATCAAACCCGTATGTTCTGATGGTACCATCTGCCTGAACAAAATGATCCATACCCTTTTTGATGTAATTAAAGTATTTAGCATCGCCGGTACGGCGCCAGATAGCAGAAATACCTTCTAATAAAACTCCCTGATCGTAGGTCCATTTAAAGGGACGGCCCGTCCATAATGAATCTGCCCAGATATCCATAACTGTTGCAGCCATCTTTTCGGATGTAGAAGCTGTTTTAGTTTGAGAAAAGGATACTGAATTAAAAAGAATAAACAGTAAAAGTATGGAACAAGATTTTTTCATTCTATTGGTTTTATTTTATATTCAGAGATTTAGATTTGGCACCATAGTTAAATTGTGCTTTATTCGTTGCAGAAGCAACCTTGGTATTAGTTACCTGTATGCCTGAGCTTCTTTGGCCCTTAATATCAAACAACAAGGCTGAACCTTCTTTAAACATCAGATTGTTAAAAGTTAAAGTGCTGCTATTTAAAATGCTTGTCACCGGATTATTATCCTGACTGATAACATTTACATTCTTCATGTGTATTTCTTTAGCCTCTTCTATTTCAATTCCTTTATCGGCTTGTAAGGTCATGTTTTCCAAATAAATATGATGAATATTCATTTCTGGTAAGCCACGGATAAATATTGCTTTCGAAGCACCATCGGCAACTACATTGCTGATATAAAAATTACGGAACGACGGAGTAGCATTGGTAACCGGCAGTATTTCTACTTTAGGTGCTTCACGTTTTTCTCCGGTAAGTGGCACCGGATCTACAGCGGCGTAATACATATCAAATAATAATGCTTCACCGGCGATATCTTTCATGGTAATATTTTTTATAAAAATATTCTCAACCACACCGCCCCTGCCCCGTGTGGTTTTAAAGCGAAGGCCAATATCTGTACCGATAAATGTACAATCTGAAACGTAGATGTTATTAGCACCACCAGACATTTCGCTTCCTATTACAAACCCGCCATGAGCATGATATACCACGCAATTTCTAATGACTACATTTTGAGTTGGCATGGCCCGCTCACGCCCTTGTTCGTCCCGGCCGGATTTAATGCAAATTCCATCATCTCCAACATCAAAGACACTATTTTCTACCAACACATTATTACAGGATTCAATATCCAATCCATCGCCATTTTGTGCATACCACGGATTTTTCGCATAAATATCTCTGATGGTAATATTTTCGGACATTAGAGGATGGATATTCCATGCGGGAGAATTCTGGAAGGTTAACCCTTCTAGTAAGACATTTTTACATTTGGTGAGAACCAGTAAATTCGGGCGAAGGAAATCCTTTATTTCTGCAAAGTCGGCAGCAGTTTTTCCTTCTGAAATTACTCCTGCATTTTTGATTTTAGAACCTTTCAAAGAGCCTTCGCTAGGGTACCATATTTTTTTATCGTCGCTTAGTGCACCGCCACTAGCCAATAAGGCTTTCCATTGGCTGTCGGTAAGCTTGTCTTTTTTAACCATCCGCCAGGCATTTCCGTTACCATCTATAATACCGCTTCCTGTAATGGCTATATTTACTAAATTAGTTCCTGAGATTGGTGATTGATTGCGAACAGCGCCCAAGCCTTCCCAATTAGTATGTACCAGCTTATATTGGGACAGGTCTTTTGTAAAAGACACTAAGGCATCTGCTTTTATGTAAAGATTGACATTGCTTTTAAGCTCGATAGGGCCGGTTAGCCATAAGCCACGAGGAATTACCACCACACCGCCACCGCGCTCTGAACATGCAGTAATGGCATCATTAATACTTTTGGTATTTAACGTTACTCCATCGTTTACAGCCCCATAAGCCACAATATTAAGTGTATCGGCTTTAAAAACCGGAACTGTTGTTACTGGTAGAACCGTGGGCCATGGCTTGGGTGAAGACTGGGAATAAGCACTTAAAGCGCCTGTTCCAAATACAATTGATAATCCTATAATAAGTGTGCGCTTCATTATTAATTATTGGTTTCTGATTGATTTTTTAAATATAACGTTAGCTGTATTGTTTTAATACCTTTTACTTCTTTGTACTATTAAAATTACCTTAGTGTATATACCACTTAGCCGAAACAATGTGACAAGTGTAATGAGTTTGCTGTTAAAAGTAGTAGGATCTACGAAATAAAGTTATGCAATCGTTCCCGAAACTGCTGCCGGACACCAAAAAGGGCTGCTAAATTTGGAGAAAACAATCACACATTTCGTGCATTACAGATTTATTACATGGTATAACATCGATATAACTTATATAATATCATCCGGGAACGATTGCACAGTTTATAACCTCCGCTCACTACCAGATAATATATCTATTTGTAATTTAGCCTTTTAACCATATTGCTTATCCTCGTCACCCGATATTAAAAAATGAAAGAAATCTGCTTAATTCTGCTGGCTATCACAATGTCAACGTTGGTATTTTCGGCATACAAAAAAAAGAAGTCTGAGAAATCCATAATACTAAATCCTATTATTAAGCCAACACAACCGATGCCTATAATTGAAACTGCTATAGCCTTTCCTGGAGCGGAAGGATTTGCGAGAAACATCACTGGAGGAAGAGGCGGAAAGGTAATATTTGTATCTACAATTACTGATGGAACACAGGAAGGGACACTTAGATATGCTCTTAATCAAACCGGTGCAAGAATTATCATCTTTACCGTTTCGGGAACAATTGCTTTAAAGTCAAATCTTAATATTAAAAATGGCAATGTTACTATTGCGGGACAAACAGCCCCTGGCGATGGTATCTGTGTGAAAAACTATCCGGTTACAGTGGATGCAGACAATGTTATCATCAGATACATGCGTTTTAGGATGGGTGATGAAAGAAAAGTGGAAGCTGATGCACTTGGAAGTAGATTTCATAAGGATATTATCATTGATCATTGTTCAATGAGTTGGGCTGTAGACGAGGCCGTATCCTTTTATGCCAACGAAAATACAACCGTTCAATGGTCCGTCATTTCAGAAAGCTTAAAAAGCTCTGTTCACAATAAAGGTCCGCATGGTTATGGGGGAATCTGGGGCGGCAAAAACGCATCCTTTCATCACAACCTGCTGGCCCATCACGATAGCCGCAACCCTCGCTTCGGCGAAGAAGCCGGTAAAGCTTCTGCATTAACTGATTTGGTAGATTTTAGAAATAATGTGATTTATAATTGGGCAAGCAATAGTTCTTATGGTGGCGAAGCAATGAATATAAATATTGTAAATAATTACTATAAACCAGGACCAGCGACACCAGCCGGGTCAAAAGGAGGAAGGATATATTCGCCCGACAAGAATAAAACACCTGCAGATGCGGTATATGATATATGGGGAAAATTTTACATTAACGGAAATTATGTTGACGGTTATCCGAATGTAACAGCCGACAATTGGGGTTTGGGCGTTTATAATCAATTTCATAGCAGTTATGGCACAGTCTCTCAAGCCGGCAAGAATGCCATGAAACGCTCTGAGGAGCATCCTATAAACAATAACGTAACTACTCATACAGCCATGGTCGCCTACCAAAAGGTCCTCGACTTTGGCGGAGCCTCTCTAAAAAGAGATGCAATCGATGCCCGGATAGCAGAGAACGTAAAAAATAAAAACTTCTCCTTCACAGGGTCCAATGGCTCAACAAAAGGGATTATTGATTCCCAATCGGATGTTGGAGGCTGGCCAACATTAAACTCTTTACCAGCACCCGCCGACACCGATAAGGATGGAATGCCCGATGAATGGGAAATTGCCAATAAATTAAATCCCAATCTGGCTAATGCCAATGAGAGGAATCTTAGTACGGGTTATGACAATATAGAAGTTTACATCAATAGTCTGGTGAAGACTATTACTGAAGCACAGATTAAGTAATTAAGTTCTCAAACATATCCTAATAATATATCAATGTTTAAAGCAAAATATTTCTATATAATAGTTTTTTTATCACTTTACTTATCTCCTTTAAAAGCACAGGAAAACGAAAGATATATTAACGACTTATCTAACAACGACTGGAAGTTAATTCTTGATAAGCAAGCCTTGTGGATTAATGACCAACTATATGCTCCACCGGTAAATTTAAAAAGCTTAAAGGTAAACCCACCTACAGGCGGCTGGGATTTATTACGTCAGGAACAAGGAATTATAACAAAGTTACCTGCAACTGTTGAACAATTTTATTGGGGAGAAAACGGAAATTCATTTGGCCTATCGGGCAATTATATTGGTGTCTCATGGTTCAGCACCAAAGCTCAGATTCCTGCATCTTTAAAAGGGAAACGGGTAGTTTTAAAATTTGAAAGTGTACGTTTCAGAGCAGAGATATTTGTTAACCGTAAACTTGTTGGGTATGATCTGGTAAACAGCACGCCTTTTGAAATTGATGTTAGCAATGCGGTGAATTATGGGAAAGAAAATGAAATTGCAGTCCGCATTACAGATCCCAATGGAAACTTTGACTGGAGAGATTCGCAAAATTTTATGTGGGGTAATTACCGCACTAATCCAACTCATGGATTTGGCGGTATAACCGGTAAGGTTCAGATTGTTGCTACCGATAATATATTTATTGATGATATATTTATAAAAAACAAGCCAAAAGCCAATGAAGTAGATATTGAGGTAACAACAAACAACCAGACAGGTAAACCCGTTAAAGGAAATTTGTTATTGCAGATAAAAGAAAATAAAGGAGGCCAGCAGGTAGTTTTCCAAAATTCATTTCCCATTTCTCAACTAATAAAAGGAAACAATATAAACACATATACATATACTATATCAATTGATAATGCAAAGCTTTGGAGCACAGACGAGCCTAATCTGTACATTCTTACTGCACGCTGGGAAGGTGCTGATAAAAGCACCGACCACTATAATCAACGGTTTGGTTTCAGGTGGTTTGAGGTAAAAGATGTAGAGGGCGACAAGCAGTTTTATTTAAATGGGAAACGCTTTGTGGCACTCAGCTCCATAAGCTGGGGGTTCTGGCCTGTAAATGGCATCGCACCTTCAGATGAACTCGCAAAAAAGCAGATAGAGACGGCCAAGAGAATTGGCTTAAATATGCTGAACTTTCATCGCACAATAGGTCAGCAAAATGTGCTCGATTATGCTGATGAACTGGGTCTGTTATATTTTGAAGAACCTGGAGGTAATCAATATCCGGGCGACCGCTTTAATGCTACGGATCGTCTCGGGAAGATGCAAGCCGAATTCTATTTTGCAAGCCGCAATGAGAAGCTTTTCAGAATGATAAAGCGCGACCGCAATCATCCTTCTCTTGTAATTTATAATATGCACAACGAGAGAGGTGCTCAACCTCAGAAACAAGACAGCATGCAAATGCTTGCTGCCCATAAATTGGATGAAACCCGTATTATTTCTTACAATTCTTCAAACGGAGATATAAAAATAGGGCCCGATAAACGTTTTAAACTTCACCTATTGCCCTACGACTTTACTTTCCGCGACTATGGCTGGTTTGATCAACATCATGCCGGCGGCCCGGGAACATATCACGACAACCTCTATAAAGGACCAAAAGATTATTTAAAGTACTTTGACCATAAGGATGAAATAATTTTCTGGGGGGAAGAAGGCGCTATCGGAACACCTCCAAGGCTGCAACTAATTAAGGATGAAATCCTTAAAACCGGGAAAAACATTGGATGGGAATCTGATGCCTATCTTAAATGGTATGATGCATATGATACCTTCCTTAAAAACACTCCTGGGTTCAGTAGCGCTTTTCCAAATGTCGATTCTCTAACAAGAAAAATGGGAAATGTAGCTTTTTATTATCAGGGCAGAACTATTGAGAATATCAAAATCAATAATCAGACAGACGGCTATGTAGTAAATGGATGGGAAAGTATGAAGCTGGAAAACCACTCTGGGATAGTAGATAATTACCGTAACCCGAAAGGCGATCCGGAATTAATCTTGCGATATACAAAGCCCGTTTACGTTGCAGTAAAAATGAACCGAAAAGTGCTGGGAACCGGCGATACTTCTACTATAGATTTCCATATAGTAAATGAGATAAACCTGCATGGTAATTATACTTTAGAAGTAAATGCCCGCTATAATGACGGAAAAGTTATCCTAAGCAAAAGCATTCCGGTAAAGGTAAGTGGCAGCTCAACGTATGGCGAACTGCTTTTCGAAGGCATGAAATTAGTTCCTCTAAAAGCAGGTTATACTTTTGTAAGGGCAGAATTAAAAAAGGAAGGTAAAACAGTAGCACAAGGTAGCGATGAACTTTTTGCAGTAAGCTTAAACACTTCCGGCATACCGGCAACAGGAATGGTAGCCGATACAAGCGGAGTAATTGCACCATTTTTAAGGTCGCTCGGACTAAACTCTTTCAAAGAGTTTAAGTCGGGAAGACCGGAAGGGAAATATATGCTTGTGGGAGCCTTTGAGCCTCAACAAACCGGAAATCCTTTAGTGACTGAAATTTTAGAATGGGTAAATGAAGGAAATACCCTGATTGTTATTGGCAATATTGAAAAATGGGCTACCTTCCTCGGTCGTAAAGAATTGATTGATTACCGTGGCTCAAAAGAGCTGGGAACAACCTGGTATGGTGGTAATTACTTTGTTAAGGAACATCCCCTTTTTAATGGGCTTCCGCAGAACTGTGTCTTTAACTGGGAATACCAAAGCCTTGCTACCTACAATAAAAATCGTATTGGTTTGAGGCTTTTCAATGGAGAAACCATAGTTGCGTGTGTATCCGATCATAAACCTGAGGTTTATTCTGCTTTAAGTGTCATACCTCATGGCCGGGGCAAAGTAATACTATCGGCTTTAGATATCCTCTCCACTATAAAAGATATATCCAGTGTTAAACGTGCCGAAGGAGATGGAGAAAATGCTGCTATGACAACTTTTAATACTTCGTCAAGAAATAAAGCCAATATAGTGGGGCAACAACTATTACTGAACATGCTGAAAGCCGCAGACTAACGCATTCAACCTCAGCTCTCTTCCGCAGATCATGTTTTCGGAGAGAGCCGATTAAAAAGCATTGTTCTTTTATTTCAACTGTTTCTTAATCCAGTCAATAGATTCCTGATTTGTTTCCGGAAATCTCCAGTGTCCGGATATTGGAGTAATAGCAATTGTTTTCGGTGCCTTAATTGAATTAACAGCTGCAAAAACTGAAGTAGGTGAGACTGCATTATCATTATATCCCCAGGAATAAAACCCTGGAACTTTGACATTCTTTGCAAAGTTCACAACATCATAATATCCAATAGTTCTAATTTTTTCGGGAGTTGAAATGGTGTGTGGATTAGCAGGATTAAATAAGTTTGGCCAGCCTCCTGCTCTTCCATGCAAATAACCGGTGATATCACAAAGTGCTGGATAAAAAGCTACCAGGCATGTTACCTTTGGATTTAAAGTAGCCGTAACTATTGAAAGCGCACCGCCCTGGCTTCCGCCGGTTACCACAACGTTTTTCCCGTCAAATTCAGGTAAGCTACAAAGAAAATCAATGGCTCTTGCACATCCCAGGTAAACACTTTTGTAATAATAGTTATCCTTGTCGTCAAGCTTATTTACTATATAGTCTCCGAAAGCGTTGCTTATATTTTTATACGCTTCACTATCCATCAAGGGAGATAAGCCATGTATTTCTATACTTAGTACTATAAAACCCTGGTTGGCATAGGTTATGGCAGGGTTAATAGCTTTTATACCGGCTCCTGGCGGTTCGAAAAGAACAGGATATTTCCCCGGGGCTTTTGGTTTACATAAGTAGCCATACAACCGCTGCCCCGTTTTATAATTCTGCAAATTAACCAAATATACATCGACGGTAGCTGTAGATTGTTCAGGTAAATGAGTAACCATCGCATCCATAGGTAGTTTAGAAGCTTCTTCTTTTGCGCTGCTCCAAAACTGAGTAAAATCATCTGGCATCTTAATAGTAGGTTCTATTTTCTCAGGCGAGAATCCTAACTTCACTTCTCCATTATAACCTCTTCCATTAACGGTTGCTTTTACTACTAATCTTCTGAAGCCCGGTTGGCTGTTTGTTCCCATCTCTATTTGCCCCTTACCATTCTTTAATAAGAGTTTACCTTTTTTATCAGCCGGAAACATTTCGGGACCGATTTCATAATCAATTGATACATTATTTACAGGCACGCCAAATTTTAATACACTTACTTCTACAGTAGCATTTTCATTTATCTTATAGTTCCAGTCATCATGATTTGGCGTTAAAATAATATCTATAAGCTTGATAGGTGCGGGCGATTGCGCATTCGCAACAGGTATTGTTGCAATGCATATAAATAAAACAATTAAGCAGGGTATAACTTTCATTTGATATTTGATTATATACAGGTATAGATTCAATATGTGTATCAGTATCTTACTGTTAACAGCCAGTAAATTTAATAAAAAAAAATCCCGGCCATCTTCATAGCCAGGATTTCATAAATTAATGATAGTTATTATCTTAAATCTATGATCGGGAAAGAATCCATATCTGAATACACTAAATTCTCGCCGCACATAGACCAGATAAACCCATAATTAGATGTTCCGCCACCAGAATGAATAGACCATGGCGGAGAAATTACTGCCTGATGATTTTGCATTACAATATGACGGGTTTCCTGAGGTTGTCCCATCATATGAAATACTACCTGATCTTCAGGAATATCAAAATAGAAATATATTTCCATTCGTCTGTCGTGTACATGAGATGGCATCGTGTTCCAAACACTTCCTTCGTGTAACACTGTAAGTCCCATTACCAACTGGCAACTTTTTGCACCTTCTAAATGGATGTATTTATAAATAGTACGTTCGTTAGCTGTTGCTTTGCTTCCAATTGTTGTAGGGAAAGCATCTTCTTTTTTAACTAATTGTACCGGATATTCTTTATGCGCTGGTACCGAGTATAAGTAAAATTTTGCAGGGTTATCAGCCGAAAGGCTTTTAAACTTTACCGATTTTGAGCCTTTTCCTACATATATCGCATCCAACTTATTAACGGCAAATGATTGCCCGTCTACCAGTACTTCGCCATCGCCGCCCACATTAATTACTCCAAGCTCTCTTCTTTCAAGAAAATAATCTGCTCTCAGATTATCGTATATCGGAAGCTCTTGTTCTTTGCTTACCGGCACAACACTACCTGTAATTGCTCTATCGTAATGAGAATACGTGAAATTAAACTGATCATTCTGCATCAGATCTTCCACTAAAAAATTCTCTCTCAGCTCGGCTGTATTTAAACCCGCCACTTCTTTAGGGCTTTGAGCATACCGTTGATTCATTATCATAATTATTTTATTATTTAAACAAGCAAGTTAATTAATATTTTATCGTCCCATCCAACCGCCGTCAACGGTTAAGATTGTTCCATTCACATAATCAGAAGCTTTCGAAGCTAAAAAAACTACCGGACCTTTAAAATCTTCAGGTTCGCCCCAACGCCCGGCGGGTATCCTATCTAAAATTGCCTGGCTCCTTTCCGGGTTATCTCTAAGCTCCTCTGTGTTGTCTGTTGCAATATATCCTGGAGCTATGGCATTAACATTTACTCCTTGAGAAGCCCATTCATTAGAGAACGCTTTAACAAGGCTACCTATTGCACCTTTGCTTGCAGCATATCCTGGTACGCTTACCCCACCCTGAAACGTTAATAAAGAAGCGGTAAAAATAATTTTTCCGGATTTTTGTTCCAACATCCTGGAGCCAATTTCGCGGGTTATAATAAACTGGCTGTTAAGATTTACATCAATTACTTTGTACCAATATTCATCAGAGTGCTCGGCAGCAGGCTGACGTAAAATTATGCCTGCATTATTAACCAGGATATCTATACGGGGATTTTCTGAAAGCACTTTTTCTAAAAATTGCTTTACTGCTTCACGATCACTAAAATCGCATTGGTAGGCTTTAAATTCTCGGCCAAACCCATTGACCTCAACTTCTACATCACTGCCTTTTAACGCTAATGACGATGAAACACCGATGATATCAGCGCCGGCTTCTGCCAAGGCTTCAGCCATTGCTTTTCCTATGCCACGGTTACAACCAGTAACAAGCGCAACCTTTCCACCTAAATCAAATAATGTTGAATTATTTTTTACCATTTTTGCACGAATGCTTGCAAATTACTCTTTCTATGTAAGATTTAAAAGATGTATCGGCTTTATTTCTCTAAAAGGGACTTCCGCTAAAAAATTTTTAATGCCAGTCAAATTTCCTAACATTGCATATAAAGAATAACAAATCCATTTATTAATTAATACTATACAGATGTCATTATCACTTTTCGATTTAACCGGAAAAAGAGCCCTTATTACAGGTGCTACTCATGGTTTAGGAATGTCTATAGCAACAGGGCTTGCTAAAGCAGGAGCACAGATTATTATAAACGATATTGATCAGCAAAAGCTTGATTCGGCAATTGAGGAATATGCCAAGAACGATATAAAAGCATATGGTTATGTTTTTGATGTTACAGATGAAGCTGCTGTGAGTGCTAATATTGAAAAAATGGAACAGGAAGTAGGTCCTATTGATATATTAGTTAATAACGCTGGTATTATTAAACGTATACCGGTATTAGAAATGGAAGTTTCTGACTGGGAGCAGGTGTTAAAAATCGACTTAACCGGTCCTTTTATTATGTCTAAGCAAGTTGGTAAACATATGGTTAAACGTAACAGCGGGAAAATTATCAATATGTGTTCTATGATGAGCGAAGTTGGACGCGAAACTGTGAGTGCGTACGCTGCTGCAAAAGGCGGCTTAAAAATGTTAACCAAAAACCTTGCTACCGAATGGGCTAAATTTAACATCCAGGTAAATGGTATTGGCCCGGGTTATTTTGCTACTACTCAAACTGCTCCAATCCGCGTAGACGGGCATCCTTTTAACGATTTTATTATTAGCCGTACACCTGCAGCCCGTTGGGGAGATCCTGAAGATTTGCAGGGCGCAGCTATCTTTTTATCGTCAAAAGCTTCCGATTTCGTAAGTGGCCATATTTTATATGTTGATGGCGGTATCTTAGCTACTTTAGGAAAAGCAGCAAACGAATAAAATTAATCAGATAAAAAAGCTGCCTTAATCAATATATAAGGCAGCTTTTTTTATACAGTATTCTAACTTTATACTTCATCCCTGTGCCAGGATGAGGCTTTGAAACTTATATCTTTTTCATTTCACAGACTGTAGTTACCCGCAAAGATTTATCATTCATTGTATATACCAGATTTACTTTCTGATATATGTATGCATTTTAAAGCAATACCCCTTTTAAAACAAGAACAGCAACACTGAAATAAATTACAATACCGGTAACATCAACCATTGTGGCTACAAATGGCGCAGAGGATGTTGCGGGATCTAACTTTAATCTTTTCATAATAATGGGCATCATTGAGCCAATTAAACTACCCCATAGAACAATTCCAATCAGGGTGAAGAAAATGGTTAGCGCAATTAAAAACCAATGCGCACCGTAATCGTAAAAGTTCAGATTCTGCCATAAAATTATCCTGACAAAACCTATACTGCCTAAAATAAGCCCCAGCATAATTCCGGAAATAAGTTCTCTGCGCATAACCCGCCACCACTCGGAAACTGTAATTTCACCCAAAGCCATTGCTTGTATAATTAACGTAGATGCCTGCGAGCCGCTGTTTCCACCACTACTCATTATTAAGGGAATGAATAATGATAGTATAATAGCTTTTTGCAGTTCTATTTCGAAATGCTGCATGGCCGTTGCTGTAAGCATTTCGCCTAAAAATAGGACAATTAACCAACCTGCCCGTTTTTTTACCAGTTTCAAAATAGGTATGTCCAGGTATGGTTCATCCAGAGCTTCTGTACCACCAATCTTATGCATATCTTCAGTATACTCTTCGTTGGCAATCCATAAAATATCATCAACTGTTACTATACCTAAAAGAATATTATTATCATCAACCACGGGTAAAGCCACGCGGTTATTCATTCTGAATATATTAATTGCATCTTCCTGCGGGTCGTTTGCATTTAAGGTAATACAACGTTTGTCTGTTAACTCACCTATTATAGCCTCAGGGTTAGCTAACAAAATCTCCCTTATTCTGATATCATCAAGCAAAACCCCATCTTTATCTATTACATAAATCACATCAATGGTCTCTGAGTTTTTTCCGTATCGTCTGATGTGAGACAAAATACGGCTAACGGACCAATCCGGCTTCACAGCAATATAATCCGGCGTCATTAAGCGCCCAACGCTATCCTCTTTATATCCTAAAAGCGATAATGATTCATTGCGTTCGCTCGGAGGTAAAAGAGCTATCATCTTCCTGACCACATCACCTTTTAACTCGCTAAAAAGTGCAGTACGATCGTCAGGCGGAAGATCTTTAATAAGCTGATTAAGTTTGTTTCCCGAGAGTTTTTTTATAATGCGTTCCTGAGTGGGAAAATCAAGAATACGAAAAACATTAACTGCCCGGTTAATGGAAATAGTTTCTATAAATTTAGCTGCATGTTGTGGTAATTGGTCAATCAGTTCTTCAACTTCAGATATATTTAAATGGTCGAGATACTGTTTTAATTGCTTATCATTTTCTTCTTCAAGCAAAATCAAGATCTTTTCTACAACCAATTCTTCCATATACCAAAAATTTTACATGCTTATACCTTTATATAACTTTTGCAAAAGTGGGTTTTTTCTTCCAAAAAAAACTCAGATAAGAGATTATCCTGAATAATAATTTTATTATTTTTTTCTAATTATAGTATAGAAAAAGCAATTGATCCTTTTAGATTTCAACTAAGCTATTAAATATACTTTTAAAAAAGTATAAAAACTTTTGGCGATACTCGACTTGAATCCAGAGGATCATTTTCAACCCGCTTCTTTCCTCCCAATCATCCGGAATCATCTCTTTATCAGTATCTTTTTGGGGAGTACTTAATTTTTAGATCCGTTGATCTAAGATATCGCATTTAAACCAGCATCTAATAAAATCTGCTTATAGGCATCATCTGGAGATTGGGCTGTTATCTCTTCTGGAAGAATTTATTAACTCTGGCTTGTTCCCGCCAAAGCCATCTTCTTGAAATCGGTATTGCCTTCCTCAAAGTGATAAGAATAATTAAGAGCTCAGATATGATATTCCATTGAATAGAGGCACCGTCGCATATGAAGCACATATAACGAGTTATAATTTCCCAAATAGTGAGGGGGTAATCTGCCAGATAAATACCATCGCATGGAGCCGATTGGCCTGCAATTGTAGTATTCTCTTTTATGAAAGCGAGGACTCTAAATGTATTAAAGTATACTCCAAGTTTTAGCGGTAGCAGCTTTTCTAAGGCTACCTTCACCGTCATAGTTTAATGTTAGAACAATCTCGCTCCGGCCACCTGTAGCTTTAGGTACCAGGAAAAGCAATTGGTTGAGCATGAGCCATAAAAGAGCCAAAGCACTATAGAAAATACAATATGCTTGTTTTCATAAAGATTATTTAAGCTGATTTTCTGTAATTGTACTCACTAAGCTATTGATGTAAACTTCAATATTATCATATCCGGTGCTAAGAGATTTTCCATTGGCATTTGCTACTTTAGGATCCAGACCTTTAGCAGTTTCCCAATCATCAGGCATACCATCGTTATCAGTATCTTTTGGTGCAGCAAGCGATTGTAAAACAGGCCAGCCACCTACATCGGTCTGAGAATCAATGATGCCTTTTTTGCTTGTTTTAGAACCATTGTAAGTTACTGTTCCCTCTTTTACTTCCTTCATTATTCTCACGTCTACAGCGTCTCGTTTAAAGCTCGCTCCACCATATAATAATACAGCATCGTAGGCTTGCAAGGCAGTGTGAGTGGGAATTGGCTGTGTTACAGTAAATGCTGATGTTGCTTTAGCAGATACCAAAGAAACGCCGGAAGCCAAATCTACCCCACCGTTCCAGTTGTCTTGTGTTACCGTAGTGTTTCCATCCATATAATTACCGTCGATAAAGAACCGCCCGTATCCAGGGCCATATTTACCAACGTCTTCAGTTTCCATAGAAATTTGCATTACCCTTTTTCGCTTAGAACTCTCAGTTCCGGGCCCCGGCTTATAATAGTTAGCCACCATATTGTATTCTCCATTTTCGCCGCCATAAGCGCTATTGCTTCCCCAGTTATAAATAACATTATTGCGATAATCTACCTTGTCTATTCCAAAGGGACTTAAGCCGGTACCAGATCGGTTTCCACCATCAAAACGTGCATTTCTACTGTTATGATGCGCTAATAAATTATGGTGGAACGTTGCATTACTGCCTCCCCAAATTGCGCCATAGCCATGATCATCTTTTTCATGGAAAGATTTATTTAAACTCTCTGAAAGAACACACCATTGCATGGTAAAATCTTTATTAGCATAAAATGATGAACATTCGTCAATAGACCAGCTCATGGAGCAATGATCAACAATTATCTTTTCTCTATACCTTCCCCATAATGCATCCTGCTCATTTTTGGTTATATCGCCCATTCTGAAGCGCATAAACCGGATGATTACGTTATTTGCGTCCACATTCAGCTCATAATTCTGGATACAAATTCCATCGCCTGGCGCAGTTTGGCCAGCTATAGTAACATCCCCACTCTTAATTTGAAGTTTGCTTTTTAATACGATGTTTCCCGAAACTTCGAATACTATAATTCTTGGTCCGGTAGTACCAATTGCTTCACGCAAACTTCCGGCGCCAGAATCCTCCAGATTAGTAACCTTAATGACTTTTCCGCCACGGCCACCGGTTGCAATCTTCCCATAACCTTCTGCACCAGGGAAAGCTATTGCGGTTTCGATAACGGGAGTTGGCGGAGTTGGATTTGGAATAATTTCGCTACTCTTTTTCTTAGAACAGGCCAAGCTTGCAAATAACATTAAGAACGCACAGGCTAATAGTAATTTCTTCATGAGTCTCTCTTATCTAAGTGCCGTTAACCTTACATTGTATTGAATATCCCAATTTTATGAACGGCATAATTTATTTTATGGTTATAAACCGGAAGAATAAAAAAGGTGATGGCTTTACGCCACCACCTATAGTGCATGATTATCTATTAAACTCAATATATAGAATAATCTTCTTTATTTTATCCATCGTGGGTCACCTATTCCATTTGCTTTTAACGTTGCATTACTGACTGTAAACTCTGCTTTCGAAGCATCTGCAAATCCTGGATCCAAAGTCGTATAAACGCCAGTATCATTTTTTGCACTGCTTACTGTGCTGCCATAAAAATTAGGCGCATTAAAATAATTGTTATCAGCCATTGTTGTAATGGTTGTAGAAGATTGATTTGTATAATAATTATCCGTTTTCGCTATTATATTTTTAGTAAAGTTTATCTGATGCTTTGCCAAACGAATATATAAATATCTGCCCGCCGCTCTATTCAAAGCGTTATAAAAAGTATTTGTTCTAATTGTTATAATACTAGTTATTGTTGGGAAACTTGCGCTTGCATCATCCATTCGGAATAGATCTCGTGTATTATCTTCAGTAATATTATATACTGTATTATTTTCGAAAAGGAATGTTTTTGCGAAACCAGTAGTTCTGAAATCAACAAAACCAGCGCCGGTACCTGCCATATCGTGTATGATGTTACCAGTGTACGTCATAGACTCTACAAGAACCTTAATGCCTATATAAACAAGCCCTCTCTTATAATTTTTAATTTCACTGTTTCCCACATTTAGATTACCATAAGGACTGTCTGAGGCTTCAGAATATGTAATAATTGAATTATCACTTGCTCCCGTTCCATCGAATACTAAATCTTGCAATGTAAGGCCTGCATTAGCTGTAATTTTGAAAGCCAATCCCTTAATAATAGGTTTATCTGCTGGTTTGGCACCTTTAATCGAAATAGATTTTTTGATAGTTAGATCAGCATTAATAGTATAAGTGCCTGGAAACAAAGCAAAAGTTTCACCTCCTTCAGCTGCAGCAATTAAAGCAGCCAGGTCATCCGCAGGATTTACAGCGATTGCTCCTCCAAGATCTAAAGGAGTGGTAAAAGTTATTGTACCGCGAACTTTTGTACCGTTTAGCAGCGTTGCGGTATAAGCCGTTTCTCCGGTTAAACCAGAAACAATAGCTTCGCCCGCCGCAACCTCATCACTTGTAACAGCATGAACAATATTGCCCGGTGCAAGTACAATTGAGGTAGCAACTTCGCCAACAGGCCAATTTAATGTTACAGATGTAGCAGTTATTTTAGCAAGATCAACAGGTTGGAAGATTTGCTCAGCAGCAGTAGCAAATGTAGCTGTTACCCATTTTGATTCATCAATTCCGGCCGTTACAGCTTTCACCCTAACGGAATATGTGGTCTCTCCACTTAGTCCGGAAATGGTATAAGGAACTTGATTAAATAAAACATTGCTAACTTCTCTTACAGGAGAACCTGTAAAATCTGCATTATCAAATAGTTCTATTGTGTATGAATCTGCATTACGTACAGCTTTCCAGGTTAACTGCGCATTTACTTTATTAACTACCAAAACAGTTAAATCTGTAGGCGAAAATGCCCTTTGTACATCTAAAGTGGTTATTTCTTCAAGTAAATTATCTTTACATCCCGAAAAGCTTAATGTCCCAATCAGGAAACAAATAACTATTAATATTCTATTCTTATTCATAATCATGAATTTATAAACCTAAAAATTTATTATCTAACATCCCATTAGACGAATCGATGATGTTTTGAAATATTGGCCAGACTTGCTGAGTATTTGGATCTTTCACGGCAAGGGCATCCCAATATCTAACAGCATCAGTACTTGGAGATACATTCCAGCTAGAAGTAGGAGTATATCCTGCTAATGAAGCTCCAATAGCATCTGTATCTCCAAAGTTTAAACCATAAATCTGCACGGCTTCTCCATCGTTTTTGTAATAGACTTTAGTTGGCAAATCTGCATATTTACCTGTTCTGTCCTGTAGTTGAATTAATTTAGCTTTCGCTTCATCAATTTTTTCTTTTAATTTGTTCCAACGTATTAAATCTGCTTTTCTAAGCATCTCTCCGGTAAATTCTAAGGCACGCTCATTTACAATAGCAGTAAAAAATGCACCAGGCGAAGCCGTTACTGTAGCCATATACGCCGTTACCTTTTCGGGATTATTGGGATATGCCCTATCTCTGATCATTTTCAAGTATGGGGCAGCAGCGTTCGGGCCATCGATTTCATTAATAGCTTCAGCAGCCATCAGAATAACATCGGCATATCGCATATACATCCAGTTCAAACCGTCGTCAGCAGAAGTTGAAATTGGATCCCTTTTCAGCCACTCATACCGATATTTACCGAAATATAATTTATTCAACCCAGATGGAACTTGCATTCCATTTGTCCATTCATAAGGTACTACAGTTACATCTCTACGAACATCTTCTTTTTCGTATTCATAAAGCATAATAGGGGTCGGACCAACCGTACCTCCCTGAGCTTGCGTAGTATATTTATCTGTAGTAGTATGCTTTACACCCAAATTAAAGATCACTCTACCTCTACCTGCGCTAAAAGGAATTTCCCACATCGATTCTAATCCGGCTCTATTGGTTTCCAGATGTAATGTTTTAAAAATAGTTTCAAAACCCGTTGCACCGGTAAACAAGTGTAACTTTTCACTCTTAATAACATCCAAACATTCCTGTTTTGCTATAGCATACATTTTATCAGACGCCAAATCAGGATCTGTACTCTTACGAACAGTACCGTCTAAACGTTGTGCATATCCACCTGCAGCCAAAGCTATGCGAGCTCTTAAACCTTTTGCAAAAGCCTTATTCACATGTTCAACAGACGAAGTTACCGGAGTTTCATTAGGCCATGGCAATAAACCAGCTGCCTCATCTAAATCCGCTAATAACTGTTTATAGATTACATCTCTATCCGTTCTGGGCAAATAGGTTGTCTCTGAAGTTACCGGTTCAAATCTGGCGGGTACATCTCCCCATCCTTTTATTAAATCGGCAAATAGAACTGCTCTTAAGGTTAATACTTCGCCCAACATCTGTGCTAAGTCAGGGTTAGTTTCAACGCTCCCGTAAGTACGTAAACCTCTTATCGCCAAATTAGCTCTTTCAATCCCTTCGTACATTTTGGCCCAGAGAGGATTATCAATATTCATTTCAGTATTCTTTGGATAGTTATCATAATTACCCATTCTCGACTTATCGTTTATACTTCTCAATGCAACGGAAGCCTCTGCATCGGTATTTGAGCCATAGTAAAGTATATATCGTCCCCGATAAGAGTTAGTCTCGCCAAATGATTGTAAAATCCCTGCTATCGCACCTTGCGCTAAGCTAGGCGTAGAAAAAATAACAGATTCATCCAGAGAGGATTGGGTAGGAGCGTCCAGCGCCTTCTTACAACTGCTTATCACCGTAAACGTTGTAATTAATAATAATATAGTGACAATCTTTTTCATTTTATTTAATTAAGTAGAACTACTAAAAATTAACATTAAGCCCAAATACATACGATCTACTTTTCGGGTATGCTGAATAATCTACGCCCGGAGTAAGAGTTGTTCTACGTCTGGTAGAAACTTCAGGATCAAATCCTGAATAGTTGGTCCACAATAATAAATTATACCCCGAAGCATATATTCTTAAACTCTTCATTTTTAATTTAGAAGCTACGTTCAATGGAAGAGTATAACCTATTGTTGCCGTTCCTAATCTTAGAAATGAACCATCTTCTACTCCCCAGTCAGTCAACACAAAACTCTTCATATATGGCGACCAAAGAGTAGTGTTTGCGTTCATTGCCTCCAGTTCAGCAGGATCATTGCTTATGGTACCGTCAGCGCGTAAGTTTGTCCACCGCTCTCCGCTTTCCATAATAGAAAGCATGTTTCTGGAGTTATATTTACTGGTCGAGGTGTATTCTATTTTATTGGCGTTGTAAATATCATTACCATAGCTCCAATTAAAATAAGCGCCTAAATCAAAATTGAAGATTCTTGAGTTAATAGAAAATCCTCCTGTATGTAAGGGATTCGCATTTCCTATGACTGTTCTGTCGGACGCATTAACTATATTATCATCACCGGTAAGGTCTTTGAGTTTCATCGATCCTGGCCGTAATGTACCGATTATCGAAGTTGCATCAGCTACACCAGGCTTTAATGTCCAAACTCCAGTAGATGAAACAGATTCAAAATCTTCAACTTCATACCGGCCATCGTTTTTGTAACCATAAATTCTTCCAATGGAGGAGCCTACTTCTACTAAATAGTCATTCTGAATTTCTGTAGAAGCCCATCCTGAATTACCGACAACTCCATTATCAAGACCCCCTAATGAAATAACTTTGTTTTTATTAAAAGCGATATTCGCATTTACACTTAGATCGAAATTAGTTTTCTTAACCGCATTCCAGTTTAAAGATAGTTCAAGACCTTTATTCTCTGTTTCACCCAAATTGCGGTATTGGTAATCATAACCTGTTCCTGCAACCGGATATTGAATAAGCAAGTCTTTGGTACGATTGATATAGGCATCGACTGTACCATTTATTTTAGAGTCTAACAACGTAAAGTCAAGACCGACGTTTTTGGTAACTGTAGTTTCCCATTTTAAATCCGGGTTCGCCATGGTTTTAGATGGAGCCCAGTAGTTGTTATATGCATTTATCCACGTAGTAGTTGAGTTCGCATATGATTGCACCATCTGCCCTGGAGGAATATTATTATTACCAGCTGTACCATAACTAGCTCTTAGCTTTAAATCTGATAGCCATGAACTGGTATTTTCCATAAAACTCTCCTGAGAAACTCTCCACGCAGCGGCAACAGAGGGGAAATATCCCCAATGGTTAGCCTCTGAAAATTTTGAAGAACCATCTGCTCTGAACGTTGCGCTTAATAAATATTTTCCCAAATAATCATAATTGACTCTTCCGAAAAAAGACATTAACTTATCATCGGGAGAAAAGTTGTTATCAATAGAAATTGCCTGACCCTGGGTAGATAGCTTTCGTGTATTTTGAAATGTAAACGTTTTGGGAAACGAATGGATAACGTTTCCAAGCGTTCCTTGCTCCGTGTTAATATATTCCTGACCAATTAAAGCAGTTAGGTTATGATCTTTATTAAGAAACTCCTTGAAATCATAATTTAAGGTATTGGTATTCCTAAAACTGTTTCTGTTAGTATTGGCTAAGATTAAAGCTGGTCCATTTGACGGAGCATTTTTTACATAATAGGTCGTCATTCCATAAAATCGGTCCTGATCATTTCTATACCCGTCATAACCTACTTCTGAGCGAAGTCTTAAATTCTTAATTATATCATAGTTTAAAGCACCGCTTAAATTATAGGTCTTCCGATGGATATACTGGTCGTTATCAGTAATAGCAACAATAGGATTATATAAGTTAAAGGACTCATCGGTCTCTGTACTGTTTGTTAAGCCAGATACTGGAAATGGAGGATAAATCATTGCATATTTCAAACGTGAATCTGCTGAAGATTTCTCGTTCTGCTCATTGGCTCCTCCTCCTTTTGTTTTAGTATCTGCGTAACGCACTCCAAAATCTAATGCTAATTTATCATATAATTTATGATTTAACTTAAAATTCAGGTTTTGCCTTTCAAAATCAGAAAGTATCATAATGGCTTTGTCTTTAACAAAACTATGGCTAATGCTAAATTTCGTTTTTTCACTTCCTCCACTAATATTCAAGTTTTGATTATAGGTAGTTCCGGTACGGCCAAAAACTAAATCTTGCCAATCGTTTGCCGGCACATTTGAATACAAATCAATGTCCTGATAATTACCAAAATATTTCGTGTATTCATCAGTCTTATTTGTAGCAAGAAGCGAGCGTTCATATTGCCAGGTCGCATAATCCAGCGGCGTGAGTACATCTAATTTTTTAGCAAGATTTCTTACTCCGGTAAACACACTATAACTAACAGCGGTTTTGCCGGTTTTACTGGTCTTAGTAGAAACTAAAATAACCCCATTTGCACCTCTGGAACCATAAATGGCTGTAGAAGACGCATCTTTTAATACAGTTATAGATTCTATATCGGCCGGCGCTATATCTGCAATTGAGCTTACTGGGAAACCGTCAACAATATATAAGGGTGAGTTGTCTCCTGTAATCGAACCTCCTCCCCTTACACGAACGGTCAGAGTTGCATCTGGTGAACCTTCTGTAGTGGAAACTTGCAATCCTGCAACCCGGCCTGTAATCGCCTCTAAAGCGGATGAAACGGGCGCAGCAGCAATTACATCAGCACTTACTGTTGCTACAGCTCCTGTCAGGTCTTTTTTCTTTGCAGTTCCATAACCAATTACCACAACTTCATTTAAAGCTGTTATCTCATCTTCCAGCTTTACATTGATACTGGTTCGGGTTCCAACTGTTACCTCCTGCGTTTTAAACCCAAGGTATTTAAAAACAAGCACTGTGTTACCTTCAGTAGGCACACCAATCTTGAAACTACCATTAACGTCGGTGGTTACGCCCTGGGTGGTTCCTTTAACATTAACGCCTACTCCTATTAAAGGCTCGCTACCGGAATCGGTAACTTTTCCTGTAATCTGTTTAGTTTGCGCCTGTACAGAAAGCACTACTGCAATCCATACAGAAAAGGCTAGTAAAACTTTTCTCATAATTTTTGTTTAATAAAACTGATACATCTAAATACGTAAATGCCCTTTGAATAATTGGTTGTTTATTCCTAATAATAACAAGTGTACACTGTTTTTAGTATAAGTACCAATGATTCCAAGGAAAAAAATCATGCAATCGTTCCCGGCAACGTTATCGAGATGTAAAATAGGTAGTGTAAATTACTTTGTTATACCATACCTTGTACTTTTTGCTAATTTAGAGGATTACATTTATGTACAGCAATGAGGTATGAAACCATAACTATAAAAGATATAGCCAAGGCTTTAGGGTTCTCTACATCAACGGTTTCAAGGGCCTTGCGGGGCGGTTACGAAATCAGTGATGAAACTAAACGAATTGTTCTTGAATATGCAGAAAAGATAAATTATCGTCCTAATCCGATAGCTTTAAGTCTGAAAGAACGCAGAAGCTATTCTATTGGCGTAGTGGTTTGCGAAATTGCGAATAACTTTTTCTCCCAGGCGATAAACGGAATAGAATCTATTGCTTACAACTCTGGTTATCATGTTATTATAACTCAAAGCAATGAGAATTATGAACGGGAAGTTTTAAATGTGAATCACCTGGCTTCCAGGTCGGTAGACGGATTGCTGATTTCGCTGTCTTCTGAAACCTCTGATATTTCTTACTTAAAATCTTTACATGATAAAGGCCTCCCCATCGTTCTTTTTGATAGGGTAACCGAAGAAATTAACACACATAAAGTAACTGCTAATAACTTCCAGGGATCTTTTGAAGCTACTGAATACTTAATAAACCTCGGACATACTAAAGTAGCTCATTTCACAAGTGCAGAGCATCTTTCGATTACGCGCGAGCGTTTGCAGGGATATAAAGCGGCACTTGAAACACATAATATTCCCTATAACGAATCTTATGTAAAATTCTGCAACCATGGCGGAATGATCCAGAATGAACAAGATAATGCCGTTAAAGAATTATTAGCTTTAAAAGACAGGCCTCAGGCAATTTTTATTGCTCAGGATAAACTAACAACCGGCTCTTTACTTGCTTTTAAAAAGCTTGATCCAAAATACGCTTCTGAAATCGCTATTTCTGGTTTTACCAACTCAAATATAGTAGACCTTATATCGCCTTCAATTATAGCCGTTAAGCAACCGGCATTTGAAATGGGTCAATCAGCAACCGAACTTTTAATCCAATTGATCGAAAGTAAGTATCCGGTAACAGAATTCGAAACCCGGATGCTAAATACTCAACTTATGCTTAAATAAATTTAACACCGGATTAAGGAAGAAACATTGCCTTTATTTAATTTTTAACCTTTCCAGTTAAACTGCTAAAAAAGCCTGTTCATCTAGGGGTATTCCCTCTTAGTCTAATTAATTTTACACTTCCGAAAACTTCTGGTTTATTTGATAATCGTAAATTATGAAAAACTTATTTAATTCCTTCTCCCCGTTTTTAATATTGCTGATTCCGGCATTATTGATTATCGGATATAAAAACACCCAATCAACCGAAATTGAACCAGAAAAGCAACAGGCCAGCATCCATTTTCAAATTCCGTCTTTAAAAGGACTTATAAAAGCGATTTTTTAGTTTGCTGTAACTCCTCTATCTTTTCCATTTGATGTTGTTTAGGAATCATTACATCCTTAAACCCTACTGCAATTAACTTTTCTCTAAACTTAGTTTGCACCTCGTATTCTCCATGTACCAGGAATACTTTTTTCACTTCTTCCGGATTTTGACAAGACAGAAAATGCAACAGGTCTTCATAATCGCCGTGGGCACTCATCGATTTTATAACACGTACTTCAGCTCTTACATCATATTCATCACTAAAGATACGGACTACCTTGTTTCCAGCTACCAGTTTTCCTCCTAATGAAGAAGGCTCACAATATCCTACTATTAAAATAGTATTCTTTTCATTGCCGATATTGTTTTTTATATGGTGCTTCACCCTTCCGGCTTCTGCCATTCCGGATGATGAAATAATTACACAAGGCCGGGGATCGTCATTTAAACGTTTAGATTCTTCTACTGACTGGATAAATTTTAATCCCTTAAAATGAAACACATCATCATCACGTTTCAGCACATCCTGAACACTTTTATTAAAAACTTCGGTATGCTCTTTTAAAACATTAGTGGCTTTTTCAGAAAGAGGACTATCCACATAATAAGGCACATCAGGTAAGCTCCCTTTTAAATCAAGCGCGTTTAGTGCATATAGTAATTCCTGCGTACGACCCACACTAAAGGCCGGAATAATTACCTTGCCACCTTTAAGCTTGCAGGTTTGATGTATTATTTCCTGCAGCTGACCTTCTATAGCTTCTAAATCTTTATGTAATGAATCGCCATAGGTGGATTCTAAAAGAATATAATCTGCCTGGGGAAAAGTTTGGGGACTTTCTAATAAGGCGTCGCCATATCGTCCAATATCACCGCTAAAAGTAATCTGGTGAACTTTTCCATCTTCAAGAATAGAAAGATGTACTGCAGCGCTGCCTAAAATATGCCCCGCATCTGTTAACCGCAATGTTATTCGCGGTTCAATTTCAACATCCTCGTTATACTCCACAATTTTAAAAAGGCGCAATGCCTCCATTACATTTTCTTCAGTGTACAAAGGTTCTAAAGGCGGCAAACCTTTCCTGCTGCGATGCTTGTTCGAATATTCAGCATCCTGTTCTTGTATATGTGCGGAATCGTTTAAAAGAATACGTGCCAGATCCATAGTGGCGGCGGTGCCGAAAATAGTTCCTTTAAATCCTTCGGCAACCAGTCTTGGAATCAATCCGCAATGGTCAATATGTGCATGTGATAATATAAGGTAATTTACTTTATCCGGCCGGAAACCAAAGTGTTCATTTAATCCGTCTGTTTCTTCGCCCATGCCCTGGAACATTCCGCAATCCAGCAATATTTGTGTACCGTTTTCCAGTTTTATTAAGTGTTTACTGCCGGTTACAGTTTGGGCAGCGCCGTGAAAGGTTATCGTCATCTGTTTGGTTTAATTATTTAAGGTAACATGAAAATAAGATATAAGTTTAAACTCATGAAACTAAAATAATAGTTGTAAAACTAAATAATTAGTTTTACGTTTGTTTAGTAAAAGTATTTGATATGGAACTAAGAGAATTGACGAAAGCGGAAGAACAGATTATGCAGGTTTTATGGACACTTGAAAAAGCATTCGCTAAAGAAGTACTGAATGAGCTTCCCGAACCAAAACCTGCATACAATACTGTTTCTACTATCATCAGGATATTAGAAACTAAAGGATTTGTTGAGCATGAAGCTTTCGGGAAAAGTCACCGCTACTTTCCTGTGGTAAGTAAAGAACAATATAAAAGCTTTGCAACAGAAAAACTATTATCCGGATATTTTGGAAACTCTGTAGAAAGCATGTTCTCCTTCTTTGTAAAAAAGGAAAAAATAGATTTAAAAGAAGCAGATGAAATATTAAAACTAATTAATAACCTAAAGAAAAAATAATATGAACTGGCCATCCTATCTCATTCAGGTTAACATTTACCTGGTTCTGTTTTACATATTCTATATGATAGTATTGCAGAATGAAACTTTCTTTAAATGGAACAGAACCTACTTGATAGGTTCCGGGATCTTCTCATTCCTGATACCGGTTATGCAATCCGACTGGGTTAAAAACTTATTTGTTAATGATGAAATAATTCAAGTAACGCAAATTATATATCCGCTCCATTTGAATGAAGTTTCTATTGCACCAAAAGTTGCTGAACAAAGTTTTTCCGTTTACCAATGGCTTGCTTTGATATATTTCTCAGGTGTTTTTATCTTATTACTACGCCTCATTTGGAACTTATTACGAGTTTCAAAAAGCTTTAATGAGGATAATCAGGCGCATTCATTTTTTAAGAAAATTAAGGTATCCGACAATATTCCATCCAGAGATTCTATCGTAAAACATGAAGAAATACATGCCTCACAATTACATTCTGCCGATGTAATTTTCTTTGAACTTTTAAGCATTATCAACTGGTTCAATCCTATAGTTTATACTTATAAAAAAGCCATAAAATATATTCATGAATTTATCGCTGATGAAGCAGCATCAGAGACAACCGGAAAATCTGACTATGCTTTACTCCTGGTAAGCAATGTATTCGGTATAAAAAAAGAGCAATTAACAAACACCTTTTATAACCAATCTCTACTAAAAAAACGTATTATGATGTTACACAAATCAAAATCGAAAAGAATTGCGCTTTTAAAATATGGGCTTTCGGTGCCACTATTTGCAACAATGGTAGTGTTTTCATCGGCAACGATAACTACAGAAAATATTAAAGATATAGAAACACAACTTCCAATTACTATTCGAGAAGTATTGTCACCTAACACTCAAAATTCAACTCCTATTAAATCATCCGATGCTACGAAGACCGCACCTAAGGAAGTTCTGCTTCCGAAACAAGACGCAATAGTTACTAATAATAGCGAAATATCTGGCACGAGTCTATTGAGTGACAAGGTCCCGGACAATTTCCAAGCTGATTCAGGAATTTATAGTACGGCATCTTTAGAGGTTCTGCCTGACTACCCCGGAGGAATCGATAAGTTCCTTCAATGGATAGGAAGTAATTATAAATATCCTGAAGCAGCGATACAAGCAGGTGTTTCCGGAAGGATAATTGTACAATTTATTGTGGAAAAAGATGGCTCCTTAACTAATATTAGAATTCCCAGAGATTTAGGTTATGGAATAGGGGATGCAACAAAAGAGTTGTTACCAAAATCGGCCCAGTGGAAACCAGGAATTCAAAATGGCAAGCCGGTAAGAGTGCAATATGTATTACCTATAATGCTCATATCACCTTCTTTCCACTCAGAAATGAGAGACCAGTTAATAATAAGAGGTAAAGTTTCCGCGATTGGACCAGATAAAGCTCCACTGATATTTATTGATGGCAATGCTTTCGATAAGGAAATCCCGGCAGATTTTGACTTTGGGACGGCGAGTTTAACTGACTATTATAAGTTATTTCAATTGGAGACAGGGACAATTAAGACGCTGACCATAACTAAAAGTCTCGCTATAACAAAGGAATACGGGGACAAAGCCAAAAACGGTGTATTGATAATAACAACAAAAGCAAAGTCTGCTGGAACAGTAATTGACCAAGTGACTATAGAGCCAAAGAAGTAAATTATTGATATTCACTTTCACAATGACGACGTTTAAAAGCTCTTTGTACTGTAACTACTAAAGCAAAAAGAGTCCTGAAAAAAATGGTGTTTAATAATACAACAACTGGCTATTAAGAGACGATCCAAATCTTATATATTATATCGATGAAACCCAACTCTTATTCAGCACTATTGCTGTTTACTAGCTTAATTAGTTTACAAGCTTTCTCACAACAACAACCCTACCAATATCAGGTAGAGGTTATTTATAAACTAACATCACAACCAGATAGTACAGATAAAAAAAGCATTAAGGAGGAATTTGTGACATTACTTATTGGAAATGCTCAATCTATATTTTGTGCTACCCAATATTTAGTTATGGATTCCGCTATAACAGCAGAATTAACTAAGGGCAATACTTTCGGCCCTCCAATGGGTTTTTTTTTAGCAAACGGGACACATAATTCTCTGGTTGTTTTCAAAGACACCTCAACCATTTTTACATTTGAACCGGCCTCCAGATTTATTTCCCCTGCTACCGTTTATAAGTATGAAGAGCCTAAATCTCAATTTTCATGGACCATTTTAGAAGATACTCTTTCAATTGGGGGCATTCGTTGTCAAAAAGCAACCACTGAGTTTGGCGGCAGAAAATGGGTAGCATGGTTTGCACCATCAATACCAATCAATGAAGGTCCATATAAATTTAATGGTCTTCCTGGTTTAATTTTCAGGGTGAATGATACCCAACAATATTGGAACTTTGATCTCGCGAGCGCTACAACTGTAAATAAGAGCGTTGAGATCCATTTTCAAAATAAAACGCCCCAACCAATTAAAGATAAGGAAACATTCCTCTCAAAAAAGAAATACAGTAGGGATAATCGTTTTCAGCTGATGAAATTACAGGGAGGTTATAGATTTAAAGATCCAGCCTACAGTATGAAGAAGTATGAAGAAGATGCCAAAAAAGACAATAACTGGATTGAGCTATATAACGGCAAGTAGAGGCTTTGAATATGAAAATATATTGTTCACTGATTCTTTTAATAAGCCTATCAATATCGGCGTTTTCTCAAACCATAATTACCGGAAATATTGTTGACAGCTCTCAGACACCTGTGAATAGGGTGAGCGTTACATACGGCAAAATTAATAGTAACGTTATTTCCGGCTTTACTCAAACCGATCAAAATGGATATTTTAAACTGCCGGTTAATTTACCTACAGACAGTATTCAATTAAATCTAAAACATATTAGTTATCAGGAAAGGCTGCTAAAATTAAAAAATGCAGCTGATAACTATTTGTTTACTTTAAACAAGCAGATAAATGTTCTTTCCTCTGTTGTCGTATCCGCTCCACCTATTTATAAGCGAAATGATACTATCAATTATAACATAGATTCATTTACTTCCAAAGGTGATCGGGTAATTGCAGATATTATCAAAAAGCTACCAGGCATAGAAATGGATGGCGACAAAATCTTATATCAAGGCAAGCCTATTCAAAAATACTTTATTAATGGATTGGATCTGTTAGAAAATCGATATGGAATTGCTAATAATAATCTTCCGATAGAAGCCGTAAAAAAAGTGCAAATTATTGAGAACGATCAACCAATAAAAATTTTAGATTCTATTATTTTTTCAGATCGAGCCTCATTGAATATCCAATTAAAAAAGCTTACCACTACAGGCACTGGAAAAATTGGAACTGGGCTAAACCCAGTTCTATGGGATGTAAACCTCACTCCCATGACGTTTAGTAAAAACTTTCAAACAATTAATAGCCTCCAAACGAATAATATTGGAGATAACGTCTCGCGGCAATTAAACTCCTTGATCACCGGTAATACCTTTGATATAATAGACCAATCGGATTTAACAGGCAACTCGATGTCTTTCTTAAATCTCCAAGGGATTTCAACTCCTTCATTCAATGAAAAAAAATGGCTGAATAACAGGATTGGCATGATTAATAGTAACCTTCTCCAAAAGCTTAAGAACGGCTATGAACTGAAAGGAAGTGTTTCATATGTAAATGATTATGATCAAAGAAACGGAAGGCTGTATACAACATTATACACAGCTGATCAGACTATTGACTTTTCAGAAACGGTTGACAATGCTTATAGCCTAAATGATTTGCGAGGGGATTTTATTATTCTAAAAAACGAAAAAGATCTTTATCTAAAAAACAATTTTAAAATATCTCAAAAATGGAACGATGATAGAGGAAATCTTTTAAGAAATGATATTGACCCGATTTATCAAGATAGAAATTTACAAAACTTTAGTTTATCGAACAGGTTTACAGCTGTAAAATCCTTAAAAAATCGACTTTATACTTTAAACTCTGTAGTGAACTTAAATCGAACACCTCAAAACCTTTCTGTAACACCAGGTCAATTTGAAAACATTTTCGCTGACAGTTTACCGTATGAACAAGTAAATCAGGACATACAATTTAGGAACTTTTCTACAGATAATAATATCAGTTTTGTGAGGCCTGTAAAGCGCTTTACACTAATACCTAAGATTGGCATACTGTTTCAAAGCCAAACACTAGAAAGCCAGGTTTCTACAAAGACAAATGACAATACAAAAATATTAGATGACGAGTTTACAAATCATCTTCAATTTAATACCACAGAGGCTTATACTGATGTTAAAACTCAATACAAAAATGCAAAATGGAGATTAGATATAATTATCCCTTTAAGATTGCGCAATTATCAAATGCGAGATAAAGTAAGACATATAAACAATCCCCTCACAATCCTCACATTTGAGCCAAGGGGATTTGCCATCTACTCATTTAGCGATTACCTAGAGATCCGAGCATCAACTGGCTACGGAAAACAATTTGGAGGTATTAATAGCTTGTACAATGCTTACGTATTAACTTCTTATAGAAACTTGCAAAGGTTTAATGCCTATATTCAGCAAAGCACTGGTTGGAATAATAATTTGTCGGTTAATTATAGAAACACTAACAAAGCAATATTTTCAAATCTTAATTATAGCTCTTTTATTCAAAATAATAAGTTTTTATTTAAAAATACCGTCGATACTTCTGGGTTTAATACCATAGAGATGGTTGATCAGGATAATATGCGACACACGCAATCTGTTTCAGGAGATTTCAGTAGGTTTTGGGTGAATATAAAGACAATACTTAAAATTAGTGGGAGTTTAAGCTTTAGCAATTCAGATTATCTCTTGAACAATAAACTGGAATTACTGACCAGAAATGGTTATAACGCCTCTATAAGCATTAACAATAATAGTTTAAGGTATTTAAACCTATCTTATGAAACCCGAATAGGACTTACTAAAAGCGAGCTATCTGGTAGGAGAATAAATAATATTTCTTTCAGTAACCATCTACTTGGATTAGATGGTTTGCCAAACGACAATCAGATAGTAACTGTAAAAGGCGAATATTATGTAACAAATTTGGAAACACAGAGAGACCAGATATTTATTGACCTGAAATACCTTTTTAAACTTCAAAAAAGAAACATTGATATCGAATTATCCTGCCTTAATCTATTAAACAATAAAACCTTTATTCAGCTATATAACTCAGAATTCTCCGTGATTAGAAACTACTTTGAATTAAGGTCAAGGCAATTTATGTTAACATCAAAGTTTAGGTTTTAATTGGGTCTCAGTTCAATTGTTATAGGACTTAATATACAGAAAAGTGATAAATTTGAATAATAATGATTGGGAAAGTTAGCTTTTTATTCTTTCTGATCGCACCCTTACTTCCGAATGCGCAAATACTAAAGGGAAGAGTTTATATAGCTAATACAGACCAAACGCTTGCTGGTGCTTCTATTTATTACAGCGGGTCCTCAGTCGGAACGATAAGCAACGAATATGGGGATTTCAGCCTTCCAGCCAGGTCCGATAAACTTCCGATCACAGTGAGCTTTGTTGGGTATTCTTCTTTTGTTATCAATGATTATGATATAAGCAAAAACATCGTAGTGTACCTAACACCACTTGCTGTGCAATTAAAGGACGTTGTGGTTGGAGGCGGGTACGATGGAATGTCTAGGGCAGAGAAAGAAAGAATATTTCTTCAGGAATTTGTCGGAACATCGAAGATTGCGGAAAGATGCAGAGTGCGGAATCTACAGGACATCCAACTTATCTATAGTAGAAAGACGAAAGCATTGAGGGCATATTGTTCGGTTCCTATTGAGATTGAGAATAAAATGCTCGGATATCATCTACAGTACTATCTTGAAAGCTTTGTGAGGACTCCACGAAATGTAACCATAGCTGGCAATTTTATCTTTAGGGAGAGCTCAAACATAGATCTAAAAATACTAGAACGAAGAAGAAATGCATACTTTGGATCCAGAATGCACTTCATACGCGCTCTGTGGAACAACCAACTTGAAAAAAATGGATTCAGCATCCACTTAAAAGTAGCCGAACCACCAATTCTTAATGATAGTTTGATTGTAGCAGTAGATTCAAAAAAATATATCAAGGTAAACAAAAAAGTCACAATAGTCTATGTAAACAGGAAAGAATATTTGTCAACATTTTATCAGGTTGGAGATCAAGGTATCCGCCCTACGAACTACATGTTGTTTAACAGAAGTTTTGTTTATAATTCTGCGGATACAATTCCTTAAGTTTTTTATGATTTATTGACATAATATTTTCCAATGTATACTTCAA